>Ga0209344_10000016_pt1 | contig 477847 bp, 459 predicted proteins | sample Cruoilmetagenom6_FD_187293 | JGI IMG/M metagenome (GOLD analysis project Ga0209344, IMG submission 187293) | Oil polluted marine microbial communities from Coal Oil Point, Santa Barbara, California, USA - Santa Barbara Oil Seep Sample 6 (SPAdes)... | ecosystem: Environmental > Aquatic >... | reverse complement strand
ACCAACTGCAGCAAACCATAGAAAACAAAACCACTTTTGAGAATTTCTTTGCCCAGGCCCCAGAGCTAAATCCCAACGTTTCCAAAATTACAGGCGTAATCTGCGGCTATCGCGTAGAAGAAATTGAGGAGCCGCTAATGCAAAAAATTCGTTATCTGGATAAGCTTATAGACGAGTTGGCAAAAGGCAAATCGATGGAAAAGATTTTAAGGGAATAGCTTTGCAATTAGCAATTAGCAATTAGCAATTAGCAATTAGCAATTAGCAATTAGCAATTAGCAATTAGCAATTAGCAATTAGCAATTAGCAAATTTCTAAAAATACAACTATCCAACAATCCAAACATCTATTTCAGTTTTCTAAAAATATAACTCATCCACACCGGGTCGTTATCTTCAGAAACTACAGACTGCCTGTCCAAAAACTCCCAGTCGTGAGAATTCATATAATTCAGTAAAGTAGAAGTTTCCTCAATATCCTCTATCTCATCAATAGAAATATTTTGACCTATGAGCGAAGTTTGCTCTTCCACTTTTATACGCTTCACCTTTCCGCGATTGTTTGCTTTTTGGACAACAATTATTTCAAGAAAGTCATATTTCGTTATTTCCTGCGAATACCCTTCTAGTGTAAAAAGTACAAATAAGGCAAGTAGGAACAGTGTTTTAAATAGTTTCATTGTTTTCAAATTTTAAGGGAATGTACAATTATATTTTCGCGCAACAAAAAAGCTACAACGAACACATTCAAAAAACTTCACTAAAATTCCTTTAACTTTGAACTTAAACTATTCAAATTTCAATCTATGCAATCAAAAGCCAGCACGCCCGACCAATATATAGCCGAACTTCCCGAAGACCGAAAGGAAGTAATGCAAAAGCTACGCGATACCGTAAATAAAAACCTTCCCAAAGGTTTTGAGGAAACCATGCAGTATGGCATGTTAGGCTATGTAGTGCCGCATAGCATTTATCCCGATGGCTATCATTGCAATCCGAAAGATGCGCTTCCATTTATGGCTTTGGCATCCCAGAAAAACCACATTGGCTTTTACCATATGGGAATTTATAGCGATCCAGCGTTGATGAAATGGTTTACGGAAGAATACCCCAAACACGCCACGGGTAAACTCGATATGGGCAAGAGTTGTATCCGCTTTAAAAACCCTAAAAAAATCCCTTTTGATTTGTTGGGAGAACTTACCACAAAAGTTTCGGTTGATGAATGGATTGCGAAATATGAAAGCAAACTAAAGCGATAACCATTAAAACGACTGATATTTTACAACACTTTATTAATACACCTGAACTAAAAATACGTTCAGAGCACTATCCATTTAATCATTTTGAATTTATAGCGGAAGAGGTAAATGGAAACAATTTTGAGTTCCCAAAAAATACGGTACTCGGAATGCAGGCCGAAACCTGTTTTGAGGCGTATTTAAAGCAATCATTAAACTTTGAATTGCTTGCAGCAAACCTTCAAATTCAAGGTGCAAAGGAAACCTTGGGTGAGTTGGATTATATAGTTAGAAATCTTCAAGCTGAAAAAGTGCTCCACATTGAATTGGCGTGTAAGTTTTATTTATTCGATGAAAACGCAGGTGAGGTAGCGGAGCAAAAATGGATTGGCCCCAACCGAAAGGATAGTCTCTACGAAAAATTGGAGAAATTAAAGCACAAACAGTTTCCGTTGCTACAAACTAGCGAAACGTCCAAAGTACTGGCATCCTTGGGAATTCCAAAACCTACCTCACAGGAATTGTGCTTAAAAGCATTTTTATTTCTTCCGAAGAAATTAGGCGCTGAAGCATTCCCAAAGCATATAAAAGATTGTATCGTGGGCCATTACCTTAAACTAGAAGAATTAGTTGAAGATGTAGCTGCGCACTATGCAATTCCTTCCAAAAAAGAGTGGCTGCTGCCCATAGATTCGATTACTAACTGGTACCATTTTTCAGAAATAAAAGCATTGGTTGACGAGCAATTAAAAGTGAACAAATCGCCTTTGGTCTATAAAAAAACGCCCCATAGTTTGGAGCGCTTTTTTGTGGTATGGTGGTAATCAATTGGTTCCATATTTATCAAAAAGGTAGACCAAACTTGCCATAGTTGCAGCTCCCAATTCCAGCTCACGCTTGTTAACCGCATCAAAAGTATCGTTTGCAGCGTGGTGGTAGTCAAAATAGCGTTGGCTATCGGGCCGCAAACCAGCAAGCACATCAATATTTCCCTTTAATGGACCAATATCCGCTCCGCCGCCGCCTTTTTCAAAATAATGGATTAAATACGGTTTAAAGAGCGGTTGCCAAGTTTGTACTTTTCTGAAATTTGCGTCATCACTATCAAATGAAAAACCACGAGGGGTAAATCCGCCAGCATCACTTTCCAAAGCAAAACGGTGGGTTTCGTTTTTTCTTTTGGCTTCTTCAGCATATTTATTTCCCCCGCGCAAACCGTTTTCCTCATTCATAAAAAGCACAACCCGAATGGTGTGGTTTGGTTTATAACCAACTTTTTTGAAAAGGCGCAGCACTTCCATACTTTGCACACAACCTGCACCGTCATCGTGAGCGCCATCGGCAAGATCCCAACTGTCCAAATGGCCACCCACTACCATATATTCATTTGGTTTTGTACTGCCCGTGATTTCACCAATTACGTTATAAGATTGCACGTCGTCAAAGGTTTTGCAATTCTGCTTAAAGTAAAACCAAAGATTGGGCTGCAGTTTCAGCAAACTGCTTAAATATTCCGCGCCATTGGTACTAATTGCCGCAGCAGGAATGCGTTGGTTTACTGGCGTCTCGCCATAACTCATGGCCCCCGTATGAGGATAATCGTCCATTCGCAAGTTCATAGAACGTACAATTACCCCAAGCGCACCATATTTTCCCGCTTCGGCAGCCCCAGAATACCTTTGATCCACACAACCACCATAGGCTTCAAAAGTTTGGATTAAATCTGGCTGCATGGGTCTGTTGTAAAAAACAATTTTACCTTCAATTTTTTCTTTTCCCAAAGCTGCCAGCTCGTCTAGGCCTTTTACCTCTATTACTTGGGCTTTTATTCCCAAGTTCGGGGTAGCCACCGATCCGCCCAGTGCACAAATATTGGTTACGGTTTTTTCGCCTGTGGGCGATTCTATATAGGCATACTCTTTAAAACCACGCGTCCACTTTGGAACCATCACAGGCTGTAGCCATACTTTGTCCAGTCCCAGTGCGTTTAATTCTGCCTCAGTATATTTTACAGCACTTTCTGCCTCAAATGATCCGGAAAGTCTGCCGCCTATTTCATTGGAAAGATAATCCAGCCAATCATAGGCTTTTCCGTCGGTCAAAGCGGTGGTGTAAAGCTGTTTCAGCATAATCGAATCCTGTACGGCGTTCTGCGAAATGCTCATGAAGGAAGTTAATATCGTAAAAATGAGTGTGGGGAGGAGAGAAATTTTCATTTATAAATTTTTAAAAAAGAAATAAGGTGGAGAGTAAAATAATTAGGGGGCTAAATTAATCATTTTTAAGTCGTTCACGGTATTCAGAAATTTTCGCTTTTATATCGTCGTCCAGTTCCGGTTCCTTAATGTCTTTATATTTTTTAAGTTCTTGCAGCATAATTTCTGCCACAATTACCCGGGAAGTCTCTTTATCGTCCGAAGGAATAATGTACCAGGGGGCGTGTGGGTTTGAGGTGCGGTTGATAGCTTCCTCATAGCATTTTCTATAGTCTTCCCACAATTCCCTTTCGTCCAAATCGCCCGGAGAAAACTTCCAGTTTTTTTCTGGTTTGTCCAATCTGCGTAATTGGCGGTTCTTTTGTTCATCTTTTGAAAGGTTCAAAAAGAATTTAAAAATAATAGTCCCGTTTTGGTGAATGGTTTTTTCAAAATCGTTTATCTGCTGGAAACGTTTGTCCCAAAAAGCATCATCTATATCTTCCAAACTATTCACGTTTGGTAAATTTTCACCTAAAATATATTCGGGATGTACCCTTGTGACCAAAACATTTTCATAATGGGTTCTGTTAAAAACACCAAACTTTCCACGTTCGGGAAGTGCTATGTAATGGCGCCAAAGATAATCGTGTCTTTTTTCGAGCACGGTAGGTGTTTTAAAACTGTGCACCACTACCCCACGTGCGTTAAAATCCTTAAAGACTTCACGAATCAAACTGTCCTTCCCGGCCGTGTCCATTCCTTGCAAGCAGACCAGCACTGCATACTTTCCGTGGGCATACAATGTATCTTGAAGTTTTCCCAGTTTTTTTCGGGTATCTTCTAATTGGTCTTCCAGTTCCTTTTCGGAAGCGTCCAAATCCCAATCATTCTTAGTACCATCCAGTTTTATTGGCTTGGTCACTTTAAAGTCTTCGATTTTTACTTCTTTCATTTTTATAGATTATTTACTTGCAAAGAGTTTTACATCTTCCTCGCTAATCTCCTTTCCGCCAAGAATTATAAGGCGTTCCACAACATTACGAAGTTCGCGGATATTTCCGGTCCAGTCGTATTCCTGCAATAACTTGATGGCTTTTGAAGAAAATTTCTTTTTAGCGGTACCGTGTTCCGTTGAAATCTTTTCAGAAAAATAATCTACCAACAGCGGTATATCATCTCTTCTATCGTTCAACGACGGAACTTTTATTAAAATAACAGCTAAACGATGGTAGAGGTCCTCGCGGAAGTTGCCCTCCTCTATCTCTTTTTTAAGGTTTTTATTGGTAGCGGTAATTACTCGCACATCTACTTTTATATCCCTGTCACTACCCACACGTTGCACTTTGTTTTCCTGCAAGGCCCGCAATACTTTTGCTTGCGCGGAAAGGCTCATGTCGCCCACTTCGTCAAGAAAAATGGTGCCTCCATTTGCAGCTTCAAATTTTCCTGCGCGGTCCTTATTTGCTGAAGTAAAGGCTCCTTTTACGTGACCGAAAAGTTCGCTCTCAATCAACTCACTGGGGATGGCAGCGCAGTTTACTTCAATCATCGGGCCACTACTTCGGTCACTTTTTTGGTGAAGCCAGTGTGCCACTAATTCTTTACCTGTTCCATTTGGTCCCGTTATCAAAACGCGGGCTTCGGTGGGCGCCACTTTCTCTATCATTTCCTTTATCTGGACAATGGCAGGCGATTCGCCAACCATTTCATAATTTTTGGACACCTTCTTTTTAAGGCGTGAATTTTCAACCACCAGTTCTTTTCGGTCCAACGCGATTCGAACGGTATTGAGCAAACGGTTTAAATCTGGCGGTTTTGAAATATAATCGAAAGCGCCCATCTTCATGGTATTTACTGCGGTTTCAAGATCTCCGTGGCCAGAAATCATGACCATTGGTATTTCGGGTTTTATTTTTTTTACGGCTTCCAAAACCTCAACACCGTCCATTTTTGGCATTTTTATATCACAAAGCACCAAATCAAAATCTTCCTTTTTGATGGTTTCCATTCCCGCAAGGCCATCTTCGGCCTCAAAAACCTCGTAACCTTGGTTTTCTTCGGAAAGGATTTTTACCAAAACCCTTCTTATTGCTGCTTCGTCTTCTATTATAAGTATTCTCGCCATTAATATTTAAATTTAAATCCTGCCCTAAAATAAGGCGAATTTTCGGTATTGATTTTATAGATTTTATTTCCATCGCCATCTTCCAACCTAAAGTCGTTATAAACGGAATGCGCGGCATAGCCGTAAAAAAGTAGATGATCCGTAAAAAAGTGCTCATAGCCCAAACCAACAAGACCTATTGTCATCTGGATACTTTCGGCTAACTTATTATCAGCGTTTTGATTGGAAATGGGTAAAAAATTCTGCTGTATATTGGAATAAACGTTATCTAAAGTTAGGAATGCTTGGAGCGCATCTTTATGGTTATCATTCAGATAGTGTCGTACATTTGTTTTGGGCACACCCAGTGTGTAGGTCCAGTTGGGGTGGAATTCTTTGTAATAATTCAAGATGGGCAATGGGTACCACCTACCGGGTGTAGTTGAATAGGTAAGACCTGCAATAAAACGATAAGGTTTTTTGCCTTCTTCAGGATTTTTCTTTTTATCCTTTATGGCGTAAGCTCCCACTTCATAAATAAAGTCATCGCTTACCAAACTGCCTTCAAAGTCACTTTGTATTTTAACGCCTCCCTTGACCCCAAAGCGCCAATCATCGTTTTGTTTCCAAACATAACCTAGATAGGCATCCATTTGTTGGGTGGAGGTCACTAAATTATTATTAAAAGCAAATACATCTTCCGTATCTTCAATATTAACATCTACATACCTATATTCCAGACCCACAACAAATATTTTTTTTCTTTCTTTATCCAAAGGAATTGGTACTTGCACCAAAGCGCGATAGCGATTGATGGAGTTGTCTGATTTTGAAAAAGGTAATGCTAAATATTCTACTCTGGCCAAATCTGTAGTTTGAGCCGTCATTGCACAAGCAAATAGCAATAGCAATGAGATTACAACATTGTTTCTTTTCATAATTTTTCTTTTTTTTAGAGTTACCGAATTCATAGCACTATCCGGCGTAAAACTTATTAATATTTGAGCCACTTAAAAATTTCTTTGTAAGTGGGCTTTTTTCCATACATTAAGATACCAACCCGATAGATTTTGGCGGCAAACCAAACCATTGCAATAAAAGTTCCAAATAGAATGACTACCGAAATAATTTGTTGCCAAAGCGGAACGCCAAATGGAATTCGCATCAACATAACCACCGGAGAAGTAAAGGGGATGTATGAAAACACTTGTGAAACCGTGCCGTGGGGATTATCGATTACCGTAAAAAAACCTACGTACACAGCCAAAATCAATGGCATCAAAATAGGCATCATGAATTGTTGGGTGTCGGTTTCACTATCAACAGCAGCACCCACAGAGGCGTATAATGAAGCATAAAGTAAATATCCGCCAATAAAAAATAGGATAAACATTACTATAAGGTTGGCTATGGGCAGATTGTTAATTTCAATCATAATATCCTGTAAAATTTCCTGCGTGCCCCCATTCACACTACTTTGCAAAACTTGTTGCGAAGGCGTAGCTGCCGCCGGGTCAATTCCAAATATAGAAGTCACCACAGTCATTAGCACCAAAATCAAAACTACCCAAACCACAAATTGCGTGATTCCGGCAAGGGTAGTACCGAAGATTTTTCCCAGCAGCAATAAGCGCGGCTTTACAGAGGAGATTATTACTTCAATTACACGGCTGGTTTTTTCCTCTATTACACTTCGCATTATCATATTTCCATAAATAATGATGAACATAAACAGCAAATAACCCGCGGCGCCACCAAAGATTAATTTCAAACCTGAGCCAAGTTTAGAGGTTTCTTTTCCTTTAAAAGTTTCTTGGTTGGCACTTATGTTTATGTGAAGGTTTTTGATTGTTTCAGACTCGATGCCAGCTTCTTTCAGTTTTAGGGTATTTACTTTGTTTTCTAACAATTCATTGATATCGCCCATTAATGAAAGTGAGGGCGAATCTTCGGAATAAAAGGTTATTTTTTTTGAAAGGTCTTCAAGTTTTTCTGTTTTCGGAATATACAGCAGTCCATATATTTCTTGGGTCTCAGCTTCTTTCTTTGCTTCCTGAATACTGGTTCCTTTTAGTAATTTATACTGTAAATGCGGTGTACTATTAAAGTCATCAATAAATAAACCACTTTCGTCCAAGACCGAAATTTTACGGACCGTGTCGCTATTTAGATTAGACAAATATGCTACCAACGCAAAGATACCCACAAATATTAACGGGCTTAAGAACGTCATAATAATGAACGATTTGTTGCGTACTTTGGTAAGGTATTCCCTTTTTATAATAAGTGGAAGATGGTTCATTGTTGCTTAGCTTTTTTGAATCGTTTCAATAAATATCTCACTTGCCGAAGGCACTACTTCTACAAAATGGGTCAATTGGCCGAGTGAGGTTAAATAATTTACAAAATCATTTGGCGATACCGAATCCGGAACTTTTACTTTGTACTGCAATTCATCGTTAATACTTTTGAAGTTTGCGGGAAAAATTTCAAATTTATCCTTTAACAATGCTGAAGTTGAAGCATGATCTTGCGTTACTAAACCAATTTCAAAGGTGTTGTTTTTATACTGGCGTTTTATATCAATTAATTTACCATCAAGTATTTTGTTTGATTTGTGGATTAATGCAATATGGTCACACATTTCCTCCACCGATTCCATTCTATGGGTTGAAAATATAACGGTAGCCCCATCATCGCGTAGTTTTAAAATTTCATCTTTGATAAGATTAGCATTTATAGGGTCGAAACCGCTGAAAGGCTCATCAAAAATCAATAGTTTGGGTTTATGAAGTACGGTAACCACAAACTGTATTTTTTGAGCCATCCCTTTAGAAAGCTCCTGTATTTTTTTGTCCCACCAATCACCAATTTGCAACCTATCAAACCAATATTTCAATCTTTCCTTTGCTTCCTGTTTTGAAAGACCTTTCAGCTGTGCCAGGTAAAGTGCCTGTTCCCCAACTTTCATTGTTTTATAGAGCCCACGCTCCTCGGGAAGATATCCAATGTATTTTATGTGGTTTGGCTGAAGCGGTTCCCCATCCAAAATTACCGATCCCGTGTCTGGCATCGTAATTTGATTAATAATCCTTATTAAAGTTGTTTTACCAGCTCCATTGGGACCCAATAAGCCAAATATGCTTCCTTTTTCTACCTCGATGGACACTTTATTAAGCGCTTTGTAATCTCCATAGGTTTTGGAAACATTGTTGACCACTAAAAGTTTTTCCATAAAATTTATTTGAAGAATGTAAATATATTGATTTGGCTGCGAAGCTTAGTAATTATTAAGAGTATTTTAAGTGATAGGCTCCAAAAATGGAGTAAGGGAAGGTTGCTAAAACAAAACCCACCCAAAAAAAAATTCTTGGGTGGGAAAAAAAATTGCTATGAAAAAGAAAAATTATCACTTCAAAGACGAAGCGACCCTTCAAATATATACAAAAAAATTTATTTAACGTTTATTTAAGAGAACATATCTTTTACTTTCTCAAAAAAGGACTTGTCCTCTTTTTCCGGTTTGGGCTGAAAGTGTTCGTCATTGCTCATTTTCTCGAAAAATTCTCTTTGCTCTTTTGAAAGCGACTTTGGGGTCCACACATTTACATGTACCAGCAAATCTCCCGTACCATAGCCATTAATACTTGGAATTCCTTTATTGCGAAGCCTCAATATTTTTCCGCTCTGCGCACCATTATCAATCTTTATGCGAACCTTTCCGGTGACGGTCTCAATCTCCTTCGAGGTTCCCAAGGCTGCTTCAGAAAAGCTTATGTATAAATCATAGTGTAGGTTATCACCTTCGCGCTGCAATGTATCGTGTGGTTTTTCTTCAATGGCAACCAAAAGATCTCCGGCAATTCCGTTGCCCGGAGCATCATTACCCTTTCCAGATACTTTTAGCTGCATTCCATCTACAACCCCTGCAGGAATTTTAATGGAAACTGTTTCTTCGGTTACCAACATTCCCTCCGCATCTGCATTTGCGGGTTTTGAATCCACGATCTGGCCCAGACCTCCACATGTGCTACATGTAGCTGAAGTTTGCATGCGGCCCAAAATAGTGTTTTGGATTCGAGTTACCTGCCCTTGGCCATTACAGGTAGCACAGGTTTTATAAGTTGTACCTTTTGCAAGTTTTTTGCGTTTTACTTTTATCTTTTTTTCAACCCCATTGGCAATTTCTTCCAAAGTAAGCTGTACACGTATGCGCAAGTTACTTCCCTTAACGGTTCTGCGGCCACCGCCACCAAAGCCTCCGCCAAATGCCCCTCCGAAAATATCGCCAAACTGGCTGAAAATATCTTCCATATTCATGCCGCCGCCGCCAAAACCACCGCCGCCTTCAAAGGCACGATGGCCAAACTGGTCGTAACGCGAACGTTTGTTGGGGTCGCTGAGCACTTCATAAGCTTCGGCAGATTTTTTAAACATAGCCTCTGCTTCGTGGTCGCCCGGATTTTTATCGGGATGGTATTGTAGTGCTTTTTTTCGGTATGCTTTTTTAATTTCAGCAGCCGTAGCACCTTTTGAAATTCCTAAAACTTCGTAATAATCTTCCTTCATATTTATAATCCGAAATAACGGATAGCTTTTTTTATTGTCCTATAACCACTTTTGGAAAGCGGATTATCTTATCGCCCAAGGTATATCCTTTTTCCACTACATCTATAATTTTGCCTTTCAGTTTATCCTCGGGTGCGGGAATTTGGGTAATCGCTTCATGTGAATCTGCATCAAACGTATCGCCCGGCTTTACATCCATTAAATGGAGGCCTTTAGACTTAAGGGTTTCGCGCAGTTTATTATTTATAAGCTCGACGCCCTTATAGAGGTTGTCGTCATCGCTTTTTTCTATTTCTTTCAAGGCGCGTTCAAAATCGTCCAAAACCGGTAATAAAGAACCAATTACATCGGCCCCTGCGGTTTTATACATATCAACCCGTTCGCGGGCAGTACGTTTTTTGAAGTTTTCAAACTCAGCAAAAAGACGCAAATAGCGGTCTTTTTCACGCTGAAACTCTTCTTGTAATTCTGCAAGCGCATCGGTTACTTTTTCCTCTGCAATTTCCTGCTCATTTAATTCTTGATCGTCAAAACCCACTTCATCATCGTGGTGGGTTTCTTTCAATTTATCGTTTTTGCCCATAGTAGCGTTTCTTTCAATTTTTTCTGAAGGGAGCAAAAGTACTGCCATTTGTTTTAAAATGTCAAAATGTCACGGTATTTTAATTTAATATTACTTTAAGAAAATTTATTTTGTTTAAACATATTTTTGCAAATCAAAACAAAAACCAAGAAATATGAAATCTACATTTTTAAAAATTACATTAATGGCTTTTATTACAGTGGGATCTATCTCATGTAAAAACAATGAAAAAGAAGCCGAAATGCCAACTGAAGAAGCGGCCGAAGCTACAGAAATGGCTACTGAGTATACTGTTGATACTGCTGCTTCAACAATTATGTGGGAAGGTTCAAAACCCACTGGAAAGCACCATGGATCTATAAAGCTTTCTTCAGGAACAGTTCACCTAAACAACGGAAACGCAGAAGCGGGAGAGTTTGTGATTGACATGAACAGCATTAGCGTTGAGGACTTAGAAGGTGAGGAAAAAGCCAATCTAGAGGCTCACTTAAAAGGGACCGTTGAGGGCAAGGAAGGAGATTTCTTTAATGTAAAGGAATATCCAACTGCAAAATTTGAAATGACTGGCATTGAAAACAATATTGTAAAAGGAAATTTGACCATTAAAGACAAAACAAATGCCATTGAATTTCCTGCAACCGTAACTATGGACGGTGACAAAATGATGCTGAAAAGTGAAACTTTTGTTATAGACCGAACCAAGTGGGATGTTAACTACGGTTCAAAATCTATTTTTCCAAATTTGGGAGATAAATTTATTAGTGATGATATAAATATCACTGTTTCTTTGGTAGCTAACAAGGCCTAATAAAATAAACACTAACAAAAAAGAGAGGCTAAGTTGCCTCTCTTTTTTTTATAATAAATCCTGCAGTGCATTATCAAGATTGTAATATTTAAAAGGGTAACCCAACTGCTCTATTTTTTTTGAACTTACAAGTTGCCCTTCCAAAACCAAAACAGACATTTCGCCCAAAAATAGCTTAATCGCAAAAGCGGGAATATTTGGAAGCCATAAGGGATTTTCAAGTTTTGATGCAATCATTTTAGTCATTTTTTTATTTTGCACTGGGTTTGGCGCTACGGCATTGTACTTTCCTTCCAACTGGTTTTTTAAGAGAAATAAATAAATTCCGGCAATATCTTCAAGGTGAATCCAAGAAAGCCATTGTTCACCATTTCCCAAGGGAGCCCCTACACCAAATTTAACGGGTTTGACCAATTGGGGAAATGCACCATCATCCTTTGCCAAAACAACACCAGTACGTACTTTGCTTACTTCCATACCCATGTTTTTGAACTGTGCTGCCGCGGCTTCCCAGGCAAGCACCACTTCACCCAAAAAGGTATCATCTACTTCTTCATCTTCTTCGGAATACAATTTTGTTTCAGAATTAGGATAGATACTAATGCCACTTGCAGATATAAAATGTACAATGGTGTGATCTATATTTTGAAGGGTGTCCCTCAATAAATTAATGGGTGCAATTCTACTATCCAAAATTACCTTTTTGTACTTTTTGGTCCATCGCTTAGAGATGGTAGCTCCGGCCAGATTTATGACCGCCGTGACTCCGTCAAAAGCACTTACGTCAATCTTGCCTTTTTTTGGGTTCCAATAAAAGCCTTTGTAGTTTTCGGAGTTTTCAATTTTTTCTTTGCTGGTAGTGAGGTAATTCACTGAAATTCCTTCCCTATGACATTGCCTTACCAGTTCAGTACCAATAAGTCCCGTAGCCCCTGTTATTAATACTTTTTTAATCATATTTTTAAATTTATAGATTCAAAAAGAAATAGCAAAGCGCCTTAACGGAAGATTGGGAATTTTTCAATTTGGATTTCAGGGTTTTGTCCCTCTTAACATCTCTTTTTTTCCGGGAGGACCTGCAAGGCGCTCTACCTTAAAGCCAACAGACTGCATTGCGCGGCGGGCATTTCCGTTAGCTGCATAAGTAACCAAAACTCCATTGGACTTTAAGGCGAGAAACATTTTTTTAAAAATAGCTTCCGTCCAGAGTTCGGGTTGGACACGGATGCCGAAAGCATCAAAATAAATGAGGTTGAAACAATTTTCTAAGTGGATTTCTGAAAAGAGCTTCTGTTGTTTTGTGAGTTGAAATGTTTCTGAAATAGTGCTTTTTACTTCCCAAGGGGTTTGGTGCAGCTGCAGAAATTTTTCTTCGCCAGCTTTTAAGAGCGCGGCATAGTTCAAATTTCTAATTTCGTCAATTTTTAATGGATATGCTTCAATACCGGTATAGTTTACCGAAAATGCATTTTGTTCCGTTTCCAGAAAAGTAAGAAAAGCATTTAAGCCTGTTCCGAAACCAATTTCAAGTATCGAGGCTGAATCGGTTTCATTTTCTGAAATCCAATAATAAAGCCCATGCTTAATAAAAACGTGAAGAGCTTCGGCTATTGCACCATGCTTAGAGTGATATTGTTCATCCCACTCTGGGATATGCAGGGTGTAAGAGCCGTCGCCCGTTTTAAATAAAGTTCTTTTCAAAAATTAGTGGTTTTCCGTCTGCGGAATAAGTACACCATGTGCCTCAAAAGCAAGGGTGCGTTTAGGCTCGGTGATAGCTGCAATTTCTTCGGGCGTGGCGCCACCGTCCTCGGCATAATGGCGTTGGTCTTCTACGCTCATCTCTTCGACATATGCCTTTCCTTCTGCTATTATTTCCTTTCCGGCAATATCCTTCGGCATAAAAAAACCGTAGTCCTTAAAACGTACCATTGCTTCATTTTCACCCATATCCACTTTCATCCAGCACCCTTTCTTTTGGCAAACTTCCTTTACATTTGTGGTAAATTTGACATTGATCGTATCACCCGTTTTAAGGTCATTATATTTTTCAATAATTTCAGCCTTTGGCAAAACGTTATCGGCAGTTATTTCATCGCCAAAACTTTGGTAATTAACGGCTATTTCTTGCGATTCGGCAACAGTTTCAGCTTCTTTGTTTTCGTTTTTACAGCTGGCAGCAAAAATAATTAGGGCTAATAGGAAGAGCGTTTTTTTCATTTTAAAATTGTTAATAAATTATTGATTGGTAAGACATTGCAATTTTAATGATTTTTTGAATTTTATATGGCCTAAATTTTACCTATTTTTACAAAATAAATAATTCTTTTTCATGAATTCTTCCACCACTCAAAAAATTAACATACAAAAAGTTTCAACTTCCAGGATAGGAGATGTAGATTTTGACAACCTCAATTTTGGAAGCACTTTTAGCGACCATATGTTTGAATGTGATTATAAGGATGGTGAATGGCAGAATCCTACTATCAAACCTTATGGACCTTTAACTATTTCACCTGCGGCAAAGGTGTTTCATTACGGCCAGGCTGTCTTTGAGGGAATGAAAGCTTTTAAGGATGAAGAGGGTAAAGTATGGCTTTTTAGACCTGAAGAAAATTTTAACAGAATAAACAAATCATCCATAAGAATGGCTATACCAGAGTTTCCCAAAGATATTTTCTTTGAGGCCTTGACAACTTTGGTAAAAATGGACAAGGAATGGGTTAAGCCCGGCCTTGGAAACTCATTGTACATCCGCCCTTTTGTAATGGCAACCCAAGCAGGGGTTTCGGCCTCCCCATCTACAGAATATAAATTTATGATCTTGATGTCACCCGCCCAAGCATATTATACAGGGGATGTTAAGGTTGTAATTGCTGAACATTACAGTCGTTCTGCAAATGGTGGCGTAGGTGCTGCAAAAGCAGCCGGAAATTATGGCGCGCAATTTTTTCCAACAAATTTGGCACGAGAGAAAGGCTTTCAGCAAGTAATCTGGACAGATGCCAGCGACCATAAATATTTAGAAGAAGCGGGAACAATGAATGTCTTTTTTCGTGTGAACGACACCTTACTTACCGCACCAATTAGCGATCGAATTTTGGACGGCGTGACGCGAAAAAGTGTAATAGCCCTTGCAAAAAGAGACAATATTAAAGTTGAAGAAAGACCGGTTTTAGTTTCAGAAATTGTAGAAGCTGCAAAGAATGGAAGCCTTAAGGAAATTTTTGGAGCCGGAACCGCAGCAGTTATAAGCCCTGTAAGCGCCTTTAGCTATAAAGAAACTGTTTATGAACTTGAAAAGCAGGAGCATGGTTTTGCAACACAATTCAAAAAAGAATTAATGGACATACAGTACAACCGAAGTGAAGACCCATTTAATTGGAGATATGAGGTAGTTTAATGGCTGTTTGCAAAAATTTTTTAAAGAATCCAAAACCTCACGTTTTGGATTTTTTTACTTATCGAGTATGGCTTGGATATTTGGTTTAAAATAATTTGGCCCTTTTAAAACTTTGCCGTCCTCACGATATATTGGTTTACCATCATTTCCAAGTTTGCTCATATTGCTTCGCTGTATTTCATTAAATACCTCTTCAATTTTGTGTTGCATACCGTGTTCGATAATAGTTCCACACAAAATATATAGCATATCGCCCAGCGCATCGGCAACCTCAACCAAATCATTATTATTGGCAGCTTCCAGATATTCCTCGTTTTCCTCGCGCATAAGTTCGTATCGCAAAAGATTTTTTTTGATTCCAAGGTTTGCGGTTGGGGCTTCTTTCATTCCCAATCCAAAAGCATTATGAAATTCGGAAACTGCGGCAATTTTATTCTTCATATAATGGTTTTATGGTTGTAAATTTGTATTGTAAAATTACACAATTATGTTTACTACCGGCCAATTGGTTTTTGCTGTTTTATTTTTAGTAGTTTTTGTAATTATAATGGTTTATAGTTACCGTGGTGATAAAAAACTTCACAAAAAACAGTACAAGGGCAGTCTTTGGATTTTAGTCGGGTTCATTGCATTTATCGTTTTTCTTTTGTTGGTAAAAACGTATTTAAAAAATTAAATTTACTTTAGAACTGCTTTTTTTAAACTTTTTAGACTTATTTAATTCTTCCGCCCAAAACATTTGTTGAAAAGCCCTTATGAAAAATACCCTAAAGTAGGTATTTTTTAAAATCCTTCCCTAGCCTAATTTTGCCCCAATCTGTTTTAAGATTTTCTAACTAATCAATATTGAAATTACTTGAATTAGCAATTCATTTTTAAAATAAACCTTTAAGTGTCAGTAAGGAGAGAGTTGGAATATTTTTTTTGAGGAGAAAAAATATTACAAAATCAATACAATGCACTATTGGTTTTTTTTTTATTTTCGTCAGTTGATTTTAAAAAAGTAACCTAAAACCAAATTTAAATATGACCAAATTAAAATTACTTTTTCCGTTTCTATTAACTTTTTCATTATTTTTTATAAGCTGTGAAAAAGAAGAGGATTCCGATCCGGAGCCAGAATCTATTGAGATTAACGAAACCTCTATTATACCTTCTTCTTCTTTTGGAAGACCGAACAATTATTTAGGGTGTATTGAAATTTCCAGCAGAATTACAAATATTCGGGTTTGGGACCATGGAACCGTTGATGGCGATATCGTTTCAATTATTGCCAACGGCAACACCATTATTGATGAACAAACGCTTGATGGCCCTTCCAATCCAATTAGTGTTGATTACGATTTTGGATACAACGGGTTTAACTACATCACGCTTTATGCACACAATTTAGGAAGTATATCGCCCAATACCTGTACAATTTCAATAAATGGTGTTGAATTTGTACTTGAAGCAAACCTGGATGCAAATGGTTCTATCGATGTAATTGTTGGCGGATATGGGGTAGATTGTAGCGACGCCGGTGGCGGCACTGGCGGTGGCGGCGGTGGCGGAACCGGAGGCGGCGGAAGCGGCAAAGGCGATGTCAAGTTTTGGACCAACCAAGACTATGGCTGTGGTCCCATAACAGTAAACCTCAACGGTGTTGGTACGAGTAGTATTACTGGTTATTATTATGCAGGCACACCAGATTGTATTGTTGACGGCTACGGAGGAAATTTTAATGACTTACCGGAAGGCACCTATAGCTACACGGCAAGTTGCCAAGGATATTCGTGGGATGGCAATATAACAATCACTGAAGATTCCTGTTTACGTTTTCAGCTAACGCTTTAAGTGTTTTTTTGAATTGCTCAAAAACAAAAAAGCTCTTCGCAATCGCGAAGAGCTTTTTTATTACATTAAAATATCCAATTAATTTACTGGTGGCAAATTGCTGTAATTCTTAGAATAAAAAAACATTTGATCGGCAAAAGTATTTGGCTGTTCTATAGTGAAACTTTCTATTTCCCCACTATCGTTCATTTTCGGAACAAGCACAGGATTTACAAAACCACTGTAAGGTGCAGAAGTAAACTGTTTGTTGCGCTCCAAAATTTCCTTGTGAAGGGTTTGATCTACTTTAACACCGTAGGTTTCAACTAAATTTTCTACCGCAGCGTAATCACCTTCGCTTTTAATTCGCTGTGTTTCACGAAGCAATTCACCGAATAAGTCGTGAAGTTTATCATAGTCATTAATGTTGTAATAGGTTTTTCCGTCACGGGTAATTTTTTCAATCACGTTATCGGCTTTTCCTTTTTCAAATACCCAAGCAGATACCCACTGGCGGTTGCGCATGTGCGCTTCTTCCACATCATCTCCTAAATTTAAACGAATCAATTGCGTCATTAAACCATTGCGTATATAACCATCATAAGCAGCCATTCCAACTTTTTTCCAATCGTCAACCAAACCAAGTTCCTGTAATTTTGGGTTGTACAAATAATAAAGCCCAACAAGATCTGCTCGGCCTTCTTCCAAAGTAGAAGCATAATTTTTTAAGGTTTCTTTGGTTTCGCCAACGCCAGGATTCAATTGTCCTGAAGCGTGACCTATTACTTCGTGAAGTGCTGTATGAAGTTTATCGGCTTGCTGCCCGTATTTTTCTTCCAGTTCAAGTTCTTCTTCATCGTTTACAAATTCTTTTAATCTGCCTGTGCTTCCTGCATTGTTGTAGGCTTCAATAATATTTCCGAGGGAAACAGATTTGCTGCCAACTTCGGCACGGATCCAGTTTGCATTTGGAAGGTTTACCCCAATTGGGGTACTCGGGGAAGCATCACCGGCTTCACCAGCAACGTTCACTACTTTATAGGTTACGCCTACCACATTTTTCTTTTTGTGCTCGTCCATCAATGGGGAATTATCTTCAAACCACTGTGCGTTTTCAGAAAGTACCGCCATTTTTTCAGACATATCAAAATCCTTTATTTGAACGATGGTTTCATAGGAACCTCTATAACCCAGTGGATCGTTATAAACTTCAATAAAACTGTTTATGTAGTCTATGTTTCCTTCGGTTGCGGCGGTCCACGCTACATTGTAGTCATCCCATGTTTGAAGGTCTCCCGTTTTGTAATATTCAATCAAAAGACCGATAGCATCGCCCTGTGCTTTGTTCTCGGCAACTCCCTGTGCTTTTTCAAGCCAGCCAATAATTTTGTCTATCGCTGGGCCGTAAAGTCCGCCAGATTTGTAAACCAATTCCTTAAGCTCTCCATTTTCCTTTACCAATTTTGAATTTAATCCAAATGAAAGCGGCTTTTCGGGATTGGGAGATTTCTTTTTTGCATAAAAACTTTCAATATCTTTATTGGTCACGTTTGGACCATAAAAGTTAACCGCACTTTGGGCAACGTTATCTACACCCTTTGCCTGGTTTACTTTTTTGGAATCTTTATCGTTAAAGATTACTTCAAAAGCTTCGCCTTCCAAAGTAGTATTGGTATCTGTTAAAAGTTGCTTTAAATATTCTGAAGAAAATTCAGGCTTCAGCTTATCGTTGGAATAATGGTGGTGGATACCATTACTGAACCAAACTCTTTTCAAGTAAGTTTCAAAATTTTTCCAGTCTTCGGTGTTTTTATCGCCTTTATAGTTTTCATACACATTTTCCAACGCTTTTCTAATGGTTAGGTTATGGCGGTAGTTTTGGTCCCACATAATATCTCTTCCCTCCAAACCTGCTTGGGTAAGATAATACACAAGTTTTTGTTCTTTTAGGGTAAGTTTGTCCCACCCTGGAATTTGGTAACGCAATACTTTTACATCGCCAAAAGTTTCCACATTATAATCAAACGCCGTGGATTCTGTTTTTTCCACTTGGGCTACATCCTTTTCCGTTTTATTGTCATTGCAGGAAAAAAATAGCAACCCACTCATTGCCAGTGCAATAAAAAAGGTTTTCTTCATTTTAAAATATTTTAGATTTCCGCAAATGTACTAAAATAATGTTGGTGATAGATAGATGTCAAAATTTGAAAAACCGAAACATTTCAATTTTAAAGGCATCAATGAAATTTCACTATCTTAGCAACACCAATCAACACCCCCGACCAAATGAAAATTTTAAAGTACTTATTTTTTCTCCTTCTCATCATTATTATTGGCAGTGCTATTTATTTTGGAACCAAAGATGGAACTTATGATATTCAGGATACAATGGTAATTAACGCACCGCCAGAGGTGATTTTCAATAAAGTGAACGATTACAAAAGTTGGGAAGAATGGGGACCTTGGAAAAAAGAGGATTCCACAATTACATTTACATATGCCGAAAAGACTGTTGGTGAAGGTGCATCTTATTCTTGGGATGGCGAAATGAGTGGCTCCATGACCACTACGAAAGTAATTCCGAATAAAGAAATAGAGCAGGATTTGACACTAAATACTCCCGGCGGCGAAAGAAACCCGAAGGTTTATTGGACGTTTGAGGAAGTGGAAGGCGGAACCAAGGTTACCTGGGGAATGAAGGGAGAGCACACATTAATTGACAAAGCCTATTATTCATTGAGCGGAATGGACTTTGATGCCGAAATGCACAAAATGAACGAAGCAGGACTTGAAGGAATTGCTGAAGAAGTAGCTGAGGACATGAAACAATATTCCATAAATGTTGATGGCGTTACCCAGTACGGCGGCGGGTATTATATGTACACAACATCAGTTTCTAAAATGAGCGAGCTGGGTGAAAAAATGGCACCTATGATGGAAGAAGTAATGAATTTCATCACCAAGAACAACTTGAACATGGCCGGAATGCCTTTCACAATTTATAATGAAGTAGACAACGCAAACGGCACGGTAATATTTTCAACTGGTATACCAGTGAAAGAACAGGTTATAACTCCAGAAGGCAGCCCCGTAGTTTGTGGTTTTATGGAACCCGTTAAAGCAGTAAAAATTTCATTAAAAGGAAATTACACACATCTACCGGAAGCCTACACAAAAGGAAGACAGTATATTGATAAAAACGGACACCAAATAGACCCAGACAGAAAAATGTTTGAAGTTTACGTTACCGACCCTGAAGAAACGCCTAATCCCGCAGATTGGCTTACCGAAGTTTACATTCCTATAATTACTGAAGCCGAACCCGTTCAAGATGGTATTTAAATGAAGCACTTGGCATTGGTTTTTATAGGTGGCGGATTGGGAAGCACACTTCGGTATGCGTTTTCAAAATGGCTGAATAGTTATGAAACAGGAATACCCTATGGAACTTTTGCAGCAAATATTTTAGGAAGTTTATTAATTGGAATTATTCTCGGCCTTGCATTAAAAAATGAAACCCTTTCCCAAAGCACAGTTTTATTTTTGGCCACGGGTTTTTGTGGCGGATTTACCACTTTTTCCACATTTGCTTATGAAAACCACGTTTTTTTAAAAAACGGTGATTTTATGTCTTTCGCCCTATATACCCTTGCCAGCTTGGTGATTGGTTTTGCAATGGTTTTCTTCGGAATGTGGTTGGTGAAGTATTTTTAGTGCTTGCCAAAGTCCTTTACCCCAGCTTCAATTCTGATTAATAAATCGTTCTCTTTTGGCGGAATGGGGCACGAAAAACGCGCACTGTAAGCACAGTAAGGATTGTACGCTTTATTGAAATCTATAATTATGGTATCGCCCTCGGGAATGCGCTGGTCCAGAAATCTCCCGCCTCCGTAAGAGCCATCGCCACTGGTTAAGTCGGTAAATGGGAGAAAAAGATAATCTTCATAGCCCGGTTCACTATAGGGCTGGGTACTTTTGAAGAGGTTCAACACAAAATCCTTTCCATCTATTGAAAAATGCGCTTCACCGTATTTTACATACTCAGGTGTTCGGGCAGTAGTTGTGGGCATCAAGAAAGGTTTTTCATCTGGAGTACGGACAAATTTTGCTTCAACAATAAACTTTGGATCAATTGGATAAAACTCCAATCCCTTAAAATTTTTAAAATCCTTCGGTTCCAAAATTGTGGTTTCGGGATTGCTGAATTCTTTGTTCAGTTCAATCTGCGCAGCCTTGCTTTCAGAAATAATGGCCTCTTCCTGCGCAGAAATGATTGTGCAGAACAGTAAAAAAATCACTTTAAGTAAATTCTTCATAATTTGTTTTCAGTAAAAGTAGAAAAGAATTTCAAACTTCATATTAATTTTTATTTTTGGCAAAAAAACACTTTATGATTAAAACTCTCCTCACTTCACTATTACTCTGTATCAGTTCGCAATTTCTAGTGGCACAGCATATTGATATTGACAAAAAGGCACTTTCATTTTTAGCTTCACAAGAAAAGGTGAATGTGGTTTTTACCTTCGACAGCTTAACTTTTGACGGAAAAAACATTCCCGAAGCAAAATTTCTTCAAATGCGATACGTGGAGGTTTCGGAATGGAAAGACAAAGAGGCCGCAAAAGAATGGCTGGAGCTATATGATGAACACAAAAACCAAAAGTGGCAAGAATTATTTTTAGCCACGCTTAACGAAAAAACAGCAGAGTATAAAAACGCTCCAGTATTCAATAAAAATGATAGTAGCGCAAAATACACTATGAAGGTAAACAGTGATTGGATGTATTTTGGATATAATGTAATTATTGGAAAGGAACCTTCCAAAGTATCGATGACCTTTGATTTTTATGAAACCAAAAATCCTTCTATTGTTTTGTTCAGCACAGAAATCAGCCGGGCAATGGGAGTAAATAATGAAAGCTATAACCTACGGGATTGGCCCAGTTTTAGAAGAATGGGCAAAGCTTACATAAGAGCGGGCTATAAACTCGGACAGGCATTTAAACGTGTTTTAAATTAACTTTTTGCTTGCCGAAAAATAATTTTTACTACATTTGAAAATCAATTTCACTAAAAAATGAAAAGTAACACATACACCTGCCGCAGAAACCAGGTCATTTCAAACCAGAAGTGCCGGCGATGTATGTATTGACTATATAACAATAAGTTTATACAATATAAAAACGTCCCGGCCAAAACCGGGACGTTTAACATTTATACCACCAACCAAAGATGAAAAAGATTTACACAAACTACCTGGCAAACTTTCGGGGTTTATCCCGAGAAATCTGGCTATTGTCTTTGGTTACCTTCGTCAATAGAGCTGGAGCCATGGTAATTCCCTTTTTATCATTGTACCTAATAAACGTGGAAGGTTTTGATTTGCCACAAGTGGGGTGGATAATGTCTTGTTTTGGTCTAGGTTCATTGGTGGGTACATATATTGGCGGGAGATTAACAGATTCGATAGGTTTTTATAAAGTGATTCTTTCAAGCCTTTTTTTGGGCGGAGTTGGTTTTATATTGCTTCAATATATCAATACATTTTACGGATTCTGCATAGGTATATTTTTATTGACTTTGATGGCAGATGCGGGTCGCCCTGCCATTTTTGTAGCTGCTGATGCATACAGCAAACCAGGAAATATTACCCGAAGTATTGCTTTAATTCGTTTGGCAATAAACTTAGGCTTTTCCATAGGCCCATTGATTGGGGGTTTAATAATCGCGCACATAAATTATACTTCACTTTTTTGGATTGATGGTTTAACCTGTATGCTCGCTTCCCTTGGTGTATTTCTTCTTTTGAAACCTAAAAAACTAATAAATACCACTGAGGAAAAAACTGTAGTTTTAAAAGAAGGGCTGCCCCCTTATTTGAACAAGCTTTTCCTTATTTTTTTCGTAATAATGGTAGCTAACAGTCTGGCATTTGTTCAATATTTTTCAGTGATGCCTGTTTATTATGAAAAGGTGCATTTCCTTTCCGAAGATGTTATTGGGTGGTTATTATTTATAAATGGCGCCACAATTGTAATTTTTGAAATGCCGCTGATTGCTTGGCTTGACCGAAAGAAAATTTCTAAAACCATGGCTACTTTCTGGGGGATTTTCTTTCTGGGGTTGAGTTTCTTGGTATTAAACCTGAGCACGTGGAGCGGTGTGCTAGTAATAGCTATGTTATTAATGACTTTGGGAGAAATGATTGGGTTTCCATTTTCAAACGCACTGGCATTGGAAATGTCAGCAAAAGGGAGAAAGGGCAGTTATATGGCGCTATACAGTATGAGTTTTAGCGTTGCGCATTTAATTGGCCACAATGGTGGGATGAATTTGGTGAATAGTTTCGGCTATTTTAAAACTTGGACAATTTTTTCAATATTCCTGCTTTTTATAGCAGCGCTGACAATCTGGCTATACTTTTTACTTAAAAAATCACAAACAGGAAATATATAACCCAAATTTATAATTGAGGATTTTTTTTGGCGCGTCTTTGCTTACGCGAAACAATGACCGCATCCAAACACGAAATCATCAAGCCAATTCCCGCAAAGAGGCATATTAATCTAACAAAAAAATCACCGGGATATTCTAGGCCAGTAAAGCCCAGTAATGCCGTAATAATGGTTACGATTAAAAATTGGAAAGTATAATTTTTCATAACATTGTTTTTTGGAAAGTACTTGTAGCTAAAGTACATTGAAAGATGAGTTGTTTTTCTTAAAATGAAACCAATTATAACATTTTTAACACAACAGCATTTATTTTAAGGGTTTTATGTCATTGTTTTTAACCACATGGGAAAGAACAATTTGTGTTTTAGTTTCACCGTAAACTATCAATTGATCGATAAAACTTTCCAAATGTTTTTGATTTTTAAGTATTACCTCCATTACAATGTTGTCGTTTCCAGTAATTCGGTAGCAGTTTAAAACTTCTTCATACGTTTTTACCACTTCCAGAAAGGGTTTTAGTTTTCCCATAAATGCCCGCAGTGTAATAATTGCTTTAAATTGATACCCCGCCATAAATGGAGAAATATCTGTGTAATAGCCATTTATTATGCCTGTATCCTCCATTTTCTTTATCCTTTCAGAAACTGCCGGTGAACTTATGCCCACTTGTCTACCAATTTCAGTGTTGGGTTGGCGGGCATTTTTTTGAAGACAATTCAATATTTTCCAATTCAAAGAATCTATACTCATTTTAAAGTTTATTTATTAAATAAATTAATATTTAAAGCAAATGTACGTTTTTACTTTAATATCAATTGCACAATAAATGATGTAGTGATTAAATTTGATTCGCTTTAAAAAAGAAATAATAAAATGTTGCCCCATCAATTCGGAAACGACTCAAAATCGGCTATTTATAACAAAGCGCTTGATATATTCTCCTTGGCGAGAAATATTTCAGCCTATATAGGCCATGATTTGGCGCACCTTCAAAAAAATGGCGCTGAAGACCCGAATATTTATTTTACAGGTGATATTGTGCAGCAATCTATTTCATTGGGGCCACAAATCCTGAAAGCAGAAAGTCAATCTTTTTCTGAAGAAAAGCATAAATACGCGGCTTCAGTAATGCGTCTTTCCAATCTTCTTTATAAAAATTGCGAACGTTTGGAAAGAGTGAACAGTAATGGAAAAGATTTTCTGCCATTACTCCGCAAAGAGCTCAAAAGATTTAGAAAACTCCAACATACCTGGAGGCTAACCCTTTAGGAAACTGAATTTGTTACATATTTCGTCTGTATTGCCCTCCTACCTCAAATAAAGCTTCCGTAATTTGCCCCAAGGAACAAACCTTTGTGGCTTCCATTAATTGTTCAAACATATTTTCATTATGTACTGCCGCAGCTTTTATTTTTTCTATAATATCTGTAGCGCTCTCGCCATACATTTCGTGAAGGTTTTTTAGGGTTTCAATCTGTACTTGTTTCTCTTCCTCTGTTGCGCGAATGACTTCTGCCGGCAGTACTGTTGGCGAGCCTTTGCTGCTTAAAAAGGTATTCACTCCAATTATTGGAAAATCTCCATTATGTTTTAAGGTTTCGTAATACAAACTCTCCTCTTGAATTTTACTCCGCTGATACATGGTTTCCATTGCGCCCAATACGCCACCACGTTCCGTAATACTGTCAAATTCTTTTAAAACAGCTTCTTCAACCAAATCTGTTAACTCTTCAATAATAAAAGAACCTTGTATTGGATTCTCGTTTTTAGCCAAGCCAAGTTCCTTATTTATGATAAGCTGAATCGCCATAGCTCGGCGAACGCTCTCTTCAGTAGGAGTAGTTATAGCTTCATCATACGCATTGGTGTGCAATGAGTTACAGTTATCATAAATAGCGTACAAAGCCTGTAATGTAGTACGAATATCGTTGAAATCAATTTCCTGGGCGTGTAATGAGCGACCCGAAGTCTGTATGTGGTATTTCAACATTTGAGCACGTGGGTTGGCTCCATATTTTTCTTTTAAGGCCTTTGCCCAAATTTTTCTAGCAACCCGGCCAATAACAGCATATTCCGCATCAATTCCGTTGCTAAAGAAAAACGAAAGATTAGGTCCAAACTCATTGATATCCATGCCGCGGCTCAAATAATATTCCACGTAAGTGAACCCATTTGCAAGCGTAAAAGCTAATTGGGTGATAGGGTTTGCGCCTGCTTCGGCAATGTGGTAGCCACTAATGGAAACTGAATAGAAATTTCGAACTTTTTTCTCAATAAAATATTCCTGCACATCGCCCATCAAGCGCAGTGCGAATTCAGTAGAAAAAATACAAGTGTTCTGCGCTTGGTCTTCTTTTAAAATATCTGCCTGAACCGTTCCGCGTACCTGCTGTAAAGTCTCGTATTTAATTTTGTTATAAACTTCAGTGTCCAAAACTTGATCACCAGTTACGCCCAAAAGCATAAGGCCCAACCCATTATTACCTTCGGGAAACTGGCCGTGATATTTGGGGCGGTCAATATTTTTCTTCTTATAGATAGTTTCAATTTTCTTTTCAACTTCTTCTTGTAAACCATTTTCCACAATGTATTTTTCACAGTTTTGATCAATGGCAGCATTCATGAAAAAACCTAGCAACATTGGTGCGGGCCCGTTAATCGTCATACTTACCGAGGTCATTGGGTGGCTTAAATCAAAACCGGAATAGAGCTTTTTAGCATCATCCAAACAGCAAATGGAAACACCTGCATTGCCTATCTTACCATAAATATCGGGCCGTAGGTCAGGGTCGTTTCCATATAATGTTACACTGTCAAACGCAGTGGAAAGTCTTTTGGCAGGCAAGCCCATACTTACATAGTGAAAACGCCTGTTGGTACGCTCCGGTCCCCCTTCGCCCGCAAACATTCTGGCAGGGTCCTCCCCAGTTCTTTTAAAGGGATACAGCCCGGAAGTGTACGGAAATTCTCCAGGAACATTCTCTTGAAGCGTCCATTTCAAAATATCGCCCCAAGCTTGATATTTCGGCAAGGCTACTTTTGGAATCTGGGTATGTGAAAGGGATTCGGTATGGGTTTTTATATTTATTTCTTTATCACGAACTTTAAAACTATAAATTGGATTTTTGTATTTGTTTACTTTTTCGTTCCAACGGGTTATAATTTCCCAGTTGTACGGATCTAGATTTAATTTTTCACGGTCAAATTCAGCAAGTAGCAATTTTACCAAGTCTCTATTTTTTTCTGAATTCAAAATAGATTTGGATATAATACCAGCTTTGTCCAATCTTGGTGTTTCTCCAGAAATTGTTTCAATGGTTTTAAAAATCCCATAGAGCTTTTGAGCAACTTCAGACTGTTCCACAGCTTTTTTATCATAAGCTCTGTTGTTTTCTGAAATTTCAGAAAGATAGCGTGTGCGTGAGGGCGGGATAACAAATACCTTTTCCTCCATTTCTTCGGAAACGTGGAAATCGCTTTTAAGATCGGATTCGGTTTTTTCTGCAATCTCCTGCATAACCGCCTTGTAAAGTTTGTTCATTCCCGGATCATTGAACTGTGAAGCAATTGTTCCATAAACGGGTAGTTCATCCTGCGGAGTTTCCCACAGTTGATGATTGCGAACGTATTGTTTTTTTACATCACGTAGGGCGTCAAGAGAGCCGCGTTTGTCAAATTTATTGATAGCAACTAAATCTGCAAAATCGAGCATATCAATTTTTTCAAGTTGCGTGGCCGCACCAAATTCAGGGGTCATAACATACAGGGAAACATTGCTATGTTCAAGTATTTCGGTATCGCTTTGACCAATTCCGGAAGTTTCAAGAATAATAAGGTCATATTCAGCAGCTTTCAGGACTTCGATTGCTTCAGTCACAAATTTTGAAAGTGCAAGGTTGCTTTGACGGGTAGCCAAACTACGCATGTAAACCCGAGGCGAATTGATGGCATTCATTCGTATTCGATCTCCCAACAGTGCTCCGCCGGTTTTTCTTTTAGAAGGATCTACTGAGATTATCCCAATTGTTTTCTCAGGAAAGTCAATTAAAAACCTTCGCACCAATTCATCAACAAGGGAAGATTTTCCCGCGCCCCCAGTCCCAGTAATACCCAGAACAGGGGTCTTGGCTTTTTTATTGTTAATATGGATTTTATCAAGTGTTTCTTTTGCTACATCTGGAAAGTTTTCAGCTGAAGAAATGATTCTTGCAATAGCGCCGATTTCCTTTTCCGGCAATTTGTTTATTTCCCCATTTAATTTATCGCCTATGGGAAAATCGGATTGTTGAACTAAATCGTTAATCATTCCTTGAAGTCCCATTTCACGACCATCGTCTGGTGCATAAATTCGAGTTATACCATAATCCATCAATTCTTTTATCTCGGAAGGAAGAATAACGCCGCCACCACCGCCAAAAATTTTTATATGTCCGGCACCCTTTTCTTGTAAAAGATCATACATATATTTAAAGTACTCGTTATGACCGCCTTGGTATGAAGTAAGCGCAATTGCATTAACATCTTCCTGTATGGCAGTATTCACAACCTCTTCGACGCTTCTATCATGGCCCAGGTGAATTACCTCTACCCCTGTAGATTGTATTATACGACGCATAATATTGATAGCGGCATCGTGCCCATCGAACAGTGATGCAGCAGTAACAATTCGCACTTTATATTTTGGTTTATAGGGACTTACCTGTTTCATGATTTTTTATTTAGTAAAATAAGAGTTGCAAATTTAGTTAAAACCTAACGAACATAATACTTAAGACTTACTTGATACGATAAAATTTTACTAAAAAAGTTGCATTATTTCAATTATTTTGTATCTTGCAGCATCAATATTAAACAATTAAAAATTTAACATTATGAAAAAAATTTACTTATTGGCTCTTGCTATAGGAGCTTTTACACTTAGTGCGAATGCACAAATAATTGAAGATGACATCGAGAGCTATAGCTTAGGCCCTCTCTTTGAAGATCATTGGTCTAGCTGGTCTGGAGCTCCAGGTCCTGATAACGCTGTAGTAACTGATGCGTTTGCACAATCTGGAAGTCAATCAGTTTTTATCGGTGGTGATGGCGTTCAAGATGCTCTTTTACTATTAGGAAATCAAACAATTGGTACATATGAATTAACATTCTTTATGTACATTCCTACTGACAAGACTGGCTACATTAACTTCCAAGGTGCTACAGAAAATGGTGGTGCAGGAGCAGGTGGAAATGGTGTTTTCAACTCAGGAAACATTACTTTTAACCTTGATGGTATGAATCCAGGTATCGTAGAAGATATAGATGCTGACGGAACAGTTTACAATACCTATTCTTATCCACAAAATTTCTGGTTTGAGGTTAAGTTCTTATTTGACTTAAGCGCTCTTACTTATACACTTTCTATTGATGGTGTAGATGGTGCTCCAGTTGCTTTTGGTGCTGACGCTACTGTAGGAGGAATTGATTTCTTCTCAATTGATTCAAACAACGAATATTATGTAGATGATGTACTTTTCGTGGATGCAGCTGCTGGAGTTGATGACTTTTCTGCTAGCAAATTTTCCGTATATCCTAACCCAGTTCAAGATGTATTGAACATTAAATCAGCTTCTTCAGTTGATAATGTGGTTGTGTATGACATTTTAGGTAAAGTTGTTCTTCAAGAGAATCCAGGAAAAATTTCACCTGCAATCAATATGAGCAATCTTCCATCAGGAGCATATATGGTTCAAGTAACTATTGACAATGCTACTAAAACTGTTAAAGTTATTAAATAAGACAAATTAAAGTCTTTTTTAAAAAAAAGCCCTTCAATATTGAAGGGCTTTTTTATTTTTGAGGAATAACAAAAAATTAAAAACCGATGTGGGCTAAAAAAATATTCCTGTGCTGCGCAATTCTTACCTTCTTTTCCTGCGCAGAATTACAGCAAGTGGTCAATACGCTTCCCAATCAAACAGGGAGTGATATGAACCCTACAATGATTGCAAATGGACTAAGACAAGCATTGGATCTTGGAATAGACAAACAAGTAACCAAGCTTACCAAAAAAGATGGGTTTTATAAAAATCCACTGGTAAAAATATTGTTGCCGCCAGAATTACAAAAAGTAGATCAGGGCTTAAGAGACATAGGACTAGGAAGTTTAGCAGACGAAGGTATAAAAGCTTTAAACAGAGCTGCTGAAGATGCCGTCAAAGAAGCCACTCCCATATTTGTTTCTGCTGTAAAAGAAATAACTTTTGTAGATGCAAAAAATATTTTGTTGGGCCCCGATAATGCAGCTACCAATTATTTGGAACAACGCACAAGCACAGCTCTTTACTCAAAGTTTGAGCCAGTGATAAAAAATTCTTTTTCAAGAGTAGGTGCAGATCAAATCTGGACAAGCATAATTACCAAATACAATTCCATTCCATTTGTAACTAAGGCAAATCCAAATCTTACAGATTATGTTACAACTGAAGCGCTACAAGGCGTTTATAAAATGATAAGCGTTGAGGAAAAGGATATTCGAAATAATATTTCAGCCAGAACCACCGCACTTCTTCGCCAAGTGTTTGCTTTACAGGATTAACAAAAGACTAATTCTATTTATGATACCATTAACCTCATATTAATAATATGTTACCAATACAGGAATTATCTTTGCAATGTTTAAATAACATTGATATGACTAATTGGTTTAAGAAAAAATCGAGAATTGAAATTCTTAAAGAAAAATATAGGATTTTAATGAAACGATCTTTTGAATTAGCGCCAAATGATCCTGAGAAAAGTGCCAAAGCGCACCAACAAGCCGACAAAATTTTTCAAGAAATTAACTACCTATCCTTTAAACAGGCGGACAAATAATAATACTTCAGCGAAGCGTTTTAAAATAATCAAAAGCGTACATTAAACGAGAGCCATACCAGCTAAAAAACTCCCCATCCACCAATTTTACTTCCGTTTCAAATTCCGCTGCAAGAGCTATAACATCTCCCTTATTAAAAGGATAAGGTTCTGTAGAAAGTAAAATCAAATCAGCCTTCAAAAAATCTTCTGGCTTCACCTCTGGATAGCGGTTTGAAGCTTCAGTAAAAATATTCTTAAAATTATTTTCAGTTAAAAGACAATCAATGAAAGTTCTCCTGCCCGCAGCCATATAGGGTTTTTTCCAAATTAAATACAGCACTTTCTTTGACGGAAAATCTTTTATATACTCCTTAAAGCCTTCCCATTTGGATTTAATATTTGACACAATTTCCAAAGCTTTCTCAGCAACTTCAAAAACCTCCCCCAACTGCAATATCATCTGGATACTTTCCGAAATCGTAGCAATATCACTCACCCAAACAGGCGCAATACTTTCTAGCTGAAGAACCATTTCCTCAGTATTCTCTTCTTTATTGCAAATGATAATATCTGGCTTAAGTAATTTTATTTTTTCGAAATTAACCTGCTTGGTCCCTCCAACAATCACTTTCTCTTCTCGCAAATCATTAGGATGGACACAGAATTTGGTAATTCCGACAATATTTTTCCGCAAACCAAGGTCTATCAACAATTCGGTCTGTGAAGGCACCAAAGAAACAATTCGCGAAGGAGTTTTGGTAAAGGTTACAGTTCTATTTAATTGATCAACGAACTCCATCAAGTATGGCCTTCATTTCGAGCTGGATATTCTGTGCTTCATGAGCTGCAGCTTCTGCAAAATCAGTATTATTTGAAGCATAAATTATACCACGGGAAGAATTTACAAGCAACCCAACATTATCCGTCAATCCATATTTGCAGACTTCCTTCAAGTTTCCTCCCTGTGCCCCAATTCCTGGCACCAATATAAAACTGTTCGGAATAATTTTACGAATCTCAGCAAAGTATTCAGCCTTCGTCGCGCCTACTACATACATCAGGTTTTCACTATTGCTCCACTCCTTTGAAGTTTTTAAGACCAATTTATACAATTCTTCCGCACCCGTTAGTTTAGTTTGAAAGTCGAAGGCCCCTCCGTTGGAAGTCAATACAAGCAAAATGGTGTGCTTATTTTCAAAAGCAAGAAAAGGCTCTATGGAATCTTTTCCCATATAGGGAGCAACGGTAACCGAATCAAAACCCAGATCCTTAAAAAAAGCTTTTGCATAGCGTGAAGAAGTATTGCCAATATCGCCGCGCTTAGCATCGGCGATGGTAAAAATCTCGGAATAATTTTCGTTTAAATATTTTATCGTCTTTTCCAAGGACTTCCAGCCCTTCAAACCATAAGCTTCATAAAAAGCAGTATTCGGCTTATAGGCCACGGCATATTGATGGGTTGCATCAATAATGGCTTTATTGAATGAAAATATAGGGTCTTCTTCCTTTAGAAGAAATTCGGGAATTTTATCTAAATCAACATCAAGCCCAACACAAAGAAAGGATTGCTTCTTTCTAATTTCTGAAATCAAATTTTCTGTAGTCATTACTTTTTATTTCAGAAGGTTATATAATTAAAAAGTTTCGCCAGTTTCCTTCAATTTCTCTGTATTACTCACCAATTGAAGTTCGTCAATTATTTCTTGAACGTCACCGTTCATTATATTTCCAAGATTGTATAAGGTAAGGTTGATACGATGGTCTGTAACCCGCCCCTGTGGATAGTTATAGGTTCTAATTTTTGCACTTCTGTCACCACTTGTAACCATCGAGCCACGCTTTAGGGCATCTTCCGCCTGCTTTTTGGCTAGTTCAAGGTCGTATAAACGTGAACGCAAAACCCTAAAGGCCTTCTCTTTGTTTTTGTGTTGCGATTTCTGGTCTTGGCACTGAGCCACAATGCCCGTGGGAACGTGCGTCAGCCTTACAGCAGAATAGGTTGTATTCACCGACTGTCCTCCAGGGCCCGAAGAACAAAAGAAATCTACTCGAACATCCTTGGGGTTTATTTCAATATCAAATTCCTCAGCTTCCGGAAAAACCATCACCGTGGCGGCGCTTGTGTGCACACGTCCTTGGGTTTCGGTCTGTGGTACCCGCTGCACACGGTGAACGCCCGCTTCAAATTTAAGAGTTCCGTACACATCCTCTCCTTCTATTTCAAATTGAACTTCTTTGAAACCACCACTGGTTCCTTCGTTAAAATCTATCACATTTGTCTTCCAGCCTTTTCCCTCGCAGTATTTGGTGTACATTCTGAAAAGATCGCCCGCAAAAATACTTGCCTCGTCTCCACCCGTTCCGGCTCTTATCTCCATTACGGCATTTTTGGCATCTTCGGGGTCTTTCGGCACCAATAGAAACTTAATCTCTTCTTCAAGTTTTGGCAGGCGTGTTTTAGCTTCTTCCAATTGCAGTTTTGCCATTTCAACCATTTCGGCATCGCTCCCATCGGCTATTATTTCTTCGGCTTCGTTTATGTTGTCGGTAAGTTCCAAAAATTCGGCACGCTTGTCCATCAAAATTCGGAGATCCTTATATTCTTTGTTTAACTGAATGTACCGCTTTTGGTCGCTGATTACATCGGGTTGTATTATGAGGTCGCTTACCTCGTCAAAACGTTGTTTTATTATTTGAAGCCTGTCTAACATATACATTTTATAATGGCTGCAAATTTACAATTTTTTAGGGGAATGAAAACCATTGCCGTAGGTTTCAATATTGAAAAAAAGTCTTAAGAATTACCCGCGTTTCGCACCTTTCTCCATTTTAAATCTAAATAAGAAAAGTGTACCAGCGTATAGAGGCTACCTACAAATGAAATTCGTGCCAGATAAACAAAAATATAGCTATGCCCCAAATCATAGTATGCTATACCCCGAAATATTTCGGCAAAAATGATTAAAAAAACCAACAGTGTAAAGCTCATGGAAAGCTTAGAATTGAAAAAATGATTGTAAAAAAGTGCCAAAAAAGCCAATAAAATCCCACATGAGGCACTTAGAATCATAAAGAGGTATTGGATATGGTTTAAGGTCATATCCTTCATCAATTCAATCAAGTTCATGAACAGATAGCCATTCACCAGAACCATAAATACAAAAAGAAGGGTGAACTTTTTTGTTAAATTTTTTAAATTGATCTTAGGCACAATGTACCAAAGCAGCATTAAAAATGCCAAAAAATTTAATATCATAGAAATACTGGCCATCGTACTTTTTTCATACCAAACGGTTGCAATGCTGGATGCCCCATAAAAGAAAAGAAAACCCAGCAACCACTTTTGGATATTTCTTCCGTGGGCTATCAGTAAATAAGCCAATGCTGTGTAGCAAATAATTCCGCGCAGCAACCGGAATAAAAAATAATTATGCAAGGTGTGAATAAGAATACTTACGGCAATAAAAATAATTGCCAAAATCCCCAATCCAATTTTATGATTTTTAAAGAAAATTCTCTCTGGCATTTATTAAGAATAATGGAAACCTTACTGCAATCAACTCAAAATCAGTTGCGAATATAGCGGAAAATATCAATATAAAAATTCGCCCATTGCAGATTTAATAGTAAGCTTCTTAGACGCAGCAGCTTCCACCCTACCCACAATCTGTGCTTTTACATTAAACGATTCAGAAATTTGTATAATAGATGCCGCGATGTCCTCAGAAACGTAAAGTTCCATTCTATGACCCATATTGAATACTTGGTACATCTCTTTCCAATCAGTACCACTTTCAGCCTGAATAAGTTTAAACAGCGGGGGAATTTCAAACAGATTATCCTTTATTATATGAAGGTTTTCCACAAAGTGAAGAATCTTAGTTTGTGCCCCGCCACTGCAATGCACCATTCCGTGAATTTCCTTATTGTTGAATTTTGATAAAATTTCTTTTATTATAGGGGCATAGGTTCGAGTTGGCGAAAGAACTAGTTTTCCAGCATTTAATGGGCTTTCAGGAACAGAATCATTCAATTTTTTCGAACCTGAATAAACAAGCTCACTAGGCACTGATGAATCATAAGTTTCTGGATATTTTTTTGCCAAGTAACTTGCAAAAACATCGTGTCTCGCGGAAGTCAACCCATTGCTCCCCATACCGCCATTATATTCCTTTTCATAAGATGCTTGGCCAAAAGAAGCCAGACCAACAATAACATCGCCGGGTTTAATATTGGCATTGTCTACTACAGCACTGCGCTTCATACGTGCTGTAACTGTGGAATCTACAATTATAGTACGAACCAAATCACCCAAATCTGCCGTCTCCCCTCCCGTTGAATGGATGGTTACGCCGTATTGTTTCATTTCAGAAATCAATTCTTCGGTACCATTTATAATTGCTGAAATGACTTCACCGGGAATCAAGTTTTTATTTCTACCAATAGTTGAAGAGAGCATAATATTATCTACGGCGCCTACACAAAGTAGGTCGTCAATGTTCATTATAAGTGCATCCTGCGCAATTCCTTTCCAAACTGATAGATCGCCAGTTTCTTTCCAATACGCATAAGCAAGTGATGATTTTGTACCTGCGCCATCGGCGTGCATGATCAGGCAATAATCTGCATCGCCAGTTAGATAATCTGGAACAATCTTGCAGAATGCCTTTGGATAAAGGCCTTTATCCACGTTCTTTATGGCTTTGTGGACATCTTCCTTTCCTGCCGAAACACCTCGTTGTGCGTAACGTTTTGAAATCTCTTTACTCATTGGTTCTTGTTAAGTTGCAAAAGTACGGATTAAAAAAAAGCCCACAAAGGTGGGCTTTTAAGGTTTTTCGATTATTTATAGGTTTATTCCCAATCGGGCATAAAGGAATTTGTAAATAGCAACTCATCATCCAGTGATTGTTGATCAAAAACCAAGGAATAAATAGCTGGAATGGCTCCAAAGTTATTTTTAACCCTGGTAAATATTACACCCCCTTCGGAAGGCGAAAATCTAGCGTCAAGTTCATTCTCCCCTTCCTGAACATCTGATTCTAATAGTACTGGTGGATCCGGACTACCTATGGTGAAGAGAAAAAGGCGGCTATTAAATATTCTATAAGAAGAATTTTGAGATTCATCGATATCTCTACTGAATAAAACCATATCGGCGTTTGCCGTAATATCAATCCCCCCCGCTGCACCATTCACATTTTCAAGAATTACAGTTTCTTCTAGTCCAGTCGAGAGCCTTGCGGTATAGATTCGCACATTATAGCCACTGGAATTATTGGTTTTTAATAATACTAGGTCATCATCAAATTCCGGTACTGCAACTTCTGAGATAAAGGAACCATCGCTTGTGGTATATTCTAACCTATTGCCTGTTCCATCGGGATTTATGGAATATAATTTATCAAAATGGGGATAGTATAATTTGCTATCGTCCAGTGCCCATGTAAAGTCTAGATGCTCCGTACGAAATCCAGCTACGGGACGTTGGCTGGTTACCTGTTGTACATCGGTACCATCAAAATTCATTGTATAAATTTGAGTGGCTCCGCCCGAATTACGAAGAAAAGCTATTCTGTTAAGAATGTCACTTTTTCTGGGTCTAAAACTGTTTGTGTTTTCACTAGTAAGTTGAAGCACATTAAAATCCGGCTCTGTATTTCCTCCAGTAATTGTATCTTGTCCTCCAGAATATATAACAAGATTTCCATTATTTTTTTTCACAAAAATATAAGGGTTGTCGGGAAAAGTCAGTGTTTTAAACTCACTAATTATAGAACTTACCGGATCATTGGAACCATCGGTAACTGTTACTTGCCAAAAATATTTAGTGGCAAGTTGCAGGTTGCTTACGGTGTAGGTTGTATCTTGGCCTACTTCAAAAACCTGCATTTCATCAGTGCTTCCGTTTCTTAAATCTAGGGTATATGAAAGTTCATCATTCTCTAAATCGGAAGCCTCCCAAATAAACTGAACTTCCAACGGAAGATCTTCCGCTCCATTTTCCGGACTTACTAAAATTGGAATAGTAGGAGGGTTATTATCTGAATTGGCAAGAGAAAGCTCAAAAGAAACAGAAGCTGTTTGCGCCTCCTGAACTGTGGTAGATTCAAAACCTGCAGCATAACCCGCTAATTCCGCCTGCACTGAATAATCATCCACTTTCACATCCACCAGTCTAAACCTTCCCACCGAATCGGTAAAAACTGTTGTAGAAGCTGGATTGGTGGTTATTTTCACATTTTCTAGGGCTTCGCCGGTTATCTTATCAGTAACCTTTCCAGAAATATTTCCAGTAAGCACAACATCTATGGTATCTTCACTGCAACCAATGAGCGTTAAGAAGAAACTTGCGAAGATTAAGAGTATATAATTTTTCATTATGATCTATTTAGAAATTATAGCTTAAAATAATAATTCAAGCCTACGCCAATATTATAATAAAAGTCGTTTCGCTTGCCTTGAACTGCTTTTTCCAATTTATCGGTAAAAACAAGATTATGTTCTCCAAAAAGTTTTATTCCAAATTTCTTAGAAATAAAATATTCTAGTCCCACTCCATACTGAACTTTAAAAAAAGGCTCCCCCGTATCAAAAGCATTATCATTTCTAGGATCCAAAAGTGCTATTATAACTCCAGAACCCGCATAAATAAAGGGAGTAAATTTATCATTGGGCAATAAGGCAAATTCACCATTTAGATCTGCGCTTGCAAATACATTCCTATATTGTCTGCCATTGTCAATTCTAAAAACGGATGCTTTTAGATTTGCATTAAAATAACGGCCAAAATGTTTTTTATATTCCAAGCGCGCCAAAAACCCCAGGTCTTTTGTACTGTAATCGTTGTCCGGCAAATTTCCACCCAATGAAATAGAAAGCGCATTTTGGGCCTCCCTCCCCACTTGCAATCTATCAAAAATTAATGTGGATTCGTCTTTTTCTTTTCCAGCTAGATAGTCTGCCACCAATTGGTCATTTTCTTCCTTTCCCCCTTGAGAACTCCAAAATTGCTTTTGAATTCCTTCAATTATAAGATCATGGACTGCTTTTTCTATGGCATCCTTCATCGCTAACTGTACAGGCTCATTTTGGGTAACTCCAGTCTCCGCTTCCAATAACCGTTGAAACTTAACAAACCGAAAAAAGCTAGCGTCAATTGCTTGCGAAAGAATGGTTTTTGAAACATATACAGTTTTTAAAATCTCACCATTACTAGTTGAAACTGCCCGTAGATATACAGTTATTCTATCTTGCCTGTATTTCGCGGAGCCTCCTAAACCGAAATATCGAGCTCCTATTCCACCTGTAATAATATTTGTGTCATAAGAAATTACGCCTCCTTCAAGTAATAAACCTGCATATAAAAGCGGTGGTAAAGGTGGTTCATCTGGATTTAAATTTTTAATATATTCTTGCTTGGTGTTTCGAATGATGTTTCGTTCAGTAGAAAGATTGCTTAAATTTTCGCGCTCTATCGGAATGAACCAACCGGAATCTTCCAGAGCCTTTATAAGCATAGTAGTTCCGCCCTGCGAAATAGCTGTACTGAACGTACTCCCGTTTTCCACGGCCTTATATTGTCCTGTTTGGTCACTAAAGTTATAAACGGCAACTTCTAATGGCTGTGCAGCCGGGGGCAGGTCTAGTAATGTTGATGTTGATTTTGAAAATTCACCCGTTCGGGCTGCCTCTTGAAACATAGGCTGATTAAAGTAGGCACCACAGGACGACAAAAATAAAACCCCCAAAAGGGAAAGCGATTTTAAGAGTATTTTCATGAAATTGGTTTAATTTGGGACAATAACTTGTGTTTCCTCCCCAGTGGAGGTGTCTAATATATTTATTACCAGTCCTTCGTCAGACTGGAAAATTTCAATATTTAAAGTTCCATAGGTAAAGGTTCCTTCTTCCGTAAAATTTAAACCTCCTAATTGCTGCTGCAACAATGAGCGAGATATTTGACTTAACAATTGGCGATTTAAATTATCACCAAACTGCTCTAATTCAGAACGCTGGTCCCTTTCGTTCGCGGGAGCCGTTAGTTTATTTTGGGAAGTGGCTGAACTTAAAAGCCAGTTATAATTGAATGTATCCCCTCCAAAAGCCGGGTTCAATGGTTTATAAGAAAACTGCTGGGCAAAACACATGGTTCCCATTAATAATAATACTATCGAAAAGAGAAATTTATTTATATTCATATCAATATCGAGTTAATGAATTGTCTTTTTGCTTTTGAAGCTGTTGCAGATGTGCTATACAACGATCCAATGCTGTAGTGGCCATGCTTTGTAAAAAAGATTTCTTTGGTTGCGAAAAAAATTGCCATATCAACCTATCATCAATTTTTACCGATATTCTGGTACTTCGCATTCTTCCCGGCACTTCTTCTATTACTATATTTTTCTTTGTTTGGATTCCACGATTGAAATATTCGGAATAAAAATATTTGTAAAAATCACGACCTGCTTTTGTAAGTGTATTTTCCACTACTAATCCATCCATTATGTAACCGTCCTGTGGTGCAGCTTGGTCTTGGCTCACAGGAGCCTCGGGTATCGATGCTTCGTCATTCACTAGGGTTTGGTAGCCATTTTCATAAATGAGTTCAATACGGTCCTGCCCTACCGGCTTGTCATCTTTATCGTATAGCACCAATACTAAAGTTATTTTATCCTCTATGCTATAATTCACCGCTACGGTAGATAATACCTTTTTCTCATTGCCCTTAAGAAAGAAAAGGTCGGTTTGATTGCTTCGGGAAACATTGTTATTCGCATCAGCACTGTACACACTAAAATCGTATTTTAAATTAACATCTGTCGGCATAAGGTTTTCTGCAGTTGCAGCAAAAGTGAAGAATTCACTTTCTTTTTTTACATAAATTTTTGCGACGTATTCCTTATTATAAAACTGTGCGTTCACACCCACTGTAATGCAGAGCATTAGCACCGGCAATAGAAAATTTTGTAATGTATTTTTATATATATAAGAAACCAGCATCTAATAAATACTTCTTACAATTATATTTGGTGAAGCTTCGGATTGTCTAAATTTTAACGATTTGGTAAGTTCGTTTACACCTTCACGTTCAAAATTGAGATAGTTACCATCCTGAACCAAATCTAAGGAAATATCTGCATTTGGATTATTTACAAAATCTTTAATTCTATTATTATTGCCATTTTGCACGAGTTCTGCTACGGCACTATTAGCAGTATAATCTAGGTTTGTATCGTTATAATCTCCATCTTGAAGAAGATTAATTTCACTAGCATAGGTCCGAGTTTTAATGTTGGCAATATTATAACTTCCTACTTGTTGAACATATACAGAATTACCTTGAACCAGTGCATTTTTAGGATTGGGCGCCGACATAATACCTAAATTTTCTAAGACCTGGGGAGACATACTCTCCACATTTACCACTTTTTCATCGCCATTGGTATTGTTTTCCTCTCCTTTATAAGTTTGGCTCCAAACGGCAGGCATCAATAAGACCGAGGCCAAAATGCCAAATAGTATATTTTTTGTTGTTTTCATAATCTGTAATTTTAAATTATCCTATCTAACGGGTATTCTCTTTGTCAACAGTTAATTTTTTGTCTTTCAATCATTCTATTTTGAAAGTAATGCAATAGTCAATGTGCTAAAGATATTAATTTTATTATAAAAGGAGGGCATAAACCTGCCCTCCTTTTTTTATTTAATCTAATCGTATTTACCGAGAGCGGCTTAGCAACCTGGGCAGACGTTAGGAATATTGAATACATCAATATTATTTCTTGGTGTCATTGGCAATTTATTATCGAAACCACAATCTATATCACCTCCTGGACCATTAGGATCTTGTTGGTAGATATTTGCTGTGTTGTTTCCGTTTGGCATACCGTCAGTCAAGTTTTGCTCAACTTTTGCACTTTGACCACCATATTGTACTACCAATGCGTCGTTGCACTGTCCTCTTTGGGCGGTAGTAGCAGAATTGCTGTTACCACGTTGGTGGATATTAACATCGTTCATTTCACCTCTTTGGGTAGAAAGCGCTCTGTTGTTGTCTCCAATCTGAGATTGTAAAGCTCTGTGGCTAGAACCATTTTGAGCAATACCAGCAACATTGTCATCACCATCTTGAGTTTGTTTTGCATAATTAACTCCGCCAGCTGGGTTACCGTATGCATTTTGAACAATTAGTGCATCGTTATCATCACCATCTTGGTCTTGTTCAGAATAATTACCATCTCCAAATTGTGCAGAAACTGCTATGTTATCATCACCATCTTGAAATTGAAACGCTTTTGCATTATCAGAACCCGGATTATAAGCACCATTAGTAATATTATCAACATTATCTAAATCAGTATATAACGCTGCTGCCATCGGATTTCCAACATAGATGTCACCTTGAGTAACTAAAGCGTTATTACCCATACCACCTGAAGCAGAGGCATCTTGTTCTTGCCACGAGTAATTATCATCACCATACTGAAGGGCTGAAGCCTCATTACGAGCTCCGTTACCTTCTTGACGGATCCAAGCATCGTTATCTTCTCCTACTTGATCAACCTCCGCAGCATGACCCGCAGAGTTATTTGGGCTTGCATTTTGACCGATATCAGCATAGTTTCTATCACCATCTTGGTTTGTTAAAGCCTCATTTTTGTCAAAACGTTGTTGGGTTCTTGCTTGGTTACGATCCCCATCTTGGTCTATCTGAGCTTTGTTTTTTTGACCCTGTTGTGCACCTGTAGCACCTTGTTGGATTTCAGCACGGTTCCTTTCGCTACCTGTGTCTGTTAAACCCTGGTTAACAAGAGCTTCATTGCGGTCACCAAATTGAGATTGTCTAGATTGGTTTTTGGTGCCTTTTTGGTGAAGTTCAGCCATGTTAGCTACCCCACTATTAGGACCTACATTACCTTCCTGTAAAATAATACCTTGGTTGTTACCGGTACCAGTGCCGTCACCCTGCATAGTATATGCGCCCTGCTTGGTTCCTATTTGCCTAACAGCAACTTTGTTGTCATTACCAGATTGGTAAGATTCAGTCATGTTAGCTGATGCAGGAGCCGGAGCCATTGGCGTAAGTGCCTGTGCATTTGTAGGTGCAGCAGGTGCATCTGGAGTTGTCTGAGCGAGCCCCACAGCTCCCATCATTAGCGCTACTGCGCAAAAAATTACTTTTTTCATAATTAAATAGTTTAAAGATTAATATTTGGTTAAAAAAATATTCAGTTTTGAGCAAGGAATTGCTTCCTTGGATAAATAGCAAACCACAGCAAAGTGATTTATTATTAAGGGGATATGTTTTAAAATGTATTTAAAACACATTTTAGAATTAAGGGATACTTTAAAAATGAATCAATATGATTTAAAACCAAAAAGATTCTTTTACTAAGGGGATAGGTTTGTTATTTTAACAATTTTGAGGAGATGTGTTTGTTGATACGTTGATCAGTCAATCACAATTCAAATATGCAACAAAATATATTAATACACAACTAGTTAGCCGATAAGCAAATAAAAAAGGGGGAATCCCCCCTTTTAGAAATAGGTTTTTCCTTATACAAAATCGAATTTATCAGATAAAAAACGCAATAATATCGATGAAGCGCAAAAAAATTGATTTTAACAGACAATGTTAAAATTTTGTTAAAAACATATTCCTTTTAATTTTGAGATAAGATTTTGAAAAGTTTTTAGAGTTTAGGTTTTTATGAGGTTACTATAAGAGAAATAGTTTTATTGATAGCTATTTGAGAATGGAAATAAATAAAAAAGGGAGAATCCTCCCCTTTTTATTTAGCTAAAAACTTTACTTGATTTGTAATTATTACAACTTTTATTGGTTCTGAGTAATAATAGCTTCATTCAAGCCCCCCGTTTGGGTTATCGTACCTAAATGATTAATACCAGTTGATGAGATTGTTCCGATATTGTTATCACCAGTTTGATAAACATTCCCTATGTTCGTAGCACCAACTTGTGTTACTTCTGCGTTATTCGAAGCCCCCTCTTGTAAGATTTTAGACTCATTGCTTAAACCACCACTTTGGTTACTTGAAGCAATGTTATCATCACCAAATTGGTAAGTATCTGATTTTTGACCATTCTGAGTACCTTGAATTTGAGTAGAAGAATTTCTATTACCTTCTTGCTCTAATTTCGCGCTCGACTGGCTGCCTTGTTGAGATTCTCCATAGTTATTATTACCAGCTTGTCTAAAATAACTTGTACCAGCACGACCAGTTTGATTTTGTAAACTTTCATTTGAATCACCTATTTGATCAACAAATGCCTGATTTTGACCACTCCACGCGTGAGTCAAATATTCAGCCTGAGTTATAGTTGCCTTGTTTGAATTACCGTCCTGTCCAATACCTGCGCTAGAGGAGCCTGCCGTTACACCAGTGTAACCAGCTTGAGTAATTGTACCTGTGTTACTATCACCCACTTGAGTTACACCTTTTGCCATCATTGAACCCGATGCACCAGCAGTTCGCCAGGTACCATATTTTCCCACATTATTTTTAAATCTATTTCCGTCGGAAGTTATAGTAGCATTATTGGCATCCCCAGTTTGAGATACAATTCCAGCATTTTCATTTCCTGTTTGAGTTACAGTTCCTGTATTTCCGACTTGAGCAAATCCTATTGCTCCAATTGTTAGTGCAAAAGCACTTAAAAAAACTTTTTTCATAATTTTAAAGGTTAAAAGATTAATATATAGGTTAAAAAAAAACATACTTTTTAAGAGGTAAGTTTGATACTTACCTTAAACCGCTATGGAATTGATCTAAAAAATTTTGAGATAAACAATTTCAAAAAATAGAAGAAGGCTTCATTTTAATCTATCATATAAAATCAAAAATTCAAAAATCTAAACCTTTCGGTCTATAAAAATTTTAGGGATAGAAAAACCAAGGGGATAGGTTTGTTATTTAACACTTCTGATCGAGAAGGAGTATTTTTGATATTGCTATCAATCACGGTTCAAAACTCTACTATTTTTTTTTAACTTCCTAAAAGCTGGTTTAAAGAAGATGATTTCAAAAATAAAAACGTAAGAAATTTCCACAATTATTAATCCGTTAAAAAGTTTAATGGAATAAAATTTTCGCTGTATAGCATTAGATTTTAACATTTATCGAAAATGTTAAATTTTTGTTAAATAAATTTATACGTTTAATTAAGATTAAAGTTGATTGAGAAACATATTTACCTTTCGTCGGGTTTTATTATGACTTTATAGAAAAAATTCACCTCTTATAAAGTTAAACATCTCATTATTAAATAAATAAAAAAATGTTAATTCAGCTATATCAATTTTAAAAAAATTTTGCCAATCACGGACAAAATTGATTACAAGTTCAATTAATATTGGGGTATAAAAAAAGCACTTAATTTAATAAGTGCTTTATATATAATTAATTTCATTCTTCTACTTTGTAAACAACAGCTCCCTATATTTCGTCAAAGGCCAGATTTCATCATCAACCAATAGCTCAAGTTTGTCACAATGGTATCTAATAATTTCAAAATAGGGTTTAACGTCATCACAATACGCAAATGCCCTCTTTTCTGCATCCTCAATTTTATTTGCTTTTTTACGGGCTTCAATCATATCTGTTATACCCTTATTGATTTTTGCTATGTGTTCACTTATCTGTTCAATAAGGCGCATTTGCTCACCAGAGAATTTTTTGAAATCAGTTCCGTAAATGTTTTTTAGCCCCTGTACGTTTTCAATTAAGATATTTTGGTAACGAATAGCTGTGGGAATTACATGATTTCGGGCTATATCACCCAGTATTCGTCCTTCTATCTGAATACGCAAAGCATAATCTTCCACCTCTATTTCGTGACGTGCTTCCATTTCTACCTTACTCATAATGCCAAGTTCCTCAAAAAGCGTAATTGCTTTTTTCGAGATTTTGGCCTTCAGAGCTTCGGGAGTGGTTTTGTGGTTGCTCAATCCTCGCTTTTTTGCTTCTTTCTCCCAAGCCTCCCCATAACCATCTCCTTCAAAACGGATACGCTTGGAGTCTTTTATATACTCTTTCAAAACATTGAAGATGGCATCGTCCTTCTTCATCTTCTTCTCCTTAATAAGCTTATCAACCTCTTTCTTAAAATCTATAAGTTGCTTTGCTACAATTGCATTCAGAACAGTCATTGGGTTTGCACAGTTGGCCGTAGAACCTACAGCGCGAAACTCGAATTTGTTTCCGGTGAACGCGAAAGGGGAAGTTCGGTTACGATCTGTATTATCCAATAGAATCTCGGGTATTTTACCAACCACGTTTAATTTTAAATCTGTTTTCTCTTGTGGAGAAAGTTTACCGCTAGTTACTTTTTCAAGTTCATCCAGTACTTCAGTTAATTGCGAACCAATAAATGCTGAAATGATTGCCGGTGGAGCTTCATTGGCGCCTAGGCGGTGATCATTACTTGCGCTGGCTATAGAGGCACGAAGCAATTCTTCATACTCATTTACCGCTTTTAAGGTATTAATGAAGAAAGTTAAAAACTGAAGGTTTTTCATAGGGGTGCTGCCCGGGCCCAAAAGGTTAACGCCGGTATCGGTAGCCAAAGACCAATTGTTGTGCTTTCCGCTTCCGTTCACGTTTGCAAAAGGCTTCTCGTGAAACAACACCTTAAAATTATGCTTATCAGCAACTTTGTGCATCAAGTCCATTAATAAAGAATTGTGATCCACAGCCAAGTTGGTTTCCTCAAAAATTGGTGCCAACTCAAATTGATTTGGCGCAACTTCATTGTGACGGGTTTTTACAGGAATACCCAAAAGCATACACTCGGTTTCCAAATGACGCATGAAGTTAAGAACGCGCGCAGGAATAGAGCCGAAATAATGGTCATCCAATTGCTGCCCCTTTGCAGAAGAATGTCCTAAAAGTGTTCTTCCCGATAAAGAAATATCTGGCCTTGACGCCGCCAAAGCACTATCAATAAGAAAATATTCTTGTTCCCAACCTAAGGTGGCATTTACCTTAGTAACGTTTTTATCAAAATATTTTGCTACGGCAGTCGCTGCATTGTCGATAGTCTGCAACGCCCTCAACAAAGGAGTTTTATAATCCAATGCCTCACCGGTATATGCAACAAAAACAGTTGGAATACATAAAGTGGTACCATAAATGAAGGCTGGCGAAGTTGGGTCCCAAGCCGTATAACCACGAGCCTCAAAGGTATTTCTAATTCCGCCATTTGGAAAACTCGACGCATCGGGTTCCTGCTGTACTAATTGTCCACCTCCAAATTTTTCAATTGCCTGACCATTTTCCATCGTTTCAAAAAAGGCATCATGTTTTTCGGCAGTTGCTCCCGTTAATGGTTGAAACCAGTGTGTATAATGTGTGGCTCCTTTTGCAATTGCCCATTCTTTCATTCCTGTAGAAATATGGTCAGCAATATGTCGCTCAATTTTAGAGCCATTTTTAATGGCATCCATTACACTTTTAAAAGAATCTTTGGTAAGATACTGCCGCATGGCAGCTTCATTAAAAACATTCTTTCCGAATATTTCGGAGCGCCTTGCTGGCTCTTCAACTGATACAGGAGTCCTTTTAAAGGTTTCCTTAATTGCTTCAAATCTCAATGTGGACATTTTGTTGTTTTTAGGGTTTGAAAGCGCAAATGTATTAAAATTGTAGCTATACCCCCTATTTTAAATAGGTAAAATTATCAAAATAAGGAATAAAGTTATAAACACCCCTAGTTTTTAAGCTCCAAATCAAAAAATCTAACTAGTAATAGTTAGACCAATAAAAATTATATATGCAAGAAAAAGGAAAAGTCCCCTTTTTCTACCCAATTCAAATTTCTTGGGCAGAAATGCTAATGGAACCAAAACGGCGGCAAAACCAATCATCCAAAAAATGTCATTGGTTAACACCTCAGGACTTTTTACAGCAATTGGTTGAATAATAGCCGTAAGCCCTAAAACTGAAGAGATATTGAATATGTTTGAACCAATCAGGTTTCCAAGCGAAATTGCTTTCTCCTTCTTTAAAGCAGCCATTACCGAAGCTGCAAGCTCTGGAATACTTGTACCCACTGCAATCATTGTAACAGCGATAACTCTTTCACTTACGCCAAAACCTTCGGCCAGTGATACAGCTCCGCTTACAAGCAGTTCGCTGCCGCCGTAGAGCGCTACACCCCCAATCAATAACCATATTCCAATCTTAAAATTTGAAGCTTTTGACAGGCCTTCGTCTATACTATCGTCTACAGCTTGGGTTCCACGTTGTTTTTTGGCTCTTATTATTAATATATATAGGTAGATAAAAAGAACGAGTAATAGTGCCACCCCTTCAGAACGGGAAATTTGCAAGCCACTCTTCAGAATAAAGTACAGTGCGATGGAAAGAACCATCATAACCGGCCAATTCAATTTATAAAAATCCTTATCGATGCCCAATGGTAAAATGATTGCCGTTATCCCCAACACCAACCCAATATTTGCAATGTTTGAGCCTATTACGTTTCCCAAGGAAATATCAGAAAAACCATTGAGCGCAGCCTGCAGGCTCACCAAAAGCTCCGGCGCAGAAGTAGCAAAAGATACCACGGTAAGCCCAATGACCATTTTTGAAAGGTGAAGTTTAAAAGAGAGTGCCACGGAAGATCGCACCAAAAACTCTCCCCCTACCACTAACAATACTAATCCGAAAAATACCAATAGATAATTCATAGAAAATATAAATGCCACGAAGATAGTAAATGCGAAAAAGAATTAGTTGTATATTTGCTACTATCCCCTCTTAATTACGCCTTACTTAGAAAATCCCCAATTCTAAATTTTAAATTAATTTTTAATAATTATAATTATGGAAACCAATATTAAGAGAGCTGTTCAAAAAATTTCTCTTTTCTTTGTTTTGATATTTTTCACTTTTGTATTTTTTTCGTTCAGTGGGAACAATACAATTTCGCAAACTTCTAAGGAAGATTTAGTTAAGGGCTCACAACAAACCATTAAAATCACCAAAGACACAACTCTTGAAGAGCTTGAAAAAATCAAAAAACAAATGGCGGATGAAGGCTTGGGCTTTGAGTATTCAAATGTAGAATACAATGATAATTCTGAGATTATTTCTATCACAATTGGCTATAAAGACAAAAACAATAATTCTGGGAAATACAGTGTAAGCAGCAAGAACCCCATAAATGATATAATTATCGTTTCAGACGACAGTCACATTTCGGTTAAAAGTGCAGGCAGTTCAAATCAAGCATTTATAAACCAAGGAAGTAGTGGACAAAATTCCCATAATGAAAACACTCCTGATGTGCAACGCGAAGCTATGGAACAAAAGATGGCCCAAATGGAAAAGGAAATGGAAGAAAGAAGGGCCAAAATGAAACTGCGCATGCAGCATCAAAGAGACAGCCTACGAGCTTTAAAAAATCAGTCGCAGGTAAAAAGCACCTATACCGGAACATCACATGTGATAACAAAAAATACTACAAATTCAGAACTGCTGGAACTTTCAAAAATTTATGATACGGAAGATATTTCATTTAGTTATAAAAATTTGGAGCGGAATGAAAAAAACGAAATAACACAGATTTACATTACCATAGATAATCGAAACGGTTCTATTTCCACTTCATCATTTGGGAATGGCCAAGTTGCTATAAAAGATATTACCGTAGCTGTAGACAAACAGCATACCGTTATGAAAAATGCGGACTAGGTTTTAACATCACTTTAAAAACATTTAATTATTTATTACCTACATTCATATAACATTTAGATATGTATGAAGAAGAAGTTTTTCAAATTTCTATCAAAAGTTAATAGCAAACTGCTTCCGAGCTACACAAAAAAAGGTGTGGAATTGGAAAAGGCATCCAAATTACAAATGGCAATATTTGCCTATAAATTGTGGGTTACAAAAAACGCTTTGGACTAATATTTTAAAAGTGATTTTACGGAATGACTTCTCAATTTTTTAGTTCCGTTTAAAAATTCAAGTTCGAGCAGAAAATGCATTGTACAATTTCCCCACCCAACTGTTCAATTAAATTACAAGCAGCCCGTGCCGTCCCCCCGGTTGCCAAAACATCGTCGTGCAAAAGCACACGCTCCCCTTTTTTAATGGCATCTTCATGAATTTCGAGGGCATCAAGACCATATTCTAATTGATATGGTTCTTTTAAAGTTTTATAGGGAAGCTTTCCTGCTTTTCTAATGGGCACGAAACCAGCCTGTAGTTTTTGGGCCAAAAGAGGCCCGAAAAAGAACCCACGGGATTCAATACCAGCAACTTTATCAATTTTTTGATCATTTACCAATACCAATAATTTTTGAAGGCAATTTTCAACAGCATCACTATTGGCAAGTAATGGCGTTATGTCCTTAAAACTAACACCTTCTTTGGGGAAATTTTCAATATTTCTTATATATTCAGATAAATTCATAATTTTACAGATATTAATTTGCCTTGCAATTTAAAAAGAAATATATTTGCACCCGCTTAAAGCAAAATTAATTCGGCCTTGTGGCGCAACTGAATAGCGCACCTGATTACGGCTCAGGAGGTTCCAGGTTTGAATCCTGGCAAGGTCACAAAAATTTCAAAACCACGTTAAAAAAACGTGGTTTTTTTATATCTAATCTTTAATGAATATTACAGATTTTTGAGTATTTTGGTTTCTTTAAAACCATCAAAATGACTAAAATCGTAAAAGATTCAGACAAAGACCAAGAAAGGGATTATATTCTTCAGGACAATAAAAAAACCCGCTTTGGTGCAGGTTTCATAATCACCGTATTGATTATTTTAATAATCGCCGTTATTATTTCCGGGTTTTACTTTGAGTGGTTTTAAATAATCTCCGCACTCAAACCAGCTTCCAAAAGCATCGAACATCGCGGTTTTAATTCGTTGAACTCACCAGTCTTTACAGTACATTTTCCTTTATAATGCACAATAATGGAACACTGCTCAGCCTGTTCTGGGGTGTGTTCACAAGCAAATATCAAACTGTTTATTACATGATCAAAAGTGTTTACATCATCATTGTAAAGCACAATTTCATTGAGGTTGTTCTCTTTTTCGGCAACCGCAAGATCTTCCTGGATTTTTTCTTTTGTACTCATACTATTTATAAAATTCCTAAAACAAATGAAATTTACTAAATTTTAAACTTAGCTGCAACCCATTTGTTTTTCTCCTTATTTTCAACGAAAGCAAAACCCAGATTATTGCAAGCTTCTGTAATAATTGGCAAATCTTCTTTATAAAAGCCGCTTAGGTAAAGTTCTCCGCCTTTAGCCAAACATTTTCTGTAAGCTTCCATATCGTTCAAAAGAATGTTTCTGTTGATGTTGGCGATAATGATATCGTATTTTTTTTCAACCAATAAAGAAGCATCCCCTAGAAATACTGAAATATTTTCGCAATTGTTTCTTTCAATATTTTCCAACGAATTCTCAAAACACCACTCGTCAATATCAATGGCATCCAGCTTTGAAGCGCCACGCATTTCAGCCAAAATTGCCAAAACAGCAGTTCCGCAACCCATATCGAGCAAAGATTTTCCTTCAAAATTGTTTTCCAAAATAAACTGGAGCATCATAAAAGTAGTCTCGTGATGGCCCGTTCCGAAAGACATTTTGGGTTCAATTACTATTTCGTACTCAAAGTTTTTATTTGGGTGAAATGGCGCACGGACGGTACATTTTCCATCAACTTCAATGGGGTCGAAGTTTTTTTCCCATTCAGAATTCCAGTTGATTTGTTCTATTTCTGAAAAAGTAAACTCGATTTTAAATTCGTCCGAATCGAGAATATTTATTTCCTCCAAAATATTTGGGTTCCATTCTTCCTTTTGAATATAAGCAGTGACGCCCTCCTCGGTTTCCACAAAACTTTCAAAACCGGCATAACCCAATTCGGCAATCAGGATTTCGGTACCAGGCTGGAGCGGCCTCACTTTAAAATCGTAACCGATATAAACTTGCGACATTAAAATGAATTTACAATTTCCATAAAACTATCTACTTTTAGCGAAGCTCCTCCTATCAAGCCTCCGTCAACATCATTTTGCCCAAAGATTTCAGATGCATTGTCTGGTTTTACACTTCCTCCGTAAAGAATTGAAACTTTGTCGGCTATTGTTTTTGAATAATTCTCAGCAATGGTTTTCCGGATAAATTGGTGCATTTCCTGAGCCTGTTCGGGGCTTGCGGTTTCACCAGTGCCAATTGCCCAAACGGGTTCGTAAGCAATAATAATATTTTCCCAAGCTTCGTCAGCAATATGGAAAAGACCCTCGGAAAGTTGCGTTTTTATCAAGTCGAAATGGTTTCCTTTTTTTCGATCGTCTAATTCCTCGCCAATACAGAAAATAATGGTCATTTGGTTTTCTAGCGCCGTATTCACTTTTTCAGCAAGTATGGCATTATCTTCTTTAAAATAAGCACGTCTCTCGCTGTGGCCCAAAATAACGGTGCTTGCTCCTACACTTTTTAACATTTTTGCGGAAATTTCACCCGTAAACGCGCCTTCGTTGCTCTGGTGCATATTCTGTGCGGCAAGGGCTACAGGATGCTCGCGCAAAGACCGGAAGGTATGGTTCAAATTCGTAAACGGCGGCGCTATGATAACTACCACGTCTTCCGGAAATACCTGTTTTTTCAATTCTACCAAAAACATTTCAGTTTCGGCCAAATCGTTGTTCATTTTCCAATTTCCAGCTACTATTTTTTTTCTCATTTCAATGCTTTTAAAAGATTTTCATCATTCGCTTCAATGGCTTTGTAAAGGCTGATTTCGCCTTCGGGATTCACAATCATATATCTTGGAATCCAATCTAAATCAATAGAGGAACAAAAATCACCCTTCCATCCTGCAGGGATAAAATAATTTTCGCCAACAACCCCGTATTTTTCAATGCCGTGTTTCCAACTCTCCGTTTCTTTATCCAACGAAAGGAACAGGAAAACAACCTGAGGATTTTCTTCACGAAGCTTTTGCACCTTCGGCATTCCCACGATACAGTCCTTGCACCAACTGGCCCAAATATCTATAAAAACTGTTTCCCCTTTGTACTGCTGAAGTATTTCTGAAAAGGTGATTTCTGAATTTTCTACTGATAGAAATTTTTCGTTCAACGCAGCTTCAGCGAAAGTTTTATGCTGTGCTTGTGTAAAAGAAATGAACAATAGGAAAATAATTAGTGATTTCATATGGTGAAAATTAATACTGTTGATACTGTTGATACTGTTGATACTGTTGATACTGTTGCAAATTTAATGATCACTGATAACTGATCACTGCCGACTAATCTTCGGATCTAACCAACCATAAATTATATCTACAAAAATATTGATTATAATAAACAATGTGGCAATAACTAAAACCGCACCCATAATTATAGGCAAATCCAAAGTGTTTAACGCATTTACAATTTCTTTACCCAAGCCATTCCACCCGAAAATATATTCCACAAAAACAGCTCCGGCAAGCATACTCGCAAACCATCCTGAAATTGCAGTAACCACAGGGTTTAATGAATTTTTAAGCGCGTGTATTTTTATGATTTGATAAAAAGAAAGCCCCTTTGCTTTTGCTGTGCGAATGTAATCCTGGTTCAAAACTTCGAGTAAAGAATTTCGCATTAATTGGCTAACTACCGCTAACGGACGAATGCCCAAAACAATTGCAGGAAGTATCAAATTTTTCCATTGGATGTGCTTTCCATTACCGAAATCATCTACAGCATAAAGACTTCCGGTCATATTCAAATTTGTGTATTCGTGCAGTAAAAAACCGAAAATCCACGCAAAAATAATAGCACTGAAAAATGAGGGAACGCTCATCCCTAAAGTGCTTACTAACTGAATTGTTTTATCAATAAATCCATCCTTAAAAAGTACTGAAATAATTCCTAAGAAAACTCCAATAGTCATAGCAATCACAATTGCTGAAACTGCCAAAATAAAAGTATTCGGAAGTGTTTCAGCAATTACCTCACTTACTTCTTTTCCATTCTTTTGAAAGGATTCCCGCAAATAGGGTGTTTTTAAAACTACGTTTGTATTTGCAATAGAAAACAATTTTGCTGCATTGTATTTTCCTTCGGAGAGAAATGTGTAATCCTCCGGATTTTTACTGTGGAAAGATAGGGGCGATAAATCATTTAAATATCTTACATATTGAACAGAAACGGGCTGATCAAAACCGTATTTTTTTTTCACCACGGCAAGTTGTTCTGCGGTTTCGTTTTGGCCCAACATCATCCGCGCGGGATCGCCGGGAAGGATTGTAAAAAGTAAAAAAATCACGGTCACAACCCCAAACAATGTGAATAATGCATAACCCAATTTTTGAAGTATATAGCCAGCCACTTATTGTCGATTTATTTGTTCTATGGTGCGAGGCTCATATACAAAGTCGTCACCGAAAAGAATTTTGGCATATTCCTCAACAGTTTCTTCAAAACCTGCTTCTTTTCTTCTTTGGTTTACGGTTTCGGGGTTTTCAATTGGCCAAATAAAAGAACCGCGGGTATCATCATATGTCATTCCCTGTGTGCCATAAACTTGCGGTTTGCCTTCCATCATTAAATAGCGGTCTTCCATCATTGCGGCAGAAGTTTTTGGAATTTCGCCAGCTTCAGCAGCTTTTTTTACTAATGGTAAATAAAGTGGATTTTTATCTGGGTTGTGTTGTAGTACATTCCACGCAACAAGTTTTGATTCTTCACCAACTACAGATATGCCCGGATAGCCTTTTTGGATAAAATATTTCTCAATAAAAATCATGTTTACACTATCCAAAACACTTTGCATTTGCGAAAGATCTCCGCTGTATTCAGCTTCAGAAAGCCCCATACTTTCACCCAATTTCTTTCTTTCTTCTAAAGATTTTGTCTGCATCAACGTGCGGTATTTTTGGTCCAGCACTGCAATGCTGTCCAAACGTTGTTTCAAGGAAAGATCCAACTTTGGCTTTGCGTTTTCAACTACTGGAAGCTGTAATTTTTCAGCATCGTTCCAGTGAAATTTTTGTTTGATTGTTCCGTTGTCAAGTTCCAAAATCCCCGGATTACTACGAACAATGGTTTTCAGCGTAGTTTCATCGCAGAAGTAAAATTTGAAATTCAACTTATATTCCTCCGTCAAAGCTTCGGTCATTTCCTGCGATGATGCCGAAAGTCCAATCACGCTATAACCATTTTTTAAGGCTTTATCGGTAATCTCTTTTATAGGAATGTAGCCGTCTTTTTCAGTATTGCCCAAACTATAAGCAATCACAACCACCAGATTTTCTTCATTTAAAAATTTTTCGGTGTAATCCTCGCCATCCCTTTCCATCGTAAAATCGTGGATTGGCGGGGTGTAGCCCTCCTGTATCATTTCGGTTTCGGTACTTATCAATTCCCCGTCAACCTGCGGATATTCGCCATTTGTAGTGATCACTTTTTCTTCGCCCTTAATTTTGAATTTCCACTTATATTCATAAATAGGGCCCGGCGCATCTTCGGGAACGGTCATTCCTTCCTTAATATTCGCACCAATTTTATATGGACGGAAATCGATTATCGGTAAGTGCAACAAAACATAATAGGTGATTCCGAGACAGAAAACGAAGGATGCAAATATGAGAATACTGAGTATTCCCTTTGTAAAAAATGGCTGAATATATTTTCTCCCCACAAAAAGAATCAAAATCAAAACCAGTAATACGATATCTTTTGTGAAAGATTCCCAAGGCGTGAGTTTTATGGCATCGCCAAAGCAACCGCAATCGGTTACCTTGTTGAAATATGCCGAATAAAATGTGAGAAACGTGAAAAACACAATCATCAGCAACAAGGCCCAAAGTGTGAATTTTTTTAGATAACCCAAAAGCAACGCCACGCCCAGCAGCACTTCAAAAATGACAACGAATATTGCTATCAGCAACGCATACGGCACCAAAAAACCAAGATCCAAAACTTCGGGAGCGAAGTAATCTTTTAGCTTGAATGAAAAGCCAACGGAGTCGTTCAGCTTAATCAGTCCGCTGATTATAAAAAGTACTCCAACAATTATTCGTGATATTCCTACTAGTATTTTCATCCCTTAAAAGTCTTTTTTCTTTATTCTATTTTCTTTCCTCTAAATGAATCAGCGCAAAAACCGCGTAATTTATCATATCCTGATAATTGGCATCAATCCCTTCCGAAACCAGGGTTTTCCCACTATTGTTTTCAATTTGCTTTACACGCAATAATTTCTGAAGAATCAAATCCGTCAACGAACTTACCCGCATATCGCGCCACGCCTCGCCGTAATCGTGGTTTTTGTCCATCATTAATTGTTTTGTTTTAGCAACTTGTTCATCGTAAAGTTGGGTAGCTTCCTCTAATGAAAGATCTGGCTGTTCCACCACGCCTTTATTCAGCTGGATGAGCGCCATTATGGAATAGTTTACAATCCCGATGAACTCACTGGTTTCGTCCTCTTCAATTTTTCTTTCTACATTTTGTTGCAATCCGCGGATACGCTGTGCTTTTATAAAAATTTGATCAGTCAACGATGGAAGTCTTAGAATGCGCCACGCACTTCCGTAATCGCGCATTTTATTGATAAAGAGCTCTCTGCATTTTGTGATTTGTTCGTTGTATTGATTTGAAGTATCAGCCATTCGTGATGTGTAAGATTTTGCGTAAATTTCGCTTAAATAGTTCAAAGTTCAAAGTTGAACGCATAAAGTTATTTGCCAAACAGCATATTGGTTAAACTTTTTGAATTTTGAAAATATAAAAATATAAAAATTGCAGACCCTTGATTGCCACGGCAAACTCATAGACCTTTCCATACCCAAAGTGATGGGCATTATCAACGTTACGCCCGATTCGTTTTATGACGGCGGAAAAACTTTTTCAGAAAAGGAAATTTTGAAACAAGCCGAAAAAATGCTGTCGGAAGGTGTTACGTTTCTGGATGTTGGTGGCTACAGCACGCGCCCTGGTGCAGATAAAGTTTCTGAAACCGAAGAAACGCGAAGAGTAGTTGAAACCATTGAAAGCATTCTGAAAAAATTTCCGGAAACTTTGATCTCCGTGGATACCTTCCGAAGTGAAGTTGCAAAAAAAGCTGTTGAAGCCGGAGCTGCAATCATCAATGATGTTTCCGGCGGAACTTTTGATGGTGTAATGTATGAAGTTGTTGCAAAACTGAAGGTGCCGTATATTTTGATGCACATGCGCGGTACCCCACAAACGATGGCAAAACTTACCGAATATAAAAATGTAACCCTTGAGGTTTTAAAAGATTTAGCTGAAAAAATTACGATTGCTCGAGCCAAAGGCATCAACGATATTATTGCCGATCCGGGTTTTGGCTTTGCCAAAACCCGCCAGCAAAGTTTTCAGCTTTTGAATAATCTGGAGCTTTTTCAAAATTTGGACGTTCCAATTTTAGCGGGTATTTCCCGAAAATCCATGATTTACAAAACGTTGGATACTTCCGCAGAAAATGCATTGAACGGAACCACTTCCCTAAATACAATCGCGCTTTTAAAAGGTGCATCCATCTTAAGGGTACACGATGTAAAGGAAGCCGTGGAATGTGTAAAATTGTTTGAAAACCTAAAATCTTGACCGTAATCCATTAAAATTTTTAAAGTACTTTTACAAAAAAACGCACACTTTTGGATTTTCTCGACATTCGGATTATAGATATAGTAGATATTGTACTGGTGGCTTTCCTATTGTATTACCTCTATAATTTGGTAAAGGGTACCGTGGCCATCAATATTTTGGTTGGAATAATCATAGTTTATGCCATTTACGTAGTCACCCAACTTTTGGAGATGGAACTTTTGAGCAAGATTCTGGGCGGCTTTTTAGGTGTTGGTATGTTTGCCTTGGTGGTAGTTTTTCAGCCCGAAATCAGGAAGTTTTTGTTGATGCTGGGCTCTACCAATTTCAACGCGCGACGAAGGTTTTTAAAACAGTTTAAATTCTCGGGAAATGATTCCACCCTTAAAACAAATCTGGAAGGAATTATAGCGGCCTGCAAAAAAATGTCTGCTTCACACACCGGAGCTTTGATTGTACTTCAGCGTAACAATAGCCTTGATTTTGTTAAAAACACTGGTGATGAAATGAACTTGGAAGTAAACCAGCCAATTATTGAAAGTATTTTTTTCAAGAACAGTCCGTTGCATGACGGCGCCATAATAATTGAGGAAAACCGAATTACTGCAACGCGCGTTATTTTGCCCGTTTCAAACGACAGAAAAATTCCGTTGCGTTTTGGGCTCCGGCACCGCGCCGCAGTGGGTATTACTGAAAAGACAGATGCGGTGTGCCTTGTTGTGTCGGAAGAAAACGGACAGATTTCGTATTTAAAGGATGGTGATTTTGTGCTGTTTGAAAATGTGGATGAACTTATGAAAATTTTGAAAAAAGATTTAAGTTAAAGAGCTTCCTCAGCCATGAATTGTACTTCATAGAGATTTCTATATAAGCCTTTTTCGAGTTTCAGCAATTCTTTATGTGTGCCTTCTTCCACAATCTTTCCAGCGTCCATTACTATTATTTTATCTGCCTTTTTGATGGTTGCCAATCGGTGCGCGATAACAATCGAGGTTCTTCCTTTGGTAATTTTATCTGTAGCCGTTTGAATCAATTCCTCGGAATAGGTATCTACGGAAGAAGTGGCCTCGTCCAAAACCAAAATACTGGGTTTGCTCACATAGGCGCGAAGAAAAGCAATCAATTGCCTTTGTCCAGAAGAGAGCATGCTCCCGCGTTCCTTCACATTATAATGATAGCCATCGGGAAGCGATTGTATGAATTTATGGACGCCTATTTCCTTTGCTGCTGCTATTACTTCTTCTTCGGAAATGTTTGGATTATTCAGCGTAATATTGTTTAAAATAGAATCTGCAAAAAGGAACACATCCTGCAAAACAACAGCAATTTGGCTCCTCAGTGACGCCAGTTTATAATCCTTTAAAGAAATTCCGTCTATCAAAATATCGCCACTATTTATTTCGTAAAAACGATTCAAAAGATTAATAATCGTACTTTTTCCGGCACCGGTCGCGCCCACGATGGCCACGGTTTCACCGGGATTGGCCTTAAACGAAATTCCTTTAATTACTTCTTCATCTTCATTATACCCGAAGTGTACATTTTTGAATTCAATTTCACCGTTGGTACTGGTATAATCAACCGTGCCCGTATCTGCAATGTGCGATTTGGTATCGAGAATCCCGAAAACGCGGTTTGCCGCTACCATCCCCATTTGTAAGGTGTTGAATTTATCAGCTATCTGCCGAAGCGGTCTAAACAGCATTTCGGCATATTGTATAAATGCTGTAATTATTCCCAGTGTTACAAAACCTCCGCCAATAACATTCAAACCACCATACCAAACAACCAAACCCGTGGCTACAGCACCTGCCGTTTCTGCAATGGGAAAGAAAATAGAGTTGTACCAAACAGTTTTTATCCAAGCTTTACGATGGTCTTTGTTTATTTCCTGAAACCGTTCGTACTCGGTTTTTTCACGGGTGAAAATTTGAACTATTTTCATCCCTGTAATTCTTTCTTGAACAAAGGTATTTAGATTTGCCACTTGATTCCGAACGTCTTCAAAAGCTACTTTCATCGCTTTTTGGAAAACACGGGTAGCATACAAAATAAAGGGCAAAACAATAAAAACTATCAGCGACAATCGCCAACTTTGGTAAAGCATAAACCCAGCGATTACAAGCATTTTTAAAAGGTCGCTGATAATCATAAAAAGGCCTTCGCTGAAAATACTTGAGATGGTTTCCACATCGTTTACTGCACGGGTGGTCAGCCTTCCGACGGCACTTTTATCAAAATATTTCATTTTGAAACTCATCATCAACTTGAAGAGTTTTTGGCGCATATCCCGGATTACGCTTTGGCCGAGCCAGTTTGTGTAGAATATAAAGGCGAACTGGAATATTACTTCCAGCATAAGTACAACAACCATTAAAATGATGTACTTCATAAACCCTTCTCCGTCTTTGGGAACCATAGAATTGTCTATGGCCAATTCCAAAAGATATGGACGCAGTACCGCCAGACCAGACATTACAATTGCCGCAAAAGCAACAAAATAAAAGACCCCGCGATACGGCTTTGTAAAAGCCAGCAATCGCTTAAAAAGCTTAAAATCAAATGCGTTTCCTGTGGTTTCTGCCATTATAATTTTGTGTTATCGGGGTAAACAACCTTCGTCAAATACAATCCGTGTGCGGGTGCGGATGCCCCCGCTTCTTCCCTACTTTTACTTTTCAATATCGCTTTAAAATCTTCCAATGTAGTTTTTCCATAACCCACATCTAAAAGGGTCCCAACGATTGCGCGGACCATATTCCGAAGAAAGCGGTCTGCTGCAATGGTAAAAATAAGTTTATTATCCGTAGCTTTCCAAAATGCTTTTACGATGGTGCAATTGTACGTTTTTACATCGGTTTTGGAACGTGAAAAGCATTGAAAATCTCTATGGGTCAATAGCATTTCAGCGGCTTGGTTCATTAAATCCAGTGCTGGTTTATTGTTTATCTGAAATGCAAAATCCTGTAAAAAAGGGTCTTTTTCAAGCGAAATTAAATATTCATATTCCCTTTCAATCGCATCAAAACGTGCGTGCGCATCTTCCGTTACTTTAAAAATATTTTTTACTGAAATATCCTTCGGAAGAAAGGAATTCATTCTAAAGATAAATTCATCAAAATTTTCAATTTCATCAAAATCGAAATGGACAAAAAGCTGTTTGGCGTGCACCCCAGTATCCGTTCTGCCAGCGCCCGTGAGCTTTATGTCCTTTCGAAGCAAGGTTGAAATGGTTTCCTCCAAAACTTGTTGTACGCTAATCTGTTCGGGCTGGCGCTGCCATCCAAAATAATTTTTCCCGTTATAGGCTATTTCAATAAAATATCGCAATTATTTATTTTTCAGAATTGACAAAATTACGATTTAGAAATAAGCATTCGTATTATTACTTTGAAAAACTTGATACCTTCGCAAAATATTAAATACTCCATTTTGATAAAAATACTTTTGCTAAGTGACACACACAGTTACATGGACGAAAAAATCCTGAAATACGTAAAACAGGCTGATGAAGTATGGCATGCAGGCGATATTGGCGATCTTTCGGTCACAGATGCCATCAAAAAACTAAAACCACTTCGCGCGGTTTACGGAAATATTGATAACACGGAAGCGCGCATGGAGTTTCCGCTGCACAACCGTTTTATGTGCGAAGGGGTTGACGTTTGGATAACGCACATTGGCGGCTATCCGGGAAGGTACAATCCGTCGATCCGGCAAGAAATTTATTCCAATCCACCAAAAATCTTTATTTGTGGCCATTCGCATATTTTGAAGGTCATGCCCGATAAAACCACCGGACTGCTTCATATGAATCCCGGTGCGGTGGGAAAACACGGTTTTCAAAAAGTGAGAACTATGCTTCGGTTTGAGATTGATGGTGAAAAAATCCAGAATCTGGAAGTTATTGAATTTGAGAAATAGTTTTTGGCGAAAAGCGAAAAGGAATTAGGAATTGGAAAAATATTTGAAAACAAAAAACCCCCGAAGTTGGCATACTCCGGGGGTCTTGCACTAATATACCAAGATTGGTTTACCGTAAACGATCAACAGATTTTACGAGGTCCTCATCCCTTTTTATGGCCTTGTTGGCCAGCACTAAAAATACGATAGAAATGATGGGAAGAAGCACCCCAATACCCTTCTCTGAAACCAATGTTTCTCCGGATAAAGTAAGCGATCTGTAAACGAAAACTCCTAGTAATACAAAGTTTGATATGATGTTTAAACGGTTGAGCACAAACTGTAACTGCCGTTTTTTAAAACTTAAAATTGAAATGATAGTAAGCGCAATGGAAATAAATACAAGACCAAAGACCAACGGTTCATCACGCTCCATAACCGCTGCCCCATCTTCACCTAAAATAACGGGAAACCACATATATAAGGCTCCCATAATAAGTGCGGAAACGATTAAGTAAATGGTCTGGATGCGTTGAATCATGTTGCAAAAACTAAAATGTGCAGCAAAAATACTGTTTCTTTTTAAAAAAAATAACGGTACTTTTTAATTTATTGTTGTATTATTGCAGTAACAATTCGTAACCAACTCAACAAGGGTTACTTAGTCTTCGAAAAAATTTTCAACGTACTTACCTTCTCAAAAGGAACATAACAGTATCAACTTTAACAACAGTATTTTCTACATGTTTGAAATTTCAGATTTAAAAAGCAAAAAGCTACCTGAACTCCAGGAAATAGCCAAAGAACTTAATGTGCCGAAATATCGCACCCAAAAAAAATTGGACTTGGTCTATCAAATTCTCGATTATCAAGCTGCTAACCCAAAAGCGGTTAAAGCAGTCACTAAAGCCGAAGAGTCTTCTCCAGATACTAAGAAGGAGGAAAAAACTTCTTCTTCAAGTGACAATGCGGCCAAGGACCAAAAACAACGTCCTCAGAAAAATGAGAATAGGAACAAAAAACCTCAGCCTCAAAAAAAGCATCACGATAAAAAAAGTGATGACGACAAAAAACCTGCAGACGATAAGCGTTCCGGCAATGACAGAAATGAAAAAGACAGGAAGGACAAAAAGGAAAGCGATAAAAAACCGCAGCACCAAAAGTCAAGCAGCAACGACAACCGTCAGAAAAACCAACGTAACGACAATAACAACTCAGACAATCGCCAAAAGCACCAAAGCCACAAACAAAAAGATGGTAACGTGCATGACAATCGAAATAACGGAAATAAAGACTCCCGAAACCGTTATCGCGAACCGGATTATGAATTTGATGGCATTATTGAAAGCGAAGGCGTGTTGGATATTATGCAGGATGGCTACGGCTTTTTGCGTTCCAGCGACTATAACTATTTGTCCTCACCCGATGATATTTATGTATCGCAATCGCAGATTCGTCTTTTCGGATTAAAGACTGGAGATACAGTTCTGGGAGAGGTGCGCCCGCCAAAAGAAGGTGAAAAATATTTCCCTTTAATTAAGGTGAACAAAATAAATGGTCTGAACCCGAACGTGGTTCGCGACCGTGTATCATTTGAGCATTTAACGCCGCTTTTCCCTCAGGAAAAATTCAACCTTGCAGACAAGCAAAGTACCATTTCAACACGAATTATTGATCTTTTTGCACCTATCGGAAAAGGGCAGCGAGGCATGATTGTTTCGCAACCAAAAACGGGTAAAACCATGCTGTTGAAAGATATTGCAAACGCAATAGCAGCAAACCACCCAGAGGTCTATCAAATTATTCTTTTGATTGATGAGCGCCCTGAAGAAGTTACCGATATGCAACGAAACGTTCGCGGTGAAGTGGTTGCTTCAACCTTCGACAAAGAGGCCAGTGAGCACGTTCGTGTGGCAAACATTGTAATTGACAAAGCAAAGCGTTTGGTAGAATGTGGCCACGATGTGGTAATTCTTTTGGATTCCATTACACGTTTGGCGCGAGCTTACAACACAGTTCAGCCTGCAAGTGGTAAAATATTGAGTGGTGGTGTAGATGCAAACGCGCTTCACAAACCAAAACGTTTCTTTGGTGCCGCCCGTAATATTGAAAATGGTGGCTCACTAAGTATCATTGCAACCGCTTTGACTGAAACGGGTTCTAAAATGGACGAGGTGATTTTTGAGGAATTTAAAGGAACCGGTAACATGGAACTTCAGTTGGATAGAAAAATCTCCAACCGAAGAATTTTCCCTGCTATTGACCTTACCTCTTCAAGCACGCGACGTGACGATTTACTGCTTGATGAAAACACCATTCAAAGAATGTGGGTATTGCGCAAATACCTTGCGGATATGAACCCAGTGGAAGCAATGGAATTCATCAACGACCGAGTTAAACAGACACGAAACAACGAAGAATTTTTGATTTCGATGAACGGATAAAGTTTTTTAAAATAACCTAATTGAGCCCCGCAAAGTCTTGTGGGGCTTTTTTTATGACTTATAAATTACCACAGCCCTAAAAATGTTTTTATGCCTTTACTATATTTGTGAATATAATTTTCGATGAAAAAAACACTACTACATTTCAGTCTGCTTTATTTACTGTTTTGTTTCGCACTTCAGAACATTTCGGCACAAAATTTAAATACCACTTTTGAAACTTCAAACGGCCTACAAACTGCACCCTATGAAGAAGTAATTACATATTATTTAGCACTGGAGAAGAAATTTCCCTCCATCACTGTCTTTGAAATGAGCCAGACCGATAGCGGTCTTCCGCTTCATATAATCGTTTTTGATCCCCAAAATAAAAAACATTCAAAAGAAAATTTTTCAAAAAACGGAAGAAATCTATTATTGATAAACAACGGAATACATCCGGGAGAACCCGACGGAATTGACACAACAATGCTTCTTTTTAGAGATTTTGCGGAAAATAAAATCACCCCTCCCCAGAATACAATCATCGCGGCGATTCCCGTTTACAACATCGGCGGTGCTTTAAATAGAAATAGCACAAGCCGCACCAATCAAAACGGTCCCAAGGAATACGGTTTTCGCGGCAATGCGAGGAACTATGATTTAAACCGTGATTTTATAAAAAATGACACAAAAAATGCTCGGGCTTTCGCTGAAATATATCATTGGTTGAACCCGGAATTGTTTATTGACAACCACGTAAGCAACGGCGCCGACTATCAATACGTGCTCACGCATCTTTTCACACAGCACAACAAATTGGGCGGAGACTTGGGCAACTATCTGCACACATCCCTAATGCCACAATTGGAGGATTCGCTTCAGCAAAAAAAATGGGACATCACGCCCTACGTAAACGTTTTTAACCAAGTGCCGGAAAAGGGTTTCTCGCAGTTTATGGATTCGCCGCGTTACGCCTCGGGCTATACAACGCTTTTCAACACCTTAGGCCTTACGGTAGAAACGCATATGCTAAAACCATACAATCAAAGAGTTGAAGGCACCTACGAATTGATGAAAAGTTTTATAAACATTGCTGACAAAGACGCCGAAACAATAAAAACACTTCGAAAAAATGCTTTGGAGAAATATAAAGTTGGCAGCTACTACCCCCTTTCCTGGGCAGTGGATTCCTCAAAAACCTCGACATTAAAATTTAAAGGTTTTGAAGGAAAAATGGTTCCGAGCAAAATTACAGGGGCAGAAAGGTTAAAATATTTCCGTGACAAACCGTTTACGAAAAACGTTACATATTACAATCATTTTACGGCAACGGAGTCCGTTACAATTCCTTCAGCATATATTGTTCCGAAGGGGTATTGGAACGTAATTGAACTTTTGAAATTGAACAATATTAAATATTCCGAAGTTAAAAACGATTCAACCATTACTGCGGAAGTTTATCACATAAAAAGTTTTGAAACCGTTAAAAATCCTTTTGAGGGTCATTACCTTCATTATAAAACGGAAGTATCAAAAAGCACAGAAAATATTTCAGTTAAAAAAGGTGACATTTTAGTAAAAACCCAGCAGCCAGGGGTTCGCTATCTTTTGGAAACCCTCGAACCTACTGCTTCCGACTCTTTTTTCAATTGGAATTTTTTCGATGCAATCCTTCAGCAAAAAGAAGGTTTTTCGCCCTATGTTTGGGAAGATATGGCTGAAAAATTTTTAACTGAAAACCCAGCAATTAAAAAAGAATTTGAAACCAAAAAGAAAAACGATCCTGACTTTGCGAATAACTGGTATGCACAGTTGGATTGGATCCACAAGCAATCGCCCAATTACGAGAAATCACACCTTCGTTATCCTATCGTTCGGGTGGGGGGTTAAGTATTCCTTTGGAAATAGTAGTTTTATGTTTTCATAAGAATCCTGCAAAGCCTTTTGCGATTTTTCAAAATCTTTCCACTTCACTTTTTTGATTCCCTCTTGGGGCTCAGGAATAAGAGGCCCGTCGTAATCGCTGAACATTTCGTACCAATAGGTTATTTTCAGGCGGAATTTATTATTTCGGGTAAAAACGTGGTACGTTGTCATTAAAAATTCGCGAATTTCAAGATCCTTTACCCCTGTTTCCTCAATCACTTCCCGGATGGCAGCCTCACGGTGTGTTTCGCCTTTTTCAATTTTACCTTTCGGCAAATCCCACTTTTTGTTTCGCCGTATAAAAAGAATTTCCTTTTTGCTGTTATAGACCAATCCACCAGCGGCTTCAACCACTTTTATTTTCTTACGAAGAAAGCGTTCAAGTTTCTCCGCATTTTTGTGATATAGGTTCACGTAAAGCAGTTCGCCATTGTTTATTTTTTTTACCAACTTTTTAAAACGAGCCTGTTTTAAAGGAATGGTGGTGTAATGCTCCCCAATATTTTCTTCCGTAGAAAGAATAATGGGAATATCTTTTACAAAAACTTTATACATTTGCAGCATGATATTAAACAAAGAAACGGCGCAAAAAACCGCTGCCTTACTATTGCAAATTAATGCAATAAAATTGCAACCGCAAAACCCTTTTACGTGGGCATCGGGATGGAAATCTCCAATTTACTGCGACAATCGCATTACGCTTTCCTATCCGATGATTCGGAATTACATCCGTGAAAACCTTGCAAAACAGATTGAGGAAATCTACGGAAAGCCCGAAATGATTGCCGGCGTAGCCACTGGCGCGATTGGAATTGGAGCTTTGGTTGCCGATTATTTAAACGTTCCTTTTTGCTACGTGCGTCCCGAAGCAAAGGGCCACGGACGCCAAAATAAAATTGAGGGCCATCTGGAAAAAAACACAAACGTTGTTGTTGTTGAAGACCTTATCAGCACCGGAAAAAGCAGTTTGTTGGCCGTAGAAGCTTTAAAAGAGGCCAATGCGAACGTGAAAGGAATGCTTGCCATTTTCAGTTACGGTTTTGATACTGCCGAAGAAAACTTTAAAAAGGCAAATGTTACCCTAAACACATTGAGCAATTATGAAATGTTGCTGGAAGAGGCCGAAAAATCCAAATATATCAATTCTGAAGAAGCTGCGCTGCTTTCTGAATGGCGGGAGAATCCTGCTGTTTGGGGGCAATAGTTTTGTGTTCAGTAGCAGTATTCACTTTTCAACTCATAAACTTCTAAACTCATAGAATGAAACTAAACAGCAAAAAAGTAACCACCCAAAAATCCGCAGCCGAACTTTGTAATTTTTTGGCTGATGTAAAGAATTTTGAAACATTGATGCCCGAAAATATCAGCAAATTTGAAGTTATCAGAGAGAATGCATTTGTGTTTGCACTAAAGGGAATGCCCGAAATTGCGCTGGAAGTAAAGGAAGTTGAAAAGCCAAACAAAATAGTTTTGGGCGCAATCAGCGATAAAATTCCGTTCACGTTAACTGGAAATATTGAAGAGGTTTCCGAAAATTCATCAACAGTGGAGCTTCTTTTTGAAGGTGAATTCAACGCGATGATGGCGATGATGGTAAAAGGGCCTATCTCCAAATTTATTGACACCCTAGCTTCTAATTTAGAACAGGTTTAGTAAATTAATTTAACCTCTTTAAGTTGAAATTTTCGCAATGCTTGGTTTTCGGTTTCAACCAAAAGCTCGCCAATTTCCGAAATGCCTTTTATTATTCCGTTGAATCGTAAACCATCGGGTGCTTCAAAAACCGAAACTTTCTCTTTTTGAAATAATTCATTTTCATACTTCAGTTTTATATCTTCAAAATTCTTTTGTGTCAGGTCTTTTAAATTTTGAAAAACTGAAATTACAATACTTTGAAATACTTCCTCCAAAAAAAAAGTTTTGCCCGTTTCAAGCTTTAGTGAACTTGCTTGCGGTAGCTTCAGGAAGTCAGTTTCATTTACATTGAGCCCAATTCCTATTATTGACTGCTTTACATAGTTGCCTTCCAGTACGTTTTCAATTAAAATCCCCCCAATTTTTTTATTGGCTGACAATATGTCGTTCGGCCATTTTATTGAAATATTTGGAACATTCAAACTTTTAAGCGCTTTCACAATAGCCAAAGAAACTGCCATAGAAATCATAAATTGCCGCTCTATCTGCAGCCTGCCAAAAGCCTTGAACATACTGAATGTAAGGCTTTGCCCTTCTCTTGATAGCCATACATTGCCCATTTGTCCACGCCCAGAAATTTGACGGTTTGTAAGCACAACCGTTTCGTCCTGCAAGCATGTTTCTTTTGACAATTGCTTTAAGTAAGAATTGGTGGAATCGATGGCATTAAGTTTGATTATCTTCAAAACGATAATTATGTTTAGTATTCGCTTTTATGGCGCTTCAAGAAACAAAAAAGTAATAACTTTGCGAAAAAGAAAAGAAAAATAATTAATGCAGAAAAAACAAGCAGGAACAGATCAACTTATTACCCAAATTATACGAGGGATTGAAGAAGTAAAAGGAAACGATATAGAAATTCTTGACCTAAGGGAAATAGAAAACACCGTTTGTGACTATTTTATAATTTGCAATGGTACATCCAACACTCAGGTTAACGCCATTGTAAACTCCGTTCAAAAATCAGTAAGCAAAGCACTTAAGGAAAAACCATGGCACGTTGAAGGCAGCGACAACGCAGAGTGGATACTTATGGATTACGTTCACGTTGTAGTACACGTTTTCCAAAAGCATATTCGTGAATTTTATGATATTGAAGGGCTTTGGGGCGATGCAAAATCTGTTAAAATAGAAACAACACACTAAAAAGAAAATTGCCATATGGCTGAAGAAAATAAAAATAAAAAGAACGATTCAAAAAGACCCAAACCCACTTATTATTGGATTTATGCGGCAATAATAATGCTGTTCTTTGCAATTCAAATATTCGGTGGAGGCAGTTGGTCTCAGCCTGAAAAAACCAATCAGGCAAAGTTTGAGGAATTTTTGAAAAATGGTGATGTAGAAAAAGTAGATGTCATCAATAAAAAAATTGCACAAGTTTATCTTACCGACGCCGCAAAAGAAAAAGAAGTTCATTCCAAAAAAGGCAATACGCCTTCTTTTTTAGCCCCGGGTCCAAATGATCCCGATTATCAATTTGAATTTGGTGATCTCCAACTATTTCAAAATGATTTCCAAAAGATAAAAGCGGAAAACAATCTGTCCACATCCTTAAATTTCGAAACAGACAATAACGTCTGGGGCGATATTCTGATGGGCATTTTACCATTTGTTATTATTATCGCTATTTGGATTTTCATTATGCGTAGAATGTCCAGTGGCGCAGGTGGCGGTGCCGGCGGGCAACTGTTTAACATTGGAAAATCAAAGGCAAAACTTTTTGATGAAAAAACCGATGTGAAAACTTCTTTCAAGGATGTTGCCGGACTGGAAGGCGCCAAAGAGGAAGTTCAGGAAATTGTAGATTTTCTTAAAAACCCAGACAAGTACACTTCATTGGGAGGTAAAATTCCAAAAGGAGCTTTATTGGTAGGCCCTCCCGGGACAGGTAAAACTCTTTTGGCAAAAGCCGTTGCCGGCGAAGCAAAAGTGCCATTCTTTTCACTTTCAGGCTCAGATTTTGTTGAAATGTTTGTGGGTGTGGGTGCATCCCGTGTGCGTGATCTTTTCAAACAGGCAAAAGACAAATCTCCAGCAATTATTTTTATTGACGAAATTGACGCCATTGGCCGTGCCCGTGGCAAGAACAACTTTTCCGGAAGCAACGATGAGCGGGAGAATACATTGAACCAGCTGCTTACCGAAATGGATGGTTTCGGCACCAATACAAATGTTATTGTACTTGCCGCAACAAACCGTGCAGATGTTCTGGACAAAGCATTGATGCGAGCGGGTCGTTTTGACAGACAAATTTATGTAGACCTTCCAGATGTGCGCGAACGTAAGGAAATATTTGAAGTGCATTTACGCCCCATCAAAAAAGATGAAAACTTAGATACCGATTTTCTGTCGAAACAAACCCCTGGGTTTTCTGGAGCTGACATTGCAAACGTTTGTAACGAAGCAGCTCTTATTGCTGCCCGAAACGGTAAAAAATCTGTTGGCAAACAGGATTTTCTGGACGCCGTAGATAGAATTGTGGGTGGACTGGAAAAGAAAAACAAAATAATGACTATGGACGAAAAGCGCGCCATTGCATTTCACGAAGCTGGCCACGCCACCGTAAGCTGGATGCTCGAGCACGCGGCGCCTTTGGTTAAAGTAACCATTGTTCCGCGTGGACAATCCTTAGGAGCTGCTTGGTATCTGCCCGAAGAAAGGTTAATTATACACCCAGAACAAATGCTGGACGAAATGTGCGCAGCACTGGGAGGCCGGGCAGCAGAAAAAGTGATTTTTAATAGAATTTCAACTGGTGCGCTAAGTGATCTTGAAAAGGTTACAAAACAGGCCCGTGCAATGGTAACCATTTATGGTTTGAATGATAAAATAGGAAATCTTACCTATTACGACAGCAGTGGCCAGTCTGAATATAACTTCTCTAAACCATATAGTGAGAAAACTGCTGAACTGATCGATAAGGAAATTTCAGCACTTATTGAAAGTCAGTACCAACGCGCCGTAAAACTTTTGGAAGAAAACAAAGACAAGTTGACCGAACTGGCAAACGTACTTCTTGAAAAAGAAGTGATATTTAAGGACAATCTTCAAAAAATATTTGGCGATCGTCCGTTCGAAAAGCCAGAAGAAGTACCAAGAGTGGCAACAAGCTAATGTTGCCATTTTTGGCATAGTATTTAAACTTTGTTTTGCACGTAACAATACTTCAGTATAGATTTTATATATTTGAAGTTTAACGTATATATATGAACTCCTCAATTGATTATTAATGAGTCTATTCAAAAGACTTTTAAACCCTAATTATAAAAAATCGGCAGAGAAGGCCAAAAGGGCCGAAAAAGCCGAGCACAGCAGTTATTACCCAGAACAGAAACTTCCCATTGACGAAAAATTCACCTATAATTTCAAGAACAATGGCGGAAAATTTATTTATTGTGAAAACTGGGAAGAGGTAACCGAAGCTTTTGACAATATAATGTTGGAAAACGATTGGTACGAGCAGGATGTGTTTTGTATAAACGAACAGCTGTGCCAAAAATTTGATGGTTTTAATCTCAATTTTGTTAAAAAAACAGATTCAAAATTTTTTCTTTCCAAGTGCGAATCGCTTATAGCCACTAACGGTTCCATACTGCTATCCTCCAATCAAATCAAAGAAAAGAAACTAAAAGAGCTCCCTTTCAATGTTGTTATTTTTGCCACTACCAGCCAAATTGTTGACACCATTAGCGAGGGGTTGCGAATTATAAAAAACCAAAGTTCAAATTACATTCCGAGTAACATTACTACTATTCAAGACTTTGAAACCGAAAAAGAAAAGAATTTTATGAGTTATGGAAGTAGCACAAAAAACCTATATTTGTTGCTACTGGAAGACTTATAATATGAAGGAAATTCTCGTACGGACCCTCTCGGGCGTATTATACATTTCGATCATCATTTTTGCAATGTTTACTTCGCGCGAATGGTTTATGGGGCTTTTCTTCGTATTGGCAGTCATTACCTTAAGTGAATACTTAAAGTTGGTGCGCCTCACCAGCTATCTAGCCTATTTTCTACTTGCCGCAGCTTTTTACTTTCTGAGTTATAATGTATTTGCCGACAATGCAGTGTATCTCTTTTTGATATTAAGTGGTTTTGTAAACCTTTATCTTTTAAAGGATGTACTGTGGACCAGCAAAATCCCAATGTTTGAAAAGAAGAAATATATTACCGTAATATTTTATATAATCAGTGGATTTGTGTTTCTTACCCTGATTCCTATAATGAATATTGATGGCAAGTTTATGCCAGAAATAATTGTAGCGGTTTTCATATTGGTTTGGAGCAACGATACCTTTGCATACTTAATAGGCAAAAATTTAGGGAAACATAAACTATTAGAGCGTGTTTCCCCTAAAAAAACTATTGAAGGCTTTGTGGGTGGTTTGCTGGGCGCTCTTTTGGCAGGATTTATTATCTTTAAAGTGTTGGAAAACTATAGCCCGCTAGAGGCTGAAAAGTACCCACTGTGGATTTGGATAGTTATGGCAATAATAGTTTCTGTGTTTGGCACCATTGGTGATTTAATTCAATCAAAGTTTAAAAGGCAGGCAGGTGTTAAAGATAGCGGCATTATCATGCCAGGGCATGGCGGATTATATGATAGACTGGACAGCATCATTTACGCAAGTCCTTTTGTTTATGCGTTTTTATTAATTGTTGACAATGTTTCATAAAGAAGGTTTCAAAATTATATTTACAGCGCTGGTAGTTGTTATCGGCCTTAGTCTTTTGGCAAATGTTTTTGTTGAAAACCCCACCATTCGCGGTGGAATTATCATTGCACTGATTATTCTTTTGCTCTTGGTTTTACAGTTTTTTAGAAATCCTAAACGGAATTTTCTGGTTCATCCTGAACGTGTGCTTTCTTCTGTAGACGGAAAAGTGGTGGTTATTGAGGAAGTTTTTGAAAAGGAATATTTCAACGATAAGCGATTACAGGTTTCAGTTTTTATGAGCCCTATAAATGTACACGTTACACGTTATCCTGTAGGTGGAAAAGTGGTTTACAGCAAATATCACCCAGGGAAATTTTTAGTGGCTTGGCATCCTAAATCTTCTGAAGAAAACGAACGTACTACTGTTGTGGTAAACAACGAGACATTTGGAGATGTACTGTTTAGACAAATTGCTGGCGCCATGGCAAAACGCATCGTGAATTATGCCGAAGCGGGCCAAGAAGTAGCGCAAGCTACCGATAGTGGGTTTATAAAATTCGGATCACGCGTAGATATATTTCTTCCACTTGATGCAAAGATTAAGGTAACCCTTAACCAAAAAGTAAAAGGTGGAATCTCTATAATTGCAGAGAAATAATGACCTCAGAAGAGCTTGACATAGCTTTTAAGAATGCCGTGAAGAGCATAAATGAACACACCGAGCCCTTTCCGGCAGATGTGCTATTGCGCCTGTATGCGTACTATAAACGCGCCACGAACGATGCCGATATTCCTACTGGAGGAAAACCACACATTTCTGCATTTAAAACCAATGCGCTTTTCCAAACACGGGGCTTAACTGAAGATGAGGCCAAACAACTTTATATTGAGGCCGTTAATCAATACTTTTTGTACAGAAAATAATCAGGCCTGTTGTGCCTTGTTGAATTTTATTTCGTACTCCTCAATAGCTTCACGGATTTTGTCAACATTTTCTGACGCCCGCTCATGCGCGCCCTCCATTGCCTTTTCAAGGTCTTTATCGGGATGCTGAAAAAGATCTGTAATTACATGGTTGATTTTATCGATAATACTCTTTTGGCTATTCTTGATGTCTTCCAATTTGTGAAGCATCCCCTCCATTTGTTCATACTTTGCTTGGTCCATAATGGTATTGTTTTGCAACAAGGTACGGGCAAATAGCTTTGAAAAGTGGAAAATTAACCTTGCTTTAGAAGAAATTAAGAAAATTTAACGCCTTTTAATACAATCTTTAAAATTGCAATTGTAAAATCTAACAAAAAATCTATTTTAATCCGGCCAAACTGGCTTTTAGGGTTTCAATCTTTGCAAGGGCATCGGCTTCTTTCTGTTTCTCAAGAGCAACAACCTGTTCGGGCGCGCCGCTTATAAAACGTTCGTTTTTCAATTTGCCTTGTACACTTTTCAGGAAACCTTCGGTATATTTTAATTCTTCCGAAAGCTTGGCAATTTCTTCCTCAACGTTTATAGCACCTGCAATTGGTATGAAATATTCGTTACTTTTTGCACGGAACGTGAGTGCGCCTTCCAGTTTTTCTGAAATGTAATTCAATTCGGAAATGTTCCCCAGCTTTGCAATTACGGCATCAAATCTCTTTGACGCATTGTCTTTATTGAGTACGGAAAGTGTGATGGCATCCTTAAAGGAAATGTTCTTCTCCTTGCGAATGGTACGAATTCCAGAGATTACTTCAGTAGCAAACTCGAAGTCTTTAATTATTTTTTCGTCAAAGGCTTGCTGTTTTGGCCACTGGGCAATGATTAAGGCTTCGAAAATGTCGCGCTGGGTGATGTGCTGCCAGATTTCTTCTGAAATGAAAGGCACGAAGGGGTGCAATATTTTCAAATTATCTTCCAAAACGGATATTACTTCCAAATAGGTTTTTTCTGAAATTTTTTCCCCGAAAGGTGGTTTTATCATTTCTAATAGCCACGAACAGAAATCGTCCCAAACCAATTTATAGGTCGCCATCAAAGCATCACTGATTCGGTATTTTCTGTAATGGTCTTCAATTTCGGCAAGCGTTTTCTGAAATTTGCTTTGGTACCACTGTAGGGCAATGATGTCGCTTTGTGATTGTTCCTTTTCCAAATCAACTTCCCACCCATCAATCAACCGATAGGCGTTCCAGATTTTGTTTACGAAGGCACTCCCCTGTTTGCAAAGATCTTCATCAAACATTAAATCGTTTCCTGCCGGTGAGCTTAAGAGCATTCCCACGCGCACGCCGTCGGCACCGTAGGTATCCATTAAATCTATTGGATCTGGTGAGTTTCCCAACGATTTGCTCATCTTTCTTCGCTGCTTGTCGCGAACAATACCCGTTAGATACACATTTGTGAAAGGTTTTTTGTTTCTGTATTCATAACCGGCAATAATCATTCGGGCTACCCAGAAGAAAAGAATTTCAGGTGCTGTAACAAGATCATTTGTTGGGTAATAGTAATTTATTTCTTTGTTGTCGGGCTCCAAGATTCCGTTAAAAACGCTGATAGGCCACAGCCAGGAAGAGAACCAAGTGTCTAGCGCATCGGGGTCTTGGGTTAGGTTTTCCGCTGTTAGTTGCTTGTTGTTGGTTTTTTCTTTTGCAAGTTTTACCGCTTCTTCAATAGTTTCGGCAACTACGAAATCCTCTTTGCCATCGCCATAAAAATATGCGGGAATTTGCTGCCCCCACCAAAGTTGTCGGGATATGTTCCAGTCGCGAACGTTTTCCATCCAGTGGCGATAGGTATTTATGAACTTTTCGGGAACGAGGTTAACCTCTTTTTGCAGCACGGCATCTAGCGCAGGTTGTGCAAGCTCTTTCATTTTTAGGAACCATTGGTCGCTCAGTTTAGGCTCGATTACGGCGCCCGTACGCTCGCTTGTACCAACTTTGTGCATATGGGTTTCAATCTTTGCAACTACGCCCATTGCTTCCAGTTCTTTTACAATTTCCTTCCGCACCAAAAAACGATCCTTTCCTTCGTAATGCAAGCCGAAGCTATTCAAGGTTCCGTCATCATTCAGAATATCTACTATTTCAAGATTGTGCTTGTCTCCAAGCATTTTATCATTTTCGTCGTGGGCGGGAGTTACTTTTAAACAACCCGTACCGAATTCCACATCTACATATTCATCTTCTATAATCGGAATCACACGATTACAAACAGGAACGACTGCCTTTTTTCCGCGAAGGTGTGCAAAACGTTCATCATTTGGATTGATACAGATTGCTGTATCACCCAAAATGGTTTCGGGGCGCGTTGTAGCAATGGTCAAAGTGTCGTTGCTACCTTCAATTTTATAATTTAGGTAATATAAATTGCCTTGTTTTTCTTCGTAAATAACCTCTTCGTCCGAAAGCGTGGTCTTTGCCTGTGGATCCCAATTTACCATTCTGTAGCCGCGGTAAATGTTTCCTTTTCTGTACAAATCCACAAATACTTTTATTACGGAGGCTGACATATCTTCATCCATAGTGAACTTGGTTCGCTCCCAATCGCAGGATGCACCCAATTTCTTCAACTGTTCCAAAATTATTCCACCGTGTTTGTGGGTCCATTCCCAAGCATGCTCCAAAAATTCTTCGCGGGAAAGTGTTGCTTTATCAATGCCTTCAGCTTTTAATTTTGCCACCACTTTCGCCTCGGTAGCAATAGAAGCGTGGTCTGTACCCGGTACCCAACAAGCGTTGAACCCCTGTAGGCGCGCACGGCGGATCAAAACATCCTGCAAAGTATTGTTGAGCATATGGCCCATGTGCAAAACTCCCGTAACGTTTGGCGGCGGAATAACGATGGTGTATGGCGTCCTGTCATCTACTTCAGAATGGAAATATTTATTCTCTAACCAGTAGCTATACCACTTGTTTTCAATCTGTTTTGCATTATATTTTGCTTCTAAAGCCATACTTTGGTCTGATATTTGAGTAATGAGTTGCAAAAGTAATTATATCCGTAGGATAATAAAAGTGAATAAGTTATTTTGCAGGTTGATTAAAAGTTCTATACTTTAGCATACATTAAAAAAACAAAATCATGAAAAAATTAGCTCTTATAGCTCTTGTTGCCTTAATTGGCTTTGCAGCGCAAGCGCAACAAGCAAAAATCAGTTTCAAGGAAGACACCGTTGACTACGGCACCATTGCAAAAGGCAGTGACGGCGTTCGTGTTTTTGAGTTCACCAATACTGGCGATGCCCCACTTATTATTAGCGATGTAAAATCCAGTTGCGGTTGTACTGTCCCGAAAAAACCAGATGGCCCTATTGCTCCTGGAGCAAGTAGCACTATCCAAGTTAAGTATGACACAAACCGTGTTGGACCAATCAGAAAAACTGTTACCGTTTATTCAAATGCCAGCGAACCAATGGTGGCTTTAAAAATAAAAGGTGAGGTTATGAGCGACTCCAGCAGTGTGTTGGAAAAAAGCTAAATAAACTTTACTATTTAAAAAAATCTGGTTGAAGCATTGATGCTACAACCAGATTTTTTTTTAGAACACACTTCTTAAATAGAATTTTATTTTATTAATATATCCTCCTCTTTTAACTTCGAGGGATATTTTCCTGCCTTCATCAGACGAAAACATTTCTATCAATTCGTATAATTTATATTGATAGCAGGGCTTACCGTTTATGGTAATGATTTCATCACCTTTTATAACTCCGGCTAAAGCTGCCGGGGAGCCCTCACGTACATCTGCAACTACATATTTTGGCACTAAAGATAAATGCACTTCTGTAGTAATGGAGATACTGTTCATGGTTAAACTTTCATTTGTATTTCCCCTGTTTGAATTTACCACAGCCTGTCTTTCTTCTTTTACGAGTTCCATCCCTTCATGCTCCAGTGTAAGGCCACTCATATTATAGTTAAAAGGATCCTTGAACGTATGATTTTTCTTAAAGCGTACCAATTTCTTGCCAAAATCAAATGTTACGGTAAACCTGCTTAAGAAACCTCCACCTACGCTGCCATCACGTTCTTCATAGTAGCGGGCCCTCAGAATGGCATCTTCTTCCGGAAAGGATGTATTCACATTACTTAGATAAAAACTTCCTATTAAAAGACCAGGTATTCTTGTGCGCTTTCCATAGATATTTCCACTAAGACCCAGTCCCAAAAAATCTTGATAATAATTTTTTGTTGGCAACTCCTTTATGAAACCATCATTATCAAAAAGCCACATAACATCGCTGGATCCAGAATCTACCAAAAGTGTTACTTCTTCCTTTTCCTTAGAGGCTTCAGATTCAACCTGCAATGTAACATAGGGTTTACCACTTACAAAGTTCAATGGCAAGTCCTCACACTTTTTACAGGGTTTTAGCTTGTGTTTTTTAGAATTATAGACAGTTATAACTTCCGCTGTGTAATTAATCTTGACGATAAAATTCTGAAAAAATTCATTCCCCAAAATTCCATGAACGGGAATACCCATTCTTGGTGAAAAATTAAGCGTGCTGTCAAAAATTATATATAAATCATGGTCGTTATCGATAACATTGCCCAATCTTAATTTATTGTTCAAACTCCTTACAGCCTGAACGGCGCCACCCGACCCCAAGCCTTGTAAAAAAACCGGTGTAGTATTGCGGAGTTGTAAACTGTCAGCCTCCTCCAGGCTGAAAAGGATAGTAGATTTTACCCCTGTATCCAGAATAAAGGAAAGCGGGGTACCGTTGATTTCAATTTGGACAATAGGGAGATTGTTTACAAGCTTGAAAGGAATTTTATCCCTTTTTTTATTTGACTGAAGAAAAAAGCCTGTCTGTGCCACCAAGGCAGCAGAAAAACAACAACAGATAAAAAAAACAAAGACTTTTTGCAAAATTTTAATAATTTATTTGTAAACATTTGAAGATATAAAAAAAAGGCGAATGTTGTTTCGGGCAGAGTGGTTTTATAAAATATATTTTGCAACTTTGCCATAAACAAATTTACTATGCCTTCAGTTTCAAACAAGGGAAAGCATATGCCGGAATCACCCATCCGAAAACTGGTTCCCTACGCCGAAAAAGCCTATAAAGCAAATAAAACCGTTTATCACCTTAACATAGGCCAGCCCGATATAAAATCGCCAGAGATTGCTATGGATGCCGTGGCGCACCACCATTTGGAGATTCTTGCCTATACCCGTTCTGAAGGTTCGCAGGAATACCGTGAAAAAATTGCCAATTATTATAAGAATAATAATATTCCAGTTGAAGCTAACGATATTATCGTCACAACGGGCGGAAGCGAAGCACTCCTGTTTGCAATGGGAACCATTGCCGATGCCGATGATGAAATTATTATTCCCGAACCTTTTTACGCTAATTACAATGGTTTTGCAACGGCTTCCGGCGTTAAGATTGTTCCCGTTATTTCAAAAATCGAAGACAACTTCGCCTTACCTCCAATTTCAGAATTTGAAAAACTTATTACCCAAAAAACCAAAGCTATTCTTATCTGTAACCCTGGCAACCCTACCGGATATCTTTATTCAAAAGAAGAAATACAGACCTTGGCCCAAATTGTAAAGAAGCACGATTTATTCTTGGTGGCCGATGAAGTGTACCGTGAATTCACCTATGACGGCTATAAACATTTTTCCATCCTTGAAGAACCAAGTCTGGCAGAAAACGGAATTATTATCGATTCGGTCTCAAAAAGGTATAGCATGTGTGGCGCGCGCATTGGTTGCTTGGTTTCAAAAAACAAACAGGTTATCGCCACCGCTTTAAAGTTTGCCCAAGCACGTTTGAGCCCTCCAACGTTTGCACAGATTGCAAGCGAAGCTGCGCTGCAGACGCCCCAAAGTTATTTTGACGAGGTGATTACCGAATATCAGGATAGAAGAAATACTTTGGTAGCGGCACTTAAAGACATTCCCGGTGTGCAGGTGGGCGAACCAAAAGGCGCCTTTTACTGTATTGTTCAGCTTCCTGTTAAAAATAGTGATGCCTTCGCGCAATGGCTTTTAGAAGAGTTTGATGATAATGGCGAAACGATTATGGTTGCGCCCGCAGCCGGATTCTATTCCAGCGCTGGCGTTGGTTTGAACCAAGTGCGCATTGCCTATGTTTTAAAAAAGGAAAGCCTTATTCGCGCAGTAGAAATCTTAAAACTTGCGCTTCAAAAATATAAGGATTGATGCGCGTTGAAGAAAACAAATCGCTTAAAAACCACAATACCTTTGGCATAGCCTGCAACGCCCGTTATTTTGTTTCGGTTAAAACTATAACTGAACTGAAACAGGCACTTTCACAAAACCCTTCCAAAGAACTTTTTATTCTGGGAGGTGGCAGTAATATGCTTCTTACTGGCGATCTGGACGCTTTTGTTCTTCACATAAATCTAAAAGGAATTGAAATTCTGAAAGAGACCGAAGCCGAAGTTTTTGTAAAAGCAATGGCTGGCGAAAACTGGCACGAGTTTGTTAAATATTGTATCGAAAAGGATTTTGGAGGTTTAGAAAACCTTTCCTTAATTCCAGGTAATGTGGGCACGGCACCTATTCAAAACATTGGTGCTTATGGCGTGGAACTGAAGGATACGTTTGTAAGCTGCAATACGGTTGAAATTCAAACTTTAAAAGAACGAGAATTTACAAAAGATGAATGCGCTTTTGAATACAGAAATTCCATTTTCAAAAGTGAAGTGAAGGGAAAATATATCATTACCAGCGTTACCTTTCGGTTGACAAAGAGAGACCATAAAACTAGTGTTTCCTACGGCGATATTAAAAAGGTATTATCTGAAAAAAACATTGAGAAACCCACAATTAAGGACATTTCTGAAGCGGTTATCACTATTCGCCAATCGAAACTTCCAGACCCAAAAGTGTTGGGCAACAGCGGTAGTTTCTTTAAAAATCCGGTTGTAGATTCGGAAACGTTTCAAGAGTTCCGAAGAAATTTTCCGGAAGCGCCATTCTATGAGGTTTCGCCTACAGCATTTAAGATACCCGCTGGCTGGCTGATTGAAAAAGCAGGGTTTAAGGGCCAGCGATTTGGCGATGCGGGCGTGCACAAAAACCAAGCCCTGGTTTTAGTGAATTACGGAAAAGCAAGCGGAAAAGAAATTTGGCAACTTGCGATGGACATTCAAAAAAAAGTTAAGGAATTGACTGGAATATTTATTGAAGCAGAAGTAAATGTCTTTTAGTTTAAGTGCAGCAGACCATTCACAACATAAACCGCTCCATTTGAGCTTGCAATACTCCCTTTTATAACTTGAACCTTCACACCTTTATCATCGGTAATACTAATATCTTCGCCAACTTTGGATGCCACGAGCGTACTGCCTTCCAGCGTCTTTAAATTTGCTTTTCCATTCTTATTGATGGTTTGGAGCAATGTTTCCTTCTCCAAATTACCTTCAACTATATAAGATTTCAAAAATTCCTCAAGCTTTGCTTTATTGTCTGGGCTTGAATAGAATTTTCTTTTTTCTACAGTTAAAGATTCCAAAGCTGCATTTGACGGTGCAAAAACGGTAAAAGGCCCTGCATTGTTAGAAAGTAAATCTGTTAAACCAGCACTCACAGTATAACTGGCAAATTTTTTAAGCTCAGGCTCAACAATGATTCGTGCCATAAGGCTGTTTAGCATTTCAATATCCTCTGGAGTCAAATCCTTTTTTTCAGCTCTTTTCACTATTGGTTTTTCTGCAATTTCAGTGGTGTTATTTTTCTCTTCACCATTCTGTGTTTCATTTTTACATGAAACCATCAAACAGAAAATCATCATTAAAGCTAAAAAAGTAAATGGTTTTTGCATCGTTAAATTATTTATAAGTGAGGCTAAAAATACTTAAAATACAAGCACAACAAAAAGAAAGATTGTATTTTTGTAGCCTAATTTACGAGGATGAAACTTTTACTTATCACTTTAGCATTATTACTGCTTGGCGTTGCGGGCATCGCCATAAAAATCTGGGCAAAAAAAGATGGAAAATTTGCCGGAACCTGTGCAAGCCAAAGTCCATTTTTGAATAAAGAAGGTGAAGCTTGTGGTTTTTGCGGAAAAACTCCGGACCAGTTTGACAGCTGCGTAGAAGAAAGCCACAAACTGGAAACATCAAATTCCAAATAAAGTCCTTCTCTTTAATTCTTCAATCTTAAATTGTTAATCAAAAAATCGTAAATCCCTATGGTGCTACTTTACGTTTTCGGCGCAATTGCGTTGATTAACTGTGCATATTACCTGCTCTTTTCAAAATTTTCATTTTTAAAACCTTCTAAAAAAAACACTTCAGAAAAACATTCCGTTTCCGTAATAGTATGTGCCAAAAATGAAGCTGAAAACTTAAAAAAACACATTCCGCTTTGGCAAGAACAGGAATATCCAAATTTTGAGATTATTCTTATAAATGATGCGTCCGTAGATGAAACACTGGACGTTATGGAAGCTTTCGCCGAAAACGACCCTAGAATTCAGATCGTAAACGTAAAAAACAACGAAGCTTTTTGGGCCAATAAAAAGTACGCACTTACCTTAGGAATAAAACGTTCAAAAAACACACGCCTCATTTTTACCGATGCCGATTGCTACCCAGCCTCAAGGGCATGGCTGGCAACGATGGCTTCAAAATTTTCAGAAGAGAAACAATTGATTTTGGGCTACGGCGCTTATGAAAAACAGCCCGGATTATTAAATAAGATAATCCGTTTTGAAACATTGATGACTGCTGTTCAATATTTTTCGTATGCCGAAGCGGGAACCCCATACATGGGCGTGGGGCGCAATCTGGCCTATACCAGTAATCTTTATTATGAAAACAATGGTTTTATGAGCCACATCAAAATCCCCTCGGGTGATGACGACCTATTTGTGAATGAAGCCGCAACCTCAAAAAATGTGGCTCTTTGCATAGAACCAAAAGCCTTTACATATTCACTTCCGAAGCAGAAAAAGAAGAAATGGATTATCCAAAAAAAGAGACATTATTCCACGGCCAAGCTTTATAAGCCAAAGCATCGTCTGCTTTTAGGAGCTTATTATCTAGGCAATCTTTTTTTCTGGTTGCTTGGCATCGCTAACTTGTTCACCGAATTTTGGTATTTCGCATTGGCAATAATTTTTATTAGGCTCCTTCTACAATATATTATAATTGGCACTGCGGCCAAAAAACTAAAAGAGCAGGATCTCGTTTTGCTCATTCCTTTTTACGAATTGTTTTTAGTCTTCACGCAAATAAGTATCTTTATTTCCAACAGCGGCGAAAAAAACGCACAATGGAAATAACTTCGGAAGAAATAACACTTCATATTGAAAGAGCAAAAAAAGGAAAGCAGGGCGCTTTCAAATTTTTGCTGGATTATTATTGGAATGAAGTGTTTGGTTTCCAAATGAAAAGAGTGCGGAACGAGCACGAAGCAGAAGATATTACTATTGAAACCTTTGCGAAGGCTTTTGACAAAATTGAAACTTTTGACGAAAAATATACCTTTTCAACATGGCTAATTACAATTTCAAAAAACATCCAAATAGACAAAACGCGTAAAAAAAACGCCTCCATTTATTCAAATACCACTGATACCTCAAACGAGCAGATACAAAAAATAGCAGACCACTCACCCACTCCCGAGGATAAATTAATACGGGAACAAAACCTGGATGAGTTGCTGCGCTACATAAAACAGCTAAAACCACATTACCAAGAGGTAATCAATCTTCGGTATTTTCAGGAAATGAGCTATAATGATATTTCCGAAACGTTGGAAGAGCCACTTAACAATGTTAAGGTTCGCTTGCTGCGCGCAAGAAAACTTTTGGCTGAAATTATTACCAAAAAAGACTAAAGAGAAAATTTGTAACGAAACTCAAATTCCAAATTACAAGAAAAAAATGGAGTTTTCCTTTTGGGGGTCAGGGTGCTTTTTTTCGTACTTTTGTTTCCCTTATGAGCACAGAAACTTTGGAAATTCAAAAACCAGCGCCAAAACCAAAATGGTTGCGCGTTAAGCTTCCCACCGGAAAAAAATATACCGAATTGCGCGGTTTGGTAGATAAGTACAAACTTAATACAATCTGCGCCTCCGGCAGTTGCCCGAATATGGGCGAATGCTGGGGCGAAGGCACAGCCACCTTCATGATTTTGGGAAACATTTGTACCCGTTCTTGCGGTTTTTGCGGCGTAAAAACAGGCCGCCCTGAAACTGTAGATTGGGACGAGCCCGAAAAAGTGGCGCGCTCTATAAAAATCATGAATATCAACCATGCTGTTGTAACTTCCGTAGACCGTGACGATTTAAAAGATATGGGATCCATTATTTGGGCAGAAACCGTTAAGGCAATACGCAGGATGAATCCAGAAACAACCCTGGAAACCTTAATACCGGATTTTCAGGGAAACACGCGAAATATAGACAGAATAATTGCCGTGCAACCTGAAGTGGTGAGCCACAATATGGAAACCGTAAAACGATTGACACGAGAAGTAAGAATTCAAGCAAAATACGAACGAAGCCTTGAAGTTTTAAATTATTTGAAACAATCCGGAATGCCGCGAACCAAAAGTGGCATCATGCTAGGTTTGGGTGAAAAGGAAGACGAAGTTTTACAAACCATGGAGGATTTGAAAAATGTAGGATTGGATATTTTAACTATTGGTCAATATTTGCAACCTTCAAAAAAACACCTTCCGGTCAAAGAATTTATAACACCAGAGCAATTTAAAAAATATGAGAGCATTGGCTTGGAAATGGGTTTCCGACACGTGGAAAGCGGTGCTTTGGTGCGTTCCTCGTATAAAGCGCAAAAACATCTTACTTAATAAATTACCAATTTCTTAAAATGGAAAAGAAAACAACTGTTGGCATTAATGGTTTTGGCCGCATTGGCCGCAATCTTTTTAGATTATTACTGAACCACCCTTCCATTGAGGTTGTTTCGGTAAATGATCTGGCCGACACGAAAACCTTGAGTCATCTATTAAAGTATGACAGTATCCACGGGGTTTTAAAGGAAGAAATTTCGCATACGGTAAACGAAATTAATGTTGCGGGCCATAAAGTAACATTTACTTCGGAAAAAAATCTAGAGGCCTTATCGTGGAAAGATATAGATTTCGTCATTGAATGCACAGGGAAATTTAAGTCCAAAAAACAGCTAGAAACCCATTTGAAGAACGGTGCAAAAAAAGTGATTCTTTCCGTTCCTCCTTTGGAAGATGACATAAAAACGGTTGTAGTAGGCGTAAATGACAGCATCCTGAATGCCAATGATTTGATTATTTCAAATGCTTCCTGCACGACAAACAATGCCGCACCTATGCTTAAAATAATCCATGAGCTTTGCGGTATTGAACAAGCATATATAACCACAGTACACTCCTACACAACAGATCAAAGCTTACACGACCAGCCCCATCGGGATTTAAGAAGAGCTAGGGCTGCCGGCCAATCCATTGTTCCCACAACAACTGGAGCTGCAAAAGCATTGACCAAAATTTTTCCAGAACTTTCAGATGCCATTGGCGGTTGCGGCATCCGCGTTCCCGTGCCAGATGGCTCATTAACAGATATAACCTTAAACGTAAAAAAAGAGGTAACCATTGAAGAAATAAACAATGCCTTCAAAAAGGCTTCAGAAAATTCACTTGCAGGAATTCTTCAATATACTGAAGACCCCATCGTTTCCATAGATATTGTAGGCAATACCCACTCATGCATTTTTGATGCGGGAATGACCTCAGTAATTGGCAAAATGGTAAAAATAATTGGATGGTACGATAACGAAATTGGCTATTCGTCCAGAATTATAGATTTAATTGATAGAATTTCCGTGAAATAACTATATTTATTGCCCTTTAAACTAACCGATGCACCAACTGATTTTAAAATACAAGATTTTCTTGCCCCTTGTTTTGTGTTTGCTGGTTTCAGTTAAATCTTTTCCCATCCAAATCCAGGATACCATTGTGGCAATAAAACAGCTGCAATATTCCGCCAGCAAGGCCGTGGAAACCGAAAATTTCATGGAAGCCGTCAAGAATCTAAATGATGCCAACAAGTTGGCAATGCTCCCAAAATATAAAAGCTATAAGCCAGATGTAGAATTAAGCATCGCTGAACTTTTTTATAATCTGGAATATTTTGACAAAGCCATTGAAGAAACCCAAAAAGCTATTGATAATGGCGAAACCTATAAAAATTTTTACAGGCTGGGTAAAGCTTATAACTTATATGCATTAATCCTTGTAGCCCAAGGAAATATAGAAAGCGCTGAAAAATATTTGCGCATGGCCGACTCTATATACACCGATCTTAAGGATGAAAAAAGTCGGGCAAAAGTTCTATATGGAAAAGGACTATTAGAAATTCGCTTGGGCAATTATAAAGAAGCCATTTCACATTTAAAGCCTGCTGCACAAAGTTTTAAAGAGCAGGGAATGCTTTATCAAGAAGTAAACGCATACAGTTATCTGGCCGATGCTCTTTCATTGGTAGATCCCGAAGTATATCCCAATCCTCTGGAAGAAGCAAAAAAATTGTTGAATAAAATTTCGGAAATTTCATATTCGCAAGGCTTCACAAAATTTCTTGTTGAAAATCATCGAATCAATTCTCAAATATTAATTGCTGAAAAAAGAAACGACAAGGCCGAGGAAGAACTCAAATATTACCTTACACAAAAAGATTCATTACGGCAAATCCACCTAAAAGCCATTGAACGTGGCATACAGGCAGAATCTGCCATTGGCGACTTGAACGAAATAATAGCAAGCCAACAGGATGATCTAAGCAAACAGGAAAAATCACTCTTTTTTGGAAAGCTCACCGGATGGCTCAGTATTGCTTTAATATTAATATTATCGCTTTTAACGCTTTCACTCTATAAAAACAACAACTTAAGGGCAAAGGCCAACGAACTTTTACAAGATAAAAACACCGAGCTGCAGGAGGCAAAGGAAAATGCTGAAAAAGCCTCCCAAGCTAAGGCACAGTTTCTTTCAACCATTACACATGAGCTGCGAACGCCCATGTATACAGTTACAGGATTGACGCACCTCCTCCTTGAAGAAGACCCCAAACCGGAACAAAAAGAACACTTGAATTCCCTTAAATTTTCAGGGGAGTATCTACTTTCTTTAATTAACAACATACTTGATCTCAATAAGTTAGAAGCCAATAAAGTGGAGATTGAGAAAGCTCCTTTTAACTTAAAGAAACGTATTGATGGGGTATTGATCGCACTAAAAAAATCCGCCGAGGTAAAGAACAACAATATACATTATGAATATGACCCAACTTTACCACAAGATGTACTTGGAGATTCATTGAAAATATCTCAGATCCTCATTAATTTAATTAGCAATTCTATCAAATTTACTGAGAATGGTGATATCTGGGTTCGGGTTAAAAATGCTGAAAAAAGTGCAAAAAAGGTAGTTGTCCATTTTGAGGTGGAAGATACTGGAGATGGTATTTCGAAAAAGAAACAGAACACTATTTTTGAATCCTTTTCACAAGGCTCCCTTCAAATAAACCGAAAATATGGGGGGACCGGCCTAGGACTTTCTATTGTAAAAAACCTGTTGGAACTTATGGGCAGCAAAATATTTTTGGAGAGTAAGTTAGGAGAGGGTTCCAAATTTTGGTTCAATATAAGTTATGAGATTGCAGAGACTGAAAGCAAACCAACCGATTTTAAAAATCTAGAGGTTGTACTAGAGAACGACATATTTGAGGACAAAGCGGTTATGATAGTTGAGGACAACAAAATCAACCAAATGATCACCAAAAAGATTCTTGAGAAAAAGAAAATGATCTGCACCGTTGTTGATAACGGCCTAGATGCTATAAAACATGCGAGTGAAGAAAATTTTGATGTAATATTGATGGACATCCACATGCCGGGAATAAGTGGAATTGAAGCTACCAAAAAAATTCGGGAATTCAATAAGACAGTACCCATAATAGCTTTGACCGCCATTACCATAGAAGAAAACTTGGAGGATTTTTACAAAGCCGGTTTTAATGAATTTATCCCAAAACCCTTCAATGCAGAAGATTTCTTTGAAAAGATAAACAGGGTGCTGCGCAGCAATGATTTTTTGGTGAAGTAATTATAGTTTCTCGTTTATTGCTTCTTCAATCCTGGCTTTAAACTTTTTTTCCGCATCATTTAAGATTACCGTCTTAATAGGCAGATAAAAGATTTCCATTACTTTTGAAAGAGCCTGCAATCGCATAAAATCCTTTTCAGTAGTAAGTATTAAAGGATATTTTTTTAATTCTTCAATCTCAGATGAACTAAAGTTATGATGGTCCGGAAATGATTTTTCTTTAAAGTTCAACCCTTCTTTCTGTAAAAAATCTATCAAAGGCTTTGGATTTGCAATACCCGTAACCAAAAGGAATTCTTTGTCGTTCAAAGATAAAAGCGGTTTTTCTTCTTTTGTATTTTTTATTTCGGAAGCATAGCCAATTTTTGAAAAATAAATTTCCTGATGCGATTTTGGGCGCAGCTTTCGTTTTATGGATTCAATTGTAGCGTTAGAAATATTTTCGGGACATTTTGTAACAACAATTATATCCGCACGGTTTGCCCCAAATTTCGGCTCCCGAAGATTTCCCGTGGGAAGCATACAATCGTTCACATACAAATCATTAAAAGAAGTGAGCAAAATATTCACCGAAGCGGTTACTTTTCTATGCTGAAAGGCATCGTCAAGCAAAATTACATCTGCCTTATTTTGCAATTTTTCAATTCCCGTTTGGCGATCTTCACAAACAGCAACGGTTATTTCGGGAAATTTCTTTTTAAACTGAAGCGGCTCGTCGCCTACTTCTTCCACAGTACTTTCAGTTAAAACTTCGCGGTAGCCCGTCGTTTTCCGTTTATAACCTCGGCTCAGTACAGCAAGCTTTTGATTGTCCTTTAAAAAGGAAACCAACAGTTCAATCATCGGCGATTTTCCGGTTCCGCCGGTGGAAAGGTTTCCCACGCAAATAATAGGCAAATTATACGATTTACTTTTAAGCAATCCCTTGTTGTAAAGAAAATTCCGAAGAGCAGTAATGCCACCGTACAACAGTGAAAAAGGAAATAATAACTTCCGTAGAAAATTCATTTAACGAAAGTACTAATTCCACAGAAAATGATGATTACTTTAAAATAAAAAATAGAAGCCCTAAAAATTCCGCAAACTATTATCTTTACTGAAAATGTAAAAATGAAGGTAAAAGAAGTAATTGCACTGCTTGAGGAACTCTCCCCACTCTCCTATTCCGAAGGCTTTGACAATACCGGACTGCTTATTGGCGACGCTAATGCGACTGTCTCGGGGATTTTGGTTACGTTGGATACGCTGGAAAAAGTAGTGGATGAAGCAATTGAAAAAAAATGCAACCTCATCGTTAGCTTTCACCCCATTATTTTCTCGGGATTGAAAAAAATTACCGGAAAAACCTATGTGGAACGGGTGGTTCAAAAGGCAATAAAACACGATATCGCTATATTTTCAAACCACACCGCACTGGACAATTCCTGGAACGGGGTGAATGCAAAGATCTGTGAAAAGCTTGGGTTGAAAAATCGTTCGGTGTTAATGCCACAAAACGAAACCATTAAAAAACTCATAACATTTGTTCCTACAAAAGATGCCGAAAAAGTTAGAAATGTCCTTTTTGCAGTTGGTGCAGGCAATATTGGCAATTATGAAAATTGCAGTTTCAATATTGAGGGAAAAGGCAGTTTTAATGGTAACGAAGACTCCAGTCCCGTAATTGGAAAAAAAGGCGAAACCCATTTTGAGGAAGAAACACAGATTGGGATTACTTTCGGCAAACATCTACAAAGCAATATTCTAAAAGCCTTATTTGAAGCACATCCGTATGAGGAAGTTGCTTATGAAATCACCACCCTTGAAAACCAAAACCAACATTTGGGAATGGGAATGGTGGGTGAATTTGAAAAAGCGATGGTTGAAAAGGAATTTCTAAAATTTCTAAAAAAGACAATGAAAACAGATTGCGTTCGCCATTCTGCACTACTAAATAAACCAATAAAAAAAGTTGCCGTGCTTGGCGGAAGCGGAAGTTTTGCCATTGAAGCAGCAAAAAACTCCGGCGCAGATGCTTTTGTTTCTGCAGATTTTAAATACCACGACTTCTTTAGGGCTGAAAACACAATACTTTTGGCAGATATTGGCCATTATGAAAGCGAACAGTACACAAAAGACCTTTTACATTCTTTCCTTAAGAAAAAAATCACTAATTTTGCAGTCCTTTTATCACAAATAAATACCAATCCTATTAGCTATTTATAATTTATGGCAACAAAAACCGAAGTTACTGTTGAAGAGAAGTTAAGAGCACTGTATGATCTGCAACTTATTGATTCCAGAATTGATGAAATAAGAAGCGTTCGTGGCGAACTTCCGCTGGAAGTGGAAGATCTTGAGGACGAGGTGGCAGGAATGAACACCCGTTTGGAAAAGCTTAAGGCAGACCTTGAGGTAATTGAAGACCAAATCAAGGAAAAGAAGAACAACATTGAAGAGTCTAAAGCACTTATCAAAAAATATACTGCGCAACAGGACAACGTTCGCAATAACCGTGAATATAACTCTTTAAGCAAGGAAGTTGAATTCCAAGAGCTTGAAATTCAACTTGCGGAAAAAAACATTAAAGAATATCGTGCGCAAATAGAGCAAAAAAATCAAGTAATTGAAGAAACAAAGGCACGTTTTGACGAGCGCTCTGAGCATTTAAAGCACAAACAGAACGAGCTTGACGAAATTTTGAAAGAAACCGAAAAAGAAGAGCAGACGCTAATCAAGGAATCTGAAAATTTTGAAACTCAAATTGAGCCACGTCTTATAAAAGCTTATAAGCGTATCCGAACTAATGTGAAAAACGGTTTGGCTGTAGTTGCTGTAGAACGTGGTGCTTCGGGAGGTTCTTTCTTCACCATTCCACCACAAGTGCAAATGGAGATTGCAGGTCGAAAAAAAATTATTACTGACGAGCACAGTGGACGAATCTTAGTTGATCCAGATTTAGCTGCCGAAGAGCGTGAAAAAATGGAAGCTAAGTTTGCAAAACTTAAATAAATACAACCCTTAATTATAACAAAGCCTTCACATATTGTGAGGGCTTTTTTTGTACTTTAAATGCAAGGTTTTCTATTTACTGAAGACCAATTCCACAAAATCAAACAATATGAAAAAAATCACATTTATCATTGCAAGTATTTTTCTTTTCTCGCTTCAGGGCGCTTGCAAACCTTCCAATGAAAGTAATAAGCAGGCTGAGGCTATTGCCCAAAAAGAACAAGTTCCAGTTCAAACCGAACCTGTTAACGGCCTAAAGAGAGCGTATTTTGCAAGTGGTTGTTTTTGGTGTGTTGAGGCCATTTACGAAAGTGTAAATGGTGTTAAGGAAGCCATTTCAGGCTATAGTGGCGGCGAAACGAAAAACCCAACTTATCAAAATCATGCAGATCACGCAGAAGCAGTGGAGGTAATTTATGATCCTGAAATTGTAAGTTTTAATCAGTTGGTTGATGTATATTTCGGCTCACAAAATATAACCCAAGTGAATGGTCAAGGCCCTGATCACGGGAAATCGTACCGCTCTATTATTTTTTATCAGAATGATGAAGAAAAGAAAATTATTGATGAAAAAATTAATGCACTGAATAAACAATTAAATGGAGATAAAGTTGCCGCACAAGTTTTGCCATTCCAAAAATTTTGGGATGCAGAGAACTACCACCAAAATTACGAGCGTAACAATCCCGATAATCCGTACATTCAAAATGTGTCCATCCCGCGGTTAAATCGATTTAAGGAGAAGTTTCCGGAGCTTTTGAAAAAAGATACAGCGCATTGAAACATTATTATAATTCAATTTCTGTAATAATTTGGTTATAATTGAATATATTGTATTTCTATTAAATTATAAACATGAGATTTAGTTTTATTACACTTGGATTTTTATTTTTTATTTCCTGTGGGTCTGACGATTCTGTATCAGAGCCAAATTTAGTTTTTAATGTAACGGTTACTGAAGTAGAATATTCCCACGCAGTGCTTAAATGGAATCATCCCAATTCGGAAACTGATTGGCTATATCGCGTTGTTGTTGACAACCAGATACTTGTGGATGGGTTAAGCGGTACTAGTTTTACTATCAATAATTTAGAGGAATCCACAGATTTTTCAGGCAGTGTATTTGCCATCGGCGCTAATGATTCAGATACTTTTGATGAATTTAGCTTTACAACACGTGCCTTTGATTATTGCCTAGATCAAAATATTGTGCGTATAGATTACCAATATCAGATAGATAATTTTAATTGTACCGAGGTTGATGCTTTAATAATCAATCAATACCCTTATGACCCAATTACCGACTTATCGGGTCTGTCTATATTAGAAAAGGCAAACAGCATTAGTATTGGTAGTGTAAATGTTACTTCGCTTCATGGTTTAGAAAATGTGAGAGCAAGAACCGAAAACGGAGTTTATTTTTCAATTGGAGGATCTCCAATGATACAAGATATATCAGCGGCAGAAAATTTTATTGAGGAAGCACACACTTTTTACTTTACTGATATGCCAAATTTCCCGGACCTTTCATTTCTTCAATTTACTGATAAATTAAAAAACATATATATTCGTAGGAATGTTTCAACTTTACCAGATTTTGGAAATCATCCAATGCAAAATGTCGAACTGATAGGTCTTCCAATTAACGATTTCTCTGCATTTCGAAACACCCCAGAAATACAAAAATTTAAGATAGTAGCCTTAAATAATATCACAGGTTTTGCAGGTTTTGACCATATAGAAAAAATGTATCACTTAGAAATACTTGGCTGTAGAAATCTTACCAATTTAAACGACCTCGAAACCTTAACAGGCAGCACAGGACAGGGTGATTGGGCTAATAAAATTTCCTTCTTTGCTAGAGAAAATGATAATTTAACAAATTATTGTGGCTTGACAAATTGGATGCTAAATACCGAAATGAAGATTGGTTGTTTCAACCCTCCTGGTTGCACAGATATGAGGCCCCAATTTAATACCCAAGAAAATGCGTATAATCCTACTGAAACACAAATTGAGTCGCCAGCTGAGTGTAGTTTGTAAAATTTATAATTATGAAAAAGGTTTTAGCACTATTAAGTTTATTTATTGTTATGAGCTGTGGTTCTGATGATGAAAACAATACACCAGAAAATCCATACAATTTCGAAATGGAGGTAGCCGTAAGTGATATCACGCTTCACGAAGCCACTATTTCTTGGAACAAACCTTTGCCTTCAGAATGGAGTTCTGTTACTTATGAAATAGTCCTAAACAATGAAGAAATAGCAAGTGGCATACAAACCAGTGAGTATACTTTTACAAATCTTGAGGAAAATAAAGTTTATACAGGAACCGTATATGCTGCTGGCGATAATGGGCAGGAATCGTCTGCTAACTTTAGCTTTACAACTAAACCATATATTTTTGAAATGGCTGTGGAAATTGATGAAATTGGTATCTACGAAGCCTCAATTTCCTGGAATGCTCCTTTACCATCAGAATGGGGAAGTGTTGTTTATAAAGTGGTTTTAAATAATGAAGTTATTGTAGATGGTTTACAAAATACAAATTATACAATTTCTGATCTTGACGACAACAGAGGATACAACGGGACTGTATTTGCGAAAGGAACAAATGGTGATGAAACTTTTGCTCATTTTAGTTTTACAACGCTACCCTACACAATTACAGGCGGTTCAGTCACTCTTCACAATCAACAGGAAGTGGATGATTTTTTCTATTCTGAAATAGGTTTAAGTCTAACCATAACAGGTTCTGATATAACTGATATCTCAAATTTATCGTCACTTGTGTCATTGGGAGACGATCTTATCATTAAAAATACATCTTTAACAAGTCTAAATGGATTACAAAATATAATACCCGAAACAAGCCATAGAAAATTAGAAATCATTGACAACCCTCAGCTCTCTGATATTGGAGATGTCTCTGGATTCTCGTCCACTATGAAGGAATTAGAAATTAATAAAAATGCTTCCCTTAGCAACATTTCAAACCTTCAAATTTCCTCCACCCTCACCTCAATAAGATTTGGATATACTCCAATAAGCGATTTTTCGATATTCTACATAAATAGCAATTACATGTTTATTGAATTCGACTATATGCCGCCAACAGCAAATATGGCTAATTTATTTTCAGGTATACAGTCTGCAGACAATCTCACCTTAAAAAATTTAGCTGTAACTGATTTATCATTCATATCAAATTTTACTGTCGGTAGTGACCTATATCTTGAAAACATACCAATTACAAATTTTTCGTCCCTTTCATCTTGGACCACCATTTACTACTTCAAATTAAGAGACATGCCACTAATAACTAATATGGAAGGACTTGATAGCTTAGAGAGGGTTCTAACTTTTGATTTTAATAATAATCCAAATCTTGTATCATTTGATGGGTTATTAAGCTTGGACGGTAGCGGTGCTTGGCCTAATGACTCCATTTCTCTATTTTTAGTCAACAATTCGAATCTTAGAGATTATTGTAGCTTACGAGAATTTTTAAACACTGTTCCTTATCGTTATGAAAATGGTATTCCTTTTTATAATGTAAATGGTAATGCCTATAACCCAACAAAAGAAGAAATAAAAACTGAAGCGGGCTGTTCACTTTAGTTTCTAACAGCTTTCACTTCAAAAATTAAAGGGTACAATTTATTGGGCAATTCAAACATACCTCCTAAATTTTTTACCAATTCAGGAAAAATATCATAGGGCGATGCATCGTGTTCTTTTAAATATTCAATTTGAAGACCAGCTTCAGAAAGTGATGTAATTACTTCACCCAAACTATGGTTCCAGCCGTATTCCTTGCTTATTATTTTTGAATTTTTATCGGCATACGTACCTTGGTATTCCTCATAAATCGCTTCTTTTTGTTGGTAGCCATATTTCATCTCTGGAGGTGAAACAGTATAATCAAACATCCATGCAATTGGATGGAATTCCACAATATAAAAAAATCCGCCGGGCTTTAACCGTTCCGAAATCATCTGCGCCCACGGTTTTAAATCGGGCAACCAACCAATCGTTCCGTAGCTTGTAAAAACAATATCAAATTTTTCTGAAATATATTTCGAAGTGTCCAAAACATTGCAACAAACAAACTTCGCATCAAGTTTCAATTCTGTGTTCAGTTGCTTTGCCAATTTGATTCCTTCATCAGAAATATCTACGCCCGTACACTTGGCACCCATTCTTGAAAAGCTCAGCGTATCTTGACCAAAGTGGCATTGAAGGTGCAAAATACCTTTCTTTGATACATCGCCCAAAGCATCCAACTCATATTTATTTAACGAGGATTTGCCTTTTCTAAAATTACTCAGGCTATAAAAATTACTCTCCGCATGTACAGCAACTTTGGAATTCCAGGTATTTCGGTTGGTTTCAAATTTCTCGAGATGCTCCATAAGATGGATTTTTTTATCAAATATATTCAATTAACGCAAAAAACACAGTTGATAACAATTTTGATATTTTTTTGCGATTTTCGTTAAACAAGGGTTAAAAAAATTGAAAGATGAATGGTTTTGTTGTAGTTTTAAATTATACTAACTTTAAAAACTAATTATTATGGGTGACATCATCTGGTTAATTGTAGTACTCCTTATTATAGGATGGCTCGTAGGCTATTTCGGTTTCGGTGAGGCCGTTGGAAGTCTAATTCACATTTTACTGGTCTTGGCAATTATTGGTATTTTATACCGTTTGGCAACCGGCCGCAGACCATAATCCAATTAAAAACTAATTATTAATTCTTAAACAACAAACTGATATGAAAAAAGTATTTCTAATTTTATTTGCCGCAGGTTTAATGGCCACTAGCTTTACAAGCTGCCGCGAAAAGAAAACAGTTGGAGACGAAATAGAAGACGTAGCAGACGATATAGAAGACGCTGTAGATTAATTTTTTAAATATTAAAAACAAAAGCCCTCTCAACTATTCTTGGGAGGGCTTTTTCTTGTTGGATTTTTCAGCTATTATAGATTTCCATTCGGGATGTTTGTCAATATATTTTTTTATAAATGGGCAAACCGGCACCACTTTTAACCCTCTGAGCTCTATTTGTAGCAAAACCTTTTCTGTCATTTCACTAGCCACACCCTGCCCAGATAGCGCATCAGGAACTTCGGTATGATTTAATGATAAAATACCGGGCTGCACGGAATATGCTATTACAGCTTTATGTCCATCAATATCGGTTTCAAACCGGTTCTCTTCTTTGTTATCGATTACTCGCATTATGATGGTGAGATTAGTGGGTTAAACACATTAAAAATACAAAAAAATTAAAAGCCAAATGTATTCCTTACATTTACAAAAACACATAAGTTATGAAAATCGCTTTTGCCACCCTCTTTTTATTTTTAATGCTTTTGGGCTGTAATAATGGTCAAAATACTTCAGAAAATCCTAATACTGCATCAAAAGTAACTGACTCTCTTGAAAATACAAGCATTAGCTATAAAATTGCAAACGCCAATGGTTTTCAACATTGGAAAAACATTTCCGAAATAAAATTTACCTTCAATGTAGATCGTGGCGATAATCACTTCCAACGATCGTGGATCTGGAAACCTAAAATTGGCGATGTGACAATGGTTTCTGTAAACGATACCGTGAATTACAATCGTTCAAAAATGGATAGCTTAACTATGAAAACCGATGCTGCATTTATTAATGACAAATATTGGCTTTTGGCTCCCTATCAGATTGTTTGGGACGAGGGTACAACTTTTTCAGAAAAGAAAAACACCGTGGCACCAATTTCAAAAGACACGTTGAACCAGCTTACAATTGTTTACGGTAACGAAGGCGGCTACACTCCAGGCGATGCATATGATTTTTTTTACGATGAAAATTACAGAATTAAAGAATGGAATTACCGAAACGGAAATGCAAAAAAACCTTCCATATCAACAACTTGGGAGGATTATGAAAATTTCAACGGACTTGAAATTTCAAAAATGCACAAAGACAGCACGGGCGGCTTTAAACTATATTTCACAAAAATTAGTGTAAAAAAAGACAGTATACGCTAATTTTTAAGAAGTTTTTGAGTCCAAAGGATTTTATCACCATCATATAAACTGAAAAAATAAAGCCCCGCCCGTAAACCGGAAACATCTAGGACAAACTCATTATTTGTATTAAAACTTGTAGAAGATGAGAGCACTTTTCTCCCTAAAACATCAAAAAGCACTGCTTCAACATTTTTATCTGTTTTATATAGAACCGTAATTTTATTATCTGCGGGATTGGGAAAGAGCACGCCATTTTTGGCAATTTCGCCAGTAAAAAACTTTTCGGCAAACGAAAATGCTTCCCGCCCAATTTCGTAACCAATTTTCCTTCCTGCAATATCGTCCACAGGAGGATGGATACCGCCCCAAATGCGCGACAGGCTACACTGGTCAGACGCATCGCGATAGGTTGCCCATTGCAACTGAAAGCTCTGGCTTGGTCCTTCCTCAAAAACCAAAAATTCGTTTTTCTGAATATCGAAAGTGCCCATTCCTCCCGGAAAATATTCACTTCCGGTTAACATAGTCAAAACCTCAGCTGCAGCTCGAGAAAATGTGGAATGACCTGAAACGTATCCAGCAAAAGGCGGTGTTACAAACGATGGCCGTTGGTACGGCCACCATTCTGAAGATATTATCCATCCAACGCCAGCCTCGTCTGTATTGGGATTGACAATATATTCTGGGCCACGCCAGGTATAAAGTTTAATTTTTCCAACATTTTCATTGAAATTTCCCGCTAAAGAATCTCCTTCCTTAATCACTTCAATTCTTCCAGGAATTAATGGTAGTCCATGGGGGTCATAATTTTGTAAATTAGAATCACTGGACTGTCCATGCTCACCCATATAGCGTATTGCACTCACAGGACGCACAAAATCATAATACCCTTTTATTCCCCACGCTGAAATTGCAACATCGTGTAAGGTGCCGCCCAAAATAAAATAACTCTTTACGTCCCATTCCAAATCTGATAATACCGCACCCTTTCCCTTAAATTTTTTTATTGTAAGTGGATTGTCATTAATATAATTTAACAATACAAACCAATGTCCCGGCGGCGTTTCGCTATCTGGGCCATCTGCCCAAAATTCTGCCAAAGCGCGAGCGTAATCACCTCTATAAACCAGCTGGGGCTCGTAAGCCTGTCCTGTAATTGGGTTTAAAACTCTCCCTTCACTTGGGTCTCCGCCACTTTCCAAATCATAAAACTCCTTATATTCCGAAAGGGTCTGAGGGTAGGTATCCATGGATAAATTTCCTAAACTTTTGGGAGAAATATCTACCATTACAACATCAGAAGGAGCCAAATGTGCGCCCCAAGCCGCTACAAGTGCGAAATTCCACTTATAAGCATCTTCAGCGCCCAGGCCATCTTGAATATAGCACGGCGGCCCGGGATCGTGATATACCCAATATTCATATCCTGGAACTTGATGAACAGTTTTGTCTTCTTCGGTTAATGAAAACGGTACCACCCTGCCCCACTCTGGCCCTAAAAATGGTGGTTGCCCACCTGGAATGGTGTGACCGCTTTGGTCAACATACGCTTCTATTTTTAAGGGTTGCCAGTGGTTTGGAAACTCCATATCCGGATTTCCCGCAATATCCATATTGAGCGGCTCATTAAGTGGCACATAAAATTGATTTGCATAATTATTGGCCTCATTGGAACCATCTTGAAAGCCAAATTCAATGATTTTTTCAGCTATATAATTACCTAATGCTGCTGGATTTCCATTGCTATAATCTGTATTGGTATAATTTTTATCATACCCTAGGTCATCCATCAATATATCTATAGATTCCATAATTTCTGCTGCTTCAGGGGAATTTGCGAAACGGTGTCTCATCAATCTGTAAACGCCGTAGCTAATGGCTTTTTCACGAGCTTTCAGAGTAGGCTCATTTGATTGAAATCCATCAAAAGGACATTGAAATCCCGCAATGTTTTTTCCCAAAAAATAGGTATCTGCCTGTTTATTAAAAACAGCCCACATATCGTACATTATTACCGAAGAGTGAAATAGATTACGCGCGTGGATGGTGGGCCGGGCATAATCGTTGCGGATTCCATGGAGCATTTCCTCGTTCCATTGCCTTGCGACAGATTGTGAAAACGACTGTGTGCTAAGGGTTAAAAAGAGATATAAAAGTATTTTTCGAAACATTTTAACACGTTTTTAGATAGACACAAGACTTTTGAATTGTACAGCAAATTAAACAAATATTAATTCCTATTTTTGTGAAAAGCCGATAAATTTCAACACAGCCAAATGTTCCACAACTCTTTAGAATATGCAAAAAAACAAGATGCAGCTGATGCGCTTGCTTCTTTCAGAAATAAATTCCACATTCCAATAAACGCAAATGGCCAGAAAATAATCTATCTCTGTGGAAATTCCCTTGGATTACAGCCAAAAATTACTTCAGAATATATAAATGAAGAATTGAACGATTGGGCTAATCTGGGCGTGGAAGGGCACGTGGAAGGAAAACATCCATGGCTTCCATATCACGAATTTTTAACTGAAAATATGGCGAAAATCGTGGGAGCGAAACCTTCGGAAGTGGTTGTGATGAATACTTTGACAACAAACCTTCACTTAATGATGGTTTCATTCTACCAGCCTACAAAAACCAAATATAAAATTGTGGTTGAAAGCGATGCTTTCCCAAGTGATAAATACGCCGTTGAAAGCCAACTCAAATTTCACGGTGTCGACCCAAAAGACGGATTGATTCTCTGGAAACCTCGAAAAGGCGAGGAACTTTGCCGTTTTGAGGATTTGGAGGAAATTATGCAAACCCACGGCGACGAAATTGCTTTGTTGATGATTGGGAGCACCAATTACTACACGGGCCAATCTTTTCCTTTGAAAAAAATTACCCAATTAGGCCACAGTTATGATTGCATGGTTGGTTTCGATTTGGCACACGGCGCGGGAAACATTCAACCAAACCTGCACGAAACGGGAGCAGATTTCGCCGTTTGGTGTACCTATAAATATTTAAACAGCGGTCCGGGAAGTCTCGGCGGTTGCTTTGTTCACGAACGCCACGCACATAATGAAAACCTCAACCGTTTTGCCGGTTGGTGGGGCCACAATAAAAAAACGCGTTTCAATATGCGCCATGAATTTGATGCCTTGCCCGGCGCTGAGGGATGGCAATTAAGCAATCCTCCAATACTTTCGATGGCCGCCATTCGTGCTTCTTTGGACACTTTTGCGGAAGCAGGCTTTGAAAACCTTCGAAAGAAATCTGAAAAACTTACTGGATTTTTAGAGTTTCTATTGGATGAAATGAAAAACGATTCAATCAACGTAATCACTCCAAGAAACCCCGAGGAACGCGGCTGCCAACTTTCAATTCAAGTGAAAAATGCCGATAAAAATTTGCACACAAAATTAACTGAAGCCGGAGTAATAAGCGATTGGCGTGAGCCGGATGTAATCCGCGTTGCTCCTGCCCCACTTTACAATAGTTTTGAAGATGTGTTCCGTTTTTCGGAAAAATTAAAAGAAGTTTTAAAAAGTTGACCTAGGACTTTTCGACGTAGGACGTAAGACAAAAACACAACACCACTTGTCTTATATCTTAAGTCCTATCGTCATAAGTCATATATAATTTAAGTATGAATAAGAATATTTTAATCATCGGCGCCGGTCTCTGTGGAAGTCTTCTCGCACTGCGGATGGCTCAGCGGGGTTTCGAGATAACTTTAGTTGAAAAACGTCCCGATTTACGAAAAGTAACCCAAGATGCCGGACGTTCCATAAATCTCGCATTGAGCGATCGAGGTTTACGAGGATTACGACTGGCGGGGGTTGAAGATGAAGCCAAAAAACTCTGTATCCCCATGAACGGGCGGATGATCCACGATACAAAAGGAAATACTTTTTTAAGTCCGTACAGCGGAAGAAAAGATGAATACATCAACTCAATTTCGCGTCCCGGATTGAATATGCTTTTATTGGATGAAGTAGAAAAAATGGCGAACGTAAAAATCATTTTTAATCATTCCTGCGAAAGTGTTGATTTAGAAAATGCTTCCGCAACTTTCAGAAATTACAATTCCAAAGAAGAAACTACAATTTCCGCAGATGCTATTTTTGGAACGGACGGCGCAGGTTCCGCAGTCAGAAAAAATATGTTCGAGAGCCATAAATTTCTTTTTAGTTTTTCGCAGCAATGGCTTAGTCACGGTTATAAAGAACTTGAAATTCCCGCTTCTGAAAATGGCGAATATAGAACGTATAAAAATGCATTGCACATTTGGCCCCGCGGCGAAGATATGTTGATTGCATTGCCAAATCTCGACGGAAGTTTTACAGTTACTTTATTTCTTCCCTATGAAAACAGCGACTATTGCTTTGCAAATTTGACTTCGCCAGAAATGGTGCACGAATATTTCAACAAAGAATTTCCCGATGTGGTGGAAATGATCCCGAACCTTGCAGAGGAGTTTTTTGGAAACCCAACAGGACCTTTGGGAACCGTAAAATGTTCACCTTGGAATGCCTTCGGAAAAGTGCTTTTAATGGGTGATGCCGCACACGCAATAGTTCCGTTTTATGGGCAGGGAATGAACGCTTCCTTTGAGGATGTGGTGGTTTTTGATGAAATTTTGGAGAAATATACTTCCAAAGAAAAAATTAATTGGAATAACCTTTTTAAGGAATACGAAGCCCTTCGAAAAAAAGATACGGACGCGATTGCAGATTTGGCGGTGGACAATTTTCACGAAATGAAGGAACACACTGCAATGGAAATTTTTCAAAAGAAAAGAAAGCTGGAAACCGCATTTGAAGCGGAATTCCCAGAAGAATATTACAGCAAATATTCTTTGGTTACCTTTAAGGAATCAATAACCTATTCCGAAGCACTGAAACGCGGACGGGCGCAGGACAAAGCGATTTTGAATCTTTTGGACGACGGAAAAATTACCGAGGAAATGTCCCTTAAGGAAAAACTCGAATTAGTAAAAAAAGAAACGGAAGCCGTCCTTCATGATGATGAAATGGCGTTTGGGTAAAAATAAAATTATGAGCAACAAAAGCAGATTAGTAGAAGGAAAAGCAACGCCCCGCGGCGCATATCCACACGTAAAGCGAGTTGGCGATTTTATATTTATTAGCGGGACAAGTTCGCGATTGCCGGACAATACCTTTGCGGGCGTACACCAAATTGATGAAATGGGCACGATGCATTTCGATATAAAGGAACAGACCCGCGCCGTGCTGGAAAACATAAAAGATTATTTAGCCACCGAAGGCGCAACAATGGCCGATGTGGTTGACGTTACCAGTTTTTTGGTGAATATGAACGACTTTGCAGGCTACAATGAAGTTTATGCCGAATACTTCAACAAAGAAACGGGCCCAACGCGCACTACCGTTGCCGTGCACCAATTACCGCATCCACATTTGGTGGTCGAGATTAAGGCGATGGCTTATAAACCGTTGTAAAATGCAAAAAATCCTAAACTACATAAATGGCGAATACGTTGAACCGCTTTCCAAAAGATGGTTGGATAACTATAATCCTTCCAATGGCGAAGTGTATTCGCAAATTGCAAATTCAAATCAAGAAGATATTGAAAGAGCATACCAAGCCGCAAAGGAAGCTTTTCCAAAATGGAGCAACACAACCATTGATGAACGCAGCAAAATTCTTCTAAAAATTGCAGATTTAATTGATGAAAAATTGGTTGAATTGGCCGAAGCCGAAGCAAAAGACAACGGCAAACCGCTAAGTTTGGCTTTGGCTGTTGACATTCCCCGGGCTTCCGCAAACTTTCGTTTTTTCGGAAATGCCATCACACAATTTGCCAGCGAGGCACACGAAAGTGTCGGTTTGAATACAATGAATTTCACCCTTCGCCAACCTTTGGGTGTTGTGGGTTGCATTTCACCGTGGAACCTTCCGCTGTATCTGTTTACTTGGAAAATCGCTCCCGCAATCGCCGCTGGAAATACGGTGGTTGCAAAACCCAGCGAGGTTACACCGCTGACCGCTTTTCTTTTAGGCGAAATCTGCACCGAAGCTGGTTTGCCGAAAGGCGTTTTGAATATCGTTCACGGAACGGGACCTTCCGCAGGACAAGCGATTGTGGAACATAAAAATATTAAAGCCATTTCCTTTACAGGAGGGACAAAAACTGGTGAAAACATTGCCCGAACGGCAGCGCCGATGTTCAAAAAATTGTCGTTGGAATTGGGCGGAAAAAACCCAAACCTCATTTTCACCGATTGTGATTATGAAAAAATGCTCGATACAACTGTGCGTTCTTCTTTCGCAAACCAAGGCCAGATTTGCCTATGCGGAAGCAGGATTTTTGTTGAAAAACCAATCTACGAAAAATTCAAAAAAGATTTTGTTGAAAAAGTAAAGCAACTAAAAGTCGGGAATCCCTTTGATTCCGAAACCAATTTAGGGGCTTTGGTTTCAAAACCGCATTTGGAGAAAGTGGAATCCTATATAAGGCTTGCTGAAAAAGAGGGCGGAAAAATTCTTTTCGGCGGAAATAAGGTTACTGTGAAAAATTTCGAAAATGGCTATTATTTGGAACCCACGGTTATCGAGGTTTTTGACGATCAATGTTGCGTAAACCAAGAAGAAATTTTTGGTCCGGTAGTTACGATTATGTCTTTCGAAACCGAAGAAGAAGCTTTACGTATGGCAAATTCCGTGAAATATGGTTTATCTTCCACCCTTTGGACATCAGATTTAAACCGTACGATGCGCGTTTCAAAACAAATTGAAGCCGGAATCGTTTGGGTAAATACGTGGCTGAACCGTGATTTACGAACGCCTTTCGGTGGAATGAAAGAAAGTGGTATGGGCCGAGAAGGAGGTTTTGAAGCACTTCGGTTTTTTACGGAGGCGAAGAATGTGTGTATTAGGTATGAGGGATGAGAAATGAGGAATGAGGAATGAGGAATAAGGAATAAGGAATAAGGAATAAAAATATTGAGAATTGAACATTGAATATTGACTATGAATTTAGACTTAACAGATAAAAACGCTTTAGTCTGCGGAAGCACCGCTGGCATTGGAAAAGCAACCGCTATTCAATTGGCAAAACTTGGAGCGACCGTTACGCTTGTCGCTCGCGACGAAGAAAAATTGAAGGAAACTTTAATCGAACTTTCGTACGAGAAAGGCCAAAAGCACAACTATTTTGTGGCAGATTTCACCAAACCCGATGAAGTAAAAAAGAAAGCAGAATTGGCCGCTTCAAACAAAACATTTCACATTTTGGTAAATAATACGGGCGGTCCAAAAGGCGGCCCCATTTTTTCTGCAGAAACAGACGAGTTCGAAAAAGCATTTTCTATGCACGTGGTCTGCAACCAGATTTTGGTGCAGGCACTCGTTCCAGGGATGAAAGAAGCAGATTACGGAAGAATTATAAATATAATTTCCACCTCAGTAAAACAACCCATTGACGGACTCGGCGTAAGCAACACCATTCGTGGCGCGGTTGCCAATTGGAGCAAAACGCTCGCGAATGAATTGGGACAATTCGGAATAACGGTAAACAACGTTTTACCTGGTTTTACCGCTACTGATAGGCTTGAAGACATTGTAGGAAACGCTGCAAAGAGAATGAACAAAACGGAAAAGGAAGCGAGCGATTTTATGAAAAGCCTCGTGCCCGCGCGTCGTTTTGCCCAGCCCGGCGAGATTGCCAATGCAGTCGCGTTTCTTGCTAGCGAAGCTGCCAGCTACATCAATGGAATAAATCTTCCCGTGGATGGCGGACGCACCAAAAGTTTGTAACTTTAGAATTCTTTAAATTTTCCTATGAAACGAAAACTTCGCATTAACGGCCACTCACATCTGCTTCCCTATCCCGAGGAAATTCCAAAGTTTATGAAGGATAAAGGAATTTTTTGGGTAGATAAAGACCGTAAATTTATGCTTCAAAAAGATTGGAGCAGGCCTGTTACCGATTCCAGTTTCTTTTTGAATGAAAAGCTGGAATGGATGGAGCGTTTCAAAATAGATCACGCCGTGGTTTTAAACCTTTCCCAGCTCTATGGAAACGGACTCCGCGTGGAAGAAATGAAGCAAGCGCTTCGTTTTCAGAATGACTTTAACGCAAAAATACAGCACGAGCATCCTTCAAAATTTACATGTGGATTTGTGGTACACCCCGGATTTGTACGCGGCGCACTTTGGGAAATGGAACGCTGTGTGGAAGAGCTGGGAATGCAGCTTCTTTGTTTGCCTACACATTATATGGACACCATAGGTACCTGGCGCTGCATTTTTGATGAAGAAAACGAGCCCATTTTTGAATTGGCTTCAAAGTATAATCTCGCTGTTGAAATTCATCCGTATGATGGAGAAAAATTCATAAAACTTGAAAACACCGCATGGCGCTTCCACCTTATTTGGATGCTGGCACAATGTGCCGATGCTTATCATTTTTTAACATTGAATGGATACGCCGATAAATTTCCCGGAATGCGCACTTGCTTTGCTCACGGCGGACAATTGGCACAAATCAACCTAGGAAGAAGAATTCAAGGTTTTGATGGCCGTCCCGATCTTTTTAAAGGAAAAGTGCATCCAAGGAAAAGTGTGGGCCATAAAAATATTTTCTTTGATACCCTCGTTCACGATACGGGTTCCTTGGAATTGGTGGTAAAAAATCAAGGTGCCAAACAAGTGTTGGTCGGTTTGGATGACCCATATCCGCTGGGCGAAATGGAAAGTGCTCCGCAGTCATCCTACCCCGGAAAAATTCTGGATTTGGCTTTGGAGCGAAAAATCATAACCCAGGAACAGGCCGATGCCATGTGGGATGATAATGTGATACAATGGCTATGTGGCGATGACGAAGCTGCAAAACAAAAATTGGTAAACAGAATTATTGGCGAAAATGACCGAAGTAGCTAAATTCTACATCCTTTCACATATCTGTATCGCCTTTTTGGGCGGGGTTTTGTTGCTCGCACTTTGGTACAATATCCGCCAAAGATTTAGCCAACTTCTCGAAGAGGACGAATCGCAAAAGAGGGTGGATAAAGCCCTTCTTTACTTAAGTTTTGCAATGTTCATTTGGGTTCTTTCCGGGTGCTGGATTTTCGGCGGAACAGTTTTTAACTTTACCGAAACACAGGGCTACCACTTGGGAATAAACCTATTTTCCATCGTAAACAATATGTTTCTGCTACTCGCGCTATTCTACTTTTACTATGCGCCGGGATTTATTTATCACAACAAAAAAAATGTAAAAAAAATTATTGCAGGGATTATTTTAACCTCAATAATAACATTTTTACTTCCCTATTTATTGGGTGATGGAAATGTTTACAGAAATATTAGAATCAGCGGAATACCGGATTTGTTGCTTTCGGCATTTCTATCTTATTTATTGGCAGTTTCCTTTTTCAGAACCTTTGCATATCGCGGTTTAAAAGTAATTGGCGTCATTTCAATATTGGTGATTGTTTTGATTTTTGTTTCGCAGATATCTGAGGTTTTCTTGGACTTCGGAAATGATTTCAGCAATAATTTTATAAAAATTATCGCCAAGACTTCCCTGATTTCCATCTTTTTGGTTCTCGCCACAACTTGGGTCATTCGCCTTGCCAGCACTCCAAAACCTAATGAAATTACCATTCATTTTTTAGATTGGAGTTTGCTGAAATTGAATATTCCCACGAAAAATATTTATGACCAAACCATCGATTTTGGTTCAAAAACCACACAATATAAAAATCTGCTGAAATTTGCCATCCGTAGAAAATATGCCGAAGGCGATTCGCAGACAATTCCGGTAAACCTCGGCGGCGAAATAAAAAACCAAACGTACCTTACCCGAATTATCGAAAACATCAACGATATTCTTCAACTCGATGATTCGCAAAAACTCGATCGTCGCGATCTTTTTACCTTTATTGGCGAAAGCAAATACCGATTACGAATTGTTCCCCATAACATTTCCATCGACAAAAGATTGCTGGAAGAATTCTCGGAAACTATTGAAAACAAAGAATACAAAGCGTTTTTGTAATTCATTGTAACCTTATTTACAATTAATCACATTCAACTATTTTTTAGTATTTTTTAGAACAGCACAAATTTTCGCTAGCAGTCTGTTTTACATTGCTCAAAATTAAAATTTCAATTATGGGCAATGTAATTTCCGAAGGGGATCAACCTCAACTTTTCGGCCATCCAAAAGGTCTTCTTTATCTATTTTTCGCTGAACTGTGGGAGCGCTTTTCCTTTTATGGAATGCGGGCGTTGCTCGTTCTCTACATGACCAAACATCTTTTGTATGATGACGATATGGCTTTTGGCGTTTACGCCGCTTATATGTCGCTGGTTTATGTAACGCCTATGATTGGTGGAATTTTAGCCGATAAAATTCTCGGCTATCGAAAAGCAATCATTCTCGGTGGAATTTTAATGGTGTTTGGCCACTTTTTTCTTTCAATTGAAATGCCGATATTCTTCTATGGTTCATTGGGATTGATAATTGTTGGGAATGGTTTTTTCAAACCAAACATTTCCTCATTCGTAGGTGAACTTTATGCGCAAGGCGATTCCCGTCGTGACTCAGGTTTTACCATTTTCTATCTCGGAATCAATTTGGGCGCTGCAATAGCACCATTGCTCTGCGCTTGGTTCGCCGTTACTTATGGCTGGCATTACGGTTTCGTCTTAGCAGGAATTGGAATGGTTACGGGGCTTCTGGTTTTTAGAAGTGGTTTAAAAAATAATGTATTCGGAAATAAGGGGCACGTTCCGAATCAGCAGATTTACGATGACAAAAAGTTCGGTATAAATAGCGGAAAACTGATTGTTTTGGCAGCGATTGCCTCGGTTGGCGTTTTTGCGACTTTGGTTCGCTTTAATGAATTTGAAGGCTATTTGGTATGGATTGTTTCCGCTTTTTTGATTTTTTACATTGGGTTTATTCTTACAAAAGTTACATCAAAAGAAAGAAAAAGACTGCTCGTAGCGGTTTACTTTACCATACTTTACACACTGTTTTCGGCAATTTTTGAACAAGCTGGAAGCTCATTAACACTTTTTGCAGACAGAAACGTGAATTTGGTTGGAATGGACGCAGCAGGGACCAATAGTATAAATGCAGGATTTATCATTCTTTTAGCAATTCCGTTTTCCCTGCTTTGGACTTTTTTAAGTCGAAAAAAAATAAATCCGAATTCTACCGTAAAATTTGGTCTCGGTCTTCTATTTCTTGGGCTTGGCTTTATTGTTTTTGCACTTTCGGCACACAGCGTTGATGATTTTGCAAAGACCTCGATGAGTTATTTGGTGATTGGCTACATGGTTTTGACGATTGGGGAATTATTTCTTTCGCCCATCGGGCTTTCAAAAATGACGGAGCTTTCCCCTTTAAAATATGTTGCTTTCATTATGGGCGTTTGGTTTTCGGCAAATTTTTACGGTCATTTTTTCGCGGGAAAAATTGCAAAATTGACTACGGTTTCAGACGGAAATACAAATGTTTTTTCGGAAGGGTTCTTCGGAAAAATTACGGAATATATCACCGGATTATCACCACAAATTGCCTCGGGACAAAGTGATGCCTTTCAACAATTGTTCTCGTACGTTTCGGTATATGCGAGTTTTGGGGTAATTAGCGTGATTGTGGGTATATTTGCAATACTCATTTCGCCAATCATTAAAAAGATGATGGCCGGTATTCACTAAAAATTTTTAAAATGGATTTTCTTCCCGAAAAAATAAACGATTACGTTGAAAAGCACTCGCAAGCCGAACCAAAATTGCTTGCAAAACTAAATCGCGAAACCTGGCAAAAACAGATGCAGCCACGTATGCTGAGCGGGCATTTGCAGGGGCGGGTTTTAAGTATGTTTTCCAAATTGATTCAGCCAAAAAATATTCTTGAAATAGGGACTTACACGGGTTATTCTGCTTTGTGTCTAGCCGAGGGAATGCGGGAAAACGGTGAGCTTCATACCATTGACATCAATGAAGAATTGTTCGATTTTCAACGGAAGTATTTTGACGAATCGCCTTTCGGGAAACAGATTTTCCAACATTTGGGCAATGCTTTGGAAATAATTCCGAAGCTTGAGAAAACTTTCGATTTAGTTTTTATTGATGCAGATAAAAACAATTATCCAAATTATCTGAAAATAATTCTTCCGAAGTTGAATAAAGGCTCAGTTATTTTAAGCGACAACGTACTTTGGAGCGGAAAGGTTGTTGAAACGTTGAAAGAAGGCGATGAAGACACAAAAGCGCTTATTCAGTATAATAAATTATTGAATGAGCATCCAAAACTTGAAACGGTACTTTTGCCAATTCGCGACGGACTTACCATTTCACGGGTTGTGGATTAGCTTTTTGTGTGCCAAAACTTTTTTGCACAGAAAGTAAAAGAAAAAGGCAAATAGGGTTCCAACCAATGCCCCCACAAAAATATCACTTGGGTAATGCACGCCCACATAAATCCGGCTCATTACGAAAACAAGCGGCCAAATATACGCAAGGTATATCCACTTTGTGAATTTCCGCAGAACCAAAACCATAAAAGTGGTTATCGCAAAACTGGAGGAAGCATGACCCGAAAAGAAACTATAATTGGTTGGCTTTTGCAAAATACGGATTAATTCTCCAAAAGCTTCTACATTATTGGGCCGCAAACGTGCCACATAATCTTTTACAAAACCCGTGAAAAATATAGTTATTCCGAAGGTCAACAAAACAAAAAAAGCAACTGTTGCGCCTTTTTTCAATTTATAGTAATAAAATATGAGTAAAAAAAAGAAGATAAATAATGGCGTCCAACTTTCAATTTGTGTAACATACACCCAAAAGCTATCAAAGCGTTCGAAACCTAAACTATTTAGATAAATAAACAGTTCCCGATCCCATTGCTTAAGGGTTTCCAGCATTTAAAACTTTCTTTTTATTGGGCCTGTAATTTCATCGACCTCATCTTTCACTTGGTCTATCTCCTTCCGGACATCTTTGGTAATATCTATATCAATGCCTTGTTTTTCAGCACTTTTGGTGATTTCAGATTTAATATCGTTGGTAGCGTCCTTTACCTGTCGCATCGCTTTGCCCATTCCGCGAGCAATCTCTGGTATTTTGTCAGCACCAAAGACCAAAAGCACGATGAAAAGGATAAAACCTATTTCGGCACCGCTGATAAAAAGAAAAATTGCCTGTGAAATCATGGTGCAAATATACTAATGAGTTATGAGTTATAACAGATGAGTTATGAGTTTTTATAAAAATCGTTTAATACAAAAAACCCTTCTACAAAAGATTTTGAAGAAGGGTTTTCGGCAAACTTTTATCAATTAATCGGGACTTGTTTGGCTTTTGAACTTATCAAAAGCACTTAATTTTTTACGCTTGGGCCAAGTGTTGTTAGTTGTGTCAATGTCAGCAGTTTCCTCATCAGGATCTATCTCAATTTTGGTGATTTCTTTTTCAGATCCAAAAAACTTACCTACAGAATCATCATTTTTTCGCCAAATCTCTGCTGGATAGGTAATTTTTTCTGAAGTTCCATCGCTGTAGGTTAATTCTACAATAATGGGCATTGGAATCCCTCCTGGTTTTTCAAAAATTATCTCGTAGAAATATCTTGGATTTTTTAAATTGGCGCGCTCTTCCACTGGAATATTGTCTGCTATATACTCTTTCAAGGTTTTCACATCTTCAATTTTCACATCGCGCATGCTCTCTTCAAAATCTTCACTATCCTCTTTTACAAAATATACCAAGGGCGGCAGATTGCTCTCTTTTATACCGTTGGCATCCATCATTTGTCTGGCTTCTTTATTTATTTTAGAAGTAACGAAGAATTTTTTAACCTCTTTCACCCCAATATCCACATAATCTGTAGTGTAAAACCACTCTCTCCAGAACCAATCCAAATCTATTGCCGAAGCATCTTCCATTGTTCTGAAAAAATCTTCGGGAGTTGGGTGTTTGAACATCCAGCGGTTTGCATAGGTTTTAAAGGCAAAGTCAAACAATTCCCGCCCCATGATTGTTTCGCGAAGAATGTTAAGGGCCGTTGCAGGTTTTGCATATGCGTTTGCTCCAAAATTATAGGTATTCAATCCTTTGGTCATAATGGGCGCCAACTGGCTTTGGTCGCCAGCCATATAGTCCACAATTTTGTTTGCAGGGCCACGACGTGAAGGATATTTTTTATTAGGTGCTATAGCTTCAGGATATTCCTCTCCAAAATCCTGTTCGGCCACATATTGGGTAAAGGTATTTAACCCCTCGTCCATCCAGGTCCATTGGCGCTCATCACTATTCACGATCATCGGAAAATAATTATGTCCTACCTCATGAATTATCACGCTTATCATTCCATATTTTGTACGGTCGCTAATGGTTCCATCTTTGTCTGGTCTTCCATAATTCCAGCAAATCATGGGGTATTCCATTCCTTGGTTTTTAGCACTTACCGAAATGGCTTTGGAGTACGGATAATCAAAAGTCATACGTGAATAGGTTTTTAATGTACTTGTCACAGCGCGTGTTGACCAATCTTCCCAAAGCGGGTTAGATTCTGGTGGGTACAAAGAAACTGCCATTACAGAACCACTGCCCATTTTAACGGCCATCATATCCCAAATGTATTTTCGGGAAGTTGCAAAGGCATAGTCGCGTACATTTTCTGCTTTAAATTTCCAGGTTCTTTTGGCTGTTGAAAAATTCTTGGAAGCAGCTTCGGCCTCGGCTTGGGTTACAATAACAACAGGCTTGTCAAAAGATTTTTGAGCAGCTTCGTAACGATCCATCATCGTTTTGGTGAAAATTTCCTTTCTGTTTTGAAGCTCTCCTGTGGCATCCATAATATGGTCTGCCGGAACGGTAATATTTACTTCAAAATTACCGAAAGGAAGTGCAAATTCATCTCTTCCCCAGAATTGGCTATTTTGCCAACCTTCCACATCATTGTAAACGGCCATTCGTGGATAGAACTGTGCTATTACATACCCACGATTGCCATCCTCAAAAGTTTCATACCCACTGCGGGCGCGGTCTACTACGTGATCATTGATGTTGTACCACCATTTGATAGAAAATACAAATTTTTCGCCTGGGCTTAATTTCTTCGGCATATCAATTCGCATCATCGTTTGGTTGATAATATACTTTAATGGGGCTCCTTTGGCATCTTTCACCTCCAAAATGTTGAAGCCTCCATCAAAAGGAGTTCCCATATAATTATTTACAAAATTTCCGGCCATATCTCCGGGCAATGCATTAGAAGGTTCAATCAAAGGCGATTTGGAATCTTTTGCCCTTTTATTCTGATCTAATTGCACCCAAAGATATTCCAAAACATCCGGTGAATTGTTTGTATATGTTATAGTCTCAAAACCGGAAAGCTTTTTGTTTTTGTCATCCAGCTCTATGTCCATTACATAATCCGCTTGCTGTTGGTAATATTTGGGCCCGGGCGCTCCACTTGCGGTGCGGAACATGTTTGGTGTAGCAAACTCTTCATAAAGTTGTTTAAAACGATTGGTATTGTAATGGCCAGGCTCACGCTTTTGGGATTCTGTCTCTTCTTGCGCAGAAACAGTACCTGCAAAGAGAAAAAGAGCCATACATAAAAGGGAATTAAATAATCGCATACTAATTGGGAAGTTTAAAGTGATTTTATTTTGATAATGTCTTAGTTAAATTTCAGCGTGCCGTTGGGTTCATCCTTATCCAGCATCAAACTTTTACGGGTAGTAGGTGTTTTTAGGTGAATGATATTTTGTTGCTCTGGAAACATTTCAAAGAGTGTTTTATTTTCTATTTCAATAGCATTCAGCGTGGGAAGGTTTGTAACTTCTATATAGGCAACGAGCATATCTGTATCATACTCTTTTCCTATGTAATCAAGTTTTACGGACTTTCCGTTCACCTGTATTTTCAGTTTTGAAAGAATATATCGTTTTACATCTTCATCAGTGGTTTTGGTCTCCTTTTTGGTGCCTAATGAAAGAGAAGAATCGTAGCGCTGCTGCAGTGCATCCTCAATATCATCAATAAATATTTTAGTTATTATTTGAAGTGATTGTTTTTCCTTTACATATTCAATTTTCGTAATGCTCACATAAAATTTGTGCGCCGTAGTGGCTGAAAATAGCGGAAAGATGAGCAAAAAAAGGAGAATTCTAAAATATTTCATATAAAAAATAGGCAAACTAATGGAACATTAGACGGTTTCCAAAAGGCTATGTTACAAAAAATTATTCTTTATTTTCTTCAGAAAGACGATTTTTGTAAATCTTTGCTTTTTCATCCAAAATTAACAGCACACTGCCGTAGTGTTCTTTTTTAAAATCACTTTCAATGGGGGACGTTTCAGCACAGAAAAGTAGAAAATCATATACTCTATTTTCAGGAATTTCATAGGTGGTTTTGAAAAATGGAATTGTATAATAATTTATCATTTTTGCCACGGCATTGTTTTCATATTCCCACTTTCTTCGAATTTTCAAATTTTTATAATACCCCGAAATATGCTTGTACAGAGCCTCAAGGTTTACACTAAGCGGCGTTACCGCAAAGTACATGGGCACAATTTTTTCTTCGGGCTCGCCCTTAAAGCCCGGGATCCCCACAATGTCAAAATTTATAGGTTTTTCTGTCTTTATTTTTTTGAGGTCTGCAGCAATATTTCCCGTGAGATTGGGTTCCAAAAACACTTCATCCAGTTCGTTCACAAGTTCGGTAAGTTTTACTGTTATTACGCCTTTTTCAAAAATGGCTTCCGTAACGGCCACTTTCTCTGGCATATATTTTATGGAAGAAAAAAGCAGGGTATCCTGCGCCTTTACTTTTATGGTGAAATGCCCATTTTCATCTGTAATGGTGTTAAACCGTGAAGAAATGTTCAAAACGTGAACTCCATCAATGTCAATGTCGTTGGTGATTTTTCCCTGCAGCGATTTTTCCTGTGCGGCTAGTTGAAATAGCCCTAACATGGAAAGAAGCAAAATATAAAAATTCCTTTTACTCACCCCGTTCTTTATATTCCTTGCTTTTTATAAAAAGAAACTCTATTAACTGCATTTCGTTTTCAGGGTTCAATAAATCTTTTTCCCGTTTGATTTCTTGTGCATAAAAAAGAGAATCAACTGCTCTGTATTCCGAAACATCAAAATTTGCCGCAATAAAATCAGTACTGAAACGCTGTTGAATATTTTTGATTATCGTGCTTTGGGTCTCTTGCGGCCCTAATAATAATAGAAGTAGTCTTTTTGTCATTCACTAAAAATACGGATTTGTTTTGTTAGGGAAAAGGTAAAGTTTTGGATGGTGGGTGTTAAAGTTAGGTATAGCTTATTGTAACTATTTTGTTTAATAATGTTGGAATTTATCCTACTTCTCTTAGCTTTTCAGCTATACCTGTATGTCATTTAGATACACGTGTAAGTCATTTAGATACATGTGTAAGTCATTTAGATACACGTGTAAGCCATTTAGATACATGTGTAAGTCATTTAGATACACGTGTAAGCCATTTAGATACACGCGTAAGTATTTTAGTTACAGCGGTAAGTAATACATTTACATATTTAAGTTTTTAAGTTAAGGCTGTCCTTAAAAACTTATCCTTTCTTCTTTTTTAAATTATGAATATAGGTATTCAAGAATCCATCGCATTTTAAACCCTCAAAGCCCCAAATTTCTTCCATACTATTACTAAATTTACAGTTCCGAAAAAACCAAAAATGAAAAACCTACTCATAGCAAGTACCAGCACTGTTTACGGCGGCGAATATTTAGACTATTTAACCGAAGAAATAGCCGAGCTTTTTAAGGACTCCGAAGAAGTAATCTTTATTTCCTACGCACGTCCCGGAGGAATCAGCCACGACGAATACACAGAAAAAGCCGCAAAAACATTTCAGAAAATTGGCAAAAAACTAATTGGGCTGCACACTTTTGAAAACCCAGTGGAAGCATTAAAAAACGCAAAAGGTGCCTTTACCGGCGGCGGAAACACCTTTGTTTTGGTAAGCGCACTCTACCGTTTGGAAATTATGCAACCGCTTCGCGAAGCTATTTTTAATGGGTTACCATATTTAGGCACCAGCGCTGGCAGTAATATTTGCGGGGTTTCTATGCAGACTACTAATGATATGCCCATAGTATATCCGCCTTCTTTTAAAACTTTGGGCGTGATTCCCTTCAACCTCAACCCACATTATTTAGATCCCGACCCAAACAGCAAACACATGGGCGAAACCCGAGAAACCCGTATTGCGGAATTCCATACGCAAAACACAATTCCGGTTATAGGACTGCGCGAAGGAAGTTGGCTTCGAGTAAACGGCGATGAAATTATTTTGAAAGGCAAACTGAAAGCCCGCGTTTTTGAGCAAAACAAAGAACCGTACGAGGTTGAAACTGGAACTGAGTTTTCAAATTTTCAATAATGAGTTCTCGGCTGCACTCAAACTGTCACGCTTTATAATTCCTTCACAAAATGATACCCTTTTGCCACAAAACCTTGGTTGTAAAAAAATTTATGCGAAGGAAAATTGTGCACATAGCTATTTAGCTCTACCCAATTGCAGGATTTTTTGGCGGCGTAATCGCTTACAAAATCAACAAGCATTTTGCCAATTCCGTGACGTCGGTAGGTATGGTCAATAATCACGTGGTCCATTTCCAGACTTCTGCCTGCGTAATGCCGCGTTTGAAACCACAGTCCGCAAATGCCAATTAATTTTTCTTCGTCAAAAATGCCAAGGCATTCGTAATTCTGCTGAACCATTTCCTTTAATCGCTCTTTAATGACAGCTTCTGGCACAGCATTATTCCCCAATATTTGTAAATAAGGAACGATGCTAAAAATTTCTGAAGGAGGAATGACTTTAATAGATATTTCAATTTCCGAAGCCATTATTCAACTACAATCATTTTAAGAGTTTTAGTGTTTCCATTCACTGTCAGTTTGCAAAAATAGCTTCCGTTGGCAAGGTTCATTTCGCTTAAATCCATAGGAATTATATACTTGCCGTAACCTTTAGTTTCATTGTTCATTACAGTATAGACTTTTCTTCCTTGTCCATCAAAAAGATCAATACTAACAGTGGCTTCTTCGTGAAGTTTAAACGAAACATAGCTTATCTCGCTGGCAGGATTTGGGTATTGAACAATATTGTTTACTTGCTGTTCTGCTCCATTTCCAGCAAAAAGAATGGGAGATGGGGTAATGTCTGTCCAAATGCTTAATTGAGAGGTATCAAGCCTTGTCCAAATGGGTCGAACGATATTGTTGTGCGCAACTATGTTTGTGTAATCACCAAAGAAAATTCCAGAATTAGGCGTGAAGGGCGATTCACTTATCCGTTTGTTTACAATTGTATTTCCGCCATCATCTGAATAAGCAATATAAACATCCGTTTGGTTGTCGTTATATTCCCTTCTGTCGTAAAACACAAAAAACAAATTGCCGTTGGTTTGGTCTATGTCCATCCAAGTAAAAAATTGATGTTTCCCGACAGGATCGTCATTTACTCGTGTAGGTGCGCTCCATGTATCACCGCCGTCAATAGACTTGCTCATAAAAACATCAGTATCGTTTGCGCCGTTTCGTTGGTCGCTCCAGTTCACATAGATTGTTCCATGGTTCGGACCCCCACTTAAATCGCATTTAGTTATTGGCAAACCATTTGCACGACTAATGCCCGGAATGGAATAATCCCAGCCTGTTGGCATCGGGTCTATTGCAATTTCTTCATTAAGCCAAGTTTCGCCCTGATCTAATGATTTATTGAAAACAAGGCCGTTCGGGCCCGCCCAGGCCACATAAATTTCGCCATTGGGGCCAACTGCAGGGACTGCGCCCTCAACCGTATCGTCTTCATCAATACAATTTCCATCAACAATGTTAATCTTTTTTGCTTCGGACCATGTTTGTCCGCGATCTGTAGATTTTGAAAAAAGAATGACAGACTTATCATTTGGGTTGCTACTTCCATAATCATCAAACTGAGTCCAGGTTACATAAATGTTATTATTGGTTCTGTCCACAATGCTCCACTGCTTATCCTGCGCCTTTGTACCATTCAAACCCATAAATGTACCATTGCTCCAATTGTTGCCGCTATCTGTAGATTTTTGACAGACTATACGGTCAATCCAGTTACCGCTTGGAGGGTTTGAAAGGTGGAAATAATAGAAATTTCCATCCGTATCCACATCAAAAGTGGGGTCACCCCACACACCGTAGCTCGACGTCATTTGCTGCTCACTCCAGGTAAGTCCTCCATCGCTGCTGTTATAAACATTGTTCAAGTTAGCGCCCGCCACAAGAATATCCGTGTTCAGCGGGTTCATCATAATGGAGGGTTCGTTTGGAGAGTTGTTATCAGTTATCATTATATTTTGGGCCGCTACAGAAGCAACCATAAAACCTGAGAGCAATAAAGTAGAAGATAGTTTTTTGGGAGTCATACTATTTCAAATTTTGATACGTGGAGTAAATGTATAAAATACATTCGTTTTCTTCGGAAGAAATACTTCTTCAATTGTGAAAATTGAATTAAAAAAGAAACAATAGGCAATCACTAAATTATTTTTAACGAATTTCGTATTGAAAAAGTTATCACTTTTAAGTTATTCAATACTTTCTTCCAAAAAAGTCAATAGCCTAATAACCCATTAACTTAGTAACATTTAAAATGAGACGAAAAGAATTCATCAAAATTTCAGGTATTGCCGGACTCAGCTTGGCTATTTTTCCGCAGTTCTCTTTCAATAATTTTTCAGGAGAATTTAGCCGAAACCAACTAATTGGAAAAGGCAACCCAGATATTGTGGGCGATAGCTACACTTCAAAAATGCACAAAACTGCAAAGGAAGCATTCCATAAAATGAAAGCTGCGGCTGCCAAGGAAAACATAAATATTGAAGTAGTTTCGGCATTTAGAAGCTTTCAGCGGCAGAAGGAAATATTTGAGGGAAAATACAAGCGCTTTACAAATGAAGGGCTCACTCCCGAAAAAGCCATTGAAAAAATCATAGAATATTCCACCATTCCCGGTACTTCGCGCCACCATTGGGGAACAGATATCGACATAATTGACGCCAACGCCCCGCGGCCTACAAATGTGTTAATGCCCGAAAATTTCCACGGAAACGGACCTTTCTGTAAATTGAAAATGTGGTTAAATGACAATGCGGAGAAATTTGATTTTTTCGAAGTTTATACCGACAACGGCAACCGAAAAGGCTTTAAATATGAACCGTGGCATTTCAGCTATGCGCCAGTTTCCATTCCAATGCTGAAAGCTTATAAAGAGCAGATTGACGTGAAAAAAATGCTTTCCGAAGAAAAGATTGTAGGAAGTGAGCATTTTTCAGAAGCCTTTGTTACAAAATATGTGAAAGAAAATATTTTCGATATCAATCCAAAATTACTTTAACCATCCAACCTATAAGCTCTGGGTTACAGCCTTAAATTTTCAGCAACACTTTGTACCTTTGCAGAATGAATAAAAAAGTCCTTTTAATGATACTCGACGGTTGGGGCATCACGCAAGATCCCGCCGTGTCGGCCATCGCACAAGCCGATACGCCTTTTATCGATTCACTTTATAAAAAATATCCACACGCACAGTTGCTCACCCACGGCATGAACGTAGGGCTTCCCAATGGACAAATGGGCAATAGTGAGGTTGGCCATATGAATCTGGGCGCAGGAAGAATTGTTTATCAAGACCTTGCCAAAATAAATATTGCGGTTGAAAACGGAACGCTGAAAAGTGAACCTGAGCTTGAAAAAGCATTCAATCACGCCATCTTTCACAACAAAAAAGTACATTTTTTGGGTCTTGTTTCCAACGGTGGCGTACATTCGCACATAGACCATTTAAAAGGGTTGTTAACAGCCGCTCAGCAACACGGATTAAAAAACATGTACGTCCATGCCTTTACTGATGGCCGCGATGTGGATCCACATTCAGGCAAAGGTTTTATTGCAGACTTACAAAGTCATTTGGAAAAAACGGGTGGAAGACTGGCTTCTATCATTGGTCGCTATTATGCCATGGATCGCGACAAACGCTGGGAGCGTGTAAAGAAAGCCTATGACTTGTTGCGATTTGGAATAGGGAAACCTTCAACCAACGCCGTAAAAAGTATTGAAGAAAGTTATGCGGAAGGCATTACGGATGAATTCATCGAACCCATCATAATGACAAATCCTGAAGGAAACCCTGTAGCTACTATCGAGAAAGACGACGTTGTAATTTTCTTCAACTTTAGAACCGATCGCGGCAGGCAACTTACCGAGGTTTTGACCCACAAGGATTACGAAAGATATGGAATGAAAACGCTTCCGCTTTATTTTGTAACGCTTACCAATTATGATGATTCCTTTGGAAATATCCACGTGGTTTACAATAAGGAAAACCTGCACGATACCTTGGGCGAAGTTTTGGAAAGAAATAAAAAGAAGCAAATACGAATTGCTGAAACCGAAAAATACCCGCACGTAACCTTTTTCTTTTCGGGCGGAAGGGAAATTCCCTTTGAGGGCGAAAAACGAATCCTTTGCCCCTCGCCAACTGTTGCCACCTACGATTTAAAACCCGAAATGAGCGCTTATGAACTTCGGGATATGATACTTCCCGAGATTGAAAAAGAGACTGCAGATTTTATTTGCCTAAATTTTGCAAACCCAGATATGGTAGGCCACACGGGCGTATTCGAAGCAGCCGTAAAAGCCTGCGAAACCGTGGATAATTGTGCCCGCGCAATCGTGGAGCAAGCCTTGGAAAGCCATTATGTAACAATCATAATTGCAGATCACGGCAACAGTGAAACCATGCGAAACCCCGACGGCTCGCCTAATACGGCACATACCACCAATCCGGTGCCAATTATCATTGTGGACGATGAAATTAAAACCGTGAAAAATGGTGTTCTGGGAGATATCGCCCCGACAATCTTAAAAATTATGGGCATTGAAAAACCAGAAATAATGACGCAACATCCTTTAATTTAAAACTATGAAAAAACTATTTATAATACTCTCAGCAACACTTTTGGTAGCCTGCAATTCTTCCAAAGAGAAAAACAAAGTAGATGAAAACACTTCAAAAGAAATGATTTCAGAAAACAATAAAGAAAAAATAAATGACACCGTACCCTACGAAGATTCCGTGATGCTTTTGGGAAAGGCCAACCGCAAGGGTTTTCAAATGGATGCTTTTAAGGATTGGTTCAATGCGGGTTATGAAAGTTATAGTGTAGAATCCGAAACTGTGGAAAAACTGAAACCGCTTTTGAAAGATGTGGAAATCACTGTTTTTATGGGCACTTGGTGCGAGGACAGCCAGCGCGAAACACCACATTTTTATAAAATTTTGGACGAGGCCAATTTTGATGAATCCAAGCTTACGCTTATTACGGTATCAGACGAAAAAACTACACCCCAAGGTTTTGAGGATGGTAAAAACATCACGAATGTCCCGACCCTCATTTTCTACAAAAACGACAAAGAATTGGGCAGAATTGTGGAATATCCTATTGAGAGCCTCGAAAAAGACATGCTAGCTATTTTGAGTGGAAAGGATTACAAACACGCTTACGCCGAATAAAACTTTAGCAACGGTATAATTCTTTGTAAATTTGCGGCTCGAAAAATGACGATGATTAGAGAAACCCTCACCATAGCCGTAGATTTTGACGGAACCATTGTGGAAGATGAATATCCACGCATTGGCAGGCCCATTATTTTTGCTTTTGATACATTGAAAAAACTGCAAAATGAAGGGCATCGGCTTATTTTATGGACCTACCGAAAAGGACGTACCTTGGAAGAAGCCGTAAAATTCTGTGAAGAAAACGGCATTGTTTTTTATGCCGTAAACCAAAGTTTCCCTGAAGAGGAATTTGACGCTTCTTACAGTCGAAAAATACACGCGGACGTTTTTATTGACGACCGTAACATCGGCGGACTTAAAAGTTGGGGCGAAATATACCAACAATTGGTTGGCGCGCCCGCACCCGCAAAACCCAAAACCCAAAAAAAGGGATTGTTTTCCTTTTTAAAATAACCCTATGATAATTCCAAAAACAAGAGAAGAAATAGAATTGATGCGCGAAAGCGCCTTGGTGGTTTCCCGTACTTTGGGAATGCTCGCAAAAGAGGTAAAACCGGGTGTTACCACCAACCAACTCAATAAAATGGCCGAAGATTACATTCGCAGTCAGGATGCCATTCCCGGCTTTTTGGGATTGTACGATTGCCCCTCAACGCTACTTACAAGTGTAAATGAAGCGGTAGTTCACGGCCTTCCAACGGACATCCCTTTAAAAGAAGGCGATATTGTGGCCATTGATTGCGGTGCTATAAAAAACGGTTTTTACGGTGACCACGCATATACTTTTGAAGTAGGCGAAGTTGCTGAAGAAACAAAAAAACTGTTGAAAATCACCAAAGAATCACTTTACGTCGGTATCCGTGAATTTAAAGCCGGTAACCGCGTAGGCGATGTTGGTTTCGCCATTCAAAATTATTGTGAAGCACACGGTTACGGTGTGGTACGCGAGCTGGTAGGCCACGGCTTGGGAAGAAAGATGCATGAAGACCCCGAAATGCCAAATTACGGGCGTCGCGGGCGCGGAAAAAAATTCATTGAAGGAATGACCATTGCCTTGGAACCTATGATAAATATGGGCACCCACAAAGTGAAACAATTAAAGGACGGCTGGACCATTGTAACCCAAGACGGACAACCGAGCGCCCACTTTGAACACAATATTGCCTTGGTCAACGGAAAACCTGAATTACTTTCCACCTTTGCGTATGTTTATGAAGCCTTGGGGATTGTAAGTAATGAAGAAAATGAGTTTCGGGAAAAGGAATTCGTGTTGTAACAATTTTAAACTTTGTTCAAAAAAATTCTAAATACGATTCCCCGGCCGCTGCTCATCCGATTGAGTATTATTGGCAGACCTATTCTTGCATTTTTTCTTAGGGGAAATAAATACACAGACCCCATTAACGGTAAATCATACCGAAAATTTCTTCCTTATGGATATGAAAATGTTCGTGAGAATGTGCTTTCCCCTGGTACCCTTTCGTTGGAAAGACACCGATTGTTTTGGCTTTATCTTGAAAACGAAACCGGTTTCTTCACTGAAAATTTAAAGGTGCTCCATTTCGCTCCCGAGCAGGCATTTTATAAAAAATTCAGAAAAATGAAGAATCTGGATTATACCACAACCGATCTTAATTCGCCCATTGCAGATGTGAAGGCCGATATCTGTAATTTACCCTTTCCCGATAACGAATTTGATTTTATTATTTGCAACCACGTTTTGGAACACATTCCGAACGATACAAAAGCGATGCAGGAAATTTACCGCGTTTTGGCATCTGGCGGGACGGCGATTCTTCAAGTTCCCTATAAAGAAGATTTGGAAAAAACATTTGAGGACAACAGCATCACAGATCCAAAAGAACGTGCAAAAATATTTGGTCAGTATGACCACGTTCGGGTGTATGGAATGGATTATTTCTCCAAACTTGAAAGTATTGGCTTTAAAGTAGAAGCCGTGGATTATACAAAAATTCTTTCTTCAGAAGAAGTTGAAAAATACAGATTGCCAAAAGGAGAATTAATTCCTATATGTAAAAAATAATGTGTTCTTTTGTCCGAAAATAATTCTTAATGAAATTAACATTACTACTTCTTTTTTTGGGGTTTTCAACACTTGTTATTTCCCAAAATCCTAATGATTGTGTAAATGCAATAATTATCTGTGGTGATTCAAGTTTAGGAGTTGATCCAAGCGGAATCGGTTTTGACGAGTTTTCATTGCTTGGAAATGAGGTTCCGCCTTGTTATGTTTTTGATCAAAATAATATTTGGTTCAAATTTATTATTATTGAATCGGGCACTTTCACATTTGATATTATTCCAGATAATGGTGAAGATGATTATGATTTTGCCATATATGGCCCTACAGTTACTTGCACTTCTTTGGGTTCTTCCATTCGGTGTTCCAGCACAAATCCTTTAGATGCCGGCGTTCAGGTTGCAACTGGATTGAATATGGATGAAACGGACGTCAATGAGGGCCCGGGAGAAGATGGCAATGGTTATTTAATGTATATTGAAGCTTCGGCAGGCGACGTTTATTATTTGCTTGTTGACCGCGCTGTGGGTTCTGGCCCATTAAGCCTTTTTTATACAGGTACGGCGAGATTACCAAATGCGGTTGAAGCCAATCAGCCCGATAATCTTATAACTTGTGATACAGACGGCAACCCAGATGGTCTTGCTGACTTTAATTTAGAATTGCAAACTAATGACATAATTGGCTCACAAACTGATGTAACAGTTACTTACCACGAAACACTAAACGATGCCAGTATAGGCATTAACCCGCTTTCAAGCCCTTACCATAGTACAGCTAACCCACAAACTTTTTATGCGCGAATTGAAAGAACAAACGGCTGCAGTGATTTGACCTCTTTTACAATTGAAGTTGGATCTCCTGAATTAATGACCCCGGCAGATGTTGTTTTGTGCAATTATACTTCTACGGTACTTTATCCATTGGATACTATTATTCCTGAGGTGATTGACGATCCACAAGGCTATGTTTTCAGTTATCACTATACTGAAAATGACGCTAATAACAATAGCAATCCAATTGGCAGATATATAAATCTCACTGAAACTCCGCTTACTATATATGTTAGAATGACCGATGAAAATGATCCGCTTTGTTTTGCAATAACATCTTTTCAAGGATATATAAATATTATAAAACGGGCTACACAGCCATCAGGCTTTATTGCTTGTGATGATGATTTTGACGGTCAAATTTCTGTAAATCTCAATGAAAAAGATGAAGAAATACTCAATGGTCTCCCCTCCAGCGATTTTCAAATAACTTACTACACTTCTCTTGATGATAGGTTAAACGAAACCAATCCAGTTTCTGGTACTTTTCGAAATACAGTAAATCCTCAAACCATTTATGTAAAAATGCTGGAAATTGCTACGGGATGTTTTGATTATACCCAATTCAACATAGTTGTAAATTCATTGCCAGTCCCTGTATTTGAACAGGATTCGTATTTATATTGCCTAAATGCCACCGAGCCATTAAGAATTTCGGTGCAAGCAGGTTTTCAGTATTATGTTTGGAGTACGGGAGAAGAAGGAGCCAATCTGAATAAAATTTTTATTGACACTCCGGGAACTTATACGGTTACAGTTACAAATTATTTTGGTTGTGAAAACAACGTAAGCGTTGAAGTTTTACCTTCAAATATTGCAACAATAACAAATATTAAGATTAATGATTTTAATGGAAAACATAATTCCATTGAGATAATTGTGGAAGGCGAAGGAGATTATGAATATGCACTAAACAGTACTTCATCTTACCAAGACAGCAATATTTTTGACGGCTTGGCAAATGGTTATCACACAATCTTCGTTCGTGATAAAAATGGTTGCGGGGTAGTTTCGCAAGAGATTTTAATATTGGACTATCCACGCTATTTTACACCCAATAATGATACTCATAACGATTACTGGCACATCATTGGGATGCATGAATTTCCAGAAGCAAAGATTTATATTTTTGATCGCTTCGGAAAGTTATTGAAGCAGATTCCACCGCGATCAAAAGGTTGGGATGGCACCAATCAAGAAGGAAAAGCAATGCCTTCCAGCGATTATTGGTTTACTATTGACATAAGAGACAGACCTACATATCGAGGACACTTCACCTTAAAAAGGTAACTTATTGTGACATCAATTCTTTGAAGCCATCAGTAATGTAAACCTGATGTTGGTTCAAAGAATCTGTGTACGTTAAATAAGCCTCAACATTTGGAAGGCTTTTTAAAAGTTCTTTAGATTTCTCCAATCCCAGCGCCATAAAGGAAGTTGCATAGGCATCAGCCATAGCACAAGTAGGTGCAATAACCGTAGAACTCGTAACGTCACTCATTTCAGCAGAACCTGTTAATGGATTCAATGTATGCACGTATTTTTTTCCCGTAAGGGAGTCAATTCTGAATTTTCGATAATTTCCCGAAGACGCCATTCCTTCATTTTTCAAGGTAACCATCGCTTCGTAACTTCGGTCTTCCAATTCGGAATCTACGGCTTCAATACCCACTACCCATTTTTGATTTTTATCAAGGTTTTCGCCTTTAGTGAGAATTTCACCGCCCAATTCAATTAAGTAATCGGTTACTCCTTTTGACTCCAAATACCTTCCAAGACAATCTATTCCAAAGCCTTTAGCTACGGCGTTAAAGTCGAAATATATTTGTGGATACTCTTTCGAAACGGTTCCATCTGGGTTCATTCTTACTTTGTGAAAACCTACATATTTCATTAAGGAATCTAAAGTGGCGCTGTCTATATCCTTCAATGGTTTCACATCGCCAAAACCGTATGCATTCCGGAGAACACCTATGGTTGGGTCAAAATAACCATTGGTGGTTTTGTTTACTTCTTCGGAAATTTTAAAAACTTCTTTAAAAATTGAATCCACAACAACGGTGGAATCACCATTATTAATTTTTGAAATATCGCTTTGGGGAATATACGTGCTCACGGAATGATTTACGGCATCGATAACGGAGTCCAGCCCTTTTTTGAAATCGACATCCCTTTCCGAATAAAGCTGAATATTGTAAGTAGTTCCAAAAGCTTCTCCCTGTAATAAATAGTTTGTGTTTTCTCTTTTTTCACAAAAAATGAAAAGTAACAGCACGGGAATAAATATAATTTTTTTCATACTATTTCCTGCAATCCTTTATATACCAAGGTATAATCTTCATCTTTAATAACTGGCTTACCGTAATCTGTTCCATGCCCCAGACCCACGCCTGCATAATAGGTTCTTGCCTCAAACTTTTCGGCATGTGCTTTTATGGTTTCCATAAAAACAGGGTCATAGGCGTGTGCATCCTGAGGATATGTAACGGCACGTACTATTATAAAATGAAGCACTTTGTCTTTTAAGGCAACAAATTGTGGGTCTCGTTTCAATTTTGAATTGACGCCCAAAAATTCGTAGCCTTCAGCTTCTAAATTTTTCCCCACAATGTTCATTGCAAGGTTGTGGAGTTCTTGTTTGTTAAGTTTCTCGCCCATAAGTAGCGTCAAAATTACAAATAATTGTATTATTCCAAGGCATAAAAAAACCGTTTCAAATTATTATGAAACGGTTTTTAGATTTTTAAAAATCTTAATTATCCTCCGAAATCGTCAAAACGAATATTTTCATCAGGAATTCCAAAATCCTCACCCATTTTCTGCACGGCTTGGTTCATCAATGGTGGGCCACAGAAATAAAGCTCTATATCTTCTGGGGATTCGTGGTGGCTTAAATAGTTATCAATTACCACTTGGTGAATGAAGCCCACAAAGCCGTCGCCAGCCTCATCATGTATATCTTTTTTCACTTTCCAGTTATCCTCCTCCATCGGTTCAGAAAGTGCAAGGTAGAATTTGAAATTCGGGAATTCATTCTCCAATTGATTAAAGTGGTCTAAATAGAATAATTCTCTTTTAGAGCGACCTCCGTACCAATATGTAACTTTTCTACCAGTTTTAAGGGTTTTGAAAAGATGGTATAAATGTGAACGCATAGGTGCCATTCCTGCACCACCACCTACATAAAGCATTTCTGCGTCTGAAGGATTGATAAAGAACTCGCCATAAGGACCAGAAATAACAACCTTATCTCCTTTTTTACAGTTGAAAATATAAGAGGAAGCAATTCCGGGATTCACTTGCATCCACTGGTTTTTTGCGCGATCCCATGGCGGTGTGGCAATACGAACGTTAAGCATAATCTCACGTCCTTCAGCTGGATAAGAGGCCATGGAATAGGCTCTCTCTACAGTTTCGGTATTTTTCATCACCAAAGGCCATAGTCCAAATTTATCCCATTCAGCTTGAAACTTATCTGGCGTATCGTGCTCTTCGGGATGTGCGGTAATATCAATATCAGAATATTTTACTTCGCAGGGCGGAATTTCAATTTGAATGTAACCTCCAGCCTTGTAGTTCATATCTTCTGGAATTTCAACCACAAATTCTTTAATAAAAGAAGCAACGTTATAGTTACGAACCACAGTAGCATCCCATTTCTTAATACCGAAAACTTCTTCGGGAATGTGGATGTTCATGTCCTGCTTTACTTTTACTTGACAAGAAAGACGGGCACCTTCCTTTAACTCTTTGCGGGTAAAGTGTGGAGTCTCAGTAGGTAAGGCTTCACCTCCCCCCGAAAGAACGTGACACTCACATTGAATACAAGTTCCACCCCCACCACAGGCAGAAGGAAGAAATATTTTCTCATTTCCCAAGGTGGACAAAAGCGTTCCACCACTTTCAACTTCAATTACTTTTTCATCATTAATAGTGATTTTTACGGGGCCAGAAGGCGAAAGCTTCTGTTTTGTAAAAAGTAATAATGATACCAACAGCAAGGTCAAGACTAAAAAGGCGATGACCGTTACTACAATAACTCCAAGTGTACTTACTGCTAAAAACATACTATTGCTTCGTTATAGTTGAAACTTCAACTGTTTGTGCGGTTTCTATATTTTCTTGATTGATTTGTTCGGTCTGCATTCCCACATTTTCTGGATTTCCGTCCAAAGAAGGGGTAGATTCATCGCCTCCAGTAAGCATTCCCCCAAAACTCATAAAACCAATTGCCATTAACCCTGTTATGATGAAGGTAATGCCTAGGCCACGTAATGGCGCTGGAACATTTGAGTAACGTATTTTTTCTCTAATCGCTGCAATGGCAAGAATAGCTAAAAACCAACCAATTCCTGAACTTACACCATAATTAAGCGCCAAGCCTAAAGTTGCAATATCTCTGGACTGCATAAAAAGCGAGCCTCCCAAGATTGCACAGTTTACCGCAATTAACGGAAGAAAAATACCTAAAGAGTTATAAAGTGAAGGCGAAAATTTTTCAACCACAATCTCTACTAACTGTACCATCGTGGCGATAGTAGCAATAAAAAGAATAAAGGAAAGGAAGCTCAAATCATAAGAGGCATACTCCTCGCCCAACCATACCAATGCTCCGTCTCTCAATATGTATTGATCCAACAACCAATTAATAGGTACGGTAACTGCAAGTACGAAAATTACTGCGGCACCAAGACCCACTGCAGTTGAAACCTTTTTAGAAACAGCAAGGTACGAACACATTCCGAGGAAGGTTGCAAATACCATGTTGTCTATAAATATTGACTTAAAAAATAACTCTACGTGTTCCATTTTTTTAAAGTATTCATTGAGCAGTAGCAGTTTTTCTGTAGTGATTTCTTACAAAATACTGCGAATGCAACTATTTTTTTATTCCTCTATTAAATCTTTATTCTTTGCGCGTTGCACCCAAATAATCAATCCCACGATAATCAAAGCCATAGGCGATAATAACATAAAGCCATTATTCTCATAACCGATGGCATATAAACCAGTTTTTTGAATTGGATCACCCAATACCTGAAAGCCCAACAATGTTCCTGAACCTAAAAGCTCACGGAAAAAACCAACGATTATAAGTATAAGCCCGTAGCCAGCAGCATTACCGATGCCGTCCAAGAATGAACGCCAAGGCCCATTACCCAAAGCGAATGCTTCAAAACGTCCCATAATAATACAGTTTGTAATAATCAAACCAATGAATACTGATAATTCTTTACTTAACGAGTAAGCAAAGGCCTTCAATACTTGGTCAACTATAATTACCAAGGCCGCTACAACTACCAATTGTACGATAATCCTAATTTTTGAAGGTATGATGTTTCGCATAAGCGAAATAACCACATTGCCAATTCCTAAAACGGCAATAACCGATATGGCCATTACGATCGAAGCCTTTAATTGAGCCGTAATAGCAAGTGCAGAACAAATTCCCAAAACCTGAATGGTAATCGGGTTATTGTCCGCCAATGGGTCTAGTATTAATTTACTGTCCTTTTTTGATAGCAATCCCATAATTTAATTATTTAATGATTTTAAGTATGGCAAATACATTCTAACGTCTTTTTTGATCATTGCGGTAACTCCATTACCGGTAATGGTTGCTCCAGCAATGGCATCAACTTTATTGTCCATTTTGTTTTCGTTAATGGGATCATTGTTGCCTTTTGCAACGGTTATGCCCTTAAAAACATCGTTGTCAAGAATAGCTTCACCTTTAAAGTCGTCCATAAAGTAACGCTGCTTAATTTCAGCACCCAAACCTGGGGTTTCACCTTTGTGGTCAAAAAATACTCCTTGCACAGTAAACGATTTATCCAACGCAACAAAGCCCCAAATGGCATCCCAAAGTCCTTTGCCACGCATTGGTATTACATAAATAGTTTCACCGTCCTTCTCTCCTATGAATAGGGGTAACCTTCTCTTATAGTTAGAGTCCTTAGCTTTGGTCTCTTCTTTTTTAAGATCAATTAAATAAGCTTCATCATTTTCGGTAACATCATCCCCTTGAATCACCAATTGCTGCTTAATGTATTTATGAAAGGTTTCTTCCACTTTATCTGTGGGCACAAATGTTACATCGCCCTCGCCCTCGTTATCGTTCACGCCCATGGCATACAGAATATTCTGCATTTTCTCATAACGCTCATTAAGGGTAATCTTGCTTTTTAAACCTTGTGCAACACCAGCCAAAAGGGAGCCCACAACCACAACCATAACAATTGCAAAGATAATTGTGTATGAATTTTTATCTGTATTCTTTGCCATGATTACGCTGTTTTAACTTTTAAACGTTTCATTCTCTTTTTAATATTTCCTTGAACTACATAGTGATCAATAGTTGGTGCAAATACGTTCATCAAGAGTATAGATAGCATAAAGCCTTCTGGATAGGCAGGATTGAATACACGTATCATAATTCCCATGAACCCAATAAAGAAGCCATAAATCCATTTCCCTTTATTGGTTTGCGAAGCCGTTACAGGGTCTGTAGCCATATAAACGATTGCGAAAGCAGCACTACCTATAATTAAGTGATGCCAGAAAGGCTCACTCATCAATCCATAAAAGTTGCTGCTTTTTTCTATCCAGCCTGCATCTGCAACACCATTAAATATAAGCCCCATAACGATGGCTCCAATTACGGAAGAAAGCATAATTCTCCAACTACCCACTTTCGTGAATATCAAGAATAATGCACCTAAAATTATCAAAAACGTAGAGGTCTCACCTACAGACCCTGGAATAAAGCCCCAGAACATATCCCAAGTACTATATACCGGCTCAGTGTTTGCAGCAAGACTTCCCAAAATTGTTTCTCCAGAAATAGCATCCGGTTGTCCGGCCATTTCTTTTGCACCGTGAACCCAAACCTTATCCCCACTCATCCACGTTGGGTATGCAAAGAATAAGAAAGCACGAATTGTAAGCGCAGGGTTGAGGATATTCATTCCCGTTCCACCAAAAACTTCTTTACCTATAACAACACCAAAGATTACCGCAACGGCGAGCATCCAAAGTGGAATATCTATAGGAACAATAAGTGGCACAAGCATTCCTGTTACCAAATAACCTTCCTCTACTTCGTGTTTTTTAATAATTGCAAAAATGAATTCCACTGCCAGACCTACCCCGTAAGAAACAATTACCAAAGGAAGTACCGTCCAGGCACCCAAAATAAAATTGTCCCAAGTGAAGAAATTAGCAAGTGGATCAAGACGCAAAGTATTGTCTATAGCTGCGTAATGCTGATAACCTGCATTAAATATTCCAAATATTAAGCACGGCACAAGCGCCATGATAACGGTGTTCATAGTACGCTTTAAATCATCTACAGCACGCACATGCGAGCCAGAATGCGTAGTTTCATTGGGAGTATATAAAAAGGTATGCAGCGCATTAAACGCAGGCGCCATTTTTGTACCCTTGTACTTTTCCTTTAGCTTATGTAAATTCTGTTTCAATCCCATAGCGGTTATCCTATTTCTTTATACATTAAATCAAGACCGTTCCTGATAATTTGCTGGTGTGGCTGCTTGCTTACACAAACAAATTCGGTAAGCGCAAAATCCTCAGGAGCCACTTCATACATTCCTAAAGCTTCCATTTCATCCAGATCTTGAACCATACAGGCTTTTAGCATTTGTAATGGATACATATCCAGTGGAAAGACTTCTTCGTAAACCCCAGTTACAACAAAAGCACGGTGCTCTCCATTGGTATTGGTATCGAGGTCGTATTTTTTATTTGGCGTTAACCACGAAAAAGTTAAAGCTCTTGAAGTTGAAATTTTATTGAATACGGGTTTGTTCCAGCCAAATAGTTCGTAATCGTCACCTTCGGGAATAACTGTTACTGTATTACTGTAATAGCCCAAATGCCCTTTTGGGGAAATCTTTTTCCCTGTAAGCACATCGCCACTGATAACGCGAACGTTTTCGTCTTTCAAGCCAGAGTCGTATAAAAAGGTTGCTGCCTCAGAACCAATTCTTGTTTTATAATATTTAGGAGTTTTCACTTCAGAACCAGAAAGTGCGATGATACGCTCTGCGTGGAATTTTCCCGTAAGCAATAATTCACCAATAATAATAAGATCCTGTGGCGCGATGGTCCAAACAATTTCGCCTTTGTTAACGGGTCCAAGTTTGTTTATTTGTGTACCCACATTTCCTGCAGGGTGCGGCCCGGAAACGTTATGAAGCACAATATCCTTCAAACCATTAAAAGGAGAGTCACCGCTTTTGCTTACACCTACGTGCACTTGCCCTGTTGTAAGCTTGCTTAGGGCGGTAACTGCTGCTTGTAATTCTTTTTCTTTTCCTTTTAATGAAAAATCGCAGTCGTTTGCAAGTGGAGCGGTACTGTATGCAGAAACATAGATATCTCTTGGCTCTTGCTCAGTATCAGCAATCACCGCATAGGGACGCTGCATAATAAATGGCCAGCAACCAGCCTCCAGCAAACGGGTTTTGATGGCTTCAGCACTTGAAGAATCTGGGCTCAAAATACCAAAATCCCTAAAAGTATCCTGCTGATCCGCTTCAATGATTATTTCAGTAATAACACGTTTTGCGCCACGCTCTATTTTGGTAAGCGTTCCGCTAACAGGCGAAACAAATTTGACGGCCTCATTACGTTTTGAATAGAAAATGGTATCGCCAGCCTGAACTTTTCCACCCTCTTTTACCACCATTTTGGGAGTGATGAGATGAAAATCGGAAGGTCTAATTGCGAAAGTTCTGGATCGCGGGGCGCTGGAAAGTATTTTCTCGGCTTCGCCCTTTAATTTGATGGTAAGACCTTTTTTAATCTTAATGTCTTTGGACATACATATGGATATTAATAATACCTTTTTAACACCCTATCTCCCTTTAAAACAAATGTGCAGGGAATAAGGGCGTGCAAATTTATAAATTAAATATACCATTGCACAACAAATGCATATAATTTTCTGTGTTAAAAAGAAGTGGAGTGAAAGTTTATAATGTTTTTAAATAGTTAAAAAAAATGATTCGGAAAAGAATACTAGATTCTAATGAGGAAGAGATTCTATAACTTATGTACTCTCAATTTTAATATAAATCCTGAAACCATATATTATTCCTGAACCCCCCAATGGAAGAGGCACAAAATTTGTTTATATTAGCTTCTTAAATCCCAGTTATGTCAAAAACGTTTGCCACCATCCTTTTTATAATACTTTCGGTCTTTCATGTATTTTCCCAAATTGTCGAAAAAGTAGAACCTTCATACATCAGCACCATACAATTTCGTGGCGCTACGGACCTTAGCCAGCTACCCGTTATCCGGTTGGGCGGTCAGTTGCAACTATCTTTTGATGCACTTAATGGCGAAGAAGAAGACTATTACTACACCATAACCCACCATAATTTTGACTGGAGCCCCAGCGATCTTTCAAAAAGTGAATATTTGGATGGTTTTGATGATGTGCGTATAGACACCTATCAAAATTCGGTAAATACGCTTCAAATTTTTTCGCATTACGAACTCACCATCCCCAATCGTGATACCCGAGCGATTGAAAAAAGCGGAAATTACCTATTAAGCATTTTTAACAGCGATGGAGAATTGATATTTACACGAAAGTTTTTGGTGATTGAAAACATAGCTTCTGTGAGCGTGGAAATAAAACGCGCTAGGGACTTAAGGGTTATTGAAGAAAAACAAGTAGTTCATTTCACCATAAATTCGCCCAATTTACTATTGGTTAACCCCAAGCAAACTGTAAAAACATTAGTATTGCAAAATAGCAACCTTAAAACCGCAATTACAGACCTGGTGCCACAATATACTATGGGTAATGAACTTATTTATAGATATGATAAGGAAGCTTCTTTCGGTGGCGGCAATGAATTTCTTGCTTTTGATAACAAAGACGAACGGTCTGCTACTAACGGTGTACGCTCCATAGAACTTACGGATGTTTATGAGAATTATCTCTACACAAATATACCCAGGTATAACAGGCCATACACTTATAATCCAGATATTAACGGAAATTTTGTGGTGCGCAATGTAGATGCCAGAGACCAAGACCTTGAAGCCGAATATGTGCGTATGCATTTTAACCTTCAATATTATGACGACCTAGGCGATAAGGAACTTCATCTATATGGCAATTTCAACAACTGGACCATCGATGCCAGCACTTATATGAAATATGATCCTACAACGGATACCTACCGAAATTCACGCCTGTTTAAGCAAGGATTTTATAATTACAAATACGTTGTTGTAAACCGTGATGGAAGTATAGATGAAGGTGCCGTGAGTGGCGATTTTTGGCAAACTGAAAATGATTATGCTGTTATTGTTTATTTCCGCGACCTGGGCGCTAGGTATGACCGTATTATTGGCACAGGTTATGCCAATTCTATAAATATTAACAACAATTAATTTAAATGAAATAAAGCTAAAAATCTAACTTTTCTTTTAGCTATGAAACGCAAAAAAAATGAAATTTTCACCGGAAGAAAATCATTGCAATACCGCGGCAACAAATGCTTAAATTGCGAGCAACCTTTAGACACTAGCGATATTTACTGCCCATACTGCTCCCAACTTAACAGCAACAAACAACTTTCTGCAGTTGATTTTTTTGGGGAATTCATCAATAGTATTGTAGTGTATGATTCGCGCCTTAGAAACACGCTAAAGGACCTGCTTTTTAGGCCCGGTATAATTACCCGAAATTATGTAAATGGACAATACCTAAAGTACGCTAATCCTTTTCGGTTTTTTTTAAGCGTATCCATTATTTATTTCTTGCTGAGCGGCTTTATTAATATATTCCAAGCTGATTCAGAAAATGAAACGGCAAATCTAAAAACAGCAGATACCAACACCTTCAGTCTTGACTCACTGGCCCAAAACTTTTCGTCTACTAATTCGCAAGCCTCTCGTTTTTCAGATTCCATAAATAAGCAACAACAGGGTGCACCCACAAAACAGCTTACGGATAAAGAACTTGACAGCATGTCTTTTATTAAAAGTTATTTTAAAAGATTTGTTCTTTATAATGATTTTTACCGAACCCATAAAATAAAAAATGCCCACGCAGCATTGGACAGCCTCAACCACAGGAACACCTCTTTCAACCGATGGGTCTATTCCAAAAATATAACTGTTGAAAAAATTAGGGAGAATCCACCGGCATTTGTAAATTATATACTTGCCAAAATACCTTTCTTTCTGTTCTTTTTCACGCCCTTTTTCGCACTCTTTTTTTGGCTTATCTATTCGCGGAAAAAATATACTTACGTAGAGCATATGGTTTTTATATTCCATATCTTCAGTTTTATCTTTTTGGGAATGCTCATATCACTAATTCCAGACCTAATTTTGAAGACTCAAGTTTTAGTCGGTATTCTCTTTATGCTCATCGGACCCTTTTATTTTTATAAGGCTTTAAGAAATTTTTACAGACAGGATAGGCTGTTAACTTTAATAAAATTCGTATTTTTAAACATTGTGTTTGGAATAGGATTGACTTTTTCAGCGATCATTTTTGTAGCGATGAGCGCAGCATTTTATTAAATAATGGTACAACAGGTAACACAGGGAATTAAAATTTCGGTAAAAACGGAATTTGATGGCACATTTTACAAAAACCGTAAAATGCAGTATGCATTTGCCTATACTGTAACCATTGAAAATCAAAGCAAAGACACTGTCCAACTTACCTCGCGTCTTTGGAAAATAAAGGATTCTCTCAACAATACTGAAATTGTGGAAGGCGAAGGAGTTATAGGTCAAAAACCAATACTATTGCCCGGGGACAGACATTCCTATACCAGCGGCTGCCTTCTGTTTTCACCTTTTGGGGCTATGAAGGGTCACTATAATATGGTCAACTTTGCTACCACACGAAAATTTAGAGTCTCAATTCCGCTCTTCAATTTAAGCGCGCCATTTTCTATGAATTAAAGACCCTTTGGGTTATTAATCCAGTTTGCAAATCTTCATAACGCATTTCAACGGTTTCTTTTTGTTTGGAAATCTGTGTAATGCTTTTTGTTTTTATAAACCCACGGTCCATAATTAGATCACTGGACAAATCACCTTCTCCAGCGGTTTTGTGGAATTTGAGCAGTTCTTCTTCCGAAGGTCTTACTGTTTCTAATAAAAACCTTGAAAACCACTGCTCGCGCTTTTTCTTTAAGTCTTCAGGGTACAAGGGCGAAGAAGACCAAATAGTGGGTGCAAGGGGTCTTTCGGAAAAATGATATTCCCTTCCATCCCAAACCAATTGAAATAATTGTATTTCAGAAATCCATGAAACCAAAACTGCAGTAAAAGGTTCTATATCGTTAAAATCATAAGCTTCTATTTCTTTTTGGAAATCGTCAGTTTTCAACAAGTCTTTTACAACCACCCCCCTACTTTTTTCGTAAAATGGTTTTCGCTCATGGGCCACAAATCCACCATTCATCAAACAAATAATCCTTTTTTTTCCACTCACACCAATCCAAGTTCCACCCGCTACTGCATCTTTTGGATAAAGCAATTTTACGCCATCCTCTTCATATATCTTTGGTGGAAAAGTTTCTCTCTCGGGAGCTTCGTCGCGATTGGATGTGAGAATGAAATCGGTGTTTGATTTTGGTATAAATGTGATGGTGCACATATTTATCAGTGTTCAGTGTTCAGTGTTCAGTGTTCAGTGTTCAGTGTTCAGTGTTCAGTAAAACTAAGGAATTAGGAAATTTTTATTTGTTTAAAACGCAACTATTTTCCTATAATAAAAGGAAAACTGCCAACTGCTACGGGATACTGAACACTAAAAAAATTGTACCTTTGCAATCTTCATAAACAGAAAAAACAAAACAGTTATGGGAAATGGATTTTTTGAAGTACCAATCGCCGTAAATGAACCTGTAAAGAGTTATGCTCCAGGTTCACCGGAACGCAAGGAAGTACTTGAAACCTACAAAAAAATGTACGATTCAAAAGTGGAAGTGCCTTTATTCATTAACGGGAAAGAAGTAAAGACGGGGGATACTGCTACTATGTCACCTCCACACGATCACAAACATGTATTGGGAACGTATCATAAGGCTACCAAAAAAAATGTGGAGGAAGCAATTGAAACTGCGTTGGAAGCCAGAAAAAAATGGGCTGCCATGCCTTGGGAGCAACGCGCAGGAATATTTCTACGCGCAGCAGAATTGATTGCCGGGCCGTATAGAGCAAAGATTAATGCAGCCACTATGCTTGCGCAATCCAAAAATATCTACCAAGCTGAAATAGATGCAGCGTGCGAGTTAATCGATTTTTTACGTTTTAATGTTCAGTTTATGACTGAAATATATGCCGAGCAACCAGAATCAACCTCGGCAAATTGGAACCGAATTGAATATAGACCTTTGGAAGGTTTTATTTATGCAATAACACCTTTTAACTTTACCGCTATAGCTGGAAATCTTCCGGCTAGTGCCGCTTTAATGGGCAATGTGGTTCTTTGGAAACCTAGCGACAGCCAGGTTTATTCCGCAAAAGTCGTGCTGGATGTATTCAGAGAAGCTGGCGTTCCTGCGGGAGTTATAAATATGGTAATGGGAGATCCGGTGATGATAACGGATACTGTTCTTGCAAGCCCCGATTTCAGTGGAATCCACTTTACAGGTTCAACGAATGTTTTTAAAGATATTTGGCAAAAAATCGGAACCAATATCCACAACTACAAAACATATCCGCGTATTGTGGGCGAGACTGGTGGAAAAGACTTTATCGTCGCACATAAATCATCAAACCCAAAACAAGTTGCAACCGCTATGAGCCGTGGTGCTTTTGAATTCCAAGGCCAAAAATGTAGCGCCGCAAGTAGATGCTATATTTCAGAAAGCATTTGGAAAGATGTTAAAAATGATGTGGTTGCAGACATAAGCTCATTCAAAATGGGATCTCCAGAAGATATGGGCAATTTTATAACCGCAGTAATCCACGAAGGTTCTTTTGACAAGCTTGTAAAATATATTGATGCGGCCAAAAAAGACAAAAATGCCGAAATAATTGCTGGTGGAAATTATGATAAAAGCACAGGATACTTTATTGAGCCTACAGTAATAGTTGTTAAAGACCCAAAATATACTACCATGTGCACAGAGCTTTTTGGACCGGTTTTAACTGTGTATGTTTTTGAGGACAGCAAGTGGGAAGAAACGCTCCATTTGGTTGATGAAACCAGTGAGTATGGTTTAACAGGCGCCGTTTTTAGCGAAGATAGATATGCTTTGGAACAAGCCGTAAAAATTCTTGAGAATGCTGCTGGTAATTTTTATATAAATGATAAGCCTACTGGAGCTGTAGTTGGCCAGCAACCATTTGGTGGTGCACGCGCAAGCGGCACAAACGATAAAGCTGGAAGTAAGTTAAATCTTTACAGATGGATTTCTCCGCGGATGGTAAAGGAAACTTTTGTATCACCAACGGATTATAGATATCCTTTTTTGGGATAAATAAATGCTACTCCCAGCGGAAACCAGCCCGACTTTAGAACCCCTTACGGTTCTGCCATAGTTGGACAAACAGGCTTGACAGGATACCCTGGCGGGACTGTAAACCGCCATGTATTCCCGGGTCGCGGAATGAGCCCAGGAGGTACCGCAATGGGCAGAGGCAGTTGGACAGTATCTTCCAATGAAACACTAGCCTTAGGCTCTGAAGTGAATGTAGCCGTGGAAGCTGAAATAGACGTTAACACCAATGTTATAACAATTCACGTGGAAGCTTATTATACGGGAAATAGTCCCGAACCTACTAACAAGTTAAATGTGGCTTTGCTACAAAACAATACCAAAGGCCCTCAAACCGGAGGTGGTCAAGGCAACAATTACAACCACATGCACCGATTAGTAGAAATGATAACAGGACAATGGGGCGAAGACATTAATACAACAACTTCAGGCACTTTTGTGGATCGCACCTATACCTATACCATTCCGCCAGATTACAACGGAGTACCGACAGATATTGCAGAGATGGAAGTAGTAGCTTACATTGCTAATAACACACAGGAAATACCTAGCGGAAGTCGTGCAAACCCTACCTACGCTGGTATTACAAATGATGATGATGCCAACTTAAGATATATAGTTGAACTCCCAAATACATGTAAAAACACCATAACGCCAGAAGTAAACATCCAAAACATGGGGCAAAACACAATTACTTCTTTAGATATCGAATATGTGATTAATGGGGATGTTCATAACTACACATGGACCGGAAGTCTTGAAACCCTTCAAAATGAAACTATCGAGCTTCCCGAAGTATCATATAACCTACAAGGAAACAATACGCTAGTAGTGAGTCTTCCTAATGATGATGACAACGCCAATAATGAAGCTACGGCATCTTTTAATGAAGCCGTTGAAGGAACCGGAATTGTAAACATGGTCTTAAATACAGATGGATATGGAAGTGAAGTAAGATGGTATTTAAGAGACGGAGCAGGAGATATAGTTGACTTTGGCGGACCTTACGGAAACAACCAAACCATAAATGAAACTTTTACATTAGACGTAGATTGCTATTCTTTTGAAATACGTGATACCTACGGTGACGGCGGTGGCTCAGTAACTTTAACAGATCACCATGGAAACCTTATATATTACACTGATGGAGATTATGGCTCAGGTGAAACTATTCAATTCTCGAGTAATGGTGTTTTAGGAGTAAATGACAATCAAGTAAGCAATATTGCTTTATATCCAAACCCAGCAAGCACAATCTTAAATCTTAAAAATGCTGAGAATGCAGATATTCAAATATTTGATATCCTTGGAAAACTTATTCTTTCGCAAACTAATATTTCTAGAGATGCTCAAGTAAACGTTTCAAGTCTTGAAAACGGAACTTACTTTATGAAAATCGCTAAGGATAATGCGGTAATTACAAAAAGATTCTTGGTTACCAAATAAATGCATTTTTATTAAACTTCTTGGAAACCCCGACTCGTTCGGGGTTTTTTTATTACTTTAATTGAAAATCATATTATGGAATATTCAATAAAAAATGAAAGAACCGTTTTTGATGACCATTATAAAATGGTCAAAGCCGAAGTGATTTATGACACCTTTGACGGCAATAAAATAAATACCGAAAGATTGGCCTTTGAAAGAGGCGATTCTGTAGCCATTCTAATTTATGAAAAAGAAACAAAGAGTATTTTAGCAACCAATCAATTTCGGTATCCAACCTGCAAACATACCGAAGGGTGGCTGCTTGAAATTCCGGCTGGATCCTTGGAAGAAAATGAAAAACCAGATGACTGCATTCAACGTGAAGTAATGGAAGAGTTAGGATATAAGCTAACTAGCATAAATCTGATATATACATTTTACACTTCTCCCGGTGCTTCAACCGAGCGCATTTTTTTATACTATTCTGAAATATCCATTAAAGACAAAATTGAAAAAGGTGGAGGAAATTCACAGGAAAATGAAGATATTCAATTGGTGAAAATCCCCGTGTCCGAAATACCTTCAAAAATTATGGAAGTAAAGGACGCAAAAACTATCCTTGCGCTCCAATGGTATGTATTAAAAAACTGTTCTTAAGTTATCAGCATCAGGCTCTCATCCCTTAAATTTTAAAGGAAGGTGCACTACGCTTTTTGTCTCAAAAAAATCTTCTTCAAAATAATCGTATAAAGGAAAAACTGTAGATTTTGGATAATACTTTAATTCTTCGGCCAAGTCACCCCCCTTTAAATATAAAATTCCATTTTTTCGTTCGTGCAAGCTTTTTTTTGCGATTTTGCCGGCTACCCAATGTACAAAGGTTTCCATTTGGGCAACGGCACGGCTTACAATAAAATCATATTTCCCGGAAACGGTTTCTACGCGTGCATTTGTTGTTTTTACATTTTGCAGTTGCAAGCCGGAAACTACCTCTTCTACAACCTTTATCTTTTTTCCGATACTATCGACCAAATGAAATTGCACCTCCGGAAATAAAATTGCCAGTGGGATACCCGGAAACCCCCCGCCTGTGCCTACATCTAATATTCGCGAACCGGGAAGAAACGGTTGTACCTTTGCAATCCCCAAAGAATGAAGAACGTGCCGAAGGTAAAGTTCGTCAATATCCTTTCTGGAAACTACGTTTATTTTTAAATTCCAGTCCTCATAAAGCTCCTGAAGTTTTTTAAATTGAGCTAACTGTGTATCCGTTATTTCCGGAAAATATTTTAATATGAGTTCCATAATTATATTTAAGAGGCAAAAGTATGTTATCTTTGGGAAAATTATGATTTTGTACCTCGAGATTTCCGCAAAAGATAATTATTTTTGTGGCTTTCATTGTAACAATTTCCCGTTAAAAATTTCATTTTGTCATATACACATTTAAATTTCTCCCGAGTTGATAGCGCTAAATTTTTCAGAACGCTGAACAGGCGCGTTAACGATTATTTTAAGGATAACAACATAGCACGCACCGGAAACTGGAAACTGCACTTGAAAACAATCATTATGTTTTCGCTCTATCTAACACCGTACTTCCTGCTTCTTACACTTGATTTTCCTGGCTGGGCACAATTGCTTTTTACCATTATTATGGGCGTGGGCATGGCTGGCGTGGGCATGAATGTAATGCACGATGCAAACCACGGATCCTATTCATCAAAAAAATGGGTGAATAAAATTATGGGCGGAAGCATGTATATTCTTGCGGGAAACGTATATAACTGGCAGGTACAGCACAATGTACTGCACCACACTTACACCAATATCCACGGCCACGACGAAGATCTGGAAGCAGGAAGAATACTTCGATTTTCAAAACATTCTAAGTGGCACAGATTCCATAAATTCCAACACTGGTACAGTCTCTTTTTCTACGGCCTATTAACTTTTAATTGGGTCTTGACCACCGATTTTTTTCAGACAAAAAGATACTTGGCCCGTAAACTTTCCTATGGAAAACTGCCAAAACCGGTTACACAGTGGAGTATTTTGGTCATTACCAAAATAATTTACGTATCCCTTTGGATCGTTATACCCATTCTCTTTTTTAATATTGTCTGGTGGAAAATTCTTTTGGGATTCTTCATTATGCACTATGTTGCAGGCTTAATATTGAGCATTGTTTTTCAACTCGCACATGTAGTAAATTCTACAGATATAATGTTGCCGGACGAAAGCGGAACGATGAAAAACACTTGGGCGATCCACCAGCTATTTACTACAGTAAACTTTTCAACAAACAATAAAATTGTAAATTGGTACACCGGTGGCTTGAACCATCAAGTAGAGCATCATATTTTTCCGAATATAAGCCACATACATTACAAGAATATTTCTAAAATTGTAAAAAGCACTACCAAAGAGTTCAATTTACCCTACAAAGAATATAAAACCACCCGCAAGGCTATTATTGCACATTTTAGGCATTTAAAAGAAATGGGGCTAAAGCCTGCCGTATCCGTTTAAATATTATGGACAACAGACTTTCAAAACGCGTGAACGAGATGGCCACCTCGGCCACATTGGCAATGGCCGCCAAAACAAGAGAATTAAAAGAACAGGGCATAGATATAATTGGGTTAAGTTTGGGAGAGCCAGATTTTCCTGTGCCAGATTTTATTAAGGATGCAGCTATTCAAGCCATTCAAGACAATTACCATTCCTATACACCCGTTGATGGTTATGGCGATCTAAAAAAGGCTATCATCACCAAGTTTAAAAGAGACAATCATTTAGAATATAAGCCATCACAAATTGTGGTTTCCTCTGGAGCCAAGCAGTCATTGGCAAATTTGACAATGGTTTTATTGGATGATGGCGATGAGGTTTTGTTACCAGCACCATATTGGGTAAGCTATGCAGACCAATGTAAAGTTGCCGGTGGTATTCCAAAAGAAATACCTACTTCTATTGAAACCGATTTCAAGGTAACTGCCGAGGCTTTGGAAGCCGCCATTACACCAAAAACAAAACTTATTATTTATAGTTCCCCATGCAATCCAAGTGGCTCTGTTTACAGCAAAAAAGAGCTACGCAAATTGGCCGATGTTTTGGTAAAATATCCAGATGTTATCGTTATCAGTGATGAAATTTATGAACACATAAACTTCAGTGGGGGCCATGCCTCGATGGCAGAATTTGATGATATGTATGACCGTACCGTAGTTGTAAACGGTGTTTCCAAAGCATTTTCCATGACAGGTTGGCGCATTGGCTACATCGGTGGGCCAGAGTGGATCGCAAAAGCCTGCAATAAGATGCAAGGACAAGTTACCAGCGGTGCCAATTGTATTGCACAAAGAGCCACAATCACAGCCTTGGAAAATCCACCAAGCAAGATTCAATTTATGGTAGACGCCTTTAAGGAAAGAAGAAAATTAATTTTGAATTTGCTTTCTGAAATTGAAGGCTTTAAAACAAACCAGCCTGAGGGTGCTTTTTATGTGTTTCCCGATATTTCCTATTTCTTTGGAAAAACCCTGCGCGGAAAAAACATAAACACGGCTTCTGATTTTTCTCTTTATCTTTTGGAGGAGGCCAAAGTAGCAACCGTAACAGGCGAAGCCTTTGGCGACCCAAATTGCATACGTCTTTCTTATGCAGCTTCTGAAACGGAAATAAAAGAAGCCATGCGACGGATTAAGGAAGCCTTAGCGTAACTTGTAGTAGAAACGGGATTGATAAAAATTAATCAATCCCTTTTTTATTTTCAATTTATCAGTACTTTAGACTATTATTTTTTTTAATTTAATCCCAATCATTAACAATGAAAACTAAAATTACCTTAATTCTATTTTTCTTAGTAATTGTCTTTCAAGTACAAGCTCAGGAAAAAACAAATGCTACATACGTTGGTACTATAGGATCGATGGTACATGTACCATCGATAGCTTCCCAAACAAATTTACCGCCTGCGAGGGTAAAAGAACAAGTGATGCAAGATGGAAGAGCTTCCAAAAACTTGATTGTTCCTGGAAAAGACCCCCAGATAGAAGATGATTATTTCAAGAGAAATCCAGACAAGATGGAGCAAGTACTTAGTGGAAGAGCCCCTACCTTGGTTTTTGATGCTGCAGAGTCAAGCTCACAGCCTACCGACCCCTCGATTGGTGTTGGCCCAAATCATGCGGTGGTAGTATTCAATACCGGTTTCAGAATATTTGACAAAAGTGGAAATCCGCTTACAGGACAAATCTCTCCAAATCCAACAATTTTTCCAAACGGAGGTTGCTGCGACCTTACCATTTCATATGATAATGCTGCTGATAGATTTGTAATGACCTTTTTAGGCAATGGTGCACAAATTGCTGTTTCTGATGGTCCAGATCCAGTGAATGACGGCTGGTATGTTTATACTATTCCTCAAATTAATGATTACCAAAAACTTTCTGTATGGAGCGATGGGTATTATATGACTGACAATACTACGGCAACCAATAGAATTTATGCAATGGAACGCACAAAAATGATTGCGGGCGACCCTTCTGCCCAAATAATTGGTTTTCCATTGCCGGGTATTGTAACAAGTGGTTTCTATAGCCCCCAAGCTTTAAATGTAAGCAATAATAATCTTCCTGCCGCTGGAGGCTTACCTATTATATATTTACAAGATGATGCTTGGTCGGGAGTTTCCCAAGATCACATAAAAATATGGACTGTAGACGTAAATTGGGCCAGCCCAGGAAGTTCAACAATATCTGCCCCTGTAGAGCTAACCACTACTCCATTTATTTCAGTTTTTGATGGCGGAAGTTTTTCAAACTTGACCCAGCCAGGTGGTGGCTCTGATATAGATGCATTACAAGCCACCATAATGAATCAGGCCCAATTCAGAAAATTTTCAGACCACAATTCCGCTTTATTCAACTTTGTGGTTGATACGGATGCTTCCGGAGGTGAACTTGCAGGCGTTCGTTGGTTTGAGCTTCGCCAATCTGCAGATGGACAGCCTTGGTCTATTTATCAAGAAGGTACATATACATCACCTGAAGGAAAACACGCTTGGCATGCAAGTATGATAATGGACGTTCAAGGGAATATTGGTATGGGTTATACCGCAATGGCAGGCCCTACGACCCCAAATCCTAATTCAAAGAGAGTTAGTTCCTACTATACAGGACGTTATGCAAACGACCCATTAAATACAATGACTATTGCTGAAGAATTGATCGCTGCAGGAAACCAAAATATTCCTAGCTTTCGCTATGGTGACTATAGTAAAATCGATTTGGACCCTGCTAATGACAAACAATTTTGGTTCATTAATGAATATATGAATAATGGAAGAAAAGATGTGGTAGGTGTATTCCAAATTGCTCCCAACTTCAATAACGATGTTGGAGTTGTTAGTATTGACTCACCAATAACCGGAACCCTTTCAAACAGTGAAACCGTTACCGTTACCATTTTTAACTACGGGCAAAACAGTGCTTCAAACTTTCCTGTAACCTTCCAGGTAGATGGAGGGGCTGTAATTTCAGAAAATTTTACCGGAACAATAGCTTCTGCTGCAACAGCTCAATATACCTTTACAGCTACTGCAAACCTAGGTACTGTAGGGCAAACCTATTCCATTACTTCTGAAACCAACTTGAGTGGTGATCAAGACACATCTAACGATGGTCGCACAAAAATGGTTACTTATCTGCAACCAAATGATATTGGCGTAAGCGCAATTACAGCACCAGTTTCAGGAACTGACTTAACAGCTGCAGAAAATATTGTAGTTACCATTAATAACTTTGGAGGCGAGCCAAAATCAAATTTTGATGTATCGTACAACTTAGACGGAACTATAGTTACAGAAGTAGTTGCCGGTCCTTTAGCAGGAAATTCATCAACCTCATATACTTTTACTCAAACTGGAGATTTTTCTGCACTCGGCACTTATAATCTTAGCGCTTATACTTCCTTACCCGGTGACAGCGATACTTCAAATGATGAAACTTCAGTTGTTATAACAAAGCAAAACTGTCAACCAACAGCCGATTGTACCTTGGGAGATGGCTTTCGATTATTCAGCGTAACCGATATAAACAATCCATCTGCGTGCGAAGGCTATGGTGATTTCACAAATCTTGTTGCCCAAATGGAAGTGGACTCTACCAACGAGCTTACCGTTACTACCGGATATGGTAACCAGTATATTGTAGTTTGGGTAGATTTTAACGATGATTTTGTTTTCACTCCTAATGAAAAAGTAGTTAATAATTACGTAGTAGCTCCCGGTCAAGGTAGCGGAACCTATACAGAAACCATGGATTTGATAATTCCAGCTGGAGCTACAGAAGGACAACACCTTATGCGCGCCAAATCCAATTGGAATAATCCCGTTCCAGAAGATGCTTGTGAGGAAACAACGTACGGTGAAACCGAAGATTATACTGCACAGATTGGAAACTTAGTAGGCATAGATGAAAATATTTTTGACGAAAATGGCTTAACCGTTTTATCGTTGGATAATAACAATTTCGACATAACATTGAAAACAGTAAATTATTCAGGGGCTTTGAACCTCTCTGTTCACAATACGCTGGGGCAAAGATTACTATTCAAAAAACTTGAAAACGACGGTAACGGTTACAGTTATAAATTGGATATGAGCTATGTCGCAAAAGGTGTTTATCTAATTCGTGTTGGAAACAAAAAAGACGGAAGAGTTAAACGAATTATCGTAAAATAATTTTAACACATTTTAAATCTTAAAGAACCCAAAGCACAAATTCTGCTTTGGGTTTTTTCATGCTTCCAATTGCTGTATTTTTACAAAAAAACTTACAATGGCTAAAATTTTATTATTGGGAAGCGGAGAACTGGGTAAAGAATTTACCATTGCCGCAAAAAGAATCGGACAAACGGTAATAGCGGTTGATAGCTATGAGAATGCCCCCGCCGCCCAAATAGCAGATATGACAGAAGTAATAAATATGCTCGACGGGCATGCCTTGGATGCAATCGTGGAAAAATACAAACCAGACTACATTGTTCCAGAAATTGAAGCCATACGCACCGAACGCTTCTACGAATATGAAAAACAGGGCTACACCGTAATCCCTTCCGCAAAAGCGGCAAATTTTACTATGAACCGTAAAGCCATTCGTGATTTGGTTGCAAAAGAGTTGGGCTTAAAAACCGCCGAATACCGTTACGCAACCTCTGTTGAAAGCCTTAAGAAAGCAGTTTTGGAAATTGGTATTCCCTGCGTTATAAAACCATTGATGTCTTCCAGCGGAAAAGGCCAAAGCATCATAAAAACTGAGGCAGACGTTAAAAATGCTTGGAACTATTCACAAGCTGGTTCCCGCGGCGATGTTGCTGAAGTAATCGTGGAAGCCTTTATAAATTTCAATTACGAAATCACACTTTTAACCGTTACCCAACAAAATGGAAAAACACTTTTTTGTCCACCTATAGGCCATCGGCAGGAACGGGGGGATTATATGGAAAGCTGGCAACCCGCAACTATGGAAAATTCAGCTTTAAATGAAGCACAACAAATGGCCGAAAAGGTTACCACTGCCCTAAGCGGTTGCGGTATTTGGGGCGTGGAGTTTTTTGTTGCAGATGATGGGGTGTATTTTTCAGAACTTTCACCACGACCGCACGATACAGGGATGGTAACTTTAGCCAAAACCCAAAACTTCAATGAATTTGAACTGCATCTTCGCGCAGTTTTGGGACTTCCAATTACTGAAATTACACAGGAGCGCATTGGGGCAAGTGCGGTTATTTTAGCTTCGGAAAATTCACAAAATCCAACATTTGAAGGTTTGGAAACTGTGGCTGCTTCCCCGAAAACGGATTTCAGAATATTCGGAAAACCCACCTCGCGACCCTACAGGAGAATGGGAGTGGTTTTAACCTATGACGCGCTTAGCGGAAATATTTCAGAAGTAACGGAAAAGGCAAAAAAGCTAGCGAGTGAAGTAAAAGTAATTTCAAAATAAACCGAAACAATAATTCTTAACTCAAATTATCTGTTTCTCCAGAAAAAGGGAGTTAACAGAATTAGCACGGTAAACAGTTCCAATCTACCAATAAGCATCAAAAAACTGGACCACCACTTTGCCGCATCGGGCAGATATGCATAATTATCTACCGGTCCAAGATCGCCAAGTGCTGGACCTACATTTCCTAAGGTTGAAGCGGCTCCTCCGAGTGCGGTTTTGAAATCCAATCCTATCCAAGAAAAAACCAAGGTTCCTATAATAAATGAAAGCATATATAAAATAAAGAAGCCAAGAATGTTAAATACAATAGGTTGCGGGACAGCTTTTCTGTTATACCGAACAGGTAAAATGGCGTGTGGGTGCAACGTTCTTTTAAATTCAAGAACGCCATTTTTGATCATTATTAGATGGCGCATTACCTTTATTCCTCCGGCGGTGGAACCCGCACAGCCTCCCAAAAACATCATCCCGAAAAAGAAAATTGTCAAAAATGGTGTCCACATGGTATAATCAGCGCTTACAAAACCTGTGGTTGTAATAATTGTAAGTACTTGGAAAAGTGCATGCCGAAAAGCACTCTCAAATTGCCCCCAAACCATTGGGTGTGCAATTCCTGAAAGCGTCACGTCTGCTTCAGAATAAATTAATAAAGCTGCCACAATGGTAAGCCCAATTATAAAGGCTGAATACATTTTAAACTCTTCATCCTGAAAAATCTTCTGAAATTTCCTTTTAAAGGCAAAATAACTTAATACAAAATTGCTTCCCGCCAAAAACATGAATACAATGATAATATATTGAACCACAGGATTGTCATTCCAATAAGCCACACTCGCATTTTTGGTGGAAAACCCCCCTGTGCTCAATGTTGCCAATGAATGATTTATAGCATCAAAAAAGCTCATTCCGGCAATTTTCAACAAAATTGTTTCGGCTAACGTGTAGCCTACATATATAAGCCATAATCTTTTTGCTGTATCTGTAATCCTAGGATGGAGTTTATCGCCTCCCGGTCCTGGAGCTTCAGCTGCGAAAAGCTGCATACCTCCTATTCCCAGTAAGGGCAATATGGCAATAGCCAAAACAATTATACCCATACCCCCAATCCAATGGGTTATACTTCGCCAAAAGAGTACCCCGCGGGGAATGATTTCTATATCGGTTAAAATGGAAGCGCCTGTGGTGGTATAGCCGCTCATTGTCTCAAAAAAAGCATTGGTAAAACTGGGGATTGCCCCCGTAAAGATATACGGCAAAGTACCAATGAGCGCCATAAATATCCACCCAAAAGTAACTATTATGTATCCTTCCCGCTTTTGGATTTCTTTCCGGTGGTTTTTTGTAAAGATCATTCCAATTCCACCTATTCCCAAAGCAACCGTACCCGCTAAAAGCATTTGTGTGAGGACACCATCTTCATAATACCAACTAACTATGGAAGACAACAACATAAAACCCCCATTAACTATGAGCAAAAGGCCCATGAGGTGTAAAATGATTCTATAGTTAAGTTTTGTAAGTGAATTCATTATATGAAAAGTTTTTCCACTTTTCCAATGGATTGCGGAAGACAGCAAACCACTACTCTATCGCCACTTTTAATTTCAAAATCGCCCAATGCAATAATTCCTTCTCCATTTCTTACTACCCCGCCAATGATTGCAGAAGCAGGAAAATCAAGATCCTTTATCTTTTTATTGCAAACTTTGGAATGCGAGTAAACCACAAACTCCAAAAGTTCGGCATTCATGTTGTTCAACTTTGTAATTGCCACAACTTCTCCTTTGCGTACGTAGCGGAATATATTATTTGCCGCGAGAAGCTTTTTGTTAATAAGCGTATCAATGCCAATAGAATGGGATAGCTGAAAATAATCCATATTTTCAACCAAGGCGATGGCTTTTTTTACGCCTTTGGATTTGGCAACCAAACAGGACATAATATTGGTTTCGCTATTCCCGGTTACCGAAATAAATGCGTCCATATCTTCAATAGATTCTTCCTGAAGCAGATCTACATTTCTACCATCCCCATTAATTACCAGACAGCCCGGAATATCATCGGCTATTTCAAAAGCTTTGTCCTTACTGCTTTCTATAAGTTTTACCCTAAAACTGCTTTTGCAAAGGTCTTTTGCTGTTTTGTAACCAATTTTACTTCCGCCGAGAATCATTACATTTTTAATTTCCTGCCGGACTTTTCCGGTAAGTTTAAAAATTTGTTCCAAGCCATTTTTACAAGTGGTAAAATATACTTGGTCGCCCTCCTTAAACTGTGTATCGCCTCTGGGAATCAATGTATATTGTGTTCCGAAACGCTGCAAAGCAATGGGCACATACCGCAGCTCGGGATGCAACTTTGCAACTTCCTTCACAGATTTACCTACAAAAGCAGACGTACGTGAAAGATTTAGACCAATCATCGTCAATGCACCATCTTCAAATTCATAGGTGTCGTTGAAAGCGCTTTGGTTTAACAGCAACTCTATTTCATTTGCAGCCAATGATTCTGGTGAAATAAGTTCGTCAATACCAAACTTCGTAAACCCTACCTCATCTTTTCTATCTATAAATTCGGTGTTGGAAATACGGGCAATGGTCCTTTTTGCGCCCAATTGTTTAGCTAGTACACAAACAGTAATGTTTGTGGTTTCGCTGGAAGTTACAGCTATTACAAGATCGGTATCATTCACCCGGGAATCCTGAAGCACAGAAATGGAAGTGGCATCGCCCCTTACTACGCGAATGTCCAAATGCGTATCCGCATTAGCTAATGAGTCGCGATTGGTATCAATAAGGGTAATGTCCTGTGATTCAAAAGACAATAGCTTCGCCAAGTGAAATCCCACCTCGCCGGCACCAGCAATGATAATCTTCATTAAGATTGAATTTAATTTTTAAAATAGGCTTACCGAAGTTTTTCCAAATAAGGCTATTTTAATATATATGTGTGTGCAAAGATATAGAAATAAAAGCCATGGATTAAGATATTGTATTTCAAGAAGAAATATGGATAAATAGGTTGAAACTTTAACAAAGTTACCAGCGCCTCTCAAAAAATATGTAGTTTTGCAAGCGCAATTTTATGGAAAAGAAAATAACCCCCTATAAAGATTCTTCGGAAGGAAAAAAGAAGCAGGTTGAACAGATGTTCGATACTATCTCTGAAAATTATGACGGCCTAAACCGTGTAATTTCTTTGGGTTCCGATGTCAAGTGGCGAAAAAAGGTAATCAAAATGGTTGCCGCAGTAAAACCTGAAACCATTTTGGACATTGCTACGGGCACCGGCGATCTGGCCATTCAGTTTGCCGAAAAAACTTCCTCGGAAAAAATTGTGGGCTTGGATATTTCCGAAGGAATGTTATCCGTTGCCCGTAAAAAGGTTACTGGAAAGAAAATTTCAGAAAAGATCGAGTTTGTGCAGGCAGATTCTGAAGCTTTGCCTTTTGAAGACAATACTTTTGATGCCATTACTGTTTCCTTTGGAATCCGGAATTTTGAAAATCTTGAAAAAGGCCTTTCTGAAATTCTCCGTGTCTTAAAGAAAGGGGGCTTGTTTGTAATCTTGGAAACTTCGGTACCCTCAAAATTTCCTTTTAAGCAAGGGTATTATTTTTATTCAAAAAATATTTTGCCCTTGGTGGGAAAGCTCTTTTCCAAAGACAAAGTTGCGTACAGATATTTGAGCGAAAGTGCCTCCGTATTTCCGCACGGGGAAAAGCTCAACAATATTTTGCGCAAAATTGGGTTTAATGAAGTGAAAAATAAACCACAGACTTTCGGTGTGGCAACTATCTATAATGCTACTAAATAATTTATGAAGAAGCTATTTTTTGTACTGGCCCTTTTATGTATTGCAAACAGCGCAAATGCGCAGTGGTTTTTTAATAAGGAGCGCCTGGCTAATTTGGAAAATTTCGACAAAAAACGTTTTTCGTGGGGCTACTTTTTAGGTTTTAACAGTTACGATTTCAAAATTGATTATAAAGACCAATATGCAGATACCAATACTGACATTTTGGTAGAGCGATCGGCGGGTTTTAATGTAGGACTTATTGGCGATATGCGGATTAACGAGTATTTCAACCTACGTCTTGAGCCTGGGCTTTATTTTACACAGCGTAACTTAACTTTCCCCGGTTTTGAAGAACCCAAGGATTATCTGCGCGAAGTGAAATCAACCTATATTCATGTACCGTTACTGCTAAAAGTCTCTACAAAACGCTTGAACAATATTAAACCGTTTATTATTGGCGGTGTTTCAACCTCGCTCAATCTTTCCAGCAATCAAGACAATCCCGAGGACAACGAGCAGGGAAAATTCCGTATGACCAAGAGCACCAATTATTATGAATTAGGGTTTGGGATTGATTTCTACTTATATTATTTCAAATTTACACCTTCCATCCGCGGTGTTTTTGCAATGAATGACGAATTGGTTCGCGACGATGACCCCAACAGTCCGTGGACCGGAAATATAGAGAAGCTATCCACCCGTGGAATTTTCGTGAACTTTACATTTCAGTAGCCCTTCTAAATTCGCTTAAAAGAATTGCCGCGGCCGTTGCCACGTTGAGACTTTCTGTTTTTTGGGTTTTTCCGAAACGCGGAATGGCGACTTTATGGTTTATTTTTTTGATTATTTCTTCGGAAATACCATTTGCCTCATTTCCCATTACAATTATACCTTCCTTCGGAAGTTTTTCGAAATAGATATTTTTTCCATCCATAAAACCTCCAAAAATAGGAAGTTTGGTTTCTTCCAAATATTCTGAAAGAGACAGATAATGAACCTGAACCCTTGCCAAGGAGCCCATCGTGGCCTGTACTACCTTCGGATTGTAACTGTCTACCGTGTCTTCGGAACAAATTAATTGCTGCACCCCAAACCAATCGCAAAGCCGAATAATGGTACCCAAATTTCCAGGATCGCGTACGGCATCCAAGGCTACAATCAAACACGAATCCTGCAATGGCTTTGGTTTCGGAATTTCAAAAAGTGCCAAGGAAGTGTTTGCGGTTTTCAGAAAACTGATTTTTTTTAGCTCTGCTTCGGTAACCTGAAAATGATTTTTTTCGGTAATTTGAGCAGCATCGGTTGAAAAAAACGAGTGGAGATGCAAGCCCTCCTCCAACAATTCATCAATAACTTTTGAGCCTTCCGCCACAAAAAGTCTGCTTTGGTTACGGTACTTTTTTTGTTGCAGGCTCGTTATTAATTTTGTTTGACTTTTGCTGACCAAAATATAGTATTTTTGAAATTGAATAATAACGTACACTTGAAGCGCGACCTCACAAAAATATCACTATTTATAGTATTAATAAGTTTATTTTTATCCTGTAATGCTGTAAAGAGGGTTCCGGAAGACAAATATTTGCTCACAGAAAATATTATTTTGGTGGATAGCGTGAAAATTAAAGAAACTGGCGTTTACAGCCAGTTAGCGCAAAAACCAAATACTTCTATTCCTTTAATTGGCCTGCCATTGGGCCTGCATATTTACAATCTTGCAGACCCACAGCCCGACTCAACTTTTAACAGATGGCTCCATAAAAACCCCAAACGCGAGGAACGACTTATTCGCCTTTTATCAAAAAAACAGGTAAACCAATTGGACAGTAGTTATGTTAACTTCAACCAATGGCTTCAAAAATCTGGAGACGCTCCGGCTATAATCGATAAACAAAAAATAGAGAAATCATTGGTCAGGTTAAAACGCTGGTATGCCAGTTACGGCTATTTTAATGATGAAGTGGACTATAAAATTGAGCCGAGCGAAAAAAAGAAAAAACGCGCAAAAGTCACTTATTTTGTAAAAAAACACCAACCTTATTTTGTGGGCGATTCCATTATTGAAAAGATTAGCTCGCCAGTGGTAGATTCCCTTTTTCAACGCACCAAAGGCAAATCATTTATAACTCCTGGAAAACAATATGCTGCCAATGATTTTGTGAACGAACGCGATAGGCTCACCATTCAATTCAGGAACTCTGGGCTATACCACTTTGAACAGGAATACGTAGGTTTTGAAGCCGATACGGTAAACACAAACCACAAAGCAAATATTACCTACATTATTCCAGACCGAAAAATAACGGAGGGCGACAGCACCTACACGGTTCCTTTTAAAGTGCACAATATTAATGAGGTGAGAATCGTGACCGATTATTCCTATGAAAATCGTGACAAAATTTTTCAAGATTCCATAAGTTACAAAGGTTATAAGCTTTTCAGTTATGGCAAGATGCGATTTCGCCCCAAAGCCATTACAGATGCAATTTCCATCATCCCAGGAAATATTTATAAAGACATAGACCGCACGTTGACCTATAATCAGATTAGCGATCTTCGAATTTTTAAATATCCAAATATCAATTATTCTGAGGTTGCCTCAGATACCACGGGCGGCTTGCTAAACTCCACTATTCTTTTAAGTCCCCGCGATCGGTTTACCCTAGGTGTAGACTTTGATGCCTACACGTCCACCATTCAGCAATTCGGAATTAGTTTCAGTGGAAACATGATTTTCAGAAATATATTTCGCGGGGCGGAAATACTTGAAATTTCAGGTCGTGGTAGTCTTGGTTCTTCAAAAGATGCGGCAGACAGCGAAAGCAAATTTTTTAATATTTCAGAATTTGGAGGCGATGCAAAACTTACATTTCCGCGCATAATTTTTCCCATAAATACCGAAAAACTTATTCCCAAGTATATGTCGCCTTCTACTAGCCTCAGTCTTGGCGCAAGTTTACAGAACAACATAGGCCTGGACAGGCAAACCATAAATGGGGTTTATAACTACCGATGGAAACCCTCAAAAATACTAACCTATCAAGTAAACTTATTAAATTTACAATATGTAAGAAACTTAAATGTCGAGAATTACTACAACGTTTATAAAAGCTCTTATAACAGGCTGAATGAAATAGCACAGGAATTAAATTATGATTTCAACAATCCAGCAAGCAACCCGAACCTTGAAATTCCCAATGAGACCCAACAATTCATCTCAGATGTTTTAACCGAAACCATCCCAGCCGATACAGATAATTATGCCGAGGTTTTAAGTATTTCTGAACGTCAGGCCAGATTGACGGAGAACAACTTAATTTTTGCGTCAAATCTAACCCTAACAAGAGATACTAGAGAAAATTTAAATGACAATAATTTTTCGCGCCTACGCCTGAAAATTGAATCTGCAGGAAACCTGCTTTCAGGAATATCAAGCCTTATCAGCTCACAAAAAAATGAGGATGGAAATTACAGGGCATTAGGAGTGGTTTATTCACAATATATAAAACCAGAAGTCGAGTACATCAAACACTGGGATATAGACAGTAAAAATATAATAGCCGTACGCGCTTTTGGCGGAATTGCAATACCATACGGAAACAGTAACAGCATACCCTTTACTCGAAGTTATTTTGCCGGGGGAGCAAATGATAATAGGGGCTGGAAAGCTTATGACGTAGGCCCGGGAAGCAGCGGCAGTATTCTGGATTTTAACGATGCAAACTTCAAGCTTGCCTTTAATGCCGAATATCGTTTTACAATACTGGGCGATTTTAAGGGAGGTTTGTTTGTAGATGCAGGCAATATCTGGAACGTCCTAGATAACATTGATGACGAAGCTTCTGTTTTTAATGGCATTGCAGATTTAAAGGAAATTGCCGTTGCGACCGGTATTGGGCTTCGGTACGATTTCGGCTTTTTTGTATTTCGATTTGATGTAGGTTTTAAAACCCACAACCCCGGAAAACCTGTTGGCGAGAGGTGGTTTACAGACTATAGTTTCCGCGAGGCAGTTTACAATATAGGCATCAACTATCCCTTCTAAACCATATAAATTTGTTATTTTTGCTTGCTAAACACATTTAATTATGAGCCACGGAATTGTACCCGGTGTAGCAACCGGAAAAGAAGTTCAAAAAATACATAAATACGCAAAAGAGAAAGGTTTTGCTATGCCAGCAGTAAATGTTGTGGGTTCTGATAGCGTTAATGCCGTTATGGAAACTGCTGCCGCACTAAATTCTCCCGTTATTATTCAGTTTTCAAACGGCGGAGCACATTTTAATGCGGGTAAAGGACTTTCGAATGAAAACGAAAGAGCTGCAATAGCGGGAGGTGTTGCCGGGGCAAAACACATTCATGAACTTGCAAAGCTCTATGGCGCCACGGTAATACTTCACACAGATCATTGTGCAAAAAAATTACTTCCTTGGATTGACGGCTTGCTGGATGCAGGTGAAAAATTTTACAAAGAAACCGGAAAACCCCTATACAGTTCGCATATGATAGATCTTTCCGAAGAACCTATCGAAGAAAATATTGAAATCTGCAAACGTTATTTGGAACGCATGAGCAAAATAGGGATGACACTAGAAATAGAGCTTGGAATCACAGGTGGTGAAGAGGACGGCGTGGATAATACCGATGTAGATTCATCAAAACTATACACCCAACCCGAAGAGGTTGCTTATGCTTACGAAGAGCTTTCAAAAATAAGCGACCAATTTACCATAGCTGCGGCCTTTGGGAATGTGCATGGGGTGTACAAACCCGGAAACGTAAAGCTGACTCCCGTTATTCTTAAAAATTCTCAGGAATATGTTCAGAAAAAATTCAATACTGGCCATAACCCGATAGATTTTGTTTTCCACGGCGGAAGTGGTTCTACTTTGGAAGAAATTCGCGAAGCCATTAGCTACGGGGTAATAAAAATGAACATTGACACCGATATGCAATTTGCTTTTACAGAAGGTGTACGCAACTATATGGTGAATAATCTGGAGTATTTAAAAACTCAGATCGGGAATCCCGAAGGCGATGACCTTCCAAATAAAAAATATTACGATCCACGAAAATGGCTTCGCGAAGGCGAAATCACATTCAGAAAAAGACTTGAAAAAGCTTTTGAAGATTTGAACAACGTCAATACGCTATAAACCTTCATTGATAATATAAACATTAAATAAACAGTAGTTTATGCCTTGGTTTAAAAGAACAAAAAAGGGAATTCAAACCCCAACCGAAGAAAAAAAGGACGTACCAAAAGGATTATGGTACAAATCGCCCACCGGAAAAATTGTTGATAGCGAAGAGCTTGAAAAGAATTTTTACGTAAGTCCCGAAGATGGGTATCACGTACGCATAGGAAGTAAAGAATACTTTGAAATCCTTTTTGACGATAACAAATTTAAGGAGCTTGATAAAAACCTTACGTCCCAAGACACCTTAAGGTTTGAGGACAAAAAGAAATATACCGATAGGCTTAAGGAAGCCCAAGATAAAACTGGACTTAAAGATGCTATTCGGTGTGCCGTTGGAAAATCCATGGGAGCAGATTTGGTAGTTGCCTGTATGGACTTTAGCTTTATTGGAGGTTCTATGGGAAGCGTTGTAGGCGAAAAAATTGCACGTGCTGCTGACTATTCCCTTCAAAAGAAAATACCTTTGCTAATAATTTCAAAAAGCGGCGGCGCCAGAATGATGGAAGCTGCCCTTTCACTGATGCAACTTGCCAAAACAAGTGTAAAACTTGCTCAGTTAAGCGATGCTGGAATTCCTTACATTTCATTGTGCACAGACCCAACCACAGGAGGAACGACCGCATCATTTGCTATGTTAGGAGATATAAATATTAGCGAGCCTGGAGCCTTAATAGGTTTTGCAGGACCACGCGTAGTTCGTGATACTACAGGAAAAGAACTACCTGAAGGTTTCCAAACTGCTGAATTTTTATTAGAGCACGGCTTCCTCGATTTTATTACCCACCGCCGCGATCTCAAAAGAAAAATAAATCTTTATCTCGATTTGGTTTTGAATAGACCACTTCGTGAAAAAACCGCATAAAAAAAGCTGCTCTATTCGAGCAGCTTTTTTTCATTTTTTTAATCTCAATTCATTATAAATGGATATTCTTCTCCATTAAAAATAAAAATTGCTTGGTTATCGCATGTACCATCACCAAAATCAATAGCTGCCGTTACGCCGTCTTGGGTTACTTCCAGTACTCCACTAACCAGATATCTACAAGCTAATTTACGCACCAAAGTATCAGTCACCGCTCCGCTTCTTTCAAAACCATTGGTGAATTCGGTTTGCCAATTTCCGGTTACATGATACACATTATCCAACCAAGTGCCGGAGCCAACACCTTCAACCCATTCAGAAACACGTAGGCCGTTACGGGTTCCTGTTATGGTTGAGTTAGGAAAACTAACAGTTATACTTTCATTCAAAGTTGATTGTGGGTTTCCATTTTGATTGGCAATTTCATATAAAAATTCACCGCCGCCGCTCACGCCATTATCATTGAAAATAAAATCATTATATATGTAAGTTACCGTATAAGTGCCCCCCACCAAAGGACCATAATCCAAAATAATACTTCCAGAAACAACGTTTCCATTGTTTAATGTACAGGAATCGCCAAAATCTATCAAAACCAAGACACTATTACCTTGAACACTCACAGTAATCTCTGTACATTCTGGAAATAAAGATAGCTGATTCATGCCACGGCCCTCTACTTCTATTTCAACAAACGCCTGCTCCATTATATTAAAGGTTCCTTCAGCAACATTATCCATTTTTGCAGCTCTAGCCGAATTATCCGAATTAAAATTCACTTCTTCTTTAGGATCGTTATCTTCTTTATCGCAACTTGTAAAAAGAAAAAATCCTCCAAAAAGTAAGGTAAAAAAAAGTTTAAAAATGATGTTTTTCATACATTAAGGTTTAGGAGTTAGGTGTCTATAACGCTGAAAACCTCATTTCAATATATTTGAATTAATTTTTATTTGAAACACAGCTATTTCAAAATCGATTTTGTACTTTTGCAACCTTGATTATCAAAATGGTAATCAGTACATAAAAATCATTTTAATAATATTGGCATGTATTTATCCACAGAAGAAAAAGGTAAAATTTTCGAAAAACACGGAAAGTCTAAAACTGATACTGGTTCAGCAGAAGGACAGATTGCGCTATTCACATATCGCATCGAGCATTTAACAAAGCATCTTAAAACAAACCACAAAGACTATAACACTGAGCGTTCTTTGGTAATGTTGGTAGGTAAAAGACGTTCGCTACTAGATTATCTTATGAAAAAAGATATTCTTCGTTACCGTGCAATCGTTAAAGAATTAGGATTACGTAAGTAATATTTTAAAGGGCTCTTACGAGCCCTTCATTTTTAATTTTTCAGAACTTACTTCTGAAACACACAGAAAAGCTACCCTTAGGTTTTTCATTGGTCAACCACAACAACACAACAACACGCGACTGATAAACAGTCGTTGACCATTTTTAACCGTCCGTTTTAAGGACAAAATGAAAAACAAATGATACCTAAAGTATTTAGAGAGGTCATAGACCTTGGTGATGGACGTGAAATCTCCATCGAAACCGGAAAATTGGCAAAACAGGCCCACGGCTCTGTTGTTGTACAATCCGGAAAATGTATGTTGCTGTGTACCGTAGTTTCAAACTACAAACAGAGCGATGTTGATTTTCTACCCCTAACCGTAGATTATCGTGAAAAGTTTGCTGCTTCGGGACGTTACCCTGGCGGTTTCTTCAAAAGGGAAGCAAGACCAAGCGATGGCGAAGTATTGACCATGCGTTTGGTGGATCGTGTATTGCGTCCACTTTTCCCAAAAGATTATCACGCCGAAACACAAGTGATGATCCAGTTAATGAGCCATGATGAGGATGTAATGCCAGATGCAATGGCAGGTTTGGCCGCTTCCGCAGCTATCCAGCTATCCGACTTTCCTTTTGAATGTGCTATTTCTGAAGCGCGCGTGGGAAGAATAGACGGAAAATTCATCATAAACCCAACCCGTGCCCAATTGGAGGAGTCTGATATCGATATGGTGATTGGCGCATCTGCTGATTCTGTGATGATGGTTGAAGGCGAGATGAAAGAAATTTCAGAAGAAGAAATGGTTGAGGCCATTAAATTTGCCCACGAGCACATAAAAAAACAATGTGAGGCCCAGCTTAGATTGGCCGAAGCTGTTGGCAGAAAAGAAGTTCGTGAATACGAAGCAGAGCGCGAAGATGAAGACTTGAAAAAGAAGATTCACGATATGGCGTATGATAAAGTATATGCCGTAGCAAAATCTGCATCCGCAAAACACGAACGTAGTGCTTCTTTTGATGCAATTAAGGAGGAAATTAAAGCAACTTTTTCTGAAGAGGAATTGGAAGATTTTGGAGATTTAATTTCAAAATATTATTACAAAGCAGAAAAAGCTGCCGTTCGCGATCTTACCTTAAACGAAGGTTTGCGCTTGGACGGAAGAAAAACAGACGAGATTCGCCCAATATGGTGTGAGGTTGATTACCTTCCTTCAACCCACGGTTCGGCTATTTTTACACGTGGTGAAACACAAGCTTTGGCAACCGTTACTTTGGGAACTTCTCGCGAAGCAAACCAAATTGACATGCCATCTTTTGAAGGCGAAGAGACCTTCTATCTTCACTACAACTTCCCTCCTTTCTCAACTGGTGAGGCCCGCCCAATCCGCGGTACTTCCCGTAGAGAGGTTGGTCACGGAAACTTGGCGCAACGCGCATTGAAAGGAATGATTCCTGCAGATTGCCCTTATACCGTTCGTGTGGTTTCAGAGGTTTTGGAATCTAATGGTTCTTCTTCTATGGCAACGGTTTGCAGCGGAACAATGGCGTTGATGGATGCTGGGGTTCAATTGAAAAAACCAGTTTCAGGGATTGCAATGGGATTGATTTCTGATGGTGAAACTGGAAAATACGCAGTACTTTCAGATATTTTGGGTGATGAAGATCACTTGGGAGATATGGACTTTAAAGTTACCGGAACGGCTGACGGAATTACCGCTTGCCAAATGGACATTAAAGTGAAAGGCCTTTCCTATGAAATTTTGGTAAATGCGCTGAAACAAGCTGCTGCCGGTAGACTTCATATTCTTGAAAAATTGACGGATACCATTGCAACACCAAATGCAGATGTGAAGCCTCACGCTCCAAAAATGGTTACCGTTACTATTCCAAACGAATATATTGGTGCTTTAATTGGACCTGGCGGAAAAGTAATTCAAGAGCTTCAAAAAGCTACAAAGACTACAATTGTAATCAACGAAGATCCTGTTACCGAAGAAGGTATCGTGGAAATTCTTGGAACAAACCAAGAAGGAATTGATGCCGTATTGGCGAAGATTGATTCGCTTACATTCAAGCCAGAAGTGGGTAGTGTTTACGAAGTGAAAGTTATTAAGATGCTTGATTTTGGGGCTGTTGTGGAGTACACAGACGCTCCTGGAAACGAGACCTTGCTTCACGTGAGCGAACTTGCTTGGGAACGTACAGAAAATGTATCCGATGTTGTAAATATGGGTGATGTGTTTGATGTGAAATTCCTTGGTTTCGATCCTAGAACCAAAAAAGATAAAGTTTCAAGAAAAGCATTGTTGCCAAAACCGGAAGGCTACAAAGAACGCCCACCACGCGACGACAACCGAAGCGGCGGACGTGATAATCGTGGACGCGACAACCGTGGCCGTGACAATCGCGATAGAGATAGAAAGAGAGATTAATTCTTTTTTAGTAAATAAAAAGCCTTCAGAAATGAGGGCTTTTTTTATTTAGCACGCAACCTTTTAAAAATTGTCAGACTATAGGGAAACACCGCAATAAAACGATTATGAAAAATTTTTGGTTTTTGCCCTTAATACTTCTATTTATAACTTTTAATTCCTGTGAAGACGAACCCATCAGCAAAGCGGATCCCTCAAAAGTGATTCAGGTAAACTCTGAACTTTACAACATGATAGAAAGAGCTGCAGGAAAAGATTTTGACAACGAAATTACCTGTATAGACTTCAACTACGCCTTTACACTTGTTATTTATGATGAGAACATGGACATCTTCGGCTACCAACTTATAAATAGCGATATTGAATTCAGTGATTTTTTAGGCACTTTGGAAGAAGGAAAATCCATCAGTCTAAGTTATCCAATAAGCAGTATTCTAAACAACGGTCAGCCCTATGTAATAAATAACAACGACGAACTGAAAGAAGCAATAGACCAATGTTTGGACGCAGATACAATTATAACTTGCAACAATATTCTAACGGAAACTTTTTGTATATGGCAAATAGATCATCTGGATGGCCCCAATAGTCAGTATGACAATTCCTATTTTGAAGTTAGTAATTTCGGAAATGCAGGACTTTACTTCCAAGAGCATGCTTTTGGAGGAACTTGGGTCAACTATTTTATTGAGGATGAATTGCACCTCAATATTTTTATCACAGGCGATGAAAATGTAAGCGATGACTGGAATTTTGATTGGAAAGTGGTCAGTTTTGACGAAACACAATTAGAAATATCAAATGGAACGGATAGCTATCGTTTCATAAAGGACTGCTATGAGCCCTGCCGAAAATTTCTTTTTGAGGAATGCGAAATTGACCCCGGTTCCCAAAGGGCAATGTTTGATCTGGAAAGTTATTTTGAATGTTTCTTTCCTCTTACCGGAATAAATAATCCAGAAACGGTAATTGCAACATATTTTGAAACTTATGAAGATATGCTTGCCAGGGCCAACCCAATTGGAAATTTGCTATACGAAAACAGCATCAACCCACAAGTAATCTATATTAGATTTGACGATGCAAATACTGGCGAATATGTTACATTTTTACCTATAATTTTAAAAGCAGTTCAATGTTAATAATTAAATCATTCAATATGAAAAAACAGTATCTTTTTTTCGCTTTTTCAATAATACTCTTAAGTGTATTTTCAGCTTGCAGCAGCAGTGATGAAACCTCTGAAGAAGAATTAATTCTAGAAATTGGGCAGGAATACCAAGGAGGAAAAATCTTTTATATAGATGAAACTGGTCAACACGGATTAATTGCGCATACGGCAGATTTAGGATTGGGAGATTGGGGCTGTTTTTACAATGACGGTTCCGTCCCAGACTTTGAACCGCCCACGGAACCCATAGCACAGAATAACGGTATTGGTTTCGGCATGCAAAATACGACGGCTATTTTAAATTTTTGCGGAGATCCGGATATTGCAGCTAGATTGGCATCAAACCTAGATGTCAATGGCTTTAATGATTGGTATTTGCCTTCTATTGATGAATTGGAATTAGTATATCAGCACAGAGATTTAATTGGAGGATTTCCAGATTTAGACAATGATCCTATTGAAGATGGATTCATAATTTACGCAAGTTCTTCTGAAGGTTGGGCAACAAACGATGGCAATGGTGGATTTATATATTTGAATTATCAGGTGTATGATTTTTCCATAACCACGGCATTACCAAATACCCGAAATCTTTATACTAGCAAAAGTAGTGAGGCGCTGGTGAGACCTATACGTTCGTTCTAAAAAACCAATATTTTATTTGAAAATAGAAGAATTAATAAAACAATGCATTAAAAATGACCGGGCAGCACAAAACGAGCTGTTCCGGAAGTATAAAGACACCCTTTATTTTACCTCTCTGAAATATTGCAGAAACGAAGCCGATGCCGAAGACAACCTACACGATGCTTTTATAACCATATTTCAGAATATAAAAACATACAAAAACAAGGGTTCTTTTGAAGGTTGGATGAAGCGGATAACCATTTATAAAGCGATTGACAAATACAAAACCAAAAAGCTGCTAAATGTTGAAATTAAAGATGATATACTGGAAGATGAAGTGATAGTTGAATATGAAGAAAATCTCTCACTGGACCAACTTTTGACGCTTATCCAGAATTTGCCGGATCAGTACAGGCTCGTGTTCAACCTTTATCAAATGGATGGATTTTCACACAAAGAAATTGCTTCACTTTTAAATATTTCTGAAGGGACTTCAAAATCAAACTATCATCGGGCAAAACTTATTTTACGTGATAAAATCATTGCTTTAAGCGAGGCTATTAACCCAAAAATATTTTGAAATGGGAGAGAAAAAAGACATAGGAAAGCTTTTTGAAAATAAGCTGAAGAAAGGAAAGAAAACTCCCGAAAACAGGCTTTGGGAGAAGATAAACACTTCGCTTAACAAAGAAAAACGCCGTAGAAAAAGAATCTTTTACTATTGGATTTCAGGAGGGCTAATTTTAAGTTTATCGGGAGCATTTTTGTTTTTTGGTAACAGCGATTTTTTAAAAATAAATTCAACGGCAACAAAAAATATTAATGAAAAATTGGAGAATAACGCTTCTTCGGAAAAAATAGATGATGCGAAATCTTTTAAAATTGTACCTATTGATTCACTTTCCACGCAAGTCCAAGATGAAAAGCTGCGTAAAATAACCAGTGCCAAAGAAAATCAGCCTGCTCATTTCCCACAGAAATTAGAAGAAAAAAAATCAAAAAAGAATTCTGAAAAAAAGGCTTCAAAAAACACAAGCTTAGATGAAAGTTTTAAAGTTTCAGAAAAATATTATTACTACAACAGCCGTGACGGTAAGCAAATTGTAACCCAAGACAAGAGCGAAATTGACAGTTTAATATTAAAAAATAATAGAGAGCTTGATTCTTCAAATATTAATAAGAAAGATACTTTAAGGCAATAATTAAATAGCTCCTGTAGTTAAATTTTAAAAAAAATAAAACTTTTGTAACCTTTTCCGTATTTGTTACGTATAATCCAATACACAAGTTTAAACCTTAATCTACAGGACAAACCTTAATGAGACAACTTAAAATTACAAAGCAGGTAACCAATAGGGAAACTGCTTCATTAGACAAGTATCTTCAAGAAATTGGAAAAGTTGACTTAATCACCGCAGACGAAGAAGTAGAATTGGCACAGCGCATAAAAGCCGGTGACCAGCGTGCTTTGGAAAAATTGACCAAAGCAAACCTTCGTTTCGTAGTTTCGGTGGCAAAGCAATACCAAAACCAAGGACTTACCCTTCCAGACCTTATTAATGAAGGAAATCTTGGCCTTATTAAAGCCGCACAACGTTTTGATGAAACCCGTGGTTTTAAATTTATTTCATATGCCGTATGGTGGATTCGTCAATCTATTTTACAGGCATTGGCAGAGCAATCGCGTATTGTGCGATTGCCGTTGAACAAAATTGGAAGCATCAACAAGATAAACAAAATGTATGCTTATCTTGAACAAGCCAATGAGCGCCCACCTTCCGCTGAGGAAATCGCGAAAGAGCTGGATATGACCATAAACGATGTAAAAGAGTCCATGAAAAACTCCGGCCGTCACGTATCCATGGACGCACCACTCGTTGAAGGAGAAGACAGTAACCTTTATGACGTTTTGCGTAGCGGTGAGAGTCCAAACCCAGATCGTTCCTTATTGCACGAATCACTTCGAACCGAAATTGAACGTGCTTTGGAAACGTTAACTCCCAGAGAGGCTGATGTTATAAGATTATATTTTGGGCTTGGTGATCAGCACCCAATGACTTTGGAAGAAATAGGCGAAACCTTTGATCTTACCCGTGAACGTGTACGCCAAATTAAAGAAAAAGCGATTCGCAGATTGAAGCACACTTCACGCAGCAAAATATTGATGACTTATTTGGGATAATTCCCGTAACGATAACTTACAGTATCAGTTTCTCAGTCTTACTGAGAAAATACTGTTCGTTTTTTGATTGATGAATGACCTCCGGCTGATTACCGGAGGTTTTTTCTATCTTTACAGCAGCATGGAACATACAATCTGTTATTTGAGCAAGCAAGCCGAAACCCTGGAAAATCCAGAGTTAGAAAAATTGTTTGAATTTATTGTAAATATGAATCCATCGTTGGATATAACTGGAGCGCTTCTTTACAACAATAATTTCTTTCTTCAAGTATTGGAAGGCAGTAAAAACACCTTGAAAGAATTATTTTCAAAAATCAGAAAGGACAAAAGGCACACAGATGTTCTGATGATATTTGATCAACAAATTGAAAATAGAATTTTTCAAAATTACGAAGCAAACTTCAGCATACTAAAAACCGAATCAGACATTAAAAGTTTGAATACTTATCTTTCCAATTATGATTTTGAAAACAAATATCCCAAAAACATAAAATCACTTATCGAACCTTTTTTACTTTAAACATAATGAAACATACAATTATAGCCCCATCCATACTTGCGGCAGATTTTGCAAATCTTCAGCGCGATATTGAAATGGTTAACAACAGTGAAGCGGACTGGTTTCACCTTGACGTAATGGACGGTGTCTTTGTACCGAATATTTCCTTCGGAATGCCAGTTATAAAAAGTATTGCCGCACACGCCAAAAAACCATTGGATGTTCACCTAATGATTATTGATCCTGATCGTTACATAAAGACTTTTGCAGACTTGGGTGCTAACACCCTTACCGTCCATTATGAAGCCTGCACGCACCTCCACCGTTCGCTACAGGCTATAAAATCTGAAGGTATGCAAGCTGGAGTTGCCATTAATCCCCACACCAATGTCTCATTTTTAGAAGACACCATCAAGGACATTGATTTGGTGTGTATGATGAGCGTGAATCCTGGTTTTGGGGGACAGAGCTTTATTGAAAACACCTATAAAAAAATAAAGCAACTCCGAAAAATTATTGACGCCAATGACGCTTCAACCAAAATTGAAATAGACGGGGGCGTAACTAATAAAAATGCAAAACAATTGGTTGATGAAGGCGCAGATGTTTTGGTAGCAGGCAGTTATGTATTTGGCGCGAGCAATCCTTCACAAACTATTTCTGAGTTAAAGGATCTCTTAAAATAATTTTGAATGTCTATTGATAAATCTGCAAAAGACGTTCTAATTATTGGCGCGGGGCCCATAGGCATTGCATGTGCCCTTGCATGCAAAAAGAAAGGCTTGGACTATGTTGTGGTAGAGAAAGGCGCGCTAACCAATTCAATTTTTAATTATCCTTTAAATATGACTTTTTTTTCCACTTCGGAAAAATTAGAAATTGACAACATCCCTTTTATAAGCAACAACCCAAAGCCTAACAGAAATGAGGCTCTGGAATATTATCGAAGAGTTGCTACTTCAAACAACCTTAACATAAACCTGTACGAAGAAGTTATTTCTCCCAAAAAGGAAGATGAATATTTCAAAATTATTTCTGCTAAAAACACATATATTGCTAAAAACGTTATCATTAGCACTGGTTTTTATGATATTCCAAAAACGATAAATGTTCCGGGAGAAGAATTGCCAAAACTGATGCATTACTACAAAGAAGCACATCCTTTTGTAATGCAAAAAGTAGTGGTGGTAGGGGCTAGCAACTCTGCTGTTGATGCGGCTTTGGAAATATGGCGAAAAGGTGGCGAGGTAACAATGGTGGTAAGAGGTGATGGAATAGGCGAACGTGTAAAATATTGGGTGAAACCCGATATTGAAAATCGTATTAAAGAAGGTAGCATTAAAGCATATTTTAATGCTGAAATTGAAAAAATTACAAAATCAGAAGTTTTTATAAAGACTTCAAAAGGCTCAATCAGATTAGAAAATGACTTCGTATTGGCCCTAACAGGTTATAAACCAAATTTTTCCTTTTTAAAACAATTGGGCATTAAGCTTTCTGATGATGGAAACTACTTTCCATCTTACAATCCTGAAACAATGGAAAGTAATATACCAGGACTTTATCTGGCTGGAGTAATTTGCGGTGGAATGGAAACCCACAAATGGTTTATTGAGAATTCCAGAATACACGCTAAAATAATTCTTAAGGATATTTCTAAAAAACTTAATAGTTCGCAAAATTAAAATTGAGCAGTTTTTTTGTATAGCTATATATTTTTGGGAAAATATGTTTAAAATCTTCGGGTGACTCAAAAAAATATTCGGCCAGGACGGCCATAAATTCATATTGATTGGTAAAAGCATAGGTGCGAAAGTATTCTGTCTTGTCTAATTGGTCTTTTACCTCTTGCCGGGTTAATTGTTTCAATATATTTTGAAATTGTTTCGTAAACCGTATAGAATCCAAATCACGACTTCTTTTGGCCTCTAGTTGCATAGCATGCATAAATTCATGAATTCCCACATTCAAATTATCATTACTTATTGCAAAACCCTGCTCAAAATCTTTCCATGAGAGTACCAAAGCCTTTTCTCTAGGGTTAAATTCTCCTTTGTGGTAGTTTTTATTTACTGTACTGAAAAATTCAGCGGGATAGATAAGGATGAAATCAATTAAAGAATAAGAATAATTTTTCCTTCCGAAACTGAGCATGCAACCTACTGCAGCAATCAAAACTTTCATTTGTTCAGTAATAATCAAATCACTTCTTCCAACGAATTTTTTTTCAGAAATGAATTGTGCTACTCTGTGTTGGAATTGTTTTTTATGTTTTTCTGAGAGCTTTCCGTAAAAAGTAAATTCATTTTTAAGTATTGTCAATTGTGAATTTGAAAGTTTTTTAAAGACAAAATAGTGCCTGAAAAGCGGTTTGTCAAAATTGGCTGCAAACCAATTCTCAAAAACTCTAAATAGAAAAAAGGTAAATCCTAGCAATACTATTGCATATGCATAAGGGGCTAGCCAAGGAGCGTAAGCTTCAGGTTTAAGAAAATGCAACATAATTTAAAAAGAAGCTTAGGTTTAAGTAGTTATAACGTCTCTAGGGTATAATTATTTTTTAAGATGGAATATAATAAAAAAAGCCCCGACAAAATTGTCAGGGCTTTTAAAATATATTATCTCTATTTTTTAGAAATCAAAAGTGTAAAATTTGTCCCAGAAAAGTTGAGTCTCTGGAGCATCTCCACCAATTGCGCTAGAAGCAGCCTCGTAGTTAGCACCATTCAGTGTTTGTTCAACAACTGGATAGGTGTAACGTGTAGGGAAACCAGAAACAGCATCAGTTGGTTGTGCTAAGATTGGATAGTCCAAACGACGTATTGATAAGTAGCTTGCAAAGGTTCTGTTATAAAGTCCTAAATAAGCTTGAACACCAATTACTTGTTTCCATGCTGGAGAGGAAATACTACTTGCCAAAGCAGATGTATAATCAACTTGAGGCATAGCTAAATAATCTGCTACGTTAGGAGCATTCCAATAATCAAAAGAAGCTGTAATGGCAGCGTTATAATGCGTTTCGGCATCACCACCAACAGAATATCCTCTTGCAGCAGCTTCAGCCAATAAGAATCTAACTTCTACATAAGAAAGTAAAACTCCTGGAGCAGCAGGATCAACCAAACGATCTGCAACGTGCGAAAAATCTGGATAAGCAGATATTTCACCTATTTGACCACCGATATATTCACCATCAACATCGGTAAAATAAGAAGCTCTTCTTGGGTCCTCTAAATCATTCATAATGTCAATTATCGTAACCGCAGCAACATAATCGTTACGCCCACTAAGAACTAAATTATCGTTCATTGGGTTATTGTTCGGAGCGGCACCAGAATATTGGTAACTACCATTATCGGCATTACTAGTAAATACACCACTAGAAAAAGCAGATTGTACAGTAGATTGAGATAAACCTGCATCCACATCGGCAAGTGTGATACCCATTCTCAATTTTAGTGAATTAGCAAATTTCTTCCAATGTGCAACATCCCCACCATAAATAAGATCTGTTGAACTGTCAAAGCTACCTACTGATGTATTCATGTTGCCAATAGCAGCATTTAAACGAGAAAGTAAATCCTTATAAACAGTTAAACCATCATCATAGGCTGGCAATAAGTTGTCAATATCCAATGCTTCAGAGTAAGGAATATCCCCATAAGTTTCAACCAAATTACTATAAGCATAAACTGACAGCACTTCTATAATTGCTAATTTGTTAGGCTTTAAGTTATTGGTAAGATCATTGTCTGTAGCCTCAATAACTCTTGCTGCTTCTTTAAGATCTTTTAGAACATCTCTATACATCTCTCTCCAGTGGTTATCAGGAATTGCACGGGTAATTTGATCATACTGACTTTCATCAGTATAAGTAGTTTCCTGCAATTGCTGGGTCCATAAACGTAAGTTATTAAGGTTTACGTTCGGAGTAACAATTTGATCCGCAAGTTGCTTTTGTGCAGAAGCGAACAAACTCTCACCGCTAACCGCAGTAGGGTCTTTTATATTTTGGTTCAGATCCTCAAGGTTATCTGAACACGACACGGCAAATACGGCCGCTGTTAAAATTAAAATCAGTTTCTTCATTTTTCTATGTATTAAAATTGTGCTTTAATGTTAAACCCGTAATCTTGGGTAGTTGGCAATGAACCTGTAACATATCCTTGTAAGTTACCAGAACTTAAACCTGCTTCTGGGTCTGCATAAGGCAAGTTTTTGTCAATAATCCACAAGTTAGATCCAGTAACACTAAACGACAAACCTGTCATAAAAGTATTATCAAGGAATCTTGAAGGCATATTATAGGTAAGTGATACTTGGCGCAGTTTTATATAGCTTGCATCATATACAAACTCCGCAGCGGGAAGTGCAGCGTAACCAAATCCACTAAAGTTATTGGCATCTCTTCTAGTGGTATTTACAGAACCATCAGGGTTAACACCTGGGTTAATATATCCACCACCTTCATCTAAAGGATTTCTTACTGGATTACCAAGATCGTTAGTATAAACAGTATTAGCATAGATACCAGTTGCCTGTCCATAATATTGATCAAGCGAGAAAAGGCTACCCCCTTCTTGAATATCTATCAAAAAGCTGAAAGAAAGATCTTTATACGTTAATGTATTTGAAATCCCCATTAACCAATCAGGGTTAGTATCCCCAAGGATATTGTTAGATGTTGGAGTTTTAAGGTAACTTCCTGTTTCAGGGTTCACCACTCTTTGACCATTTAGGTAAACATAGTCTTGTCCGTAGATTACACCATAAGGTTCACCTTTTACAGCGTTAATAGTAACACCTCCTTGGAAGCTTCCTAACTGCAAAGTCTCGATACCTTCTGGCAATTCTATAACCTCATTTTTGTTTTGAGACCAGTTAACATTCAAGCCCCAGCTAAAGTTATCATTTTTAACAGGCATAGCATTTAAGGAAACCTCAATACCTTTGTTTTCAATTTCACCGGCATTCAATAATTTCCCAGTATAACCTGTAGCAGCTGAAATTGGAACTGTTACAATTTGGTCTATAGAGTTAGATTTGTAATAAGCTACATCAAAACCTAAACGGTTGTTTGCAAAACGCATTTCAAGACCCGCCTCGTAACTTTTAGTAGTTTCAGGTTTCAAATTTGGATTATTTGAAACATTTGGAATAGAAGTTCCTATATCGTTATTAATAACATAGGTATCAACCAATCTGTCAAACGGAGCTCCGTTACCTACCTCAGCATAGTTTAAACGTAATTTACCAAATGATATGGCATTCACATTCAGTAATTTGCTGAATACAAAACTGGTTGAAACCGATGGGTAATAAAAGGAGCTTTCATCTTTTGGAAGGGTAGAGAAATGGTCTCTTCTAATAGTACCATCCAAGAAAACAACATTGCCAAAGCCAAAAGATGCACTTGCGTATACACCATCAACTCCAATTTTTTCAGCCTGTTCAACTGGATTTGGAAGCGGTGAAGCACTATTTTGTAAAGAGTATAGCCCAGGAACTACCAATCCGCCAGCTGTAGAAGATGTTATTGAATTAAATTCATTTCTACGAATATTTGTCCCTAAGATACCTGCAAAGCTGATACTTTCAGAAAAATCTGCATCAAAATTAAACATCAAATCATAGTTTGTTTCTGAAGCAGTAATATCTCTTCTTAAATAACCTGAATCCACATTTCCACGGGCTACACCAAAAGGAGTCGCAACAGATCCAACTGCTCTTCGCTCTTCTTGGTTTTCGTTATAGGTATCAGTAGAAACTCTACCTGTTACATTAACCCATTCAGCCAATTCATAGTTTAACTCAAAGTTACCGATAAAACGGTTTCTTCCGTCATTCTGATAGTTTTCGTAACGTGTCCAATAAGGGTTATCCCAATAGATAGGAGCTGAACCGGGTTCAGAAGTTGCTGGGTTCCAGCTCACGTTTCTATGAGTTGCAAAATAAATATCTCTTTGTTCTTTAATATCTGTACTTACTGCCCACCATTGCTTAAAATTACCTACAACGTTGTCATTATAACCTGTAGAGTTACGTCCTAATGCATCAGTCTTAATATAGTTTGCGAAACCGCTAGCGGTTAAATTTTCACTAACATTATATGTTCCGCTAAAGATAAAGTTGTGTCTGTCCAAGGTACTATTAGGCAACAAACCGGATTGATCCAATTTAGTGTAAGACAAACGGTACGAACCATTCTCAAGACCGTTTGATATAGAAATGGAGTTTGTTAGGGTAATGGGAGTTTCAAAGAAGGTAATAGGACCGTTCTCTGCCGCAACGTAAGGTTTTCTTTGTAAATAGCTTGGTGAAGATGGATCAAAAGAATCCCATTGATAGATGAATAGATTCGGGTCAAATGCAGGCCCGTATGAAGCATCATCTACATAGTTTTCCACTTGATCATCAATACCATCACCATTGATATCTTCAAATGTGAAGTAATCACCGTAACCTGGTCCATATTGGTTCTGATATTCAGCAAAAGTACTCTTATCAATAAAACCAACCTGAGCATTAGAGTTGATTGTTACTCCCAGCCCCTTAGCTTTTTTACCTTTTTTGGTAGTAATGATTATTACCCCGTTCGCGGCACGTGAACCATAAAGTGCAGAAGCAGCAGCTCCTTTTAGCACGTTAATTGACTCGATATCATCTGGATTAATATCTGCAGCGGCATTACCATAATCATAGTAGTTACCTCTAGCCTGAGTTTGCGCAGCGTCATTTGTGTTTCTGTTACTGATAGGCACACCATCAACAACAAACAATGCTTGGTTATCACCAGTTAAAGAGGTATTACCCCTTATAACCACATTGGTAGAACCCCCAAGGTTATTGTTTCTTCTAATGCTAAGACCTGAAACTCTACCAGAAAGCGCATTGGTAAAGTTGTTAGTTGCTGTCGTGGAGATTTCCTCTCCGCCTACTTGCTGTGTGGAATAACCTAGTGATTGTTTTTCACGAGATACCCCAAGTGCAGTTACCACCACCTCGTCCAGAACTGAACCAGCCTGCATTGTAACGTCAATTTTATTTGAGGCCCCAACAGTAATCTCTTGGGTCTCAAAACCTACATAACTATAAACAAGTGTTTGGCCCACTGCAGCGTCAATGGTATAGTTACCATCAAAGTCAGACTGTGTTCCAGTGCTTGTACCTTTAATAATTATGTTAACTCCTGGAAGCGGCAGACCCGTGTCATCGGTCACCATTCCGGAAATTGTTTTTTCCTGTGCAAAAGCGAGCTGCACAATCAACACTAATAATAGTGTCAAAATTCCACTAAACTTTGTTTTCATTTTTTTGTTTGTTTGAATTAGCACCTCAAAAGTGCCAATAAAATCTTACAATTCCAACTTTTATAGGTAGTAGATTATGAAAATTTTATCAAAAAGTTAATTTAAAAAATCTCTTTCGGTTTAAAACTTTAAACAAAACTCTATAAAACCTTGATTTTCTAAGGCATGGAGAGGGACGCCCAAATTTGTTAGTAATAAATAAGTCGCGAAGAATATTTAAAAAAATTTCAAACACTTTATGAACAATTGCCCCAACAATACAAATAATGGCGTTTTAAGGCGTTTGTGAACTTTTTGACCAACGGGAGCTTTTGGTATTATTCAACGGCATAGTAGGTTAAAAAAAATCACTTGAATTAACATAAAATATGTTAATGAATATAGTTAGCGATTGAGGACTTATTTTGAAGTTGATTCGCCTTTAAAATGCTGGGAATTATTTTTAAATAAAACATTGAAGGTAGTCAAGCTTCCATAGCAACGCGTAATATATTGCTGCAAATCTATCTTATCTTGTTCGGCCAATTCTTTACTGGAATTGATTTTTTGCTCCATCACCCGCAGCCTATCGCGTAACATTACTATTTTATGAAAAAAAGTATCGATAGGAATTTCTTTTGAAGCTAAATTTGAATCAGCTGGCTTTAGGATTATAACTCCGCCTTTCCATTTGTCGGCCATTGGGACAACCTCACTAAAACCGCTCCATTTTTTTAAAATATCGCGAAGGCTTTTTTCAACTTCGTAAAAACTTACAGTGTCCACCTCATCTTCTGCCGCATCTATTATTTCAAAATCATCATCAGTAGCAATTGTTTCAAGACCGTTTTCGATAAAGGTTACCCAATACAATTTTGCCGTAACGTTAGTTACAACTCCTTTTCCGTATTCGGGATGGTTAATTCGGGAACCTATTCCTAAAATTTGTTTCATTATAATTCTAATTTAGCCAGTAAAAATAATTAAAATGATCTTATGCATTAGCCTACAAAATGTACTTCACAAAAAAAACCATCCAAATTATAAATCTGGATGGTTCCTCGGGTCCAAATGTGACCGGCCAAAAACTACTTCTTCTTAGAAACAGTTGGCGAAGCCTTTTTGTTATCCTGCTTTTTGGCTTGTGGGCCTTTTGCAGGTTGCGGCTTTTTGTTTTGCTGTTGTTGTGGCATAGCAATTACTTTTTTTGGATTAATAATATAAAGGTAAAAGAAGCCACTGTTAAATTATTCTTTTCTTAGCTAAACTTTAACAGCCCGTTTAAGCTAAGTAAGTACGGCACTCTTCGGCACATTTTCTACAGGCCTCTGCACAATCTTGGCAATGTTTGGCTTCGTGTTGAGAACATTCATCTGCGCAGGTGTCACATATCTTTGCACAATATCTTACTAAATCATCTACGTCTTTAAAACCGGTTGCCAGTAATTGGTTAAGCGTACTGCAAACTTCTGCACAAACCCTATCGGTTCGGATGCAATTTACCATCATTTTTACATTTTCTTCGTCTAAACAGGCATCTGCACAATAATTACAGTGATTGATACAATTGCCCAAGGCGTGAATAAGTTTTTCGTTTTTCATAATTTAAATTTTTATAAAATCAAATTACTAAATTCACTCAATCTTAGCTATTAAGAAAATTATAAAATCATGATAAAATTATTCACCGTCCTGCTTATGATCATCAATTACCTGTTGGTCGCGATATCTGCAGCAAGGATCTATTTGTTCATAAACTTCATCTTTTGCTTTTATATCTTGGGTATCGTGACCACTGTCCGCAATACTTTGCTGGATTTTGGTCAAATCAGTCTTTCCCTCATTATAAATCAAATTCAACTGATGGGTTTGAACATCCCAAGTAGCGGACTTCACTCCTTTTGCTTGAATGGAGGCCTTTTCAATTCGCTCCTTGCACATTCCACAAACGCCATCCACTTCAATGGTGGCTTTGGCATTTTTGTTTTGGGCAAAACCGGTAACTCCGATTACTAACATTCCTAAAATTAAAATTACTTTTTTCATATATTACATTTTAATAGTTGATTTTGATTTTTTAATTAAGTCTAAATCTTAAACCCGCATAGTACGAACTGCCAAAAATGGGGCCGTACACATAGGTTGTGTCAAAAGTTGTTCCAAAAGGATTATCGCTCCCCACAATGGGGTTTGATTGTGTAACATTCGTAATATTTTCACCACCTACATAAATTTCAAAATTAGACGAAAAAACCTTCGTTATCTGTGCATTTAGTGTAGAAACTGAAGGTGAAAATTCTGAAAGTCCAATGGTATTCAAATACGTTTCCGTGGAAGCAAATCGCTGTTCGCCCAAATAATTGAACGTGGCGTCAAATTTCCAATTGCCACCTTTTGCATTTTGATGTGTTTCGTAGGAAGCATTTGCGAAAAAACGGTGATTGGGCGTTAGAGGTGTTTGCTTTCTACCGCTAAAATAAGATGTTTTCACATCATAATACTTATAGGCCAATCTCACATCAAAATGCTCAAAAGGATTGTAATTAAATTCTACCTGAAAATTATTCGAATAACTTTCTCCATCCAAATTATAAAAATTTACTTCTGAAGGATTTTCCCAATCCACAACTATTTGGTTTACAAAATCAGTTCTATAAAAGTCTAAAGTAATATCCCCTTTTCTATTGAAAAGATTAAATCCTTGCAAATAGGAAAAGCCATAATTCCAAGCAATCTCTGGATCGAGCCCGTAAATTTTTCCACCGTTGCCCAAAATATTCAAACTGCGCGAAGTGGCAAAAAGTTGCTGGTTTTCTGTAAATATATTGGCACTTCGCTTCCCTCTTCCCGCCGAAATTCTAAAAGCAGATTTTTCCCAGGGCGTATAACGCAAATGGAAACGCGGGGTTACAAAAGTTCCCAATCTATTATGGACATCTGCACGGATGCCGGCCGTAAAATTTAAGTCGCCCAAATTATCAAAATTGTACTCAAAGAAAGCTCCCACCGAATTCTCAACTCTACTAAAGTTTTCTGTCAAAACCAATTCGTTGTACCCATCATACGTTGCGCTCAAACCAGTTTTTATCTTGTGGCGCGAATCGCTGATAATTGAATTGTAAAGCAAATTGGCATACAAACTATTGTGCTGAATGTTGTAATCGTTCACTCCAAAATATGACTCTTGGTCGTGATGACTGTAAGCAAGTTGCAATCCACCGGTACGCCAAGGAATTTCTGGGTTAACAAACCCAAATTTTCCCGATATATCAAATCGCCTGGTTTTTATCTCACTTCCCCAAGCGTTTGTAGTTCCACGGTCCCTATCCGGGTCAAAGAATGTTTGGCCAGTCTGTTTTTCATCATTCAAATACCTAAAATTGATAAACCCAACATAGCCGTTTTCTGTGTCTGTATATTGCCAGCGGTTCATTACATTCACTTGTTGCATCAATGGCGCATCGAGAAAAGAATCATCATTTTTATCAAATTCCGTTTCGCGCATATTTCCATGGATATATAAACCTGTACTCCAACGCTCACTTAGCTTGGTGTTTAAATGAGTATTCAACTCAAAACGCCCATTTCCAGACCCATATGCGTTCACAAAAAGTTTATCGTCCATCATGGGTTTTTGAAGTTCGGCATTTATTTGTCCGGCAATACTTTCATAACCATTAACTACACTTCCAGCACCTTTCGTAATTTGAATGCTTTCCACCCACGTTCCCGGTATAAAGCTTAAACCATAGGTTTGTGAGGCACCACGGATACTCGGCACGTTTTCGGTAGTAATCAAAATATACGGACTGGTAAGCCCAAGCATTTTAATTTGGCGCGTTCCCGAAATGGCATCGGCAAAATTCACGTCTATGGAAGGATTGGTTTCAAAACTTTCCGCCAAATTACAGCAAGCAGCCTTCAAAAGCTCGGCGCTGCTTACGTTCAATACATTCGTGGCTTGAATGAAAGACCGCGAAGTAGCTTTCTGCCGGGCGGTAACGGTAACCTCATCCAGATTGGCGGTGGAAGTAAGTGAATGTGTTATCTTTTTAGGCGCATTAACTGAAAGGGTATCGGTTTTATAACCCACAAAACTGATGACCAATTTTTTGTATTCTGGTTTATAATTTAATTCAAAATTACCATCAAAATCGGTAACGGTTCCCACTTGGGTATTCAGCCAATAAACATTTGCCCCACTAAGCGGAATTTCTTTGTTATCGATATTTTCAGTAATGGTTCCCGTTATTTTTTCTTGTGAAAAAACGCAGAATGGAAGTATAAAAAATAAGTATAATAGATTTTTCATTTTTTTAAATTTTTGCACCACGCAACCGCAAGGCGTTGGTTATAACTGAAACTGAGCTGAAACTCATAGCCAGCGCAGCAATCATTGGTGATAATAATATTCCAAAAACTGGATAGAGCACTCCGGCGGCAATCGGGACGCCGAGTGTATTGTAAATTAAAGCGAAAAAGAGGTTTTGCTGAATGTTTTGCATCACTTTTTCACTTAAATGAAACGCTTTTACTATGCCGTGCAGATCGCCTTTTACCAAGGTAATTCCAGCACTTTCAATGGCAACATCGGTTCCGGTTCCCATTGCAATGCCTACATCACTTTTTGCCAAAGCAGGCGCATCGTTTATACCATCGCCGGCCATTGCAACTTTTTTTCCTTCAGCGTGCAATTTTTCAACTACCTCCAGTTTGTCCTGCGGAAGCATTTCAGCTTTAAAATCGGCGAGATTTAATTTAGCGGCTACGGCTTTCGCGGTGTCGTGATTATCACCCGTTAGCATAATAACTTCGATTCCTTTTTGCTGAAGTTCATTGATTGCTTTCTTGCTGGTTCCCTTTATTTTATCGGCAATGACAACGTAGCCCACTACTTTTTCATCAACGGAAAGCATCGGCACCGTTTTGCCTTTTTTCTGTTCTTCGGAAATTTCTTTTTGGATTGTTTTGGAAATATCCGCGCCCGCTTCCTGCATCATTTTTTCGTTCCCCAGTGCAACTTTTTTTCCATTGATAGTTCCGGTTACACCTTTTCCGGTAACGGAATTGAAATCGGTAGTTTTTAACCCCGAAGCTTCGGGGTCGGAATTTTTCTCCCTTCCATATCTTACGGTGGCATCAGCTAAAGGATGTTCGCTGTTTTGATTGAGCGAAACGATATATTGAAGCACTTCCTCTTCCGAAAAATCTTCCGTAAAACCTACTTTTTCAACAGACGGTTTCCCTTCGGTAATCGTTCCGGTTTTGTCAACAATCAAAGCATCAATTTTATTTAGCGTTTCCAGCGCTTCGGCGTTTTTGATCAACACACCATTTTGGGCGCCCTTTCCTACTCCAACCATTACGGACATTGGCGTGGCAAGCCCAAGCGCACACGGACAGGCGATTATCAAAACAGCAATTGCGTTTACCAAGGCATAAACGTATCTGGGTTCGGGCCCGAAAATTGCCCAAACTATAAATGTTATAACTGAAATTAAAACCACAATCGGCACAAACCAGCCCGAAATTTTATCGGCCAGTTTTTGGATGGGCGCACGGCTGCGGCTGGCTTTGTTTACCATTTCGATTATTTGGGACAGCAGAGTGTCACTTCCCACTTTTTCGGCTTTCATCACAAAAGTCTGTTTCCCGTTTATGGTTCCCGAACTTACTTTATCTCCTTCCGTTTTGGAAATAGGAACAGGTTCGCCGGTAATCATAGACTCGTCAATGGAGCTTTCGCCTTCGAGGATGCTGCCGTCCACGGGGATTTTCTCGCCCGGTTTTACACGGAGTTTGTCGCCAACCTTAATTTTGTCGATTGCGATGGTCTCCTCCTTTCCGTCGACAATTCTAATGGCTTTGTTTGGCGCCAATTTCAGCAATTCCTTTACTGCGGAATTGGTGCGGTTGTGTGCGCGTGCTTCCAAAACCTGTCCCATTAAAACCAAGGTGAGAATTACCGTTGCCGCTTCAAAATATACATGCACCGTCCCCATTTCGCTTTTGAATTGGTCTGGAAAAAAATCTGGAAACAGCATCCCGAAAACACTGAAAAGCCACGCCACGCCAGCACCTATACCGATGAGGGTGAACATATTGAGATTCCAAGTTTTGATGGAGCGATAGGCACGTTCAAAAAACATCCAAGTGGCATAAAAAACCACGGAAATTGAAAGACCGAATTGAAACCAATTCCATGTGCCCATTGGCATCCAATCATACAATGGATTGTTGGGAATCATTTCGGACATCGCGATTATGAATATGGGAAGCGTAAAGGCTACGGCAATCCAAAACTTTTTCAGCAACTTTTTATAGGATTTGTTTTCGGCAGATTCGTCGGCTTCCTTTGGCACCAAATCCATTCCGCAGATTGGGCAAGAACCCGGTTCGTCGCGAATTACTTCCGGATGCATTGGGCAGGTATATTCCGTTGCCGAACTTGTTGAAGTTTTTGCCTCTTCCACTAAATCCATTCCGCAGACTGGACAATCGCCGGGCTTGTCGTAGGTTTTATCGCCTTCGCAATGCATTGGGCAATAAAAGGTGCCTGAACTGCTTTGCTTGGCTCGTTTCTCTTCCTTTTTCTCTTTGTGCTTTTGCGCGGCTTCCGCGTCGTCGGGAAGGGAAATACTATACCTCCCACCGTCGTCTTCCAAAGCTTTTTCAAAAATTTTCAATGGAATATGTTTATCCATTTCAATAACAGCTTCGGCTTTTTCGAGGTTTACCGATGCGTTGGTAACGCCTTCAATTTCGTTTAAAGTCTGCTCCACGTGGCCTCGGCAGCCGTTGCAGGTCATTCCATGTATGTGATAAGTATGTTTCATTTTAATGTGTACTAAATTTTAATTTCATTTCTGTTGAAAGTCCTTCAGCATTTAGTCCATATGCATCTACTAAAAGACCTTTTACGCCTTTTGCTTACAAATCGTTTATAGCTTCTGAAAGGGTATCGTAGTTTTTCATTTATTGTGAATTAGAGAATAAAAAACTTAACAATTAATCCGCCAGCAAGCCAGACATAACAACTCAATGCAGCGTATTTAAGAATGTTTTCCAAAAGTTGACTTTTTGGTGCCATTTCTTTCATTTGTTTTACATCCTTCCTCTTAAAAAATCCGAGGTAGATTAAAAACCCTGAAACCAGTAAAAAGGCTATGTTTAAAAAAAATGTATAATCAATTTTAAAATATTCACTATCCTGAATTTTTACTTGTGAAGGATCTGGCAAAATACCCAACAAATCAAATGAGTAATGCAAAATCAAGGACGCGCCAATAAGTGACATAAACAATAAGAACAGTATGAATAAGGACATTTTCCAACCGTAATATTTTGCATTGATACGAAGGATTGGAAACACCACTAAATCGCTAAAAATAAAAGCCATAACACCTGCAAAACTCACGCCCTTGCCAAATAAAAGTGCTGCCAAAGGAATATTTCCCATGGAGCCAATGAAGGTCAAAAATGCAGCAACAGGGCCAACGATTATGTGCTCTAGGATTTCAAAAAATGTAAAGTCGGTATTTCCATTACCACTATTGATAAACAGGGTTTGGAAAAAAGAATCTGGCACAAAAGCCGCAACAATTCCAGCAATGGTAAAGCCTACTGTTACATCTTTCCATACCATTTTCCATTCCATCCCATACTGCTTGGAAACTTTTGCCCAACCTTTTTCAGATTGCATTTTCTTTTTCCATGATTTGGATTCGTCGCCTTCGTCATCGTCCTTCTCCTTTAGGTTTTTTCGGGCGTTTTTGATAAGCTTTTTTGGATTAATTAGCCGTATTAGCAGCCACGAAATAAGTATCAATAAAATACCCCCCACATATTCACCAACCACAAACTGACATCCGAGGAAAATTGAAATGATAATTCCAAGCTCAATAACCAAATTGGTAGATGCCAACAAAAAGGCTATGGAAGAAACAAAGCTCGCTCCTTTTTTAAAAAGGGATTTGGTAGATGCCAAGGCCGCAAAACTGCACGAACTGCTGATAAAACCAAACAATGTTCCCAGTAAAACACCTTTACCTTCGGTATCTCCCATTGTTTTTTGCATCCGTTTTTCGGTCACAAAAACCTGAATCATACTACTAATGACATAACCAAGGGCAAATGCCCACAGCGCCATCCAAAAAAATCCAGCGGTAGTGTAAGCCGCTTCTGACCATTGTTTTAGAAAGTTGTTCATAGGTTATCGAATTAAATAATTAATAATTGACTGTTGCAAATAGTATTGCTGCACAGCTTCTATACGGTTAACTTGAAACTTCAATTGCAGCTCTTGGATGTCCAGTACATCATTGAAATCAATAGTTCCAGTTTCGTAATTTTTGATTAATATTTCTTCTGCATCTTTCGCCTGTTCGAGATTCTTCTGTTGTGTATTAAATTTTATCCGTGCCTGGTTTCGTTCTGATATAGCTCGGGCCAAATTAGATTCCAACACATTCAACCGTTCATTCTTTTCGGACTGAATTTCCTGTTGGCGCAATTCATTCTGTTTTGAAACGGACTTGTATCGATTATTGAAAATAGGAATTGAAATTGAAACCATTGGCATCAAAATATCTTTACCATTGTCTATCATATTCATATCCGTTCGTTCGGAAACGGGGATGTAATCCAATCCTAAACCAAACATCGGTTGGCCTTCTCTTTTATTAAGTGTTTCAGATTGCGTTACCGATTCGTAGAGCTTATCATATTTCAACAATTCTGGATTTAGCGAAAGTGCATCAAATGAAAACTGAATATCTTCCATTGGCATCTCCAAAGTTTCAATAACCGTTATATCTCTTTGATAATCGCGATTCAACAAACTGTTCAGAGCTGCTTGAATCCCCCTTGACTGTTGTGTAAGAACTTCCTTTTCCTGTTGCAGTTCATTTTGCCTAATCTGTAACCTCAATACGTCCACAGCAGATGCCTTACCTACTTCTACAGACGTGAGAGCAAGCTTTTCGTATGTTTGCAGCAACTCAATGTTCTCGTCAAGTACAAGCTGTTTTGCCTTAATCTCATAAAGTTGATAGTACAGTTTCGAAACCGAAAGGGCAAGTTTTCGCTTTGCGATAGTGACTTCCACATAATCGGCATCAGCCATTGAAGACGCATAGTTTTCCCTTGCCGTGATGGTACCAAACCAAGGCAACATTTGTTTTACCGAAAAACGGGCACGTTGCGCTCCCACCCGTGTTTCAGGTTCGCTCACAAAATAGCCTGCGCTTACTTCGGTATTTGGCAACCAGTTTGCTTCGTTAACCTTTTCAGAAGCTATATCATATCGCAATTGAAACTTTTCGATTTCGGGACTACTTATAAATGCTTCTTTGATGAGCAAGTCCAATTGTTGCGCATTTCCCTTGAGAATAAAAAGAAAAGAACAAAGAACAAGGGCTTTAACCCTAAAGATATGGTGGTATTTTAAAGTCATGATATTGATGTGTTAAAACTATTTTCATGATACATATTTCGTTTTTTTGCGGAAATTTCTTGTTTCCAACTAAACAAAACAGGAACAACAAATAATGTGATTAAGGCTATGAGCATCCCACCAAAACTAGGTATCGCCATCGGAATCATGATATCGCTTCCTCGACCGGTGGATGTTAGAACTGGCAATAGTGCCAAAATAGTGGTTGCAGTGGTCATTAAGCAAGGGCGAATACGTTTTTCTCCAGCTTCAACTACGGAGGCTCTTATTTCCTGCTTTGTTTCAGGTGTATTTTTGTCAAAAGTTTGTGTCAGATAGGTTGCCATTACTACGCCATCATCTGTAGCAATACCAAACAAAGCAATAAAACCGACCCAAACGGCAACGCTCAAATTAATGGTGTGCATTTGGAACAAGTCTCGTAAATTTTCTCCAAAAAAATTGAAGTTTAAAAACCAACCTTGTCCATACAGCCAAATCATTACAAAACCACCTGCAAATGCTACTGCAATTCCTGTAAAAACCATTAAGGATGTGGCTACCGACCTAAATTGGAAATACAAAATTAAGAAGATAATGACTAATGCTAAAGGCACTACTACCGATAAGGTTTTTTCTGCTCTTAATTGATTTTCATAGGTTCCTGTGAAGGCATAATTAATGCCTTTTGGCACTATTAATTCACCAGAATCTATCTTTTCTTGAATAAGAGCTTGGGCATTTTCAACAACATTTACTTCTGCAAATCCATCCAGTTTATCGAACAGCACATAGCCCACTAAAAAAGTATCTTCACTTTTAATTACCTGTGGACCCTGTTCGTAACGAATGGTTGCCAATTCGCCCAATGGAATGGGGCTACCATTCTCAACAGGCACATATATCTGCTTTAAATCGTTTGGATTTTCTCGTAATTCTCTTGGATAGCGAACACGAACCCCATAACGTTCACGACCTTCAACGGTTTGGGTCAATGACATTCCACCTACGGCTACTTTGAGAACATTTTGCACTTCTTCAATTGTTACGCCATACCGTGCCAGTTTCTCCCTATCGATATCAATTAATAGATAAGGTTTTCCTACTATTCTATCTGCAAAAACTGCTTCGGTTTTAACACCTTCGGCTTGTTTCAAGATATTTTCCAATTGAATTCCAAAAGCTTCAATCTGTTTTAAATCTTGCCCCTTTACTTTAATTCCCATTGGTGCTCGCATTCCTGTTTGAAGCATTACCAATCTGGTTTCAATGGGTTGCAATTTAGGTGCGGATGTAACCCCTGGCAGTTTGGTTACTTTTACGATTTCTTTCCAAATATCATCGGGGGATTTTATTTCAGGTCGCCAGTTTCTGAAAAATTCGCCATCATCATCAGGAATTAGATTACTGGAAGATTCATCAACGGTTATCAAAACTTTTTTGCCCTCTTTTCGGGTATTTTCAATTTTTTCAGAACCAAGTGGATAATTTGGGTTTTCAACCAAACTACCATCTTTTCGTATAAAAAAACCATCATCGTTCACTTTATAGCGTTGTCGATTTCCTTTCTTATTCAATATGTATTCTGATTTATACTGAATGACATTTTCGTACATCGACAAAGGTGCTGGGTCTAAAGCAGATTCTGTCCTACCTGATTTCCCCACAACCGTTTTGATTTCTGGAATACTGGCCACGGCCATATCTAATTGTTGTAAAACCCGTTTGTTTTCTTCCACTCCTGCGTGTGGCATAGAAGTTGGCATCAATAGGAAAGAACCTTCGTTTAATGACGGCATAAATTCCTTTCCAGTATTTTTCATAATGAAAAAACCAGCAATGACAATTAAGGTTGGAATGGATAGGAACAGTATTTTATTGGCTAAAGCCCATCTTAAAATACGTGTATAGTATTGTCTGAATAAGGTAAAGATACCTAATAGTCCAAAGCAGATTAGTCCAACAAAAATAAGATTCCAAAAGATGCTTCTATCTACGCCTAAAGGTCTCCAGTATTCGGCTAACATGGATACTATAGCAAAGGCGGAAATGTATATATTGAAAAGATTCGCACGTTTTTCGGTTACTCTACCTTGTAGTTTTAATAGCCTAATAACACCGAACGCAATTAGGATTAACCCTAACCAATAACCAAAAATTATTGCTACGATACCGAGAACTATTAAAACGCTGTTAATTAGATATCCCGATGTCTTTTTTATGCTTTTCTTTCTGAATAAGAATGCTGCAAATGGGGGAATTAAAAATAATGACACAATTATGGATGCCGTTAATGCAAATGTTTTTGTAAATGCCAATGGTCTAAACAATTTACCTTCTGAACCAATCATTGTAAATACAGGAAGGAAACTAATAATGGTGGTCATTACTGCCGTTACGATTGCCCCAGAAACCTCAGCAGTAGCGTTATAAACAACTTTATTTATGGTTAATGTTCCGTCGTCTTCATCAAGATGTCTGATAATATTTTCTGAAAGTATAACCCCCACATCCACCATTGTACCAATCGCGATAGCGATACCTGACAACGCCACAATATTAGCGTCCACGCCAAAGAGTTTCATTGCTATAAATACCATTAAAACTGCGACTGGTAGAAGTCCAGAAATGAGTACCGAAGCTCGAAGGTTGAATACCATAATAATGATGACCAAAATGGTAATGAGTATTTCCAAGGTCAATGCTTCGTTAAGTGTTCCTAAAGTTTCTTGAATGAGTTCCGTCCTGTCATAAAAAGGAACAATGGTTACTTGGGAGGTTCTTCCATCACTCAATACTTTCGATGGCAATCCTGCACTTAATTCATTTATTTCCTTCTTGACATTGTTGATTACCTCCATTGGGTTTGCACCATATCGTGCAACTACAACCGCTCCCACAACTTCTGCACCTTCTTTGTCCAAAATTCCTCTACGGGTTGCGGGCCCTATAGAAACCTTGCCTATATCCTTGATTTTGATTGACGTAAAATTTTCAGAAGTGACTACGGCATTTTCTATATCTTCAATAGACTTAACATAGCCCAAACCACGTACCAAATATTCAGCTTTATTTATTTCTAATGCCTGTGCACCAATATCTTTATTGCTCTCCTTTACCGCTTTTACAACTTGGTTCAACGCAATATTGTATTGACGCATCAATTCGGGATTTACATCAATTTGATATTCCTGAACATAGCCACCAATAGAGGCTACTTCTGAAACACCACTTGCAGATGACAAAGCGTATTTTACATAGTAATCCTGAATGCTCCGTAATTCGTGCAAATCCCATCCCCCGGTAACGTTGCCTTTTTCATCACGACCTTCCAAGGTGTACCAAAATATTTGCCCCAATCCAGTAGCATCAGGACCCAAAGCTGGATTTACACCTTCGGGAAGCAATCCATTTGGCAATGAGTTTAGTTTTTCGAGAATACGACTACGGCTCCAATAAAATTCGATATCCTCTTCAAAAATGATATAAATGCTCGAAAACCCAAACATAGAAGAACTACGAATTGTTTTAACGCCTGGAATTCCGAGAAGGGATGTGGTTAGTGGATAAGTGATTTGGTCTTCTATATCTTGTGGGGAACGACCATCCCATTTGGTAAAGACGATCTGCTGATTTTCGCCAATATCTGGTATGGCATCAACAGCTACAGGGTTACTTGGCAAAAAACCTGTGTCCCAATTGAAGGGGGCATTTACTACTCCCCAAGTTATAAAAAGAACCAACAGGAGAACGGCAACCAATTTGTTTTCAATCAAAAATTTAATACTTCTGTTCAGCATGGCTCCTTATTTAATGGTATCTATTACACTTCCGCAGTTCAGCATAGCATCACCATAATAGGGATTGTGGATTTCTGGAGAATGACTCAGCCAAACCGCACCCCGGTTGCTATTTGCCATTGGGCATTCAGCCACGTAAATGGCTTTTGGCAACATTTTTATATTATTTGTAATGGCCACCATATTTTCTGAAAGAATGATAAAATGGTCCCGCTGATTTTCAATGTCCGCGCTCTCCGTTATGGCCACGAGCATATCCTTTATCTTGAAAAGGTGTCCTTTCTCCATTTTGTGCAAGCCTTCGGTTTTGATACTTTTTAGTTGATGGAGCATTGCTTCTGCTTTCGGTTTTACCACCTTAAAATTAGAAGTTACAAAGGCATCCTTTAAGGTGATATAGGAGTCAATAACGAATAAAAAATCTTTTTGAAAATTTTCCGGTAGCTCCATTTTCATTTGTACGGTTTTCAGTGTGCCACTGGCCTTTTTCTTCTCCAATGGGCCTTGGTGGTTCATCATTGAGGTTTTACCCTGCAATTGGGCGGCAGCATCCACGGTAAAAGTTCCGTTGGTCACAACCTCCTCTCCAGGACGCAAACCGCTGATAATCTCATAGCTGTCGTTCATTGTGGCACCCAAAGAAACCTCACGCATTTCAAAAATCGGTTCTTCGGGATTGGATTTCACATAGACTACCGAGCGTTTTCCAGTCCAAAGCACTGCTGTTTTAGGGATTGATATTTTGTTATTATTGCTTGGGGCAGCATCGGTAATTATACCCTCAACGAACATCCCGGGTTTTAGTATTCCGCTTTCATTATTTAGTTCCGCGCGAACATTTACGGTTCTTGTGGTTGTGGTCAATGTAGGTTCTATAAATGAAATTTTTGCATGGAATTCTTTATTGGGATATGCGTTGGTAGTCACTTTAATCTCCTGCCCAACTTGTAGGCTGGAGAGTTGATTTTCGTATGCATCGAACATCGCCCAAACGCTGTTGAGGTCAGCTATTTTGAGAAGAGGCTGTCCCTGTTTCACATAATCTCCCTCGTTGACCAATTTTTCGGAAACCGTTCCAGAAACAGTGGCGTAAACGGGAAAATTTTCGCGTACTTTACCTGAAGCCTCAATGGCGTTTATCTGCTTTTCCGAAAGTTTCCATAATTTCAGTTTGTTGCGCACCGCTTGATAAAGATTGGGTTGCGACTCTTTTAATGAAGCAGCAGTAATAAGTTCCTGTTGTGCCGCAACCAGTTCGGGTGCATAGATAGTGGCCAACAATTGTCCACGTTTTACTTTTTCGCCTGTAAAATTGACGTCTAACTTTTCAATCCGACCTGAAAAATAAGAAGCTTGAATAACATTGCCTTCCTGGTTTTCCTGAATTTTGCCCGAAAGCTTCAGTGTTCCATCGGCACCTTCACTTCCTCCCACGACGGTAGTCTGGATATTGGCTAGGGCCATAGCATTTTTAGAAAGTTTTATTTGGTGCAGTCCCAGTCCATCGCCATCAGATGTGGCAGGGATAAGTTCCATACCACAGATGGGACAGTCGCCTGGTTCGGGCTGGAGGATCTGTGGGTGCATGGAGCAGGTCCACATTTGGGTTTCACTTTCGTGGTTCCTGTCCTTTTCGGAAATGTTTTTAGTGTTTGAAGAACCTTCCAAGGAAGTTCCAAAGAACACATAGCCCAGAACAAGTCCTAATGCTAAAATGGCGATGTAAATAATGTATTTTTTCATATTATTTTATTTTCCTACAAGGTATCATTGCGATTCCCACAGCTATTGGGAGAAACTATCTCATTGTAGGTATGATTTTTATTTTTTCGCTTCCAGACGCTTTATATATCCTTTCATTTCTTCAATTTCTCTTTCTTGTGCTTTAATGATTTCTTCTGCCAACAGTTTAACCTCTGGGTCTTCAATGTCTGCTCTTTTACTGGTCAAAATTGCAATTGAGTGATGTGGAATCATGGCTTTCATCCATAAAATATCGCCAATGGGTTGTTGTTGGCGAACTAATAAAGTAGCACTTATAAAAAGTAAAATACTGCCAATAACTATAGCTCTGTTTTTTTTCTTATTCTTATAGATTTTCAGCATAAATAGCAGCATTATTATAGCCATTGCTGAAATACCGATACAGGCCATATAAAACCTAGTTAGGCTAAAATAAACGTGGTCTATTTCATAAGTGTTCAAATACATTGTGATATACATTGCGACAAAGGATGTTGCAAGCATCAATATGAATTTTGTATAATTTGATTTTTTCATAATGGTATTTTTTGTTTTCTGCTTTATATTTTAAACTCTCTTTTATTAATGGGGCTTTTATTGCACAGCGCATTGGACGGATACTCATTAAAGACGAAATAAATGCAGCCTTATAATAAATCTGGGGATTAAGCCCCTCGTCTTAAATTGGTTTTGAATCCTTTATTTTTATATATTGATATTTTCATAGATTTCGGTTCACAAAAAATTTAGTTGAAGCCAATAAGAAAGCAATTGTACACACAGAGGCCGTCTTCTTAAAAGCGAAAATGAATCAGATTTGAATTCATCCATCGTCACGCTTGGCGGCGAATAGGTAGTCAAACCATGGTTTTAGAAAGTTTTGCATTAGCGAAAGTTTGATTAATATGATGATTTGCCTCCAAAGTTAAATGGAGGTATGCCATGGGATACCCGCTGGCGCGGGCATTAATCAAATTAGGAAAGACTCGTACAGAATATTTAAATCCTGTTCGAGTGGTGGCGGACTATAATCCGCAAAGAAGATTTTTTCAGCGGAAGTTATTTCTACTTCCTGCAGCACAAATACCGAAACGAAGGTAGCCGCAAAGGTTTTGTTCAATTTCAAATCAAACGAAGCTTTTGCAAAATTGTCGTCGGTTTGTATCTTAGTAATATGATTTTTGCAACAATTATGGGCTTCGGGAGCAACGCTCTCATCACCACAATCAGATGCTGGGGCATCTTTCTCCATTCCGCAGAAAAGATGTTTTTCGCCCAAAGTAACCTCAGCCATCATTTCCATCCCGCTGCAAAAGTGCTGCGCATAGGCTATCCCTGAACTGCTTGCGAGCATCAGTATGGATAAGAATATGGAAATGGTTTTTTTCATGCTTTCGCAAAAATACAAAAAAAAAGCCTCCCATTGAAATGGAAGGCTTTGTAAAATTATTTTACCTCGGAATCTACTCTTCCGCATTTCAGCATTTTATCGCCAAAATATGGATTTAAAATATCTTTGCTGCTGCTTATCCAATAGGCTCCTTTATTGTTGAAAGCCATCGGGCAATATTGCTTGTAAAGTGTTCCGGATTTTAAGCTTCCCTGTAGCATCTTTTCAATGCTGCTGCTCAAGGTTTCGAAGTTTTGGCGCTGAACACTGATATCTTCGGAAGTTGCCATTGCTGCAACTGCCGTTTGAGTAGCCTCATCTGCATTTACATCTTTAAGAAGCGCCTCAAGTTTTGATGATTCGGTGGCTGTTTTACCGGCATCGGTATTAATTAATGCTGCTTCAACCTGTAAATATTGATCAAAAATAGCCTCCATCTTGGGGTCGTTGAATTCTACTTCGGCTTCTGGAAGTTCGTAGGCTTTGGCTGTGGCTTCAGTATTGTCAACCGTTACAACTTCTGGCTCGTTTTCCTTTGTGTTGTCTTTACAGGAAATAACTGTAAACGACATAAAAGCGAAGAAAATCAGGATTACATTTTTCATAGGATAAATAGAATTTTTAGAGATGCAAAGGTATTAAAAAATCAGCTCGATTTGTATTTCTGAAAGTAAAAAGCGGGAAGCAAAATAAGTAATAACAAAGGCTGAATTAGAAATCTTCTAACATAAAACAGCACAAAATGCCCGCTAGATTCTTCCGAAGTGAAAATAATAAAACTGAAAGCCATAAAAAGTATTGCAAAAAGTATACTGTAAAGTATGAGGGAAAGCTTAATGATTTCCCTGTCCTTAAAGACCAGCCAAAGAATGGCCAAGGAAATAATGGTGTTCAACAAAAATCGTAATGCAATACCCGTTTGTAGCGCAAAGGTGTCCATTTTTGGCAACGGCATTGATTTGTAATCCATTTCAAAAAAAAGAAGCAATGGGTCGTAAAACAGGGAGTTTTCAAAAGCGCGAATCAAGACCAGCAAACCTGCGAGAATTATAAGGCCAAATATTTTTAGAGTCCTTTTCATTTAGCTGAATTTGGTTTCAGCATCCGCACCCAAATCATCCAGAGTATAAATACCAGACTATAAATTATACCAGGAAATACTACGGAATGGAGCACATTTTCATATTGTGGATATTTGTAAAGCGCAACTACCAAAATTGCAATACGCAGTAAGTTTACTATATAAATTAATACTGCTCCCGCAAGAATAAACAATACCGTTTTTTTAAAATTTTCAGCAAAGGCAATAACAAAAGCTACAAATAAAATAATCACACTGATTGAATTACAGCCCTCCACGATACTTACAGTATAACTGTTATCAATGGTCAACAACATTGATTTTTCCATTAAATCAGGTGTCAAACCTGAGGTAAAACCGACACTTTCCAGAATGGTCGCACTTTGCAAGGCAACGAGATTAGTTACAAAATCAGGAAAATAATTTCCATCCCCCGATATGGTTAAATAAAACGAATATCCTACGCTCAACAAAAGATATGTGCCCATAAAAAGCAACACAAAGCGAATTACGGTTTTGTATTTCTCAAAAAGTTTATTCAACTAAAGTGGGTTTAAAATTTGGCCTTCATGCAGTAAAAATTATATTTTCCTGCTTTTATATTTAACAAAAATACAGGATTTGTTTTTGGTGTTTGTAACCGTTTTGAAATACTTTTGCCAAAGCAATCAACATATACAAACCTAATGCCTTTTACACACTTAAAACCAAAAGTAACTACAATTCTTGCAAACGATAACGAAAGTGCCGAACAACGTTTAAAAGAAGTTTGCGAACTGCTTCAATCTTCCATAGGGTATTACGATTGGGTTGGTTTCTATTTTGCAAATGAAGCAGAAAAAACGCTACACCTAAAAGCTTTTGCGGGCGAACCAACGGACCATACGGTTATACCCTTCGGAAAAGGAATTTGCGGACAAGTGGCAGTGAGCAATAAAAACTTTGTGGTGCCTGATGTAAAAGCTCAGGACAATTACATTGCGTGCAGCATCACTGTAAAATCCGAGATTGTAATTCCGCTTTTTAAGGATGGAAAAAACATTGGGCAGATCGATATCGATTCGCACGTAGAAGACCCTTTTTCACCAGAAGACGAGCGCTTTTTGGAATGGGTCAATGAAGAAGTTGCGAAAATTCTTTAACTACATTCCCGTTCTGATTGCTTCAACAGGATCTAATTTTGAAGCTGAAATAGCAGGCAGAATTCCCGAAATTAAACCGATTGCGGCAGAAATTGCCGTTCCAACGAACATATTCCAAGGCGAGAGAATAAATTCAAAATCGCCCGTAAAACTAGAAGCGATTATTGAAACGATAAAAACCAAAAACAGCCCGATCAATCCGCCGATTACAGAAAGAATAACAGCTTCAAACAAAAATTGAAATAGTATAAATTTATTCTTTGCACCCAAAGATTTTTGAATACCGATTAAATTAGTTCTTTCCTTCACACTCACAAACATAATATTGGCAATCCCAAAACCGCCCACAAGCAGTGAAAATCCACTGATTATCAAACCAATTATATTCATACTTGTCGTAATTTCATCTATAAAATCAGCAAAACCCTGCAATTGATTTATAAAAAAGTTACTTATTTCATCTGGTTTTAATCCTCTTTTGGTTCGAAGTTGTTGGGTGAGCATTGCTTTAAATTCGGCAATATCCACATCTTTTTCTGGTTTTATTACAATCTGCGGAAAGGTGTTTTTATTATTATCACCATAAATTCTTCGCACAACATTCACTGGCATCCAAATGGAAGTATCCTTAGAATTCCCGAAAAGACCCGCGCCCTCTTTTTCCAACACGCCAATAACGTTAAATTTTCTACCATACACGCGCACTTCCTTGCCTATGGCAGATGCCGCATCGCCAAAAAGCTGATTGGCAATTTCATCGCCCAAAACAATGACCATAGAACCACTGTTTGACTCTGAACCATTAAAAAATCGTCCTTCGGAAAGCTGCAGCGATTCTATGTAGTAATAACTATCTGTTACCGCGCCAATAGGTACATTATCTACTTGCCTATCTTCGTATTTTACGCTTTCATTTGGCACATTTAACGTAAAAGTTGCGGCTTCAATATTCGGTGTATTTCTTTCCAGATATTGATATTCATCAAAAGTAACATCGGGAAATTGTTGCCACTTCCAACGCGGAATATCCGTTGGTCCAAAGTTGAAACGCATAATAATTATGGTACTATTGTCTAGCCCGCTGATGCTGCCCTCAATTTCACGTTTTAAAGAATCAACCGCCGCCAATACCGCGATAATGGAAAAAATACCGATTGTAACGCCCACCAACGAAAGAAAAGTCCGTAATTTATTGTTTCGAAGCGCATTGAGCGCAAAATTGAAACTTTCCTTTAAAACGCGAAGGTATATTAGCATTTATAACTTTAGATTAATGATTGGAAGTTTTCAACTTTCAACTCCCAAAGGGTTGATAAAATTATGAAAAGTAAGACGTTTTCTCTGCTGTTATGTTACAAATTTACTATGCAATTATGTACTTTTGCTCCTTAATTTTCGATAATGAACAGTTCCAAAAAGATTACATCCGCTTTAATTTCCGTATTCAGCAAAGAAGGCCTGGCCCCCATTGTTAAAAAACTACACGAACAGAACGTAAAAATCTACTCTACCGGAGGCACCGAAAAGTTTATAAATGACCTTGGCATTGAAGTAATTGCGGTAGAAGACATTACAGATTATCCTTCCATTTTGGGCGGGCGCGTAAAGACTCTTCATCCAAAGGTTTTTGGTGGAATTTTAAACCGTCAGGACCACGAAGGCGATGTTGCAGAAATGGAGCAATACAACATTCCGCAGATTGATGCCGTAATCGTTGATTTGTATCCTTTTGAAAAGACCGTTGCTTCGGGCGCTTCGGAAGCAGATATTATTGAAAAAATAGACATTGGCGGAATTTCCTTGATTCGAGCCGCAGCGAAGAATTTTAAAGATACCTTTTGTGTTTCCTCAGTGAACGATTACGCAGAGTTTTTGGAATTGATTTCAGCAAACAATGGCGAAATTTCCTTAAAAGATCGCAAACGTTTTGCTGCAAAATCTTTTAACGTTTCATCAAATTATGACACCGCAATTTTCAATTATTTCAACCAAGAAGAAAAGTTGCCGGCTTTTAAACTGAGTGAAACCAACGGACAGGAATTGCGTTACGGTGAAAACCCACACCAAAAAGGATATTTCTTCGGAAATTTTAATGAAATGTTCACCAAACTTCACGGAAAGGAACTGAGCTACAACAACCTTTTGGACGTTGATGCAGCTGTAAATTTGATGAACGAGTTTAAGGGCGAAGCGCCAACTTTCGCAATTTTAAAACACAACAACGCCTGCGGAATTGCACAACGCGAAACCGCACAACAAGCCTATATGGCTGCTTTGGCGGGCGATCCAGTTTCAGCTTTCGGAGGAATTTTAATCAGCAATGTTGAAATTGACGAAGCAACCGCAAACGATATCCACGAACTTTTCTGCGAAGTGGTAATTGCACCTTCTTTTTCTACAAAAGCACAGGAAATTTTAGAAGGAAAAAAGAATCGAATTTTGTTGGTTCAAAAAGAAATTGAACTACCTTCAACAACCGTTAGAACTTGTTTGAACGGCGTTTTGGTACAGGATAAAGACAATATTACAGACAGTGCTGAAATTTTAACGCACGCAACAAACAATAAACCCAATTCCGAAGAGTTAGAAGACTTGTTGTTCGCTTCAAAAATTTGCAAGCACACAAAATCAAACACTATCGTTTTGGCAAAGGGAAAACAACTTTGCGCCAGCGGAACCGGCCAAACCAGCCGCGTTGATGCATTACGGCAAGCCATAGAAAAAGCAAAAGCCTTTAATTTTAACCTTGAAGGTGCCGTAATGGCGAGCGATGCTTTTTTTCCGTTTCCCGATTGTGTAGAAATTGCGGACAATGCAGGAATAACTGCTGTAATTCAGCCAGGTGGCTCTATTAAAGACGAACTGAGCATAGATTATTGCAACGCACACGAAATGGCGATGGTATTTACAGGAACCCGTCATTTTAAGCATTAAATTTTATTACATTTGTTAAAAACAAACCTTACACGTTAACCTTCAATACCACCAATTTAAACTATGGGATTTTTTGACTTCCTGACTGAAGAAATAGCCATTGACCTTGGTACCGCAAATACCCTGATCATCCACAACGATAAAGTTGTGGTTGATGCGCCGTCAATTGTTGCGCGCGACCGAACTACCGGAAAAATAATCGCCGTAGGCCGCGAAGCCGCGATGATGCAGGGAAAGACCCACGAGAACATTAAAACAATACGCCCTTTAAAAGACGGTGTAATTGCAGATTTTGACGCGAGTGAAAAGATGATAAACATGTTTATCAGTGATATTCCCGCGCTAAAAAAGAAATGGCTGAAACCTTCGTTGCGAATGGTGGTTTGTATTCCGAGTGGAATTACCGAGGTGGAAATGCGCGCGGTTAAGGAAAGTGCAGAACGCGTTAACGGAAAAGAAGTTTATTTGATCCACGAACCAATGGCGGCCGCCATAGGTATTGGTGTTGACATTATGCAACCAAAAGGAAATATGGTTGTAGACATTGGAGGCGGAACTACCGAAATTGCCGTAATCGCCCTTGGTGGTATTGTTTGCGACAAATCCATAAAAATTGCAGGCGACGTTTTCACAAACGATATTGTTTATTACATGCGCACCCAACATAATCTTTATGTGGGTGAAAGAACTGCTGAAAAAATAAAAATCCAGATTGGGGCGGCCACCGAAGATCTTGAGCTTCCACCAGATGAAATGGACGTACAAGGCCGAGATTTGCTAACCGGAAAACCCAAACAGGTTCAAACTTCTTATAGGGAAATTGCAAAAGCTTTGGATAAATCCATTCTTCGCATTGAGGATGCTGTAATGGAAACCCTTTCGCAAACGCCTCCGGAACTCGCCGCAGATATATACAACACCGGGATTTATCTTGCAGGTGGTGGTTCGATGCTTCGCGGATTGGATAAAAGGCTCTCGCAAAAAACCGATCTTCCGGTTTATATTGCTGAAGACCCATTACGCGCTGTAGTTCGTGGAACTGGTATTTGCTTAAAAAACCTGAACAAATATAAAAGCGTGCTGATTAAATAGTTTTCAGAAAAATCATTTCACTGAAAAACTTAAATAGAATAATTGCCCATTTATGGCGTTGCTCCCATTAGAAAGCAGAATATTTTAACCCCACAAAGCAATGCAGCAGATTATATTTTTCTTCATTCGGAATAAAAATTTCCTGTTGTTTGCCGTGCTTTTTACAATTTCCGTAGGGCTCACTATCCAAACGCACAATTATCACAATGACAAATATATAAGCTCTGCCAATTTTATAACGGGAGGAATATTTACTTTCAGAAATAATATTGCTGATTACCTGAATCTCGGCAAGGAAAATGAACAATTACTGCAGGAAAATTTAATGCTTCGGAAGAAATTGGATCAATTTAAGGAAGTAGTAAATGTTGAAAAACTGGACAGCACCGTGCTTCCCAATAAATTCAACTATTTTACTGCGCGGGTAATCAACAATAACTATTCAAAAACCAAAAATCAGCTTACCCTTGATAAAGGCCGAAGCGATAGCTTAAAAATTGATTTGGGCGTAATTTCTTCAAAAGGAATTGTTGGTATTGTGAGCGATGTTTCGGAAAATTACGCAACCGTGCAATCTATTTTGAACACCGAAAGTAGAATAAATGCAAAGCATAAAAATTCGGGACATTTCGGCTCCCTAAAATGGGACACAAAAAAACCAAACGTAATTCAATTAGTAGACATCCCGAGAATTGCACCGCTTGCAAAAGGTGACACTATTGTAACCAGTGGGCGCTCTACCATTTTTCCAGAGGGCATTTTAATAGGCACTATAAAAGATTTTCAACTTGATAAAGATAACAATTATTATTATGTGAACATTGAACTTTTCAATGATATGACAAGCCTTGAACACGTATATTTAATAGAAAACAGCGAAGCAAAAGAAATTTTGGAACTGGAAAAAGGAGTGAAAGATGTCGAACAGTGATATCCTTATAAATATTGTCCGTTTTGTACTGTTGGTTTTCCTTCAGGTACTACTGCTCAACAATGTGAATCTTGCAGGCTACATCAATCCATATCTTTATATCTTATTCATACTTCTTTACCCTTTAGACGGGAATAAAGGACTTTTAATTTTTCTCAGTTTTCTTTTGGGGCTTTCCATAGATATTTTTGAGGATTCCGGTGGTGTGCATGCCGCTGCATGCGCATTTATAGCGTACATACGCCCCGTGGTTTTAAAATACTCTTTTGGTGTAAGTTATGAATACAATAGCGTCAAAATCAAGAAAGCCGACCCTATGGAAAGGCTCACTTATATCGCTTCATTAGTCTTTATGCATCATTTTGTAATGTTTTCTTTGGAAATTTTCAGCTTTAAGCATATACTGTTACTGTTGAAATCTACGTTTTTTTCAGCCTTGTTCACCATTATTGTTGTAATGTGTACAATGATACTTTTCAATAGAAAGTCCTCATGAGAAAAATAGTATTGATAGCATTGGTTTTGTTGAGCGGTGTGCTTTTTACCGCAAGACTTTTCTATCTGCAGGTTTATGATGCTTCTTCCGATTCGCTTTCACAAAATAGCGCTATAAAGGTAATGTATGATTATCCACAGCGCGGCTATATGTTTGACAGAAATATGAAACTCTTGGTTTCCAACCAACCTTCATATGATGTGATGGTGATACCGCGCGACGTTAAACCGCTTGACACTTTGGAATTTTGCGGTCTGTTGAAAATTACAAAGGAAGAATTCAAGGAAATTCTTCATAAAGCACGAGTGTATTCGCCACGATTGCCTTCCGTAGTAATTCCCCAACTCAACAAGGCAGATTATGCGTCCCTTTCAGAAAAAATGTACAAGTATGAAGGTTTTTACATTCAGCGGCGTTCCCTTCGCGAATATCAAGTGGACCATTCGGCAAACGTAATGGGTTACATTGCCGAGGTAAACAACGCCATTATTGAAAAAAATCCGTATTACCAAATGGGAGAACTTATTGGTACCGCCGGTGTGGAAAAGGAATACGAAGAAGTGTTGCGCGGCGTAAAAGGCGTGAAATATATTCAGAAAGATCGCTTCAACAGAGACATTGGACCCTACAAAGAAGGAATTTTTGACACTTTGCCCGAGCGTGGCCACGATGTACAATTGACCATTGATGCGGTGCTTCAAAAATATGGTGAAGAATTAATGATTCACAAACGGGGCGGTATTGTTGCTATTGAACCTGAAAGTGGTGAAATACTCGCTTTGGTAACTGCACCAAGTTATGACCCCTCACTATTGGTGGGGCGAGATAGGTCAAAGAATTTTACAAAATTGTGGTATGATACTATTAGCAAGCCACTTTACGACCGGGTTTTGATGGGTGAATATCCGCCAGGATCACCTTTTAAAACCTTAACGGCATTGATCGGTCTCCACGAAAACGTTGTGGATACACTTGATACCTTTGCCTGTTATCATGGTTATCGCTATGGCAACCGAACTTTAGGCTGTCACTCCCACCCTAGCCCCCTTGCAATGGTGGGCGGAATTGCAAATAGTTGCAATGCTTATTTCTGTAATGTCTACAAGCGTATTATCGATAAATATCCCAATCCACGTGAAGGTATTGATCATTGGCGCGAAGGGCTTTTGAGTTTTGGCTTAGGCGATTTTTTGGGTTACGATCTCCCAAGTGGGAAACGAGGTAATATCCCAACCTCAAAATATTATAACAAAATTCACGATTTCCCAACCCACAACTGGTCTTCATTGGCAACAATCTCTAACGCTATCGGGCAGGGTGAGGTTTTATTGACGCCAATGCAAATGGCAAACTTTACCGCAGCCATAGCAAATAGAGGTTATTATTACACGCCTCACGTAATCAAAAATGTTATTGGTCCGGACACCATTCCGCAGAAATTTAAAGAAAAGCATTACACTACTGTAGAACCCGAACACTTCAAGCCAGTTGTGGAAGGAATGTTTCAGGTATATCAACGAGGTACCGCCTCTTCCATTCAAGTTCCGGGAATAGAAATTTGTGGAAAAACTGGGACGGCAGAAAATTTTACAAAAATTAATGGCAAACGAGTTCAACTTACCGATCACTCCATTTTTGTAGCCTTTGCGCCAAAAGACAATCCAAAAATCGCCATTGCGGTTTTTGTGGAAAACGGCTATTGGGGTTCGCGATGGGCGGGACGGATTGCAGGCCTTATGATTGAAAAATATCTTAAAGGTGAAATAACCCGGACCGATATGGAAAAATATGTGCTGGAAGGCAGTTTGGAAGCAGAATACGCCAAACCCTACAGCGGACAACCTTTTTCAATTAACCGCTAATGGCAGGAGGCAGAACTTATGTACGCTTTGATTGGCTGATGATTTTTATGTACATCGCCCTTGTAATTATGGGGTGGGTCAACATCTACTCAGCATCCTTGAGTGACACTGCAAAAGGCTTTTGGGATTTTGACCAAATCTACGCCCGACAATTTATGTTTATTGGGTTTAGCATACTTCTGATTATATTTTTGCTTGCCATAGAATCAAAGTTTTACGAAAAATTCGCAAGTGTTTTTTATATCATTTCATTAGTTTCTTTGTTGGGACTTTTTGTTTTCGGAAAAAATATTTCGGGCGCAACCTCATGGTATGCCTTTGGTAGTTTCAGTCTTCAACCCAGTGAATTTGCAAAAGCCGCAACTGCTTTGGCACTCGCAAAATATGTGAGTGACATTCAAACAAATATGCAGGAGCTGAAGCACCAAATTGCAGCTTTCACCATTATAGCCTTGCCTGCCGTTTTGATTGTTCCGCAACCAGATCCGGGCAGCGCCCTGATTTATGCTGCGTTTGTCTTTACACTTTATAGAGAAGGATTGCACGGGGTTTACCTTTTGTTAGGCTTATTTGCTGTCATGCTTTTTGTTTCTACACTTGCCTTTGGCGCGGTTTGGGTTGCAGTTGCAATTTTAATTATTGGCGGAATCATTTTTTTCAGAAATAGAAAAAAGCGCCCCAGTATTATAAAATATGCCTTAATTGCCGTGGGATGTATTGCCTTTGCTTTTTCGGTGAGTTATATTTTCAACAATGTTTTTGAACAACGCCACCGCGACCGATTCAACATTGTTTTGGGAAAAGAAGTTGATGCCCGCGGAATAGGCTACAACACCCACCAAAGTGAAATTGCGATAGCAAATGGTGGCTGGCTTGGTAAGGGCTGGACACAAGGCACGCAAACCAAAGGAAACTTTGTCCCCGAACAACACACCGATTATATTTTCAGCACCGTGGGCGAGGAATGGGGCTTTGTAGGAAGCATGCTTGTAGTTCTCCTTTTTGTAGGACTTATATTGCGGATTATTTTTAAAGCCGAAAAACAGAAATCGCAGTTTGGAAGGGTGTATGGGTATAGCGTTGCAGCAATACTATTTTTTCATTTCTTTGTGAATGTAGGGATGGTTACAGGTATTTTTCCCACGGTGGGAATTCCTTTACCTTTCTTTAGTTATGGCGGTTCGGCACTCTGGGGCTTTACTATTTTGCTCTTTATTTTTGTAAAGTTGGATGGGGCGAATTATAGTTTTTCTTGAAAAATCAATCCTGATTGCTATCGTGAGAAATCACAAATCAAAGGTGAAGTTGAAAAAATATTTTTTTGGAAAAAACACATAAATACATTCAATCTATTGTCAATGCAATGAAAACCCTTCATAAAGGAAAAATTAGTTTTGTTGATAAAGGTGATAATTGGTCTGTAAATGTTGAAGTTGAATGGAACAAGAGGATTACAAAAACAACTATTAAATCAAAAAAAGTAGATTTAAAATCTGATTTTGCTTCTTGTAAACTTTCGAAATCCAACTTTTTAACAAACCTGTCATACATTTTCTCTTCATATATTATCTCTCATAGATCTGAAGCCTATAGTTTTTCTGGAACTAAAAGTGAATATTCTGAAGCAATCTTAATGAGTAAAGCCACTATACCTTTAATGGAGTCTAAAAATCCTGTTATCGGATTAGAAGGAAAATATTTAATTTTTTCTGGCGGAACGAGAAAAAAGGACATTTCAAGTTTATCTAATATCTTCAAATTGAATGAAGTATTAATGAAAGAAATTGATAAAAATAAGCTTAACAAATAATTACTGCTAACTTACTTTCTCCCCCAACTTTTCAGATCTATCATTGATTCCAACTTATTTTCTATGGAATCTGGCAGTTGCGGAAAAAAATCGATTCCGGTTCTCGCTTCAATTTCATCAATGGAAACTGCATATTTGTAAAAAGATTCGCTTGAAGATTTATTCGGAATCAAAAAAGCAATTGCTTTATAATTTCCATCAGAAGCATCCACCACTATTTTATAAAATTCAGTGGGAACCGATACATTTTCATAGCCGATGGTTTTCAAATTTCCTTTTAAAACTCCGCCCGTAACTATATAAACACCATCAAATTTTTCTGCCCAATAGCGAACTTTTTGCTCTAGTCGGTTCCAGATTCCAGCATTAAAATCGTGATCTTGCGGACTTATGTTACTCGTCAAAAATGTTTCATTATAAGCCTCAAAAGACACTCTTCGGTCGCCAGCGGGGCAAAGATGGCCACGATCGTACCCCGAATTCTTATAATTACGCCAATCGGCAGATTTTGTTTTTACCTTTTTGTCTTCAATAAAATAGGGGCGTTCAAATTCATTTTTAGTCAAATCACTTTTCTTCAATTCATAAGCCACCCACTCTGCCTGTTCATTTTCTTCGGAATAGGATAGCGTAAAATAGTTGTGTTTTACAATGGCTCCCGTAGTTGAAGTAGGAAGAAACGAGTCGTCAAATTCTTCGGAGGTACTATTTGTAGTTTTTGAAATTTCTGAAGTGGAAATATCTTCTTCGCCCAAAAAATCGTCTGCATAATATAACGCGACGGTTACAATTATAATTACAAAGGGGTAAATGTATTTTCGGTTCATTTAAATTCTTTTAAGCGTTCCGCACATCCATAGCATCGCGCAGGGCATTTCCTATTAACATAAAAGCGGTAACAAGGCTCATAATGGCCAGTCCGGGAATAAGGGCAAGATAGGGTTTCCCTAAAATAATATAGGCATAGTGGTCTTTAATAATGCCTCCCCAACTGGGCATTGGCGGTTGTGCGCCTATTCCCAAAAAAGACAGGCCGCTTTCAATGAGAATGGCTCCCGCAAAATTGGCCGCGGAAATAATAATAACCGGTGCCATGCTATTTGGCAAAATATGTTTTACAATTATTCTGAAATCGTTAAAGCCCAACGCTCGGGCTGCGGTAACGTACTGCATCTGTTTTACGCCCATTACCTGTCCACGCACCACACGGGCAACTTCTACCCACATGGTAAGCCCAACAGCGATAAAAACCTGCCAAAAACCTTTTCCGAGCGCTAAGGTGATAGCGATTACCAATAATAAAGTAGGGATAGACCAAGTAACATTAATAAGCCACATGATAGCTGCGTCTATCTTTCCGCCAAAATAACCAGCAACTGCTCCAAGGGTGATTCCAATTACTAAAGAAATGAAAACCGCAACAAACCCGATAGCCAAAGATATGCGGATCCCAATGAGCATTCGGCTCAACAGGTCGCGACCGTATTTATCGGTACCGAGGAGGAATTTTTTTTCTGAAATATATTTGCCGGAAATTTCATCGGCGGATGTTGCATCTGGAAAAAGTGAAAGGGCGTATTCCTTTTGCAAACCTCCAGTTCCATCGGGGGTGTACTCGATAATTTCAATGGAATTTTCTTTTACGCTAAAATTTGAAATTGGAATTTCAGTATCGGCATTTTTCTTTCCGAAAAAGAAAACCGATAGCTGCTGCTGCGCTTCCACTTTTGCAGGAATTGTAAGTATTTGCACAGAGAATCCCGGGGTCTTGGAATGAATGGAAAGATGCATCTGGTTTGCATTCTGCGAATTATCTGGAGCCAAGGCATACGCAAAAATCGCCACCAAAACACAGAGTGACAAAAAGCACAAACTGAAAACGCCCCAAAAGTTTTTTTTAAACTTTCGGAGCGCTATCTTAGTTAATGAAGTAGTGTTTTTCACACTTCAAATTTAGTAAAATTTGGCGTGTTTCATTCAGAAACACACATTTGGTTTACATAATACTAGTTTTTAATATCTGCAACTTTTCCGGCCTTGATGTTGTTGAGTTTTAAATCTTCAAGCACGTGAACTGCTTCTTCAATATACATATCCTTACTTAGATTTTTATGCCATCTTTTACGTTTTTCAGAAAGTGTGGTATCCTTCTTCATCAATGCGGTTTCATAGGGTAAGGATTCAAAAGTGAGCTGGTTGTCATATTCATCAATGGCATCAAAACGTTTTGTCTCCTGCTTACGTTGCTCGATTTCGGCACTGTAAGTTTCAAAATTTAAATTTACTTCTTTTTCATCCCTACGGGCCTTAATCCATCGCGCATCTTCATCAATCAACTTCAACTGATCGTTTTGTGCCATTCGTTCTTTACTTTTTTGGATGGTTTCATCATAATCTATATAACCATCCCAAACATCATATTTTGCGGCATCAATTTTATCATAAGGAAGTGGATTGTCATAATCTCTCTCGCCTACATCTATATAGCTGTAGCGGTCTGGCATAACCACATCGCTCTTAACACCCTCCAGTTGGGTGGAACCTCCGTTTACACGATAAAATTTCTGAGAAGTGATTTTCAAGGCACCCAAATCGCCCAAATCATTTTTACGAAGCCATTGGTTCAAATCAATTACGTTTTGAACCGTACCCTTACCATAAGTTTGCTTGCTTCCTATAATGATGGCGCGTTTGTAATCCTGCATGGCTGCAGCAAGAATTTCGGAAGCCGAAGCTGAAAGTTCGTTCACCAAAATCACCAACGGTCCGTCCCAAACAATCTCGCTATCTTTATCCTCAAGCACTTCCTTATTTCCGTTTGAAGCTACTTGCACTACGGGTCCTTTTTTGATGAAAAGCCCAGCAATATCAACCGCTGTGCGCAAAGATCCTCCACCATTATCACGAAGGTCTAAAACCAAACCTTCCATTCCTTGTTCTTTCAAACGAAGAATTTCTTTTTTAACATCAGTTGCGGCATTGCGCTCTTTGTAGTTTTCCATATCAAAATAAAACTGCGGAAGGTTGATAAGTCCAAATTTGCGATCGCCTTTATCAATCAAAGACGATTTTGCGTAGGTTTCTTCAAGTTCAACTACATCGCGGGTAATCACTTTATCAGAAATAGTTCCATCCACGTTTTTAATGGTAAGTGTAACCTTGGTGCCTTTTGGTCCTTTGATTAATTTTACGGCATCGTCAATGCGCATGCCAACAATGCTAACCGCATCTTTTTCATCTTCCTGTTTCACTTTTAAAATTACATCGCCTACTTCTACTTTCTCACTGCGCCAGGCTGGGCCACCACTTATGATTTCAATAATAGTGATGTAATCGTTCTTTTTTTGAAGCCTAGCCCCAATACCTTCCAACTTTCCAGACATACGAAGATCGAACCTGTCTTTATCGGGCGGCGCAAAATAATTGGTGTGCGGATCAAACTCTTCAACTATAGTATTTAAATAGATTGAAAAATAGTCCTTGCGTTCCAAATCTTTAGTGAAATCAAAATATTCGTCTAAAGAGCTTTTGGTAGTCTCGCGGGCTTTCGCTTCAAGCTCTGCCCTTGATTGTCGCTCAAAAGGCTCATCTGCTGAGGCACTTTGTGCAGTATTTGAAACTTCGGAAGTATCCATTTCATCCTTTTTTTCGGTAGAGGAGGTAATTCCCTTTTCGCGATTCTTTTGGTCTTCCACCAAATCATAATATGAAGAAAGTGTTGTAAATTTCAACTGCTGTTTCCAGCGTGCTTTTAATTCTTTTATTGAATTTGCATACGCAAGATTATCATAATCAACATTGATGGTTTCATTTACAGAAAAATCGAATGGTTTATCGAGCACTTCCGGATAAATTTTCTTTACATCTTCCATTCTTTCATTGAAACGCTCATAAACCAAATCGAAAAACGACAAATCCTTATTTTTGAGTTGATCGTCTATTTCTGTTTTATGTTTGCTGAATTCCTCAATATCTGAAGCAAGGAAATATCTCTTTAACGGGTCGAGTCCGTTGATGAAATCTTTATAGACTTCTGCTGAAAATTCGTCATTGATATCTTTAGGGTCGTAATGCCCTTTTTGAAGGACATAAGTAATAAGGTCTATAAGTAGTTTATCCTTATCGGGATCGTTAAACTCCTTGGTCGTAAAACTGCAGGAAGCCACAGAAACGAAAACCGCCAAAAACAAAACTTTAAAATTCTTTTTCATTATCCGCATAGTCGTGGTATTATTTTATGAGTGCCTAAATTATATAAAAAACTGTGCCATTAAAGTATATTGGTACTAATTTTTTGTTAAACAGTTTTTTTCGGTCCTAAATCCAGAATTCTGTTTCCGAAGGCTCTCGGGACAGAATTAATAAATGTATTTTTGTTTTTCAAAATTTAAAAGATTTTATGTCCAAAAAAAGACCGCTGATATTAGTAACCAATGACGATGGCATCAACGCCCCGGGTATCCGTACCTTAATTGATGTAATGAATACATTGGGAGACGTTATGGTAGTTGCGCCAGATTCGCCCCAAAGCGGAATGGGCCACGCCATAACTATTAACGATACATTGTACTGCAATAGTATAAACGTAGTGAATGGTGATCCACACAAAGAGTACAGTTGCAGCGGAACGCCCGTAGACTGTGTAAAAATAGCAGTGAACGAAATTTTAAAACGCAAGCCCGATCTTTGTGTTAGCGGTATAAACCACGGAAGTAATTCATCCATCAACGTAATTTACAGCGGAACAATGAGTGCCGCTGTGGAAGCGGGAACGCTGGGTATTCCATCCATCGGGTTTTCACTTTTGGATTATTCAATGGAGGCAGATTTCGGACCCGCAAAAAAGTTTGTAAAAGCCATTGCTCAGCAAACCATAAAAAATGGCCTGCCAAAGGGCGTGGTGCTTAATGTGAACATCCCAAAATTAAATGCTTCAGAAATTAAGGGTATTAAAGTGTGCCGCCAAGCCAACGCCCATTGGGAAGAAAAATTTGATAAAAGAACCAATCCACTGGGTCGTGATTATTATTGGCTAACTGGCGAATTTGTAAACGAGGACAAAGGTGAAGATACCGATGAATGGGCGCTCCACAATGGTTTTGTGTCCGTGGTTCCGGTACAGTTTGACCTAACGGCACACCACGCGATGAAAGAACTTAATACCTGGGATTTCTAAAAAGAATAAAATGAAACCACACATTAAAGAAGTTCTTATTGGTTTAGTAATCGGTTTGCTCGCAAATATGGCGGGCACCTATCTATACATTTTCTTTTTTTCTGAACTTAGCCTGGAGTCAACATTACAGGCAGCACTGGAAAATGATTTTCTGGGAAGCTTGATTGCATTGGGCGCAATTTTAAATTTAATTGTATTTTTTATTCTTTTAAAAAAGAATCAATACTACCGTGCACGTGGTGTGGTTTTAGCTACCGTTATCGCCGCGCTTGCTATTTTGATTTCGAAATTTTTCTGAAAAGAAAATTGTTTTAATATTAAGTCATTAACTTAGTAACCAAATATCATTAAAAATGAAGCGCGCAGTTTTTCCCGGAACTTTTGACCCCATAACCCTTGGGCACGTAGATATTATAAAACGTGCGCTGCCGCTTTTTGATGAATTGATTATTGCCATTGGCGTGAATGCCGATAAAAAAACCATGTTTTCCTTGGAAGAGCGAATCCAATTTATAAAAAACACGTTTGGTGATAATTCCAAAATTAAAGTAAAAAGTTATACAGGACTTACGGCAAATTTCTGCAAAAATGAAAAAGCACAATTTATTGTTCGTGGGCTTCGCAACAGTATCGACTTTGCCTATGAACAGTCTATCGCACAAGCCAATGCAAAGGTTAACGGAGTAGATAGTATCTTTTTAATCTGCAGCCCGGAGTTTTCACATATTTCTTCTTCAATTGTTAGGGATATCGCAAGGCATGGGGGTGATTATCAAGACTTAATACCCTAAAAAAATTTAATTTCAGCGAATAATTCCTATCTTTATGAGAACTAATTTTAACCAAATAAAGTTTTCAAGTTATGGGGCAGGAAAACACTTCACAAGAAAAAGAAAAAAGATCATCCATCTTAGATTCCGTCAGTAATTGGATTAAACTTGTAGCATTAATTGTTTTGGTAATGGAAGCTATTTTATTGCTCGCCATGACTCTCACTCCTGCTTCGGAACCTATATTTACCCTCTATCCTATCTTGATGCTCCTTTTGGCATTGGCTGTTTTGGCAGCACTATTTATGGATAGATTTCAGCACCGGAAGTCTGATATCGAAAAAATAAAAGCCACCACTGAGCTTCAACGAGTGCAGCAAACTGTTAAAGTGGATACTATGGAAATATCAGTAGATCCCGAAAAAAGCACTACCAAAGAACTGGAAACAGGGCTAAATATGTTTACAGATAATATGCTGCAGTTTTCTTTTAAAAAACCAGTTGGCGATGGATGGCATGCTCCAAAATTTATAAAATATGCAGATTTTGTTCGTAGCACTTACTTTACAAATCTTCCGGATAACCAACTGGAAGAATTGATTACAGCAAATTCTCCCTACGGAAAACTATTTTTCAACGCAAAGATAGTATCAGTAGTTTTTGGGGAGCCTAAGGCTATTGAAATGGACGAAAATACATCTACCGAAAGCATTGAGGAATACTTGGTGAATATGGTAGAAAAGTTCAAAAAAGAAGGAACCGAAGTTTCCGAAGAAGAAATAAAAGACGCACGTGTAAAACTGAACCAAACCGAAAATGTATCAAAAATTGGTTTTGCGGTCGATTTCAAAATAATGGCGATGGATAAAAACGATATAGACACTCCTTTTCTGGACAGTAGCCTGCCCAATTTATTTCTCAATTTTGGATCGATTATCAAAGAGCCCATTGATTCCCTCAAAACCGACGAGAACTCCCTTCTCTGGACCACAAAAAACAAGTTAAAAAATGTAACCTTAGATGGCGAACCCTATGCCAGTTTCAGTATATACCGTCTTTACAGGCTATTGAAAAACGACGATTATATCTACTTCTGTTCTGCGCAATGGTCACCACAAATTGAAGGCGCCCATTTTGCCTGGGATAGTCTCAAAAAATCGTTTGAGTCCTTCAAAATATTGAAATAAAAAACCCTCTCAGTTTCCTGAAAGGGTTTTTAAATTTTTTTATTAAAAAGAAATTATAGTGCAGCTACGTGCTTAGCCATGTTCGATTTTAAATTGGAAGCTTTATTCGAATGAATAATATTTTTCTTCGCCAATTTGTCGATCATAGAAACAACGCTTGGAAACATAGCCTCAGCTTCTTTCTTATCAGAAAGCTCTTGAAACTTCTTCATGGCGTTACGGGCAGTTTTGTGCTGGTAACGGTTACGCAAGCGCTTTGCCTCGTTGCTTCTTATTCTCTTTAATGCTGACTTGTGATTTGCCATTGTGTTTTTCTTAAATTCTAATTTTTGTAGTCCGTAGGGGAATCGAACCCCTGTTACCAGGATGAAAACCTGGCGTCCTAACCCCTAGACGAACGGACCATTTTTTATTTTCAAATGCGGATGCAAAAATACAACAATTTTTGAATGGCGCAAATCCTAAATAACTTTTTTCAAAAAAAATTAATATGCCTTTGCGAAAAGTACTTTTCTTTCGGATGGCTTACCAGTAACAATGCACGTTCCCGAGGTACTATCACCTTCCAAAGGAATACATCTAATGGTCGCTTTTGTTTCATTTTTAATTCGCTCCTCGGTTTCGGAAGTGCCATCCCAATGGGCCAGCACAAAGCCTCCTTTTTCATTTAAAACGGACTTAAATTCTTCATACGAAGCAACTTCAGTAGTATGCTCAGTTCTATATGAAGCCGCTTTTTGAAAAAGATTTTCCTGAATTTCATCCATTAAAGAAATTACTTTATCTACAACATTTTCATTGGCTATAAACTCTTTTTGTAGCGTGTCTCTTCGCGCAAGTTCCACAGTCCCTTTTTCCACATCTTTTGGACCAATGGCTATACGGACAGGAACACCTTTCAACTCGTATTCATTAAATTTCCATCCCGGTTTGTGCGTATCACGATTGTCATATTTAACACGAATTCCTTTGGACCGCAATTTCTTCATCAAATCTAATGCAACTTCATTTACGGCATCAAATTCTTCATCTTTTCTGTAAATAGGCACAATCACCACTTGATCTGGTGCTAAATTTGGAGGCAGCACCAAACCGTTATCATCACTGTGGGTCATAACCAAAGCACCCATCAATCGTGTAGACACTCCCCACGAGGTTGCCCAGACATAATCCAATGAACCATCTTGGGCCGCAAATTTCACATCAAATGCCTTCGCAAAATTCTGACCCAAAAAGTGTGAAGTGCCAGCCTGCAATGCTTTTCCGTCTTGCATTAAGGCCTCAATACAGTAAGTTTCAAGGGCGCCGGCAAAGCGCTCGCTCTCGGTCTTTGTTCCTTTTACAACTGGAATGGCCATATAATTTTCGGCAAATTCAGCATACACATTCATCATTTGTTCCGCTTCGGCTATGGCTTCATCTTTGGTGGCGTGCGCAGTGTGGCCTTCCTGCCAAAGAAATTCTGCGGTGCGTAAAAACAGACGCGTACGCATTTCCCAACGCACTACGTTTGCCCATTGGTTTATTAAAAGCGGTAAATCTCGATAAGACTGTATCCATTTTCGGTAGGTATCCCAAATAATTGTTTCTGAAGTGGGACGCACAATAAGTTCTTCTTCCAGTTTTGCGTCAGGATCAACAATTATCCCACTTCCATCTTCGGCATTTTTTAATCTATAGTGAGTAACAACGGCACATTCCTTTGCAAAACCATCCACATGGCTGGCTTCCTTACTGAAGTATGATTTCGGAATAAAGAGTGGGAAATAAGCATTTTGATGGCCTGTTTCCTTAAACATTCTATCCAACTCTGCCTGCATACGCTCCCAAATGGCATATCCGTAAGGTTTTATAACCATACAACCACGAACTCCTGAGTTTTCGGCAAGGTCTGCCTTGATTACCAGCTCATTGTACCACTTGGAATAATCTTCTGCTCTTGTTGTTAAATTCTTTGCCATAGCCCGGTTTTTGGCACAAATGTTGTGTCTATGTTAAATGATTAGTTATTGTCCACAAAACTACTTATTTTTATGAAGTCCAACAATAAAATTACCACAGATATGTCCTTTCAAAATATAAATATTAAACGTTTCAAGCCTTTAGCAATTATAGGCCTTTTCGCCTTTTTGTTAACTTCCTGTGGAACACATAATAGTGGATACAATCAAAATGACGGCATTTATTCTTCTGGCAATAATTCTAATTCTGAAGAAGAATACACAGAAGAAGAGGTTTCAAACGAAAAAGCAAATTATTACCAACAATATTTCCGAAGCAAATCTGATGCATATTCCGACCTCCCAGAAGAAGGAGCAATTTTTACAGATATTGAAGCCTATTCCACTTCCGAACGATTAGATGAAGGAGGAAATATTATTATTGAGGAAAATTACGACTATGCGGAAGATGGTTACGGCCCTTGGGGTAGTAATGGAGAGGAAATAACAGTAAACATCTATAACACTGGAGGCTTCGGCTATGGATATGGATTTTACCACAGGCCTTATTGGTACGGCGCATACTGGGGCGTTAATTGGGGCTATCCCTATTATGGATATTATAATCCCTATTGGGGAATCAGCTATGGATGGGGTTATCCTTACTATGGTTATGGCTACGGCTATGGATATCCTTATTACGGTTATGGATATTATAACCCCCATTATTATAACTCTCACTACGATCATGTATCTTACAATCGTGGCAGAAGAAATACAGATTATACAAGAACCAACACACGCGGAAGGTCAAATAACGTTTCAACACGTAACTCCTATAGCAGGTCAGAATTATCAAGACGTGTAAATAGAAACAATGTACGTGCAAACAATACAACTACCCGAACCACGCGAAGCAATGTTAGAACCACTCGATCCAATTCTAATGTAATAAGAAATACACGTTCAGGTTCAACACGCAACAATAGCTATTCGCAGCCTATACGAAGCAATTCCCGCAGCACACGCAATAGCAATTATTCTACACCAACCCGAAGTAGCTCATCCGGTTCCGTTAGAAGTTCTAGTAGCGGAAGTAGAGGAAGCAGTAGCGGCAGTAGAAGCGGCGGCGGAAGAGGTGGTCGCGGTTAAACTAATTCCCAAAATTATTTACAAGTTTTTAGACTATGAATAAGATACTTTTCTTCATTATAGCTGTATTAACATTGTCTGCTCTAAGCGCCCAAAACACAACAGACGGTCTAAGATACAGTACAGAACAAAATATAGGAACAGCTCGATTTACTGGACTTAGTGGAGCTATGGGTTCTTTGGGCGGTGACTTTTCAGCTATTAATGTCAATCCAGCGGGAGGTGCGGTTTTTTTGAATTCAAACTTGATGTTTTCTACAAATCTATTTGATGTAGAAAACGAAGCCAACTATTTTGGGAATTCTGAGAAAAGCATAACTGATGATATTAATTTTAATCAATTGGGCGGTATTTTTGTAATCAATAATTCAAATGGGGATGCGGCTTTCAGAAAGTTCACTATTGGCGTCAATTATGATGTTACCAAAAATTTTGAAAATGAAATGTATATTGCCGGTACCGGAAATACATCTATTGGGAGCTTCTTTTTGGAACAAGCCCAAGGCATTCCTTTAAATCTTTTGCAGTTACAATCTGGGGAAACCATTTCAAGCCTTTACAGATATTTAGGCGAAACTGAAGGCACAACTGCCCAAAATGCATTTTTAGGCTATCAAGCTTTTCTTTTTGACCCTTTGGAACCCAATGATTTGTCAAACGTTTCCTATACTTCAAATATTGCAGCTGGTAATTTTAACCAAGAATACCTTTATCTTTCACAAGGTTATAACAGCAAATTCTCTATAAACCTGGCCACTCAGGTGGACAATAACCTATTTTTTGGGGTAAACATTAATACGTATACTATAGATTTGGACCAAAGTTCATTTCTTCTCGAAACCAATAACAACGCCGGTTCTACAGTAAACAGGGTTGGTTTTGAAAATAACTTATCTGTTAATGGAGCAGGAGTTTCCGCGCAGATTGGCGCTATTGCGAAGGTTGCTGAAAATTTTCGCCTCGGGCTAAGTTTTGATAGCCCTACGTGGTATCAAATTTCTGAAGAAACTACCCAATATCTTGAAAGCCGACGTCTTTTTGAAGGACAAGCAATCACCGAAATAGTAAACCCAAGAGTAATCAATGTTTATGAAGACTATACTTTGAGAACCCCCGCAAAAGTAACCGCCAGTGCGGCATACGTTTTTGGTCAAAATGGGTTAATAAGTTTTGACTATTCATATAAGGATTATAGCACTATAGATTTTAGCCCTGACCAGGATTATTTTGACCCTTTTTTCAGCGACCTTAATAACACTATAGAAAATACCTTGACCGGGGCAGCTTCTTATAAGGCGGGTGCAGAATATCGTATAAATCAATTGAGCCTTAGGGGTGGTTTTCATTATGAGGAAACTCCTTATAAAAATAGTGAAATATTAGGTGAACTTATTGGATTTTCAGTAGGTGCAGGATACAATTTTGGTCGTTACACCTGTGATATTGCATACTCAAGAGCGGAGCAGGAAAGAAGCCAACAGCTTTATTCCGTAGGGTTAACTGATGCGGCTAATATAAATACCATATATAGTAATTTGGTGTTCTCCCTTGGTTACCATTTTTAATTTACTCCAAAACTTATTTTTTTGAACAATTGAAAATTGCACAAAAACTCCTGCAATTTTCACTACCAAAATGCTATTGCGTATCTTTGCAGGCTTATTACATAATTTATTAGATGGATTTAGAGAAACAACTAAAAGAGATTGAAGCAATGGGGAATGATCACATAGGTAGTTCCACTGAAACGCCTATGCGCCCTGATGCTTTTAAGCTTAGTGATATTGAAAAAATTGCAAGCATCAAAAAAGACGTTCAAAACATTATGCATACTTTAGGACTCGATCTTAGTGATGATAGCTTAAAAGGAACACCTACCCGTGTGGCAAAAATGTTTGTCCAGGAAATTTTTGGTGGGCTTCATCCAGACAGAAGACCCAAAGCCTCTACTTTTGAAAATAAATACAAGTACCAGGAAATGCTGGTAGAAAAAAATATTACCCTCTACTCTACCTGTGAACACCACTTGTTACCCATTGTCGGAAAAGCACATATTGCCTATATCTCTAATGGGACGGTAGTGGGACTTTCAAAAATGAATCGGATTGTAGATTACTACGCTAAAAGACCTCAAGTGCAGGAACGGCTTACAATGCAAATAGTGAAAGAATTACAGCAGGTTTTGGGCACTGAAGACGTAGCTTGTGTTATTGACGCCAAGCACCTTTGCGTCAATTCTCGTGGTATTCGCGATATTGACAGCAGTACCGTAACCAGCGAATTTGGCGGTGCTTTTAAAAACGTTGAAACTCGTAGAGAGTTTTTGGATTACATAAAACTTGATACCGAGTTTTAAAAACCGATTCCAAAGGAAAAATCGCTAACCTGAAATCCGAAAAATTGAAACAGCACGAACTTTTTATTTACAATTCCCTTTCAAAAAAGAAAGAAAAATTCAACCCAATCCACAAAGACGCAGTAGGTATGTACGTTTGCGGCCCTACTGTTTATAGTAATGTGCATTTGGGTAACTGTCGTACCTTCCTTTCGTTTGATTTGGTTTTTCGGTATTTAAAACATTTGGGCTACAAAGTACGTTACGTGCGCAATATTACAGATGCTGGCCATCTTGAAAACGATGGAGAAAGTGGTGATGACCCAATTCTTAAAAAAGCACGAATTGAGCAATTGGAACCTATGGAAGTGGTTCAAAAATATACGGTAGATTTTCATACCATTATGGCAAAGTTCAATGCCTTGCCCCCAAGTATTGAACCCACTGCTACAGGCCATATTTATGAGCAAATACATATAGTTGAAAAAATAATTGAAGAAGGTTTTGCTTATGAAAAAAATGGCTCCGTTTATTTTGACGTTTTAAAATTCAATGAAACAAACAATTACGGGAAATTGAGCGGAAGGCAACTGGAAGATATGATTTCCAACACCCGTGAGCTTGCTGCGCAGTCCGACAAGAAAAACCCTCAGGATTTCGCACTTTGGAAGAAAGCTGAACCTCAGCACATTATGCGCTGGCCATCACCTTGGAGCGAAGGTTTTCCGGGCTGGCACTTGGAATGTACCGCAATGAGTACTAAATACTTAGGCAACCAGTTTGATATTCATGGTGGGGGGATGGACTTAAAATTTCCGCACCACGAGTGCGAAATTGCACAAGCAGAAGCATGCAACCACACTTCGCCTGTAAATTATTGGATGCACGCAAACATGCTTACGCTCAACGGTAAAAAAATGTCAAAATCTACCGGAAACTATATTCTTCCGAACGAAATGTTTACGGGCGAAAACGATATTTTGAGCAAGCCGTTTTCACCAACAGTCACAAAATTTTTTATGTACCAAGCCCATTACCGAAGCATACTCGACTTCAGCAGTGAGGCTTTGGAAGCTTCTGAAAAAGGATTTAACCGTTTAATGGATGCCTATAGAATGCTGAATGAAATTAATACTTCAGAAAAAAGCTCTCTAGATATAAAAAGCTGGGTAAATGCATGCTATGAGGCGATGAATGACGACTTTAACAGTCCTATTTTGATTGCGAACCTTTTTGAAGCGGTGAAATTCGTAAATTTATTAAAGGAAGAAAAAGAAACCATTTCCACTGATGATTTGCAATTGCTGAAACATACGATGGACGGTTTTCTTTTTGATGTTATGGGCTTGGAAGACAGCGTTTCGGAAAATTCACAGGACGCTGAAAAACTTTCAGCGGCAGTGGAACTTCTTATTCAATTGAGAAATCAAGCACGCGCCAATAAGGATTTCGCGATGAGCGATAAAATTCGGGATGAGCTTTCGGCAAAAGGTATTCAACTAAAAGATGGAAAAGAAGGAACTACCTTTTCCTTAAATTAAATTTTACGTGAAAAATATACTTACATACCCTTTTGTTTTATTGATAAAAGGGTATCAACTTTTTATTTCTCCACTATTGCCATCAAGCTGTCGTTACACCCCTAGTTGTTCACATTATGCCGTGCAAGCTCTGCAAACACATGGTTTGCTAAAAGGTGGTTGGCTGGCAGCAAAACGCATTGCAAGTTGCAATCCTTGGGGTGGCTCTGGCTATGATCCAGTTCCACCCAAAAACAAATAATAATATGTTTGAAATTACTTTTTCGCTTTTAGTATCTTTACGCTGCTTAATAAAACACCCGCTATGCAATATTTAAGTTTTACCTGGAATCCTTCAGAAGGGATTGATCTTGGTTTTTTTATGATCCGTTTCTACAGCTTGATGTTTGTAGTAGCATTTACGCTTGGGTGGATTCTCACCAAAAAGATTTACGAACGCGAAGAACTGGCGCAAGAAAAACTGGACAGCCTTTTTATCTATATGGTTGTAGCTGTTTTGGTGGGCGCACGGTTGGGCCACGTTATATTTTACCAGCCCGAGCTTTTTGTGGAAGACCCGCTTTCGGTATTTCTTCCTATTAGTACAGTTCCAGAATTCGAGTTTACTGGTTTTCAGGGTCTTGCCAGCCACGGCGCAGCTATTGCCATCCTCATTGCCATGTATTATTATACAAAAAACGTAATAAAAAAACCTTTTTTGTGGATCATGGATCGTATTGTTATTGCCGTAGCCGCTGGGGGAACTTTTGTGCGTATCGGCAATTTTATGAATTCTGAAATAATAGGAAAGCCTTCAGGAGATTTCCCATTGGGTGTTCGTTTTGTTCACGAAGGCATTCGGAAACAAGAAGCAGTTCAAGCAACCGGAATTCAAAACCCAAATAAGGCATATGACGCTATTGTAAATAATCCACAGTTTTCGGAATTGCTGAATTCCATTCCTTTCCGCCATCCCGCACAACTTTATGAAGCAGCCGGTTATGTGATTGTTTTTTTGGTTTGCTGGTATCTTTATTGGAAAACCGAACGCAGAAAACAGATTGGTTACATTTTTGGAGTGTTTTTGATCCTTCTTTTTATGGTTCGTTTCTTGGTGGAATTTGTAAAAGAAAGCCAAGGTGGGTTTGAATCTGTACTTGGGTTACTTTCCACGGGACAATGGCTTAGCATTCCTTTCATACTTGCAGGAATCTACATCATGTGGAAAGCTTCAAAAAAACCAATGATTGAATAAAAATAAGGCCCATAATTCACGAATCTATTTTTAAAAAAATCATTTGCGAATTACCGGCAATAATATCTTCAAGAATGAAAAAAATACTTATTTCCGCCGTACTTGCTGCGTCAATTCTTTCATTTTATAACTGTAAGGATAGTTCTACTTCAGAGAATAAAAGCCTTACCAAAAAAATTACTTTTACCAAAGAAGGTGAGCTTCAGCTTTTTAAGGCTGAAAACGATTCCCTTATAGCTAGGCTGAATATTGAAATTGCCGATGACGAATATTCAACCCAAACCGGGCTTATGTACCGCCATTCCATGGCTGAGGACCAAGCGATGCTTTTTATTTTCAATACCATGCAGCCACGCTCCTTTTATATGAAGAACACGGAAATACCTCTGGATATTATCTATCTGAATGCAGACAAGCAAATTGTAAGTATTCAAAAAAACGCCAAACCATTTGATGAATCTTCACTGCCTTCCGAAGCTCCCTCGCAATATGTTTTGGAAGTAAATGCAGGCCTTGCAGATAAATGGAAACTTGAAAAAGGCGACAAGATTTCTTTTAGCAGACATAATTAATTTCTAATAAATTTTATGCAAAAAAAGACCTTTCCAAGTTGGAAAGGTCTTTTTGTATAACTTCAAAAGATTTAAAATTACGCCTCTAAAGCAGGGTCAACTTCTTCTTTCTTATCAATTAAATCCTCCACTTTTTTACGTTTCACCGTATCATACATAATAGGTGTCGCGATGAACAATGATGAGTAAGTACCTACTATAATACCTACAATTATTGCGAATAAAAGGCCACGGATAGATTCCGCGCCAAGGAAGAACATACTTAACAACACGATAAGTGTGGTGAAAGAGGTATTCAATGTCCTACTTAAAGTGCTGCTCAAAGCCACATCAATAATACGGTTCATCTTCCAGCTTGGGTGTTCACCAAAGTATTCACGAATACGGTCAAATACAATTACCGTATCGTTCAATGAGTATCCAATAACCGTAAGTATCGCCGCAATAAATGCCTGGTCAATCTCCATGCTGAAAGGCATAAACTTGTAAGTTAGTGAGAATACCCCAAGTACAATAAGCACATCGTGGAATACGGCCGCAACCGCCCCCAAACTAAATTGCCATCTTCTAAAACGCAGCAAGATGTAAAGGAAAACCACAACCAATGAACCAAATACGGCCCAGAAGGAATCTTTCTTAATGTCATCTGCAATGGTAGGGCTCACTTTGTAGTATTCCATTCTACCGATGTTTTTTCCTTCGCGATCGCCCACAAAGTCTTCGTAGGTCATATCTGCAGGCATATCTTTTTTAACGGTTTCAAAAACCATTCGCTCTATTTCTTCGTCAACCTCAGTTCCAGTTTCATCAACTTTATACTTGGTTGTAATCTTCAACTGGTTGTCGCCACCATAGGTTTTTGCTTCAGCACTTCCAAAAGTTTCTATAAGATTGTTCTGGATTTCCTGTGAATTTACATCCTTAGCAAAGCGAACGGTATAGGTTCGTCCACCCACAAAGTCAACACCTTGGTTTAGGCCATTGAAAAACAATGAAGAAACGCTTATCAAAATCATAATTGCAGAAATAACGTAGGCCATTTTGCGCTTCTTTAAAAAGGAAACGTGAACGTTTGTGAAAAGATTCTTTGTAAGTGAAGTAGCACATGGCAAGGACTTGCCGTTTTTCGTATAACTGTCAATAAACAATCTTGTAATAAAAATTGCCGTAAACAATGAAGTGGCAATACCTATCAATAATGTAGTTGCAAATCCTTGAATTGGACCTGTTCCGAAAACCAAAAGAATCAAACCAGTTAAACCGGTGGTAATGTTTGCATCAAGAATAGAAGACAATGCATTGTTGAAACCATCTTTAATGGCATCTTTCTGCGCCTTCCCTTTTGCAAGCTCTTCCTTAATCCTTTCAAAAATAAGTACATTCGCATCTACCGACATACCTATAGTCAATACAATACCCGCAATACCAGGAAGCGTTAGCACGGCACCAAGACCCGCCAAAATTCCAAAGATGAAAAGAATATTCACCAACAAAGCAACGTCAGCAAAAACACCCGCTCTTCCATAATAGCCTATCATCCATAAAAGCACAATGAAAAGTGCAATTACGAAGGACATAACCCCACTGTTTATAGCTTCGTGACCCAAAGTAGGACCTACCACCTCACCCTGGATAATTTCAGCCGAAGCAGGCAGTTTACCAGCGCGAAGCACATTTGCCAAATCCTGACCTTCATTTACCGTAAAGTCACCTGAAATTTGGCTCCGTCCACCAGCAATAGGGCCAGAGGTTACACCCGGCGCAGAGTACACAATATTATCAAGCACAATAGCAATCTGGCTCTGGTTTTCATAAGCATTACCAGTCATCTGTTCCCACACCTTGGCACCTTGGCCATTCATTTGCATAGATACCACTACGCGGCTCAAGTTGTCGTATTCCTGTCTTGCATCTACAACTACACTTCCCCCAAGTGGCGGAACATTGTCGCGGTTCGCTTTTAGTGCATAAAGAGCCGTTATTTCTTCGCCATTCAACTGCTCGCTAATTTCTGGCAAGCCCCAAACAAACTTTGCATAACGCAAATCATTCGGTAAAAGTGATTTTATCTGTGGGTTGCGAAAATAGTCATTGATAACTGAAGTATCTTTTAATCTAAAGGTAGCAATTACAGGGCTACCTTGATTTCCCAAAGAAACCATTTTGGAAAGAATTGGGTTCGCTTTGTTATCATCCACAAGTGAATCATTAACGTCTTGACCCCCCAATAGTTTGCTCACGTCATCTTCTTCCGTTTTTGAAGAATCTGCAACTGCTTCAGTAGTATCTGCAGTTTTCACCGTTTCAGAAGCTGATTGTGCCATAGCTATTTCACCTGCTTTGGCATCGGCAGCTTGAAGGAAACCTGCTATTTCCTCAAATTTATAAACATCCCAGAATTCAAGTTGGGCAGTACTTTGAAGTAATTTTTTTACCCTATCCACATCTTTTGCCCCTGGAAGCTCCACAAGTATTCTTGCAGATTTTCCCAATCGCTGGATGTTTGGCTGGGTTACCCCAAACTTATCGATACGCTTTCTTAAAACTTCAAAGGCAGAGGTAATGGACTCATCAATTTTCTGCTCAATAACTGGTTTTACTTGCTCATTGGTCATCCCAATCTCTATCACATCTTCCAAATTCTTGTTGAAGAAAATATCTGGAGAGGCAAGTTCATTTTCACCAGGAAGGGCTTCAAAAGCCTTAAAGAAAGATTCCAAGTAAGTATCCTGGCTGTTTTTCTGAAGCTCTTTTGCATTTTCCAACGCTTGGTTGAATGCAGGATCTTTGGTATTGTTTGCAAGACCTTTCAATATATCCTTTACGGAAACTTCCAGAATTACGTTAATCCCCCCTTTAAGGTCAAGACCTTTATTAAGCTCTTTTTCCTTAGCGGTATTGTAATCTATCCCCAAGAATACTGGGTTATTGGCCACAGAGTCCAGATAACGCGCTTCTGCGTTGTCACGTTCGTGGGGTTGGTCTTCTGAAAATTTGCTGTTCGCAAATTCCTTCGCGCTATCTTCTACTTTATTCGCTACGAACGTAAAAGAAAGCTGGTAAATACTCACCAATCCAAATAGGATGGCAAATACGGTAACTAGTCCTTTGTTTTGCATGTTTATGTTTTTTGGTCAGATTTTTTTATAATCGCGCAAATATATGATTTGCAGCAATATCTGACAATTATCGTGATTGTTTAAAAATTATTTTTTTGGCTTCGGAAATATCTGAGCCAAAATAATTGTTTAACCTGAAATAATTTTTCAGCTTAAAAATTTAATGGAAAGATTTTTTAAGATAAGGGGCCGGCACGCACCTCTGGTATTTTATGTGAAGCAGTATCTATTAAAAGCGAAATACTGCGATAGTTTTTAAAAGCAACATTTCCAAAGCATTTTTTAAAACTGAAAGTGGCTTCGGGAACACCCAAAGACATTATTGGATTTAAATATTGATCTGTTGTAGATTTAATCTCTACAGGCAATCCTTGAAATCCAAGATCAATTCTTGAGTCTTTTTGGATTTTAAGGACATTTACTTGGTAGGCATTAGGATTTTCTGCGGAAGGAAATTCAGCAGGAACATCTGTATTGCCACCAGCCGTACTGCACGATTGAAAGTGAATAGGCGCCGCAAAGAGGTTTTTAATAATTGCAATATCTTTGGCGCTGTAATAGGTAACCTTTAGTGTTCCGTTTTGTATTTCAGATATTTGAAAATCTTCAACCCCAATTGATTTTAATTGGCTCGTAATATTGGAAATAGCTTGTTTGGCCTCAACTTCACTAACGGAGTTTGTGTGAAACTGTACCACAATTTCCTGATTGGGAAGGGTAGATTGCTCCCAGCTTACACCCACAAAAGCAAGGGCTATTAATAATAAGGGTATATACCATTTACAGTTCACGCGCCAAATATAAAAAAATAAAGACTGTATTGCTACAGTCTTTAAACAATATAAAAAACAATTCAAAAATTTAGAACTCCAGTTCAAAATAAAGACTACTCTCAGGGTTTGCCTCCGTTACGTCCTCGCCCTTTAAAATTTCTCCATTTGCGTTCAACAGCTTCAAATTGATTCTCCAATACCCCGTCATGGTTAAGGACAGCTTTCCATCATACATTTTTGTTGCTGAACTATAAGTCATATCTTCATTGTTTGGCGAACTGTGGTTGCCCATACCGGGCATTCGTGGATCCACCGTTATTTTGAAGTTTTCAACTATTGGAAAACTCATCATATTCTCCATTTTGTAAAGTACGGCCTGTAAATCGTTCACTGCTACTTTTGGATCTTTTGGATTCACATAAGCCAAAACATAACGGGTATCATCGCTGCCCATAAATACTTGAGTCTTGTTAAGTTCATCTGTTGGTTGCGAAACAGCTACCCGAAGGGCCTCCTCCTTTTGTTGCCCATTTAGGGAATAATTAAACACCACCTCCCAATATTCGGTGTCGTTACTGGCCATCTGAAAAACAATATGCCCTTTGTAAACGGTACTTTCATCAGTATTGGTCAACATACTGTGCGGTGCGGAATGCTGCATCGTTTCCATATGCATTATTGGCATCCAGTTAGGCGCAGCATTTGCAACATAGGTATCACTGGCAAGGTTTTTTATTCTAATCAAAATTTCATTGTAACCTACTTCAAGGTTTTGCTTTTCTGAATAAATCTGAACGGTGTGGTCTGCAGCAGGAATTTCATAAATCATTGTCAAGCCTTCGACTGGATTTTGCTCCACAGTAGGATTTTCATCCTCACTTGAACAGCTTACAAATGAAACGGATAGAAAAAATATTGCCAATATATATTTTAGTGTTTTCATAATTTTTATTATTTATTAATTAATTGAATAAGAGATTGTTAAGTATAAGTTTCTGCCTATACGTGGAATGTTGTTCCAGTCGGTATAAGTAGAATAGTTAGTGTCAAAAATGTTTTCAATTCCACCTTTTAGGAAAAGATCGCTATCCTTTAAAAAGAAACGTTTTCCAAAGCTTACCGAAAGTGTAGCATAAGCGGCACTTTTGGTTTCTCCGTAAGCGGGATTATAATTTGTCTGTTCTCCAGCGCCATCAACTGAAAGCGATGCGGAAAATTGGTTTTTATAAAAATCGATTGCACTTCTATAGGAAAGTGGACTAATCAAAGGTAAATTTTCACCTTCATTGTCAACACCTCGGTGATACGAAACATTGCCAGACAATTTAAACGCATTTGAAATAGTATACCTTCCCGACAGTGAAGCGTTGAAAAGCTGCGCGTAATCCAGATTGGTATAAATCTTAACGCCCTGCGCACCAATAGTCATTGTGCTAAGCGATGGATCAACTAACCCAATGATATAGTTAAAAATGCGGAAGTAATTAGCACTGGCCGTAATTTCAAAAATTGGCTTTTTTAAGGTTACCGAAAAGTTGGCTTCCGCAGAGCTTTCTGTATTCAATTCTGGATCGCCAATGTAATCGTGGTTGTCAAAACTGTTGAAAAGATAAAACCCATACCCTTCTGAAACGGAAGGGGCACGCTCACCATAGGAAAGTCCTCCGTTAAAGTGAAAGTCCTTCACCATTTTATGGTGTTGAGCTGAAAAACTTTTCAAAAAACGCGTATTGGTCCTGTCCATTTCCGGATAGAAAATTTTCAAACTATTCAAACCAAAATCATCCGCTACCGTATTGGCATGGTACGCCAAACGTGTTGAAAGCTTTAAAGAATTTTTCTGAAAAGCAATATGATCTTCAGCATAAAAGCCAACATTTGCGGTGCGCACATCAGGCCACGTAAGCATAAACATCAACGGTTCATCCCCGTTGGTGGGATACATTGTCATTTCAGCATAACTCTTATTGTAAAACCCATCCCACTTCAAGAAAAAATGATTTTTTTCTTTGTTGAGATTTGCCTGCGTATAAAACCCAGCAGTTTCGCTCCTACCTGGCATATCCATGTGTATCGGCACATCGGGACGCTTGGTGTCGTCCATTACGTGTTTTATGGTATTATAATACAATTTAGACTCCCAATTGCTTAAATTACCAAACAATGTATTCTGATTAAACCCCACCGAACCAATCACCGCCCGCGCCAAGGAAACGTCCATTGTCAAGGCAGGATAACCCACATCGTTCGCTTCATCATATATTAAGGTAGCAGAGATGGATTTACCTTCAGCAAGTTTATAGCCTGAATTGATGGAGAAATTATACTTTTCAAACTGTGAAAATTTCACCTCTTCATCACCGCCCGCATAGTAATTATCGGCTTTGCGGTAAATACCATCCGTATTCAAATAAATCTTTTCATCAGAATAGTTTAGCTCACCCCCAAAAACACGCATGGTATTGTTGCTTTCAATGGCACTTTCCAAAGAACCGCCCCACCCTGTGGGTTTGAAATTACTTTTGTCCAATTTCAAATTGATGCCACCACCTATTGTATTGCCAAATGCTGCGCCCTGCTGTCCGGAACCAATTTGTGCTTCTGATAGGTTGGAAACATCAACGTAGGAAGTTATTGGATCCATTTTATCAGTACAGGCGCCAAAAATTTGCATACCATCAATAGTTACCGCCAAACGCTCTGAAGCCATATCGTTCATTGTGGGCTCCCAGGCATAGGCCCCACGTTTTACCATGTTGATACTACGCGAAGATTCCAAAAATTCATCTAAAGTTGATAATGGCTTTCGCTGTTTTTGATGGTCTAATTGTTTGCCCGCGGAAATAATGACCACTTCATTTAGCTGAATTAGTTTTAGACTATCCGCCGGGGTTACTTGGGCGCGCACTTGGGGTATAAAAACGCCGCAAAACAATGCACACCAAAGGCCGCCTATAAGTATTCCCTTTAATGGGAACACAGGTATAAGTGCTTTCATTTTTGTAATAGTTTTGATAATTTTTAAGAATGGTTACTAAGAAATTTTCCCAAGCAACCTTTACTGAAAATTATCCTAACTGTGGTGGATGAAAAATTTTTGAGGTAAAAAGGGAAGAATTCAAATGTGGCCTGTAGTCTATACTTTCATCAATAATGATTTCATCTGCCCAAGCAAATGCGTATTCATCAATGTTTTCAGAAATAATAAATTGCGGAATCTCAGTTTTTGAAGTTTTGCTGTTAAAGGGATTATCATTTTCCGCTCCTGCTTCCTTTGCCAGCTCTTTAGACAGATGGCATTTTCCGTTACACTTCATTTCCGGCTTGTCTTTGTTTTCGCAAAGCACGTTAACTATATAGTCGTAATTCACTACATACTCTACTACTGGCCATAAAGGTTTTGTGAGTACTATAAGGGAAGCTGCTATAAGAATTACGTTTTTCACACCGCAAATATAGCAAACCCACTAACCTTTGTAATATGATATTTATCACCTAATAGAATATATTTAAGATAATTTAATCTGTAATACTAAAAAATAATTTTTCACTTTACATTATTTAAAAAAATTGTCAACTTTTCGCTGTTGATAAATTTTTATTAAACTGATTTGCAATATATTAACAATTGATTATTGACAACTTTAAATTTTAAATTTTAAATCAGGATTACTATTTCATTATATTTACCTACTTTAAATTTCAAATTCAAAACAATCCAAAATTCATTTCAGAATATGCACATAAAAACATCCATCCCCGCCCCCAAAACTTATACACAAGAGGAAGCTTTCAATGCTTCTGTAGAATATTTTAAAGGTGATGATCTTGCCGCCCGAGTTTGGGTGAACAAGTATGCTCTGAAAGATTCTGATGGCAATATTTATGAAAAAACGCCGAATGATATGCACCGTCGTATCGCCAAAGAAATTGCCCGCATTGAACAACGTTATGCCAATCCCATGAGTGAAGATGAGATTTTTGAAGCAATAAAGGATTTTAAATACATCGTTCCACAAGGTAGTCCAATGGCGGGAATTGGCAATCCGTATCAAGTGGGTTCCCTTTCAAATTGTTTCGTAATTGGCAACGAAGGCGATTCCGATTCGTACGGCGGTATAATGAAAATTGACCAAGAACAGGTACAATTGATGAAACGTCGCGGCGGCGTAGGCCACGATCTTTCGCACATTCGCCCCAAAGGCTCACCGGTGAAAAATTCAGCTTTGACCTCAACTGGCATTGTTCCTTTTATGGAGCGATATTCAAATTCAACCCGTGAAGTTGCGCAGGATGGGCGTCGTGGCGCCCTTATGCTTTCCGTTTCAATAAACCATCCTGACTCCGAAGATTTTATCGATGCCAAAATGGAGCAGGGTAAAGTTACTGGCGCAAATGTTTCGGTACGCATGGACGATGCTTTTATGCAGGCGGTAAAAGATGGAAAAAACTATACGCAGAAATATCCAATCTTTAGTGAAAATCCTAAAAACACCAAGGAAATTGAAGCTGGAAAACTTTGGAAAAAAATAGTGCACAATGCGTGGAAATCTGCCGAACCGGGTATTCTTTTTTGGGATACCATTATTAAAGAAAGTGTTCCGGATTGTTATGCCGATTTAGGCTATAAAACGGTTTCAACAAATCCGTGTGGCGAAATTCCGCTTTGCCCTTACGATTCGTGCCGTTTGCTGGCTATTAACTTGTTTTCATATGTTGAAGAACCTTTTACCAAAAATGCTTCTTTCAATTTTGAACTTTTCAAAAAACACATCGGCATCGCCCAACGCATTATGGATGATATTATCGATCTTGAACTTGAAAAGGTGAATGCCATTATCGCAAAAATTGATGCCGATCCGCAGAGCGATGAAGTAAAAGCCGTAGAGAGAAATCTTTGGAAAAACATTCAAACAAAAGCTGAGGAAGGCCGAAGAACCGGTATTGGTATTACCGCCGAAGGCGATATGCTCGCCGCTTTGGGAATAAAATACGGCAGCAAGGAAGGCATTGATTTTTCTGTAGAAATCCATAAAACCTTGGCTATTGAAGCATATCGTGCTTCAGTTTATACGGCAAAGGAAAGAGGCGCTTTCAAAATATTTGATAGCGAAAGAGAAAAAAACAACCCTTTCATTCTTCGCCTTAAAGATGCAGATGAAAAACTATATTACGATATGCTGGAATACGGCCGAAGAAATATTGCGCTATTAACCATTGCACCAACGGGAACAACTAGTTTAATGACCCAAACTACTTCAGGCATCGAACCCGTTTTTCTTCCTGTTTACAAAAGAAGAAGAAAAGTAAACCCGAACGATAAAAACGTACGTGTTGATTTTGTTGACGAAGTGGGCGACAGTTGGGAAGAATACGTAGTTTTCCACCACCGCTTTAAGCAGTGGATGGAAACAAATGGCATTGCAACCGATAAAAACTACAGTCAGGAAGAATTGAACAAAATCGTAAAGAAATCGCCGTATTACAAAGCTACTTCAAACGATGTGGATTGGCTGAGCAAAGTGCGTATGCAAGGCGCAGTGCAAAAATGGGTGGACCATTCCATTTCGGTAACGATCAATTTGCCGAACGACGCTACTGAGGAATTGGTTGGAAAATTGTATTTGGAAGCTTGGCAAGCCGGGTGCAAAGGCGTTACCGTTTATCGCGATGGGTCGCGTTCGGGGGTTTTGATTTCCAATGAGGAAAAGAAAGAGGAAAATAATGAAACACTAACTACTTTCCCTACCAAACGTCCCGAAACTCTTGAAGCAGATGTTGTTCGTTTTCAAAACAGTAAAGACAAATGGATTGCCTTTATTGGCTTGATTGACGGAAAACCATATGAAATTTTCACAGGTTTTGCCGATGATGAGGATGGAATTTTGATTCCACGTTGGGTGAATAATGGGGTTATCATTAAGAACCGAAACGAGGACGGAACATCTCGTTATGATTTTCAATATAAAAACAAAAGAGGTTATAAAACCACTATTGAAGGACTTTCGCATAAATTCAACCCAGAATTTTGGAACTACGCTAAATTGATTTCCAGCACACTGCGCCACGGGATGCCGATTGAAAAAGTGGTGGATTTGATCAATAGCTTACAACTGGATAGTGAAAGCATCAATACGTGGAAAAATGGTGTTGCACGCGCGCTAAAGCGCTACGTTGCAGACGGTACCGAGGCCCGCAAGCAGAAATGCGAAAATTGCAACAGTACTTCGCTTATTTACCAAGAAGGGTGTTTGACTTGTAAGGACTGCGGTTCTTCCAAGTGCGGGTAGAAAAAAGACCTAGGACCGCTTCGCTATAAGACGCAAGACGTAAGACTAAACCCCAAAGGTTTTCAAAAGCTTTGGGGTTTTTATATGAAAAAACCTCACAGTTCTCGAAGACTTGTGAGGTTTAATGTTATTATTCTTTTAGGAATTAAAGTTCCAACAAATCATTTGTCTTACGAACACCTTCAGCACTTTCTTTCATATGTGCTTTTTCAGCATCGTTCAATTCAAGTTCTACAATTTTTTCGATACCATTTCGGCCTAAAATAACTGGAGCACCTATGCAGATATCCTTCATTCCGTATTCGCCATCAAGCATTACGGAGCAAGGAAACATTTTCTTTTGATCGCAGGCGATCGCCTGTACCAAAGCAGACACTGCCGCTCCCGGTGCGTACCAAGCGGAAGTTCCCAAAAGTTTTGTAAGCGTTGCACCACCCACTTTGGTGTCTTCCATCACTTGATTCAATCTTTCTTCAGAAATAAATTTTGTTACAGGAACGCTGTTTCTAGTAGCCAAACGAGTTAAAGGAACCATGCCGGTATCGCTATGGCCACCGATTACCATTCCGTCCACATCACTGATTGGCGCGCCCAATGCTTCTGCCAAACGGTATTTGAAACGTGCGCTGTCCAAAGCTCCGCCCATTCCGATGACACGATTTTTGGGAAGACCTGCGGTTTTATGAACCAAATAGGCCATAGTATCCATTGGATTACTTACTACTATGATAATGGTATTTGGAGAATGCTTTACGAGATTTGAAGAAACGTCTTTTACAATTCCTGCATTTATCCCTATCAATTCTTCACGGGTCATGCCAGGCTTACGCGGAATTCCACTTGTAATTACACAAATGTCGCTATCTGCTGTTTTTGAATAATCGTTTGTTACGCCTGTAATCTTGGTGTCAAAACCGTTTAGAGAAGCAGTTTGCATCAAATCCATCGCCTTTCCTTCGGCAAATCCTTCTTTGATGTCCAATAAAACTACTTCGCTTGCAAAATTCTTGATAGCAATGTACTCTGCGCAACTTGCGCCTACTGCACCTGCCCCTACAACTGTTACTTTCATATTAAATGTTTATGGTTATTGTTTGTTATATATTTTTCCGAAGAAAATCGGAGTGACTTTTCAATCTTTCAGAAAATTTCTAAAAGGCAGCACAAAAGTACCAATATCTACTTAAAATTATGATAATAAAGGGTTAAAAACTAAAAAGCCCATTCCTAATTTTTCAGAAACGGGCTTTTGAGAATTATTTATATTTCGCTATGCGTCAATATTCGCATACACAGCATTCTTCTCAATAAATTCACGACGCGGTGGAACCTCATCGCCCATCAGCATTGAGAAAATTCTATCTGCTTCAGTACCATTATCGATAGTTACTTGACGTAGGGTACGGAATTCAGGATTCATTGTAGTGTCCCAAAGTTGTTCAGCATTCATCTCTCCCAAACCTTTATATCGTTGAATAGAAGCACTTCCGCCAAACTCAGCATTCAATCTATCGCGCTCCTTATCGCTCCATGCGTATTCCTTTTTGGCGCCTTTCTTTATTAAATAAAGGGGTGGAGTTGCAATATAGACACAACCAGCTTCTACTAATTCGCGCATATAACGGAAAAAGAAAGTCAAAATCAAGGTTGCAATGTGGCTACCATCTACATCCGCATCACACATAATCACTACTTTGTGATAGCGCAGCTTTTCAAGGTTCAATGCTTTGCTGTCTTCTTCAGTACCAATGGTTACGCCTAAAGCGGTATAAATATTTCGAATCTCTTCGTTTTCAAAAACCTTGTGGTGCATGGCTTTTTCAACATTCAAAATCTTTCCTCTTAGTGGAAGAATGGCCTGAAAATTACGGTCGCGGCCCTGTTTTGCAGTTCCGCCCGCAGAATCTCCCTCTACGAGGAATACTTCACATTTTTCCGGATCTTGTTCAGAGCAATCTGATAGTTTCCCTGGCAAGCCACCGCCACTCATCACGGTTTTGCGCTGTACCATTTCACGTGCTTTTCTTGCTGCGTGACGTGCCTGTGCGGCAAGAATAACTTTTTGAACTATCGTTTTTGCATCATTTGGATGTTCTTCCAAATAATTTTCAAGCATTTCAGAAACCGCTTGGCTCACTGCTGCGGTAACTTCGCGGTTACCAAGTTTGGTCTTGGTCTGCCCTTCAAATTGAGGCTCTGCTACTTTCACTGAAATAATAGCGGTCAATCCTTCACGGAAATCGTCACCGGCAATTTCGAATTTTAGTTTATCCAGCATTCCGGAGGCATCGGCATATTTTTTCAAAGTACGCGTCAATCCCGCACGGAAACCTGAAAGATGTGTTCCCCCTTCGTGAGTGTTAATGTTATTTACATAGGAATGTAAATTTTCATTAAAGGAAGTATTGTAAACCATTGCAACCTCAACCGGAATGTCGTTCTTTTCGCCCTCCATGGAAATCACCTCGGCAATAATAGGCTCACGGTTTCCATCCAAAAAGCGGATAAATTCCTTTAAACCTTCCTCGCTGTGGAATTTTTCAGTAGCAAATTCACCATTTTCATCTTTTTCCCTTTTATCTGTAAAATAAATGGTAATTCCTTTATTCAAAAAAGACAATTCGCGCATCCTGCTGGCTAAAGTGTCATAATTATACTCTAACGACTGCTGGAATATTTGCGGATCTGGCTTAAAAGTTACAATAGTTCCTCGATAATCGGTATCTCCAATAGACTTTACGGGATAAAGCGCCTTTCCGCGCTCGTATTCCTGCTGCCAGATTTTGCCATCGCGATGAACAGTGGCCGTTAAATGCTCGGAAAGTGCGTTTACTACCGAAACACCAACTCCGTGGAGACCTCCAGAAACTTTATAAGAATCTTTGTCAAATTTACCCCCGGCGCCAATTTTGGTCATTACCACCTGCAGTGCAGATACGCCTTCTTTTTTGTGAAGATCCACCGGAATTCCACGCCCATTGTCTTTTACAGTTATTGAATTATCCTCGTTGATCCAGATTTCAATAGTGTCGCAATAGCCGCCCATGGCCTCGTCAATAGAGTTATCTACTACTTCATAAACCAAGTGGTGCAAACCTCGTACCCCAACATCACCAATGTACATAGAGGGCCGCATGCGCACATGCTCCATTCCCTCTAACGCTTGAATTTGGTCGGCGCCGTAGCTGCCTTTTTTCTGTTCTTCGCTCATATAATAATTTGAATGATTTTCAGTTTTTTTCGTAACGAACAAATATAACCAAATCCCCAATAAAATTAAGGGTTTGCGTAATTTATAAGCAGTAAGTTATTAACAAAATACTGTGAAAAAAAGACAAGTTTTGCAGCTGGGAAAAGATACTTGGAATTTGGCGTAATAGTTGCACACTAAAATTGGCCGAATAAACGTTTTATTATTTGGGTTTTTGACTTTGATGAAACTTTACAGTTAAAAAAACGTCTAATTTTTTAAATTTTAGAAATTCCAAAATATTTTCCTATGAACAAAATATTTCTCGTTGCCCTTTTTCTCATTTCTTCATTAACCACTGAACGTGTGCAAGCACAGAGTTTTCCACAAATGGATGCCTCGCCAATGGATTTGGTAATGGCACGACCAGATAAAAACAGCCCACCTTTCGCAAGGGTTATTTACAGTCGCCCTCAAAAGAAAGGGCGAGACATTTTTGGCGATTTGGTACCATACGGCGAAGTGTGGAGAACTGGCGCCAATGAGGCAACCGAACTCACAATTTACACACCTTTAAAATTTGGAAAAACAATTTTAAACCCGGGGACTTATACCCTGTACACCATTCCAAACGAAGATAACTGGACGGTCATTATCAATAGCGATACCAATGTTTGGGGCGCTTATAGCTATAAAAAAGAAAAAGATATAGCTAGAATGGTGGTTCCCGTTAAAGACGCAGCTGCACCTATAGAATCACTTTCAATGATTTTTAGACCAGAAAGCAATGGAACTACGCTTTTAATAGGCTGGGACAACGAGTATGTTGAAATACCCTTTAAAAAAGCCTAAATTATTTAAGGGATATTTAAATATTTATGGGTTTGTAGCGAAACCTTCCATTTTGGGTTTTGCATCACGTAATCCACAATTAGCGGACTCATCTTTTCACGTTTGCTCCATTCTGGCTGCAAATAAAGAATACAATCTGGGCCTACTTTGGCAGCTTGTTCTTCCGCAAAACGGAAATCATCGTTGTTGAAAACAATTACTTTCAATTCGTTTGCAACCTTATAAACTTCCTCAGTGGGAAGTTTCATTTTTTTTGGCGAAAGGCAAATCCAATCCCAAATTCCCGTCAGTTTATAAGCACCAGAAGTTTCAATATGGGTCTGCATTCCCTTTGCTTTCAACATTTCAGTCAAGGGGCCCATATCCCAAGTAAGCGGTTCGCCTCCGGTAATAACAATTGTTTTTGAATATTTTGCAGCGTTTCCAACAATTGCTTCAATAGCAGTTGGGGGGTGCAGTTCCGCATTCCAACTTTCCTTTACATCGCACCAATGGCAACCTACATCACAGCCACCCACCCGAATAAAATAGGCAGCTGTACCTTTATGGAATCCCTCACCTTGTATAGTATAAAACTCTTCCATCAAGGGAAGCATTACTCCTTTATCCACTAATTGCTGCATTTCTTTTTTCATAAGGGGCAAAGGTAGAAAAGACTATGGTGCATTTTAAACTTTAATTGTATTTTTTGAAAAAGGCGTTGTGGTATTTTAACCACCAATCTAGACCGCTAATCGAAAATTTAGAAAATAGATAAATCCAAGGGAGGGATTTTTTCGTAAATAATAATAAGTTCACCCAAAATATTGCATTGAAAAATTTATCCCTACAAAATGACTTCAAAAAAACTAAGCTGGGCGGTACTTTTGGCACTCGCAATTTCTTATAATGGATTTTCTCAAGTTGGTATCGGGACTACCGGTCCAGATGCATCTTCAATTTTAGAAATTTCTTCAACAACCCAAGGCATACTCTTACCACGAATGACCACGGCCCAAAGAAATGCGATTGTTTCTCCGGCAACAGGATTAACACTCTATAACAGTACCACAAATCAATATCAATACAACATCGGGACGCCCGCTGCCCCCGTTTGGAATACGCTGGCAACTTCAAACGTGGGACAATCTTTTAAATATTCAAATACAGACATTACAACGAATGTCAATCCTGCAACGGCTGTTAACGTACCACTTTTTGGAACCTTAAACTGGAATGATAATAACAGCCTGTATGTAGTTTCAGGAAACCAAGTTACCATTACACAAGCGGGTCGCTACAGTATAAATGTTAATATTGCTATTACTTCCACAGTACAGCGCGCCTCACCGGAAATACGTATTACAGTGAATGGAACCGCTGTGGGCACCTATGGCTCTACAGGGTATATACGGTCTATGGGTTCCCATAATGAATCTTCCATTAATTTTACCGAAGTCTTACAGCTCAATGCAAATGATGTTGTGAGAATCACTGGTTCGCAGGGTGCATCTTCTGGCGCTGTAACAATGCGCAATGCAGGTTCTTCCAATGTATATATTGAAAAGAAATCGTAGATAAATTTTATCATCTCGAAAATATATTTTCGCAAACGTTAATGCCTTATAATTTGTTACTTTTGAATAAAATTTAAAAGATGGCAGATAAGCAGGCTTTTTTTGACTATATCAATAACGGATACACAACCAAGGGAGATTTTATAAATCTCGGTGCAGCGATGCTTAATGGCGAAACTGTAAAGGACGCTTATGTCAAAGTTCCATTAAAAACATTAAACCGTCACGGCTTGATTGCGGGTGCCACAGGGACCGGAAAAACCAAAACGCTTCAAATTATTGCTGAAAACCTTTCTGAAAAAGGGATTCCCGTACTTTTGATGGACATTAAAGGTGACCTCAGCGGAATAGCCGAGCCCGGTACAACTAATGCCAAAATTGAGGAACGCCACGCTGCTATCGGTTTTTCTTACGAAGCTAAAAAGTTTCCAGCTGAAATTCTCTCTCTTTCAGATCAGGAAGGTGTTCGTCTTCGTGCCACTGTAAGTGAATTTGGCCCTGTACTGCTCTCTCGAATCCTTGATTTGAGCGATGTGCAGGCAGGTATCGTCTCGGTGATATTTAAATATTGCGACGACAACAAGATGCCGCTGCTAGATTTAAAGGATTTCAAAAAAATATTGCAATACACTACCGAGGAAGGCAAAGACGAATTTGCGGAAGAATATGGTCGAATTTCTTCATCATCTACGGGGGCAATCCTTCGGAAAGTTGTGGAATTGGAGCAGCAGGGAGCCGATTTGTTTTTTGGCGAAAAATCCTTTGATACTGACGATTTGCTTCGCATTGATGAAAACGGAAGAGGCTACATCAACATTATCCGCTTAACGGATATCCAAGACAGACCCAAGCTTTTTTCAACTTTTATGCTAAGCCTTTTGGCTGAAATTTATGCAACCTTTCCCGAACAGGGTGATAGCGGCAGACCTGAGTTGGTAATTTTTATAGATGAGGCACATTTAATTTTTAATGAAGCCAGTAGCGCTTTGCTCAATCAGATTGAAAGCATTGTAAAATTGATACGTTCCAAAGGGGTGGGACTTTATTTCGTAACCCAAAACCCAACCGACGTACCGGATGCAGTTTTAAGCCAATTGGGATTGAAAATACAACATGCCCTTCGAGCCTTTACGGCAAAAGACAGAAAAGCTATCAAATTGACTGCCGAGAACTATCCCCTTTCAGAATATTATAAAACCGATGAAGTCTTGACAGCTTTGGGAATTGGCGAAGCATTGGTAAGTGCTTTAAACGAAAAGGGAATTCCCACACCCCTGGCCCGCACTATGCTGCGAGCGCCCATGAGCCGCATGGATGTTTTGACGGATGACGAATTAAAAAATTTATTGAAAACTTCGAAGTTAATACCAAAATACAATGAAGTCATAGACCGTGAAAGCGCTTATGAAATGTTGACGGAAAAAATTGAAATCGCCAACAAGGAAGAAGCAAAGGAAAAAGCCCAAAAAGAAAAAGAAGCAGCACGAAAAAGCACCCCGAGCAGAAGTTCCTCCCGTCGAAGAAGCACTTCTAACCCTTGGATAAAAACACTTTCCAGCCCGACTGTAATACGCAGTGTTTTGGGTATTTTGGGAAAATTGATGAAGTAATTCAGAAAAAATTATAATTTAAAATAACTAAAAAATAAATGAAAAAGACACTTTTAATAATTGGAATAGTTTCACTTGCTTTTGTTCAATGTGGAAAGGATAGCGATCCTTTTCTGATTAAAAACGGTTCTATTGGGAACTTAAACAAGGAGATAAAAATAAAGCAAATAGATTCCATTTTTGCGGAAGATTCTATTGTAAAAATAAATTCATCACCCAACGCTTTGGAAACGCAAGGAGAAGTTGAAATTTATGAAAAAGGTGGTAAAAAACTTCTATTGTTATCGCCCGATAATGAAAACGATCCAAATTCAACCATAACCAATGTACAAGTTTTCGATTCGCGCTATAAAACTGAAAAGGGTCTTACAACTGCAAGCACTTTTAAAGACGTAAAGGCCAATTATACCATTGATAATATTGAAACCACGATAAATTCGGTAGTAATCTTTCTGAAGGAAACTGATGTTTATTTAACTATTGACAAAAAAAGCCTTCCTGAAGAGCTTCGCTACAATATGGACCTTGAGGTTGAAGCCAGCCAGATTCCCGACAATGCTCCTATTAAATACTTTATGATTGGCTGGGACGTTGCTCCCGAATAATTTAATGCTGTAAAGATTTTGTTAAGGTTCATTATGGAATGAAGCTTTTCCTTTAATTTTAATCCAATTAACCATCAAATTCAATTAATTATGATTAAGATTTTAGGTTTTATTTTAACCATTGCCGGCGGAATAGGCCTCGTAATGGGAATACTTGGAGTATTCGGAAGCATGGAAGTAGGCATAAGTCCTTGGGCCATGGGAATACTTGGAATAGTTTTCTTTTTTGCAGGCATCGGTTTACTCAAAAACAGAAAAGATACTGATCAAAATTAAATAGTAACTGCAAAAGCCCTTTGTTTCACAGAGGGTTTTTCATTTAAAACAAATTGTTATGCCAAATCCTAGAATTAAAAACGAAGATCAATACGAAGCCCTTCGCGATAAAGGTTATAGTAAGGAAAAATCAGCCCGAATCGCAAACACATCCAACTCAGGAAAGAAAGGAGGAAGCTCAAAACCCTATGAAGAGTGGACCAAAGATGAGTTATACGATCAGGCAAAAAATGTAGGTATTGAGGGCCGTTCAAAGATGAACAAAAAAGAATTGATCCACGCATTACGCAATAATTGATGGGCACTACCCTACAACCCTTCCATCTTGCCATTCCAGTTGATAATCTGGAAAAGTGCAGGCTATTTTACAGAGATGTACTTGAGCTTTCAGAAGGGCGCAGCAGTGACCATTGGGTAGATTTTGACTTTTTTGGCCATCAGCTTGTTATCCATTTAAAAGAGAAAAACACGGGAGATAAAGAAGCCGTGAATGCTGTAGATGGCAAAGCTGTGCCAATTCCCCATTTTGGCGTTGTACTGGATATGCAGACCTTTAAGGAATTTTCTGAAAAACTAATCCAAAAAAACATTACCTTCATCATTGAACCATATATTCGCTTTGAAGGACAAGTGGGAGAACAAGCAACCATGTTTTTTAAAGATCCAGCAGGCAACGCCTTGGAATTTAAAGCATTTGCAGATATTACACAACTATTCGCCAAATGACCAAACACATTCCTGCACAAATAATCCGACAAATATTCGTCATCTTGCTCATTTTACTGATGGGCAGTCTTATTTTTAGGGAACTTCTTCCCTATTTAACCGGAGTTTTGGGAGCTGTGACCATTTACGTTTTAATGCGGAAATGGATGGCAAAATTAGTAAACACAAAAAAATGGAACCCTTCGCTTGCGGCAGCATTATTAATGTTCCTTTCGTTTGTGGGAATTCTTATTCCCATTGCTGGAATTATCTTAATGCTTACCAACAAAATTGGGGATGCCGTCCAGAATTCTGCAGCAGTTATAAAAGCCCTTAAAGAACAACTTGCAAAAATTGAAGATACAGTTGGCTACGATCTTACATCACAAATAGACCCTTCGGCTATTACTGGCTGGCTTTCAGACAACCTTCAGAATTTGGCAGGAGGAACTTTCAATGCATTTATTGCTATTGGGTTAATGTACTTCATGCTTTATTACATGTTTATAAACCGAAACGATTTAAGAGATTCGTTAAAAGAATATATCCCAATGCATCGAGGAAATTTAAAGGAGATTGGGGTTGAGGTTCAAGCCATGGTTCGCTCAAATGCACTGGGTATTCCCTTAGTGGCGGTTGCTCAAGGAATTGTAGCACTGATTGGTTTTTTAATTTTTGGAATTGAAGACCCCTTCTTTTGGTTTGTTATTGTCACCATTGGCAGTATGATCCCTTTCGTTGGAACACTCGTGGGTATTCTTCCCGTTTTTGTACTCACACTTTCAACAGGGCACAGTTTTCAGGCTTGGGGAATTCTTATTTACGGTTTTGTGGTTGTGGGTTCAACAGATAATATAATTCGGCTGTATGTGCTTAAAAAATTGGACAATGTGCACCCTCTTGTAACGCTTATTGGTGTTATTGTAGGCGTACCCTTGTTTGGTTTTATCGGGCTAATTTTTGGTCCATTGCTTATCAGCCTTTTTATGGTTATAGTACGTATTTATAGGAAAGAGTATGGAAAAGAAGATACCACCCTTGATGAAGAACATTTGTAAAACTTCATACTGAATGTTTTCCAAAATTGAAAAAACCGCCTTCCCTCCTTCAGAAAAACCTGTGATGGTCTGGGATGGCAACTGTGGCTTTTGCCACTATTGGATAACACGATGGAAATCTAAAACGGGAGATAGAATTAATTACAAAGCTTTCCAGGAGGCAGCTGATCAATTTCAGGACATTCCTTTAAAGGAATTCAAGAAAGCTTCCCGTCTTATTGAGCCCAACGGGTTGGTGTATAGTGGCCCAGATTCTGCATATAGAAGTTTTACTTATTTTGAAGATGAAGCTTCACGTTGGCATACTTGGTATATAAAATCTGCATGGTTCACCTTTTTGAGCGATCACGCCTATAATTTTATTGCCAAAAACCGAAATACCATGTTCGTTATTACAAAGATATGCTTCGGAAAAGATCCCACAGCTATAAAACCTTATTGGTTCATAATACTCTTTTTTATATTCACCCTAATTATAGGTTACTTTAAATTTTTATAACAAAATTTTAAAAGTATTGGCAGTTTGAATGCGTATTTTTAGGATATAAAAAAAATATATGCTTTTCAGAAAAAAGAAAGAAAAACAACCTTCCAACATTTCCATGATGGACAATAAAGTAAATGATGACTTTGTAGCGGAAAAAGTTACAAAAATAAAGGACGAAGATGTTGAATTAGTGATGGAGAATGAAGAAGCCATTTCCCAAAAACTGAGCAACGCCAGTCCTTTAAGAAAATATGCCGAGCTGGGAAAAATTATGTTCGCAATGTTGAAAGACGTTAAAAAAGGCAATTATCCAAACGTGCCATGGTTTACTATTGCTTCCATTGTGGTGGTGCTATTGTATATTTTCAATCCTTTAGACTTGGTTCCAGATTTCATCCCCGGAATAGGTTATATTGATGATTTGGCAGTACTTTCCATCGGGATGGGATGGATAGAAACCGACCTGCATAAATATTTGGATTGGCGATTGGCAAATGGTGAAAACGCCTAAGCTCTGCGTTGTTCCCGTGCCAGAAGGGTGTTTTTAAGGAGCATGGCTATGGTCATAGGCCCCACGCCACCTGGAACGGGCGTTATGAACGAGGCTTTTTTACTTACATTTTCAAAATCAACATCGCCAGTAATAACGTAACCTTTGGGATGGTTTGCATCTTCAACTCTGGTAATGCCCACATCAATAATAACCGCATCATCCTTTACCATTTCGGCCTTTAAAAAATTGGGAACTCCCAATGCTGAAATTATAATATCGGCTTGGGTAGTTATTTGTGCAATGTTTTTTGTGTTGCTGTGCGTAAGTGTTACCGTGCTATTTCCGGGCCATCCTTTACGGCTCATCAAAATACTCATCGGGCGCCCCACAATATGGCTTCTTCCAATAACTACGGTATGTTTTCCTTTGGTATCCACGTCATAACGCTGCAGTAATTCAAGAATCCCGAAAGGGGTTGCGGGAATAAAGGTGCTCATATCCAAAGCCATTTTTCCGAAGTTTTCAGGATGAAAACCATCTACATCCTTTGAAGGATCTACAGTAAGCAATACTTTTTGGGTATCAATCTGTGGAGGCAAGGGAAGCTGAACGATGAAGCCATCAATATTGTCGTCTTCGTTGAGTTCTTTGATCTTTTTTAATAATTCTAATTCACTGGTAGTATCAGGCATTTTAACCAATGTGGACTCAAAACCAACCCGCTCGCATGCCTTAACCTTGCTTCCAACATATGTAAGACTAGCCCCATCATTTCCAACAATAATAGCTGCTAAATGTGGAACTTTTTCACCACGCGCTTTCATTTTATCAACCTCGGCAGTGATTTCGTTTTTTATGTCGTTACTTACTTTTTTCCCGTCTAGTATTGTCATATTTATTAGTTTTCAGTCGCAGTCGCAGTTTTCAGTGGTAAAATTTTGATTAATTATCTTCTTTATCAACGCCAAACTTATCTGGATTATTTATCATATAATTGATTAGTTTTCCTATTTCAACATTCTCTTATGACAATCCTTTATAAATACTCTCATTTATATATTCACAAGAAAAAGCATAATCTAACCATACACTTGTTTCTGAATTTTCGCCATCAAAATCTGTCAGTTTACTAATGAAATGTTGCGGATATTTTCTTTTCCGATATGCTTCAGCAATATTTGCAGAAACAGAGCGCGAACTCCTTCATATCTGGTCTGTTAATGAATATTTTTCTTCCTTTGGAAATGATTTTGAAACATTATAGATCGCCATTGCCAAATCGAACGACTTTTGATAAGATATTAATTTTTTAAAATCCATATTTATTTAAAATCAAAGCTGACAACTGCGACTGAGAACTTGATTAACGCATCCGCCCCATAGCCTGCATCATCTTTCTTCCGCCGCCACCTTGCATCATCTTCATCATTTTGCTCATTTGGTCAAACTGTTTTAAAAGCTGGTTTACTTGCTGTACGCTTGTTCCGCTACCCTTGGCAATTCGCTTTTTTCGGCTTCCGTTTATAATTGCTGGTTCTGTTCTTTCCTTCGGAGTCATTGAATGGATAATTGCCTCAATTCCTTTAAAAGCATCATCGTCAATATCAACATCTTTCAAGGCTTTTCCGGCGCCGGGAATCATTCCCACCAAATCTTTCATACTTCCCATTTTCTTAACCTGCTGTATTTGGTTCAGGAAATCATCAAAACCAAATTGGTTTTTCGCAATTTTCTTTTGAAGTTTTCTGGCTTCCTCTTCATCAAATTGTTCCTGCGCACGTTCCACAAGCGAAACAACGTCTCCCATCCCCAAAATACGGTCGGCCATACGGGCCGGGTGAAACACATCAATGGCGTCCATTTTTTCACCGGTACCGATGAATTTAATAGGTTTATCAACAACACTTTTAATGGAAATGGCAGCACCCCCGCGGGTATCACCATCCAGTTTAGTAAGTACGACACCATCAAAATTTAGCCGATCGTTAAAAGCTTTTGCGGTATTCACTGCATCCTGCCCTGTCATTGCGTCCACCACAAAAAGGGTTTCCTGGGGGTTGATTGCTTTATGAACATTTGCAATTTCGGTCATCATCGCTTCGTCTATGGCGAGACGACCAGCTGTATCCACAATTACAACATTAAAGCCATTTTGCTTTGCGTGTGCAATTGCGTTTTGTGCAATCTGTACCGGGTTTTTATTTTCGGGTTCGCTGTAAACCTCAACGCCTATTTGGTCACCGACAACGTGCAATTGGTTAATCGCCGCCGGACGGTAAATATCACAGGCTACTAAAAGTGGTTTTTTTGTTTTTTTTGTTTTAAGGTAATTCGCAAGTTTTCCGGAAAAAGTAGTTTTACCACTACCCTGCAGACCAGACATTAAAATAACCGTTGGCGCACCACTCAAATTGATTCCAGCAGTTTCGCCACCCATCAATTCGGTAAGTTCGTCTTTTACCAACTTCACCATCAATTGGCCGGGCTGCAAAGTGGTAAGTACGTTTTGCCCCAGTGCCTTTTCCTTTACGGTATTGGTAAATTCTTTTGCGGTTTTAAAGTTAACGTCGGCGTCCAAAAGGGCGCGGCGTACTTCCTTTAAAGTTTCGGCTACGTTTACCTCGGTGATGCTGCCGTGACCTTTCAGTACGTGCAACGCTTTGTCCAGCTTATCGCTTAAATTATCAAACATATTCTTGCTTTCTTTTGTAGAGTTGCAAAGATAACATTCTGCAGGGGAGTATCAAAAAATAAGTAGGCTGCGTTTATGGATATAATTATGCTCTAAAACAAAAGGTTTTATTTTAAAGGAATTTTTATAAAAGTGATAACCGCCGTATTACCTTTAGTGTTTTCAACTATCAACTCCGCACGATTTCCGTAGAGTGTTTTCAATCTATCCTGCGTATTTTTTAACCCAGTCCCCTGCTGAAGCAATTCTTCAAAAGACTGTTTTAAAGGTTGACCGTTATTTTCAATTTCGATATAAAGAAAGTTCTCCTTTTTGAAAATTTTCAGCATTACATGTAGTTCCGTAGAATTATATCCGTAGCCGTGTTTCAAGGCGTTTTCAACCATTGGCTGCAACAGCATATGTGGCACAAGTTTGTCCTCAACGTTTTTTTGAATATCTTTTTCTATGGAAAGATGGTCTGAAAACCTGACCGAAATAATGGAAATGTATTTATCGAGAATATCCAATTCCTTTTTAAGGGGAATTAAATTCTCATCCTTAAATTCCAGAATATCGCGGAAGAGATCGCCAAAATCAGCAATCAGGTTTTGTGTTTTTTCTTTGTCTATTTCCACCAATGCTGAAATACTATTGAGGGTATTGAATATAAAATGCGGATGCAGCTGCGCCTTTAGCATATTGAGTTTTGCGTTCGCCAAATGGGTTTCAACCTGTGCTTTTTGAACTTCAATATTGCGCACTTTTTTGATGTAGTAATACACATTGATTATTCCAATCATCGCGAAGTATATCAGAAAATTCACCTCCACCACAGCCACAAAATGGTTAAAGGAAATATATCGGGAGGCTTCGGCAAAGGAAGCTTTACCTATCAAAAAAGTTATTACAGCGGTTACAAAAAAGATTACGTAGCCAATAAAAAATGAAAAGAACACATGCACCCAAATTATTTTTTTCCATCCGCTTGCGCCCCATTTTTCAAACATCAATTTGGTGAGATAGCTGATGAAGGCCATAAAAACTATCACAACAATCCAATCAACAAAAACGCCGTAATTAAACAATTCTCCCCAACTTAAAGGCCCATAGCTGGTTGTGCCCTGCACTTTCCAATAACTTTTTTTGAATTGTATTAGCACCACCACTATTGTATAAAAAATAGCAAGGTATTTTAGCAGCTGTATGTCGATGTACTTTTTCAGCATCTTTTTAAATTCCCAGCTTATTTTGAAATTCCTTTCGGTAGCTTTTGCTTACACGGAATTGTGAACCATCTTTCATTTTCACGTCAATCTCGCCGAAATTTGAGTGGATTACTTTGTCTAAAAAAGCTGTATTGATTATAGTTGAGCGGTGAATGCGGAGCATTTGCCTGCTTTCCATTTCGTTGATTACATTTTGTAGTGAATCGCGAAGTACATGCTTTTTGTCCGCTGTACAGATTTCCACATAGCTGCCCGAGGCGAGAATGTATTGTATTTCCGAATAGGGAATAAAAGACACCGTATTTCCTGTTTTTACAGGAAGTTTGCTTTTTGGAGCCGTACTGCTCTTTTCCGATTTTTCTGTTTCTATATACTGCAACAACTCTTGGAATTTTTGTTCCAAACTATTTTTAGTTTCACTTTTAAATTGTTCTTTGGCGCGAATTACCGCTTGCTCAAAACGCTCTTTTTTAAAGGGTTTCAATAAATAATCCAAAGCAAAGGCATCAAAGGCTTTTACGGCATAGGTGTCAAAAGCTGTCACGAAAATAACTTTTGGTTTTTTGTTGGTTTTAAGCTTTTTCAAAACGTCAAAACCATTCATGTCCTTCATCTGTATGTCCAAAAAAATAAGGTCGGGCTGTAATTCCTCGATACTTTCAATAGCCTCTTTTCCGGTTTTGCATTGGCCAAGCAATTGTAAAGCATCCATTTCCGCTACCAAAGTGAGCAATCGCTTTCTGGCCAAGGGTTCATCGTCAATTATTAGGCAACTTATTTTCATTGAATTAGGACATGTATTTGGAATTGGAAAGTAAATGTAGCAAACCTATCATTTATTTGCGCAGAATTATTTTTTACCAACTCTAAATAACAGCTAGTCACAACCAGATTTCTGCCTTTCAAATCAATAATAAAGTAGTTCACATCTTTCTGAAAACTATATAACTTCAATTCTACCAGCAAACACCTCAAATTTTTAAAACAATTTTTAGGCACTTCAAAACAAGATTTTTCCATTCACAACATTGCTGTAAATCTTAAAGCAGGTTCCCTTTAATTTCACTTTGAAAGTTGACAGCCTCAGTAAATAATTAAAATTCAATAATATGACAAAATCAATACTTTTATTCAGCCTTGCCGCTTCCCTTTCCTTTATCGAAAAAGCCGAGGCGCAATCTTTTGAGGAAACCACTTTTGAAGCTATTACCACAACTCCATCCGCTTCGCGAAGTGCCAATTTTATTGATGTAAATGGCGATGGGTGGGATGATATTTTTTTCACAAATGGGCCAACTGCCGGGCAAAATAATATGCTTTACATAAACAACGGCGATAATACTTTCACAACCGTAACTGCGGACGATATTGTTTTGGACAACGACCGTTCAGACGGCGCCAGTTTTGCAGATGTAGACAATGATGGCGATCTCGACGCTGTGGTTGTAACCTACGGCAGAAACGGGGTGGGCAAGAAAAATTATTTTTATCGAAATAATGGGGACGGCACTTTTCAATATGAGCCCAGCAACGCTATTGGAATTCCGTTGACTTATTCCGAAATGGTGAATTGGATAGACCTCAACAACGATCAGTTTTTGGATGCGTACATCACGAATAGCATTGTTTCCACCCGCAATCTTTATTTTGAAAATCAGGGCGACGGTTCTTTTGAAGCGGTAACAGGTTTATCAATTACCAGTGAAACGCTTGCCTCACGCTCCATAAACTGGATAGATTACGACGGCGATGGCGATAGCGATTTGTTTGTTGCGAATGAAAACAATACTAACAATTCTCTTTTCAGAAATGATGGCCCCGATAATTTTACACAGATCACCAACCTTCCCATCAATCAAAGCGGAAAGAATTCCGCAGGCAGTTCGTGGGCAGATGTGGACAATGATGGCGATTTTGATCTTTTTGTCGCCAATTGGGGCGGGCAGAACAACCAGCTCTTCATCAATGAAAATGGCACTTTTGTAGAACAAATTAACTCAGCAATTGCAGCTGAAACCGGCAGTTCTTTTGGTTCCGCTTTTGCCGATGTGGATAATGACGGCGATTTGGACTTATTGGTTTGCAATGCATATTTTCCGGGGCAGGAAACAAATTCCCTATTTATAAACGATGGCAACGGAAACTTTTCAAAAGACAACAGCAGTAGTTTGGCAAACCACCAAGGAAACACTTTTGGCTGCGCCTTTGGCGACTATAACAACGATGGTTGGTTAGATGTAATTTTGGCAAATACGCTCGATGAAAACCAAAGCAATTCCCTTTTCAAAAATACGGGAAGCGGGAATAACTGGATAAAAATCCGTTGCGTTGGCAACCCTTCAAACGGCTCCGCTGTTGGGGCTAAAGTTCGGATTAGGGCTACCATTAACGGAAACGAAGTTTGGCAAACTCGCCAAATAGAAGCCGCAAGTGGGTACTGCAGTCAAAACAGCTATACCAATCATTTCGGTTTGGGCGATGCTTCAAATGTTGATGAAATTCAAATCCATTGGCCATCGGGAGCCGTGGAAACTTTTACGGATATTAACGAAAACAATACATATTTGGTGATTGAAGGCAATGGAATTCAGTTGGGCACAACTACTCAAATTAAATATGGCTACGTAATTTATCCCCTGCCTGCGGAGGATATTTTGGTTGTTAATTTCCCAAAAAATGAATTAAACTCAAAAGTTGAGATTTTTGATTTAAATGCTAGAAAAGTAAAAGAAGACACAAACAACCATGCAGTTTCCCTGAAAATGGATATTAGTTACTTAAATGCGGGAACCTATATTTTGAAAATCACCAATAACGTACAAGTCACCTCCCAAAAAATAATTATTAAATAGGAAACGTACCGTTCCTAAGTGTTGGTTAGTTAGTAAGCGTGTTGGATTTCCCTTATGGTAATTCAGCACGTTTTTGGTATCTTCACTTCCCTAAAAACCAAATTAAATGAAAATAGTACGCACAGATTCCACAAACAAAGACTTTATGATGCTGGTAAAACAGCTGGATGCAGATCTTGCCGTCCGCGATGGCGATGACCATCCGTTTTACGATCAATTCAATAAAATAGATTCCATAAAATATGCAGTGGTGGCTTATGACGAAAACAATACGGCCGTGGGTTGCGGCGCGATAAAACAATTTGAGCCAAAGGTGATGGAGGTTAAACGGATGTATGTGCCAGTAGAACAACGCGGGAAGGGAATTGCCGTGGAAGTTTTAAAAGAACTGGAAATTTGGGCAATGGAATTGGGCAATTCAAGATGTGTTTTGGAAACTGGCATCAAACAGCCAGAAGCCATTTCGCTTTATAAAAAAAGTGGTTATAGATTTATTGATAATTACGGGCAGTATGCCGGAGTAGAAAATAGCGTTTGTTTTGAAAAACTATTAAATTAATAAAGCTTTGAAAGAATCCTCCGACTCTATAAAACTAAAAGACGCAATAGCCATAGGCATAGGCGGCATGGTTGGCGGGGGAATTTTTGCAGTTTTGGGCTTGGCCGTTTCCCTTGCGCAAGGCGGTACGCCCGTGGCATTTCTTATGGCAGGAATTATTGCCCTTTTTACGGCTTACAGTTATTCCAAATTATCGTTGTCATTTCCAGACAGAGGCGGAACGGTACGATTTGTAAATGAAGGTTTTGGAAGAGGTATTTTTAGCGGAGGAATCAATAATGTACTCTGGATAAGCTACATTATTATGCTTTCGCTTTATGCCAGTGCCTTTGGATCTTACGCTCCAAATCTAATCTCTGTAACTGGCTCCACTGAAATAGATACCCACATTTTTGTAAGTGGGGTTATTTTATTGGCTACTGTAATAAATTATTACAGTTTAAAAGTAGTTGGCGAAATAGAGAGCCTTGCCGTTTTTGTAAAACTTTTTATACTTCTTGCATTTACAGGTATAGGTATTTATGGGTTGTTTGGAAATGTAAACGTTTCGCAATTAAACCCTATTCATTGGGAAAGTCCGCTGCAACTTCTTACAGGCGGAATGGTAATTTTCGTGGCATACGAAGGTTTCGAACTTATTGCCAATGCCGTCCCGGACTTGGAGAATCCAAAAAAAAATGTTTCCCGTGCCTATTTTATTTCCGTGGGCTTTGTTGTTTTACTCTATATTCTTATTGCCCTGGTAACCGTTGGCTCGTTAAGTTTTGATAAAATTGCAAGCGCCAGGGATTATGTTTTGGCAGCCGCCGCAAAACCGATGATTGGGCAGATTGGGTTTACCATTATGACGATTGCAGCATTGATTTCTACCTTTTCGGCAATAAATGCAAGCCTATACGGAGGGAGCCGCGTAAGTTATGAACTCGCCGAAGATGATGAATTGCCACACTCGTTTACAGACCAATTTTGGAATAAGCCAATCGGTCTGCTAATTACAGTAATACTTACCCTGCTTACTGCAAACTTTCTCAATCTGGAAAGTATTTCAACCTCGGGCAGCGCTGGCTTCTTGCTTATTTTTGCAGTTGTAAATTATGTGGGTTTTCGCAAAGCAAAAAAGATAAATGCCAGCAAAACCATAAGCTTGCTAGGAGCCATTTTTTCTGCCATTGCCTTTATTGTTCTAATTATTCAGCAATCCACCTCAAATCTTTTGGGCGTCACCATTTCCATGGCAATCATTTGCTTTTGTTTTATCGTGGAATGGATTTATAAAAAAACAGCCTAAAAAAATAAGCAATAAAAAAAGATTCTTTTTTAATGAAATTCCATTGCACTATAATTATTTAATCGTAATATTGCAATGAATTAATATAACGACTATGGGAATTACTAAAACTGAAATATTTACCGATCAGCAAAACCAAGTGGCAACGTTCGCAAAAGCCTTTGGGCATCCTGCCAGAGTAGCTATTCTTCAGCATCTCTTCAAAATAAATGCCTGCATTTGTGGCGATTTGGTAGAAGAAATCGGTCTTGCACAACCCACAATTTCACAGCATTTAAAGGAGTTGAAAAATCTGGGATTGATAAAAGGAAATATCGAAGGAACCAGTATTTGTTACTGCATTCATCCGGAAAATTGGACCGCAATGAAAACGGTGATGAACCAATTTTTAAATCAAGATTTAGAAAATAAAACAAACTGTTGCTAATTTTTTAAAAACACATACTATGAAACTTTCAGAAATAAAAAATCATTTAGACTCTTTGGAGCAAATCACTTTTATGCTTCCCAATGGCGAGTTGGTACCCACACATTTCCACGTTACCGAAGTGGGCAAGATCACAAAACACTTTATAGATTGCGGCGGCACGGTGCGCCACGAGGAAGTGGCCAATTTCCAGCTTTGGAATGCCGATGATTACAACCACCGTTTACATCCGGAAAAACTTCTACATATCATTGAACTTTCAGAAAAAATACTTGGTCTTGAGGATTTGGAAATTGAGGTTGAATATCAAGCCGAAACAATAGGCAAATTTAGACTTGACTTTGACGGAAAAAACTTTTTGCTAACCACAAAGCAAACCGATTGCCTCGCTAAAGAAAAATGCGGAGTTCCTGCTGCAAAACCCAAACGGCAATTAGCGGAAATAACTGATGAACCCTGTTGCTCGCCCGATGGCAATTGTTGCTAATATGAAACTGATTGAAATTTCAGAAAAGAACTATCCCGAAGTCGCTAGAATTTACGGCGAAGGTTTACAAACGGGTACAGCAACTTTTGAAACCACCATCCCAAGTTGGGAAAAGTGGGACGCCGGGCATCTCTCTTTCGGAAGAATTTTGGCAGTGGAAGAAGACATACCTTTAGGTTGGGCAGCACTCTCGCCTGTTTCCAGCCGCTGTGTTTACGGAGGTGTAGCTGAAGTAAGTGTCTATGTTGCAGACAGTGCAAGAGGAAAAGGGGTGGGCGAATTTCTTTTAAAAAAACTAATTGAAATAAGCGAAGCCAACAATATTTGGACCTTGCAATCGGGAATATTTCGAGAAAATATAGCCAGTCATAAATTGCATTTAAAATGCGGCTTTCGCGAAGTGGGATATAAAGAAAAAGTAGGGCAACTCCACGGGGTGTGGAAAGACAACGTGCTTTTGGAACGCCGCAGCAAAATAGTTGGAATTTAAAAAAATCAATCGCAAATGAAATTATTGGCACCAATCCAAGAATATATTGAGAAGTTGGAAACTGAAAGCCTTTCCGAGGAAAGAAAATCTATTCTGCAACCCCTTATTGCTTATATAAATTCCAAAGAGCAGGAGAAAAAAGCTATCCAATTAAACTTTATTTGCACACACAATTCCCGCAGGAGCCATTTGGCGCAGCTTTGGGCGAAGACCACGGCGGAATATTTTAAAATTCCAAATATACAGTGCTATTCCGGCGGGACGGAAGCTACTGCTGTTTACCCAATGATTATTGAGACTTTGGAAAACACGGGCTTTGAGATTTCAAAAGAAGGCGACAGCAAAAACCCTGTTTATAGTATAAAATATGCTTCTGAAAAAGCTCCCATTCTTGCCTTTTCAAAAAAATATGACGACGTGGCAAATCCCACAAAAGATTTTGCTGCGATCATGACCTGTTCCCAAGCCGATGAAGGCTGTCCCTTTGTGGCAGGATCTGAAAAGCGGATTGCTATAATGTACGAAGACCCTAAAATTTCTGACGGCACACACCAGCAAAAAGAAGTATATGCAGAACGCAGCCAGCAGATTGCAACCGAAATGAAATATGTATTCTCAAACATAGATCTCTAAAATGACCGCTACCAAGAAGTTAAGCTTTTTAGACAGTTACCTTACCCTTTGGATTTTCATTGCCATGGTCTTAGGCGTGGGCATTGGTTATTTTGCGCCCAACTTTCCAGAGCTTTTGAACACTTTTAGCAGTGGTAGCACAAATATCCCCATTGCCATTGGGTTGATTTTAATGATGTATCCGCCATTGGCGAAAGTGAACTATTCCCTTTTGCCGAAAGTTTTTAGAAATACAAAGATTCTTTCCATTTCCCTAATTCTGAATTGGATTGTTGGCCCTGTATTGATGTTTGTTTTGGCAATCATCTTTCTCAGCGACCATCCGGAATATATGATCGGCCTTATCTTGATTGGGCTGGCGCGTTGCATCGCCATGGTTTTGGTCTGGAACGATCTTGCCGAAGGCAGCAGTGAGTACGGCGCCGGTTTGGTTGCGCTGAACAGTATTTTTCAGGTTTTTGCCTATAGTTTTTACGCCTGGCTTTTTATTACCGTGCTTCCGCCCTATTTCGGGTTTGAAGGCGCCATAGTGGATATTTCCATAGCTACCATAGCCGAAAGTGTTGCTATTTATTTGGGTATTCCCTTTGTGATGGGAATATTGAGCAGATTGGTTTTAGTTAAGTTAAAAGGTGAAGCATGGTATTCGCAGCGATTTATCCCCGCAATTTCGCCATTAACGTTGATTGCGCTTTTATTTACCATTGTAGTTATGTTTTCGCTGAAAGGAGAACTAATAGTGGAAATACCGATGGATGTTTTGATTATCGCAGTGCCATTGCTTATCTATTTTACGTTGATGTTTATCATAGGCTTTTTCTTTACAAAGGCTATGGGAGGATCGTATGACAAGACTGCGGCGGTAGCTTTTACTGCTGCCGGTAATAATTTTGAATTGGCCATTGCCGTGGCCATTGCCGTTTTTGGATTGAACTCCGGGCAGGCCTTTACAGGGGTTATTGGCCCCCTGGTGGAAGTTCCTGCCCTTATTTTATTGGTGCGGGTTTCTTTTTGGCTGCGGAAGAGGTATTTTGGTGAGTATGTGAATCTGTGAGTTAATTTTTTTACTATTCTAAATAGCTCGAAATGAACTCTCAACTCCCCTTCAACAAGTCTATTTGGGTAGGTTGCGCGGGTGGGCTTGATTGCTGGCGTGGTAGCTAATTGAATTAATTGTTTATTGCCAATTGTTACAGGTTAATTGATAATTATTATATTTGGTATTCTCCCCGATTAAAATGCGCACTGTTACGGTTTTCCGTAAAAGGTGCAATTGCATTATTGATACATTTGAAGATAAACAATATAATCTTATAAGGGCGGATAAATGTAATAGCCACCTGGCGCGCTTTTGCAAAGCGTGCCCATCTATAAAAGCATTTACAATGCGACTTCCATCCTGAACGCATACAACCCAATCCCTCGCACATTTTTGTAACGTTTCCTCCAAGGACGCTTCTTACGCACATTTTATCTCCTACCCATTAAGTTTATATAGTAATTTTTGAGATCGCAAATCCCACATATACAAGGCCTTTCTAAAAAAAGTGCTTCCAAAATCTAATGAAATGTCGAAAAGCCTATTTTTTTTATTATATTAGTAATTCCTTCCGTTCCCATTCAAAATCACTCAAGCTATCCCTAAGCCGACTGCAAGCCGACAGTAAGCCGATTGCATGCCGACTCCATGCCGACCACAATCCATAGATACTCCATAGACACTCCTAGTATATCCCCACTATACCCCAGAGGAGGCTAGGACTAGGTAGCCAAGAAAATCTCCCATTTGCAAATTTACATACGCAACCTCCCATAGCAATTGCCCATTATGGTATTTTAATTAGTTTTAAGTATTTTAGACCTGAAAACCAACCAACTAATTAAAAAATTATGAAGTCCAGAAATGTATCGCTACTCGCTGGGGTGAGCTATCTAATCATTTTCTTTGCCGCTATCTTTGCCAATTTCTTTGTCCTGGAATCCATACTTCAGGCCCCCGTGGAGACCATTCAGCAAAATTCCCTTACCGTCCGTTTTGGTATCGTGGCCTTTTTGGTAACCGTGCTTTTTGATGTAGTAATTGCCTGGGCTCTTTTTGAGCTTTTCAAAAACCATCCCTTATCGCGTTTAAGCACCTATTTTAGATTAATGCATGCTGCCATTATGGGAGTAGCCATATTTGCACTTCCGCTGGCCTTAAACAAAAATACGGCTGAAGAGATTCTGTATCAAGCAGAAATATTCAATACCATTTGGCTTATCGGTCTTTTCTTTTTCGGAATGCATTTAATCCTACTGGGCAAAATCATAAAAAGCCCTTTTGTAATTTCAATTTTTCTGATGATTGCCGGCGCCATGTATATGATCGATACACTTGCCCATTTTCTACTTGAAGATTACGCCTCGTATGCTACCATTATGTTGACTTTGGTAGCCGTGCCAAGTATTTTTGGGGAAATGGCTTTTGCTGTATGGCTCTTGGTTAAAGGCGGAAAAAGTGAAACTGTACGTATGAAATAGAAATTTAAAACTTAACCAATGAATTCCGAAAAAATACCCGACCTTCCGTTTGAAAAATGGAACGACACTCGCCTAACGCTGCATATTATATTGCAAATTATTGGCAAGACCCGGATGGCCTCCACCGCAAGAAAAAACCATTGGTGGAATATAACCCTCTACGTTTCCCCAAGGGGTTTCACTACTTCCCCTATTCCTGTAAAAAATGGAGGGGAGAGTGTAGAAATAACGTTTGATATACCCAAAAGAGCAGTAGCAATTACCCAAAGTGCGGAAGAGGAAATTGTAATTTCCTTAAAGGAAAACCCTACCATTGCTGATTTTTATTCTGAATACCTGTCAAAATTGAAAGGAACCGGATTGCACTTTGATTTTGTAAAAAAACCGTTTGATCTGGAGGTTAAAAAACCTTTTAGCCAAATTACCGAATACCATCATTACGATTGGGATTACATAGAAAAGTTTTGGAAAATAATGAAGTGGAACAACAGCATTCTCCAGGAATTCAGCGGCAGGTTTTATGGAAAAAGTTGCCCGGCACATATTTACTGGCATCATTTGGACTTGGTAGTTACCCGATTTTCCGGAAAGAAATTACCCCCAATGGATGCCTCAGCCAGGATTTTGGAAAAGGATACTTACAGCCATGAACAAATAAGCTTTGGCTTTTGGGCGGGCGATCCAAACGTTCGGGAACCTATGTATTATTCCTATACCTATCCTTCTCCCAACGGAATTGACGAGGAAATTTTACAACCTGAAGGTGCAAAATGGCAGGACAGCAACGGCAGCCCCATGGCCTTGTTAAGCTATGAAACGGTAAAAAATTCAAACAACCCCAGAAAGGCCGTTTTGGATTTTCTGGAAAGTGCCTACCAAGCCGGCGCGAAACGTGCCAACTGGAACATCGCGGAACTTACCGTACCGGATTTGGATAAACTATAAATTCAGGCAGAAAATTACCTTCTGCCCCTGCCCCTATTGGAACTGTTGTTAGTGCTCTTGGCGTGGGTATTCACCTTCGTTCCAGTATTGCGTCCACGGCTGTGGCGCTGTGCTTTTTGTTGTTTCTTTTCTTCCTCGGCGGCTTTTACGTCGGCCATGGTCTCTGTGGGTTGAAAATTGGGAAGGGTTTTCGGCTGAAGACGTTCCCCTATCAGTTTTTCAATATCCTTTAAATAACCAACCTCATCAAGGCTTACCAAAGAAAGTGCTTCGCCGCTGGCTCCAGCCCTTCCGGTACGGCCAATTCGGTGTACATAATCTTCGGAAATATTTGGCAATTCAAAATTGATAACGTGCGGCAATAACGGAATATCCAAACCACGCGCGGCTATATCGGTCGCAACCAAAACCCGGGCTTTCCCTTCCTTAAATCCTGATAGCGCCCTGGTACGCGCACCCTGACTTTTATTTCCGTGGATGGCTGCTGAAGTAATTTTCGCCTTTTCAAGTTTTTCACTCAAACGGTTGGCGCCGTGTTTGGTTCGGGTAAAAACCAAAACCTGTTGCCAGTTTCCTTCGGAAATAAGTTTTATTATTAAGTCTGTTTTTTGGGCTTTATCGACTCTGTAAACAGTTTGTTCAATTTTTTCGACGGTTGTATTTTCAGGGGTGGCTTCCACCAAAACGGGATGTTGCAGAAACTCGTTGGCAAGTTTTTTTATTTCCTTTGAAAAAGTTGCGGAGAACAAAAGATTTTGTCTTTTATTCGGAAGCAAGGCAAGTATCTTTTTAATATCGCGCAGAAAGCCCATATCGAGCATTCTATCGGCTTCGTCCAATACAAGTATTTCTACTTTTGATAGTGTCAGGGCTCGTTGATCTACCAAATCGAGCAAGCGGCCAGGGGTGGCTACTAAAATATCCACTCCATTTCGCAATGCTTTAATCTGTGGGTTTGCGCCCACGCCCCCAAAAATAACGGTAGAGCGAAGGTCTGTAAACTCACTGTATTCCTTAAATTCATCCTGCACCTGTGCGGCGAGTTCGCGGGTTGGGGTAAGTATCAAGGCACGAACGGGGCGCTGGCGCAATGTGGGCTGATTATTTAAAATTTGTAGCAAAGGCAAGGCAAACCCGGCGGTTTTTCCGCTCCCGGTTTGGGCCGAGGCCAGTACATCTTTTCTTTCTAAAATTAAGGGAATTGCTTTTTGTTGAATTGCCGATGGCGTTTCGTATCCTTTTTTGCTGATTGCTTTCAGCAGGGCATCGGACAGCCCAAGTGATTTAAATGACATATATTTATTTAAGTTGTAAGACCGCTGCGCTTGGAGATAGTATATCGCGGCGCTTTTAGAATTCGGTCTTTTTTAAAAACCATTAAAACTAAGAAGACGGTTTTAATAAGTGGCGAAGGTACGGCTAATTTTCTGCGTGGAGGCATTTATATTCACATTGATGAGCACAAGGCAACTGAATATATAATTAATCTCACTATCTTTATAAACAACTAACAACCAATCCGTACACTAATGAAACGACTATTACTCCTAGTAGTACTAGCTTGCGTTTCGTGGAGCAGTCTTCCCCAAGCTTCTTCCAAAACACAAGAAGACACGCTTAAAACTTCCGCTTCGGAAATAGTTCCAATAGTTGAAGATACCCTTCAGCAATACGATAATTTCAAAAAAACGATTCAGCTTTCCAAAAAAAACAAGGAGTTTAAAACGCTGGGCGAAGCCTATATTGGTTTGGCGCAATGGCACGAGGACCACACCGTGCTGGATTCTTCCATCGTTTATTTGAAAAAGGCCATTTCGGTGTATGAAAAACAGGAAATGACCAAAGAATTGGCCGAAACCTACCTTTTGTTGGTAACCAACTACAGCGGCACCGCTGAATATGACAAAGGATCAGAAACCGTTTTTAAAGCCTTGGCACTTTATGAAAAATTGGGCGATCAGCAGGGCGTTGCACAGTGTTATACGAAAATATGCGACCTGCTTTATTATTCAGACAGCTATGCCGAAGGCGCCGATTATTGCAAAAAGGCAATAGCCATTCAAGAAAAATACGGCTATGAGGAAGACCTAGCCCTCTCCTATCGCCGGCTCGCCGAAAACCAATTATTTTTGGGCGATCTGGATGAAAGCTTGGCAAACATGAACCAAGCCATCAATCTTTATAAAACAATTGGTGAAACGGGCCCGCCAATTTTAGCCTGCTATAACGGCCGCGGAAACATCTATAAATATATGGAGCGTTATCAGGAAGCCATTGAAGATTATAACCGTTGTTACGAAGGCGCAAAAGCCATTGGGCTGGAACGCTATATGATGCCCCCAACGGCAAACATTGGGCACGTGTATTTATTACAAGGAAAATATGCCGAAGCCCTACCCTATAATCTTAGGGCTATTGAGATTATGAAACGCATAGGCAATTCCAAAAATCTTTGGGAAAACTACATGCACGTTTCCAACATTTATAAGGAATTGGGCGACTATAAAAGCGCCCTGGAATACCACGAGCTTTATAAGCAAGGGCATACGGAATATCTAAACACCATTATTGCCCGAAAGGATAGCGAACTGCAGGTAAAGTACGAAACGGCACAAAAGGATTTGGCAATTTTGGACAAGGAGGCAAAAATTGCACAACAACGAAAAACCCAATGGCTCTACATTGGTATTGCGGGATTGCTGGCTATTTTTCTCTTTGGAATGTATTTTACGTTGAAAAACATCCGCAAAAAAAGAAAGTCGCTGGCTATTTTAAATAGTGAACTCGATGCAAAAAATAGACAGAACGAATTGCTGCTAAAAGAAATTCACCACCGTGTAAAAAACAATCTGGAAATGGTGAAAAGCCTTATCGCCCTGCAATCGGCAAAACTTGAGGACGGCGCCAGCAAAGAAGCCATGCTCGCCAGCCAAAACCGGGTACAGAGTATGGGTATTATTCACCAAAAACTGTATCAAGGTGAAAATTTGGGCAGCATTGAAATGAAGGATTATTTTATGAATTTAAGTGAAGGCGTTTTGGACACTTTCAATGCTGAGGAAAAAGTGAAAATTGAATGTGCGATGGACAACCTCAACTTAGATGTGGATACCGCCGTGCCCATCGGCCTTATCGTCAATGAACTTTTAACCAATGCGCTAAAATATGCTTTCCCCGAAGGGGTAAAGGGAGAGATAAATATTAGCCTTGCCCAAAAAGACAACGATCTTTTATTAAAAGTTTCAGACAATGGCATTGGCAAAACAGGAGGCTCACAGCCCAAAGGAACAGGTTTTGGCACCCAATTGATTCAGCTATTGACCCAACAACTGAACGGCACCATTTCCGAAGACCATAAAAATGGAACAGCAGTGTCTTTCAACTTTAAAAACTTTAAAGTCGCTTAATGGATAAGGTCGTGAAAATATTGATCGTCGAGGATGAAATGGTAATCGCCGCCAATATTTCTTTACAATTAAGCGAATTGGGCTATGAAGTAACAGGCATTTTGCCCCGTGGCGAAGAAGCGCTTTCCCATATAAAAATTGACACCCCGGACATTGTTCTTTTAGACATCAGGCTAAAGGGCAAAATGGACGGTATTGAAACTGCACATGAAATCCAAAAACAATACAACATTCCTATCATCTATCTCACGGCAAACGCCGATGAGGAGCATTTTAACCGCGCCAAGGAAACGCATCCCTATGCTTTTATCTCAAAACCTTTTAAAAAACTGGATTTACAGCGTGCCATTGAGTTGACGGTAGATAGAATATCAATTGAAAACACTTCAGAAAAAAATAATGGCAGCGCAAACGGCAACGGCAACAATTTTATTAATAGTGAAAACGCAACAGATTTTATATTGAACGACCGCATCTTCGTGCGCCATAATGAAAAGATGCTGAAAATAGATATTAAGGATATCTACTATATTGAAGCCGATCGGAATTACTGCCGCATTTTTTCACAAGACAGGGAATATCTATTGGTGATGACCTTAAAAGATATTGACGAAAAACTTCCGCAGAACCATTTTTTAAGAATACACCGCTCTTACATTATCAATATTTCCCAAATAGACGAAGTGGCCGGCACCCACGTAGTTATTTCGAAAAAAGCCATCCCCATGAGCAAGGCTATGCGGGCAGAACTTCTTAAGAGACTGCAAACCATTTAAATTTTTTTACTGTTTGCACCAAGACAATTGGAGCCACAACTCTTAAATTATTATAAATGAAATACTTAATAATGATTTATAACAATCCGTCGTGTAAGCAAACGTCGTGTGCTCAATCTTAATTTTTCTTGTTCGGCAAACAAAAACATCCCTTCGGACAGAAATTGACCTTCTTCGTCCTAAATCGTTTTTAATATTCTCTGATTGTCAGTTATTTAGATGCTCTCCCCAGAACATTTATTTTCAACTAACCAAAATTTTCAATCATGAAACCAATTAATGAAACTTTAGCTTACATTATATCACCACCATCATTTAATGTAAAATTTGGGATAGCTTTTGTTACCGCAATACTGTTTCAATTTACAGGTATTGCCCAACAACAATGGACCCCTTTGGATCCCAGTAATATTGCCCAATTAAAACCTACCAAACAAAGCAGTGTTCATAATGGTGGAGCCGCAAACCGAGCCGTAGATGGCAATACGGACGGCAATTGGGGCGCCATAAGTGTAACGCATACCCAAGGAGAGGACAGCCCGTGGTGGGAAGTAAATCTACTCGCAAAATATAAGATTTCTTCTATTACCATATATAATCGTACAGATTGTTGCCCAGAACGGCTGAAAAATTTTACAATCAGAGTTTCGGACCAACCCTTTAGCGGAAACTACGGCGGTGAAGTTTTTGGCCAAGAACCCCAATGGTTTCAAGGAAATAAAACTTTCTCTGGCAACATGATAGGCCAATACATTCGCATACATTTAAACGGTCGAGATGCATTAAGTTTGGCTGAAGTAGTTGTAAGGGGCGAACCCGTGCTAGTACTAAATGATGGCGTGTGGACTGAACCTGCAGTCGGCAAAGATGAAAACCTTGCCCTTGGCAAAAAAACAAGACAATCGAGCACCCATGAATTCGGAGTTTCCAATAGAGCAAATGATGGCGTTACCGAAGGCCATTGGGGAAATGGCTCTGTATCCCATACTCAAGGGGAGCCGAGACCTTTTTGGGAGGTAGATTTAGGCAAAAAATTTCTTGTAGATGAAGTTAAGCTTTACAATCGTACCGATTCCTATAGTGACAGATTAAATAATTTTAATATTTGGGTCACCAACAGACCGTTCGACCAAACCACGGGTCGTGTAGTCCCTTTTGCTGAAGAGCCCACAAACTTTCTTCCCGAAACAAATAAATCATATACAGGCAAAAAAGTAGGACGTTATGTTCGTGTTCAGCTTAAAAATTCGAACGCCCTTACTTTAGCCGAAGTAAAGGTCTTTGGAACAGAGATTGGCGATCTTAGTCAGGGCGAGGCAGAATCTAACGTATTGTATAAAGTCAGTATCTTCCGAAACGTTACTCCCATTGAAAACTCCATAAAATCATCCATTACCACCAGTGTCTCTGAAGGAATGGATTTTAACAGAACCGTAAGTGCTGAGGATCAAAAACATTGGTCATTATCTACTACGGCCAAGGCTGCGGTAAATTACGCAATTGTCTCCTTCGAACTTGAGGTGACCGCTGCCGGCGGGGGCACCACTACCAACCGCGAGGAGAATTCACAAAGCAATAACGTAACCCAATCTACGGAGCAAAATACGGAGATTTCTCAAATGGTACCCGGCGGATGCACCCGCTATGAATTTCATAAATTCATCATTAATCAAGCGCCCGTAAACTATAAATTCAATGGAAAAAATTATTCATGGTTCAAAATTAATGAGCAGGCCAAACCTGTGGGAGATATAACGGTGATGGTTTTTCCCAATGATGTAAAGCCAGACTTAAAAGCTACTGATGATAATTGGGTGACAGCTTCTAATTATGAAAGAGTGCTACAAAGCCATCCAAACTATGTTCAAGCAGAATAAAAATAAATACTAACCAATTTAAAATTTAAAACAATGAAAAAACTACTCTTTTTAGGACTTGCAATAGTCCTTTCAACAACAGCTTGTCAACAACAGGAAAAACGCTACACCCAACAATCCCCGGAAATTGACACTTATAAAAAAGTGATTGATGCTTACGAAAAACAAGACTGGGAGGCCATGGCCAGCCATTATGCAGACACTGCAAAAATAATGAACAATGTGGAAGAAAAAGATGGTCAAACACTAGCCCAACTGGTGCAAATGAATAAACACGACGCTTCGCTCTTCTCAAGCTGGGATTATGTAGACGGAGAATCTGAATACGAAATGGTAGTGACCGATAAAGGCAAAACCTACGTAAACTTTTGGGGCCTTTGGAAAGGAACGCTCGCCGCAAATAACAAGACCTATACCATTCCTACACATATTACTGCCCAGTTTGTGGATGGCAAAGTGGTGAAGGAGTTTGGATATTGGGATTTATCAAAAATAATGCTGGATATGCAAGCCATGCAGCAGGCAGAAGCGCCCGTAGTAAACGATACAATCAAATAATAATTCAAATATTCAAAGAGATGAAAGTGAACGGATACGCGGCCATTGAGCCCAAAGCAGAATTAACGCCTTATTCCTACGAATTGGGACCCATAGGTTCGGAACAAGTAGATATTAAGGTTTCCTATTGTGGTATTTGCCATTCAGACTTAAGCATGATAAATAATGATTGGGGAATGACACAATATCCACTCGTTCCTGGCCATGAAATAATAGGAGAAGTAATCGCTACGGGTAATGCGGTTAAAAATGTAAAAGTGGGCGATAAAGTAGGATTGGGATGGCAGTCTGGGTCGTGTATGAGCTGTGATCAATGCATGGAGGGTCATCATCATCTCTGCGCTCAAGGCGAAGCTACTATTGTAGGTAGAAACGGGGGGTTTGCCGACTATGTTCGTGGGCATTGGTCCTGGTCTATTCCACTTCCGGATGCTATTGATATGAGTAAAGCTGGACCTCTATTTTGTGGAGGAATTACTGTTTTCAATCCAATACTATTAGCTGGAGTTAAACCAACGGATAAGGTGGGTGTAATAGGAATAGGTGGGTTAGGACATATGGCTATCAAGTTTCTAAAACATTGGGGCTGCGAAGTAATCGCGTTTAGTTCAAACCCGAATAAAAAGGAAGAAATATTGAAGATGGGCGCCAGTCGGGTTATTAATTCTAAAGCTCCTGAAGAAATAGAAAGCATTACGGGCAAACTAAATTTCATTTTAAATACCACCAATGTAACCTTGGATTGGAACTCATATTTGACAGCATTGGCACCAAAAGGAAAATTCCATACGGTAGGAGCTGTTTTGGAACCGATGGAAATACCGGCATTCAGTTTAATTATGGGAGAAAAAACAGTGGGAGGAAGCCCCATAGGCAGCCCTGCTTTAACTAAAACCATGCTTGATTTTTGTGTAAGACACAAGATTTATCCAGATGTTGAGGAATTCCCCATGGCAAGGGTAAATGATGCAATTGAACACTTAGAAAAGGGTAAAGCTCGATTTAGAATAGTATTAAAAAATTAATTATTGCCCAAAGCCAGGCCGTTTCAGAAAAAACAGTATGAAAGAGTTAAAATCCCAAGAGCGTACTGGCATTGCAAATGATTTGACTACGACCCCTTATGTGCCTTATTACCATTTAGCCAAAATCATACAATAATTTAAAAAAATAAAATACGAAAATATGAAAACTGTAGGTATCATAGGTGGTTCAGGCTTTATAGGAAGTTATATAACCAAGAAATTTCTGGAAGAAGGGTACAGTGTAAAAGTATCGGTAACCGACATTAAAAAGAGCGAAAAATATCAACATCTTTTCAATCTTGAAAACTCAGATAACCTCAATATCAGCGCACTGAAAGTAGAAGATTTAGAAACTTTGAAAGATTTCATCAGCGACTGCGAAGTTGTAATACACGGAGGAACCCCTTTTCAGCTAGACGTGAAAGATCCACAAACAGAACTTTTTGACCCAACCTTAACAGGTACCGAGAATTTTCTGGAAGCCATACAGCAAGCCCCAATGATTGAGAAGGTCATTTTTATAGCTTCTGTTGCGGCTTATAATACCAATTTTCCATTGCCTGCAGAAGGTAAAAAACCTACTGACACCTTCAGCGAAAAAGATACTCCTTTTATGAGTGAAGAAAGTCATCCATATGCACAGGCTAAGTTCATCGCCAACCAGACGGTGGAAAAATTCATACAAGAAAACCCAAGGCTTTCCTTTGAAATAATTTCGGTCTCCCCTGTGGGTGTCATGGGAAAATCGCTTTCAAATAGAGAAGATTCCACTTCAACCGGCTTACAGTTTCTTTTCAAAAACAAAATAGCGCCCAATCCATTTGTACAAATGCTTTATGACACAAACGCAGAAATGGCCGTAGTAGATGTTAACGATGTTGCGGAAGCAGTTTTTAAAGCTTCAACAACTACTGGACTGCACGGCAAAAATTATTTATTGAGCAGCGAAAGCTATCCAGTGAGCGATATGAGCCTAATGCTAAACCATCAAGCCCCAAAAAACAAAGGCAGCGTAATTTACAAAAACACACTGGCCATGAACGATTTGGGAATAAAATTCAGGCCCGTTCAGGAAACTTTAAACAATTATTCTAAATAAAATCAATCAGAGTATTAACCAAATATATATATAAAAATGAAAACAAAAATTCTCTCGGTAATGATGCTTATAGCGTTCATTTCCACAGCACAAAAAAAGAACGGAACAGTCTACATAGAGCATCCTGCCATAGATGTAGTACAGCAATTTGTAGATGCAGCCGTGGCAGGTGATAAGTCTAAAATGGCAACGTATTTAACAGATGATTTTAGAGCTTTTAATGGCTCAACGGATAATATGAGCGATAAAGGGATGGATAAAGAGGAGTTCCTTAACAATCAAATGGTCTATTTTAACCAGCTGGATTATTATTCCGTAACTCCTTTTCCAGGCTCCTACCCAGATGCCATTGAGTATAAAAAAGACAATCCAAATGGCGATGTATGGGTACAAACTTGGGATTTACTGAAAGGCGTCCACAAGAATACAGGCGTTAAAATTGATGCTGCCTCCCACCGTCTATATACACTTACAAAAAACAACAAAATCAAGAACATCATTTTTTATAATAACGGAAGTGTTATTGATGAAATACGCGCCAGTTTTACGGATAGGAAGAATGGCACCATTTACAACCACCACGATTATATAAATACCGTCCGCAAAATGATGTATGCCTTTGAGAAAAAAGATTTTGAGAAAGCCTACAGTTTTTATGACGACAAGGCTGAATTTGTAAATTCCAGTTCACCCACTTTTGAAAGCAGACCATTGGCCGAACAAAAGGAAATTGACAAACAATTATTTGATAAATACGATATTGAAAACGTAGAAATGGTAGGTTATCCAGACTATCTGCACTATGAAATGGGCGATGCCCATGTGGTGCAATCATGGTGGAACATTCACTTAAAACGCAAAGCTGACAAAAAAGCAATTGTTGTGCCTATACACTACCAAATGTATTTTAATGATGAGGGCAAGATAACTTCCGAAACTGCCTATTATAACCCAAAACTATTGGATTAAACCAACAAGCCATTTAATAAACACCCAAATTTCATTAAGTGAAAAAGTAAATACTAACCGTTTTCGCCCAAGGCGGAAACACAATATTAAAATTATGAGAAAATTAATCTTTACAATGCTCTTATTGCCACTTTTGGCAATAGGACAGGAAAGTACCGAATACGGAGTATTCGAAACGGCAAACATTACTCCAAATCCAGCACAAGTAACCCAGTTTGAAAAGGGGTTAGCAGAGCACAATAAGAAGTTTCATGGCGAGGGACCTTACGGAGTAAGAGTTTATTGGATAGCAAACGGACCAAATACAGGTAGTTATCATTGGAGTATGGGACCGTTTCCATGGAGCTCTTTAGACAATAGACCTGCTCAAAAAGATGGTCATGACAACGATTGGAATAAAAATGTAGCGCCTTACACAACGGAGGGAAGTGGCGCCCAAAGCTACTGGCGCAGTCATCCTGAACTTTCGCGCTTTCCAAAGGATTTTACCATAAAAAATATGTCGGTAAATTATTGGGACATCAAAAGAGGCAAATATGAAGATGCCATGAAACTAGTTGAAAAAGTAAATAAAGTGTACGCTGCAAAAGCGCCCAATGAAATTTGGGGCATCTACACCAACGAATTTTCAAGTACCAAGGAAGGCCGTGACTTGGCCGTTATTTCCTTTTTCGATAAATCTGCTTGGTTAGGCCAGGATAACAGCATTGCAAAAAAATATGAAGAAATGAACGGTGCCGGAAGTTGGGCTCAATTTATAAAAGATTGGATGGATGTAACCAATGGCGGTGAAACCGAAATTTGGATTTACCGACCAGATTTAAGCGGTATTAGTGGTGATGTAAAAGTTGCACCCTCAAAGTAAATTTTAAAGAAAATGTGCGGTGCAGCTTGGTTGCACCGTACATTTTCAAAATAGGGAAGTTAGAAAAAATTAAAATTAAAGTTATGGACACAAAATTAATTACTCTTCTAATCATTCTTTTTACGGGCGTCTTTTGTGCACAGGCTCAAAGCAACGATCCGCATGCCAACCATGATTCTGCCATAACTGGAATTCCTTCGGAAAAAATTTTAATGGTTTTGGATATTACGGTGAAGGATTCCCTTCAATACCAGCAGTATCGATTAAAAGCGGAACCGCTTATAGAGCAATTTGGCGGCATCTATTTGGTGCGCTCTGGCGGAATGGAATTTGATTCAGACCCAGCCCGAAAGGTAACACCTGTAGAGGGAAACTGGAACCCAAACCGGTTTATAATCCTGCAATGGGAATCCATGGAACAACTTCAGAATTTTGCTTCCTCGGAAGAATATAAAGCCGTGGCAAAATTGCGAGAGAATTCAGCTTCAACCAAGTCGATTATCGTGAAGAAATATCAATAATTACAAATAATTTCTAAAATGAAAAACACACAACCTTTCATAATATTATTAACATTTTTAGCCATCATTTTAAGCACAGGTTGTAATGAAAAACCGAAAGCTGAAACAACTGCAGAAAAACCGAAAACCACTGAAGTAGCTGTTGCAAATGAAACTCCAGACTACTTTCTACTGCGTCCTGAAGTTGAGAAAGCCTACGGCTATTCGCACGCCGTAAAAATTGGTAACGATATAAAAATATCCGGGGCCGTCAGTATGGACGATGAAGGTAATCCCACCGCCGTGGGCGATCTGGAACAACAGATGAAAAACTGTTATGCCGATATAGAAAAAATTCTAAATCACTACGGTTGCACCTTTGACGATGTGATTGTGGAAAATGTATTCACCACAAATATGTCCAAATTTTTAGAAGTGGCCGCTTATAGGGCAGAAATCTATAAAAACCATTTCCCAACTGGATCGTGGCTTGGCGTAAAAGAATTGGCGCTTCCAGAATTTATGATTGAGATTGAATTGGAAGTGCATAAAGGCAGTAAGCAGTAGGCAAATTAAAATTTACCTGTCTTTATGAAATATTTAAAACCAATAAATTTTAGAAATTATGAAAATATTTAAAATCCATCTTTTTTTAATAATACTATTTGTGATAGTAGGCAGTGCCTTTTCACAAGAAAAAAATATAGTGTACAAAACCGGTAATCCTACCGATTGGCCTTCCGAACTCGACGCAGTTATTGCAGCGCCAAAAAACCATAAAATACTTTTGGAAAATGACAAGGTACGCGTGCTTGAAGTGACCTTGGCGCCGGGCGAAAAAGAGGCCCTGCATCACCACCGTTGGCCAAGTGCTTTATACATTCAAGAAGCAGGAGATTTCATTGATTACGACGGTGACGGCAATGTAATTTTTGATTCACGCCAGCTCCCAGAACCATTACCCATGCCATTTACAATGTACAAAGAGCCAGAAGCTCCACATTCGGTAGTGAATTTGAGCAAAACGAAACCCATTCGACTTATTCGGGTTGAAATGAAACAAGGGAATACAGCTCAAAACATTGCCATTATAGATGGACTATACAAAGCTTTTTCGGCTGGCGATATTCCCACGGTACTTGCTGGATTGGATCCAAAAATAGTATGGAATGAAGCGGAGGGAAATTCGCTTGCAGACGGAAATCCATACATAGGTCCAGAGGCAGTGCTTAACGGTGTTTTTGCGCGTATTGGCGCAGAAAATGAATACTTCAAACTTAAGGATATTGAGTTGCACAATATGGACAACAACCAGGTTTGGGCAACGCTTCGGTATGAGGGAAAATTCAAACAAACCGGTAAAATATATGATGTACAAGCCGCACATCTTTGGACATTAAAAAATGGGAAAATAGTTGCTTTTCAGCAATATGTGAACACCAAAAAATTGGCAGAGGCAGAGAAAATGTAATTTCCCAATCAACTATATACTTCAACACGAAGTGAAAAATTTCGCCGAATGGAAAAAATTTAAGCAGAAAAGACAGTTTCCCCATGTCCCTAATTATAAAAGGAGAATTCAATCCTCCCTTTAAAACCTAAAATCATGGCAAAAGAAACTACAATCAAAAAAACAAGATTAGGAAGAGCGCTAACCGATAATGCCTTAACAAGGTACATTACCTTTTCGGCACTGTACATTGCACAGGGAATTCCAGAGGGCATCACCTATTTTGCAATACCTGCTTGGTTAGCAATGAACGGAAAATCTGCTATGGAAATCGCAGCGTATGTGGGAGTGATTGGAATTCCATGGAGTTTTAAAATTATCATTGCGCCTTTAATGGACCGTTTTACCTTGTTGGCAATGGGTAGAAAAAGGCCCTGGGTCATTTTCGGACAGCTTGGTTTAATTATAAGCTTTCTAATTATTGGATTTGTTCCAGATCCCTTGAACAATCTTTCCGCTTTAATGACTGCTGGCTTTTTCATCAGTTTTTTTGGAGCATTTCAGGACGTGGCAACGGATGGAATGGCTGTAGATGTAATTCCGGAAAACGAACAAGCAAGAGCCAATGGCCTGATGTGGGGAACCAAAACCATTGGCATTTCGTCTTCGTTGATTATAGGTACTTGGCTTATTAATAATTTTGGTTTTTCAACAGCTATTTCTTCCCTCTCCATCGCAGTCGCAACTATTATGCTTTTCCCAATTTATTTTAGGGAACGGCCTGGCGAAAAAACAATGCCATGGACAAATGGTAAAGTTTCGCCAGATTCAAAACAAACACAGTTGAAGAGCTGGAAGCAAATTTTTAGAAGCCTCTATAAAGTTGTAAGATTAAAGTCGAGCTTGGTGTTTGCCTTCGGGATATTTGCCGTAGGCTTGATGTTTGGGCTTATAGATACACTTTTACCTATTTTCAGCATACAGGAATTGGGGTGGACCAATTCTTCCTTTTCAAATGTATTCTCTATTACCACAGTGGTAGGAGGATTTTTGGGCATGTTTATTGGCGGTTATTTGGTAGATTATTTTGGGAAAATTAAAATGCTTTCGGTGTATTTAAGTTTCTTAACCATTCTTATTGCCGTATTTGCATCCCTAAATAATTTATGGAGCAATAATATAATTATTTATGCCTTCATCCTATCCTATTATACGCTATACACTTTTTTATGTATTGCAATGTTCGCCTCGGCCATGCATCTTTGCTGGAAAACGGTTGCAGCTACACAATTTACGCTTTATATGGCACTTTCAAACATGGGGCGTGCAGCCGGAGCTGCAATGTTGGGTGTCTTGAAAACTAATTTCAACTGGGAAATCGTCTTTCTTGTTATCGCCCTTATGCCCGTTATTATGGTAATTCTTATTCAGTTTATAAACTTCAAGAAACATCGTGTTGCCGTAGATAGCTTTGTTATTTTAAAACATACCGTAGTGGCGCCGCACGTGATAAAAGATTAATTAAAAATTCAATTTTTTTCAAAAAGATATTAAAACAAAAAAACTATAAAGATCATATTGTGGTTAGAGCTCCTTTGATTGTTCCGTTTAAAAACTTTTCTCAATTCTTTTCGAACTTTCCCTATCTTTAAATTCTGAAATAAATCTTCAGATGAACTATGAATATCGATCAAATTTTCAAGAATAATCAAAATTGGGTAAACGAGAAATTAGGGCTTGACCCAAATTATTTTAAATATCTTTCCGAAGGGCAAAACCCCGAGGTGCTTTATATAGGCTGCAGCGACAGCCGTGTTACCGCAGAAGAAATAATGGGCGCCAAACCCGGCGAAGCTTTTATATTGCGAAATATCGCCAATATGGTTTCCAATTTGGACCTCAGCGCAATGAGCGTCATTAATTATGCGGTGAGCCATTTAAAGGTAAACCATATAATCGTGTGCGGCCATTATGGTTGTGGCGGTGTAAAAGCGGCGATGCAAAGCCAGGATTTGGGAATTTTAAATCCGTGGTTGCGAAATATTCGAGATGTATATAGATTACATAAGCAGGAATTGAATAATATAAAAGACGAAGAAGAAAAATACCGCAGACTGGTTGAACTAAACGTGCAGGAACAATGTGTAAACGTTATCAAAACCGCTGATGTTCAGATTGCCTACCGAAGTAGAAACCTTACCGTACATGGCTGGGTCATGGATATGGCCACCGGAAAATTGATTGATTTAAAAATTGATTTCGATAAGGTTCTCAAAGACATTATGGAAATTTACCATTTAGACTAAGAATAATACAAAACATAAACTTTAAAAAAACCTATGAAGAAATTTACAATCCTTGCTATTACATTTTGCTGCTTCATAAATACCTTTTCCCAAACCGAAAAGGAGAAAGTTGAAGCTACTGTTTCCAAAAACAAAATTGAGGGCCACATTTATTTTCTAGCAGACGATCTTTTGAAAGGAAGACAAACGGGTACTCCCGAAAATAAAATTGCGGCATCTTACCTTGCTAATACACTTCGAAGTTATGGAGTAGAACCGGTAACCAAAAATGTAATGAAAGGATCAAGCACAGCTAGCTATTTCCAAGAAATAAAACTGAACAAAGTGAGCCCCATAAAACGTTTGGTTTTGGCAATAGCCGGAAAGGAACTCAAGAAAAAAGTGGTTTTAAAACCAAATAAAATGGAAATCATCACCCAAGGAATCTATTTGGGCTATGGCCTAGAAGAGGATTATAAAGGAAAAGATGTCTCCGAGAAAATAATTGTAGTACGTTCTGGTGGCCCCAAAAATACCAATGTCCGCGGCGCTTTCGGGCTGGTAGAAAAAAAAGAGGAATTGGCCAAGGAGCACGGTGCCATTGCTGTAATAGAGTTAATAGATGCCAGCGAAAATAGCTGGAGTTTCATTGATCACAATTTTAATAACGAGCGCTTAGAAATTGCTGAAAAAGAAAAGTCAAATAGTAATGAAAAAAATATTGGTTATTTATGGGTTCAGGACGAAAATCACATTTTTGCCAAATCGCTTGAAGAAAAAAATAATATAAAAATTAAATTGATGATGGAAGGAGAAGATAAAACCGAAATCATTACCCAAAACGTTATTGGCATGGTGGAAGGTTCTGATCCAAAACTAAAGGAAGAATTCATCATTTATTCGGCACATTACGATCATGTAGGCATCGGTAAACCAGACGAAAATGGAGATGACATATACAATGGTGCAAGGGACAATGCAGTAGGAAACACAACAGTTTTAAGTATGGCCGAAAACATCGCAAAACATCCAACCAAACGTTCGGCTTTATTCATTTTTTTCACAGGGGAAGAAAAAGGTTTGCTCGGAAGTCAATATTACGTTGAAAACCCATTGCTCCCCTTAAATAAAATGGTTTATTGTTTCAATAGTGACAATGGAGGCTATAATGACACTTCTGTAATTTCAATTATAGGTTTACCCAGGACTACTGCCGCTGCAAACATAAAAGAAGCCGCAACTGTTTTTGGATTAAAAGCAATTGATGATGCCGCTCCCGAACAAAATCTTTTTGACCGAAGCGACAACGTGGTTTTTGCTCAAAAAGGTATTCCCGCGCCTACTTTTTCTTTAGGATTTCAATCTTTTGATGGCGACGTTACCAAATACTACCATCAACCCAGTGATGAGGCAGACACGCTGGACTATGACTATTTGCTGAAATTTTTTCAAAGCTATGTGATGGCAGGAAGGTTAATAGCGAACGACCCCACAACCCCTAAGTGGACAAGTGGTGACCAATATGAAGAAGCCGGTAAAAAGCTCTACGGAAATTAAACTTTAAAATCACATCCGTTCGGGAACGTCAATACCCAAAAGAGCAAAAGCACTTTTTATAACCTCTCCCACAGCTTTTGAAAGTTTTACGCGGAATGCTTTTTCTGTTTCATTATCCGTTGCTAAGATTGGCACATTTTGGTAAAAACTGTTAAATTCCTTTACCAAATCATAGGTATAGTTCGCAATAAGCGCAGGACTGTAATTCTCAGCCGCCAAGTGGATAGTATGTGGGAATTGCTGGATAATTTTAATGAGCTCTTTTTCTTTTGTATGTATTTCAAATTGTTCACCAATAAAAGTTTCGACAGCGCTCAACTTGACATCGGCCGCTTTTCGTAAAATAGACTGAATCCGCGCATAGGTATATTGAATAAATGGCCCCGTATTTCCTTGAAAATCCACACTTTCCTCGGGATTGAAAAGAATCCGTTTTTTAGGATCAACTTTCAAAATGTAATATTTCAAAGCACCCAAACCAATCATTCGGTAAAGTGCTTCCTTTTCTTCTTTTGAAAAATCATCAATCTTTCCAAGTTCTTCCGAAATAGTGCGAGCAGTCTCAGTCATTTGCGAAATCAAATCATCTGCGTCAACTACCGTCCCCTCTCGGCTTTTCATTTTACCGGAGGGCAGATCTACCATTCCATAACTTAAATGAAACAGATTTTTAGCCCAACTGTAACCCAGTTTTTTCAGAATCAAAAACAAAACCTTAAAATGGTAATCCTGCTCGTTACCAACGGTATAAATCATTCCGCCAACGTCTGGGTGATCTTTAACGCGTTGCACGGCAGTACCGATGTCCTGCGTCATATAAACCGCTGTGCCGTCGCTTCGTAATACAAGTTTTTCATCAAGGCCTTCTTCGGTCAAATCGCACCAAACAGAGCCATCATCCTTCATAAAAAAAACGTCTTTTTTTAAGCCTTCCTCTATAATATCTTTTCCTAAAAGATAGGTGTCACTTTCGTAATAATAAAAGTCGAAATCTACGCCAATGGATTTATAAGTTTCCTCAAAACCAGTGTAAACCCAGCCGTTCATTTTATTCCAAAGCGCGACGGTTTCTTTATTGCCAGCCTCCCATTTTCTGAGCATTTCCTGTGCTTCCAAAATAAGGGGCGCTTGGGCTTTTGCTTCTTCCTCAGTTTTACCTTCGGCTTTTAAAGCCTCTATTTGCTTTTTGTATTCCTTATCGAATTTAACGTAATAATTCCCAACGAGCTTATCTCCTTTTAAATTGGCTGAATCAGGCGTTTCACCATTGCCAAATTTCTCCCACGCAAGCATACTTTTGCAAATATGGATGCCACGGTCGTTGATTATTTGGGTTTTATACACTTTTTTTCCGGCGGCCTTTTCAATTTCTGCCACAGAATAGCCAAGTAGCACATTCCGAACGTGGCCCAAATGCAATGGCTTATTGGTATTTGGCGAAGAATATTCAACCATTACCGCCTCCTTTCCCTGTGGAACTGTTCCGAAGGATGAAAAATCCTTAACAGAGTTGAAAAAGTTTAAATAATACGAATCGCTCAACACAATATTCAAAAAGCCTTGAACCACGTTGAATCTTTCAATCTCAGAAACATTTTCAACCAAATAGTTGCCAATGGCCTCCCCAATCTGTACAGGATTCCCTTTCACCACGCGCAACATTGGGAAAACAACTGCGGTAACATCGCCCTCAAAATCCTTGCGGGTGGGCTGTAATTCTACCGATTCAAGTTTTGCACCGTACAGTTTTTCGACTGCGATTTTAATTTGGGTTTCCAATGTTTGCTGAAATGTCATACTAAAATTTTAGAGTGCAAAGATACTTTTTTGAATTTTGAATTTTGAATTTTGAATTTTGAATTTTGAATTTTTAGAAGCCATCAAATAACTTTCTTTTAAAGTTTTGGTAATCTTCAAACACAAAAACCAAACGTCCTTTGCCGAAAAAACTATGGACATTTTTTTATATGTATTTGCAGCACTCTTTTCAGTAATAAACCCATTGGGCACGGTACCAGTATTTGTAGGATTGACGAGTGATGAAAGCACTCAGGAACGCAACAAAACATCACTTTTGACCACCATAAATGTGGTGGTGATCTTAATCATTTCCTTCTTCGCCGGAACCTATTTATTGGCCTTTTTCGGAATAAGTTTGAACGCACTGCGTATTGCGGGAGGGATGATAATAGTAACTTCGGGCTTTGCACTATTGACGGGAACTTTTTCAAAACACAAAGGGATGAAAAACAAAAGGGTGCAAAAGGATTTGGACAAACGCGAAAAGTTTTCGCTCACCCCGCTTGCAATCCCTATGCTTGCAGGGCCTGGCTCCATTTCACTATTGATAACATTCAATCAGGAATATCAAAAAACAGCAGATATATTTTGGGTAATTCTCGCTGTATTGGCTGTGGGGCTATCCACATTTATAATTTTGAGAAGTTCGCACTACATAAGCAAATTTTTAGGTGCTTCGGGCATTAATGCTATTTCCAGAATTGTTGGATTTATTGTAATTTCAATAGGTGTGGAATATATCAGTGCAGCCGTAATTGCTATTCTTCAAAACATACAATTTTAAATATTAACGACGGTTTTTAAGCAGTGCGCCAGCAATAAGCGCCAAAACCCCAATACCAATCATCCCCAAGGTTTGGTTGGTTAACCCTTCCTTTGCATTTACTTCCAAAGGGCCTATATCCAAAACCTGTTGTGGAACAAAAGCATTGTAAAGTCCAAAAACAATCAAAACCACTCCTACAATTAGCAATACAATTTTTAAAATTTTCATGATGTTTGATTTATTTGGTTGAAGTTTTAAAGATACCGCATTGAAAAAGATGCGCTGCAACAACTTAACGGGTTTTTAACTATTGTTTAATTATTAAAATTTATCTTTAAACAAAATATTTTAAATTGAAAATTCTACTCACAGGCGCCAATGGATACATTGGTATGCGATTGCTTCCCGAACTTTTGGAAAACGGACACGATATAATTTGTGCCGTCCGGGACAAAAATAGGCTTCCGCTCGATTCGGAAACCACGAAAAAGGTAACCGTAATTGAAATAGATTTTGCCGATGAAGTAAACACCGAATCATTCCCAAAAGATATTGATGCCGCTTATTATTTAATACACTCGATGAGCGGCTCCACCAAAAATTTTGATGAAGTTGAAGCCCGATCTGCAGAAAACTTCAATAAATATATGGCTTCCACTACTGTAAAACAGGTTATATATTTAAGTGGTATTATAAATCAGGAAGAACTTTCAAAACACCTTTCTTCCCGAAAAAAAGTAGAGGAAATTTTATACAAAGGCAACTATAACCTTACTGTGCTACGTGCGGGAATTGTTGTGGGCAGTGGCAGTTCATCGTTTGAAATCATCAGGGATTTGTGCGAAAAATTGCCTGTAATGATCGCTCCAAAATGGTTAAAGACTAAAATCCAACCCATCGCCATTCGCGATGTGATTGCATTTCTTTCGGGCGTATTGGATAACGAAAAATGTTTTAATCAATCTTTCGATATTGGCGGGCCGAATGTATTGACCTATAAGGAAATGTTGATGAAATATTCAAAAATCCGGGGACTGAAACTTTGGATAATTTCGGTTCCGGTTATGTCGCCACGGCTTTCTTCGTATTGGCTGTATTTTGTAACTTCAACTTCATATAAACTCGCTGTAAATCTCGTGGACAGCATGAAAATGGAAGTTGTGGCAAGAGATAATAAATTGCAGGAAATTTTAAACATAAAACCCATTTCTTACGAAGAAGCAATAAAAAAAGCATTTTTGAAAATTGAACAAAACCTCGTGATTTCCAGTTGGAAAGATTCGTTAGTGGCCGGAAGAATTTCAAATTTGAAAGAATATATCCAAGTGCCAAAATATGGTTGTCTTAAAGACAAAAAAGTATTGAATGTAGATGACCCCGAAAGAGCGCTAAACAATATATGGGCAATTGGCGGAAAACGCGGATGGTACTATGGAAATTCACTGTGGAAAATCCGCGGATTTATGGACAGGCTTGTGGGCGGTGTTGGGCTAAGACGCGGAAGAACGCACCCAGACCAAATTTATACAGGTGATGCACTGGACTTTTGGCGTGTGCTATATGCTGACAAGGAAAGTAAAAGACTACTTCTTTTTGCTGAAATGAAACTTCCTGGCGAGGCCTGGCTGGAATTCTGCATTAATAAAAACAATGAATTAATACAGACCGCCACCTTTAGACCCAAAGGTTTGTGGGGCAGACTGTATTGGTACTTGATGCTGCCCTTCCACTATTTCATTTTTGGTGGAATGATACGAAATATAGCCAAAGCAAAAAATATAGCTTAAGCCTTGGGCAGAAAAACTTCGGCCATCATACAGCGAGCGCTTCCGCCACCACAAGTTTCAATGGTGTGAAGGTCACTGCTTAAAATTTCACAATGTTTTTCTATGGCAGCAATTTGCTGATTTGTTAAACTATTATGTGCAGCTGCACTCATTACCAAATATTTTTTGTCTCGCCCCTGTACTTGAAGCATATTGCCTGCAAAGTGATGCATTTGGCCTTCGGTGATTGTGATAATTTCCTTTCCGTCAGTTTTTAAGTGCTGTACCACATTTTTCTTTTCCTTAGCATCATCTATCGTGTCCAAGCAAATCACACAGAATTCTTCTGCAAGGCACATCATTACATTTGTGTGATAGATAGGCAATCGCTTGCCATCCACCGTTTGGTTTGCAGTAAAAATTACAGGCATGTATTCAAAATCCTCACAAAATTCAATAAGCAATTCTTCATCAGCGCGTGGTGATAGGGCGCAATACGCCTTTCGGTTTACACGGTCCATCAAAATACTTCCTGTTCCTTCAAGAAAAAAGCCTTCGTCTTCGGCAGGAGTATAATCGTAAATATTATTGATTTTGAAACCTTCGTTCTCCAAACGTATCAAAACTTCCTCACGCCTTTCACGACGGCGGTTTTCGGCAAACATGGGATAGAGACCTACATCGCCATTTTCGTGAAAACTGATCCAATTATTCGGAAAAATGGAATCTGGCGTATCCATCCTTAAATCATCATTTTCAACAATCACGTTTACGCCCACGCCTCGTAACTTTTGCACAAACGCATCAAACTCTGCCTGGGCTTTGGTATTAATTTCAGCATTCTTTAGCGCTATGTCTTCCTGAAAAAAATTGTTTACTGCCGTTTGTTCGTTCATTCGGAACGCAACCGGGCGAATCATTACGATGGTATCTGTGATTTGTCTTGCCAATTGAGAAAAATTTAGGCTGCAAATTTACAGGAATTTCCTGTTGAAAAAATGCTTTTAAATGGGTAAATTAGTTGTGCAAGAAAATACATTTTTTAATACCGAAAAACTATGGATACTATAAAAAATTTAATGGACGAACTTACTGAGGAATACAACACCACTAAAAAATTTCTGAATAACTTTCCAAAGGATAAAAACGATTATGCGCCACACAAGAAAAGCATGAAGCTAATGGATTTAACTACGCATATTGTTGATATTTTTGGCTGGCCTCAGGTGATATTGAATACAGACTATTTGGATTTTGCCGATGGCTACCACCCCGAAAAAATGGACGGTAAAGAAAATTTGCTACAACAGTTGGAAAAACAGTATATAGCTGGCATAAAAGCTTTGGAAAGTGCATCGGAAAAAGATTTAACGCCTGATTGGAGCATACGGATGAACGGCCAAAAAATAATGGAATGGAGCAAATATGGAGCAATTCGTCATGGCCTTAACCAAATCACACACCATAGAGCACAACTGGGAGTGTATTATAGATTACTGGATATTCCGGTACCGGGAAGTTATGGACCATCAGCAGATGAGCAGAACCGATAGATAAAATTTTGTGTCAAATTAAATTAACCGCGGCACTAATTTTGAATATAATAAGTTATAAAAAAAATTAGATATCCCCTATGAAGAAAATCATTTTATTAGTTGCTGTAATTTTTTGTTCTTTTAAACTTTCAGCCCAAGAATGGCAGACCGATTTTGAAACCGCAAAACAAATTTCTTCTGAAGAAAACCGCCCAATAGTTCTTGTTTTCCAAGGAAGCGATTGGTGCGCCCCCTGTATAAAATTGGATCGTGAAATATGGAGTTCCGAAGAATTCAAAGCATATGCAAAAGATCATTTTGTTATGTTGCAAGCAGATTTTCCCAGAAAAAAGAAAAACTCCCTTCCCGATGTCCAGCAGCAAAAAAACAATCAGCTTGCTGAAAAATACAACAAGCAAGGTTACTTTCCTTTTGTAGTTATTCTTGATAACGAAGGCAACGTATTAGGCGAAGCAGGTTATGAAAAAACTACCCCCGCTGCATATATCGAAAAACTTGAATCGTTTGTGAAATAATTTGAAAAAAGCAATTCCTATATTAATAGCACTGCTTTGTGTGAATTTTACATTCTCACAAGAAATTTTCAAACGGACTTTAAAATTGATGGGCAGCCGTTTTGAAATTACAGTGATAGCAAAAGATTCCATCGAAGCAAACACTTACATTGACGCGGCTGTTGTTGAAATAACCCGTATTGAAAAACTTATTTCCTCTTGGGATCCTGCTTCACAGACTTCAGAAATAAATCGAAATGCCGGCATAAAACCTGTAAAGGTTGATGAAGAACTCTACAATTTGATTGGCCGCTCCGTTGAAATTTCAAAATTGACCGATGGTGCTTTTGATATCAGTTTTGCCTCGATGGACAAAATCTGGAAGTTTGACGGCAGTATGACTCAAATGCCTTCCGAGGAAGCCATAAAACAATCCGTTTCAAAAGTGGGCTATCAAAACATTCTACTTGATCCTGAAAATTTGACGGTTTTTTTGAAGTTGGAGGGAATGAAAATAGGTTTTGGGGCTATAGGGAAAGGCTATGCGGCCGATAAAGCCAAAAAATTGTTGATGGAAAAAGGTGTCAGTGGCGGAATCATAAATGCCTCCGGCGATATGAACACTTGGGGAACACAACCCGATGGAGAGTTTTGGAAAGTGGCAATTACAAATCCCATGGACAAAAACAAGGCTTTTGCTTTGCTACCTTTAAACGAAAATGCTGTAGTAACTTCCGGTAATTATGAGAAATATGTTACCTTTAATAACATCCGTTACACACATATAATTGATCCACGTACAGGCTATCCCGCAACTGGAATTATTAGCGCAACAGTGTTTGCGCCTAAAGCCGAAATTGCCGATGCCCTGGCCACTTCAATTTTTGTGATGGGAAAGGATGTTGGTATTGATTTTATCAATCAACTCCCCAAAATAGAATGTATCATTATTGATGAAAAAGGTGAGATCTTCACTTCTGAAAATATAGAAATAGCGCATAAATAATGAAAAAAGCAATAATACTTTCAAGTGTAATTTTGATGGGCTTTTTAAGTTCCTGCACGGTGGTAAAAGAATACCAAAAGGTAAATTTAAACGACCCTGATATGGTCTTGGGCGACAAGCTCGTTGACAGGTTTGAAATTAATGCGCAGGCATATCGCGAGGCTGCATCAGGAGCTAACGGAGGTAAAACAGGCGGCGGTTGCGGCTGTAATTGATGTTTTTATGAAAAATCTATTCAGCTTATTTATCCTACTTTTTTCGGCAACAATTTTTGCCCAGGATTCAACTTCAACCTACAAAAAACGCGTGCTAGAAGCCCCAGAAATAGATTTTCTTGTAAGCTACTACAGTCAAGATGGTGAAAATGCTGCAGTAAGTGGTGGTATTGGTACTGAAAAACTTACAGACTTTACTCCAACTATCGTTGTTGCTATTCCATTAAATGACGATGATGTTTTAACAATAGATGCGGGCGTTTCAGCCTATACATCTGCATCCTCAAGTAACGTAGACCCTTTTGACAGCAATAATCCAGCAGATCCTTTTGTAGCGTCATCAGGGGCTTCAGCAAGCGATCTTTGGGCAGGTGGAAATTTTAGCTATTCCCACAGTAGCGATGACCGAAATGACATTGTAAGCGCCAAGGTTTCCGTTTCATCGGAATATGATTATTTCTCATTAGGTTTTGGCGGAAGCTATACCAAACTTTTTAATGAAAAGAACACAGAAGTAAGTGTGCATGCCAATGTATATTTGGATACCTGGAAATTACTATACCCGATAGAGTTGCGAGAGTCTTCAAATTTTATTGGTTTGGATAAGAAAAACAGAAACTCCTATTCACTTGGGTTTGGGTTTTCACAAATCTTATCAAAAAACCTTCAAGGGATGCTTTCTTTAGATCTGGTTCAACAGCAAGGTCTTCTATCCACACCATTCCAAAGGGTTTATTTTAGCGATCTTCCCGATCGTTTTCGTGAAAATTTTCAACTGGCTGATGATATTGAGAGATTACCGGATACTCGATTTAAAACTGCTGTGGGCGGAAGGTTGAATTATTTTATTAATGAAATGTTTGTTTTAAGAACCTATTATCGTTACTATTTTGATGATTGGGGAATAGCCTCGCACACTGCTAGCATTGAAGTTCCTATAAAAATTACGGATAAATTCACTTTATATCCTAGCTATCGTTTTTACAACCAGACTGCGGCAGACTATTTTTATCCATATGAAACAGCTTTGTCAACCTATGAATTTTACACTTCAGATTATGACCTTTCAGAATTTTCGGCAAACCAATTCGGTTTCGGAGTTGGGTATACAGATATTTTTACAAAGCTGAAATTGGCAAATTTTGGGCTGAAAAGTGTAGATTTAAAATATGATTACTATAAGCGTGACAGTGGCTTGCATTACAGTCTAATTTCCGCAGGGTTTAAATTTATAGGAAATTAAATTAGGCACTCATAGCATCGTCTTCGTTTGGAAGATATTCATCATATTTCAAAAGTAGTTTTTTATAAAAATTGGTTTGAAGATGACCGTCTTCAATGCAACCATCAAGAGTCTCCTGCAAATTGGTATACCCCACCCAATCTGCAATAGCTTCATTTATATCAAAAAGTCGTAACGGATTTGTGGTTAATGGCTTGGTATTCCAAATAGAAATTAATTTTTCCTGATAATCAATATTTACATCAACAGCGTTGAAATAAAACTTAAGCAAAGATATATGTAGTTGTTCAAATTCCTTTGTAGGACGAATATCGAAATGGCAACTATGCGCCACAAGTTGGTGCATTTTTAGTTGTATCTTATTTTTTATTTCTTTCATAACTTCTTTATTCGCATAAGTAAGATACATAAAGTAGCTATATATAATTTTTACAAAAACTCTTTTTAGCGAGAGTTTAACTTATATTCCTCTAATGAGTTAAAAAATTAGGAAAGCAATTAACAGGCTTTTAATTTTTTGTTTGAAGACCTTGACTCTCCCAATTCAAAAAGCCGCCTTCCATATCATAGATTTCCTTAAAGCCCATATCCTTCATTATTTGGGCCGCTCTAGCGCTTCTTTTGCCGCTTCTGCAGTATAAATAAACAGGTTCATTTTTATCAAGTTTGGCAACTTTCTCCTTAAAATCATCGTCTGTTACGCAAATATTCTGGGCAGTTTTCAAATGGTCTTCCCCATATTCTTCTTGGGTACGTACATCAACCAGTTGAAGGTTTTGATTATCATTTACTGCTTTATAAACCTCTTCTGGGGAAATTACTTTAATTTGCTGTGCAGTTGTATTTTCTTTACATGACGTAAAAAAAAGCAACATTGTTAATCCAAAAAGAAAAGCTATATTTTTCATAATAAGATATTTTTTAATCTGTTATTTCACCATCCCATTCCATAATTCCACCTTTTAAATTGTATGCATTTTTTATACCAATAGAGTTCATTAGCATACAAGCCTGACCGCTTCTTCCGCCAGAACGACAATAAACATAGTAATTTTTTTGTGTATCCAACTCCTTTACACGCTTAAGGAATTCAGCGCCGTTATAAATATCTATCTGTACCGCTCCTGGAATATATCCTTCTTCAAATTCAGCATCGGTACGCACATCAATTATTACTGCATTGTCATCGTTCTTAAGCTGTTCGCTCCACTGTTCTTGGGTCAAGTCTGCCATATTGTAATTTTTTTTTGTAAAAATAATAAATGCCAAGGGTTTATAAATAAAAAAACCGAAAACAAATGTTTCCGGTTTTTAATAATTATGTGCAAAGCTATTATTGTTTTACAGAACAGCCAATGGCCTTGGTTTCTTTTAGTGAAACCTCCTTGCCCGCCAGCAATTTATTTACGGCATTCGCCAAAAAGCGATCTTTCACTTCAGAAGCGTTACGTACATTATCATCGATAGCACCAATGTATTTTACGATGTTTTTTCCATCTTCCTTTTGAAGTAGATAAACGTGGGGCGTTTTGGTGGCACCATATTTTGCATAAACCGTTTGGCTTTCATCAAATAAATAGGGAAAGGTAAACCCAGCCTCCTTCGCTTTTTGCTGCATCAACTCGTACGAATCATCGGGCTGAACGGCAGGATTGTTCGGATTTATAGCTATTACGGGATAACCTTTGGCTTTAAATTCCTTGTCCAAACCAACAATTCTTTCTTCGCTCGCAACCGCGAATGGGCAGGTATTGCAGGTAAAAATCACGATAAACCCTTTGGCATCCTTATAATCTGAAAGGGAAACCATTTTTCCGTTTACGTCTTTCAATTTAAAATCAGTTGCTTCATCGCCAATGCTGTAGCCATAATTTGCAGTTGGAGTAGGGATTTCAGTAAATACAGGTTGTACTTTTTGGTTTACCGCAACTTCAGCGGTATCGTTTGTAGGTTCGTTTTTACAACTGCTTAAAGCGATAAAACCTATTGCCGCCAAGGCCAAGCCACCAAATATTTTGATTGTTTTCATATTTTTTATTTTTTTAAAAATGCTTTTAACTCAGTTTCAAGTTCTTCAAAAGTGAAGCTTTGTTCGTAAAATTTCCTTTTCTTTTTATTATAAATAATTGTTGCTGGAATGGCGCCGCTCCACTCCTTTGAAACCCGCGGGATCCAATTATTAGCGTCCGGATCATCCAATAATACAACTTCAGACTTTATGTTATTCTTTTTATTGAAAGGAATTACTTGACTTTCAATTTTATCAGCAAAATCAAGGCTAACCAAAAGTACCTTTACTTTTTTAGAAGAATAATCCGCAGAAATTCTTTCGAAAGCGGGCAGTTCCTTTACGCAAGGTTTGCACCACGTGGCCCAAAAATTTATCACATAAATTGAATCGTTATTCTTTTGAAAATATTTCTTCTCAAGTTGGTCAAAATTGAAGGAAATTATCTTTCCTGAATTGGGATTTTCATCATTATTCTGAAGGTTTTTAACTTCGGCAAGTTCTGAAACCAAACCTGTCGATTGGCGTTCATTATTTTCCCCACAGGAAAAAATTAAAATTGAAAAAAATATAATTATCCCTATTTTCATCGGCCAAAAATATTGAAATTCAGTTGATTTCACTTATGCGTTAACGTTTGATTAGTAGTGTTGCGTATTTGGATTTTGTTACACTTTAAAACTTTATTCTTAAAGTTTACAATATTGGGAATCCTTTTTCAAAAAAATATCTATATTCGCAACGAAACAATGAACAATTTTACCCAAAATACTTGGTGGTGGAAAAACTTACGGAAAACCTCGTGAGCGGAACACCTATTAGTATAAAATATACGAAAAGGCTTGTCAATCACGACAAGCCTTTTTTCATGCCCGCGCAGGCGGGCATCTCATACATAAAGTGCGATACGAAATGAAATACAATTTAAAAACATATTCAAAAAAACTGCTGGCAGATACACTTACGCCGGTTTCGGTGTATTTGCGGTTGCGCGATAAATTCCCGAACAGCCTTTTGCTGGAAAGCAGCGACTATCACGCCAACGACAATAGTTTCAGCTATATCTGTTTCAATCCAATTGCTTCCATAAAAGTGGAAAATGAAACCATTTGTCAAAATTTCCCCGATGGAAAAAGCACAACACTTGAAATTTCAAAAAACACAAATGTTCCAACTATTTTAGACGAATTTGCTGCTTCATTTGCTTCCGAAGAAAACAATCTCAAGTTTATAAACAACGGACTTTTCGGTTTTATGGCTTTTGATGCCGTGCGTTATTTTGAAGATATTGAACTTCACAAAAAAGAAGAGAATCTTGAAATACCCGATTTGTACTATGCGGTTTATCAAAATATAATTGCGATAAACCACTTTAATAACGAAGCCTATATTTTTGCGCATACTTTTGAAGCGAAAAATAACATTTCACAGATTGAACAGATTTTAAAGTCTAAGAGCTTTGCGGAATATCCTTTTGAAAGAAATGGCGAACGCACCACAAATTTAAATGATGAAGATTTTAAGAATTTAGTTCTAAAATGTAAAGAACATTGCCAGCGCGGCGATGTGTTCCAAATTGTGCCCAGCAAACGTTTTTCACAAAAATTTATTGGTGATGATTTCAACGTATATCGTGCTTTACGAAGCGTAAACCCCTCCCCCTATCTTTTCTATTTCGATTACGGAAATTTTAAAATCTTCGGAAGTTCCCCCGAGGCGCAATTGGTCGTAAAAGGAAATACTGCAGAAATCCACCCAATCGCGGGAACTTTCAAACGCACCGGAAACGACGAGCGGGATGCCGAACTCGCCAAAAAACTTGCTGAGGATAAAAAAGAAAACAGCGAACATGTAATGCTAGTTGATTTGGCGCGAAACGATTTAAGTCGCCACGGCACATACGTAAAAGTGGAAACCTACCGCGAGGTTCAGTTTTTCTCGCACGTAATTCATTTGGTGAGCAAGGTTACGGCTACCAAAAATCCAAATACTTCAACAATGCAGATTGTTGCGGACACATTTCCCGCAGGAACTTTGAGCGGAGCACCAAAACACAAAGCGCTGCAATTGCTGGAAAAATATGAAAACCGAAGCCGCGAATTTTACGGGGGTGCCATTGGTTTTATGGATTTCAAAGGTAATTTTAACCATGCCATTATAATCCGATCCTTTTTAAGCAAAAACCACACGCTACATTATCAAGCAGGTGCTGGTGTGGTTTCGGAAAGCAATGAGGAAAACGAATTACAGGAAGTTTATAACAAACTCGGCGCACTGACAAAAGCGCTGGAATTAGCGGAAAGTATATAGCTATGAAAATATTGGTAATAGACAATTACGACAGTTTCGTGTACAATCTGGTTCACTATTTAGAGGAATTGGATTGCGAAGTCACCGTAAGACGAAACGATAAATTTTATTTGGAAGAAGTAGAAAATTACGATAAAATCCTGCTTTCTCCGGGCCCAGGAATTCCTGACGAAGCAGGTTTACTGAAAGAAGTAATTCAAAAATATGCAACCTCAAAACCTATTTTCGGCGTGTGTTTGGGACAGCAGGCAATCGGGGAAGTTTTCGGTGGCAAACTTGAAAATTTAAGTACAGTTTTTCATGGCGTTGCAACGACAGCTACAATTTTAAAGGAAGACGAACCCCTTTTTAAAGGAATTGAAAAGGAATTTGAAATAGGTCGATATCACAGTTGGGTGATTTCAAAAGAAGATTTTCCGGAAGTTTTGGAAATTACTTCTATTGATGAAAACGGGCAAATTATGTCTGTTCGCCACAAGTTCTACGATGTCTGCAGCGTACAGTTTCACCCGGAAAGTGTGCTGACTCCTATGGGGAAAAAGATTATTAAAAATTGGATTGAAAACTGAAAGAAAGTTTTCAGTTTTCAGTTGCAGTTGGCAGTATTTGCTTCTAAACTTATAAACTCATCGACTCATCAACTTAACAATGAAACAGATTTTAAACAGATTAATAAACCACGAACAACTCACAAAAGAAGAGGCACGAACAGTATTGGTAAACATTTCCGAAGGAAAATACAACCAAAGTCAAATCGCTGCTTTTTTGACTGTTTATATGATGCGAAACGTGAGTTTGGAGGAACTGGAAGGGTTTCGCGATGCTTTGCTGGATTTGTGTTTGGCGGTAGATTTTAGCGAATATAACACCATGGATTTATGCGGAACTGGCGGCGATGGAAAGAATACATTTAATATTTCAACTTTGGCTTCATTCGTTACTGCAGGCGCCGGAATAAAAGTCACAAAACACGGCAATTACGGGGTTTCCTCAGTTAGCGGAAGTAGCAATGTTATGGAAGCTTTGAGTATTAAATTCAGCAACGAAAAGGATTTTTTAAAGCGAAGTTTGGATGAAGCGGGAATCTGCGTTTTACACGCGCCCCTCTTCCACCCTGCAATGAAAAACGTGGCGCCAATCCGTAAAGAATTGGGCGTAAAAACTTTTTTCAACATGCTGGGGCCAATGGTTAATCCTGCATTTCCGAAGAACCAGTTGGTTGGGGTTTTTGATTTGGAACTGGCGCGGATGCATGGTTATCTCTACCAAAAAAGTGAGAAAAATTACGCTGTACTTCACGCCATGGATGGTTATGATGAAATTTCGTTGACGGGACCTGTGAAAGTAATTTCTAAAAATTCAGAAAATATTTTGAATGCAGCGGATTTCGGAGTGAAACAAATTGAGGAATCAGAAATATTTGGTGGCGAAACTGTAAATGATTCTGCCGCAATTTTTCTAAATATTTTAAACGGAAAAGGCACCGAAGCCCAAAATAATGTGGTCTGTGCAAATGCCGGAATGGCAATTTCAGTTGTGGAAAATTGCACGATAAAAGAAGGATTTGAAAAGGCGAAAGAATCTTTACAATCTGAAAAAGCCCTGAATTCATTAAAGAAATTGCAGCAAATATCCGATTGAATCAAGAACCAAGAAACACGAACCACGACTCAATACTCAATACTCAATACTCAAAAATGACAATTTTAGATAACATAACTGCTTATAAACTTAAAGAGGTTGCAGCCAAAAAAGAAGCAATCCCAACTCGTTTGTTGGAGAAATTTCCTCTTTTTGCCAAAGAAACCAAATCGCTGGCGGAAGCTTTGCGCATTTCAACCACGGGAATTATCGCGGAACACAAACGCCGTTCACCGAGCAAATCGGTGATTAACGACAAGGTTTTGTTGCCCGAAGTGGTTACGGGTTATGAGAATGCTGGGGCAAAAGGGATTTCGGTTTTAACGGATTCCAACTTTTTTGGCGGTTCGTTAGACGATCTTTTGGTTGCTGAAAAAACCGTATCCATTCCAATTCTTCGGAAGGAATTCATCATCGATCCCTATCAAATTTATGAGGCAAAAGCGTACGGCGCCGATGCTATTTTGTTGATTGCGGCTTGCCTTTCGGCAGAGGAACTGAAACAGTTTTCGTTTTTGGCGAAAAGTTTGAAGCTCGATGTTTTATTGGAAGTCCACAATTCCGAAGAACTTCAAAAATCACTTTTGCCCAATGTGGATATGATTGGCGTAAACAACAGAAATCTAAAAAATTTCAAAGTAAATATTGAAATCAGCAAAAAGCTTTCCGAGCAAATTCCGAATGAATTTGTAAAAATTTCAGAAAGTGGAATTAGCGATGTGGAAACCATAAAAGAATTAAAAACATACGGTTTTGAAGGTTTTTTGATTGGCGAAAATTTTATGAAAACTGAAAATCCAGGCGAAACCGCAAAACAATTTATAGAAAAACTGAGATGAAACCATTGCTGAAAATTTGCGGAATTACACACAACATTGCTGGAGTTGCCGAGCTTCAGCCAGATTATTTGGGTTTCATTTTTTATGATAAAAGTCCGCGTTTTTTTGAAGGTGAAATTTCTTCACTTCCACTCGGAATAAAGAAAGTTGGTGTTTTTGTGGACGAAAAAGTTTCAAAAATTATTGAATTATGCATAAAGTATTCTTTGGATGTAATCCAACTTCACGGAAATGAAACGAAAGAATATGTGCTCGACTTGCAGGGTTATTTGACTTTGTATTGTCCAGATGTATTGATTTGGAAGGTTTTTAGCGTTGATGATAATTTTGATTTTGGGCAATTATCGGTTTTTGAAAAAAAAGTGGATGCATTTCTTTTTGACACAAAAGGAACCGAAAAAGGTGGAAACGGCTATACTTTCAATTGGGAAATTCTTAAAAATTATCCTTCAAAAAAACCATTCATTTTAAGCGGTGGTATTGGTTTGGAGGAAATTGCTGAATTAAAGGAATTTTTAAAAACCGATCTTCCAATCCACGCAATTGATGTGAACAGCAAATTTGAAATTGAGCCAGGCATGAAAGATGTTTCGGCTTTGAAGAAATTCATTTGCACTATGAAATAAGACTAATAACAAATACGAACACGACTCAATACGAAATACTCAATACTTAAAAAATGAATTATAACGTAAACGAAAAAGGCTATTACGGTGAGTTTGGCGGCGCATACATTCCCGAAATGCTGTACCCAAATGTGGAAGAACTTCGGCAGAATTATTTAAAGATAATGGCCGAGGAATCTTTTCAAAAGGAATTCCGACAACTGCTGAAAGATTACGTGGGCCGGCCAACACCGCTTTATTTCGCGAAACGTCTTTCGGAAAAATACGGTACAAAAATATATTTGAAGCGCGAAGATCTTTGCCACACCGGCGCACACAAAGTAAACAATACCATCGGCCAGATTTTAATGGCGAAACGGTTGGGAAAAACCCGAATAATCGCCGAAACAGGCGCCGGACAGCACGGAGTTGCAACCGCAACGGTTTGTGCTTTAATGGGTTTGGAATGCATCATTTTTATGGGTGAAATCGATATAAAACGGCAGGCACCAAACGTAGCCCGAATGAAAATGCTGGGAGCAAAAGTGGTGCCCGCCACCAGTGGCAGCAAAACACTAAAAGATGCCACAAATGAAGCTATTCGAGATTGGATAAACAATCCAATTGACACACATTATATAATTGGAAGTGTTGTTGGTCCGCATCCGTACCCTGATATGGTGGCACGGTTTCAAAGCGTAATTTCAGAAGAAATAAAAACACAGCTCAAAGAAAAAGAAGGACGTGAAAATCCAGATTTTGTGGTAGCCTGTGTGGGTGGCGGAAGTAATGCAGCTGGTGCTTTTTATCATTATTTAGAAAAAACGGAAGTCGGAATTATTGCAGTTGAAGCCGCGGGAAAAGGCATTGACAGTGGCGAAAGCGCGGCAACCTCGGCTTTGGGAAAAGTGGGGATTATTCATGGTAGTAAAACGTTGTTGATGCAGACTAATGACGGACAAATTACCGAGCCCTACTCTATTTCCGCAGGTTTGGATTATCCAGGGGTCGGACCTCTGCAGGCCCATCTTTTTGCAAGCGGAAGAGGTGAATTTATTTCAATAACTGATGAAGAGGCTATGCTGGCAGGACTGGATCTTTGCAAACTGGAAGGCATTATTCCCGCCATTGAAAGCAGCCATGCGTTGGCGATTTTTGAGACCAGAAAATTTAAAAAGGACGATGTGGTTATTGTTAATTTGAGCGGCCGTGGGGATAAGGATTTGGATACATATATAAAACATTTCAATTTATAAGATGAACAGAATTCAAAACAAACTTTTAGAAAATAAAAAACTCCTTTCAATATATTTCACCGCAGGCTACCCAAAATTGGAAGACACCGTTGAAATTCTTCAACAGTTGGAAAACAATGGTGTAGATATGGTTGAAATCGGTTTGCCATTTAGCGATCCATTGGCTGATGGACCAACGATTCAGGCGAGTTCGCAAAAGGCTTTGGAAAATGGAATGACTACAAGTTTGCTTTTTCAGCAATTGAAAGATATTCGAAAAACGGTTTCCATTCCTTTGATAATTATGGGGTATTTCAATCCGGTGCTTCAATTCGGGATAGAAAATTTCTGCCGAAAATGTGCTGAAGTTGGTATTGACGGTTTGATCCTACCCGATCTTCCGTTGTCGGAATTTCAGGTAAATTATGTTGAAATCTTCAAAAAATATGGGTTATTAAATATCTTTTTGATCACGCCCCAGACTTCCGACGAACGCATCCGGCAGATTGACGCAGCTTCCGAAGGCTTTATTTATATGGTGAGCAGCGCGAGTGTTACCGGAACCTCTTCAGGTTTTGGAAATGCTCAAGAAGAATACTTTAAAAAAATTGCTTCGCTTTCACTTAAAAATCCACAGATTGTTGGTTTCGGAATAAATAATTCCAAAACATTTCAGCAAGCAACAAAATATGCAAAAGGCGCAATCATTGGGAGTGCGTTTATTAAAATGCTTTCAGAAAAAGAAATAGCAGGAATTTCAGCGTTTGTGGGTTCAATTTGGAAGGTTTAACCATTCTTTAGCAATGGTTTAAGGGAATTTGTGATTTGGTTTCTCTATTTTAGGTATTCAATTATAAACGAAAAAAATAATACTATGGCTAAGAAATTTGAAAGAGATACAGAGCAAAAACATCCAACAAACCCAACTGGAAAGACCAATAAGCAAACTAATGAGTTTGATATAGATAAGAAAACCATTAAAAAACAACAAAACAAACAATAGTGGGTAAAGGTGACAAAAAAACTAAACGTGGAAAGATAAACATTGGAAGTTTCGGAAAATTGAGACCGAGACGCAAAAAATTCAATATCCGCCCAAAACCGATCAAAGACGCACAAAAAAAAGAAGCTTAAAATAAGTTGACTTTTCCGCTGTCTGAATTTTTTGACAGTGGAAATCTCCAAATGGAAATCCATCGATATATTTTAATTTGATCATGGATATTTCGTTTTAAGTTGAATGGAAAGGGTTTTTAAGAACAAATTTTAGTTCTTAAAAACCTTTTCTTTTTACAAGATTCCGAAGAAACCACACTGAAACATTATCTTTGCCACTAAATGACACTTATTTAAATGAACCAACCTGTTTCTGGATTTTCAAAAAAAACAAAAGCCGAAAAAATTGATTGGCTTGCAAAAAATTACTTGCAAAGCAATTCTGATTCCGTTCAAATTCTAAAAAAGTATTGGAATGAAGATGCACAATTGCAGCAACTTCACGACGATTTTATAGAGAATACCCTTTCCAACTATTACCTGCCTTTTGGCATTGCACCTAACTTTTTGATTAACGGAGAACTATTTGCCCTGCCCATGGTAACGGAAGAAAGTTCAGTGGTAGCTGCCGCTAGCAATGCCGCGAAATTTTGGTTGGAACGTGGAGGTTTTAAGACCAGCGTGATTTCTACTGAAAAGAACGGGCAAATTCATTTCAATTTCTACGGAGATGAAAAAAGCATGGAAACATTCTTTGAAGTTGTAAAACCAAAACTTCGCAACAGTATTGAATCCATTGAAAAAAACATGAAAGCGCGTGGTGGCGGACTGTTGGATCTTTCATTAGTAGATAAATCGCATATTTTAGACGGTTATTTTTACATTCACGCTACTTTTGAAACTTTAGATGCCATGGGGGCTAATTTCATAAACAGTTGTTTGGAGCAGATGGCGCATACTTTTGAGGAAGAAGCCCAAAATTTTGAAACATTCCAAAAAAAAGAAACCTATCCGGAAGTGGTTATGAGCATTCTTTCTAATTACGTTCCTGAGTGTTTGGTGCGTGCGGAAGTAAGCTGCAAAGTGGAGGAACTTACCACAAAACATTACGAAGGCAGGCAATTTGCTGAAAAGTTTGTACGCGCCATTGAAATCGCCAAAACAGAATCGCGGCGTGCCGTAACACATAACAAAGGAATTATGAACGGAGTGGATGCGGTGGTTTTGGCAACAGGAAATGATTTTCGCGCTGTGGAAGCCGGCGTTCACGCCTACGCTGCCCGAAACAGTTATTACAGCAGTTTGACACACGCAAAAATTGAAGAGGGGGTTTTTACTTTTTGGATTGAATTGCCTCTGGCAGTAGGTACCATTGGTGGATTGACGTCGCTTCACCCATTGACCAAACTGGCTTTTGAAATTCTTCAAAAACCCGATGCAAAGCAATTGATGGAGATTTTGGCAGTCGCCGGACTGGCGCAAAATTTTGCCGCTGTGCGTTCTTTGGTAACAACCGGAATCCAAAAAGGACATATGAAAATGCACTTGATGAATATTTTGAATCAATTAAAAGCTACTAAAGAAGAAAAAGAAAAAGCGATGGACTATTTTAAAGAAAATGCGGTTTCGCATAGCGCTGTAGTTTCTTTTCTAGAAAAGTTGAGAAAATAATTATGCAAAAGTTCCACAGCAACGGAAAATTATTGTTAACGGGCGAATATGTGGTGCTGAAAGGAGCAACGGCCTTGGCCATTCCCACTAAATATGGGCAATCTTTGGAAGTTGATTTTTCAGAAAAAAAAGAAATTTACTGGAAAAGCTATGACGAAAATGGATCTGTTTGGTTTGAAGATTATTTTAACTTAAAAAATTTAGAAGTCTCAAAAAACAGGAGTAACATTTCAAAAACGCTTTCAAAAATACTTTGTGAAGCCAGAAAACTAAATCCCACATTTCTTTTGGAACAAAATGGGTTTAATGTAAAAACAAAACTGGATTTTCCGCGCAATTGGGGTTTGGGCACTTCTTCAACATTAATAAATAATATTGCACAGTGGGCAGGTGTAGACGGCTTTGCGCTACTCGCCAATAGTTTTGGCGGCAGTGGTTATGATATTGCCGCCGCACAAAATGACACTCCTATTTTATATGAGTTGAAAAATGGAAATCCTGAATATAGAAAAATACATCTTCCGTGGGATTTTACGCGGTCTTTATTTTTTGTGCACTTAAATAAAAAACAGGACAGCAAAAAAGAGGTTACGAGATTTAAAAAGACTTCAGTAGATAAAAAAGTCCTTCAAAGAATTTCAGATATCAGCAATAAATTGTTGGTATGTTATTCCCTTTCAGACTTTGAAAAATTGATGAATGTCCACGAAGAAATCATTTCAAAAAATATTAAACTCCCCACAATCAAAGAGCAACTTTTTAGTGATTATTCCAGAGCAATAAAGAGTTTGGGGGCTTGGGGCGGAGATTTTGTTTTGGCTACTGGAGAGGAAAATGAAATGGATTATTTCAAGGAAAAAGGGTTTGGGACAATTATTCCTTTTGGTGAAATGATGAAGCAATAAACTCTAAACAAATATTTTAAAACAAAAAACCCGAAACAGTTGTTTCGGGTTTTTGTGGTGCCTCCAAGAATCGAACTAGGGACACACGGATTTTCAGTCCGTTGCTCTACCAACTGAGCTAAGGCACCATTATTGAGACGGCAAATATAAAGCTATTTTCGTTTTTGCAAAACAATAATTAAAAAAATAAAAAGATTATCTTCTTCAATTTAATAGAGCCTTAACAATTACTTCATTAGCGTAGTTGTATTTTTATCGCCTTATTCACAAAAATGAATCTCGTAATTGATGTTGGGAACACGTTGGTAAAGCTTGGCGTGTTTGATTCTGGAATTTTAAAGCATAAAAAAACCTGTGTTAAATCAGATTTTTTGGCCAAACTTGCTGAATTTTTTGAAAACTTTCCAGCTATTGCAGATTGCATTGTTTCTTCAGTTTCAAATCTTTCAGAACATCAGTATTCAAAAATACAGCAATACTGTAGTGTTTTATTTTTAAACCACGAAACAAAAGTTCCCTTTACTAATAGGTACGGCACGCCCCAAACATTGGGAATTGACCGTATTGCATTGGTAAGCGCAGCTGCACATCTATACGCTCAAAAAAATGTTTTGGTAATTGATGCAGGAACATGTATTACCTATGATTTTCTGAATTCTGAAAACGAATATTTTGGAGGAGCCATTTCTCCCGGTATGTTATTGCGATATAAATCTTTACATACATTTACTGATAAACTACCATTATTGGAGGCAAACAATCCTAAGTTATTTATAGGCAACACTACAGCTACGTCTATACATTCGGGCGTAGTGAATGGGGTTGTGTACGAAATAGAGGGCTTTATTGAAGCTTATAAAAAAAATTACGACAATTTAACAGTTATTTTAACAGGAGGAGACGCACATTTTTTGCGAGAAACCATAAAAAATGACATCTTTGCCAACTCAAATTTTTTATTGGAGGGCTTGAACCATATTTTAGAATATAACAAACATTGATGTTTAGACAAATAGTAGTCGGTTTATTTATACTTATTGCAGGTGTAACAGTGGCCCAGGAAGGAACCACATCTCCATATTCATATTATGGTATAGGAACCTTAAAATTTCGCGGAACTGCTGAAAATAGATCTATGGGAGGTTTGGGCGTTTTTTCTGATAGTATCCATATTAATCTTCAAAACCCTGCTTCATATGCAGGTTTAAGATTGATTAATTTTTCAGTGGGAGGCAGTCATAAAGCGTCAAAGCAGAAAACAGAAACCGATAGCCAAAATACTTCTACCACAACGCTTGATTATATTGCGATGGGTATTCCCACGGGAAAATTCGGAATAGGTTTTGGAGTAATTCCATATACTTCCGTAGGCTATGATTTCAATTCAGAATTGCCAGACGGGCTTACCCAATATGAAGGCAGTGGAGGGCTAAACCGAGCTTATCTTTCGCTAGGTTATCAAGTAACTACAGAGCTTAGTGTAGGTATTGACGCAAACTATAATTTCGGAAAGATAGAAAACACGGCCACTACTCAAAAAAGCGACCTACAGTACGGCACCCGAACATTTAATAGGTCTGATGTATTGGGTTTTAGTTTTAATTTTGGAGCCATGTATAAAAGAATGGTTACTGATAATCTACAACTTACCGGTTCTGTAACATTTACACCGGGCACCAATTTTACTTCAGAAAACTACAGAAGAATTTCGACAGTGTCTATAATACCTGCGGGAATATTCACTATTGACGAAAGAGAAATCACAGTGGCCGATACAGACTTTACTTTTCCTTCACAAATTACTGTTGGCGCTGGCATAGAAAGACCAAAATATTGGGGAGTTGGCGCAGAATTCACCAATCAAAAAACCAGTAATTTTACAAATCGTGCCTTTACTATTGATAATGTGAGCTATGAAAATGCCTCTAAGTTTCGCTTGGGAGGTTATTATATACCCAATTATAATTCTTTTGGAAATTATTTTAAAAGAGTGGTTTATCGTGCTGGAGCAAGGTTTGAACAGACCGGCTTAAATGTGAATGGACAAGACATAAACGAGTTTGGCATATCTTTTGGACTAGGGTTACCCGTAGGCCGATTATTCTCTAATATGAACTTAGGAGTTGAAATCGGAAGACGTGGAACCACCGACATTGGCTTGATTCAAGAAAACTTTATTAACACCTTTTTAAGCTTCTCTTTAAATGACCGTTGGTTCGAAAAAAGATTATATGATTAATACCAATAAAAAAAATACCATGAAAACAAAATTTGTTCTATTATTCACAATTCTACTACTATCCTTCTCGGGAAAATCATTTGCACAAGCTCCTGATGATTGTGCAATATCACTTTCTTATTTTACAGAGCCGGCTAAAATAAAGAATTACGAAGCTGCTCTTCCCCATTACGAGAAATTGATAAAAGAATGTGCAGATTACAATCTTGCTATCTACCAATATGGCGTAAAGATGTTTGAATACTTCATTGAAGAAAAAGGCGATAAAAGCAAAGTTGAAGACTTAATTCAGGCATACAGATTGAGATTGCAAAACTTTCCTGAGCAAACCAAGGAAGGGGACGTTCTTGCAACAATTGCTCAAATAAAATTTGATAATAATCTTGGATCAAAGGCAGAACAATTCAAAGCATTTGATGAAGCTTTTACAAAATATCCAGAAGATTTCACCAGCGGAAAAAGTTTATATACATACTTTTCCCTGGCTGTAGATTTGTACAATAGCGGAGAAAAAGACCTTCAGGAAATTTTCAACCTATATGACGTAGTGATCAGCAAAATAGATTCTGAAAAAAATAGTCTTGCATCAAAACTTACCCCATTAATGGATAAGGAAGAAGCAGGAAATACACTAACCGACAAAGAGAAACGCGCAAAAGATGTTTATGACAACAACTTGGGGGTGTACGCTACTGTTGAAGGAAGTGTAAATGCAACATTGGGTAAATTAGCAGATTGTGACAATCTTGTTCCTTTCTACGAAAAAGACTTCGAAGCAAAAAAGAATGATATTGATTGGTTAAAATCTGCAAGTAACAGACTGGATGCCAAAGATTGTGAAACGCCTCTTTCAAATAAATTGGCAGTTCGCCTTCACGAATTGGAGCCAAGTTCTACCTCGGCCTATTTATTAGGAAAACAAGCTGAAGCGGAAGGTAAAGCTTCAAAAGCACTAGAATACTTCAACCAAGCGGCAGATCTTGAAAAGGATAATTCCAAAAAAGCAAGAATTTATTACAGTATAGCCGAAAACTACCGTAAAAAAGGAAGCTACGGAACCGCAAGATCTTATTACAATAAAATGATTGATGTAAAACCATCGGCAGGTATTGCCTATTATAAAATTGGTTCCATGTATGCAGACAGTGCAAACAACTGTGGCACCACTGTATTTGAAAAAAGAGCTATGTATTGGCTTGCTGCCGACATGATGGACAAAGCAGCCCGTGTTGATGGTACCGTTGCAGGAAATGCTCGTGCCGCCGCAAGCAGCTATAGACAACGTGCCCCGCAAGCTAGCGATATCTTTTCTGAAGGAATGGCGGGAAAAACCGTTACCTTTAACTGTTGGGTTGGCGGAAGCGTTAGAGTTCCTAACTTATAAGAATGTACACCGCAATAAATATGTTTAAAAGCGTGATGGCCCTGGTATTGGCCATCACGCTTTTTGCATGTGAAAGTAATTACCAAAACGTTAAAAAGATGAGTCTTTCAGATGGCGCTCCAGTAGCTGAAGGAAAAGACATCAACTTTAAATACACTGATTCTGGAAAATTGGTGACAAACCTTTTGGCTCCCAAACTACTGGATTATTCAAACTTGGAATTTCCATTTAAAGAATTTCCCAATGGCATTGAAGTTCGATTTTGGGATGAAAAAGGAAAAAAAAATACGGTAACGGCAGATTATGCCATTCAATTTGACAACACTGGTTTAGTAGATTTACAGGACAATGTTGTGGTAATAACAGCAGATAGTGTGGTTCTAAAAGCTAATCAGCTTTATTGGGACCAAAAAAATAAATGGGTTTTTACAGACCAACCTTACCAAATTAAATTTAAGGACGGCTCATATAATGATGGCGCCGTGGGGTTTGACAGTAGCGAAGATTTTACTACCTTCCTATCCAGAAAAAACCAAGGAGTACAATTAGTAGACAAAACCAAAAAAGAAGATGCTAACTAAAGTTTACCGTTTTTTTGAATACGTTTATCTTATTATTGCAGCATTTTTTGCATATGAAGCTATAAACAATTGGAATGACGCCCCCAACAGGGCCTACTTATTTATATTCTTTGTTATTCTTGCTGTCTTTATGTTCTTTTTTAAAAGAAATTTTCGAAAGAAAATGGAAGAACAGAATAGAAAATAGTTGGTTTTGTAGACCAAAAGCTTAAATTTCAAAATAACCCATACACTCGATTTGGATTACAGTATTATTATCATTTTAACAATGCTTATACTCTCCGCCTTCTTTTCAGGTATGGAGATTGCCTATGTTTCTTCCAATAAAATTCATATTGAAATTGAAAAGAAACAAAACACATTTCTAGCAGGAATTCTAAAAAAAATAACCAAACGCCCCTCAAAGTTTATTGCCACCATGCTTGTAGGCAATAATATTGCACTGGTGATCTACGGTTTCTTTATGGGCGATCTGCTAATGGAATACATCCCCATTGCTGGGTTTACAGGTTTAATTATACAAACCATAATTTCTACGATTGTAATCTTGCTTACCGCAGAGTTTCTGCCAAAAGTTTTCTTTCAGATTTATGCAAATAGCTTGGTCAAAATTTTTGCGGTTCCAGCATATTTCTTCTATTTTCTATTTTCTTTGATTTCTGAATTTATCATTTGGATTTCAGATTTGGTGCTGAAATTAATATTTAAATCTGAAGGCGATACCGTACAACTCAGTTTCAGCAAATTGGAACTAGGAAATTACATTTCTGAACAAATGGAGATTGCCGAAACCCAGGACGAGATGGATTCTGAAATACAGATCTTCCAAAACGCCCTTGATTTTTCCGAAGTAAAATCGCGCGAGGCAATGATACCGCGTACAGAAGTAGTGGCAGTAGAAATTGACACAACCCCAAAGGAGCTCGCAAAACTTTTTACCGAAACCGGCCTTTCAAAAATTCTGGTCTATAAAGAAAATATAGACGATATTTTGGGCTATGTGCATTCCTTTGAACTTTTCAAAAAGCCTGCCAGCATCAAAAAGGTACTGATGCCCGTCGTTTTTGTTCCCGAAACCATGCTGGTTAAAGATGTATTGGGCATTCTAAGCAAAAAGAGAAAAAGTATTGCCGTAGTGATAGACGAATATGGCGGAACCAGCGGGATAATTACTGTAGAAGATATTATAGAAGAACTTTTTGGCGATATTGAAGACGAACACGACAGCATTGCCCTTATTGAAGAAGAACTGGGCGATGGCCATTATAAATTCTCAGCGCGCTTGGAAGTAGATTACCTAAATGAAACCTACAAGTTGGATTTGGAAGAAAGTGAAAACTACGAAACCCTGGGCGGGCTGATAGTGAACCATACCGAAGAAATCCCGGAACAAGGCGAAACCGTTGAAATTGAAGATTATATTTTTACAATTCTAGAAGTTTCAAGCACCAAAATTGAACTCGTGGAAGTAAAAAACCTTTCCGAGGATTAGATTTTCAATTATATCTCACTTTTTTTAATATACTTTTTTATTAATGGCAGGAAAATGGTATTTTCGCCCCCTAAATAATTAAAAAAACAATACTTTCAGAACCTTATTATTTATTAGGAACTAGAAGAATATCACAACCAAACCCTTCCTCTTCGCAAATGCGAAAATGAAGCAATATAAATTACGAACATCAAATGGCAATCTTAAACAGTATTAGAAAACGTGGGATATTTCTTATCCTCATTATTGCATTGGCGCTTTTCGCCTTTATTTTAAGTGATGTATTAACCAAAGGCGGCGGCACAAAAGTTCAAGACACCATTGCCACAGTTAATGGCACCGATATTTCCAGACAAAGCTTTATGGAAGAGGTAGAAGCTACCCAGCGTAGCATGGGCCCAAATGCCAATACCTCACAAGCCGTAAATATGGTATGGGACCGTGAACTTCGTCGCGTGATCTTAGATGAGCAATATGAAAAAGCAGGCCTTTCCGTTGAAAAAGCCCAATTGGATGACGCCCTTAAATCTTCATTGGCAAACAATCCAACTTTTCTAAACGAAGCTGGCCAGGTTGATGATGGCAAAATACAGGAATATATTGCAAGCATTAAAACTTCTTCTCCTGAAATGTACCAGCAGTGGTTAAACTTTGAACAAAATACTGCAGATGCTGTACTTCAGCGCACCTATTTAAATATGGTAAAAGGCGGTTTGCGCACCACCATTGCAGAAGGGGAGCAAGAATACCATTTCCAGAACGACAATCTAAATTTTAACTATGTAATGGTTCCTTATAGCAAAATTGCAGATGAGGAGGTAAAAGTTTCTGATGAAGAAATAAAAAAGTATGTTGCCGCACATCCTAATGAGTATGAAGTTGAGGCACAGGCTGACATTCAATATGTATTCTTTTCTGAAGAACCATCAGAATCAGACATTGAAGAAGCAAAAACTGAAACTGCTGCTTTGCTAAATAACAAGGTAGAGTTCAACCAAGACACTAAAAGCAATGATACCATTGCCGGTTTCAGAAACACAACAGATTATGAAGAGTTTGTAAACGCAAACTCTGACGTTCCTTACTACGACCGTTGGATGTTTAAGAACGAACTGCCCCAAACAGTTGCAGACACCCTGATCAATCTAAACGAAGGCGCAATATACGGACCTTATAAGGTTGACAATTCATTCTACCTTTCCAAAGTTTTGGAAACCAAAAAAATGCCTGATTCTGCTGAGTCAAAGCATATTTTAATTCGCTATGTCGGAACTTTAAGAGCTCCAGAAACTATTACAAAAACCAAGGAAGAGGCTCAAAAATTGGCCGATAGCATCCTGAATGTTGTGAAGAAAGACAAATCTAAATTTGCGGAGCTTGCAACCGAATTTTCTGATGACAGTTCAAAAGATAACGGTGGTGAGTTAGGAAACTCCACACCTGGAAGAATGGTGCCAGCTTTTGACAAATTTATTTTCAATAATCCTACAGGAACCATTGGTCTTGTAGAAACTGATTTCGGTTTTCACATTGTGGAAGTAGGAAAGCAATCTGAGCCCAAAAAAGCAATAAAGCTTGCTACTGTTGTCAAAGAAATAGAGGCTTCAGATAAAACAATCAATGATGTTTTTTCAAAAGCTTCTAAGTTTGAAGTAGCCTTACAGGATGGTGATTTTTCAGAATTGGCAAAAGCACAAAATCTTGAAGTAAAGCCTGTAAACAATCTTGGGAAGATGGAATCGAATATTCCCGGTATTGGCGCTAATCGCCCTATAGTTAATTGGGCTTTTGAAGATGACACAAAAGTTGGTGACATAAAACGATTCAGTATTCCGGAAGGATATATCATAGCTCAACTTACGCGTAAAAATGAAAAAGGATTAATGAGTGTTGAGCAAGCTTCGCCTACAGTTAAACCGATCCTTTTAAATGAGAAAAAAGCCAAGAAAATACGTGAGTCTATATCTGGAAATACCCTTGAGGAAATTGCCAAAAACCAAAATGTAAGCGTGCAAACAGCCACAGGCGTTACAATGGCAAACCCTATGATCGGCGCAACGAACGAACCGAAAGTAGTGGGCGCAGCTTTTGGAACAAAACCCGGCCAGACTACTAGTCTGATTGATGGTAAAAACGGCGTTTATAAAGTTAAGACTACTGCTTTCAATCCAGCTCCGAAAATGGAATCTTACGTAAATTATGCCAACCAATTGAGTACCAAAGCTGCTCCTGCTTCACAAAATGCTGTTTACAATGCATTAAAGAAGAAAGCAGATATTGAAGATAATCGTGCTACTTTCTATTAATTGAAAAGCATACAAATATATCAAAGCCCTGTTACAAAGTTTGTAACAGGGCTTTTTCTTTAAAACTGTATGTTAGAATACTTAAAAAAACCGAAAATATCCTTTATTTTTAAAGAGTTTTTATCAGAATAGACAAAATGGACAATACAGAAATTATAAAAGCAATTGAAGAGAAATATAAAAACCTGGGCGAAAATCCCGAAACCTACCTCAAGGGACTTTTACAGGCAAAACCCATAACCTATTGGGACTATATTCAAGTGGACACCTTGCTTTCACTCCAAAAAACAAGAACTGATTTTAAGGATGAAGAAATATTCGTGATGTACCATCAGGTAACGGAACTTACCCTCAAAATGATGATCCACGAAATAAAACAACTTTCTGAGGGTGAAAACCTTTCAGAGGAAATTTGGTTGACAAAACTTGATCGTTTAAAAAGATATACCCGAATGCTCATCACCAGTTTCGATATTATGAAAGATGGCATGAGCTATGAAGATTATAACACCTTCCGTTCTACCCTCACCCCTGCTAGCGGTTTTCAGAGCGCACAGTTCAGAATATTGGAACTTTACAGCACTCGGCTTAAAAATTTAATCAATTCCGAAGGAAGGGAAAGATTACCGCAAAACCCCACACTTGATGATTACTTCAAGCATATTTATTGGAAAGATGCCGGTCTAAACAGAAAGACTGGTAAAATGACACTCACCCTTCAGCTTTTCATCGAGAAATATGAAGCAGATTTCAAAGCCCTGGCTGAAAATGTAAAAGGAAAAACCCTGGAAGAACGAGTGGCCCAAATGGAAAACCCTTCCGAAGAATTAAAAGAAAAGTTGAAACAGTTTGATCATTTTTACAACGTCGCTTGGCCTATGGTACATTTAGATACCGCACAGCATTATTTAAACAGTAAAGGGGAAAATAAAACCGCAACGGGCGGTTCGGAATGGAAAAAATACCTACATCCAAAATACCAACAGCGCAAATTCTTCCCTACCCTCTGGACCGATGAAGAAATTGCCAACTGGGGCGAATAACCATTTGGAATTCGTGAAATTATGGACATACAAACAAAACGGATATACGAAAAACCAGCCAACCTTGATGGTACAAGGATTTTGGTAGATCGCGTTTGGCCACGTGGCATAAGCAAGGAAGATGCAAAATTGGACGAATGGATGAAGGAAATCGCCCCTTCAACGGAACTTCGAAAATGGTTTGACCACGAAGAAGAACGATTTGATGATTTCTCAAAAAAATATAAAAAAGAACTGGAAGACCGTTCAAAACTGGTACAACAACTGTTGGAAAAAGCAAAGGAAAAACGCCTCACTCTTCTCTATGGGGCAAAGGATGAAAAACACAACCAAGCCATTGTTCTAAAAAATTATCTGGAAAACCAGTAAACTCCTCTTATTTAAACCTTTTCATTATTTTTAAGATTCCTAACCAATTATTGAAAATTAGCATGAAATATCCAATTGCGCTCTTCTTCATATGCTTTTCATTTACTGCAAAATCCCAAATACTCAATGCCGAATCGCTTCGGAAAGTAACTGATACCTCTGGTTTTTCGGGTTCTGTAAGTCTTGGCTTTTCATTGAAACGCGATGTAAATGACTATTTCGCCTTTAGCAGCAGTACACACCTACAATACAAAATGAATAAGCATTTGGTACTGTTGAAGAATGATATTGAATTAAAAAACATTGAAGGCAACAAATTTGAGAATGCGGGAATAACCCATCTTCGCTATAACTATAGGTTTCATCCTAGAATAGCATGGGAGGTTTTTGGGCAAGCGCAGTATAACAAAGTTTCAAAAATAGATTTTAGGGGACTCGTTGGAACGGGACCGCGCTTTAAACTAACTACTTCAGAAAATTATAAATTCTATTTGGGAACGCATATAATGTATGAACAAGAGGAGCTCAGCGATGGTGTAACACCGCTTCAACGCGATTTTAGGAGCACTTCCTACCTTTCCTTCAGTTTGTACCCAACCGAAACCATAAGCCTTGTAAGTACTACTTATTATCAACCTAAACTTAAAGACTTTGGCGATTATCGTATATCAAACCAAAGTTCATTGCTGATTGATTTATTTAAAAACTTTGCCTTCAAAACCACTTACACATTTATATATGATGAAACCCCCGCTCTTGGCATTCCAAACTCACAGTACAATCTGGAAAGCGGCTTTGTTTATTCTTTTGATTAAATTGTTAAACTTTCGTAAGCATGCCTCTTTGTGAAAGACTACTTGCCTATATTTACCTTTATTGAAAACCAAAACACCTAAAATTTCGTACTTATAAATAAAGCACTCCTATGGCCTCACAAAATTATTATGACCCAGCAGATTTAAAAAAATTCGGAAATATCACAGAATGGAGCAAAGAGCTCGGTGAAAAATTTTTTGAATATTATGGAAAAGTTTTTGAAGAAGGCGCACTATCTGCCCGTGAAAAATCGCTCATCGCGCTTGCCGTGGCCCATACTGAAATGTGCCCTTATTGTATTGATGCCTATTCAAAGGACGGACTACAACGCGGCATCACCAAAGAAGAAATGATGGAAGCCATACATGTGGGAGCAGCCATTAAAAGTGGCGCCAGCCTCGTACACGGAGTACAAATGATGAATAAGGTGAATAAACTTGAAATGTAAAATAGAACAACAATGATGAAAAACAAAATCAATCTATTCCTTCTCTCTTTAGGTCTGTCTGTAAATGCAGCAACATTTATACTTACACAATACATCAACCTTTCCGATTTTTTAAAGGGAGGTTTATTCGGAATTGGTATTGGTTTAATGCTCATGCTTTCTCAAGAAAAGACAAACTGCTTAAAATCATTCTCCCGAATTTTCATTCGAAAAAAATTATATGCTTAAGGAAAAAAAGAAAAAACAACAATCTCTTCATAAACGCCATAGCGATCTTGCTATCGCAAATAAACAGTTGGAAAAACTCTCCAACGGCATATTTGCCAATGGCGAGCTTCCTACTTTTTCAGAAAAAATAAACGAAACCAATCAGTTTCCCCTGCGACCGAAGAAACTTGAAATTCTTCAAATTAACGTTGGCTATATGTGCAATCAGGTTTGCGAGCATTGCCACGTAGACGCAGGCCCGGATCGAAAGGAGATAATGACGCGCGAAACAATGGAGCAGTGTTTGGAGGTTATCCGAAACACGGGCGCCCATACGTTAGACTTAACTGGAGGCGCTCCCGAAATGAACCCAGATTTCCGTTGGTTTGTTGATGAGGCAAGTAAAGCTGGTATTCAAGATTTTATCGTTCGAAGTAACTTGACGATTATCCGCGCCAATAAAAAATATTACGATCTTCCGGAGTTTTTCAAAAGTCACAATGTACACGTTGTTAGCAGCATGCCACATTGGACTCGTGGAAAAACTGATAAACAACGTGGTGAGGGTGTTTTTGACCAATCCATTAAAGCATTACAGGAATTGAATGCCGTCGGTTACGGAATGCCCGATAGCGATTTGCAGTTGGATTTAGTCTATAATCCAAGTGGTGCTTTTTTGCCGGGTGACCAGGCGAGCATGGAAAAAGATTTCAAGAAAGCATTATTGGAAGATTTCGGGATTCATTTCCACAATCTTTTTGCCATAACCAATTTACCCATTTCAAGATTTTTGGACTATTTGATCGCTTCGGACAATTATGAAGATTATATGTATTCTTTGGTTGAAGCATACAATCCCCTTGCCGTAAAGAATGTTATGTGTCGCAATACCATCTCAGTAAGTTGGGACGGCTATTTGTATGATTGCGATTTCAACCAAATGTTGGAATTGAAGGTTGCCAGTAAAATCCAGCACATTTCAGAATACAACGAAGATATTTTGAACGATAGAAAAATTGTAATTTCACAACATTGTTATGGTTGTACGGCAGGAGCAGGAAGCAGTTGCCAAGGCGCGACGGCAACATAAATACTACTATTTTGGTTTAAACAATTTCATGAAAACATTTTTTACATTCTTAGTTTGCTTGCTTTTTTCAGGTATGATGGTGGGTCAAAAGCCACTTGATGAATTGTTGAAACAATACAACACCCAAAGTGTCCCTTACATTGCTGTTGAAGAATTGCGCATGTTTCAAATGAATGACACGGTTACAATATTAGATGCGCGAGAGCCCGAGGAATTTAATGTAAGCCACATAAAGTCCGCAATAAATGTTGGATATAACAATTTTTCTTTAGAGGAAAAACAAATCCAAAAATTGAATAAATATATTCCTGTAATTGTATATTGCTCGGTTGGAATCCGTTCCGAAAAAATAGCCGAAAAATTGAAAAATGCTGGTTTTGATACCGTAAAAAATCTTTACGGCGGTATCTTTGAATGGAAGAATAAGGGCTTTCCAATTATTGATCCTGAAGGAAAAGAAACTGAAAATGTGCACGCCTTTTCCAGCCATTGGAGCAAATATTTAACTGCCGGAAACCCTGTTTACTGACACTAATTACTGATTACTTATTACTGAAAAATGGGCTTACTTTCCTCAAAACAAACTGACGGCGACAATGAAATGGCTTTCGATTTTCATTTCCCCACTTCAAAAAAGGCATTGCTAATTTTTACGCGAAACCCAGAATTGGGAAAAGTAAAAACGCGCTTGGCAAAATCGGTTGGCGATGAAAGCGCACTGAAAATTTACAAGTTTCTGCTGAAACATACAGTGGAAATCACAGAGAAATTGAATGTGGATAAATATGTTTTTTATTCAGAAAACATTCATCGTGATGACATTTGGAATCCAGATATTTTCAGAAAAAAATTACAAACAGGAAATGATTTAGGCGAAAGGATGAAAAATGCCTTTTCGGAAATCTTCGGGATGGGCTATGAAAAAGCAATCATCATTGGCAGTGATATGTTCGATTTAAGCAAAAATGATTTGGAAACTGCTTACGATGTGCTAGAAACAACTCCATTCGTGATTGGCCCCGCGACCGACGGCGGTTATTATTTATTGGGAATGAAAGAATTGAATCCCGAAATATTTCAAAATAAAGATTGGGGAACTAGTAACGTTTTGGAAACTACGCTGAAAGATTTACCAAACGAAAAATATGTTCTGCTCGAAGAACGCAATGATGTTGATTATTTTGAAGACATTAAAGAGATTGACGCATTTCAGCAATTTCTACCACCTTATTTGGACAAAAATTTTTTATAGAATATGAATACTTTAAAATACATTGAAGAAGCGGCGGCCTATCTTCAACAAAGAGAGTTTGACAAACCCGAAATAGGGATTATTCTCGGGACCGGCCTCGGGAAAATAATTGAAAAGGTGAACGTTGAGGCAGAAGTAAGCTACAACCACATTCCCAATTTCCCTACGGCCACCGTTGAATTTCACAAAGGAAAATTGATTTACGGTACGTTGGAAGGGAAAAAAGCAGTGCTTATGCAGGGCCGCTTTCACGTCTATGAGGGCTATTCACTTACCGATGTTACCTTCCCCGTGCGTGTGATGCACCTTTTGGGAATCAAGCAATTGCTGGTAAGCAACGCTTCGGGAGCTATAAATAGCAATTTCAAAAAAGGTGAAATCATGCTAATTGACGACCACATAAACCTCCAGGGAGATTCGCCCCTTGCCTTTCGCGGAGTAGAAAAAATGGGGGAACGTTTTGTAGATATGAGCGCACCTTACAATGCTGAAATGAATCAGAAAATGGAGCAGATTGCTTCAGAAAAAAATATAAAACTGCACAAAGGTGTGTACGTCAGCGTGGTTGGGCCACAATTGGAAACCCGTGCTGAATATCGCTATTTAAAAATAATAGGTGCCGATGCAGTGGGAATGAGCACAGTGCCAGAAGTTATCGTCGCCAATCATTTGGGGTTGCCCGTTTCGGCAGTTTCAATCCTAACTGATGAATGTGATCCAAACGACCTAAAACCTGTGAATATTGAAGAAATAATCGCAATGGCTGCCAAAGCGGAACCAGACATGATTACGTTATTTACAGAATTAATCAAACAACTTTAGAATAATACCATGAGCTATCTAGATATCACAAACAACGTATACAAACAAGCGGCACTCACCCCAGATGTGGGGCTATGCTGCACCACAAACCCCATTTGGGAACTTCCCGGACTAAAGATTCCTAAGATTATGCAGGAAATGAACTATGGCTGCGGAAGCACCGTAAATGCACGCGATCTTACCAATAACCCGAAAATATTATATGTTGGCGTTGGTGGTGGAATGGAACTGCTTCAGTTTTCATATTTCAATAGAACTGAAAATGGCGTTATTGGGATTGATACGGTAGGTGAAATGCTTGAAGCTTCCCGAAAAAACTTTGCGGAAGCTGAAAGATTAAACCCCTGGTTTAAAAGTGAGTTTATAGATTTAAAAAAAGGCGATGCCCTAAACCTTCCCGTAGAAGATAATAGTATTGATGTTGCGGCACAGAACTGTCTTTTCAATATTTTTAAGGCTGAAGATCTTAAAAAAGCTATTGAAGAAATGTACCGTGTTTTAAAACCTCACGGACGTTTAGTTATGAGCGACCCGATTTGCGAACAGCAAATGAACCAAACCCTTCGCGAAGATTCCCGCCTTCGCGCACTTTGTTTAAGCGGAAGCCTTCCAATTGCTGAATACGTGAAAGCGTTGACCGATGTAGGTTTCGGCACTATTGAAATTCGCGCTAGAAAACCATACCGAATTCTTGATCCAAAAAACTATCCAACGGACGAATTAATCTATATCGAATCAATTGAGGTTGCTGCAATAAAAGACCCAATGCCCGAAGACGGACCGTGTATTTTTACGGGAAAAGCCGCTATTTATTACGGAAACGAAGCTTATTTTGATGATAAAAAAGGACACATCCTTTTAAAAAACCAACCCTTAGCAATTTGTGATAAAACCGCGGGAGCTATAGCAAACTTAAATCGTGATGACATTTTTATTAGCGAATCTACATTTCATTATGACGGGGGAGGCTGTTGTTAAAGTGTTGTAATCGTCACAGGCGTTTTCCGTCTAAAGACAGATAAAACTTTGCAGTGGAAAAATACTTTGAAATCTTTAAAAACTCCTACCAGGGTTACTTTAACTATCTGTGGAATGAAATTACTCACTTCCATTGGGAAAACTATTTTTACGGATTGATCGCTGTTTCTTTTATGGTCTGGGTTTTAGAACTTTTATTTCCCTGGCGGAAAAATCAAAAAATTTTCCGAAAAGATTTTTGGCTGGATACCTTTTATATGTTCTTTAATTTTTTCCTTCTAAATTTAATTGTACTTATTTTTTTATCAAATGCTTCTGCAGAACTATTCAACGATCTTTTGGCAATTTTAGGATTGGAACTTTCAGATTTTCAGTTTCTTAATTTGGATGCGCTTCCTTTTGGATTGGGGCTTTTAATTTTCTTTCTGGTTACCGATTTTGTGCAGTGGAATACCCACAGACTGCTACATTACTCCCCTTTTCTTTGGAATTTTCACAAACTGCACCATTCGGTAAAAGAGATGGGATTTGCGGCACATCTGCGTTACCATTGGATGGAACCTGTGGTTTACAAATCGCTGCTTTACATCCCACTTGCCATCATTGGTGGTTTTGATGTGGAATCGGTTGCGATTGTACATTTTTCGGCGCTCGCCATTGGTCACTTAAATCACGCCAATCTGGGATGGGACTATGGTTTTTTGAAATACATTTTCAACAATCCAAAAATGCACATTTGGCATCACGCTAAAGTTTTACCAAAACACGCCCAATATGGTGTTAATTTCGGGATCAGTTTGAGTATTTGGGATTATCTTTTCAAAACAAATCATATTCCGTACAATGGAAGGGATATAGAGTTAGGCTTTGATGGGGACGAAAAATTTCCTTCAAGCTTTATTTCCCAAGAATTGTATCCCATCAAAACCAGACAGCGAAATAATTCGTAATTATTTCAACACCAAAATTTATTCCTAAATGAAAACCATCTTTAACCTAGCAACAATACTTTTTTTGGCATTTTCATTACAAAGCTGTAATCTGCTTTCCGCCGCAGGCGTTAGCAGTCAAGGGCAACCCACTAAAGAAGTTCAGTCCGAACTCACCTCAACTACCGCAAATTCTGCAGTAAATGTAGAGCATTCACAATGGGACAAATTGCTGAAAAAACATGTAGACAGTGAAGGTATGGTAGATTATAAAGGGTTCAAAAAAGACGAAGCCAAACTGGATGAATATTTAAATATGCTTTCAGAAAAAAAACCGACTGATGATTGGAGCGTCCAGGAATTGCTGGCGTATTACATCAATCTTTACAACGCAGCGACCGTAAAATTGATCGTGGAAAACTATCCCGTAAAAAGTATAAAAGATATTGACGGTGCCTGGACTAAAGGCCGTGTGGCTGTTGGTGATAAAATGCTATCCCTCGGCGGAATTGAAAACGGAATTCTTCGAAAAATGAACGAGCCACGTATCCATTTCACTATAAACTGTGCTTCCATTTCCTGCCCAAAACTTTTGGATGAAGCGTACACAGCTGCAAAAATTAACGAGCAATTGGATCGTGCCACCAAAGAATTCATCAATAGCGATAAAAACGATATTTCACCACAAACTCCACAAGTTTCCTCTATTTTTGATTGGTACCAAAAAGATTTCAAAGTAAACGGCAAACAGGATGTTATTGGGTTTATCAATAGATACGCAAATACAAAGATAAATTCCGAAGCAAGTTTAAGTTACAAGAGTTATAATTGGGAATTGAACGAACAAAATTGATTTTGTAAAAATCAATAAATTGCAAACTGCAACCAAAAAAAATTGAATGCTTTCCATCATCATCCCGGTTTTAAACGAAGCCGAAAACATCACCAATTTACTTGAGCATTTAACCGAAAATATATCGGAAAAAGGCAAAGTTGAATTGATTGTGGTAGACGGTGGAAGCAACGATGGCACTCCCCAGTTAATCAAAAACTTTACTGAAAGCCAAACTATACCTATTAGTTTAATCACCACTTCCGAGAGTGGCCGTGCAAAACAGATGAACGAAGGTGCGCGAAACGCTTCGGGAGAAATTCTTTACTTTCTGCACGCTGATTCATTTCCGCCGAAAAACTTTGATAGTTATATTCTTTCAGAAGTAAAAAGGGGAAATCCCGCAGGCTGTTTCCGAATGAAATTTGATAGCGACCATTGGTGGCTAAAACTGGCCGGATGGCTTACGCAATTTAGCTGGCGTGCATGCCGTGGTGGTGATCAAAGCCAATTTATAACCAAAAAACTTTTTGATGAAATTGGCGGTTTTGATGAAAACTACACAATTTATGAAGACAATATTTTAATTAACGAGCTTTACAAGCGGAAGAAATTTGTGGTAATTCAAAAATGCATAACCACCTCAGCGCGCCTTTACAGACAAAAAGGCGTTTGGAACTTGCAATATCACTTTTGGGCAATTTATGTGAAACGTTGGTTTGGTGCAGATGCCGAGGAACTGTACAAATATTATTTGAAGCATATCAAGCAAGCGAATAACACGGAAATTTCAGAAGAAAAATTCTCCAATCAAGTTGCTGAAAATTAAAGAGATTTAAAATCTTTTGATTTTCAAAGTGGTTTCTTTCCAAAATTTTTAGGATATTGTAAAGAAAAACCAACAAAAACAAAGCTATGAACATTTTTGAAGCAATTAGAAAAGACCACGACAAACAACGCGAACTCTGCCGTTTGGTAACCTCCACTTCGGGTGATTCAAAAGGAAGAAAGGAAATGTGGGAAAAACTGAAGCACGAATTAAAAATACATGCAGACGCAGAGGAACGCACGTTCTATTCGCCATTGATCCATAACGATATGATGCAGGAACACGCCCGCCACGGGATAGCCGAACATCACGAAATGGACGAACTCATGGAAAAAGTGGACGAAACCGATATGGATTCTCCCGCCTGGCTCGTGTACGCAAAACAACTATGTGAAAAGGTAGAGCACCATTTGGACGATGAGGAGCACAGCTTCTTTCAATTGGCAGGAAAGGTTTTTACCGAAACCCAAAAAACGTCCATCGCGAAGGATTACTTGGAAGAAATGAAAAAGAACAGATAGCCTAAATTGTTACTCTTTTTGGGTTGAATAATATTTTGAAACCACTCGTAGGGCTGGTTTGTTTTGTGGCGTAAACTGATTGTCTTCGGGCCCTCCCCCTTTTTCGTTCAACACAAACCATTTCCACAGAAAACCACCCGCAAACCAATCCTCTCCCCAAACCGATTTGTAGAGTCCTTCCAGCAAATTTGCCTGTGCCTCTAAATTCACGGAGGTCATTTCCCGATCGCTTTTCCAAGGTTCTTTCCCGCTGAAATTGACACTTCGGTAGCCGTATTCCGCAAAGAGGATTTTTTTGTTTTCCTTTTCTGAAATGGTTTTTAATTCTTTTTTCCATCGCTCCCAACCTGCTATTGCCTCATCAACTGTGGAGGTTTCGCTCTCCGAAATGGGGAAATAAGCATCCACGCCAATATAATCCAGCGCATCCCAAAACGGCACCCGTTTGTATTCGTCCCAATTTGCGGCATAGGTCAATTTTCCCGTGTAAATCTTTTTCACTTCCGCAATCAATTCTCGCCAATACTTTGGGCGGTGCTCAATGAATTTTTCCAACTCGGTACCAATACAGAAAATTTCAATCTCTTCTGCCTCTGCAACTTTTGCAAAATTGAGGATGAAATTTTTATAAGTGATTTCAAGTTGAAGCCAATCTGCTTCCGAAGCCATTTCAACCCAACCCGTATATCCGCCATTCCAAACCCATATTTGGGGTTTCATCATTACCTTAATTTCATTTTTGTGGAGCAATTCAACATATTGTGTTACCCCTTCGCGCGTTTCACCAAACCATTGCCGCTCTTGGTCGTAGATTATTTCGGGATGGTTTAAACTTCTTATAAAACCGAACGGCATTACGGTAACATAATTGGCATGGACTTCCTTTAAAGAAGCAACATTTTTGTGCGAAAGTGAATCTGGAGCTGCCACAAGGCTCACACCGTTTATTTTGGAAACGGTCAAATTTTGAATTATTTTTTCTCCGGAAGAATTCTTCTTTTGGGCGCATCCAATTATAATGGTGAAAAGAAGAATACCGTGTAGAAAGCGATGAAGCAATAGCATTTTGAAAGTATTAAAAGTTGAATTTAAGGTTTTATTTCAGAAATTAGGGAATTATTAATAACCGTTTCGAAACTGCCCAAATTGGAATTGCGTAAATTTATAGACGACTGAAAAAACCAATCACCAAAAGTATGGAGCACATCGTCATTATAGGCAACGGAATTGCTGGAGTTACTGCAGCTCGACACATCCGAAAACTTTCCAATAAAAAAATTACTATTATTTCCGCTGAAGCCGGCCATTTTTTCTCCCGAACTGCTCTAATGTACGTTTACATGGGCCATATGCGATGGCGCGATATTGAACCCTATGAAAGCTGGTTTTGGGAAAAAAACAGGCTGGAACTCAAAAGAGAATATGTTGAAACTGTTGACACAAACAACAAAATACTTCATTTTAAAGGCGGCGGTAGCCTAAGCTACGACAAATTGATTATCGCCTCAGGCTCGGTAACAAATACCTTTGGCTGGGAAGGTTTGGAATTGAATGGCGTACAGGGTTTGGTGACAAAACAGGATTTGGAAAAACTCGAAAAAAATGCACCAAACAACAAAGAATGTCCCCACGCGGTAATCGTCGGTGGCGGTTTGATAGGCGTTGAAATGGCCGAAATGCTCCGAACACGTGATATTGAAGTAACCATGCTGGTCCGCGAAGAGGGGTTTTGGAGCAACGTCCTTCCAAAACATGATGCCGAAATGATTTCGAAACATATATTATCACATGGAGTTGATCTAAGACACAACGAAGAACTTAATAAAATTTTGGGTGATGGCAAAGGCAATGTACGCGCCATTGTAACCAAAGATGGGGAGGAAATTCCGTGTTGCGTGGTTGGAATTACCACAGGCGTAAAGCCACAGATTTCTTTTTTGAAGAATTCAAAAATTGAAACCGATAAAGGTATTTTGGTAAACCGAAAACTGGAAACCAACATTGAAGGGGTATATGCCATTGGCGATTGCGCCCAACAGCGCGAGACTATCGGCAACCGCCCACCCGTAGAGGCGGTTTGGTACACCGGCAGAATGATGGGCGAGACTTTGGCACAGACTATTTGCGGAAAACCTTTTGAGTACAATCCCGGAAACTGGTTTAACAGCGCCAAATTTTTTGACATTGAATACCAAACCTACGGATGGGTTTTTTCAGAAAGTAAACTGAAGGATTACGAAAAACAATTCCACTGGAAATGTGCGAGCGACCTTCGCTGCGTAACAATTTCATATAATAAAAATTCAAATGAATTTCTGGGAATAAACACCTTCGGAATAAGGATGAAACATGAGGTTTTTGACAAATGGCTAAATGAAAAGCGAAGTGTTGGTTATGTAATTGAAAATTTAAAACAAGCCAATTTCGACCCAGAATTTTATAAAAAATATGAAGCGGAAATTCAATCAAAATTTTTCAACCAACCCGTAAATGTTTAATCAAATGAGTACAGTGCAACGAAACATGTCGCTTACGGGGGAACCGCCAAAAACCATAAACACACAACAAAAGCTCGCTTCTGCTATAGGTTTGATAGGTTTGTCCGTACTTTTTTTGGCCTTATTAAATGTAAACTTTCCAAATAAAACCCTTTGGCTCACAGCCTCCTTAATAATGATTGGAGGAGGAACCATCTGGTTTTCCACGGCAGCATATTTAAATAAACACGAAGGCATTAAAAATGACGGCGTGTATTTTAAATCGCTCACTTCGAAGGGATTTTGGGCTTGGGTTTTAGGTATTATTCTCACTCTATTTTATGTGGTACTTTATTGGTTTCCGCAGTATTTGGGGTTAGTGAAGAATGGTGAAAACAAGGGAATAGTAGCGCTTTTTGACCCCTTGAGCAAATTGCTGAACGGTGGCCCCGCAAGTCAATGGTTTGTTTACGGAACCCTTTATACCTTGGCAATATTGGCATTTGGGATAAAATTCATCTTAAAATACCGCCATAATAAATACGAAAAATTGCGAACCTATTCAGTGATGTTCTTTCAATTGGGTTTCGCGTTTTTGATTCCCGAACTCATGCTGAGATTAAACAGTGAATCCTTTTCCCTTCCCTATTACGACCTAAAAAATATTTGGCCCCTCAATTATTACAATTTTGAGCAATACAGGGTAGATCAGTTTATTTCGGCTGGCGATATTGGCTTGGCATTATTGATTTTTGGAATCGTGTCCATTTTTGTAATCACGCCAATTTTAACCTATAAATACGGCAAACGCTGGTACTGTAGTTGGGTCTGCGGTTGCGGGGGATTAGCAGAAACCGCCGGCGATGCCTTTCGGCATTTGAGCGACAAACGGCAAATAGCCTGGAAGGTGGAACGCTGGGTAATCCACAGCGTGCTGGTGTTTGTGGTTTTGATGACTACGGCGGTGGTGCATAGCTATTTGGGCGATGACAGTTCAAAATATTGGTTGACGAAAGACGTGTTCCTAATTTCCGTGGCAGTAATCCTAACGGCCGTTTTTGCGGGAACGTTTATTTTTAAAAAGGAGGAATTACAAAAAGACGCCCGTTACGGGGCAATCGGTTATTTCGTGATTATTATTTCGTTAATTGGGTTTCACTATTTTTCTGGAAAAACTTTGTTTCTATTTGAAGCCGAGACCCTTCGAAAAAGCTATGGTTTTTTAATAGGCGCCGTTTTTAGCGGAGTGATTGGCGTAGGTTTTTACCCAATCTTCGGAAGTCGTGTTTGGTGTCGTTTCGGTTGCCCGATGGCTGCAATTCTTGGTTTTCAGCAACGGCTTTTTTCGCGTTTCAGAATTACCACAAACGGCGGACAATGCATCAGCTGCGGCAATTGTTCCACCTATTGCGAAATGGGCATCGACGTTCGTGCTTATGCCCAAAAAGGAGAAAACATTGTACGTTCCAGTTGTGTGGGCTGCGGAATCTGCTCGGCAGTTTGCCCGCGTGGGGTATTGAAACTTGAAAATGGTCCTCTGGAAAAAAGAATTGATTCAAACGAAGTTCTTTTGGGAAATGATTTGGATTTGATGAATTATGTAAATAAGTAGCAGTATTCAGTTGTAGTGCGCAGCATAGAGCTTTCAGGTTTAAGAATATACTTGTCAAACGGAATGTCATATATTTTTCTGAAATTCGCAATTCAAAAATTCCCCAGTTTTAATGTCCAAAATTATTAAAGTAATAATTCCCGCCTATAATGAAGAAGCCTCTATAGGGAAAGTGATTGCTGAAATTCCGGATATCGTTTCAGAAATAATTGTGGTCAACAATAACTCTACCGACACTACTGCCGAAGTTGCCAAAAAGGCGGGTGCCACAGTACTGTTTCAACCAAAAGCCGGCTACGGTAACGCCTGCTTAAAAGGGATGGAATACATTTCAGAAGAAAAAACAAAACCAGAAATAATAGTTTTTCTCGATGGCGATTACAGTGATTACCCTTCGGAGTTGCCGCAAATCGTAGCTCCTATTATAGAGAATAATATAGATTTTGTAGTGGGTGCACGGGTAAAAGCATTGCGAGAATCTGGGTCGATGACTTTTCCCCAGCGCTTTGGCAATGAATTGGCAACAAAACTGATGAGACTTTTTTTCAATTCAAAATTTACCGACCTGGGACCCTTTCGTGCCATTAAATATGAAAAATTGCTTTCCCTAAACATGGAGGACAAAACCTATGGCTGGACTGTGGAAATGCAACTGAAAGTTTTGAAAAAGAAATTTACATATGCTGAAGTGCCTGTAAAATATAAAAACCGCATCGGGGTCTCCAAAGTTTCGGGTACGGTAAAAGGTGCTATATTTGCGGGCGTAAAAATCCTTAGCTGGATCTTTAAATACAGTTTCAAAAAATGATTCTTGAATCAATAATCATTGCCATTTATTCCATTGCCCTGCTCCTCATTTTTATGTATGCCTTGGCGCAGTTGAATTTGTTATTCAACTATTTAAAGGCTCGAAAAAGCAATAAATATTCACCAACATTTGATTTTTCAAATGAGGAAGAAGTTCCGTTGGTAACCATCCAACTTCCGGTTTATAACGAGCTTTACGTAATGGAACGTCTGCTGGATAATATAGCCGAAATTGATTACCCAGCGGAAAAGTTGGAAATACAAGTGCTTGACGACAGCACCGATGAATCTTTTGAAGAAACCGCAAGGCACATTAAAGCGCTTCAGAAAACAGGTTTGGACATTCATCATGTAACGCGCGAAAACCGTAAAGGTTTTAAAGCTGGCGCGCTGAAAGAAGGCTTAAAAACTGCCAAAGGCGAATATATAGCTATTTTTGATGCAGATTTTCTTCCAAAGAAAAATTGGTTAAAAAATACCATACCATATTTTAAAGATGAGAAAATTGGAGTGGTGCAAACCCGCTGGGGGCATTTAAACCGTGACTACTCCATACTTACGCGTGTTCAAGCCTTTGCGCTCGATGCACATTTCACTTTGGAACAGGTGGGAAGAAACAGCAAAGGACATTTTATAAATTTCAATGGAACGGCGGGCGTTTGGCGAAAGGAATGCATTCTGGACGCCGGCAACTGGGAAGGCGACACACTTACCGAAGATTTGGACCTCAGCTACCGTGCACAGCTTAAAAACTGGAAATTTAAATATTTGGAAGAAGTTGAAACCCCGGCGGAACTTCCGGTGGTTATCAGTGCGGCACGTTCCCAACAATTTAGGTGGAACAAAGGCGGAGCCGAAAATTTTCAGAAAATGGCTTGGCGGGTTTTTAAAAGCCACGATATTTCTGCGAAAACCAAAATACACAGCTTTCTGCATTTGCTAAACAGCACCATGTTTTTGAACATTTTGATAGTGGCAATTTTAAGCATTCCGATGCTTTATATCAAAAATGAATACGAACATTTGAAATTGTACTTCTATGTGATGAGCTTTTTTGTGGCAAGCACGATTATTTTTTTCATCTGTTATTGGTTTACTTACAAAACTATCTATGGCGGTGGTTTTAAACATTTTTTGAAATATTCAGCTATGTTTTTCACCTTTTTTTCAGTAGCAATGGGCTTTTCCCTACACAATTCCATTGCAGTCTTGGAAGGACATTTTGGTAAGAAAAGCGAATTTATACGTACCCCAAAATTCAATATAAGTACTTTAAAGGAAAGCTGGAAAGGCAATAAATACCTGACCAAAAACATCTCACCAAATGTGATTTTTGAAGGTATTTTAATGCTCTATTTCGCCTTTGGGATGTACAGTGCCTTTGTGGTTGGCGATCAAGGAGGCGATTTTGGACTGTTCCCGTTTCACCTCATGCTTTTTTTGGGATTTGGGTTTGTGTTTTTTAAATCATTGACTTCAAAAGCATAGAACTTTTTAACTACTTTTAAATACTGTCAATTTTGGAGAAATCGCAATTCTTCAATCTAAAATCGTAAATCAAAATGTATCCACCCCCGCACCACCAAAGCCACGATATTGAAAAAATGATTTCCGTTATCAAGCATTTTCCTTTGGGAATGTTAGTTACGGCGAAGGATAAAAAATTCTATATCACACACATTCCCTTTATTTACAACGAAACCACCAAAAAATTGGTTGCCCATATAGACCGCAGCAATCCACAAATGGAAACAATGACTGAAAACGCGAAAGTTACGGTAGTTTTCAAAGGGCCAGATACCTACATTTCGCCTAGTATATATACTACGCCCCAATTACCTACCTGGAATTATATTATCGTTCATATTACAGGCAGCCTTCAACTTATACATGATCCGGAAGCGGCTAAGCAAACAATTGTAAACATGACCGAATTTTTGGAAGGTGAAGCGCAAAAATTCATTCTGAAAAAAGAAGATCCACGCATGGAGCGTTTGATAGATTACATTCAAGCTTTTGAAATAGAAATCACCAATTGGGAAGGGAAATTCAAGCTTTCACAGGATAAAATACCGCAGGATTTTGAAAATGCGAAAGAGGAATTAATAAAAAAATCTCGAAAGGATGTTTCGGGATTTATCAATAAAATATTTGAATAATTCTATTCAGCAATATTATAGGAAACCAATCGTCTTTCAACTCTTGTCAATGAATCTGATACAAAAGAACACGTTGATTTTACTTGTCCAATTTCTTCTGAATAAGAATAATAATCTCTTCCTGGTGATATATTCCCGTCGGTAAATTTTGCAAAAAGCTCATTTACAGAACATACAAAATCTCCAGCAGCAACTTGCACATTAGAATCAACACTCGCCAATACTCCATATATTTTTGCATCTCCAGGAGCATCTCTGATTAAATATTCCTGATTGATGTTGGAATTTGAAAAATATTTTAAATGATTTTCGTCAATTAAATATCCTGATGAATCTCTTAGTTTGGTGACCACAGTTCCATTATCTGGCACAATTGCACTTGTACCATCATTTCCCGATGTAGTGGTTTCGAAAGTATAAAATGTATTACCATTAATTTCAGATGTTCCAGTAATAGATACATCATCGAATGCACCCAAACTTTCAAATTCATCCGTTCGATCAATTCTTTGGAAATATTCATACCGCCAAGAATTACCAACAGTTAAAGCATAAAAATTGGGTTCGGAAAGTTCTTGCGCCTCTTGCGGAGTGCCGTCATCTTTATTACAGGAAGTAAATAAAACTGAAAATACAATTAAAACGGATAGGGAAAATTTCATAAGATTGGATTAACGTTAGTCACCTTATAACGCAATGTATTTCCAATTTATTTTAAATACTTCTTTACTTCCTCAAAATCCAACCCTCCATAATTGCCGCTGCTCATTAAAAGCAAGCAAGTATTGTCATAATCCTGAGAAAAAAGATACGTTTTAAAATCGGCCGGATTGGTGAACACTACCAGATCGTCTCGATCAAAAGCCTCGTCAATCTGCTCACCTTTTATTTCTTCCAACTGTTTTATCATCACCGCATGCGGCGAATAGAAAACTACCGCACTATCCGCTGCATCCAAGGTGCCTTTATATTCCTTTAAAAATTCTGGGTTTAGGCTGCTGTACGTGTGCAATTCCAAACAGGCAATGAGTTTTCTCTCGGGATACTGGTTTTTAACCGCTTGGGTAGTGGCTTTTACTTTGCTGGGCGAATGTGCGTAATCCTTATATGCAACAGCGGTTTTGGTTTCAGCAATTTTTTCCAAACGTTTGCTTGCACCTTTGAAGGTTGCGATGGCTTCGTAAAAATCATCGGCATCTACACCCATCAATTGGCAAATCCAGCGGGCACCTTCCAGATTATTTAAGTTGTGTTTTCCGAAGATTTCCACCGGCATTGGCCCTTCGGGAGTTTCCAAAAGGGTGGTTCCGTCTTCCACGGAATATGCTGGTGTTTGATAGGGATATTTCTTGATCGGGTTGGCAGCTGCTTCTACCACCCGCTTCACCTCAGCGTCTTCTTCATTATAAATAATTGCACCGCCGTTTGTTATTTCCTTCAGAAATATTTCAAACTGTTCCACATAATTTTCATAGGTTGGAAAAACATTGATGTGGTCCCACGCAATGCCGCTGAGTAAAGCAATGTTCGGTTTGTATAGATGGAATTTTGGGCGACGGTCAATGGGAGAGGAAAGGTATTCATCACCTTCAATCACCATAAAATCATTGTCATCGGTTATCTTTACCATAGTGTCAAACCCTTCCAATTGGGCGCCTACCATGTAATCTACATCCTTGCCATGATAGTTCATCACGTGAAGAATCATAGATGTAATAGTAGTTTTTCCGTGAGAACCACCAATGACCACGCGGGTTTTGTTTTTGGACTGTTCGTAAAGAAATTCTGGGTAACTGTAAATTATTAAACCCAGTTCCTTCGCCTTTAAAAGTTCTGGATTGTCCGCTTTGGCGTGCATTCCGAGAATTACTGCATCAATTTCCGAAGATAACTTTTCGGGAAACCAGCCTTCTTTTTCTGGTAAAAGACCTTTGTTTTTCAATCTGCTTTTAGATGGTTCAAAAATCTCGTCATCGCTTCCCGTTACGGTATCTCCTTTTTGATTTAATGCCAATGCAAGATTGTGCATTGCGCTGCCGCCTATGGCTATAAAATGGATTCTCATAAAATTGTTTCAGGTTACAAGTTGCAGGTTTCAACCCTTCGACTGCGCTCAGGGTGACATTTGTTTTGTAAAGATACAAAGTTATAACATCCCACTGACCCCCTTCAAAGGGGGAATTTTCTTCTTATTCCTAGAGCGCAAGGATTAGTGATTTTTCTTTTTTCGCTTCATCAAAATCATTTCGGTCTGCCAAGGCTTTGTTTATCCAGGTGAGGGCAATTTCCTTTTTGCCGAGATTTTTATAAATCTGGGCCAAACGGAAGTATGCCCAATCCTTGGGGACGCCATCTTTTATGGAGTAGTTGGCCAAATATTGGCTAAGGCATTCAATACCGTATTGGGGCTGCAGATTGTACTGCGCTGCAATTTTCCCAATTTGATAATTGAGTTGGTTGCGCTTATGGATTTTTAAGGATTTTGAAGTGGTTTCCAACGCTTCCATTGGCTGATTGTTCTTTTCATAAAGACCTGCAAGTTTTTCATAGGTATGTGGTGAACCGCCCACTTCAATTGCTTTTTTGTAAAATAGTTCCGCATCTTTCGGTCTGTCGGAATACTCGGCGATGTAGCCTTTCGCGAGGTATTCATCCACTTTTGAAATGGCTCCCAATTCATCGGCATAGGCAATTGCTTTTTTTTCACTTCCACCCATAATGCCCGGCAACTGAATGTAAAACTCCACTAAGGCCCACCGCGCCTCAATATGGTTTGGGTCCAGGGTTGCTGCTCGTTCCAAATGGTGTTTTATATCGCTAATGTATGTAACCGCCCGAAGACGGCTTACGGATAGCGCTTTCATCCCCAGAGCACCGCCATATTTAAAATGGTAATTGGCACTGGTTCCTTCTTCTTTGACTAAGCTTTCATAATAAGAAACAGCTGTATCCCAATTCTTTCCATAAGCTGCTATATCACCTAAATATTCTCGGGTTTTTTTATCAGTGGGATTTTGTTTTAAATACTTTTCAAAAATAGGTTTTGCCTTGTTGAAGTTTTCTTGCTCAAAGTATTTTTCTGCCTTTTGGTAATTGTTTTGGGCAACTGTTCCGAGTGGAAATAATAGCGTAGGCACTAGCATACAAAAGAATAAGGTATGTGCGTAATGTTTAAAAAACTTTAAATTGTTACTGCACACGGCCTACTTATCTTTTGGTGGATATTTCGCTAAAATTCTCTGTAAGACCGAAACGTAATATGTTTCTTTTTGTTGTGGCGTTGCACGTTCTTTCATCTCCCCTTCTGCCACGGCCTGCCAAACCAAATCGTCTTTTTCAACATCAATAAAATCCATTGTCAATTGTTGGTTTATTACTCTTCCGCCAATTGGAATGCCACCGCTTACGCCCACGCCCACGTTGCCCCCACCTCCACCAACCCCAATACCAATAGTATTGCGTGAGCGGGAAACGCTCTCGCGCGCATAAAAGTTGATGTACAATTGGGGAGTGTCACTTTTTACGAAACCTCGCTGCTGCAGCAAACTATCTGTAATCTGCATGATACGGCTATCGTCTAATTGGTTTAACCCTGAATCTATCGTAGGAAAATAGTTATAGGTAGAATATTTTGAAAAATCCGCTTGCTTGTCATAATCCACGGCCACCGTGGCGCCACAGGAAATAAAAAATATGGAGAATACTAAAATTGAGAGGAACTTCATTGCATTATCTTTTCCTTAAAAATACGCAAAAAAGCTGCCTTTAGTTTTGGGTTTGCTATTCTTTAACTATTTTCTTTGTCACAGTACCTTTATTGGTAACCACTTCCACAAAATAGATGCCTGCTGAGAGGGTTTCGAGGTTGATTTGCTTTTTTGAGGTTTCAAGAATTTGTTTCCCTAATATGGAATATGCAGTTGCTTTTTCGAAGAAAATATTATTTGAGGTTTCAATATTTAGAATTGAAGTTACAGGATTTGGGAAAACTGATAGATTTTCTGAAAAATCTGCCTCGGTTATTGTTAGTTGACATTGGGCTTCTACTTCGGGAACGGAATTGCACCCAGGTGCATTATTAATTATTGACAGTGACAACGGATCTATGCCAATACGCCTACATATTGTGTCTATTGCACATTGAGAAAGATTTTGATTAAGCTGAATAACAAAATATGTTGGCTGCATATTCTCTATAGCGTCAATTGACGTTAGGGATTGATTCCAAGAAATATTTAATTCCGTACCAACATTGTTCAAATTATTCAAACCATTTAAACTATTAAGAGCATTTAAATTTCTTATATATGCAATGTATCTTATAGAATTTAAATTATTTAAGCCTTCAAAATCTGTTAAATTATTAAGATACTGAAACTCTAACATTTCAACTGAATATAGCGAAGAAAGACCTGAAAGGCTTGACAATCCTTCATTATACATTATTCTCAAATTCTTGATATAAGAAATATTATTCAAGCCTTGAAGATTTTGCAGCTGAGGGTTTGCTGTTATTTCTAGCGTATTGTCAATACTTGTAATATTCTGAAGACCTTGCAAATTAGTAATTGAACTACCTTGTATTCTTACAAACTCTGATAATTCAGTACAATCAGGATAATCAATTAGGAAAGCATCTATTGCTCCCTGAGTATTAAATAAGATTGGACCAGTGGGACACTGCCCAAACCCAAGTAAAGAAAGTAAAAACAAAGCGAGTAGTAATCCTTTTTTCAAACCGATTATTTTCAGCAAGAAAAAAAAAAAAACGATCTGTGAAAATTTATTTAAGAAATTTTTAAGAAAAGTTTTATTGTCTCCCCGAGTGCAATCGAGGGGTTAGTCGTTAGCAGAACAAACAATTAAACAGGAGGTCTCGACTGCACTCGACCAGACATAAAGTTTTAATTCAGCATTTTCCACAATTTATCCTTCAGCTCGGTCAAACCTTGTTGCGCCACGGAAGAAATAAATAGATATGGAATTCCCTTAAACTGTTTGTCGAGAATCTTTTTCATCTCGGCTTTCAATTCATCATCTAGCATATCGCTTTTGCTGATGGCTACTAAACGTTCTTTATCTAAAAGTTGTGGATTGTAACGGCGCAGCTCATCTACCAAAATATCGTATTGTTCCTTAATATCCGGTGCATCTGCGGGAATCAAAAACAGCAAGGTAGAGTTACGCTCAATATGGCGAAGAAAACGATGCCCGATCCCTTTACCTTCAGCAGCACCTTCAATAATTCCAGGGATATCGGCAACCACAAAAGTTTTGAAATCGCGGTATTCCACGATTCCCAAATTGGGTTTTAGGGTGGTGAATTCGTAATTAGCAATCTTAGGTTTTGCTGCGGTAATAACGGAAAGCAGGGTAGATTTACCGGCATTCGGGAAACCAACGAGACCCACATCTGCCAGGATTTTAAGTTCAAGAATAATATCTACTTCTTCTCCTTCCTCGCCAGGCTGTGAGTAGCGTGGAGTTTGGTTGGTTGCACTTTTAAAATGGGCATTCCCCAAACCACCTCTGCCGCCTTTGGCAACTACTTTTTCTTCCCCGTCTTCGGTGAGCTCAAAGAGTATTTCCTCGGTTTCCTTTTCGCGAACTACTGTACCCAAGGGTACTTCAATATAAACATCGGCACCATCGGCACCTGTGCTTGTTTGCTTGCTGCCGTGTTCGCCGTGTTCGGCTTTAAAATGTCTTTTGAATTTTAAATGGTACAATGTCCAAAGGTTTTTGTTGGCCTTTACAATTACGTGTCCGCCGCGGCCACCATCACCCCCATCGGGACCACCTTTGGGAATATACTTTTCCCGACGCATGTGCTTACTGCCCTGTCCTCCCTTTCCGGAAGTAACATGGACCTTTACGTAATCTACAAAATTGCCTTCAGTCATTGTTTTGTGGAATTGTGTGTTTGTTGAATTGTGTAATTGTTTATTTTTTTAATTGTGCATTTCTTAACGCATTGATTTTATTCGATATCATTAAAAGATGTGCACGAAGTTTTTCATAAGCCTCATCATCAATAAAATTCAACCTTTTGGAAATTATTACTTGATTTAACAATTCCATTGTCGAACTAAATGCCATTGTTGAAAAATGTGATTTATCTTTTTGTGTTATTCGGGAAGTACCTTCAGCTAAATTAGAAGCTATTGAAACCGAACATCTTCGCATTTGATTGGTTAATCCAAAACGCTCCTCTACAGGAAAACTTTCACTTATTTTATATACAACCTCAACTAAATCAATTGAGTCTTGCCAAACTTCCAATTTTTCAAAAGAATGCTTATACATAAATACCTTTACACAGTTAAACCATTAAACAGTTAAACGATAAAACAGTTAAACGATAAAACAGTTAAACGATTAAACAATAAACTACAAACCGTCTATAACCTTACTTAAGCGTTCCGTAATTTCCTCAATACTACCCACTCCATCAACGCCATAATATTTGCTTTGCTTTTCGTAATAGTCTTTTAAAATAGCGGTTTCATTATAATAAACCTTAATACGGTTTCTTATAATACTCTCATCAGCGTCATCTGCCCTTCCGCTGGTTTTACCGCGTTCCAATAAGCGCTTTACCAAAACCTCATCATCCACTTCCAACGCAACCATAGCGTCTATCTGCGTATCCTTATCATCCATCAAGTGTGCCAATGCTTCGGCTTGGGCTTCCGTTCTGGGGAAACCGTCAAAAATAAAACCATTGGCATCAGGATTTTTATCTACTTCGTTGCTGAGCATATCAATAGTGATCTCGTCTGGCACTAATTTCCCTTTTGCCATAAATGACTTGGCGAGGTTGCCCAGTTCGGTTTCATTTTTTATGTTGTATCTAAATACATCACCAGTAGAAATGTGCACCAAATTGTACTTTTCTTTTAAAAAATTGGCTTGCGTTCCTTTTCCTGCGCCAGGAGGGCCGAACAAAATAATATTAGTCATGGGTTTGCTTTAATGAATAAAAAACGAAGGTGCAAATTTACGAAATTATAATTGGGGATTGGATTTCGTGATTGGTTAATTTGGGAATAAGGTGCTTAAAACTTGAAATGTATTATTTTCAAATAACCACGCCCACCGCTTTATAAAGAAAATTTACCAAGGCATTCCAAAGCTTTTCTAAAGTTACCATCAAAATTCCTTTCAAGGTATTTACGAAGTTGAGGGCCATAGCTTCCAAGCCATTCAGGAAAAACTCCCGAAGGTCTTCGTCAATATCACCATTGGCTATTCCTTTTTGGATAATCACGGTTTGTTTGGCGATGGCCTCTACTTGCCGTTCACTAAAACCGCGTACTGTGGAAATATCCTTCTCCAAAATATCGGAAGCAATATCCTTTATGCTTGTAATGATTGTTGATACATCCTGTGCCATAAGCTTATCTTTTTAAGAAACTTTCATAGGTTATTGCCTGATCCAAAAAAATTTCAACCTGGCCTTTAAATGCTTGTAACGCCAAAGGTTTTATACCATTTTCCCGATCGGTCTGCTTCATTTTTTTGAAGGTTTCGGCAATCTTTTCAAAAGCGAAGGCACTGGGATATTCTCCAGAAATGGCGCTACTTCCTTTGGCTTGCAGCAGTTCGTTTATTTTGTCCAGCGCCACATTTTCGGGAACGGGCCGGGCTTTGGCCTGTAATTTTAGCGATTCAAAAGCACCAATTAAAACGTTGTACACAGCTTCACGCTGAGCAAAACTTTCGCTGTCCGTCCCTCCATCTACTTCGGCAAAAAAACGCATTGCCAGATTACTGCTTTCCGTTACCTTTTCAACTATGGCCTGATCGTATGCTGGGGCCAAGGTAGCTTGGCAGCCTCCAAGTAAGAGAAGTGCCCCTAACAGCTTTAGAGCAAAGAGTTTTTTATTTAAGTAAGGCAATAATATCATATTGTCAATGAGTAAGTTGACACTAAAATAAAGAATAAAAAGCAGATTTATACCATCTTAAGACTAAACCATTTGTTGCTGAACAAAAGAAGATACAATAAATTCCGCTGGTCTTGAGACTGCGACACCTAGGGTTACAATCAGCCGACCCTCCAAAACATCTTGGGAAGTCATGGTAGTTCCCAACCCACACTTAACAAAATATGCGTCCCTTGGGGTAGACCCCGCCAATGCTCCTTGCCTCCAAAGATTGTTCAAGAAATTTTCAATCATCCATTGTATCCGAACCCAGGTATTGGCATCATTGGGTTCAAAAACAAAATTCAAACAGGCTTTTTTACATGATTGCTCTATAAAAATCATTGTTCTTCTTACGTTTATATAGCGCCAATCATTATTATTGCCATCCAGTGTTCTAGCCCCCCATACCAATGCTCCCCTTCCAGGAAAGTTTCTAATCGCATTTATTGATTTCCCGCTCACGGCATCAACATTTAAATTTTCCTGTTCAGCTTGGTTAATTTTTATTGGCAAAGAAGCTACTCCAGCTATCGAAACATTTGCGGGAGCTTTCCAAACACCTCTACTGTTATCTAACATAGTTATAACTCCCGCCATTCCGCCACTTGCAGGCAATATGTTGACAAGCTGTAAAACAGCCGAAATAATATTTTTATAGGTTACACTTATAGCAAGTAACGTACGATGATTTAGATTAACTGATTGTGAATTTTCAGAATTATAAATAGATTTTAGAAGTTCTAAAGAACTTTCTTCAGGCGGCTGTATTGAGTTAAAAAAGGTAGCCAAAGCCCTAACATCCCCGCCAAATAGATTGGTATAGTTCAAATCCTGATTACCCATAATGGTGGTTCCTAAAAAAGGGTAATATGCAGCTCCATAATTTAGGCCGGTAGTTCCTGTATTATTTCTAAATATTTCTATATCTAAATTATTCCCACTCGGATTTTCTCTATTTCCGCCTATAACATCAAAAATGCTTATCGCCGTCTGCATTTCATTATTTTGCAAAAGCATATTTTGCATCAAGGTTCCATTTTCAGCAACGGATAGCAAAGTGGCTTCCGGACATATATACATAGTGGGTTCTTCCTCTGTTTTCAATGCCGACAAGCCCTTTAATAAATCGGCAAGCTGAACATTCGGGTTTACCAAAGGATCTCCAATATCTAAAGCTGCTCCTGAAGCTTTTCCATACCCTCCAACTGATACAATATAAGCCTTGCCTCCGCCATTTTGATAAAACAATTTTATGCTGTTGTACAGATAATAGATAGTGGAAGCATCGGGAAGTATGGAGTAATATTCGCTTCCTATTAGAATAAAATCTCCCTCTTTAGGTTTGGAATTTTGACGTACCAAATAATACTGCGGACTATACTGCTGAACAGGCTCAGAGCCATCAGGAAAACAAAAAAAACGTTCAAATTCTATAAAGGAAGTTATTTTCGTAGGTTCAAAAGAACAATCATTACCATTGCGCTCCGCCCGGGACGTATATCCAATAAACGCAGGAATGGCTGTTTCAACCTGAGCTACAGAATTTGGGAAGGCTGCAACTTCTTCAATATAAATTCCTGGTGCCTTGAATGTCTTCTTGCTCATTTTAAGATGGTATTTGTAGCAGCTCTGTTTAAATAGCTGTTACTAAGATAGTAAAATGGCCGATAGTAGCTATCAATAGCTATTCTTATTATTCCTCAGCCATTCCTTTTTGCTTAGCGAGTAGAAATTATGAAGCGTTCCGTCATAGTAAAATTCATTCCGTTTTAATAAACCTATTTTTTTCAAAATAACATTTGATGCAATATGGTCCACATCTGCCATACCACAGATTTCTTCGTAATTCAGTTTTGCAAACCCATGATTTAAGGAAGCTATAGCGGTTTCAGTTGCATAGCCTTTTCCCCAGTATTTTTTTATGAAGCGATATCCCAAATCGTAAAAGTTTGATCTGCCGCCAAAAGTATCGGTAATATATTTAAACCCGCTCCAACCCACAAAATCGCCACTTTCTTTTTCAACAACAGCCCATCTGCCAATGCCGTTTTGAACGTATTGCTCTTTTATGGAATCAATCATCTTTTTAGCTTCCCCCATAGTGGAAATAGGTTTGTTTCCCAAAAAAGCATGCACCTCAGCATCAGAATCCATGGCGAACATACCTTGTACATCCTCATCCATCAAATCGCGCATAATTAATCGGTCCGTTTCTATATGTATTTTCATTTCAGTATTTATTAAAAGAAAAAGCTTGCAGATTTATATTTTAAACCTGCAAGCTAATATAACAATTTACACATCAAGAGTCAGCCACTAAAGAAAACCGATAACTAGATTTTCTTACCAACAATTTCTTGCCCTCCTTGAAACAAGGTCAAGCTTTCAACAACTCCAGTGCTATTCTTATTAAAAGTAATCTGTGCCGCAACAACTTTCACATAAAACTCTGTCTCCGATTTTGGAAATATTTCAAAATCAGGCTGCCCCGTGGCTTGTGCTTTCAGTTGGTTCCCTTCTTTAGTAACGGTAAGAACAAAACCCGGTTTCAGCTCATAGTTACCCACATAAGTTTCCAAAACAGTATCGGGCACAATTGCATCTTTTGCTAAACCTTCGGTTTCCACGCCAAGCTTTTTCAGCATATCAATCCCGTTTTGGTTGCCGGGATTCAATTCTATCGATTTTTTATAGTTTGCAATCGCCAATTCATTTTTGCCCTGTTCCATTAAGGCTTCAGCATAGCTGTCATACACATTTGAAGATTTGGGATAGGCTTCAATATTCAATTTAAAAACTGCTTCTGCTTCCTGTTTCTTTCCCGCCTGCAGCAAATTATAACCCATGCTGTTCATTTCACTTTCACTATTGGAAAACTCCTTTGAACCCTTATTTTTTTCATAAAAAGCAAGTCCCGATTTTAAATCTTTATCCACAATTTCTTTGTAAACTAAATCGGGCAAAGATTGCTTCGGAAGATCGTAGCTGGTGCCGTGCAGAATTCCATAGATAGCAACTGTTATATCGTCAAGGGGGGAACCGCCTGTATTGTTTAATAAAATTACCGTAGCACGGTCTTCGGGGACGCGAATAAAAAAGGTGTTGAATCCATTGATTCCGCCACTATGGCCTACCACTGCAAGGCTATCCGTTGTATTCCCAATGGGCATATTGCCAACATTCCAGCCATAGCCGTAATACATCCCAAAGGCGGGAATGTACTTTTCAAACATCATATCCATGTATTTCTTGGGTAATAATTTTTCGGTGTACAACGCCTGATCCCAGATAAATAAATCTTCAACTGTAGAATACAGCGAGCCCGCGGCATAGGGTGTGGACATGTCGATATAGGGTGAATTCTCTGCCTTGCCAGCTTTCATTTCATAACCCGTAGCACGCTTTTTAAGAATCGTTTTGTGATGGTCGTATCCACTGTTCTTCATATTTAAAGGAATGAAAATTCGCTCTTGCAAAACTTCTTCGTAGGTCTTTCCCGTAATCTTTTCAATTATGGCCCCAAGCGTGATATAACCTGAATTGCTATAAGAAAACCGTTCGCCCGGCGTAAAGTCCAAGATAGAATCTGCATATATCCTTACCATTTCCGTTGGGGTGTATGGATTGCGGCTCAGTTCTTTAAAGAAATTTGGGAACGATGTATAATTTGGTGTTCCCGAAGTGTGATTCAGCAATTGGTGAATAGTGATTTTATCGCCATTAACCTTGGAGTAATCCGGCAAATATTTGGAAACAGTTGCCTGCAAATCCAACTTTCCTTCGGCTACCAACTGCATAATGAGCATAGCGGTAAACTGTTTTGTTATACTTCCCAAACGGTGCTTGGTATCGGGCGCGTTGGGAATATCCCATTCCCTATTCGCCAGGCCAAAGCCTTTTTTATAAATAACTTTCCCGTGATCTGCCACCAATACCGAACCGTTAAATTGCCCGTATTTGGTGTATTTATTTAAGAGTTCATCCAGTTGTTTTGTTTTTGTTTGTGCAAAGCTAACCGTAAGTGTTGCCGCAAAGGCAATGACCGCTAAAAATGCAATTCTGCGTAAAGAATTTTTGTTTGATTTCATGTTTTGATTGATTTTGATTGATTTTGATTGATTTTGATTGATGATATTTTTTGATATTTATATGACGAATTTTAAACTGAGGTGTTACATCAGAATAGAATGTATGCCTTTCTAAAGCGCGTAAAATAACTTGCAAATAACGTTTTACGTGTAATAAAAAAAGTGTGCTTTTGTCAAAGACACACTTTTTCAACTTTAAGTAATTAGCCCATTAAACTTAATTATCCTTATCCAAATTTCGGGTCATATTGAAACCTATAAAAAGCCCAATGCCTGACATTAAGAAAATAGTACCTGGGTAGGCCACTTCTTCTTCAACGCCCATATTGTAATGTAGCAGGGAAGCGATAAAAATACCCACTCCAATTCCCATTAATAATAGAGCCAGGTTTAATATGAGTATTTTCCAGATTGGCGCGGTTCGCACTTTTCCCTTTACAAAAATACTGGCATCAGCTCCTTTTTCTATAAGCGCCATGCGCTCGCGGTTGCGGGTGGAATAATGAAGGTAAAAGATTCCGAAGAAAGCTGCGATTAACAGCGGCATAATAATAAATTCTGCTCCCATGAGTGTTCGTTTTTAAAATGATTGATTTTAATGCGTTCATAGGTTATGACGACAGGTTTTGATTTTAGGTTACACTCTTTCCCATTATTTTTTTTCGCAATCGACTGTAACCTAAATTTAGTTTCCGTCGTCTTATCATCAAATGACCACTCACCAAGAAAGCGCTATCATCAATCAAATAATTGGGGGAGATACCCAAGCCTTTGCGCTATTGGTGGATTGTTATAAGAATTTGGTATTTACCTTGGCTCTTAGAATGCTGAAAAACCGCGAAGAGGCCGAAGAGGTTTCCCAAGATACTTTTATAAAAATATACAAAGCCTTGCCGAAATTTAAAGGCGATTCAAAATTATCAACTTGGGTTTATAAAGTGCCGTATAATACGAGTTTGGATAGAATAAAAAAGAACAGCAGGCACCAAAATGAAGTTGCCATAGATTCCTTTACGGAAAACCAAATTAAAACTTTGGACAATGCACTAGAAGCAATGGAAACTGTAGAACAACAAGAAACCATTCAAGACTGTTTGCAAGAATTGTCCAGTAAGGATAGTTTTTTACTTACTTTGTTTTACTTTGAGGAACTTTCTTTGGAAGAAATTTCACAGATTGTAAATATGGAAACGAACACCGTGAAAGTAAACATACACCGAGCCAGGAAAAGATTGGCCGTCCATTTAAAACAAAAACTGAACCCGGAAACAATACAGCGTTATGAAAGAGCAAGAAGCTAAAGAGTTAGAAAAATTGATAGCCAAAGCAATGCAAAAAGCTCCTTTGGAATCTCCGTCATTCCAGTTTACCGATAACATTATGGAGGCAATAAAGGCTGAGGAAAAAAGCATCACCTTTCGTTACCGCCCATTATTGCCCAAATATATATGGTTTGTCATTGCCGCAATTGTTATTGGCATTACAACCTATTTATGGTTAATGCTTCAACCCGCACCTTTGGATTTTCAAAATCTTTTATTCAGTTTTATGGAAAAAAGCACATTTTCAAAAGAGGTTGCAGCCTTTAGCCCTTCAAAAATTACAGCCTATGGGGTGCTATTATTTGCCATTATGCTATGTGTGCAGATTCCGGTACTTAAAAGCTATCTTTCTAAGGAACGATTTTAATATCGGGAGCTATTTGATCAAACCTTTTTCAAAAAAATTACTGATTTTTTGTTACAAACTCCCCAGGAATTAAACTAATAAAAAATCCATTTCTAAAACTGTTGAAAGAAGTTTCAATATGAAAAAAATATACCTGCTCCCCATTTTATTGTTTTTTATTGGTTGCGGCCAAGGTTCAGAAAAGGCTGTCGTGGATAAAAATTTTGAGGCGTTGAATGCCTTTGTTGTGGATTTGGATTACTTCACCTTGCGGGAAGAATTCAAAAACAATAAAGAGCAACTCAACACAAGGGATGCTCTCTATTTTGAAGCAATCCTCGCCAATGCCTTCAACAATCCGGAGAAATCCAATGAGGCGATAGACGCTTTTTTTAAAACCCCAAAAGCGGAAATAACCGATAGCTTGGCGGAAAAGATGCTGGCCACAAAATTGACAAACCATATTTATCGCGCAGAGTATAAAGCTGCGGTAGAAATCAATGAAAAGCTCCAGCAACAATACGCCCACTTGTTGGATTCAACCAAACTGAAAGATTTACAAAACACCCATAAAATCTGGAAAGCACTTGAAAATACAAAACCTCAAAAAGTAAAAATAGCTGCCGATGTTGCCCTGCCCATTGTAAAAGATAAAGTTGGTCTTTCCACTCTTGCCACTAACATTGGGGGTTCAACAACCAATTTTGTGTTCGATACAGGCGCCAATTTCTCGGTAATCCAGCGTTCTGTGGCAGAAAATTTGGGTCTTAAAATAATTCCCGCCCAATTTGATGTGGATGCCGCCACAGGATTAAAAGTGAAAAGCGACCTAGCCGTTGCAGAAAAGTTGCAAGTGGGAGAAATTACCGCCACCAATGTCATCTTTCTGGTATTTGATGATAAGGATTTATCCTTTCCCACAATAGATTATGAAATAAAGGGAATTATAGGCTTTCCGGTAATCCGTGCGCTTCAGGAAATCCAACTAACCAAGGATACGCTCTACGTTCCGCAGCGCCCCAACAAATATTCCTTAAAAAATCTGGCTTATGATGAATATATGCCGATAATACAAGTAAGACACAAGAATGACAAGCTGCGTTTCAACTTTGATACAGGCGCGCAAACCACATCGCTTTATTCAAAATTCTATAAAAAATATCACACAGAAATTGATAAAAATTATACCAAAACAAGCCTCAGCACCGGTGGTGCCGGCGGGCAAGTGGCTTTGGAAGGCTATGTGCTAAAAAATGTGCCACTCGCTGTCGGCAAAGCAGCTGCAACCATAGAAACCATTCGGCTTTTTCCTGAAAAAATAGGAGTTACCGACAGTCTGCACGGTAATTTGGGCCAAGATTTTATTGGCCAGTTCAATACTATGATTATTAGTTTTAAGAGTGCGAGTATTTTATTCAGGTAACAGCATTGATTATTTTGGGAGCCGGATAGGGAATAAAGTTGTTGATGAGTTAAAAATTGGGTCTTTTAATTGAAAAGATTCCCCTTCCTAATTATCCGCACACTTTCAAAATATTATGATTTGCCCGTAGGCTTGATCAGAATTTCATTTACATTCACCTCATCGGCTTCAGATATGGCATACACAACGGCTCGCGCAATGGCATTGGCATCCAATTTTGGCTCATCACCGCCGTAATCCTTGTCTTCCAACAGTTCCTTATCGGTAATATCCTGGCGCAAATCAGTATCAACAGTGCCAGGCTCAATAGATGTTACCTTAATGTTGAATTCAGGCGAAAGCTCCATTCGCATGGCTCTGGAAAGTGCTATTATCGCTGCCTTTGAAGCGCCGTAAACGGCCCCGCCTTTATACAATTCCTTCCCATCTACGGAGGCTATATTTACAATATGTCCTTTTTTATTTCCCTTCATACTTGGAAGCGCTCCATGTATTGTACGTAAAATTCCTTTTACGTTTACCTCTATTGTTTGCAGCCATTCCTCTAAATGAAGATTTTTAAGATAGGTTAACGGCATTACCCCTGCTACATTGACCAGGATATCTATGGTATTATATTCGTTTAGAATCTTGTCAAAACCCTGTGCTACGCTTTCGCTGCTAGACACATCCATTGCAACAACTAAGGACGGATTTTTTAATTCCTTTTGAAGAGATTCCAAAATATCAACACTGCGGGCGGCCAATGCCACTTTGCATCCATTATTGTCCAGATGTTTGGCTATGGCGCTTCCTATTCCCCCACTTGCGCCTGTTACTACTGCTATTTTGTTTTTCATTTCCATATTTCTGTTTTCTCTTAAGGAACAAAAATTTCAGCTTAATAGGTGTTAAGAAATTTAGAAAGTTTACTTCTCAGAAGAAAAGATTTGTTTGTTGTTGGTTTATGGTTTGTCTATATGTATGTAGCTGTTTAGGCATTTGTAGCGCTTACGCCAGCTTTTATAAAAATTTCCTGTACCTCTTTCTCTATGGGAAAAGGTTTTAGTGGCGGCACATTTGCTCCGCCGGGATTTCCCACGGGAACTTTTCCAACAAAAGATTTCACACCCCCAAAAACCAAGCGCGGTATTTGCCCAAAGATTTCCTTTGGGCTTTTTATTTTAAACCCAAATTGCAACATTTTCCAATGTACAAAAGTGTGGGCCAAAGGATATCGCTGTCCAATTATATGGGCTCTTTCCAAATGGTGCCACGCGGCCGTAAGATTTCCAAAGGCATATTCCTTACGGTACTTTTCCAGTTCCATCACGAAATAGGGCTTTAGCGCCTTTGGCAGGGAAGTGTAAAATTTCATTTTTTAATTTTTTAGCGGACTCTCGCGATTTAAAAAGTTAAGCGTTAATTTTCTAGAAGCTTAGGCTTATCCACAAAGGGTGTTATCACAAACTCCGGATATATTTCCGGGGGAAAATAAAGTACCCCGCCTCTGGAAACCATTGATATGGTTTTAATCGCCTTAATATCATTGGTTGGATCCTTCGGCCTCTATGATACCAAATATAAATCAAAGTAAAACAATACACTTACGGAAAACCGTAAAGGGGGCTTATTTAATGGGAAGAATATAAAATATAGGTTTAAATTTTTAAAAGGCAAATAGTAGTAAGCAATAGGCTTTAGGCTATAACTTGTGGATTATAAACAAACTATTTTACAAACACTTTAAAACCAAGATCCTACCGTAGGTTTATACCCGTTTTCTCCCACCCTTGTTCGTACTTTGTTCGGACGTTGTTCGAAGAATACCCCTTTTTCCGAACAAACACCGAACAAGACTCGAACAACGTCCGAACAAACTACTCAAATACTCACTTTTCCTCCCAAAAAAATCGCTCCTAATGCCTACTTTAGGTCGTGCTAATGTATACATTTTGGCTACATAATGCATATGTTAAGGTGACCTAATGGGTAGTTTAGAGGGGTTTAATGCTACTCGAGTGTATGATTTAAGCTACGTTTAAACTACTCAATGGCTATGTTTAGACTAGTATTGGTTATGTAAATTGAAGGCTTTAGGCTGTAGGCAATTATTTTTCTATTTCGAGCTGTAAAGACTAGTTCAAATAAGCCGCTTATCCCGAAGCATGGTGAGGCTTAAACGGGTTACAACCTTATAGAATAAAGGGAACGGTTACTGATATTACCCGCCGTGTTTGTTGATTTGGTTTCTTAGTATAGGATTGTTTTATTCTTTCACTATTTTTTTTGTTTCTTTTATAGATTTTTTTTGCTCCATGGTAAAGAAATATATTCCATTATCAAATCCAGACATATCTAGTTGGCTCACATTGTCTTTAATAATAATCATCTTGCCCATTAGGTCTGTTACCGTTATTCGGGCAACCTCATTTTCCAGATACAGAATATCTTTTACGGGGTTTGGATAAATATTCACATCAGACAGGCCAATGTCGTAAACACCCAATGCACACGCCGCTAATACAGCCGCTTCGTCCTCGCAATCACCCGCATTCATTAATATGTTTCGCGGGTGGGTAGCAGGGCTATATGATAGATAGGTGCAGAAATTGGGTAAATGGCATACCGTTAAGTTGGAATTATCCCTGATATCCAACATCTGCATTGTAACAGGGTCAATATTCTGTAACGCTGTTATATCGGTTAATAAATCGTTGCCATGTATAAATATGTATGATATAAAAGTTATTCCCTCCAATCCTGAAAGTGAGGTTAGTATATCATTTTCCGTTAGCCCAAGAGCCCCCAAAGTGCTAATATTGCTTAACACAGAAAGTGAGGATAATTGATAATTGTATGCAAAATCAATCGCTCCTGCTATAGAGGAGAGGTTCTCCAGCCCCATAAGACTTGTCAAACTTAAATTAGCGTGTAACTTTAAATCTTCCCCCAAGGAGGCTAAATTATTTAATCCCGTAAGGTCGATTAAAGAAGTGTCGTGTATGTAAAGGCTATTGGTAATCGACGTCAGGTTGTTTAGAGGGGTAAGGTCTATGACGGAGGTGCCAGAAATCTCCAAATATTCTAATGCTGTACAATTAGGATAATTAGCAGCAAAGTCATTAATCTCCTGTTGCGAAGTCATATAAACAGGTCCCGTCGGACATTGAGCCTGGGTCTGCCCCCAAACAAATATCAGAGCTAAAGCTGTAATGGAGTGTATAACAAAGTTTTTCATAAGTAAAATCCTTTTATGATTAAAGTAATATTTATGATGATTCCTTTTGTTAGTTCCGCAAATGTTAGTTATCAGTTTACTAAATGGTGTCTCGGTTAACCAGGGCTATTACATTTATCTCGTATATGTTTACGCAATCCAAAACCTCCAAACGCCCCTGCTGCCAAAGGGTTTTCATTTTGAGGAGAGAAAATTAAATTTTAGGCCTTTATTCAAAAATAATAAAAATATTAACTGTTTTAATATATTATTCTTAAAATTTTAACAATTGTTATTCGCTTTAGGCTTGTGTGATTGGGTGAATAGGTGAGTTTTTGAATTAGTTAGAGAAGGGTAGATTTGATTTATTTGGCGTCTGTTTGAAGTTAGCAGTTTTATATTTATAGTACATTTGAGCATCAATTATTTATCGTGGAGAAAAAACCAAAAACCCCCTGGCCCACAAAGGCTGCCATGGAGCAAGTTTATGAAAAGAACCTGTGGGGTGGTGAGAATGCCGATTTCTATTCTGGAGAGGGATCGCACCAGCCTGAAATAATAAACCCATACCTAAGCGCTGTAACGGCATTTCTCACTTTCTTTAAAACCCCACTAACCGTTTGCGATTTAGGCTGTGGCGATTTTAACGTGGGCAAAGCGTTGGTACAACATACTGAGAAGTATATTGCCGTAGATATCGTACCCAAGCTGATAGCCCGTAATAAAGAAAAATTTAAAGCCCCAAATTTAGAATTCCATTGTCTGGACATTGCAATGGCCGCTTTGCCATCTGCAGATTGCGCCATAGTACGGCAGGTACTTCAACATCTATGCAATGCTGAAATACAAAGTATCGCAAATAAGTTGGCTGCTTATAAATATATTATTCTAACGGAACACATCCCCGAAGGCGGTTTTATTCCCAACAAAGACATCATTTCCGGCCAGGGAAATAGACTAAAAGTACAAAGCGGCGTAAACCTATTAATGCCGCCCTTTAATGTAAAGATTAAGGAAGAAAAACAATTATCAGCAGTAATTTTGAATGAGGGAAAAGGGGTTATTGTGACGCAGCTTTTTAAGTTGTAGACCCAAGAAGAGCGATAAGGTAAAGGCTTAGCCTAAAGCATTTCTATATGACGTTTGTCATAGTTTCAAAAAGAATTCAACCTTACTTTTATAGCCTAATTAACCTTCAAAAATTACTACAATGAAAGACAACCCATCCCTTAAAACTTGGCTCAGAATTATACTGGGTTTATTCTTGATTGTTTACGCATTAAACCAATTCTTGCATTTTTTACCTACCAGTTATGGCAAAATGCCTGAGGAGGCCATGGATTTTATATATGCGGTGGTAGTATACCTTCCATTTCTATATTTTTTCGAAATTATTTTAGGATTATTATTCGTGATTAATAAATGGACACCATTTTTATTAATAGTCCTTTTCCCGTTATCAGTGGCATTCTTAATTTTTAGTATTTCAAACCAGGATCTCTTGGATGCGATTCCTGCTGTGGTTGTTGCCCTTTTAAATTTCACTTTGATTTTATTTGAAAAAGAAAAATACAAGCCTCTTTTCAGTAAATAATAATCAATTTTTCATTCAGCAGTAAAGAGAAGTTATGACCGATATACAAATTGCACAAAGCGTTACCCCAAAGCCTATAAAAAAAATAGCAGCACGCATGTCAATTCCCGAGGATTCGTTGGAGTATTACGGGAATGATAAGGCGAAAATTCCTTTGAGCCTTATTGATGAAACAGCGCTAAAGAAGAGCAATCTTATATTGGTGACTGCTATTACGCCTACTCCCGCCGGCGAAGGAAAAACTACTACTTGCATAGGCTTGGGCGATGCGCTCAATTATTTAAAAAAGAAAGCTGTGGTAGTAATCAGGGAACCCAGCTTGGGCCCCGTATTTGGAATAAAAGGTGGTGCCGCCGGCGGAGGTTGGAGCCAAGTTATTCCGATGGTGGATATAAACTTGCATTTTACGGGAGATTTTCACGCTATTGAAAAAGCCAACAATCTACTTTCTGCCCTTATAGAAAACAATATTCAAAGTAAAACCAGAAATCTGGGCATTGATCCTAGAACGGTCACTTGGAAACGATGTATGGATATGAATGACCGCGGGTTGAGGAACATTATAGCCGCACTGGGCGGAAAAGCGGGCGGCATTACGCGAGAAACCGGTTTTAATATTACCGCAGCATCTGAAATAATGGCAATTTTATGTATGGCGTCAAATTTAGAAGATCTAAAGGAAAGATGCGGCGCTATTTACATAGGCGATACGTGGGAAGGAAAGGCTGTTTATGCAAAAGACTTACATGCTAATAACGCCATGGCCGTTCTTTTAAAGGATGCCATCAAACCGAATCTGGTGCAAACCCTGGAAGGAAACCCCGCTATTATCCACGGGGGACCTTTTGCCAATATTGCACAAGGAACCAACTCTATTATTGCAACAAAAATGGGGATGTCGCTAAGTGATTATACCATCACAGAAGCAGGTTTTGGAGCCGATTTAGGTGCAGAAAAGTTTATGAACATCAAGTGTCGCACTGCAGGAATCTCTCCTAAAACCATTGTCTTGGTCACTACCCTGAGAGCGTTAAAATACCATGGCGGCAAACCCTTAAAGGAAATTACGCAAGAGGATGTAGAAGCGGTTAAAAAAGGACTTCCCAATTTAGAAAGACATATTTCCAGTTTACAAAGCTTTGGAATTCCTATTGTTGTTTCTTTAAATGCCTTTAAAACCGATACGGAAGCCGAGATGAAAGTGATTACCGACCATTGTAAAAAAGTGGGCATTCCCGTCGCGCTGAGCTATGGGTGGGAAAAAGGCGGTAAAGGATGTATTGATTTGGCTGAAAAAGTGATTAAAGCTGCAAATTCCTGTACCGATACTTTTCAAGCTACCTACAGTCTTGCTGATAGTATAACAACCAAAATTGAAAAAATTTGCAAAACCATTTATGGAGCAGCAAATGTTGAATTAAGCACTAAAGCGAATTTGCAATTACGTAAATATGAATCCATGGGCTATGGAAAACTACCTATCTGTATGGCCAAAACAGAAAAAAGTTTCAGTGATGATGAAAAGCGATTGGGCCGTCCGGAACATTTTGATATTCATATTAGAGAGTTTGAAATAGCAACGGGTGCCGGGTTTATTATTCCCATTGCCGGAAACATTTTGCGTATGCCCGGATTACCCGCAACCCCCGCCGCCGAAAATATCACTATTGATGGCAGCGGGCTTATTGAAGGTCTATTTTAAATAAAGACTATATAAAATTAGCCCTGTAGTCTTTAGATTTTAGTAAAATAGCTTTTTTCCTTAAACCCGTAGCACTCCCCGAAACCCTCGGGCCGCATAATAAGATTGTGCTCCATTGTGGTACACAAAAACTGTATCATAACGAAAATCGCCAAAAATGGCACCGCCTAATTTTCTAATTTCTGCTGGAGTTTTTAGCCAACTGGAGGTTTTGGCGTCAAAGTTTCCCAGTTTTTGTAGGTTGCGGTATTCGGCTTCGGTTAAGAGTTCGATGCCCATTTCTTCTGCCATATCCACAGCGGTATTGTCGGGTCGGTGTTCTTTTCTGGATTCCCATCCTGCACGGTCATAACAAACACTTCTTCTCCCTTTAGGACTTTCATCGCAACAATCGTAAAAAAGGTATTCACCCGTTTTTTCGTCCTGTCCCACAACGTCAGGCTCGCCACCCGTTTCTTCCATGGCGTCCAGCGACCAAAGCTTCTCTGGCTTGGCTTTCAATTTCGTTTCAACAGCTTCCCAAGCAATGCCTTTATGCCGTTGGGTATTTTTCTCAAAACGGGTTTTTAATACTTTTAATAACACCTCAGTTTGTTCAGAAGATAAAACCGAATTTGCTTTTGACATAACTTATAATTTTAAGAATAAAGATATGAAAAAGTGAGTAGTGAGTATATTTAAAAATCCAATGATCTTATGATTGTACGTAACTTATTTAACAATAGGGCGTCTCTTATTATATTATTTAAATAATAAAATTATGAAACTAAAAAATCTACTCGTTTTTGCAATCTTTTGGGCTTGCAATAAGCAAAAGGAAAATAACACAGACGAATCCCTGCAACAAATTATTAAGGCAGATAAAGAGACTAGTGTTTTAGCATCGGAAATAGGTTTTAACAATGCGCTTTTATCTGTTGCCGATAGCAGTTTTGTGAAACTTGGCAATGGGCAATTGCCAATATTGGGAAAAACAGCTTTTGCAAATTCCTTTGAAAAAGATAATGACTTCAAAACCATTACTTGGAATCCTGTGAAAGGCGAAGTGGCAGAATCTGGCGAACTGGGCTATACTTGGGGCGACTGGCAGTTCAAAACACCAGACACAACATACTACGGCAATTATGTAACAATCTGGAAAAAGAAGGAAGACGGCAATTGGAAAATGGCTTTGGATGGAGGCAACAGCACCCCCACTCCAAAACTTTAAAACAGAAAGGAAAAACAACTACAGCTATGTTAATCTAGACAACAAACTTCACACGTCTCACGTTTTATGAATTCCCTATCTTTGCATTCGATTTAAGCGAAATGCGAAATGCGAAATGCCAAAATTGAAAAGCGAAAAGCCAAAAGCGAAAAGCCAAAAGCCAAAAGCGAAACCGACAACAGACAACAGACAACAGACAACAGAAATGAACTACTTCTCCACCAACTTCACCCTCGGCATTTTAGGCGGCGGGCAGTTGGGCAAAATGATGCTTTACGAAACCCGCAAGTGGGATATCCGCACCAGCGTCCTCGATCCCAGTGCTGAAGCACCCTGCCGTATTGCAGCAGACAACTTTCAGCAAGGCGATTTGATGGATTTTGAAACCGTTTATAACTTCGGAAAAAAGGTTGACGTACTTACTTTTGAGATTGAAGGTGTAAATATTGAAGCTCTTGAAAAGCTGGAAAGCGAAGGCATAAAAGTATATCCCAGCGCTTCCACGCTACGTAATATTCAGGACAAAGGTGTTCAGAAGCAGTTTTATAAAGAGCACCAAATACCTACTTCGCCCTTTACCGTTTATAAGGATAAATATGACCTTAACGAAGCTATAGTGAGAAAGGAATTGCACTTTCCCTTTGTATGGAAGAGCCGCACCGGCGGTTACGATGGCAAGGGCGTAAGCATCATACAGACTGCTGAGGATGTAATCCCTTTATCGGAAGATGCCTGTATTGCAGAGAAACTCATTCCTTTTAAAAATGAATTGGCCGTTATTGTAGCCAGAAGCCCTTCTGGGGAAGTATCTACCTATCCCGTGGTTGAGATGGAATTCCACCCCGAAGCCAACCAAGTGGAATACGTTATCTGCCCTGCCCGTATTGACGAAGCCGTTGCCCAAAAAGCAAGAGCCGTAGCCACCAAAGTCTCCGAAGCCTTTAAGCACGTAGGCCTTTTGGCGGTAGAAATGTTCCAAACCGAAGATGACGAAATATTGGTAAATGAAGTAGCTCCACGCCCCCATAACAGCGGTCATTACAGCATCGAGGCCAGTTACACTAACCAGTTTGAACAGCAAATAAGAGCCATTTTAGATTTACCGTTAGGAAATACAGACAGTAAAGTTGGCGGCATTATGGTTAACTTAGTAGGCGCCGAAGGCCACACTGGTCCGGTGGTCTATAAAAATATAGAAAGCATATTGGCCATGGAAGGCGTAACGCCCCATATTTACGGCAAAAAAGAAACTCGACCCTTTAGGAAGATGGGGCACGTAACCATAGTAAACAAAGACCTCAGCAAAGCGCGACAGATTGCGGAGGAAGTCAAAAAAACAATAGAAGTGATTACTGAATAAACTGAGACCAATGAGCAAAGTAGCAATAATAATGGGAAGCACCAGTGACCTACCAGTAATGCAGGAAGCGGTGGATATTTTAAAGGAATTTAAAATTGAGGTTGAAGTGGATATCGTTTCCGCCCACCGCACCCCAGACAAACTTTTTGATTATGGAAAGAATGCACACACCCGCGGCCTTTCAGTAATAATTGCGGGAGCTGGTGGCGCAGCTCACCTCCCAGGGATGATTGCTTCGCTCTCGCCATTGCCCGTTATTGGCGTTCCCGTAAAATCCAGCAACTCCATTGATGGCTGGGACAGCATTCTATCCATCCTTCAAATGCCAGGCGGAGTACCTGTTGCCACCGTGGCGCTGAATGGAGCCAAAAATGCTGGTATATTGGCCGCACAAATTATTGGGTCTTCAGATAAAGCCGTTTTGGATAGGATTATTGCCTATAAGGAAAGTCTTAAAACAAAAGTTGAGGAAGGTGCTCGCAAGTTAAAGCGTTAAATTACAATTCAGATGAAATCCGTTGCCACCATCGGTTTATTGATACTTTCTAATATTTTTATGACATTGGCATGGTATGGTCATTTAAAGTTCTCAGAACTTAAAGGTTTTCAAAAACTGGGATTGGTCGCAATTATATTTATAAGTTGGGGCATCGCACTTTTTGAATATTTCTTTCAAGTACCAGCCAATAGAATAGGTTTTAAGGAAAACGGCGGACCATTTTCATTAGTGCAGCTTAAGGTGATACAAGAAGTGATCACATTGGTTGTCTTTACTGTTTTTACCCTTTTGGCCTTCAAAAACGAAACCCTGAAATGGAATCATATTGTTGGTTTTATTTTTTTAGTCTTCGCCGTCTATTTTATATTCAAAAAATAAATTTTAAATGAACAATCCACTTTTACAAGATTATAATACTGCTCCTTTTTCCAAAATAAAAAACCAGCATTTTCTTCCAGCTATCAGCAAATTGATTGAGGAAACAAAAGCTGAGATTGATGCCATCACCTCCAATACTGAAGCGCCTACTTTCAAAAATACTGTGGAGGCATTGGAAAATACAGGTGAAAAGCTCGATAGAGCAACAAGCATTTTCTTCAACCTCAACAGTGCCGAAACCAATGACGAAATTCAAAAAATAGCGCAGGAAATCTCGCCAATGCTTACGGAATTCAGTAACGATATGCTTCTAAATGAGGCGTTATTCGAAAGACTAAAAGCGGTTTACAATCAAAAAGATACATTAAACCTTTCCGAAGAACAGCACATGCTGCTCGACAAAAAATACAAGGCTTTTTCCAGAAACGGCGCCAATCTTTCAGAAGAAAAGAAAAAACAACTGCGAAAGATAGATGCCGACCTATCAAAATTGAGTCTCACTTTTGGTGAAAATGTTTTGGCGGAAACCAACAGGTTCGAACTTCACATTACCGAAGAAAAAGATTTAAGCGGATTGCCCGAAGGCGTAATAGAAGCTGCCGCACAAACCGCCGAGGAAAAAGGAAAAGAAGGCTGGGTTTTCACTTTGGACTACCCAAGCTATATGCCATTTATGACCTATGCCGACAACCGATCGCTTCGCAAAAAGATGGCAATTGCCTTTGGCGCCAAAGGGTTTCACAATGACGCTTTGGATAATCAACAAAACGTTTTGCAGATTGCAACGCTTCGCCATAAACGGGCCAATTTGCTGGGCTATAAAAGCCACGCACACTTTGTTTTGGAGGAACGAATGGCCGAAACCCCCGAAAAAGTAAAGTCGTTTTTAAATGAACTGCTTGAAAAGGCAAGACCTGCTGCCCAAAAGGAGTTTGATGAATTGACCGAATTCGCGAAAGAACTTGATGGCATCCACCATTTGGAGAAATGGGATGGCGCTTACTATTCCGAAAAGTTAAAACAGAAGCTTTTCAATCTGGACGACGAAAAGCTGAAGCCCTATTTTGAACTGAAAAACGTTATAAATGGCGTTTTTACTGTTGCTGAAAAGTTATATGGACTTCATTTTGAAGAAGTGCAAAATATAGACAAATACCACACTGACGTAAAAACATACGAAGTAAAAGATGACGAAGGCGAATTGGTTGCCATCTTTTACGCAGACTTCCACCCGCGTGCCGGAAAGCGAAATGGCGCCTGGATGACTTCCTATAAACCACAGCAAATTAAGGAGGGTAAAAATGACCGTCCGCATATTTCCATCGTTTGCAATTTTACGAAGCCTACGGTAAGTAAGCCTTCGCTTTTGACTTTTAACGAAGTGACAACTTTATTCCACGAATTTGGCCATGCCCTGCACGGAATGCTTGCTAACACCCACTACCCCAGCCTTTCGGGAACCAGTGTTTATTGGGATTTTGTGGAATTGCCCAGTCAGATTTTAGAGAATTGGTGTTATGAAAAAGAAACCTTGGAACTTTTCGCCACGCATTATAAAACAGGTGAAGTAATCCCAATGGAATATGTTGAAAAAATAAAGGATTCTGCAACCTTTTTGGAAGGAATGGCAACGCTGCGCCAACTCAGTTTCGGGATGTTGGATATGGCCTGGCACGGCAGCGACCCTTCAGGTATCAAGGATGTAAAAGCTTTTGAAGTTGCAGCTTTTGATGACACCCAACTTTACCCCGACGTGAAAGAAAATTGTATGAGCACTTCCTTTTCGCATATTTTTCAAGGGGGGTATTCAGCAGGCTATTACAGTTACAAATGGGCAGAGGTGCTAGATGCAGATGCTTTCGCCTTGTTTAAACAGGAGGGTATTTTCAACAAAAAAGTGGCCGACAGGTTTAAAGGATTTGTGCTTTCGCAAGGAGGAACGATGGATCCAATGGAGCTATACATAAAATTCCGAGGGCAAAAGCCAGACCCAGAAGCACTGTTGAAACGTGCGGGGTTACTGCAATAAAAAACAAGGCTTCAGAAATTAAACATTTCTGAAGCCCTAAAATTTTTGCCTATAGCACTATTAATTCAATATAAACTTCTTGGTGAATGTGTGGCCGTTTTCCAAGGTGAAATGCGCAATGTAAAAACCTTGTGCAAATTGCTGAAGTGCAATACTTCCAGTCTCATCATTCATTTCTTCAGAAATTATTCTTTGTCCCGCTACGCTGTAAACAGACACATTCTTAACACTGGAAACAGTATTGTTTAAACGGTAATTCAAAGTTTTGTCTTTTACAAAAACACGAATTGCATTTTCAGAAAAATCATCTACCGAAAGAATTTGGGGTTTGGCAGCTTCAATCAAAAACTCTAAACCCAATTTTGCGAATTTCACGGAATGGTCAGGCTCGTTAAAAAAGGAATACACGTCTCCTGGACTGTGAATATTAGGATTGTCCTGTCCCATAGCTGCCTCAAAAGGAAAAGCGGCATCAAAACCATTATCGGCCCAGCTTGCGTGATCTGAACAACCATAACCACATTCTGTATAACCGTAGGTGAAATTGTGGTCACTGTTTGGGTTGTTACTGTTGTAATGATCCATTAATTCGGTTAAATAGGTGTTCAGTGCATTGCTGTTGTACCAATCTGTAGTAATATAAATATCGTTATTGGAACCATTGTAGCCCGTCATATCAAACTGTACATAAGCACTAACATTCACCCCTTGATTTGCATAATCCTCCGCAATTTCAGCTGAACCCACAAGACCTATTTCCTCCGCTGCATAAGCCATAACTTCAATACTTCTATTTGGCACAAAGTCTTTTTCCAATAAAACGCGTACCATTTCATTTAGTGAGGCAATTCCCGAAGCATTATCATCTGCACCCGGCGCATTGTTCTTATCTCCAAAAGTAGTTGAATCTATATGCCCGCCGATAATCACAAATTCATCTGGCGTATTTGCCCCATCAAACGTTAAAATTACGGAAGGCATCTGGGTATTTACATGGTTGTAGATGCGGGTATGCACATCGTTCCTTCCAGCGGCCAGAATCAAAGCGTCCCATTTTGCCTGTTGGTCCAGAACCGCTTGCTCCGCTTGTGCCTTAGTATGGTATCGGGTTCCATACGCTTGAAGTTCTAAAATATCATCTTCAATGTTCTGACCATTCACAAGATCCAAGCATTCGTTCACAAACGAATCTTCGGTAATGCTATAATCTATTTGTGTGCCACGATTTGCAACTTGGTTTAAGGCTTGAACAGCTTTTTCTTCGGAAGCCCTGAATATATATCCAGGTCCGTGGGTACGTACATTGTCGTGTATGGCGTGCGCCACTTCTTCAGAAAGCAACACTGCCGCCTGCTTATCGTTGCTTGCCAAAATTGCAATATCGTCTGGATAGAGGGTTTTAAAAGTAATTGCATCTGCAGCATTCATGGTGGCATAAAAAGCATTGCCATGTTGAGCAAAGCCAGTAAACGTAAATAAAAGGAACATTAAAATTCCTGTAGTAATTTTTTTCATGGGAAGTATAAATTTCTGTAAAAATAAGACATCTATGGGACTTAGGTTTGAAATATAAAAGTTTAACTATTTTCACATAACCACCTAAAAACTAAAAGGCAGGGAATTTCGTATATGTTTGTAAAACTTCCCTATTTTTGAAATAGGCTAAAAATTATTCTTTTGGAAGTACTGAATCCAGACCAATGGGTTGACAAATATGCAGATTATCTTTACAATTATACCATTGTGAGGGTAAACGATCCTATTGTTGCCCAAGATTTAATTTCGGAAACTTTTTTGGCAGGTCTTAAATCGAAAAAAAACTTTAAGGGCGAAGCCACCGAACGCACTTGGCTCATTTCAATTTTAAAGCGAAAAATAATTGATTATTACCGAAAGATAAATTCCAAAAAGGGAAAGGCAGAGGTACACATTTCATACCGTGATGAAGATTCTGAAGGCGATTGGCTGGAGGAGAATGCTGCAGACCCTTTTGACAGGACGGCTGAGGACCGAATGGAAAACAAGGAATTGGGGCTTGCCATTTTGGAATGTTTGGAAAAACTTCCTGAAAAGCAGGCAACCATTTTTAAATTGAAAACTGTTGAAAATTTTGACACCGAAACCATCTGTAAAGAATATAACATTACGCCGTCTAACCTGTGGGTAATAATCCATCGGGCACGAAAATCAATGGTTGAGTGTTTGGAAAAAAATTGGTTCAATTAAAACAATATGAAGTTTTTTATGAAATGTGATGAAGCCGTTCACGTATGTGACAAAAGCCAATATAATGAAGCTAGCTTTTTCGAAAAATTAAAATTGAAAATGCATATCCTTATCTGTGTATTGTGTCGTAGCCACGCCAAACAGAACACCAAACTTACAAAAACCATAAAATCGGCAAACATTAAAACCCTGCGCCCCGAAGAAAAACAGCGCATAAAAACAAAACTTCAAAACGAAATAAAAAACGGACACAATTCCTAAAACTGTTCAAAAAGTTTAAATACCAATAACCAAACTATTGGCAGTCCCTCTACCCAAAAAGAAGAAAAGTAACGACTCTGCTCTGGTTTTGAAATAACCAAAAACCATCCTAAGACTACGCAGAAAATTAGAAGACTAATAATGTAGGCCACCTCAAAGTCTTTTTTAAAAAACTCACAGCCCAAACTTACTAAAAGCAAGCCAAGCCCCAATAGCTTTGCATTTCTCACACCCACTTGTTGTGGAAGGGTTTTAAGGTTTTGCCCATCATAAGGTATATCGCGTATTTCAAAAGGGAGAATAAGTGCCACTACTATGAAGATACGCTGAAAAAATGTAAGCAGTACATCGCCATCTATTTTAATATCAGAAGCCGCAAAAGGCAAAATTACGGTTACACCCGCCCATATAAATGCTACTACAAAAATCTTTATTCCCGAAAAATTCCGAAGGTTTTTGCTTCGTATAAAAGGAACAGCATAAAAAAAGGTGGTTAGGCCAAAAGCGGCGGATATCAATAATACATCTATGGGCAAGCGAAAAGCAATGGCGGCAAGCGCCACAAAACATACCGCAGATAAAACCTGTATGGTTTTTAAGGAATTGGTTAAACTACGGTGGTGCAGGCCAGCAACTTTGGCGTATTTCACGAAATTATAACCCGTTAAAGTCCCCAAAAAAACAAAGCCCCACAGTTCCCATGAAATGATGAGACCATATTCCAAAACGGTAATTGCCAGCAGCGCCACAACTGCCAAAGCAACGTGAATGCTACTGTTTATATAAAAAGCAAAAACACTGTCGTGAAACTTCATACTACCAAAAGTAACCAAAGTGTTTATAACCTTGTTATTTAGTTGAAAAATTTAAGTTTTCAACCCTTTAAAAAGAAGCTATTTCACGTTTAATATTGTAATTTTGCCACCTAAATTTCAATCGCAAATTAATGAACACAGATTCTTTTGCTTTAAGGCATATCGGTCCCCGGGAAAACGATCTTCCCGAAATGCTTAAAACCGTTGGTGTAAGCACTCTTGATCAACTTATTTACGAAACCGTTCCAGACGACATTCTGCTGAAAAAAGCACTCGATCTGGACACTGCGATGAGCGAACAGGAATATTTGGAGCACATCACCGAGCTTTCCACAAAAAACAAACTTTTTAAAACGTACATAGGGCTGGGTTATCACCAATCCATCACCCCTCCTGTAATTCAACGCAATATCTTGGAAAATCCGGGATGGTACACAGCTTATACTCCCTACCAAGCCGAAATTGCCCAAGGAAGGCTGGAAGCCCTACTTAACTTCCAAACCGTGGTGAGTGATTTAACCGGAATGGAACTGGCAAACGCATCCTTATTGGACGAATCGACGGCTGCTGCAGAAGCAATGGCGCTTTTGTTCAACGTTCGTGAAAAGGAAAAGAAGAAAAACAACGCCTCAAAGTTTTTTGTTTCTGAAGAAATATTGCCGCAAACACTTTCATTGCTGGAAACACGTTCGCGACCTCTGAAAATTGAACTGGTAGTAGGAAATCACGAAGATTTTGACTTTTCCGAAGATTATTTTGGCGCAATCCTTCAGTATCCAAGTAAAACAGGCAAGGTTTACAATTATAAAGAATTCATCCAAAAAGCTAACGACGCCCAAATAAAAGTTGCCGTTGCAGCCGATATTCTCAGCCTGGTAATGCTTGAATCTCCTGGTCACTTTGGTGTAGACGTAGTTGTGGGGACCACCCAGCGTTTTGGCATTCCATTGGGATATGGAGGACCGCACGCAGCTTTCTTTGCCACAAAAGATGAATATAAAAGAAGCATTCCAGGCCGTATTATTGGCGTCACTAAAGATACCGACGGTAATCGCGCCCTTCGCATGGCTTTGCAAACCCGCGAGCAACACATAAAACGCGACAAGGCTACTTCAAACATTTGTACCGCACAGGTTCTTTTGGCGGTTATGGCTGGAATGTACGCAGTATATCACGGACCCGAAGGTTTAAAATATATTGCTAGAAAAGTACACAACGGTGCTGCTACGCTTGCAAACGCTTTGGAAAAATTGGGCTTTGAGCAAATAAACGATACTTATTTTGATACCATCGCTATCAAAACTGATGCTACAAAAATAAAGTTTTTGGCAGAAGCGAAAGAGGTAAACTTTTATTACCCAGATGATGAAACTGTTTCCATCTCAATCAATGAAACTACAACTCCAAAAGATTTAAATAAAATAGTTTCAATCTTTTCCGAAGCCATCAAAAAAGATTTCCAAAAGATTACTGAATTGGAAACTGGGAATAAAATCCCAAAAGAGGTAGCTAGAAAAACAGAGTTTTTGCAGCAGGAAGTTTTCAACAAATACCACAGCGAAACCGATTTGATGCGCTACATCAAAAAACTGGAACGCAAGGATCTGTCTTTGAACCATTCCATGATTTCTTTAGGTTCCTGTACTATGAAATTAAACGCCGCAGCTGAAATGCTTCCGTTGAGCGACCCTATGTGGGGCAATATGCACCCTTTTGTACCTGTAGAGCAGGCGGAAGGATATCAAATTATTCTGAAAAAATTAGAAAAACAACTTACTGAAATCACCGGTTTTGCCGGCACATCCTTACAGCCCAACAGTGGCGCACAGGGTGAATATGCAGGCTTGATGGTTATTCGCGCCTATCACGAATCGCGTGGGGAAAGCCACAGAAATATATGCTTGATCCCATCGTCCGCTCACGGAACAAACCCTGCTAGCGCCGTAATGGCGGGAATGAAAGTAGTTGTAACAAAATCTACGGAAGAAGGAAATATTGACGTGGACGATCTTCGTGAAAAGGCAATACAGTATAAAGACAATCTTTCCTGTTTGATGGTAACGTATCCTTCAACACACGGAGTTTATGAATCTGCAATTCGCGAAATAACCAGTATTATACACGAAAACGGCGGACAAGTTTATATGGACGGTGCAAATATGAACGCGCAGGTAGGCTTGACCAACCCAGGCGCCATTGGCGCAGACGTATGCCATTTGAACCTTCACAAGACATTCGCGATACCCCACGGAGGTGGCGGACCGGGTGTTGGCCCCATTTGCGTTGCAGAGCAGCTTGTTCCTTTTTTACCATCAAACCCAGTAATCCAAACGGGTGGCGAAAAAGCTATTACTGCAATTTCCGCAGCGCCCTATGGCAGCTCGTTGGTTTGCCTAATTAGCTATGCATACATTTGTATGCTTGGGGTTAATGGTCTTAAAAAAGCCACGCAATACGCTATTTTGAATGCCAATTATATAAAAGAAAGGCTGAATGGCCATTACGAAGTTCTTTACGCCGGCGAAAGAGGACGCGCCGCTCACGAAATGATCGTGGATTGCAGACCATTTAAAGCGAAAGGAATAGAAGTGACAGATATCGCAAAACGATTGATGGATTACGGTTTTCACGCGCCGACGGTTTCTTTCCCCATTGCGGGAACATTGATGATTGAGCCTACGGAAAGCGAAAGTAAAATGTCTTTAGATCAATTTTGTGATGCTATGATTTCCATTCGAAAAGAAATTGAAGCTGCGGATAAAGACGAGCCGAACAACGTTTTGAAAAATTCACCACATACCTTAGAAATGTTGACCGCCGACAATTGGAGTTTTCCCTATAGTCGACAGGAAGCGGCATTTCCACTGGAGTATGTTTCAGACAATAAATTTTGGCCATCTATACGCAGAGTGGATGAGGCATACGGCGATAGAAATTTGATATGTACCTGCAACCCGATTGAGGCCTATATGGAAGCCTAAAAAAGTTGGCAGTTTCAGTTTTCAGTAAACAGTTTTATACCAAACAGATTTACTGAAATCTGAAACTGAAATCTGAATTACCGAATTTTCCGTATTTTTAAAAAAAACTTTTTCAATATATGAGCGTCAAGATAACCGGCATAGGAAGTTACATTCCAAGCGAAATTGCGAAGAATGAACATTTTGGCCACCATCATTTTTACAATGAGGACGGTACCCGATTTGGCAATGAGAATGAAGTAATCATTGAAAAGTTCAAAGCCATTACCGGTATTCACGAAAGACGCTATATTCCGAAAAATTTATCAACCTCAGATATTGCCTCCTTTTCTGCAGAAAACGCCATTAAAAAGGCGGGCATTGATAAGGAAACACTAGATTATATTATTGTAGCCCATAATTATGGTGACGTGAGGCACGATTCCGTACAGAGTGATACCGTACCGAGTATTGCCACCCGCGTGAAACACAACCTTAAAATTCAAAATCCAACCTGCGTTGGTTACGATGTGCTTTTTGGCTGTCCCGGCTGGGTAGAGGGCATGATACAAGCCTATGCTTTTATAAAAGCGGGTATCGCAAAAAGATGTTTGATAATAGGCGCTGAAGCCCTTTCACGCGTGGTGGATCCCCATGATCGCGATTCTATGATTTACAGTGACGGAGCCGGCGCTGCAGTAGTTGAAATAAGTGAAGAAGCCGGTGGAATTCTGTCTCATTTTAGCGCTACCTATGCCTTTGAGGAAGCACATTTTATCTTTTTTGGCGAAAGCAATAATTTAGAAAAGAAAGACAACCGCCGTTACATAAAAATGTACGGTAGAAAAATCTATGAATTTGCGCTGAACAATGTTCCCGACGCTATGAAAACTTGCTTGGACAAAAGCGGGGTTGGCATTGACGAAGTGAAAAAAATATTCATCCATCAGGCAAACGAAAAAATGGACGAGGCTATCGTAAACCGTTTTTATAAACTTTACGACAAAACCACCCCTGAAAAAATTATGCCCATGAGCATCAATAAATTGGGCAATAGCAGTGTAGCGACAGTACCAACACTTTACGATTTGGTTTTAAATGGCGAGCTAAAAGGACATTCCATCCAAAAAGGAGATGTGGTTATTTTTGCCAGCGTTGGTGCGGGAATGAATATTAATGCGATAGTTTATAAAGTTTAATTAATTCTGAATTCAGAATTCAGAATTCAGAATTGAAAAAATGTACGAAGGCAAGTTTCCGAAAAAAAGATACAAGCACACCCTGAATTTTCTGAACCAGGTAATTTCAAAAGATGAAAAAATCCTAGATTTGGGCGTTTCCAATCCCTTTTCAGAAATACTCACCAAAGAAGGTTATAATGTTACAAACACCCAAGGTGAAGATCTTGACCTTGAAACCAAAGTTGTACAAACGGAAGATTTTGACGTGGTTACAGCCTTTGAAATTTTTGAACATTTGGTTTCACCTTTCAACATTTTAAATGATATTCAAGCTAAAAAATTGGTCGCTTCCGTACCTTTAAAGTTGTGGTTTGCTTCGGCCTATAGAAGTAAAACCGACAAATGGGACCGTCACTATCACGAGTTTGAGGATTGGCAATTTGACTGGCTGCTTGAAAAAGCAGGTTGGCGGATTGTGAAAAGGGAAAAATTTACCAATCCCGTAAAAAAGATTGGCATCCGCCCTATTCTTCGCAGGATAACGCCACGATACTATTTGGTTTATGCTGAAAGAATTTAATGAATTTCTACATCGTCATACCTGCCCATAACGAAGAAGCATTCATCAGTGGGATGCTCCAATCTATGGTGGAGCAGACAGTTCTTCCAAAAAAAGTTGTGTTGGTTGACGATGCTTCAACTGATGGTACTTCAAAAATCATTCAACAATTTTCAGAGAAATACACTTTTATTGAAGGTGTTTTTCACAATTCCCAAAAACACCACGAGCCGGGAAGCAAGGTTATCAATGCTTTTTACAAAGGTTTTGAAGCGCTTGATAAAAACTTCGATATTATCTGCAAATTTGACGCCGATTTAATTTTCCCAAAAAATTATTTAGAAAAAATTGCCGTGATATTTCAACAGGATCCAGCCATAGGAATGGCTGGAGGATTTTGCTATATTGTGAAAAATGGAGAATGGGTTTTGGAAAACCTCACCAACAAAGACCACATCCGTGGGGCCTTAAAAGCATATCGAAAGGAATGTTTTGAACAAATAAATGGTTTAAAAAACACCATGGGTTGGGATACTGTTGATGAACTCCTCGCCCAATATCACGGCTGGAAAATTAAAACCGATACTTCGTTACACGTAAAGCATTTAAAACCCACGGGGAAAGTTTATTCAAAGGCTTCAAAGTATAAACAGGGCGAGGCTTTTTATAAAATTCGTTACGGTTTTTGGCTTACACTTATTGCCTCGGCAAAGCTTGCCTCCAAAAAAAATAGTTTTTCGTTTTTTATGGAATCCATCTGGGGGTATTTTAAGGCCAAGAAATCTAACCTGGAATATTTACTTTCCGAGGAAGAAGGAAAATTTGTCAGAAAACTGCGTTGGAAAAAAATTCGTGAAAAATTGGGAATGCGATAATTCTACATTTCGCAACCTTTCTTTAACACCCGAACATTTTATAATTTCTATTTTTGCAAATAAAATCCCCGATGAAATTTAAATTTTTCTTCCTCCCAACATTTCTAATTTTCACAACATTTTTAACTTCCTGTGTTTCCGTTCAGGTAAAGGACAATACAGTATCAGCCATTCCTTCTGAAATAAAAAAGCCGAAAAACATAATTCTTTTGATAGGCGACGGAATGGGTCTTAGCCAAGTTTCAACAGCCATTTATTACAAAGATGGAAAACCGAATTTTGAACGTTTTAATACCATTGGCCTTAGCAAAACTTCTTCCGGGAGTGATTTAGTTACGGATTCTGCCGCTGGAGCCACTGTTTTTTCAACAGGAGAAAAGACCTATAATGGAGCAATAGGTGTAAATAAAGATTCTATACCTGTACCTACAATTGTGGAACAATTATCAAAACGAGGCTTCGCAACGGGCATTATTTCTACATCTTCCATTCAACACGCCACGCCGGCAAGTTTTTATGCGCACGTAAAAAGCAGGAGAATGTATGAGGAAATTACCGAGTTCGCTCCCAATAGCGGCGTAAACTTTTTTGCTGGTGGCGGATTGAAATTCTTTAACCAAAGAAAAGATGGAAAAGATTTATTGGCTGAAATGAAATCCAAAGGCTATGAAGTAATTACCGATCAACTTCCAAAAAAAGTAAGCCAAAAGAATGAATTAATACTGCTTGCCGCTGACGGTATGCCAAAGATGAGCGAAGGCCGTGGTGATTTTCTGCCGAATGCAACCAAACTTGCTTTGGAAAAACTCTCGAAGAATGAAAAAGGATTTTTTTTGATGGTAGAGGGAAGCCAAATAGATTGGGGCGGCCACGACAATGATGCAGATTATTTAATTGGTGAACTTTTGGATTTTGACAAAACCTTAGGTGTTGCTTTGGATTTTGCAAAGCAAAACGGCGAAACGCTTATAATTGTTACCGCTGACCACGAAACGGGTGGATATACCCTTGCTTCGGACGGAAATGATTACAACAAAATTAAACCGAGTTTTTCTACCCCGGGACATTCCGCTACAATGGTTCCAGTATTTGCAGAAGGTCCCGGCGCTACTTTATTCAATGGAATATATGAAAGCGATGAGATCTATCATAAAATGATGGCGCTTTTTGATAAATAAAAGCTAAAAAATGCTTTTTCAATCTACAGTGCCCTAATTTTAGTATTTTAGCCATAGCTATCGTTTTTATGAAGTACTTACAAGATATTGGTTCCTATTTTTTGATGATAAAAAGGGTGTTTGGTAGTTTCACCAAAACATCTGTTTTAAAACATCTTATTTTTAAGGAAATCAACGACCTTATTATTAGTTCTTTGGGCATTGTGGCTTTCATCTCCTTCTTTGTTGGAGGCGTTGTAGCAATACAGACCGCCTTAAATATGGACAATCCCTTGATCCCGAAAAGTCTTATAGGTTTTGCCACTCGCCAATCTGTAATCTTGGAGTTTGCGCCGACTTTCATTTCAATAATTATGGCGGGGAAAGTTGGTTCATTCATAACCTCCAGTATTGGTTCCATGCGGGTTACCGAACAGATTGATGCTTTGGAGGTAATGGGGATCAATTCGCTAAACTATTTGGTTTTCCCAAAAATAGTAGCCTTGATGTTCTATCCATTCGTGATTGTAATCTCTATGTTTCTCGGCATTTTGGGCGGCTGGGTGGCTGGTGTTTATGGTGGCTTTTCCAGCTCTACTGCTTTTATTTCGGGATTGCAAGACAGTTTTATACCCTATCAGCTTTTTTATGCTTTTTTTAAAACCTTTGTTTTTGCTTTCATTTTAGCCACAGTTCCTTCATGGCAAGGCTATTATATGAAGGGTGGCGCACTTGAAGTTGGTAGAGCGAGTACAAACTCTTTCGTTTGGACCAGTGTGCTCATTATTTCGGCCAATTATATTATAACCCAATTATTACTTAGCTGATGATAAAAGTAGAAGATGTACATAAAAGTTTTGGGGAAGAAGAAATTCTGAAAGGGATAACTACCGAATTTGACAAAGGAAAAACAAACCTTATTATCGGACAGAGCGGCAGCGGAAAAACCGTTTTGCTGAAGTGTCTTTTGGGCCTCTTTAAACCCGAACAGGGAAAAATATATTATGAAGACAAAGCCATCCAAAATATGGATGACGAAGAACAGCGCAAGCTGCGAGAAGAAATTGGGATGCTTTTTCAGGGCGGGGCTCTTTTTGACTCCATGAATATTGAAGAAAATGTAATGTTTCCGCTACGGATGTTCACAAAACAAAAGAAGGCCGATATGCTGGCCCGGGTAAATGAAGTATTAAAACGTGTGAACCTTGAAAACGTAAATAAAAAATTTCCCGCAGAAATTTCTGGAGGGATGCAAAAGAGGGTTTCCATTGCACGGGCTATCGTAAACAAGCCAAAATTTCTTTTTTGTGACGAACCTAACTCAGGACTCGATCCAAAGACCGCAACCTTAATAGACACACTCATACAGGAAATTACCCACGAGTATAATATCACCACTGTAGTTGTAACACACGATATGAATTCTGTGATGGAAATAGGTGAGAAAGTAGTATTGCTGAAACATGGAAAACTTGTTTGGCAGGGTACCAATCAGGAAATCTTTAAAACAGATAATGAAGATGTGACAAACTTTGTGTATTCTTCAGATCTTTTTAAAAAAATTCGCGAAGTACAAATAAATGAAGGGTAATTTTTTTCTCATATCTTCTTCCAATCAAATAATTTAAGCTATTTTTAATCTCCTAATTAATTTTTATTATGAGAAAAAAACTACTCTTATTAAGCACGTTCTTAATAGGCGCCACCTTAATGGCTCAAGTCACTTTCACCAACCAAAGCGTTCTAATTGGTAATTTTCCAGATCACTCGGAAGTAGCAGTTGATATGAACGGCGATTATCTTGATGATTATGTACGAGTATCGGCTGCCGGAATTGGTATAGATTATCAGCTTGCAGACCATACTTTCAATTCAATCATGATTCCCATGACCATCCAGAATGTCCCAGACTGGAGCGTTGCCGCTGGCGATATTGACGGCAATGGATTTAACGATCTATTATTGGGAAATGGTTCTCGAGTTTCCTTTGTATTTGCAAATGAAGACGGAACTGCTTACACTGAAGTTACCAAGCCAGAGTACATCTTTTCACAAAGATCTACTCTTGCAGACATCAACAATGACGGGCTTTTGGATGCATTCATATGCCACGACGTAGACTTAAGCCACCCCTATCGGAACGGTGGAGGGCAAAATATGATTCTCGATCAGTCTTTAATCGAAACGCTTGACAGACCTGGAAACTACGCGGCCATTTGGGTAGATTATGACAACGATGGCGATATAGATATGTACTTGACCAAATGCCGTGGCGGTGCGCTGCCAGGAGATGAGAATAGAGACAACGCCATGTACACAAACAACGGCGATGGCACCTTTACTGAAAATGGTCTTGACATCGGCATGCGCGATAATGCACAGTCATGGTCAACCGTCTTTGAAGATTTTGACAACGATGGCGATTTTGATGCTTTTATTGTAAATCATGATTTTCAAAACCGCTTGATGGAAAACGACGGCACCGGAATGTTTACAGACGTTATAGCTGGATCTGGAATTGACCCATTAGACCTTGGAGCGTGGGAAAATCAATCGGGTGATTTCAATAACGATGGTTTTGTGGATATTTTTTCTGAAATGTCTAAAGAACTTTATATAAATAATGGAGATATGACCTTCACCGGGCAAGACCTCAGTTTTGACGAAGGTGGAATCGGTGATTTCAACAACGATGGCTTTTTGGATATTGTAAATGACGGCAATCTTTATATAAATGATGGAAACGACAATCATTGGGTAAAAGTGGGATTGGAAGGCGTAGAAAGCAACAAAAACGGAATTGGAGCAAGAGTAAAGATTGTTGGAGATTGGGGAACCCAAATGCGCGAAGTGCGTTCTGGGCAGGGTTTCAGCCATATGAATTCTTTGTTGGCACATTTCGGCATTGGCACAAGTCAAAACATTGAAACCTTAATCATTGAATGGCCATCGGGCACTGTAGATGTAATCCAAAATCCTGATATTGATACTACCCATATAATTTTGGAAGGAAGCAGCCCACTGGCCGTAAGCGATCTTGAAGTGGAAGGTTTAAAAATATACCCCAATCCTACTTCAGATGTACTAAACTTTTCAATGAAAGGCCTTGAAAACACCCCAGTACAGATTATTGATGCCAATGGCAAAATCGTACTGAACTCAAAAGTTTCCAATGAAGGAAATATCAATGTAAATTCATTAAAGAGCGGTGTTTATTTCGCCCTATTACAAATAGAAAAGAAAGCTACTAGCTATAAATTTATAAAGAACTAAAAACCGCGCCAAATAGAAAATCCACGAATGGCAATGTGCCGTTCGTGGATTTTTTTTATCATAAATTCGACACCATTACCGATATTCCGAAACTTGCAGTGTATCCAGTTTCAACTTAAATTTTAGCCAAGCTTTTATTTTAGTAAGGTCCTCCCGCCTAGTTTTGGAAGGAACGTTGTTTTTCCAGCGAATATTAATCACGGGAAGTGTGTCAATCGATTTAAAATTGGTGGTTATTTTATTTGAGTAGCTAAAAGTTTCTATACTTTCATAATTGATCTTTATTTCTTCGCTCAATTCTTTAAAAGGGACATTTTGAATTTTCAACAAAGCAATCTCGTTTTCCAAAAAACGAATCTTTTCATCTTTATCCTGAATTATCTGTTCGTTCTTCACATATAGATCTTCAAGAATTCCCGCTTTAATTTCACCGGAAAGCTTTGCGGCCATTTCGCCACTTTGGTCAGCCCCTTGATAAATGCGCAAACGGCTACCTTCTAAATTTTCTGTATCCTCAAGTTGCGTTAACCAGTCATTTATCTTGTTCTGGGGTACGGGACGCCCAATTAGGTAAACATCAATGTTTTTCGTTTTATAATCCTGTGTGAATTTAACAACTTCGGCTCCTTCATAATTAATAACATTCTTTACAAACTCCTTGGTTTTATTTTCAAAAACCTGTTGGTCCAATAATTTCACAAACAGCCAAACACTTGGCACCATAACGGCAATGGCTATTACTGTTGCAATTTGCGCAGTCCTTTTTCTACGTTTGCTGTTTGCGTAGCGAACCAGCGGAAACTGTAATATTTTTGAAACTATAAATGTAGCAAGTGCTATAAATACGGCATTGATAGAAAATAGATAAAGTGCACCTCCTGCATATGATGCATTCCCTATTGCCAATCCATAACCTACCGTACATAAGGGCGGCATAAGTGCTGTGGCAATAGCGACACCAAATATTACACTGGCTATTGTTCCGCTTTTGGTTTTCGCCACAATCAACCCCAATCCGCCAAAAATAGCTATCAAAACATCCAAAATTGTAGGGTATGTTCTCGCAATAAGCTCTGGAGTTTCTTCGGTTAAGGGGGAAAGTTTAAAATAGAGAAAAGCTGTGAGTACACTTAAAAAAACCATTACACCCAAATTTATAAGCGAACGCTTAAGGGTATCCACATCGTTAATTGCTACTGATAAGCCTATACCCACAATAGGCCCCATTAAGGGTGAAATAAGCATTGCGCCAATTACTACCGCGGTACTACTTACATTTAACCCAATAGAAGCTACAAAGATGGAAAATATAAGAATCCAAGCCGTATGCCCCTTAAATGATATATCTTTCTTTACCGCTTCAATAGTAGCATCACGATCAGATTCTGAACGAATATCAAAAAGCTCGGTCAGGAATTTTTTTATACTCTGCCACGTATTGAGTTTTATATTTTCAAACTCGTTATCATTGGGAGTGATTTTGATGTCGTCATTATTTTCTGAGTTACCCATTACAAATATTTTTTACCAAATTGAGCCGAAACATCTTTTAAAAGTTCCTTTATTTCTTGTTCTTTTTTCTTCGGAAACAGCAAAAGAACATCTTCTTTGTCCACCACAATATAATCTTCAATTCCGTCTAAAACAACAAGTTTCTTTTTATCGGTAAAAATCATATTGTTTTCTGAATTTTTCAGGAATGTATCAGCATTTACAACTGCGTTTTGGTTTTCGTTCTTTTTCAGTTTATCATAAAGTGCGCCCCATGTCCCCAAATCATTCCAATCAAAGGTTGCTTTCTTTACAAAAACATTGTCAGCTTTTTCCAAAATGCCGTAATCAATTGAGATATTCTCTGCTTCGGAATAATTTTTTTTAATGAAATTTTTCTCTTCGGAAGTATTCAAAACAGAAACTCTTTTTGAGAAAAGGGCGTTCATTTCTGCCAAATTTTTTTCAAAAGAAGCAACGATACTTTTTACGCTCCAAATAAAGATACCCGCGTTCCATAGAAAATTTCCGGCATTTAGAAACTGCTTTGCCGTTTCATAATTAGGTTTTTCGCGAAATTGTTTTACTTTTTTAATTTCCGAAACATCGTTTTTGTCGCTTTCAATATAGCCGTAACCTGTATTTGGAAACGTTGGCTCAATACCCAAAGTAAGTAAAATATTTTCCCGTTGGGCTGCATTAAAGCAGGCCTGAACGTCATCTGCAAAGGCGTTTTCATCTTCAATCCAATGATCACTGGGCGCTACGAGCATCAACGCGTTCGGATTTTTCTTTTTTATTTTTAATGCAGAAAGTAATATGCACGGTGCGGTGTTGCGCATGGCGGGCTCCAAGACCACTTGTTCTTCTGAAATTTCCGGCAGTTGTTTTAGCGTAATTTCCAGATACATTTCATTGGTAAGAATGTAGATATTTTCCGAAGGGATAATTTTATTAAGCCTCGAAAAAGTTTTTTGCAGTAAAGTCTCTCCCGTTCCTAACATATCGTGAAACTGTTTGGGAAATTCTTGGGTGCTCACGGGCCAAAATCGGGAACCAATTCCACCTGCCATAATTACTGCGTAATAATCTTTGCTCATTTAAACTATTTTAAAAATTCCACTTCCGCATTGGGATTGAAAAGATACGTTCTTCCCGTGGCCACCTCCAAGCATTCAAAACGTTTCACGCGCTGCTTGCCGCGCTTAAAAATTTTACCGTTGTACAATCTAAAATGCCCTCCGAAGGGAATTTCAAAGATATAGTTTTTATCGTTCTCTGGATCGAACTGTTTTAACGCCAATGCCAATGCTGCATCGGTATCACTGGAAGCTTTTGGATTTTTAAAATGGCGCGCCAATAAGGGTAATAATTGATTTGGAAAAACCTCTGGCCGCAAAAATGGCAGCATCAAAAGCTGAAAGGTGCGTTTCCACTCCAAACCATGCGGTTTTATGAAGCGACCGTATTTTGCAAAAGCTTCCAAATGGGCTATTTCGTGGACCAGTGTAATTAAAAATCGGTATTTGTTTAAAGAGGCGTTTACGGTAATTTGGTGTTGGCCATTAGGCATTTTTCTGTAATCGCCGTGCCTGGTCACACGTTCATTTACAATCTTAAGATGGACATTGTGGTTTTTAATGAGTTCAAAAGCGGAAGCAACGGAAGCTTGGGGAATGTATTTTTCAAGTATTTCCGTCATAAAATCAAGGGGTTGTACTTGAAACCTGCAAAATTTTTCCGTTGTAGAATTTATTCCCCGTAAGGGAAAAATCCATTATATACTGCGCCATTTCAGTTGCTGAAAGTGGTGCCTTAAAACCCGGGAAAGCTTCTTCCAGCATTTCGGTTTGCACAGAGCCTAAAGCAAGAACGTTGAAAGCCGGACCGGTTTCTTTGTATTCCTCGGCGAGCAATTCGGTTAATGTAATGATTGCACCTTTACTGCTGCTGTATGCGCTAAGTCCAGGAAATTTCACACTCCCCTGAACGCCACCCATACTGCTGATGTTTACTATGTGTCCACTTTTTTTCATAAATGGAAGTACGGTCTGCATCAATGAGGCAGCTCCAAATACATTCACTTCGTAGCATTTTTTAAACTCTTCGGAAGTAATTTCGGCAAAAGGTTTGTTCACCAAAAAACCTGCATTGTTTATTAAAATATCCACAGAATTCATCCCTTTTTGAAGATATTCCGAAAGCTTTACAGTTTCAGATTCGTCGGCAATATCAAATTCCAAAGCGGTTACATTTTTCAGTTTCAAATCTGAAATTGGTTTTGAATTCCGGGAAAGCGCCAAAACATTGTGGCCGGCTTCGGAAAAAAGTTTTGCCATTTCAAAACCGATGCCTCGGGAAGTCCCTGTGATTATAACATTTTTCATTTCTTAAATATAAATCCCGTTATTTTCAAAAATTTGAGAATAACGGGATGTTAGTTTTCATAAGCACTTCGACTGCCATTCGTCTGCGCTCAGGACAGGCTGCTCAGTGTGACATTTCAATTTTAAACGAACATCGTCACCGGATTCTCAATATACTGTCGTAAGGTTTGCAGGAATTTTGCGCCCGTCGCGCCATCAACAGTTCTGTGATCGCAGGCCAAGGTTACTGTCATCGTATTCCCAACAGCAATTTGCCCATTTTTTACAACCGGCTTTTGAACGATTGCTCCAACCGATAAAATTGCTGAGTTTGGCTGATTGATAATGGAAGTGAATTCGGTTATTCCAAACATTCCAAGGTTGGAAACGGTAAAGGTACTGCCTTCCATTTCCTGCGGCGTGATTTTTTTGTTTCGTGCTTTTCCTGCAAGTTCTTTAACCTGTGCTCCAATTTGTGAAAACGTCATTTGGTCCGCAAATTTCAGCACAGGCACCAGCAAACCTTCGTCAACTGCAACGGCTACACCTATGTGGATGTGTTTGGCAATTTTTGTTGCTTCCGGCGTCCATTGGCTATTTACCTGCGGATGTTTACGCAATGCCATTGCACACGCTTTTATAACCATATCGTTAAAGGAAATCTTCACATCCGGATCAGCGTTTATTGCTTCGCGAGCGGCGATTGCGTGATCCATATCCAATTCAACTGTCAAATAATATTCTGGCGCAGTGAATTTTGATTCAGCCAAACGCTTTGCAATGGTTTTACGCATCTGCGAATTTTTCACTTCCTCAAAACTTTCTGTTCCCACAGGAATATAAGCCTGTCCGCCGCCAGCAGCAGGTTGATAATTTTCAATATCGCTTTTAACGATACGGCCATTCTCACCACTGCCACGAACTTGGCGCAGGTTGATTCCTTTTTCCTCTGCCAGTTTTTTTGCCAAAGGCGAGACAAAAATGCGACCTTCGTTTGTTGTTTGTGAGCTTTCGGATTTTCGTTTGTCCTCCAAAGCTTTAGTGGATGAAGATTCTTTTTTGGAATCCTTTTCAATGGTTTCTTTTTCTTCTGATTTTTTTTCTTCTGAAACTTTTTCTTTTGAAGCTGAAGGTTTGCTACCAAGTTTTATTCCTGAAACATCGGTTCCCTTTGGGCCAATGATTGCAAGCAAGGCATCAACTGAAGCAGATTCCCCTTCGCCAACACCTATTTTTAAAAGCGTTCCGGAATAGAATGACTCAAATTCCATTGTGGCTTTATCAGTTTCAATCTCGGCGAGAATATCGCCCTCCTCAACTTTGTCGCCTTCCTTTTTTAACCAAGATGCAACAGTTCCCTCTGTCATTGTATCGCTCAAACGAGGCATTGTGATTACCTCAACGCCTTCGGGCAATTCTGAGGAAGCGGAAGAATTTTCAGTTTTTTCTTTGGAGTTTTCTTCTGTAATATCTTTACTTTCTTCTTTGTCCTTCGAAGTTTCTGATTTTTTATCAGAAGTTTCTTTAGCAGATTTTTTATCATCAGATTTTCCATCAATCAAATCTGAAATATCTTCGTCCTTTTCGCCAATAATCGCCAAAAGCGAATCAACTTTGGCCGTTTCCCCTTCTTTGATCCCGATGTGAAGTAAGGTTCCTTCATAAAAGGATTCGAATTCCATCGTGGCTTTATCGGTTTCAATTTCGGCAAGAATATCGCCTTCTTTTACGGTATCGCCCACTTTTTTAAGCCAGGTGGCTACCGTGCCTTCTTCCATGGTGTCGCTTAAACGCGGCATGTTTATTACTTCGGCCATTTCTTATAATTTATCGGATAAAAAGGGATAATCTTCCTGTTCATATACAGTGTCAAACATTACGTTTTTCTCTGGATATGGTGATTCTTCTGCAAATTTTTCACATTCTTCCACCAAATCCTTTACCTTTTTATCAATTTTTTTAATTTCTGCTTCAGTTGCCCATTTATTTTCGTAAATCTGATGAAGCACATAAGTAATCGGGTCTTCCTCTTGTTTTTTGGCAACTTCTTCTTTTGTACGGTAATGCTGGGCATCACTCATAGAGTGACCTCTATATCGATACGTACGCAACTCCAAAAATGTAGGGCCATCGCCACGACGGGCACGTTTTATAGCTTCGTCCATTTCTTTTGCTACAACTTCGGGTTTCATTGCGTCTACGGGTTTACAGGGCATTTCATAACCCATCCCAAGTTTATAAATATCGGTGTGGTTGGCGGTTCGGGCCACAGAAGTTCCCATAGCATACCCATTGTTTTCAACACAAAAAACCACAGGAAGTTTCCAAAGCATTGCAAGGTTAAAAGTTTCGTGAAGCGAACCTTGACGAGTTGCGCCATCGCCCATATAAGTTAGGGTTACTGCATCTCTTTCAAAATATTTATCGGCAAAGGCCAAACCTGCACCCAATGGAATTTGTCCACCCACAATACCGTGCCCTCCGTAAAAACGGTGCTCTTTGGAAAAGATATGCATCGAGCCTCCCAAACCTTGTGAAGTTCCTGTGCCCTTTCCATATAATTCTGCCATTACCTTTTTTGGATCAACGCCCATCCCGATGGGCTGTACGTGGTTTCGATATGCGGTAATCATTCGGTCCTTGGTAAGATCCATAGCGTGCAAGGCTCCCGCCAGTACAGCTTCCTGACCATTGTAAAGGTGTAGAAAGCCCCTTACTTTTTGATTGATATATACTTGAGCAAGTTTATCTTCAAACTTGCGCCAAAAGAGCATGTTTTCGTACCAATCCAGATACGTTTTTTTGGTGATTTTCTTCATCTATCTGCTATAAGTATTCCCACGGGGGAATTTTTTAAACGGATAACAAAAATAGCACTTATTAAGGAGAAATTACAAATCACAAATTCCAAATTCCAAATAAATCTCAAAAAACAAATTTTAAAATTTAAAGGATTTGAGTTTTTGGAATTTGGTGTTTGTGATTTGGTGCTTTATTTTAAAGATATTTTGCATCAAAGCCCAGCGGCAGTAAATCCATTACAGAAGCCACTTTGATGATATCTCCGGTTTCGCCCATAAAGTAGATTGCTATTGGAGTTTTTTGCTTTTGCTCGTATTCTGCCAAAGATTGGCGACAAGCTCCACAGGGCGCAATGGCCTCCGCAACTTCATGGCTTTCGGCACGTACGGTAATTGCCAAGTCGGTAATTGTTTCATTGGGAAAATTGGCGCCCGCGTTAAATACCGCCACCCTTTCGGCACAAAGACCGGATGGAAAAGCTGCGTTTTCTTGGTTATTCCCTGTTACTATAACGCCGGAAGAAAGCCGAAGTGCTGCCCCAACTCTAAAACGTGAATAAGGCGCATAAGCATTTTCACGTGCTTGCTGCGCCTTATTCATCAATTCTTGAATGTCTTTTGGAAGTTCGGAAATGGATTCGAAAACTTCTAATGCGATTTCAATTTTTTGTTTTTTCAAATTTTTAATATTCGTCGTACGTATCGCCAAAGTTAAAAGTAAGTCCAAAACGAAGTGTTCCCTCTAATGGGCTGACAACACTTGATGTTGAAAACAAATATGAAATGTCAATATTAATAGAAGTATAACGAAATCCAGCTCCAAAAGAAGCAAATTTTCTTGAACCTTTATCTTCACTTTCATTAAAATATCCAGCTCTTAATGCAAAAACATCTTGGTACCAATATTCTGCCCCCAAAGCCCACGTAAATTCCTTCAACTCCTCGCTAAAACCATCAGGCGCATCACCAAAGGACTTAAACATTCCCGAAACAAAGCTAATACTTTCGTATTCTTCATCATCTTCTGCATCTATATCTCCATCGCCATCGAAGTCTTGTGGCGTAGGCACTAATAATTTATTAACCTCTGCCGAAACACCTACTTTATTATATTCATCAAGAATAAAATCAAACCCACCACCTAATGCTAAATTTGTAGGAATATTATTCTCTTGACCTGAATCATCATATTTAAGTTTCGGACCAATGTTTGAAATATTAAAACCCATTCTCCAACGGCCGTCAAAATCGTTATAGGGTATTTCCTCACTTTGATAATATCCCGCAATATCAACAGCAAAAGTATTTGCGGCATTAGAATCATCGCCGTTGGGTGAAGGTATCTTTAAATCTGAACGTATGTAACGTCCTGCAACCCCCATTGCAAATCTCTCACTTAATCTTAGAGAGTAAGAAACATCAAATAACATTTCATTAGGTTTAACAATATTGGGTGCTTGATCCGCAGTTTCTCGTAACTCTATTTCACCAGTATTAAAATAACGCAAACTTGCTGCTACAGCACTACGTTCATTCAATCTATTATAGTACGTAAGATTTCCCAAGAATATATCGTTTACCAATTTGCTTAGATAGGGCGTGTAGGTTACCCCAACCCCTTGTTTTGATAAAGAGAAAGCGTATTTAGCGGGATTCCATTGTTGTGAAAATGCGTCGGCAGAGGTAGTAACACCTATATCACCCATACCCGCAGCTCGTGGATCCCCAGCAATTAGTGTAAAAGGCACTGCGGTTGTTATAACACGTTCACCTTGAGTCGGGTCGTTCCCCCCCTGCGCCATACCCTTAAAGGCAACTAAACTTAATAAAATTGGAATAAATAATTTCTTCATATTAAATAATTTTGGACAAATATAATTTTAATTTTTAAAGGATTACTAGTTTCTCGAATTTTTCAGTCCGCTGATTGGTTAACGTAGATCTTACGGTTATCTTATATACATACACCCCTTTTCCGATGCGGTCACCAAAATCATCACGGCCGTCCCATACAATATCACGCGATAAAAATCCTTCGGTATTCACGATTTGGTTTTTGGTCCACACCACCTTGCCCGTTACTGTAAAAACTTGCACCTGAACCTCCAAGGGTTCGAATGCCCGGTTGTGGTTGAACCAAAATTCGGTATAATTCACAAACGGATTTGGGTAATTCAGTACGCGTGTAATTTCAAGTTTGTCGTTTCCGGCTACTATAAACTGTATTTCTGCAGTTGAAGAATTGTTATAAACATCCCAAGCTTTTAAGGTAAGGGTGTGTAGGCCATCCTCAAGATCACGAAATTTAAAACTTGTCTTTCCTTTGGTATAATCATCTACTTCAGCCTGGTAAAATTCATTTAAAACAAAAGGATTGGATTCGTCCCCATCCAGAATTGCAACAATATCATGACCAATGCCACTTGCTGTGTTAATACCATTTGGGTCCTCCAACTTTGCTAATAAAATGGGAGAATCGTCTGTAATGCCTCCGGAAACGAAACTCTCATCGTTCATAAAAAGCCTGATTAACGGACCTTCATTATCTTCGGGTGCATTTTCATTAAGACCGCCTACGTTTAAATCTAGGTTTACGCCGCTTTGGTCTTCCAAAAGATTGTCTCGTTTTGCGTAAAGGCTTATGCGGCCCTTTCCTACAGGAATTTGAATATCACGGGGAACAACAAACTCAAATTCAAACTGACCATTGGTGACGGTCGCCTGACCATTAAAAAGTCCTTCTCCCAATGTTACAAAATCCATTATAAACCCATGGTTGTCATTGTCCAAAGTTTGGCGCATTACATTTTTATCAAAAATCTTGGCCTCCAAGATTCCGTTGTAGTCGGTCATTAAAACACCTGCTTCATTTACCACTTCGCCTTCAAGTTTCATTTTGCTAAGTGCCTTCAGTGTATCGGTGGCTTGATTTAAAGGTATGCCGTTTAATTTTGTTAAGCGTATACTCTTTTTGGGAAATGCAAGTGGCATTGCAGGGTCGCCGATGTAAAAGACCACTCGCCTAAGAGTCGTTCCGGCGCCCAGGGTTTGTTTTGCCAACCGCAACCCTTCAGCAGGCGTATTTGGATTATCAGTGCCAAACCCAAAAAGTTCATCGGCCAGCGCTTGGTTAAATCGAATTCCGGTGGAAATATAAATAGCCCGTGTGGTGGTTACCAATGATATTGCACCACCCGCAGTATTTTGATAGGTAAGCTCACCCGCTGTAATCCGGAGGGGGTTGTCAAATTTTGTGAACTCACAAGTAACCGTAATTATACAAGGCAGATTATCTTTGTTCTTGAACTGCCGTGCGGTCTCTTTTGTGTAAATTACTTCTTGCGCCAGGCCATCTTCGCCGCCGTGCCCAAAGTAATCCATAATTATAGCGCCCACCTCAATAGCCTTAACAATCGCTTCATTTACTTCCGGATAACGGTTACCGCCTGCAGAGGCCTCTTGCTTATAGGAATCTGCGTGTATTTTCTTAACGTTTATAAATGGTTTTTCGGCAGCAATTAGGTCACCAAGTTCGTCTAATTTTGTCTCTAAAATAGTTTCACTCAATTCATCAACATCATCAGAAATCAACACAAAATTGTTTCTCCAGTTGCCGTATGAAGATGCGGAAGCGTATTTTATTATTTTATCTACCAATGCATTTGCCAAGGAAACATTGTCTGCAACCATCCTTCCCATCGCAATATCCAGCAAGTCTATATCTGTTCTAGACCCGATGGTGCCTTCCGTTTCATCCATATTGCCAAAAAAATCATCGGACATGAAAGAACTACTTCCGCTATTGCCTAAAAGTGTATGAAAAGTGGGTACTATATTGTTATTGTTTGGAAGTCTGTTTTTATAATCAATAGAAGTATCTCCAAAAATACCAACATATTTTACACGCTTTTCTGGGGTGGAAGCATTGTAGTACACATATCTTAGAAAATTGCGGATGGCTCCAATGTCCTGTTTGCCCGAACTGAACTCTTCGTAAATTCTATCGGTAGTTACTACCTTAACATTTAGACCCCGAAGAGTTTTATGGTAAGTTGCCAAACGCAGTGCAGGCTGAATTAGGAAAGGAGCAGTAATGATAATATAATCCACATCCTTAAAATTGCCTGATTCATCCTTAAAGATGGTACCTTTTAAGTTTTGGTTCTGTACAACTGATTGCGCAATTTTTATGGGCACATAGTAATCGTTGGGGTTAATCGCTACATAATTGCGAACCTCGCCCAAAGTTTGCTTAAAACCAAAGCCGGCAGCATTTCCGTCATTCTGTTTTGAAGTAATAGACTGAAAATCGGTCACGTCCCAAACCTGGGAAAACTGCGAGGCATTGCTTATTTGATATTCGCCCACACCGCTTAGATTAGCTGCATCGTTATATCGAAAAGCCAATTGTCCTCCTGCACCCGTTAATTGTCTTACCGCCCATATACCTATATAATCCAAATAACCCACACTGGATGGATTACCTGCATTATTATACATTAAATCCACTGTAACTGTTTCACTACCCGCGGGGACTTCAACACTTAATTCCTTCATGCTTATTAAGTTATTGCTACCTACTTGTGAAAAAGTCAGGGGATTCAAACTCGTACTATTTACCGAAACCGCCATGGACGTATTGCTTTCTGAAACTGCGGCGGCTTTCACGATCAAATTCATAGCCTTACCGGATACGATGTTAGGGAACTCGAAGGTATAAGTCTGCTCATTTTCAATATCAAATCGATTCCCAAACCATTTTCTTCCCAATTTGGTTGGGCTTTCTTCATCCTTTTCGTGAAATTGATAATCATCAAACTCACTTATAGTAAATGCTACATTTCCTGTGGGCTCTACCATGGGCCTCACCCTTTTTCCCGCACCCCCGTCGGCAGTAATATAATAATAGGACTCATCGCTGTAAGGGTTTAGATTGGAATCATTCTCTTCCACATAACCCTCGGTGTTAGTCCCGTAAAACAAAACATAGTCGCCACTGTCAAAACTTCCATCCTCCTCGCCAATTACCTGTATGGCATTTTCGGGAATATCAAAATAACGGTTTTGGGCATTTAATAACGGCAAAGGTTTTCCACCGTGACTGTACACTTTAATATTTCTGGGGTCAATCCCGTCGGTATTCATTCCTAGATTATTAAGGAAAGATTTGTCCATTTTATGAATACCTGTTTTTTCAACTTTAAACTTAAACCATTTTCCGTTGGCAAGTACAGAATTGGTTATTGCGGGCGGTTCCTGTCTGTTCTGTGATCCATATCGATACTGAATATCAAATGAAAGCACTTTTTGATACCTGCCGTTGGCTTTTATGATAGGCGAAATTTTAAAAATGGTAAAAAGCTTTTCTCTTGAACGGGTACTAGCAAGGCTATATTCCAGCTTATCGGGCAATTGGTCCAGAGAAACTTTATTTAACTCTTCAGCAGAAACAGAGCCATATTGCACATTGGTGACCGCGAGTGAGTTGCTATCGGCAAAACCATTGTCTTCCCACTGAGTGCTATATAAAACGGTTTCTTTATCCAATTGAAGCTTTAATGCCTCTCGGGCCTTTTCCTTATCATAACCAGAAGATTTAGCTTCTCCAACAGATGCAGAAGAATTTGCATCTCCCCAATATATGGCTATGCTCTTTGATTGCGCCTTTCCCACAAAAGGCATTAGAAATAGAAATAAAAGAAGTGTTGTTTTTCTCATCAGTACAAATAACGTTGCAAATATATACTTAGTATAAGACAACATTTTAAACTTTTTCCACAAAATGGTATTAGGATAATAATTTTAAAACTAATACGTTTGCATACTGGATTGGTCGAAGAACCATTCCCAAACACACAGCGCAATAATAATAAAATATTATTGTGTTTTTGTCGTTAATTACTATATTGCGAACCCAATTTTATCATACTTAAATCTATGATGTTAAGAAAAAACCTAGCATTAAAGCTATTTATTACTGTTATAGCGGCCTCTCTACTTGTAGGTTGCAACAAAACTAGGGACTATAAAAACAGTTCCAGAGCCACAGGATGGAAGATGAATGCCAAAGAAGGTGGCTTTCAGTATGACCCAAAATACAAAGAACAACAAACTGGCCCAGGGCTAGTATTTGTTGAAGGGGGTACTTTTACCATGGGAAGAGTTCAAGACGACCCAATGCACGATTGGAACAATTCTCCAAACCAACAACACGTCCAGTCCTTTTATATGGATGAAACCGAAGTAACCAACTTAATGTATCTTGAATATTTAGATTGGTTAAAGAAAGTTTTCCCTCCAACGGATGAAAATTACCGAAAAATATATGAAGGCGCTGTCCCAGACACCCTTGTTTGGAGAAACCGTTTAGGCTTCAATGAGGTTATGACAAACAACTACCTACGCCATCCTGCATATGCAGAATACCCAGTAGTTGGGGTTAGCTGGATACAAGCAGTAGAATTCAGCAATTGGAGAACAGACAGAGTAAACGAAATGGTTTTGGAAACCGAGGGGATTACAGCCCGTAACGCTCGTTATGATGTAGAACCTGGAGAAACATTCAGTACAGAAACCTATTTAAATGCTCCTACCTTAACCTATGGCGGTAACGACTCTATCACACGAGGCGGAAAAAAATCTGAATCAATTGCAAAGAGAAGCACGGACAGTACAAATTTATATGTGGGACGCCAAAATGGACTATTAATGCCATCATACCGCTTACCTACAGAGGCAGAGTGGGAATATGCAGCTCTTGGCTTGGTGGGTCTTCGTAACTATAATGTTTATAGAGGAAAGAAAAAATATCCTTGGGAGGGTCAATATACCCGTTCCGGAAAAAGAAGGTCCCGAGGTGACCAATTGGCAAACTTTAAGCAAGGTGATGGTGATTATGGAGGAATAGCGGGATGGAGTGATGACGGTGCCGATATTACCGCACAAGTAAAATCATACGAGCCAAACGATTTCGGTCTATATGATATGGCCGGAAACGTTGCAGAGTGGGTAGCCGATGTTTATCGTCCAATTGTAGATGATGAGTTTAACGATTTTAATTATTACCGTGGAAACGTTTACACCAAAAACGCTATTGGCGAAGACGGAAAAGTGAAAGTAGTTACTATGGACTCTATAATTTATGATACCCTAAGCAATGGAAAAATCATAGCCCGCAACTTGCCTGGAGAAATTCTACAAGTGCCAGTTGACGAAAACGAAACCTATTTAAGAACAAACTTTTCCGAAAGCGATAACCGTGATTATAGAGATGGCGACAAACGCTCTTCCCGTTACTATCAATCATTCGCTGACGATGAAAGCGAAAGTGGTGATGGCGCAAACCGTATGTACAATTCACCAATACAAAAAGTATATGCAGATAGCACCGGTACATTAGATCGTCAATATGACAAATCTTCAAACAGAACAACTTTGGTGGATAATGAAGTTCGTGTTTACAAAGGAGGTTCTTGGAGAGATCGCGATTACTGGCTAGACCCAGCGCAGAGACGTTATTTCCCACAAGATATGGCAACTGACTATATCGGGTTTAGGTGCGCTATGAGTCGTGTGGGTTCAAAATCCAAAAAAGGAAAGCGCCCGAGAAACTAAAATTTCAAAATTTATAAAAACAGCCCTCCTGGCATACAGCTTCGGAGGGTTTTTTAGTATTTTTATTTTATGAATATACCATCTCTTCATCACTATTTTTTGCAAAGTAACGGCATAAGCACAGATACACGCAAAATCTTCAAGGGCTGCCTTTTTTTTGCCCTAAAAGGCGAAAATTTCAACGGAAATCTTTTTGCCCAAGAAGCGCTGGACAAGGGCGCACTTAAAGTTGTAGTCGATGAAGCTGCTTTTCACAAATCAAATGGTGAAACTATTTTAGTGGAAAATGTACTTTTGGCACTACAACAACTAGCGAGTTTTCATAAAAATTATTTAGGACTCCCTATTATCTCACTTACGGGAAGTAACGGAAAAACTACTTCCAAAGAACTTATTAATGCAGTACTTTCCCAAAAGTATAATACCGTTGCAACCGAGGGTAATCTAAATAACCATATAGGCGTTCCCTTAACGCTTCTTAAAATGAATAAACAAACCGAAATAGGTATTGTTGAAATGGGCGCCAACCATTTGGGTGAAATAAAATTGCTGAGTGAAATTGCACAGCCAGAGTACGGTTACATTACCAACTTCGGGAAAGCACATTTGGAAGGATTTGGAAGTCTTGAAGGAGTAGTTCAGGGAAAAACCGAACTTTATCAATATTTGAAAAAACACAATAAAAAAGTTTTTGTCAATGCCAATGACCCTAAGCAAATGGCCAATTCAGAAGATATTGACAGAATAACTTTTGGCACTGAGGACAGTGATTTTAACATTGAACTATTGGACAGTTCACACCACCTTTTAGTATCATTCAGCGGCACAAAAATCCAAAGTAATTTAGTGGGAGCGTATAATTTTGCAAACCTTTCCGCAGCTATCGCAATAGGAGCTTATTTTAAAGTTTCAGTTGAAAAAATAAAAGCTGGCATTGAAGCATATGTGCCCGCCAATAATCGCTCACAATTAATAACTCAGGGTTCTAACAGCATTTTAATGGATGCCTATAACGCTAATCCAACAAGCATGCTTGCTGCATTGGAGAATTTTAAACAGACCAAGGGCGAGAACAAGATATTGTTTCTGGGAGATATGTTTGAATTGGGAAAGGATGCCGAAAAAGAACACCAAAACATCGTTGATTTTTTACTAGAAAATCCTTTTGGAAAAGTTTATTTGGTAGGAAGCAATTTCTTTAAAACATCAAACATTGCTTCACATATAAAGGCCTTTGAAACTTTTGAAGATTTAAAAAAAGAACTTGTAACTGAAAACCACAAGCATGCTACAATCTTAATAAAAGGCTCCCGTGGAATGGCTTTGGAAAGGATTTTGGATGTTATTCAAGTTTATTGGAAATAGTTATAAGCCCACTCCAGATTTTCAATTAGCAATTTGTTGCTCATAGGTTCTAAATCTGAAATCGTCCATTTTACGGGCCAGGCATTTATAAAACTCCAAGATTTAAGAGTACTTCCGGCTTCATCCAGTAAGCCAACAGTTATATTTCTGGTCTTGATAGAGACTTCTAAATCGCCATTAAACGTTTTTAAACACCATGCCACAATTTCAGAATCTTTAGAAGCCATACCTCGCTTTAAAACCAAGTTTGAATATTTTACTGAAGTAGGAACGCGATGCTTGAAACTGTTTTCTGAAAATTCGTTTGTTTCCATTTGCATTGAAATTCCAGCTAATTCCTTAAAAACAATATTATCGTTTGCAGTGTCATCACTAAAACTTAGTTGAAAATTAAAAGACACGGGAAGAAACTCATTCATCATTATCCATCTTTAACAGTTAAACCTTCATGGCTAAGTTCTAAAGTTTCAATAGCAACTTCATTTGCCTCCGCTTTCATATTAGTTGTTGTTACTTTGGTGGGCCAAGCATTGTTTAAAATCCAAGTCATTGCCGGGCTTCCAGTTTCATCCAAAAGTTGAATAGTAATAGTTTCCCTTTTTATGGTATTCATTTTTATGGCTTCATACCAATTCCAGAAATTATTGTCGTTTACAAAGATTCCTTTCTTTAGTGTTATGTTTCCCATTTTATTAATACCTGGCATATTCATCGTAGAGAATTGCTTCCTATCGCCATGGCTATATTCTATTGCTTGTTCTTCAACATCCAAACCTGAAACCTCTTGAAATGAAGCTTCTCGGGGAGGCGAACCAAACCGTACCGCAAAGTAAAATTTAGGGGAAGGCCAGTTACCGTCTTGCGTTTCTACTGCCATTTTATATAATATCAAAGTGGTTTTATAATATTAGTTATAAAAGTCTTGATTTCTATAAGTACTACTACGTATTATTAAAAAAAAAATCCCGAGAGACATTTCTCTCGGGACTTTTTTGTGGGTCATACTGGATTCGAACCAGTGACTTCTACCCTGTCAAGGTAACACTCTGAACCAACTGAGTTAATGACCCTCTATAATTAAAAGCGAAGATACATATTCACAAATGTAAATGAAACAAAACACTTATTTGTCGAATTTTTTGATGGGTTTCTTTTTAATCATTCCACCTCTTGCGTCCTTCACCGAAGTCATAATCATAAATGCCTGTGAATCAATTTTATCTACTTCTGTCTTCAACTTACTCATTTCCAATCTTGTAATTACGGTATATACTACATCAACAGGTTGTCGCATCTCACCTTCTTTCGCAAATCCGTTTTCGGCTTTAAAAATAGTACAGCCCCTACCCATTTTTTCAATAATGGCCAGGCGTATTTCCTCATTTTTCTCTGAAATAATTGTGATCCCCATAAACTCTTCAATCCCGTCAATTACAAAGTCAACCGTTTTTGAAGCAGCGAAATAGGTAAGGATAGCATACAATGCGATTTCCGTGGAAAGAAAATAGGCGGCGGTTATAAAAATGATTACGTTGAAGATCATAATTACATTTCCCACCGTAAGACTTGTCTTTCGACTTATAAATATTGCCAACACCTCGGTACCATCAATTATCGCACCTCCGCGAATGGCTAGACCAATACCCAGTCCAAGAAAAAAACCACCAAAGGCCGCCACTAGAATTTTATCATCGGTAATCAAGGGATAGGGTATCAGCGCAACCGCAGTTGCCAAAAGTATAATGCCCAGTACACTTTTTATTGCAAATCTTCTGCCTACCGAAAAAAAAGCCAACGCCAAAAAAGGAAGGTTAAAGCACACTAACAACAATGGAAATGAAATACCCGCCAGTTCATTTACCATCAGTGAAATACCTGTAACCCCACCATCGATAAAATTATTTGGCATCAAAAAACCCCGTAAACCAAAAGAAGCCGAAATAACTCCCAAAATCAAATAGAAAAAATCCCAGACTTCGTGAATTACTTCTATCTCCAGATTTTTTACCCTCTTTTCAAAAGGCTCGGAAATCTGTGAAGGTTTCTTATGCTTTTGACGGTTTTTTACGACGTTTACTATAATATTTTTAAAGAATGGGTTCAAGGGCGCTTGCTTTAAATTTTGAATTCAGTCAAAGTTAACTTATTAATTCTAAAATGAAATTTGGAATAATAAAATAAAAAAAACCGAAGCTTTCACTTCGGTTTTTTTAAAATCTGGTGGGCGATGAGGGGTTCGAACCCCCGACCCCCTCGGTGTAAACGAGGTGCTCTGAACCAGCTGAGCTAATCGCCCTCATTGTTTTGAGGTTGCAAATATAAGTTAGTTTTTAATTCCCGCAAACATTTATTTGAAAAAAATCATAAAACTTCTGCCACCACGAAAGTGCTGCCCCCAACAAATATTAAATCCTTTGCTGAAGCCGTATTAAGTGCAGCTCCATATGCTTTTGACACTGAAATATATTCCTCGCCCACCAGCCCATAACCCCTGGCCTTTGTCAATAACAATGAGGCATCCAAACCCCGGGGAATATTTGGTTTGCAAAAATAATATATAGCACTTTTCGGAAACAGCGGTAACACCGAATCCAAATCTTTATCGCTTACAACACCAATAACAATATGGAGGTTTTGAAAATCTTCTTTCGCAAGCTGCTCCATCACTATTCGCAACCCCTCTTTATTATGGCCCGTATCGCAAACAACTTTTGGATTTTCATGCAAAACCTGCCAACGACCCATCAACCCTGTATTTTTTACTGTATGATTCAATCCCTCTTGAATGTTTTCTTCTGAAATATTCCACCCGCTTTTCTGCAAGACCTTCAATGTTGCCAAAACAGTTTTTAGGTTTCTTTGTTGATAAAAGCCTTTTAAATCAGACGTATGTTTTGAAATATCACAAGTTTTAGCAAAAAAGATTGGCGCATCTCTTTCGGAAGCAATTTTTTCAAACACAGGTTTTGTTTCAGGCAATGTTTCTCCAATAATAACAGGCACACGATTTTTAATTATCCCAGCCTTTTCAAATGCAACTTTTTTCAAGGTATCTCCTAAAAACTGAGTGTGGTCCAAACCTATATTGGTAATCACCGAAATTTCGGGCGTGATAATATTGGTGCTGTCCAGCCTACCGCCCATCCCTACTTCAATAATTGCAACATCCACTTTTTCATTTCGGAAATAATCAAACGCCAGACCCACGGTCATTTCAAAAAAGGAAAGTTGATTGCTTTCAAAAAAAGGTTTGTGTTCTTCTACAAAACTTGAAACGTATTGTTCCGGAATCATTTCGCCATTAATCTTTATCCGCTCCCTGAAATCCTTTAAATGTGGCGAGGTGTAAAGTCCTGTTTTATATCCCGCTTCCTGGAATACCGAAGCCAGCATATGGCTCGTACTGCCCTTACCATTAGTACCGGCTACGTGTACACTCTTGAAGCTGTATTCGGGATTGTGGAGATATTTGGCAAGCTTTATGGTAGCGGCCAAATCTGCTTTATAGGCAGACTGCCCCACCCGCTGGTACATGGGCAGCTGGGCGAAAAGCCACGCGATGGTTTCTGAATAGTTGATGGCTATTGGATTTTATTTTATAATGAGTTTTTTTGTAGTCTGTTCTTTACCTTCGGAAATTTTTAAATAATATATTCCGGGCTGAAAATTTTCAACGGAAAATTGAAGTTGCTTTTCTTTAAAATCAAGCTGTTTCACAACTCTTCCCATAACATCATATATTAATACAGAAGATTTTTCAGAAATAGATGCTTTTGAAATTTTAACCATTTGCGAAGCAGGGTTCGGATACACCTTTACTTCTGAAGAAAACACAGCTTCATTTTGGCTTAAAATATCATTTGAAATATCAATTTTATAAGTTGAGCGCCCAAAGGTTGCGGCAAATAAAAACTGGGACCCTTCATGGATATGCAAATCTGTTACCACTACGGAAGGCAAATTCTCACCCAAAACGTTCCAATTTACACCTTCATCAGCAGTAGCCATCACGCCTACATCGGTACCCACAAATAGATTTCCGAAACTATCCTGCACAATATCATTTACAGGAATATCTGGCAAACTTGTAGAAATATCAAACCAATTGTTTCCTAAATCAGTACTTTTATAAACGTGGCCCACATCTTCTCCATATCGATATCCTGAAAGCGTTAAATAAACTGTGTTCGGGTCTTCCCGAGACGCCAAAATTTTTGTAACCCATCGGTTGGGAACTCCCGCAGAAATATCTGTCCAATTAGAACCTCCGTTCTGAGTTACCCAAGCTTTTCCGTCGTCTGTTCCCACAAAAATAATTTCATTGTCCAAAGGCGAAACACTAATCGTCGTTATTGTTCCGTATGTAAGATTTCCGGGGTGTGGGCCATCTGTCAAGTCTGGACTTATTGCAGTCCAAGTGGCCGCGGCATTTGTTGTTTTGTAGAGTCTATTTGTACCGTAATAAAGCGTTTGCGAATTGGAAGGATCAAAAGTAATGGGCGTATCCCAATTTTTTCGGTCGCCCCCGGAAATTCCATTGGTTGCATTTGAAAAGGAGTTGCCATTGTTGGTGGATTTTCCTAAAGCGCCATATTGGTAAAGCGCATATATCACATTTGTATTTGTAGGATCTACGAGTGGTTGAAAACCATCCCCGCCATAGATTATATTCCAGTCCGTTAAACCTCCTGTTTGGGTGCGGCTGGTACTGTTATCTTGCGCGCCACCATAAATTTTATTTTCGTTTTGTGCATCTACATGCATTCGGTAGAATTGTGTAATGGGAAGTTTTACATCCTTTACCGCAGAGGAACCCCCGTTCGTGCTGTAATAAAGTCCACCATCATTCCCCAGAAGTATTTCGCCTGGTACCGAAGCATTAAACGCCATTGCGTGCTGATCTACGTGAACATTTGAAAAGGAATCACTCCAGCTCATGCCTCCGTTTGTAGATTTTTGAACTTCAAAATCTACATTATAAATTGTGTTTTCATCCGTGGGATCGATAAAAATTCCTCCAAACCACCAATGAAACCCCACATCGGTCAACTGACCTGAGTTGACGGCAGTCCAAGTATCGCCGCCGTTTGTAGTTTTATAAACACCTTGGATATTTCCCGTTGCATCTGCGTAACGCGTATATAGCACATTGGGGTTTGATTGTGAAATATCTATGCTGATCCTTCCTTTTTGGGATGCTAAACTTGGCAAACCGGCGGTCAGTTCTGTCCAGTTTGATCCTCCGTCAGTAGTTCTGTATATTCCCGAGGTTATTCCACCGTATTGTCTATTGTTTGGGCGTCGGATTCGTTCCCAACTGGCCGCATACACTATATTCCCGTTTGTGGGATGAATGGCCATATCAATTACCCCAGTTGAATCACTCACAAATAAAACCTGCTGCCAGCTATCGCCGCCATTGGTAGTTTTATAAACGCCACGATTGGCACTATTTCTGAACAATGGGCCCATTGCCCCAACAAAAGCGGTATTATCGTTACTTGGGTCCAAAACAATTTTACCAACACTTCCAATATCAGGCAGCCCTTTGGATTGCCATGTGGCGCCACCATCAGTACTTTTATAGATTCCATCACCATCATACACCAAAGACCCTCCACCAGCATTTACTTCACCTGTACCTACCCAAAGTATGTTATTGTTATTTTTTGAAATTTCAATATCGCCGATGGAAAGCATTTGTTGTTCGTCAAAAATTGGCGTCCAATCATCACCACTGTTTATCGTTTTAAAAATCCCTCCTGAGGCAGCCCCAACATAATATACTTCGGGTTGGGTTGAAGGAATTTCAATATCGGTAATTCTACCGCCAATATTTAGAGGTCCGCTGAATTGCCATATTTCGTTTACATTGTTTCTATCCGCTATTTGTTTTTTCCAACGGATTGCTTCAGAATATGCCGCAGTATTCAATTGGCCATTTGGATAGGCTCTTTGCATAAACATAAAGTCGTGGGGATATTTTTCATTTTTTTCATTTTCGGAAATGTTTGAAATGGATTTTTCGCAAGAATTTTTACACCCAGCAAAACAAATTATAATTATCAGAAAAGTAGAAATACGAAGCATAGTATCTTTTTTTGAAGTTTAAAGATACTGAAAAAATAAAGGCATTCCTTTAAGAGAATTCGCTATTGTGAAAGACTGAACTTGTAGATAATCTTGCCAATTTGTTTTGCGGGAGCTTTATCGTCGGCATTGAATTTTGTAGCCAAAGCGGCTCTTTTGGCGGGCTCTAATAAACAACGGGAATTGTTTGTTGTTCCCCGAACTCCTGGCGTTGCACTAATTACTCTTCCACTGCGGTCTACTTCTATGCTAACCACTACTGTTCCGGCTTCGTTGCAGTCCTGTACAAACTTTTCCTTATTTAGTGCTTTTCTTCCGCCGAGTAAATAATTGCCATCGCCGTCCAAACCTTTGCCAGTGCCGTAATACGCACTTGCATTGGGATCGCCATCGGGGCTTCCCTTGTCACCCGGATTAGCGTCGTTACCTTCGCCTCCTTTTGCGTTTCCGTCACTTTTTGGGCCATTCAAAATGCTTGAAAGGGCATCGGTGGTAGCTTTATCGGGTTTTGGGTCGGGTTTCTTTACTTCTTTCTTAGGCTGCTCTTTTACTGGTGTTTCAACTTGCTCCTTTTTGGGCTTTTCCTTTTTAATTACAGGAGCGTCTTCATTCTCCTGAGTAACCACTTCCTCCTTTATTTCCGATTTTGGCTGTGAAACAGGTTGCGCGGTCGTTTTCTGCGGTGCAGATTGAATTTTTTCAGTAGGCTGGATGTTTCCACTACCAGTATCGGTAGTTCCAAAATTTACAGCAATGCCTTGCTCTAAAGGTGGATCCATGTATTTCATCCCCACATAAAACAACAGAATAAGAATGATTGCATGCACGATTACCGTGATGGTCATACTTTTTCGTTTATGTTGGGTGTCAAGCAGGCTCATGGGTGAGAATTATTATTTCTTTTCTTTTTCAAAAATATGCGGAGAAGCATTTAATTAATTAGGTCGAACTGCGAGTACTACCTTAAAGTTGTTGCGGTTTGCAATGTCCATCACAAAAACTGCATCTTCAATGGGCACACCTTCTTCGGCACGTAGGATAATGGTAGGTTCTTCCTGTCCGGCAAGTGTTTTTTTCAATTCGCTCTCTATGCTATACTCGCTTACACGCTCTTTATCTACATAATAAGCACCATCTTTTGTGATGCTGACGGAAGCTTTCTGCACATTTGACGTTTTTCCTTTTGCCTTTGGAAGTATCAAATCCAAAGCATCTGGCGTTATGGCAGGCGATGTTAGCAGAAAAAATACCAATAACAGAAACACAATGTCTGTCATGGAACTCATGCTGAAATCGGCACTTACTTTATTTCTTCCTCTTAAATTCATTAAGCAGGTTCGTTTAAAATATCAAGGAAATCAACGGCCGTGGCTTCCATTTGGTGTACCACCTTATCAGTCTTAACAACCAAATGGTTGTAGCCCATATAGGCAATAATACCCACAATCAAACCTGCAACCGTGGTTGTCATGGCAGTGTAGATACCTTCTGCAAGGCTTCCCATTTCGGCTTGGCCACTACTGGTTGCCAACTGATGAAATGCCAAAACCATCCCGATTACGGTTCCCAAGAAACCAATCATGGGGGCCGCTCCAGCAATTGTTGCCAATACACTTACATTTTTTTCGAGTTTATAAACCTCAAGACGTCCTGCATTTTCAATTGCCGTGTTGATGTCTTCCAAAGGGCTCCCTATTCTGGAAATTCCTTTTTCGGTTAAATGTGAAACCGGAGTATTATTTTGGGCGCAAAGCACTTTTGCTGCTTGAATATTTCCTTTGGCCACATGGTCGCGTATCTGGTTCATAAAATTGCTGTCCATTTTGGATGCTGCCTTTATTGCGAACAAACGCTCAAAATAAATATACACCGCAACAAACAACAGTACAAAAAGCACCATGATAATAATTTGCCCCGCCACTCCTCCATTTAAAAGGAGGTCCATAATGGAAAGCGTTTTTTCTTCAGAAATTGGTTCAAGATCCTGTGGTACCTCAGCACCCTCTTGAATAAAGAAGTTTAACATAAAAAAGGTTTTGTTTTAGTGAATAACGTTATAAGGTTTCAGAAATTGTTATGCATTGTGAAATAGCACTCTTTCAATCAAAAGAAATACTCCGGCCCCCGCTATAAAACCAATAAACGCAAGCCAAGTAATCTTTTTAAGATACCAGATAAAGTCTATGCGCTCCATTCCCATTGCAGCAACACCCGCTGCAGAACCAATGATGAGCATACTTCCTCCCGTACCGGCAGAATAGGCTATAAAATGCCACAAGACGGAATCCATAGGTAAATTGTACATTCCCATGGAAGCAGCAACAAGCGGAACGTTATCAATAATTGCAGACAAGATACCTAGTAGTATAACCACTACATCCTGATTTGGAATAGCGCTTTGCAGCACTTCTGCAAGATAGCGGAGCGTTCCTACTTCTTCTCCATTAACAACGCCATATACCAAGCTTTCTAGTCCTGCCACTGCCATTAAAATTCCAAGGAAAAAAAGAATGCTTGAAATTTCAATACGCGACAAGGCTTTATGTGCTGAATACAAATGTCTTCTTTCTTTGCTGAAATCTTCTTCGGGGTGAATATATTCTGAAACGAGCCAAACCACGCCCAAAGCAAGCATCATGCCCATATAAGGCGGCAAATGCGTTAAAGTTTTAAAGACAGGCACCGAGACGATCATTCCCAAACCTAAAAAAAGCATGGTTCTACTGCTTAAAAGAGCCTCCTCTGCTTTGTCTTCACGGGCATCAACGTCTATATTTCCACGGAATGCTGGCATATAGCTTGCTATTACGAATGGCAGGGCAAAACACACTATAGAAGGTATAACCACATATTCAATTAGACCCCCTGCAGATACTTTTTTGGCAATCCAGAGCATGGTTGTAGTTACATCACCTATTGGAGACCACGCTCCACCTGCGTTAGCAGCTATAACCACCATAGCCGCATACCAAAGTCTGTCTTCTCTCTTATGGATTAATTTCCTCAATAAGGTAATCAGTACAATAGTTGCGGTAAGGTTATCTATAATAGCGGAAAGAAAAAATGCCAATATCCCTATAATCCATAATAGCTTTCGTTTGCTTTTTGTTTTTACGGCGCTTTTCAAAACTTCAAAACCGCGGTGGAGGTCAATAATTTCAACAATCGTCATAGCTCCAATAAGGAAAATGAGTATCTCTGCTGTTTTTCCTAAGTGGTGAAGGAGGGTTCCTTCAAAGCCTTCCATGGCATGCTCACCCCCGGAAAGAAAACTGAAAGCCTGCTCTTCTGTATTTATAACATCAAACCATCCACTGGTAAAACCAATTGCCAAAACGGCCCAAATAAGAGAAGCCATTATAAGCGCAGGTACCGTTTTGTCAAGTTTTAATGGATGTTCTAAGGTTATAGAAAGGTATCCGATTACAAAAATTAAAATGATAATTGATTCCATAATGAATGCTGATTATTGAAAATTATAACAATTGCTTTAACGCTATTTCAAAAGCGGTTTTGCTAATGTTTGTTTTGGTACTGTTGTTATCAAAAGTATTTTGTATCGCGTTTTTGATGGTAATTGAAGTATCGTTAAAGATAGCTTCATCAGTCATTTGTACTTTTCGCTCCATAAAATATGCAAATACACGAGCCATTCCGCAGTTACTTATAAAATCTGGAATTAAGCTTACGCGCTCATCGGTAAATTCCATTATGGGGCCGAAGAAAATTTCTTTATCGGCAAACGGAACATTCGCACCACAGCTTATAACTTCAAGTCCTGTTTCAATCATTTGGGAAATCTGCTCTTTCGTTATCAATCGCGAGGCCGCACAGGGTGCAAAAATCTCTGTCTCCAGCTTCCAGATTTTCTCGTTTATTTCTTCAAAAGGAATCATGTTTTCAGCAACCAATGTATTACCATTTTTCTTTAGAAAAAGTTGTTTGATTTCTTCAAATGAAAAACCGTCCTTGTTGATGACTCCTCCATCACGGTCAATAATACCTACAATTTTGGCTCCCATCTGCGAAAGATAATAAGCCGCAGCAGCGCCAACGTTTCCAAAACCTTGAATTACGGCACGCTTTCCTTTAACACTTCCACCATAAATATCGTAATAATGATGTACAGCTTCGGCAACGCCATAACCCGTAATCATATCGGCAACGGTATATTTTCTGGAAACATCTGGTGAGAAATTTACGTTCTCCAAAACTTTTATGACTCCCTGACGCAATTGACCGATTCTATTGATTTTATCTGCTTCTGTAGGCGAAAAATGACCATTGAAAACTCCCTCTTGTGGATGCCAAACAGCGCTTTGTTCGGTCATAGGTATTACTTCGTGAATTTCATCAACGTTTAGATCGCCCCCTGTTCCATAATACGCTTTTAGTAAAGGTGAAACAGCTTTAAACCAGCGTTCCAAAACACCTTTTTTACGCGGATCGGAAGGATCAAAGTTAATACCGCTTTTGGCTCCGCCGATTGCTGGTCCGGCCACGGTAAATTTTACTTCCATTGTTTTTGCAAGTGAGAGCACTTCGTTGGCATCGAGGCCTTTTCGCATCCTGGTCCCACCCCCCGCGGCACCGCCGCGCAAGGAGTTTATGACCGTCCAGCCTTCGGCCTCGGTTTCGGGGTCATTCCAGTGAAAAACAATTTCGGGATCTTTTTCTTCGTACTTTTTAAGTAATTCCTTCATTAATTGTGGAGAGTTAAGTCACTTCTTCGCTAAAGCTGAGTAGTGTGAGGACAAATATAAAAAACTTGTGAGGGGTTTATATTTATTTTAGGTAAAATTTATGGATTGAATATTTTCCCCGAAGAATGATCTTTTTTAGCCCCCGTTACACTTGCCAAACAATTCACCTCATTGCGTAGCTTTAAAACGCCCAAAAGCCCAAAAATGAGCGCTTCCTTATATTCCAAAATTTCCGTTGAAGGAATAACGACCTCAACCGAAGCAATATTTTTCAATCGGTCAATCAAAAATGAATTGTATGCCCCGCCCCCAGTTATTAATACGGAAGCTTTTTCTGAAAAGTGATTGGCAAGCTGCAAGGCAATGTGTTCCGTAAAGGTTCGCAATATAGCTTCGGAACAAATTTCATAAGCCTCCAAAAGTGGAAAAATGTATTCTCTCACCCACTCCAAACCCAAGGATTTTGGGGGTTTTTCAGTATAAAAAGTTAGTGCGTTCAATTTTTGAAGCAACCCTTCGTCCAAGTTCCCGGAAGCGGCCAGTTTTCCGTCTTCGTCAAAATCCTTTCCCAGTTTTTCGGCATATTTGTTTAAAACAATATTTACCGGGCAAATATCAAAAGCCATCCGTTGCCCATCTTTTTCAAAGGAACAATTTGCAAAACCGCCCAGATTCAAACAATAATCGTATTCGGAAAAAAGCAACTTATCTCCTATCGGCACCAACGGCGCACCTTGTCCGCCCAATTCCACATCCTGCATCCTAAAATCACAAACCACGGTTTGCCCGAGTAATTTTGAAATGCGCGGCAGATTGCCTATTTGGTAGGTAAAACCCTTTTCGGGCTGGTGCAGAACCGTATGGCCGTGGCTGCAAACTGCGTCAATTTCAAGAATGTTATGTTTTCTTATGAATTTTAAAATTTCCTCGGAAAGCTTTTCGGTGTATTTAAAATCCAGCCGCTCAAGTTTCTCTTCGGAATAATTTATGGCTTCGCGCAACTCGTCCTTCCAAAATGAAGAATATGGAACAGTCTCGGCGGCAAGGATATTAAAATTCCACTTTACATTAGCATAGTCAAAAAAAATTTCAGCCAAATCAATCCCGTCCAGCGAAGTGCCACTCATAACCCCAATGATATGGTATTTGTTTTTTTTCAATCTTTCCAAAAAGTAAGAAGTTTAAAGATAGGGCGGAAGATTTTAAAAATTACAAATTACAAGCACCAAATTCCAAATAAATCCCAAAAATGAAAATATCAAATTCAAAACGTACACAATCCATAATGATTTAAAATTTGTTTTTTGGAATTTGGGATTTTCACATTTTTGGAATTTGCATTTTATAAGTACCTTTGCCATTCTTTTAAAAACACAATTCTTACTTATAAAGCCTATGGATTTCAGTCTATCCGAAGAACAGTTAATGATTCGCGACGCCGCTCGCGATTTTGCCCGTACCGAATTGCTTCCGGGCGTTATAGAACGCGACAATCATCAAAAATTCCCGACCGAACAAGTGAAGAAAATGGGCGAGCTCGGTTTTCTGGGGATGATGGTGGACCCAAAATACGGCGGCGGCGGAATGGATACCGTGAGTTATGTTTTGGTTATGGAAGAATTAAGCAAGATTGACGCTTCGTGTTCCGTAATCGTTTCGGTAAACAATTCATTGGTGTGCTATGGCCTTCAAGCCTATGGAAATGAAGAACAAAAACAAAAATACCTTACTAAACTCGCTACTGGCGAAAAACTTGGTGCATTCTGTTTGAGCGAACCAGAAGCTGGCAGTGATGCCACTTCACAAAGAACGACTGCAATTGACAAAGGTGATCACTATATATTGAACGGCACCAAAAACTGGATAACAAATGGCGGCTCTGCAGATTATTATTTGGTAATTGCGCAAACTGACAAAGAGAAAAAACACAAAGGCATCAATGCTTTTATTGTTGAAAAAGGCTGGGAAGGTTTTGAAATTGGCCCAAAAGAAGACAAGCTTGGCATCCGTGGAAGTGATACACATTCTCTTATTTTTAATGATGTAAAGGTTCCAAAGGAAAACAGAATTGGCGAAGACGGTTTTGGATTTACCTTTGCTATGAAAACCCTTTCCGGCGGTCGTATCGGGATTGCCGCACAAGCGTTGGGAATTGCCGCAGGTGCTTACGACCTTGCCCGTGAATATTCCAAGGTGCGCAAAGCTTTTGGCACCGAAATATGCAACCACCAGGCCATCGCCTTCAAGCTTGCAGATATGCATACCAGTATTGAAGCAGCCCGCCATTTAGTGATGAAAGCGGCTTGGGACAAAGACCAAGGCAATAATTATGATATGAGCGGCGCCATGGCCAAACTATACGCCAGCCAAGTAGCAATGGACGTAACCGTGGAAGCGGTACAGGTTCACGGCGGAAATGGCTATGTTAAGGAATATCACGTGGAACGCTTGATGCGTGATGCAAAAATTACTCAGATTTACGAAGGCACTTCAGAGATTCAGAAGATTGTTATTTCTCGAGGACTTTTAAGGGACTAAGAAAAAATAGATCTAACCTTTAGTTTACCCTGAGCGCAGCCGAAGGGCACGATCAAACAGAACATCAAACCCGTCCAAAGTGGCGGGTATTTAATTTTATTATATTAATATTGAAGTACAACGACTAAAATTATTATCTTACATATAATTTAAAATTCAACTCTTATGAAAACACAGTTAGGAGTATTGTTTTCCATTTTTGTATTCACAGTTTCGAATGCGCAAATCGGATTTCAGGAGAATATTATTATTGATAATGCTGATGGTACCAATGGAGCTGCTGATGTATATTCAGCTGATATAGATGGTGATGGAGATAAGGATTTAATTTCAGCATCTTTTTTGGATAATAAAATAGCTTGGTATGAAAATTTGGATGGGCAAGGAAATTTCGGGTCTCAAAATGTTATTACTACCAATGCAGAAGGGGCAAATTCTGTTTTTGCAGCCGATTTAGATGGAGATGGAGATATGGATGTTCTTTCAAGCTCTTACTTATATAATGATAATAAGGTAGCCTGGTACGAAAATATTGATGGACTAGGTACTTTCGGTCCACAACAAATTTTCCCTTTAGGTAGCTATGGCAATACAATTAGAACTAGATCCGTAGTTGCTGCTGATTTAGATGGAGATAACGACAGAGACGTTATAGCTACCTCTTATAACCAAATATCTTGGTTTGAAAATTTGGATGGCCAAGGTTTATTTGACGAACAAAATCCAATTGGTGGTGCAGATGAACCTACATCAGTTTCTATTCACGATATTGATGGAGATGGAGATAATGACATTCTTGTATCAGATTATTCATCTGTTTTATGGTACAAAAATGAAGGGAATAATAATTTTGTTCGTGAATGGATTACATTAAACGTAACCAACGCAAATTCTGCGTATGCAACCGATTTAGATGGGGATGGTGATTTAGATGTAATATCAGCATCTAATGACTCTAGAGTTGCTTGGTACGAAAATTTTAACGGCCTATTTGGTGCTCAACAAATAATTTCAACAAATACAAGTGGAGCATCCTCCGTTTATACATCAGATATTGATGGGGATGGCGATAATGATATTGCAGTAGCAGCTTCTGAAGCTATTTTTTTGTATAAAAATGATGCAAATGGCAATTTTTCCCAAACAACAATTACAACAGATGTAAATACTGGAAAGTCTGTATATATAACAGATTTAGATGGAGACGGTGATTTAGATATAACGTCAGCATCTTTCATCGATGACAAAATAGCTTGGTATAAAAATTTAGATGGATTGGGAAACTTTGGAACCCAGCTATTGGTATCTGATTCTCAAGGCGCAAATGGGGCTTATTATGCAAGTTCTGCCGATATTGATTCTGATGGAGATTTAGACATAATTTCAACCTCACAAAACGATAGCAAAATAGCTTGGTATAAAAATCTTGATGGAAATGGCACTTTCGGAATGCAGCAGGTTATTTCTACTACTGTAAATGGTGCTAGTATAGCATGTATTGAAGATATTGATGGAGATGGATATCCAGATATTGTAGGCGGAAGTTTTACTTCCGGAAAGCTTGCTTGGTTTAAAAACAATGATGGTCAAGGTAATTTTGATCCTCAACAAATTATTGCGACCGATCTTCCAGGAATAAATTCCCTTTCAGCAATAGACATAGTTGGAGATGCAGATTTGGACCTACTAGTTTCGTCGGAATTTTATTCCTCAAAATTAGCATGGTATGAAAATTTAGACGGTGCTGGAACTTTTGGACCTGAGCATACTCTTGAAAATGGAATTGGTCTCGGTTACTTTGCCCAGCCTGCCGATCTGGATGGAGATGGCGACTTGGATATTATTGGAATTGGTCGATCTAATGGCACTTTGGCTTGGTATGAGAACGAAAATGGATCCGGAAGTTTTATTGAACACAATTTGGGCAATACTTGGTATGATTATAGAATATATCCAGCTGATAAAGAGGGAGATGGCGACATAGATTTTATTGCTTCTAACGGTATGCATTTAGCATGGTATATAAACCTGGATGGCTTTGGAAATTTTAGTCAACCTCAGCCCATAAATCTTTATGATAACGGTTATTTCTCAATAGTATTTTCAGATATAGATAATGATGGTGATGAAGATATTATCTCTGGAAACCCATCATATGATAATCAACTCTTATTTTGGCGTGAAAATACAGATGGACAAGGAAATTTTGGCCCCGAAAATACAATTTCAAATATTAATACTTTGACTTCTATTAACATTGGCGATATAAATAATGATGGAGACATGGACATACTTATATCTGCGGATGGTGACGACAAAATTGCATGGTTTGAAAACATTGGACCACTTAGTATCCAAGAAAATATTTCCCTTGATATTTTACTCTATCCCAATCCCACAAATGGAATAATCAACATACAGTCAAAAGAAATTATTTCATCTGTTATTTTTTACAACCAATTAGGCCAATTGATTTTAGAAGAAAGCAATGTTGAAGGAATCAATAGAGTCAACATAGAAAAATTAAACGAAGGGATTTATTTCGTAAAATTAAAAACTTTTAATGCGGAGGTTATAATCAAGAAATTAGTTAAAAAATAATTTTCAAAAATCAACACATTCCAATAATAGGTTTTTTTATAAAAAGAAATTCCAAACCAACCCAAATCGCAGCACATTATCACGATACGGATAACCCGGGGCTGCAAAATATTCACTTTTCCCGCCAAAAATCGAGGTGAAGTTTTCATAAATAAAATAAATACGGGTCTGCCGTATTTTCGCATTAAAGAAAATATCTACTAACGGAAAACCGCCCAATTCCTGCTCGTTCTGCACATAAAATTCCGCGAGTACAGGGTCATAAGCATTCATATTGTATTTGGTGAAATATTTAAAACCTACCCCAGTCTGCAAAAACAAGGCACGTTTAAACCAGTGGTCTTCAAAATAAAGCGTGTTTCTCGTGATGAGCTGTGGCACGTTAAAAACGGTTTCGCCACTCAACACCTGCTGGTACATCACGGTATTTTGCAATCCGAAATGCCCAAATTTAAATTCTTTTTCAACCTTTACTTTTAAATAATCTACCCGTTCAGAAGCCTGCAATGGTGAAGGTGTGCTGTCATTTTCCTTGATTCCAAAGTAGGCGTAATCGTCAATTCCCGTATAGCTTACAGACGCATTTCCAAATTTTTTGGTGTTTATTTGAAATTTCAGTTCCTGGGTTTTTACATTATTCAGCTCGGTCTTCCAATTGTAATTTTGGTAATCACTTTGGTACAGCAAAAAGTTGAAATTGGGCGCCACCGAATGTACGGTTATGGAAGCTTCCGCATTATAATCTTCATTTAAATCAAACGAAGCGGCTCCTTGCAGAAAGTTTCCGTCAAAATCGCCTGCCACATTTATCGCCCCTTTTCCACGAAGCTTAAATCCTCGGTATTCCTTTTCGTACGCCGCACCAGCTTCAATAATATTTCCTTTAATCCTGTTGGGAATGCGCTGTTCGTCTAAAATCAATACTGAATTGTACCCATAATTGAAATCGTTATAGCCCGCCCAAGCGGTAATTTTTCCGATAAGCGAGTTGTTGAAGTCAGCATACGCCTTTGCGTTAAAATCTTCAAGTTTCGTTTTCGTATATAAATCTGCGGTCTCATACGAAGGACCAAATTCCGCAAATGACGCGGTTTGGTTGTATCGAAAAAATTTGTCCTCATAGCTCAACACGTTCCCAATTGTCAATACCGAATAGCCCGTACTGTCGCGCTGGCTCAACAATTCGTAATAATGATCGCCGTAGAAACGAAGCCCTTCAAGTTTGTTTTCGGCATTTTCAAATTTAACATCCAACCGTCCACGGTCGCGAAATTCGGGATCGTCATTTATAAAAAGCAGCAAGGAATTATCGGTTAACCCCCCATTTTCCTCATTCAAAATATCTTGTGCTGCAACGTGGGCACGTGCTACGTAGCGTTTACTTTTGGTATGGTAATTTGCAGTGAAAAGAAAATTTCCGGTACTCGTTAAAATATGTTGGTATTTCCCCAGTGAACGAACCCCTTTATAGCCAATTGAAAAATTGAATTGCGGGGAAGTATTCACCGTAAAAAAAGCATCGAGCTGCTGCCCCTGCTCATAGGCAGTTTTAAAATAAAGTTCGGTAAGCGGCGTGGGTACATTAAAATAATTCACATCTTCAATTTCCTTATAATTAAAATGATGCGACTGAGCCACAAAAAGCGGTTTCAAATTCAGCCTGTCAAAAGAGTAAGCAAGTGAGTTATATGTTTGCCCTACGTTTGAAAACTGTAGCAGTTCAAAATTGTCCTTTCTTAAATAATTAAATTTGTATTTTTTCTTGATTGAGAGTGTAGTATCAACATGTGTTGTATCGCGCGCCGTTGAAATTATTTTGTAGTAATCAATTGGCGGTTTTTCTTTAGTTGCATTTGGAGTTTGTGAAAACACAGTTGCCGAGGCACATAGAAGAAGTAAGAGCAAAAATGTGTTTTTCATCGGATATAAACTTTCAGCGCAAAGGTAAATTTTTAAACGGAAATAGTTATTTTTAATTTTCTATGTTGAAACTTAAAATTAATTCCCACTTATTGGAATGTGGCACCGATGAGGCGGGTCGTGGCTGTCTTGCAGGGCCCGTAACCGCCGCCGCAGTAATTCTTCCGGATGATTTTCAACACCCTTTCTTGAATGACAGTAAGCAACTTTCAGAAAAAAAACGATTGGAACTTAAAGATATTATTGAGCGCGAAGCTATCTGCTATAAAGTGGTACATGTAATGATGGATGAGATTGACAAAATAAACATTCTGAACGCCTCCATTTTAGGAATGCACCGTGCCATTAACGGACTCTCCTGTCCTCCCCAATTTATCGCCGTGGACGGGAACCGCTTTAAACCTTTTCAGAAAACTCCTTTTGAATGTGTTGTAAAAGGCGATGGAAAATACCTGCACATTGCAGCTGCTTCCATTTTGGCAAAAACTTATCGGGACGAATATATGGCCGCGCTTCACGAAAAATTTCCACACTATAATTGGAAACAGAATAAAGGCTATCCTACCAAAGAACATCGGGAAGCAATCCAAAATCACGGAAGCACAAGTTTCCACAGGAAAAGTTTCAAACTTTTACCAACGCAACTGGAGCTCAAGCTATAAGCCACACAATACTGCCGTGATAAAGAATTGGAGTGTTGAAAACCCGTCAATAAACTATTTCGACTATTTACAAAACCATCACATTTCCTTGCTACTTTTGTGTTATGGGAAAAATTCTGGGCAAACTTTTAGCGTTTTTACTTTTTATTCCAATGCTTTTGGGAGTTTTTGGAAGTTGTGACAAAACACCTCCAAAAACTGGCACTTTAATGGATTATGTTCCCGAAGATGCGTTGGTGGTTTTTAAGATTTCAAATTTTGAAACCTTGCAGGCAGATATTGAAGCCAATTCCCTACTTTCCAAATTTGACAACACCGCTCCCTATTCTTTTTTTACTGAAAAGAAAGCCTTGCTGAAAAATCTACATCCCGCTTCGCAAAGCCTTTTATGCATCAATAAATTAAATGACTCCCTTTCGGCATATACTTTTATTTCGAAGCAAACGAAAAATCTTTTTCAAATAGATTCACTAAAAAATAAAACTATTGAAACCTTACAGCTTGATGAACATTCATTTCAGCGTATTACCATTGACAAAGAAATTGCCTATTCTGCAATTATAGATAGCGTTTTTGTGGTTTCATCTTCGCAACAAATTATTCAGGAAATTTTAAAAGGAAATACCGAACGCAATGATACGTTCAAGAAAGTTTTCAATCTACCATCAACCAACGGCTTTACAGCGTTAGTGCGCGGAAATAAAATCATTCTGAACGATTCCACAAAAGTAGATTTCACTTCGTGGAGTGCGCTTGACGTTGCCATATCGCCAGAAGCTTTTTCTGCAACCGGAATAACGCTTGCTACCGACAGCATTCCGCAATTGCTGAACGTTTTTGAAGGCCAAGTACCGCAACAAAACGACGTTTCGGGATTGGTGCCAACGGATGCCTTGGGCGCGGTGAGCTTTACATTTAACGATGCCGAAACTTTTCAAAAGAAATTACGAAATTTTAGAGGTGAAAAAGAAGCCGTAAAAACCACCGGGATTTTCGGCTCCGTGAGCGAAGTGGGAAGTATTCAGCTTAAAACTGAGACCGCAATTTTTATAAAAAGCATTGATGCCTCTTTAACGAACGATGCATTGGCGCGCTTTGTAACTTCAAAAAGTATCTTTCGCGAAATTGAGATTAGCAGTTTTAGTGAGCCACAATTATTTAAGCAGACTTTTTCGCCTTTTATAAATTCAGGAACGGCAAACTATGTTTTTCAGCTCGATAATTTCTTTGTTTTTACAGAAAATGAAAGTACTGCCGAGCAGCTTATAAGTTCCTTCCAAAATAATAATACGCTCAAAAATGCTTCTTATTTTGAAAGCACTGCAAAAGATTTGAGCACGGCATCCTCACTATTAATTTATAAAATGCAGGGCGAATTTTCTGAGGACATTTCAGGTTTTTTCAATTCAAAAAGCAGTGCGGGCATCAAAGATATTTCTTTTGATAAATTTCCGTTGGCGGCACTGCAATTCAGTTTTGACAGAAATTTTGCGCACGTAACACTGAGTTGCAAAGAGGCGGGCGCCACAGCAAAAAGTGTATCGGGTAAGGTTTCGGAAAAATTCAACTTAAATCTGGAAAGTGTACTTTTAACTAACCCACAACTGGTTGACGGCAATAACGGCAGTAGCAATGTGCTCGTACAGGATATAGCCAATAAGCTTTATTTTATTTCTGAAAGCGGAAAAATTCTTTGGACCAAAAAATTAGGCTCGCCTATTTTGGGAAAAATTGAAACTGTGGAAATTTCTGGCAAAGGCAACAAGCAAATTGCGTTTGCTACTAATGATGCGTTTTATATTTTGGACCGAAATGGGAAGGACGCAAAAGGATTTCCTATTAAGTTTAAAGACAAGGTAACCCAGCCACTTTCGGTTTTTGATTACGATAACAACCGGAATTATCGTTTTGTAATTGTACAGGGCAAGGACGTATTGATGTATGACAAATACGGAAAAACTGTAAAAGGTTTTGGTTTCAACAAAGCAAAAAGCAATATTGCGCAATCGCCCGTACATATCCGGATGGGGAATAAAGATTATATAGTGGTTGCAGAGGAAAACGGTAAGCTGAATATTTTAAGTCGTGTTGGGAAAACGAGGGTTTCGGTTTCAAAGAATTTCAATTTTTCTGAAATTCCTGTGGCAGAAGAAGACAACTCCTTTGTAGTGATAACAAAGGAAAATACCAAAGAGCGCATTTCGCAAGACGGAAAGGTTTCATCCCAAAAACTGGATGTGGGCAATAATTATTGGTTTGCCATACTTGGAAATACAAAAGTAACATTGGATGACAACCTTTTACGCATTAATGGAAAACTAGCAGAATTGCCCCTAGGGCTTTATACCAAGCCCCAAATTTTCTCAATAAACCGCAACAGCTATATTACCATAACAGAAACCCAAGAAAAAAAGGTATATGTTTTTGATAAAAATGGTGAGCTTCTTAATGGTTTTCCTGTTTATGGCACTTCACCCGCTTCCATGGGTGAAGCCAACCCAAAAAACTTAGTTGTTAAAGGAGAGGATAATAGTGTAGTTTATTATATTATCGATTAACCCAAAACAACTTGTCAGTTAGCACATTAGTCAGCCATGTTTCTCTTTGGTTGAAGTATTTTGTGTAAATTTAAATCGCAAACTAACTTTTTACACTTTTATGAGAGCGCTCCTCTGCCTCCTTGTTTTGCTATTGGCTACTAGTGCTTTTAGCCAAAATAAACTGCGCGAAAAAAAACCTTCGCAGCGCGACTCTATAATACTTGCTAATTACAAATCAAAGGTTTCCCAAACCATCAATGCAAATCCCGATAGCGCCTTAATTTATATCAAACAACTTCGAGAGTTCAGTACCCAGCACAATTATTTGGTTAGCCTTATCGAGGCCGATTATCTCTACGCACATTATTTCAGAAGAATACAAAAACCGGATTCAGCCCTCATTTACTTTAAAAAACAAATAAGAGATTCAAAAAAAATAGAGTATTTACGCGGCATGGCACAAGGGTACAATGGACTTTGCAGAACTTATTATTTAATTGGAGAGATTGAAAATTCAATAGAAGCCGGAAACAAGGCCCTTAAGTTTGCGAAATTAATTGAGGATACAGGTAATTTGATAGTGGCAGATACCCATAATGCCTTGGCAATTGCCTATTCTCGCCAGAACAAAATGGAAGCCTCCATTGCCCATTTGCTTGTTGTGGATTCCATTCATAAAAAAGAACCCATACGCGAAGACATCATTGCCGCTGCCTACCAAAGTTTGGGAAACGTTTATCTAGAACTAAAAGATTATGATGCCGCCGAAAAATATTATTTAAAGGCGAATAACGAATTTGAAAAAATACCCGGGGCAGGAGCATTCTATTTTAACACTACAAATGTCTTTTTGGGCCAGGTATACTATCATAAGGGCCAATATAAAAAAGCAGACGAATTGCTTTCAAAGACCCTGCTATTCTTTGAAGAAATAAAAGATGAAAGAACTGTCGCCGAAATAAATAATTATTTGGGATTGGTACACCTTAACTACGGAAACCTTGAAAAAGCAGAGAACTATTTTCAAGTTTCATTTCAGTTTCAAAAGAAAAAAGAGTACAATTTGGAAGCTGCACAAGCTGCACTGCAACTTGGAAAGTTAAATATTCAAAAAGGAAAAGCCGGAACAGCCATTGAATTTTTAGAACAAGCAATTATCTATAATAGTGAAATAAAAAATGGGACGATCAACCAAAATGCGCATTCTCTACTTGCTGAAGCGTATGCACTTCAGGGAAATTACAAAGCCGCATACAATAATTCACAAATTTCAAAAAAAATAACCGATTCCATTCAACAAGCACAAAGCGCTGAAAGAATCAAGGAGCTTGAAGGAATCTACCAGACGAAAACCAGGGATAGGGAAATAGCACTGCTAACTACCCAAAACGAACTTACAAAACAGCAAAAAACAAACCAGCGGAACCTTCTTTTGGCTATTGTTTTTTTAGGGACTATAGGTGGGCTCTTTTTATTTTTCCAACTGCAAAACCGAAAAAAAACAGCCAAAAAATTACAAGAACTCGATAATGCAAAAAATACCTTCTTTGCAAATATTTCGCACGAATTCCGCACTCCCTTAACATTGATAAATGGACCTATTGAGGACCAACTTGCTTCAAAAAAGCTTTCCCTTTCGGAAACAAAAAATTTAAAATCGGCACTTAGAAACACCCAACGGCTGAAAGATTTGGTCGATCAGCTTTTGGCGTTGGCAAAGCTGGAAAGCGGAAATTTAAAGTTGAATATTCAGTGTGCCAATATTCCCCATTTTTTAATTGTGCATGCCCAGGCGTTTTCATTTAGTTGTGATGAAAAAAACATAAAGCTAGCTGTTGAGGTACCCAATGATGATAACGCAGATTGGTTTGATCAGGATGTTCTTGAAAAAATACTCTATAATCTATTGGGCAATGCCATAAAATATACCCCTGAGAATGGGTTTATAACATTAGGCGGAAAGAGAGTGGGCAATAAATATGAGATTTCAGTAATTAATTCCGGCAATTACATACCCCCTTCGCAACAGCAAAAAATATTTGAACGCTTTTACCAAACCAACACCAAAAATCCCGGCACCGGAATTGGCTTGGCACTCACAAAAGATTTGGTTGAAATTCACAAGGGAACAATCTCAGTGAAAAGTGAAGAAAGCGGCACCACGGAGTTTAAAATAACATTGCCCATATACAGGGAAGCCTTTGATGAATCTATAGTTTTTTCAGAAAGCAAGAAAACTGAAAGACCAGAAACATTTGCCAACGCTCTTAACGATACTAAGAAAGAAATTGTCCTACCAGAAGATGCCCCAGTTATTTTAATAATTGATGATAGCAAGGATATTCGTGAATATGTAAGCTCCATTTTTGAAACAACTTTTGCGGTACTTACCGCCAGTAATGGAAAAGAAGCTTTCGAAATGGCCCTTAAATATATACCAGATATCGTTATAAGTGATGTAATGATGCCCGAAGAAGATGGCTTTACATTTACCAAACATTTAAAAGAGCAACAACTTACATCGCACATTCCAGTTATTCTACTCACAGCCAAAACCCAAATTACTTCAAAGCTGGAGGCAATGGGTATTGGTGCAGATGCCTATGTTACCAAACCCTTCAATAGTCAATTATTAAAAGCGACTGTGGAAAATCTTGTTGAAAACCGGCGAAAACTCCAACAGCGCTTTGCACAGGAAGTTGTACTAAGGTCGAAGGATATTGCCATTTCTTCGGCAGACGAGAAATTTTTGGATAGGCTTCAACAAATTTTGGACATCCACATTACCGACCCAAGTTTCTCAGTTGAAAGTTTTGGAAAAGAAATGGCCGTGAGCCGTATGCAGCTGCACCGAAAACTAAAAGCGCTAACAGGACAATCTGCATCAGAGTTTTTGAAATCACAGAGATTAAAGCTTGCACTCAACCTTCTAAAGGAAAAAAAGATATCCATTTCTGAAGTTGGCTACAGCGTTGGTTTTAATGATCCTTCCTATTTCACCAAATGTTTTAAGCAAGAATTTGGCAGCGCACCTTCTGATTATATTTCACATTAAATTTCGCTGCTCCAAACAATCCATAAATAAAGACCTGTTACATATGTTATAAAATTCGTTACAAAATTCATAGCCCCTGCTATAACTAAAAAATATCTTTATTCCACCTTTTTCCCACATAGGATAAAACAAAAACAACATTCTGGCATCAAGGAATTTGTAATGGAAAAACAGCTTTATCAAAACATAAATTATATAGGACCAAGAATATGAAAATTGAAGATTATTCTAGAAAAAAGTTATAGAAGAAATAACTTTAAAAGATAGCAACCCTTAAAAAAATCATTATGAAAAGCTTACAAACAATCACATTCTTAAGCATACTGTTTACCAGCACCATAACCAATGCCCAATTTTTAGACAAGTTGGGCGAAAAAGCAGCTGGTGCCGTGGAGCGTACCGTTGAGCGGCGTGTGCAACGGGAAACTGAAAAAAGTACAGACCGGGTGCTAGATACCATAGTGGACGCACCTAAAAAATCCAAAAAAGAACAACGCAGGGAAGAAAAAAACAGAAATAAAAATGGCGGAAATATCATTGGCGGAAATACGAGCAACAAAAATTCAGAAAGTCAATCTTCAGAAACAAAAATAGAAAGCCTGGAGGAGGTAGGCGAAAACCAAGTGGGTTTTAAACGGGGAAATAGAATAATTTTCCATGACAATTTTGAAAAGGATGCCATTGGTGATTTTCCCGCAAAGTGGAATACTACAAAGGGGGGTGAAGTAAAAAAACTAAAAGGCTTTGATAGTAAATTTTTAAAAATAACCGCTGGAAGTGTTACCAATGTTGAATTGACAAAACCCTTACCTGAAAATTTTACTGTTGAATTTGACCTTATTCTACCCGCCGAACACCCTTATAGAAGACCAGGTATTGGTTTTGGCCCAAAACCAGAAGATATTGACCATTTATTGTCGAGCTCAAACTCCATGACTTTTGATATTATGTCTGCTGAAATTGGAAACGGTTATTACGAATTAAGCTATGGCTTAAAAGAATTGGGATATACAAAAGAAAAAATTGCCTACAAAGCTCCCTTGAACCAAGCCATTAAAATGGCCTTTGAAGTAAACGGAAAACGAATTCGCCTTTTTATGGACGGGAAAAAAATGGTCGATTTGCCAACACAGTTCAAACCAGAATATAGAAAATCGTTGTTTTTTACTTCCATTACCAGTGGCTGGACCGAAACAGCAGCCGCTTATTTCTATATTTCAAACTTGGTAATTGCAGAAACTGCGGGTGATGAACGAAGCCAAGTGCTAAAAGACTTGATGGAAAAAGGAAGTTTTTCAACAAATGCCATCCTTTTCAATTCAGGTTCAGCGACCATTAAAAGTGGAAGTGAAGCCATTTTAAAAGAAATAGGCGAAGCTATGCAAAGTGTGCCAGACATGCGCATAATGATTATAGGCCATACCGATGCCGACGGAAGCACAGAAAGCAACCTAAAGCTTTCACAGGAACGCGCCAAATCAGTAAGGGCAGTACTTGTAAGCCAATATGGAATTTCTATTGGAAGAATTCAAACAGATGGGAAAGGAGAGTCAAATCCTGTTGCAGACAACAACAGTGCATCGGGGAAGGAACAAAACCGAAGAGTTGAATTTATAAAACTTTAAACCACATAAACTTTACATACTATGAAAAAAATTTTATTTACAACTATGGCACTTTTCGGGCTTATGGCAGCTGTTCAAGGGCAAAACGGATGCAGTAAATTCTATCCATTGAAAGAAGGCACCAAAGCTGAAATAACCTCTTATGACAAAAAAGGTAAAATAGCAGCCATAGTAGACTATATAGTTTTAAATAAAAAGCAAATCCCCCAAGGGGAAGTTGCAACGATGAAATCTTCTGTTAAGGACGACAAGGGAAAACTGATAGCCGAAACAGAATATGACATTACCTGCGATGGCACTAAAATTTCCATTGATTATAACTCAATGGTAAGTCCCATGATGATGGAGCAATTTCAAAATATGGAGTATGATATTAGCGGTACGGAGCTGGAAATCCCGAACGATCTTTCGGTGGGCCAAGAACTTCCAGACGCCGAAATGAATATGAAAATTAATGTGAGCGGCATTAACATGAATATGGATATGACCATAACAAACAGAAAGGTAATTGGTAAAGAAGACGTAACCACCCCAGCTGGAATGTTTACTTGCTTTGTTATAACCTACGATATGAATACCAAAATGGGAATGACCCAAACAAGTAACTCAAAACAATGGATTGCCGAAGGCGTTGGCATGGTTAAACAGGAAGACTATCAAAGAGGAAAAGTATCATCAAGTAGCGTACTTACCAAATTTTCAAAATAAACTAAACCAATTTAAATTTTAAAAAACCGGGGCTAGGCTTCGGTTTTTTCTATTTGTGTGGCATTAAAAAGATGCAAGAAATGTTTCATTAATTTTTCTTTAACTTCTTCTACGGGTATTTCTGCCCTACCCAATTCAACATTCAGAGAGGTAACCGCTTTTCCCTTAATTCCACAGGGAATCATGTTATCAAAATAGCCTAGATCTGTATTTACATTCAGTGCAAACCCATGCATCGTAACCCAGCGGCTGGCGCGTACGCCCATGGCACAAATTTTTCTCGCAAAAGGGGTACCCACATCTAGCCAAACTCCGGTTTCTCCTTTACTGCGCATTGCGTTTAAACCGTATTCACCTAAAGTAAGGATAATCATTTCTTCCAGCAAACGCATGTATTTATGAATGTCTGTAAAAAAATTCTCCAAATCCAATATGGGATAGCCCACAATTTGCCCAGGGCCATGATAGGTAATATCGCCTCCCCTATTAATTTTATAAAATGTAGCGTTTATTTCCTTTAATTTTTCTTCGGGAATAAGCAAGTTTTCAATATGCCCGCTTTTCCCCAGAGTGTAAACGTGTGGATGCTCCACAAATAAAAAATAGTTAGGAGTCTGCTTTATTGGGGCAATCTGTTTGTGATTGGCTTTTTTCAATTCTAGAATTTTTTGGAAAAGGGCTTCTTGGTAATCCCAGGTTTCTTTGTAATCCCTTAATCCCAAATCTTCTACCTTCAATACTCTTTGCAAAACCATTACCTTTAAATTTAGTGGGGTAAAATTATTAATATATATTAATTATTATATCCCATTTAATGTATTTCAAATTTTTTTGGACAAAAAACAAAGTTAAGTTCTTAAAAATTTACTAATTTCCTTAAAGGGTCTTATATTTACAGTTCTAAACATTCATAAAATTACCTAAAAATGAAAAAAAGTACTTTTAAATCCATTGTGGTTTTATCCCTTTCACTCTTGTGTTTTGGATTAAACGCACAGAATTCCTCTAAACTTTGGACCCCAGTATCAGAGCGGGCTGTCTCATCAAAAGTTAAGGAGTTCAGAAATTCTGTTCCTACTGATTATAAGCTTTTCAGTTTAAACACACCAGCACTACAATCCATTCTTGCTACTGCTCCTTCTAGAGCAAACCTTAAAAACTCTAATGTAATTATTGAGCTTCCAGTTGGCAACGGTGAATTGCAAAAATTTAGAGTTGTAGACGCGTCAAACTTTGCTCCAGAATTGCAGCAAAGACACCCTGATATCCGTTCTTTTGCTGGCCAGGGTATAGAAGATCCTTCAGCAGTTGCTAGATTTAGTGTTTCACCATATACAGGTGTACATGTAATGATAACTTCGGCAAAGCACCCTACAGTATACGTAGATCCATACACTCAGGATAAAGGCCAATACATCAGCTATTCCAGAAAAGATTTGCCTTCATCGCTGGAGCCGTTTGTATGTTTGGTAGAGGAGCAAATTGGGCCACGACCAAATATTGATGAAAATGCAAGTGCCAATCGAAATGCAGACGATGGTATGCTTAGAACCTTTAGATTGGCTCTAGCTGCTAATGGAGAGTATTCTCTTTGGCATTTAAACAATCAAGGTATTGATCCAGCTGCTAGCGATGCTATTAAAAAAGCAGCCGTTTTATCTGCTCAAAACGTAGCAATGACAAGAGTAAACGGTATTTATGAAAGAGACGTTGCCATAACAATGGTAATTATTCCTAATAATGAGGATATTATATTTTTAAACCCTGCCACAGATGGCTTAGATAATACTTCTAATGTAATTAACCAAATACAGGCTAAAATAGACGGTATTATAGGTTTTCCAAATTATGACATAGGACACGTATTTACCACTGGAGGTGGAGGTATTGCACAACTGCGTTCCCCTTGTACTGCAAATAAAGCAAGAGGTGTAACAGGATTACCAGCCCCCATCAATGATCCATTTTATGTAGATTATGTAAGCCATGAGATGGGCCACCAGTTTGGTGGTAACCATACCCAAAACAATAACTGCCAGAGATCGAATGCATCTTATGAACCAGGAAGCGCATCAACCATTATGGGCTATGCCGGCATTTGTCCTCCTAATGTTCAAAACGTTAGCGATGATTATTTTCACGGTTACAGCATCCAGGAAATGTGGAACTTTGTATCAGTAGGCCAAGGCCAATGTGCTGTACAAACTCCTACCAACAATCTTCCTCCAGACGTAGATGCTGGACCTGACTATACCATTCCAAAATCAACTCCTTTTGTACTTAAAGGAACAGCTATGGATCCTGATGGAGATATTTTGAGCTACTGCTGGGAGCAATTAAACAGCAATCCCGCACCAATGCCACCACTTAACACTTCAATATTAGGGCCAGCTTTTAGATCTATAGATCCACTTGACTCACCGGATAGATATATGCCTATGATTTCAACTGTTCTTGCTGGACAATTAGGGGGACCAGGAACTTCAAATATCTGGGAAGTTGTACCTTCTGTAGCCAGAACTATGAACTTTAGATTAACCGTTCGGGACAACGTAGCCGGTGGTGGCGCTTCGCAAAGCGATAATATGCTATTGACTTTTGATGGAGCTTCGGGTCCTTTTGTAGTAACCTCACAAGCCACACCTACCAATTGGACTATCGGAAATACAGAAACCATTACTTGGGACGTCGCCGGAACTGATGTGGCACCCGTAAGTTGCTCTAATGTTGATATATGGTTTTCTACTGACGGTGGAATCACTTATCCAATCTCTATTGCACTTAACGTACCTAACACCGGTAGCGCAGTTATAGATGTGCCAAATGTGAATACGACTACTGGAAGATTGATGGTAATGGGATCAGACAACATTTTCTATGACCTTAACGACGATGTTATTACAGTTGATGGAACTGTAGGTGTAGATGACTTTACGTTTGAAAATTTTGCTGTTTATCCAAACCCTTCAAATGGCACTTTTAATCTTTCCTTCAAGCCAGCTTCTAACGACAACATTGAAGTTTCACTTTATGATTTGAGAGGAAGAGCTATTAATCAATATACATTTGATGATGTTGCTGCTTCTACTACATTCAGCAAACAATTGAATTACAACTATATTGAAAGCGGTATGTATTTCCTTGTTGTGAAAAACGGCAACAAAGTAACTACCAAGAAGATTGTGAAGAATTAATTCAAAACAACTTTTCAATAAAAAAAGAGGCGTTCATAATATGAACGCCTCTTTTCATTTTATACAGTTCTTTTCTCTTTTCTCTTTTCTCTTTTCTCTTTTCTCTTTTCTCTTTTCTCTTTATTCTTTATTCTTTATTCTTTATTCTTTATTCAAAGTTTAACCGTTTCCGTAATCCGAGAAACTACTTGCGATGTTTTTCCCACCTTAAAATTAAGTTCAAACATCAAATCACGATTATTTTTTTCTACCAACAGTTTTCCGTCATTTATTGGGTAATAACCCGCTTCTCCTTTACAATAGCAATGCTTGCCATATAGTAGTTTCACATCACTTAAATTCTGGTTTATGATACTCATATTTTCTGCCGTAGCTGGTATTTCGAAATGGATGGTTTCAGAATAATCACCATCTACAGTTCCTTCAGGGCCCTTTTTTATATAAGTATAGACTACTACTATATTTTGGCCATCAACCATTTCTGGATAGACCGCTCCCGTACCATCTTCTTTAACAATAAGGGTTTTATTTTTATGCAAGACCACGCTACACGTACCTTCTTCTGGGCAATTGTTTTTAGTATCAACTTGTTCCATAGTGTTCTTTTCTGTTGTAGTTACTGTTTCAGTCTGCGTTTTACAGGCGTTTACCATAACTAGTGGGATTAAAAAATAGAATGCTTTCATAGGTGAATGTTTATTGTTAGTAAAGGTGAATATACAAATACATTGCCGAAGTTTATTATTTCTCCAATTCCACTTCCAAATCTAGCAGGTCTGGGTTCTTGAAATATTCAATAAAAGATTTTTGTACGGTCATTGTTTTTCCATCTGCTGAAAATGTAGCTCCAAGTTGGGATGTTTTCTTTATTTTCTTAGGAAAAGTATATTTTAAAGTATAATTAGAGCCCCCCATAAATGCTTCAGCCTGTTTTAAACTATCCACCTGTTTTTGGTGCATTGCCTTATCTTTTATATAAGCATCGCGCTTAAATATATTCTTTTTAAAAGAATAGTTTACGCCTATAAGTTCTGGAGAATCCTCTTCTTTTTTTATTTCGGTATTTGAATCTGGGTTGGGCATTAAATCGCTTGCCTGTTCCAGTCCGTTAAACATATCGTTCGCCTCGTCCACATTTTTAAAATTAGTTGAAATATCATAGACCATTTCAGAGGCTTCTGAATCCATTTTCAAATGAATGTTGTAATTCTCCAGTTTTTTCAGTTTAAGCTGTTCCTTAGCAGGAAGTTTGGAGATACTGTCCCTTTTTTCTTCCAAAAAAAGTTTCATATTAATAATAGTATCCATTTTCACTACTGTTGAATCAACCATTGCGGCACCACCAAAGGCCATCATTTCGTTAAGGTTTACTTCTATGGCCATGGAACCACTTCCATCTTCATTCAAAACCATGGTTTCTGTAAATTGGCAGCTCAATACGGTAAATGCCAAGATTAAAAGTGCTGGTAATTTTAGTCGCATGGATTTATCTGTTAGGATTATTTAAAATGATAAGTGCTGCAATAACGCCGGGAATCCAACCACAAACCGTAAGGATAAAAACAATCAATACCGAACCACAACCTTTGCCAATAACGGCAAGCGGCGGAAAAAGGATTGCTAGCAGGACGCGCCATAAACTCATAGAAAACAAAGCTACGATTTATATTCGTTATTTTCAGACTTAGTCAATTCGGGATTTGGAATTTCATACGTGCCTTAAACTTCTTATTTCCAACTTTAAATCTTCATTTCGTATTTCGTATTTCGTATTTCGTATTTCGTTTTTCCCTCTCCATTTCCCTATCTTTGCAAACTTATTTTTATACATACTTTATGCAACTGTCTGAACTGGAAATCATCCGAAGAGAAAAACTACAACAACTGCGCAATATGGGCATCAATCCCTATCCCGCAGACCTGTACCCCGTGACCGATACCTCAAAAAAAATAAAACAACATTTTGAGGAAGGTAAAAGAGTAGTTATTGCCGGAAGGTTGATGAGCCGTAGAATTCAAGGAAAAGCTTCTTTCGCCGAACTTCAGGATGCAGACGGACGCATACAGGTATATTTTAATCGCGACGAAATCTGTACCGGCGAAGACAAAACCCTTTATAACGAAGTCTATAAAAAACTGTTGGACATAGGCGATTTCATTGGGATCGAAGGTGAACTCTTTAATACTCAAGTAGGTGAAAAGACCGTAATGGTAAAAAACTTCACCCTGCTTAGCAAAGCCTTAAAACCATTGCCACAACCGCGCGTAGATGCAGATGGAAAAGTACACGATGCCTTTACCGACCCCGAACAACGCTACCGCCAGCGCTATGCAGATTTGGTAGTGAATCCGCACGTAAAGGAGATTTTCGTAAAACGAACCAAGCTTTTCAATGCCATGCGCACCTTCTTTAACGAGCGCGGCTATTTTGAAGTGGAAACTCCCGTTTTACAACCCATTCCGGGTGGGGCGGCGGCACGACCCTTTATTACGCACCACAATTCCTTGGACATTCCACTGTATATGCGAATTGCGAATGAATTGTACCTAAAAAGATTGATAGTTGGTGGTTTTGACGGCGTGTATGAATTTTCCAAAAACTTCCGAAACGAAGGGATGGACCGAACCCACAACCCAGAGTTTACCGCAATGGAAATTTACGTTTCCTATAAAGATTACAATTGGATGATGGAGTTCTGCGAGCAATTGCTGGAGTTCTGCGCAATGGAAGTAAACGGCACCACAAAAGCAACCTTCGGAAAATATGAAGTAGATTTTAAAGCGCCTTACAGCAGAATTACCATGGCCGATGCTATTAAAAAATTCACCGGTTTTGACATTACCGGAAAAACCGAGGACCAAATCCGCCAAGCGGCTCTGGATATGAAAATACCCGTGGACGATACCATGGGCAAAGGAAAGTTGATAGATGAAATTTTCGGTGAAAAATGCGAAGGTAATTTCATACAGCCCACCTTCATCACAGATTATCCAAAGGAAATGAGCCCGCTCTGCAAAGAGCACCGCGACAATCCCGAGCTTACCGAACGTTTTGAATTAATGGTCTGCGGCAAGGAAATAGCAAATGCGTACAGCGAATTGAACGACCCAATAGACCAGCGCGAGCGTTTTGAGGCACAACTAAAACTCGCAGACAGAGGCGATGACGAAGCTACGGCCTTTATAGATTACGACTTTCTTCGGGCGTTAGAGTACGGCATGCCGCCAACCAGCGGTATGGGTATTGGTATGGACAGATTGATTATGTTTCTTACCAACAACGCGTCCATACAGGAAGTGCTCTTCTTCCCGCAAATGCGCCCCGAAAAGAAAAAGGTTGAAATGACCGAAGATGAAAAAGCTGTTTATACACTTTTAAAAACCAACTCGCCCATTGCTTTGGAAGAACTAAAAGCCCAAAGCGGCTTAAGCAATAAAAAATGGGACAAAGCCATAAAAGGATTGACTGCTTCAAAATTGGCAAAGGTTGAAAAGACGGATGAAAGCTTGATGGTTTCTGCAACTTAACTTGCAAATTTTCTTACTTCGAGTAGAGCATCAAAATTAGATGTAGTGACAAAAATCTAGGTATCTTAATAAACCACCGCCCATGCTTTTCCTCCTTTTTGGCATAAGTGGTCTGGCATCCCTGCCAGAAACATGAGCGGCGGTATTTTAATTTCGAAATTATTTATTTTATCGCTTCTAGAAAACAAACAATTAGGGAAGACATCCTTTGGTTGAGGGAAAAATGCATTTTAGGCAATTTTTTAATTTAACAGCCAAAAATGTACACATTCGTACTATTTTTATATTTTTAGCCACCATATTATTTACCAAATGAAAAAAATATTTCTACTTATTTTAATAGGCGTACTGATCATTTCCTGTGGAAAGGATGACGATTATGAACCTGTGGAAACAGACAACCAAGTGCCTTCAAAACCCTTAAACCTAACCGCTCCCGAACAAACGGAAACTTCCCTGAAACTCACTTGGGATGCCGCTACAGACAATGTGGGGGTTACTGCCTACCGAATTTATCAAGACGGAACGGCACTTTCAAGTACAGTTACCGAGACTACTACAAACATTACTGGTTTAAATCCGGGAACGGCATACAGTTTTTACGTAACGGCACTTGATGCAAAAAATAACGAATCTGCCCCAAGCAACACGGTTGATGCACTTACCGTAGCCCAGCCGTTAACTTTTTTGCCCACACTTTCTGAAATGGGCGTATTTGCAGGAACCCTTTCAGATTTAAATCCTGCCGATGGCGTGCAACTTTACGAAATAAACAGCACCCTTTTTACAGATTACACCCATAAACAGCGATTGATTCGATTGCCGGAAGGGCAAAGCATGCGTTATAACAATACAGATTTACTGCCAAGCTTTCCTGATAATACTTTAATTTCAAAAACCTTTTATTACAATATAGACGAACGCGACCCTTCCCTTGGGAAAAAAATAATTGAAACCCGCATTCTTCTAAAAGTAAACGGCGAATGGCTTGCGGGAGATTACATTTGGAACGCCGCCCAAACAGAAGCTACTTACCGGGAAACAGGCAGTACAGAAGCAATCAGCTATATTGATGGCAATGGCCAAACCCAAAACGTAGCTTACGAAATACCTTCCAAACAGGATTGCTTTACCTGCCATAACAATAATGCTACTACTTTTCCCATCGGTCCAAAACTGCGCAACCTAAACTTTGTACCCTCCTATACCACCCAAAACCAATTGGATTATTTGGCTTCAATAGGAATGTTACAAGGTGTGTCAGCGAATAACATAAGCGTTCTACCCAATTGGGAAAATGATAATTTATTGCTGGAAGACCGCGCACGTGCTTATATGGATATTAACTGCGCACATTGCCACCAGCCCGGCAGCAGTGTACCACCGGGTTTCATGTTAGATTTTAGACTAGAGACAGATTTCAACGATACCGGTATTTATGCCAATCGCGGCGAGGTAATAGCACGTTTTCAAAGTACACTGCCAACCTACAGGATGCCACAGTTAGGAAGAACTGTCGTACACTCAGAAGCTTTACAAATGCTGGAAGAATATATTGATTCCCTTTAATGTTTTAGAAAAAAAGTATAGAGCCGCTGATTGCGGCTCTTTTTATTTTATACTGTTTAAAAATTAAACCTATTTGTATTTTCAACGTCATAGCTATGTTGAACAATAAAAATAATAAACATGAAAAAAGCAATGATAATTTTACTGGCGTTTACAACTTTCGCCATAACCGCACAAAACAAAGATGCTGACCGAAGGGAGCAACGTAAGGAGATGAAAGAAAATTTCACAGCTGAGCAAAAGGCTGAGCTACGGGCAAAAAAAATGACCCTTGCCTTAGACCTAAACCAGTCACAACAGGAAAAAATAAAGAAAGTTTTTCTGGAAATGGAAGCAACAAAACCCCAACGTCCCCAAAACTGGAAAGAAATGACCGATACCCAAAAGTTTGAGGCCAAAAACACCATGCTGGACAGCCGTATTGCCATGAAAAAAGAAATGAAAAATATTCTTACCGAAGAACAATTTACAAAATGGGAAAAGCAACAACAGCATAGAGAGCAACGCTTCAAGAACAAAAAAGGCAATAAGCAAAGCCTTAACAGGCAATAAAATCTCTAAAAACATTTTTTGGTGCAATTATTGTTTAAATTATAGGCAAATTGGTTACATTAGTAACCTTAAATTAAAAAAACAAAAAAATGAGAAACCTACTAACAGTATTTGCCTTTGCAGCCACAATGCTTTTTGGAATTCAGAATGCTTCTGCTCAAGAGTTATCACAAGATAACACCCGCCCAGAAGTAATAGCAAAAACGGAAACTGCAAAACTTACCGAAACCTTAGACCTGACTGGTGACCAAAGTCGAACCATTTTCAGAGCATTGGTGGCTAAAGAAGTAGCCTATCGGAAAAATAATTTGACTACCGACACTAACAGCAATTCAGCAGAAAAGAAACAAATTGATAATCAGTTAAAAGATGCAATGAAAAAAACACTTACTGCTGAACAATATGCTAAGTGGCTGAAAATAAATAATTAGTGATTAATTATATTTAAAGTCAAGACCCTTTCTAAATTTAGAAAGGGTCTTTTATTTTATCTAATTTTTATTTCTTAATTAAGTGTTTTCGCAACTTTGCCGCAGGCAGCAATGGTAGCATCCAAATCATCATAGCTTAAAGCATCGCAGATAAACCAGGTTTCAAAAGCGCTAGGTGCAATATAAACACCTTCCTTTAGCATTCCATGGAAAAACTTTTTAAAGCTTTCATTGTTTGCCGCTGCCGCGGAATCAAAATCAGTAACGGGTTTGTCAGAAAAATGTACTGAAATCATGGAGCCCACACGATTTATTGTAAATTTTACACCTTCTGAAGTAAGTACCGCTTCCAAACCTTTGTGTAAATATTCTGTCTTTTTGGCAATGGAATTGAAGATCTCTCTGTTTGAATCCAATTCCTGCAGCATGGCCAATCCAGCAGCCATCGCCAAGGGATTGCCACTTAAAGTCCCTGCCTGATAAACAGGCCCCACAGGTGCCAAACGATTCATAATTTCTTCTCTTGCAGCAAAGGCACCAACTGGCAATCCGCCTCCAATAACCTTTCCAAAGGTTACAATATCCGCTTTCACTCCAAACAATTCCTGTGCGCCGCCGGCAGCAAGCCTAAAACCCGTCATTACTTCGTCAAAAATCAAAAGGATATTGTTTTCATCACAAAGTTTCCGCAAGCCTTCCAAAAATCCCTTGGAGGGTGGAATACAGCCCATGTTGCCTGCCACAGGTTCTAAAATAATACAGGAAATCTTATCCTTATTTGCTGTTATTACTTCTGCTACATTTTTTAAATCGTTGTAGGTAGCCAGCAAGGTATCTTTTGCAGTGCCTTGCGTAACCCCCGGACTGTTTGGGCTGCCAAAAGTTACTGCGCCACTTCCGGCTTGTATGAGGAAAGAATCGCTATGCCCGTGGTAACAACCTGCAAATTTTATAATTTTATCCTTTCCCGTGTAACCTCTTGCCAATCGCACAGCACTCATACAAGCTTCAGTTCCGCTGTTCACAAAGCGTATTTTATCTATATTGGGAACCATGGAAACGGCCAGTTCGGCGATTTTAGTTTCAATTTCCGTAGGCATTCCAAAGGAAGTTCCTTTTTTTGCCTTTTCAATTACAGCATTTACTACAGCTTCGTGTGCATGGCCCAAAATCATCGGGCCCCATGAATTTATATAGTCAATCAGTTTGTTTCCATCTGCGTCATATAGGTAAGCGCCTTTTGCTTTTTCAACAAAAATGGGTGTCCCTCCCACTGCCTTAAATGCGCGGACAGGGGAATTGACACCGCCGGGAATGACTTTTTCTGCTTCTGCAAAAAGGGCGCTGCTTCTTTGGTAATTCATATTAAATATTTGAGGGTTTTATTTATAAATAAGTGGGTTGATTTTAAGAAATCTTTTTATTTCTCTGTAATTTTAAATTTCCACTCAAAAGATTTTACTGATTTTTTTCAGGATGCAGATACAAGATCTGCCCAATAGACAAATCGTTACTTTTTAAACCATTGTATTTTTTTAGGGTTTCAACGGTAATATTAAACCTTTTTGAAATACTGTAAAGGGTATCTCCAGCTTGTACGGAATAAGTTCCAATTTTTGCATCATCGGGGTCAATGGCACCCACCCTTCTTCCTAAGACCTCATCATCATAAGCGGTAAGATTATATCTTTCAATAATGCCTATAAGCTTGTCAGGATATTTGGGGTCTGTGGCATAGCCCGCTTTTCGCAAGCCTTTTGCCCAACCCTTATAGTCATCCTTGCGAAGTTTGAATAAATCTTGATAGCGGCTTCGCTGTGTTAGGAATAAAGAGTGGTCTCTATAGGAATATTTAGGGTCGTTATATTTTCTAAAGCATTCGCCACGCTCGTCATCATCATGATAAACGCGGTCGCCTTCCCAGCCTGTATGGCATTTTATCCCAAAGTGATTATTGGCCTTCAATGTAAGCTCACCGGCCCCGGCACCACTTTCCAAAATTCCTTGGGCCAATGTAATGCTGGCGGGTATTCCGTATTGCAGCATCTCTTCCTTGGCAATTTCACCATATTCTTTAATGTAATTGGCAACGCGTTCGCTATAAGGTATGTTGACCGGCACTACTACAACCTCGGGTTCTTCTGCCTTTGTATCCTTTTCCTTTACGGTTTGATTTACCCTAACAACACGTTCGGTGTTATGTTTTTTTCGGTACTTAGTAGCGGTTTTTTTTGATTTGCAACTGCTAAAACAAACGATAACTACAAGAAGAAGGATAGTAATTCTGCCAATCATTTTATTCAATTATAGGTAGGTTTTTCTTTTTCAACTTTTGATTCATTCCGGCAATGCCCTGTAAGCCTCCGGTATGGACTGCAAAAATACGGCTATTTTCTTTGAAATGCCCTTTTTTTAAAAGGTCCATAATGCCATACATCATTTTTCCGGTATAAACCGGATCCAGCGGAATATTGGTCTCTTTTTTAAACTTATTCATAAAACGTATTAAATCAGCATCTATTTTACCATAACCGCCGAAACTATATTCATCCGTTATAGAAAAATTGCTTTTTAATGTATACTTTTCAATTTCTCGTGATTGAAAGATTCCCTTTAATGCCGAAAATCCAAGAATGTGTTGAGTTTTATTTGATGCCTTTACCAATCCCGTCATGGTACCGCCAGTACCCACTGGGACGCAAATATAATCAGCACTTTCTGGAATATCCTCTAGAATTTCTTCGCAGCCCTTTACCGCCAAGGCATTGGTGCCTCCTTCGGGAAGGAGGTAAAAATCTCCAAACTTTTCTTTTAGATTATTAATAAATTCGAGTTCATCTTTGCACTTGTATGAATCCCTTGATATAAAGTGTAATTGCATTCCACAAGTAGCGGCAAAAGTAAGTGTAGGATTTTCAGAAATTTTACCTTCAAGCTCTTCTCCTCTAATTATGCCAATAGTATGGAAACCCATTTCCTTGCCGGCTACAGCTACTGCAGCAATGTGGTTTGAAAAAGCTCCTCCAAAAGTAAGTAAGGTTTCATAACCGTTAATTTCGGCAAATTGGATATTGTATTTAAGCTTTCTGAATTTGTTGCCTGATACAAAAGGATGCAACATATCCTCTCGCACCACATACAGCGAAAATGAATCCATTCCAAACGATGAAAGGGAAATATTCACCAAGCTACGATTTTTAAAATCAAAAAAAGTGTTCATTCCTCCAAAGATAATAAGACAAGTGCCATAAAAAACCAAATAAAATAAAAGAGCCGACAATATAAATTACAAAAACGCAAACCATTGTCAGAAAAAACTTAAATAAATGTGAAAAAATGTAGGAAATAACTGATAAATAACAATTTATGAAAAAATAAATCAAACATTTTATCCGGAAAATTTGCACTTTATCGGAATTATGTTATATCATTGTACGAATATTTTCAACAACCCCAAATCATGAAAATACAACTACTTCTGCAATTAACAAACCATAGTATATAACCACGAGTATATACTATGGTTTTATTTTTTAAAAAAATAGATTCTTTAACTCATGTCAATTTCATACACTATTGCCCCAAAAAACTTGTAAATATGAAACGATTCTTACAATATTTTTTATTGCTTAGTGCCCCACTACTTTTTTCACAGACTCCCTGTGTCAATGGAATGGCCGGCGGTTTCCCTTGTGATGGACTTACTTTGCAAGGACATATAAGCATTGCCAATTTAGGAGGCAAGGCATATTCGGGGAATAATCCAATGGAAGCACAGGATTCTTGGGGCTGGACAGATCCACAGGATAACAAAGAATATGCACTTGTAACACTTAACGACGGAATTGCCTTTGTAGATATTTCTGTACCCACCAGTCCAAGATTTTTGGGGAAATTAAACTCTACTACTGGAGCGACTAGCTGGTGGCACGACGTGAAGGTTTATAATAATTATGCCTATATAGTGAGTGAAAGTTCAAACTTTGGAATGCAAATTTTTGATCTTACAAGATTAAGAAATCTTTCTACAAGTACTATTAATACTAGTGGTCCAAACCCCATGAGAATATTTACACGCGATGGATTATATACTGGTGTATCTACCACCCATAACTTGATTATAAATGAAGAAACAGGTTACTTGTATTTATTAGGCTCCAACCGGAATGGTGGCGGTCCCAGAATTTTAAATTTAAATAGCAACCCCACAAACCCAACAGCAGTAGGAAATATTTCAACTTGGGGTTATTGTCATGATGCTCAAGTTGTATTGTATGATGGTCCCGATCCCGATTACCAAGGCCATGAAATTTTTGTTGGCGCTTTTGGGGGAAACAAAAAAGTTAACATAATAGATGTTACCAATAAAAACAGCCCCACTCTCATTTCATCCGTAACCTATCCCAATATGTTCTATACACATCAGGGTTGGTTTACTGAAGATAAACGCTTTTTTATTGCAGGCGATGAAGTGGATGAAGAAAATATTGGAGGAGGCACCCGTACTTTTGTCTTCGATTTAACTGATCTCGACAATCCCTCTTTACATTATACATACGAAGGCCCAACCGCAGCTATAGATCATAATGGCTATGTTGTAGGAAATCGTTTTTATTTGGCTAATTACAATGCCGGAATGAGAGTTTTAAAAATTGATAATATATATAATTCCACACCTACGATGAGTGAAATCAACCATTTTGACACCCATCCAAGTACAGACAATGCTTCTTTTTATGGAGCGTGGAATGTATACCCGTTCTTCAAAAGCGGAAATATTATTATTAGTGATTTGAATGAAGGTCTCATTATCGTAAAAGATCCCTTTTTTGACAATATACCTCCTGTTGCAATTTGCCAAAACTATACTGCAACTCTTGACAAAAACACCGGCAGCGTAACTATCACCGCTGATGACATAGATAACGGTTCCACAGATAATTTCGGGATAACTAAAAGAACAATTACTGCAGGTCAAACCATTTTTACCTGTAAAGATGTTGGACAAACTTTTAATGTAACCCTAACAGTAGAAGATGATTATGCAAACAAATCGTCATGTACTGCAACTGTTACTGTTGCTGCGCCCACAACAATTTATTCAGGAAATAATTGGAACAATGGCTCTCCAGGCCCTGGCTCAAATGCCAAAATAAGTAGTAATTATGATACTGCTACCAAAGGAAGCATCGACGCTTGTACTTGTGAAATTGAGGCCTCAAGAACCCTGACCGTGGCAGCAGAAGACTATTTAAATGTAACAAAAGATATTACCGTAAATGGCAACCTTATTGTAGAACACCAAGGCAGCGTGGTTCAATCAGACGATAGTGCACTAGTAACAAACAACGGCACTATCAATGTTAACTACACAACTCCGTTTATGGTCCCTAGGGTGTTTCTTGTTATGGGAAGTCCAATGACCACAGAAACCCGCAATGGAGCTTTCGGAAATTCATATATGTTCCTGAACCATTTAACTGAAAACTTTCTCCCAAATCCAGATGTTGCGGCCCAATTCCCCGGCGCGGAAAATTTTGCAGATGATAATCATGACAATTGGGTTAACTTTACAGGAACTTTAAATCCAGGCGAAGGCTACATTTCGCGACCACAATTGAACGGAAATGATGGCAATAAAACGTATGATATTACTTTTGAGCAAGGTACTCTAAACAGTGGAAATATTGATTTTACTGTAAAGTATAATGGAAACAGAAACAGCAGCCCAAATGTGTTAGCCAATCCGTACCCTTCGGCTATACGTGCCATAGATTTCATAACAGCCAATAGTATGGTTAATGAAGTTTATTTTTGGAATCCCAACACACCACCAAGCCCGCTACTTCCGGGCGCATATACCATGAATTTCAGTATGGAGGATATTTCCATGTATAACCTTTCCGGCGGAACCTATGCACCATCAGACCCAACACAAACGCCTCCCAACGGATTTATTTCCACGGGGCAAGGGTTTGGCATTAAAGCTACCGCTTTAGGAGTTGCCTCCTTTAGTAATTCCATGCGCGTAACCGACAATAACAATACAGCAACCCGGCCTACACAAGATGGTATAAACCGTATTTGGATAAAAGTAACAAACGACCAATATGAAATGGGCAATAATACACTAGTTGCTTTTTCTCCCTTTGCTACAAATGAAATGGATGCCGGTTATGACAGTAAAAGGATGGCTACGGTAGTTTCCCTTTACACCCATCTGGAAGATGCTTCAGAAGAATTAGGCATACAAAGTAGGGCGGCTTTTGAAGATGGTGCAAAAGTGCTTATGGGCTTTTCTACATTAATGGACGAAAGTCTAGACTATACAATTACCATTAAAGACCTTGAAGGTGTAGGCCTTGAGAACGCCACGGTATTTCTTATAGATAATGAATTAAACATATCGACCAATTTATCCCAAGAGAGTTATACTTTTAAAGCCGAAAAAGGGACTTATAATGCGCGCTTCACTTTACATTTTAGAAGTAATGAAGTATTGGGAGATGAAAATACTGGTCTTCAAAACGTGTCAATCTATCCAAACCCAACCGCAAACGTTATTAATGTGGTATCTCCAGATGCTAGATTGAGCACCTTGGAAATATTTGATATTAGCGGAAGAAGGCTTCAAAGCATTGATTTGTCTACTAACACACAATATCACGCAGATCTAAGCCATCTGCAAAGTGCGGTTTATTTCATCAAAATAAATACAGATAAGGGCTCGGTTACCAAACAGATAATCAAACAATAAATCCCCACAATCAATTATTTACTTTACCTAGATAAGACCGCTGTAAGGCGGTCTTTTTTTTATTAATGAAATTTAATCTGTAGGGTTATCGATTAATTACATAAATACTTCTCTATTTTTTAAGGGGCTTTAAGGTCTTCCCTGTCTGTGGGTGCAATCCATAACAATTGAAATATTCCAGCAATCCGTCCTTGTTTTTTCCCATACCAAGCACGAGCGCTTCTGCGCTCCGCACTTCACAAACCCAAGAGGTCTAGCCTTTTCGTGATGTTGTAAAAATAATCTGAACTGTTGCGGTGATCCACCTCTACATGGAGGTAATGGCGGCGGATAATTATCTGCCGATTTGTTAGTACTTTAGAGGAATGAAAAAAAACCAACTTTCATTCCTTTACTTTTTCATTTTGGGATTATTCCTCTTTCCAAAACTATCATTTTCGCAGAAATCAAAAGATTCCGTTGCTCTGTTTTATCAAGCAATTGTAAGTCCAAATAGTAGTTCGGATATTTCACAGGCTATAAATTTTTATAGCCACAAAAAGGAAGAGGATCTAAAACAGAAAGACACCACAGCCGCCATTATAGATTTACAGCTTATAGCCATGGGAGAATTTAAAATTGGCAATATTTACGATAGTGAAAGTACAGTAGTAACAGCCCTCAACCTTATAGACAGCTATTCCAAAAAAGACACTTTAATTGAAAATAAAAAAGCACTTTATAACCAACTGGGTCAAATTTATAGAGAATTAAATGATTATAATAAAGCCATAGAAATATATAACCTTTCCCTCTCTTACTCCACAAATTTTTCAGACAGTATTACACTCATAAATAACAAAGCAAATGTGTATAAAGATTTGGGCAATTATGAAAAAGCCGCCGAAAATCTAACACTTGCACATAAGCTGATGAAGAGAAGCAACGATTCCCTAAAGCTTGCTATGGTACTTGATAACTTAGGAATGGTTCAATCAAAACTTGGAAACCCCAATGCACTTTCTAATTTAAATAGAGCCCTACAAATTCGTGAAAGAGAAAACGATGTTTCTAAAACATATTCAAGCTATAAAAATCTTGCGCACTACCATTTTAGTAGTAACAATATGAAAGAGGCACAGCTCTATACGGACAAGGCATACAAAATAGCTTTGCAGCTCAATAGTCTTACCTATCTCGAGGACGCTCTTTCCCTTTACGTAATAATAAGCGGGGACCAAAAATTACTTGAATATAAAAATGTTACTGACAGCATCGCCAAACAAAAACAATTGGCCCAAAACAAAAATGCTCTTTTAAAGTACAATGTTGAAAAGGAACGAAAAAATACTATGGAAGAACGGTTGGAAAAAGAACAACAAAAAAGACAAAAAACCATTTACTTCTCTCTAGCTCTATTTATACTTCTTACATCATCATATCTAATTATTACACTACGGCAAAAACACAAAAAAGAAAAAATAATACAAGTTCATACTACCGAAACGCGCATATCCAAAAAAGTCCACGATGAAGTAGCCAATGATGTATACCAATTAATGGTAAAAATTCAGGGTAATAATAATGACAAAGAACAACTTCTTGACGACCTTGAAAGCATTTACAATAAAACGCGTGATATCTCCAAAGAAAATAATGCAATTGAAATAAAAGATGATTTTAGTGGTCAACTCATTGATTTACTTCTAAATTATCAAAACGAAAAGGTTAGCATATCCACACGTAACATTTCCAAAATGGATTGGGTAAGTATTTCTGAAATAAAAAAAGTCACAGTTTTTAGAGTGCTGCAAGAATTAATGACCAATATGAAAAAATACAGTGAAGCCTCTGCAGTAGTACTTTCATTTCAGCAAGTGGGTAAAAAAATAACAATTGAATATACCGACAATGGTAAAGGTTGTATCATAAAAAATAAAAATGGCCTCCAAAATGCGGAAAACCGTATTCATGCCATAAAGGGAACAATTACTTTTGATTCTGAACCCGGAAAAGGGTTTAAATCAAAAATTAATATATGAGCATGTTTAAAAAAGTTTTGGTGTCAGACGACTTAGATTGTATCAACCAAGGTGTAATATCAGTATTGAATTCACTGGAAATTGAACACATTACGCAAGTCGCTTACTGTGACGATGCCTTTCTGCAAATAGAAAAAGCCATCTTGGAAAATACACCATTCGACTTATTGATAACCGACCTCTCGTTTGTTGCGGATCACCGCAAGCAAAAATATCCATCCGGCGAAACTTTAATCAGCGCCCTTAAACAAAAGCATCCCCAACTTAAAATAATTGCCTATTCCGTAGAGGACAACTTGCAAAAAGTACGTACAATAGTTTTAGACTGCAATGCTGATGCCTATGTTTGTAAAGGACGGTACGGACTCAAACAATTAAGCCAGGCCATTGAGGAAGTAAGTCAGGGTAAACAATATCTTTCTCCCCAAATAGCAAACGCTCTTCATAAAAAACTGGCTATAGATATTAGCGATTACGATATTGAGGTTCTTAAATTACTTTCCCGCGGTTATTCCCAAAAGGAAATAAGCAATGATTTCCTTGCAAATGATATAACACCATCTAGCCTTAGTTCCATAGAAAAAAAAATCCGCAAGCTTTGCGATCATTTTAAAGCAAACAATACCATCCATCTGGTGGTAATAGTAAAAGACCTAGGGCTTATATAAAATTTTATTTCCTGAACTACCTAAACCCCTAAATCTTAATACCTACTTCTTGCGGCCTATAGAATTCTGCAAATAATTTTTTGCACCATACGGATTTCCGTAAAAAAACACCCCGCTCTCTTTCTAAATTTGTTATGTAAATAGCCATCTACATATTCTGGGGAGAATAGGTAGGTTATTTTCAATCCCTTACGGAATCCCGTAAGGGATTTTTATTTGTAGGCTGTAAGTTTGAAAAAAAATATAAAACAAATACTATGGAGTACAAGGTAGTTCCCTTCGCCGCACACTTAGACCATAAAACAGGATACTCTAACCATGTATCTATACAACTGGAACAATTAATAAACAAATATTCAGAACAGGGTTGGACCTTTCTCCACATGGAGACTATAACAAACCATGTAATAGGTACTGCTGGATGCTTTGGCTTTGGTGCAAAACCCGGATTTACATTGGTAAGCAATATGTTGGTTTTTAAAAAATGATTAAGGCAATTCTAATTTTAATTATTAAGTGCTATTGGCTAATAATACCAAAGAGCAGTCGAACAAAGTGCTTGTTCAAAGTATCATGTTCCCATTATGTATACCAACAAACCAAAATAAATGGTCATGCAGGATTGCGGGCACTGCTTTTCAGAATAAAAAAATGCAATCCCAGTTACCAAATAATTGACTTGGGAGATGAAAAAATACTAGTAATCAAAACCAATAAAGTCTTTTCTGAAAAGGAATTGAACAAATTAATTTTAAATCCACCCAATGCACCGGAAAAAACAAAAGCTCCCAAGCACAGCAAACGCATAACCAAAAATGGGAGATGTTATCAGTATTGATATGCTAAATGAGGAAGCCAAATATATCGCCGGCGGCCACCTTCCCCTCTAATCATATGGTTCTTTGAAGTAATGCATTTTCCATGGGGAAAGAGTTCTTTGACGGGTTAGTGCAAGAGAGTGGTTTTTAGAATTTAAAAGGTAGTCTGCAACTTTAGTTTATACGAAGTGGCACCGAATTGAAACATTGTAGATAGAGTCAAAAAATGATTACAAGGGCCGAGTGAACTTCAATGAACCAAAACACACCTACAAAAGATTACAAGAAAATAATAAAGTGAAATGAGGGACCAATAGAAATAATATTCCTAAAAAGAAAATCCAAAAACCCCCGTAATCCCAAACTCTCGGGCGCCCGGATTGTCAAGATAATTCCCACGAAAATTGAAATCCAGTCTAAAAACCCGAAAGATGTTGCCCACGCCTACACTCCATTCCCAATAGATTTCTTCGGGCGCCTGATACACAATATTTGAAGCATTTAAATCTTTATTTTCTTGGGATATGGTACCATATACTGCCCGAAAACCAACAACTTCACGCAAATCGAGCTTTCGAAGTAATGGGATTCGAGAAAAAATTCTACCTCCAAAATTATGTTGCAAGTGGAGCGATGCGTAGGTATCACTAACAAATTCGTAATAATCCAATTGTGTAAAACTATTGTAAAGGCTAAAATAAGTCTGATTTCCAGGGATGGGATTTAATAAACTTAACGGAACTGCGCCAATGGTTGTGCCCACTTCAACCGTGGATAACAAACGGCCTAACCCTCCAATATTCCAAGGCTGCATGTATAGAGCCTGTAACTTTTTATACTCAAAATCGCCCCCCATCACATCTTTTAAACCATAACTATAGCCCGCGTAAAATGAAGGGAAATCTCCATCATTAATCACTGTTCGCTCCACTCCGTATCCTGAGGTTTTTCTGCCGGGAGTGTAAAAGAATCCAAATTGGATTTCTGCCTGCTTTAGTTCGCTTTTTACCTCTCCGGTAAAAACACCGTCTTCCATTACCTTATAGTCAATACTGAAAGTATCGGTTGCCGATTTCAACGTACGGTAGGAACCGGTTAAGCGTAAAATAAAATTTTTCCAAGGCTCAATATCAAAACCCACGGTGCTTAAGTTTATCCGCGAAAGTCTATCGTTAGCCCCAACAGACAGCAAAGAAGAAGATGCAAGGCTACGCCCCAAAACATCATTGCTGTTGGTTAAACTAGCCCCCGTCTGCTCTACGTCGCGTCGGTTACCTCCGTAAACTGTAAGGCGTGATTTTCTATCCAGCAACCATTTTCCGGAAATACCATATTTGAAACGCTCATCTTTAAAACCATATGCTCCAAAGCCCTCCAATCGCCAGGAATCATTTTGAGTAAAATAGGTTCTGCCTCCAAGACGAATCCGTAAGCCTTCGGCTTCATTAAAACCAAAAATTGAAAACACAGGGCCCACGTCAAAATTATTGACTTCGTAATACCCGCTGGCCAAAGTTGCGCCTATATTATACAGCGCCTTAAAACGGCGGACAGTTTTAAGTGTGTCCAGCATATCATACACGCCTTTTTCGTCCTTGCTAAGTTTCTCCATCCGGTTCTTATCCCAAAACTCGTCTGGACGGTTGTAAACTTCATAATTATAAGGATCTACTTGCTGGGCATAAAACTTTTTGTCTTTGGGAATGTTGAAAACATAATTGTCATATAAGGTAGTTCGCTTACCATAAACACCTTTCGCCTCTTCCTTTTTCCGAAAGCTGAAATCACTCATGAAATAGTCACGGGTAATTAGAAAGGTAGAATCGTTCAGCACCTCAAACTCTTGTTCAATATATACATCGCGCACCCAGTTTAAGTTCGCACTTTTGGATGCCTGCATGTTTATTTCCTTTATTGCCCACGTAGTATCATTGACCCAAAAGTCTCCTTTAAAAGTTAATTCATTTTTGCGCCTGGGGTAATAAACAATGTTATAACACCATTTGTTATCGCGGTAAGCGCTATCGCGAAGTACGTAATTGTAAACATCTATTCCAGTTCGGGATAATGGACTGGTAAAAGCTTTGTCGAAAAATTTTAGGTAATTGTCATATACATCATATTCGCTGTAAAGATCTTTTACAAAGGCTATGAGGGTTTGGTTGTTCTCAAAACCTGAATTCTTGTTTCCCTGAAGCACTTCCTTTTCTTCATTTAGCAAGTTGTCACCATATACCTTGGAAGCCGCTTCGTTTATAAATATGGGCAAATATGTGTTTCCCGTAACGTTTGAAGTATCGGTTTGGTCAAAAATAAATTCCATCCCTTTAAAAACCCTACTTTTAATAAGAGCACTATCAATTGTGTTCAAATCAAATTCCAGTTTTTCGTATTTGTCGTATTGATACTGTTTGAACTTTTTAACTCCGTTTTCTCTTCGGTTTTCCCAGATCTTCCGCAGAATATCAATAGCGGGATTGTTCTTCTTTGAAGTTTTCCCGCTGTAAACTACTACCTCGTCCAATGCTGAGGCGCTTTCTTCAACCACCACTTCCATGTTGTAGGTACTACGGGAGCTAAGCTCTACTTCTTTGGTAGTATAGCCTATAAATGAAAAAACAACCGTTTTATAGGTTTTGTCGCTCTCCAAATAAAAACGTCCGTTTTCATCTGAAATAGTACCTTCTTGCGAATCTTTAAAAATCACATTGGCGAAAGCCACCGGATAGCCGGTTGGGTCCTTTATGGTACCACTAACCTTGGTTTGTGCAAATGCCGAAGCGCCTAAAATTAAAATTGAAAAGAATAATAGGCGCTTCATAATGGTAGTGACTGAATTTTTAGTACGGGTATAAAATTAGTCTCTATAAAGAACTTTCTTTACGGCCTTAACAACATCTTCACTATTTGGCAACCATTCCTCCAATAAAGCTGGTGAATATGGTGCGGGAGTGTCGGCTGTATTTATTTTTACAATTGGAGCGTCCAGATAATCAAAAACTTCGTTCTGAACTTGATATGTTATTTCAGTAGCAACATTTCCGAAAGGCCATGCTTCTTCTAAAATTACCAAACGGTTGGTTTTTTTTACCGATTCAAATATAGCCTCATAATCTAAGGGACGAATAGTGCGTAAATCGATAATCTCGCACTCAATGCCTTCTTCGGCAAGGGTTTCAGCAGCTTTATAAGCTTCTTTTATAATTTTTCCAAAAGAAACAATGGTTACATCCTTTCCTTTTCTTTTAATATCGGCAACCCCCAAAGGAATCAAATATTCGCCTTCGGGCACTTCATCCTTATCCCCATACATTTGCTCGCTCTCCATAAAAATCACTGGATCATCATCGCGGATTGCGCTTTTCAACAGTCCTTTTGCATCAGCTGGGTTACTCGGCACCACAACTTTTAACCCGGGACAGTTTGCGTACCAGCTTTCAAAGGCCTGGCTATGAGTTGCGGCAAGTTGCCCCGCAGAAGCTGTTGGCCCACGGAAGACGATAGGAATATTAAACTGCCCGCCGCTCATTTGGCGCATTTTGGCAGCGTTGTTTATTATTTGGTCAATGGCAACCAAAGAAAAGTTGAAGGTCATAAACTCAATAATCGGTCTGTTGCCGTTCATTGCCGAACCTATACCAATACCTGAAAAGCCCATTTCGGAAATTGGAGTATCTACTACACGTTTTGCACCAAACTCCTCGAGCATTCCTTTACTGGCTTTATAAGCCCCATTATACTCGGCCACTTCCTCGCCCATTAAATATATAGATTCGTCGCGACGCATTTCTTCGCTCATCGCCTCGGCTATTGCCTCTCTGAATTGTAATGTTTTCATCTGTCTAAATTGAAATGTAAATAACTGAAATTTTTCAGGGATAGCAAAAATACTATAATTACCATCTGTTTAGGTATATTTTCTTCACTTTTAACCAAAATTTATTATGCGTGCATAACAAAAAAAGGAAATATATTCTTAACTTCGCACACGAGCAATTTGAAAGCCTTTTGGTTTCTATTTGCTGAAAATTTACAATCCAAAAACACTTCAAAAAATGAAAATATTAGTCTGTATCAGTCACGTACCGGACACAACTTCCAAAATTAATTTTACTGACGGCGATAGCAAGTTTGACACAAATGGGGTTCAGTTCGTAATCAATCCAAATGACGAATTTGGTCTTACTCGAGCTATGTGGTTTAAAGAAAAACAAGGAGCCACCGTACACGTGGTAAACGTTGGAGGTGCTGAAACTGAGCCTACACTTCGCAAAGCATTGGCTATTGGAGCCGATGAAGCTATTAGAGTAAACACTGCTGCAACCGATGGTTTTTCAGTTGCAAAACAACTTGCAAATGTTGCAAAAGAAGGCGGTTACGATTTGATAATTGGCGGTAGGGAATCAATCGATTACAACGGCGGAATGGTACCCGGAATGGTTGCCAAACTAATTGGCGCAAACTTCGTAAATACCTGTATCAGCCTTGAAGTGGAAGGCGATAAAGCCACAGCAATTCGCGAAATAGATGGCGGAAAGGAAACTTTGAAAACATCACTTCCGTTGGTAATTGGCGGACAAAAGGGGTTGGTTGAGGAAAGCGATCTTCGCATCCCAAATATGCGCGGTATTATGCAGGCCCGCACAAAACCTTTGAACGTTAAAGAACCTGTGGATGCAAACGCCGAAACAAATACGGTGTCATTTGCAAAACCTGCACCTAAAGGCGCGGTAAAGTTGGTTGATAACGTAGACGAATTGGTGAACCTTCTTCATAACGAAGCGAAGGTAATTTAAGAATTAAAAAAAGAAAGACATGTCAGTTTTAGTATATACAGAATCAGAAGAAGGAAAAATTAAAAAAATAGCTTTGGAAGCAGTTTCGTACGCAAAAGGAATTGCGGACCAAATGGGAACTTCGGTTACTGCCGTTACCATTAATACCAATGATGTTTCAGATTTGGGGAAATACGGAGCTTCAAAAGTTTTGCAGGTTTCCAATGAAAAATTGAACAAGTTTAACGGCGAAGCGTATGCCGATGTAATCGGCCAAGCTGCAAAAAATGAAGGCGCACAAGTAATTGTATTAACTTCTAGCGCAAACAGTAAATTTTTGGCCCCCACCCTCGCAGTTAACCTTGAAGCGGGTTACGTGGCAAACGTCATCGCCCTTCCTGAAAGCACTTCTCCATTTAAGGTAAAACACAGCGTTTTCACAAACAAAGCCTTCGCTACTACCGAAATTAAAACCAATATTAAAATAATTGGGTTGGGAAAAAATTCATATGGATTGAAGGAAAATGAAACCTCAGCTTCCACTGAAACTTTCTCGCCAAATCTTGATGCCCACGATTTTGATATGGAAATTGTTTCCGTAGATAAAGCAACCGACAAAGTAACCATTGCCGATGCAGAAATAGTTGTTTCAGGAGGTCGCGGACTGAAAGGCCCAGAAAACTGGGGAATGGTTGAAGAGCTTGCGCAAACGCTTGGTGCTGCCACAGCTTGTTCAAAACCGGTGAGCGATATGGGCTGGAGACCGCATAGCGAGCACGTGGGGCAAACTGGAAAACCAGTGGCTTCCAACCTTTATATTGCAATCGGTATTTCCGGCGCAATACAGCATTTGGCGGGCATTAACGCCTCAAAAGTAAAAGTGGTAATCAATAACGATCCCGAAGCACCTTTCTTTAAGGCTGCAGACTACGGTATTGTAGGCGATGCTTTTGAAATAGTACCAAAACTCACCGAAAAATTAAAAGAATTTAAAGCGCAAAACGCATAATTTTTTATTAATTTGTACCCCGAAAAAGGGCTGTTTAGATAGGGAAACATCCAAATTTAAACACCCCTTTTTTTATTGATTTTTTATTCGTTACTTTTATAAGCCATTGTTTAACTGAACACTGCAAAAGGAATATTACAACAGTACTGAAGAATGAGTTTAGTAAAACTTACCATAAAAGGAATATCTTACAGCCAAACCCAAAATGGCGCCTACGCACTTATCTTGAACGAAGTGGACGGCGAACGCAAATTGCCGATAGTAATTGGCGCTTTTGAGGCACAGTCCATTGCTATTGCCTTGGAAAAAGACATTACCCCGCCTAGGCCTCTTACCCACGACCTTTTTAAGAATTTCGCTGACCGTTTTGAAATTGTGGTGAAGCAGGTAATCATCCACAAACTGGTGGATGGGGTTTTTTATTCAAGCATTATTTGTGAACGTGACAAAATCGAAGAGATTATTGATGCACGTACCAGTGACGCCATAGCATTGGCCCTTCGGTTTAAAGCACCCATTTTTACTTATAAAAACATTTTGGACAAAGCAGGTATTTATCTTAAAACTTCCACTTCCAAAAAAACACTTTCAAAAAAGGAGGAAGCAGTTATTGAAAACTTAATTCTTGGAGAAGATAAAGAATCTGTAAAGCCTTCACGGGAAGATTATTCCAAGTTTAGCCTAAGTGAATTAAACAAAATGCTGGACGCTGCCGTAAAAGACGAAAATTATGAAAAGGCAGCAAGCCTACGCGACGAAATATCAAAAAGGGAGTAGGTTTATTATTATTTTTAAAAAAATATAACCCCCTTTAGCGAACCTGCCTAGAGCGCAGTTTAAGCAATGAAGGGTTGGAGTTTAAACAGAATATGCGAAAATTCACACTTGTAGCCATTGCGCTTTTTTTCATCGGCAATACTTTTGCTCAAAGCATTGAAAAAATCTGGCAATTTTCCGAAGTAAAAGATGAAAACGGCCTTTCCGTTCTAAATATAAACCCTGAAAAGGATTTCCTTAAACTCGAAAACGGTGTTTTTGAATATCAGGTTGCCAGTGATAGTTTAAAGTCGAGCGGCGATTATATGTTTCAGAACAATTTATTGGTGCTATTTTTCAACAATCCCACAGACAGCATTAGAAGATTTCGCGTAGAGCAAATTACAGATAGCACACTTTCCCTTTCAGAAAAAAATTACAAATACCAGCTAAAAACGCCCAACATGCAAAATGCTTCGGCATTGGAGACTGTTACTAAAACTTCAGAGATAATTCCCAGCGCAGGCTTTTCTTTCCAAAGTCTTTGGCGTGGTGTTTTAGGGATGTTTTCATTAATAATTATAGCTTTTCTTTTCAGCTCAAACAGAAAGGCTATCAATTGGAAAACGGTGGGTCTTGGACTGGCTTTCCAACTGTTGATTGCCATTGGTGTTTTGAAAGTAAATTTTATAAAAAATGCCTTTGAAGGTGTGGGCCAAATATTTGTAAATGTCTTGGATTATACCAAAGCAGGAAGCGAGTTCCTTTTTGGCGGAATGCTGGATATCAACTCTTTCGGTTTCATCTTTGCGTTTCAGGTATTGCCAACCATTATATTTTTCTCTGCACTTACTTCTGTGCTTTTCTATTTCGGAATTATCCAAATAGTTGTAAAAGGAATGGGATGGCTGCTTACAAAGCTTTTGAATATTTCAGGCGCTGAAAGTTTGAGCGTTGCAGGAAACATCTTTTTGGGCCAAACCGAAGCCCCGCTTTTGATTAAAGCATATTTGGAAAAAATGAACAAGAGCGAAATGCTACTTGTTATGATTGGCGGAATGGCAACTGTTGCGGGAGCTGTACTTGCTGCGTATATCGGCTTTTTGGGCGGTGACGACCCCGAATTGCGATTGACTTTTGCCAAACACCTTTTGGCAGCCTCCGTCATGGCAGCGCCAGGCGCTATCGTGATTTCTAAAATACTCTATCCGCAGACTGAACCTATCAATACTGATGTAAAGGTTTCTTCTGAAAAAATTGGCTCCAACTTTTTGGATGCTATTGCCAATGGAACTACTGAAGGTTTGAGACTTGCGGTAAACGTGGGCGCTATGCTTTTGGTTTTTGTAGCCTTTATTGCAATGCTCAACGGAATATTAGGATGGGTTGGCGAAGTAACTTCAGTCAATAGTTGGGTTGCCGAAAAATCTGCTTATGACAGTCTTTCTTTGGAAGCAATATTGGGGACGGTATTTGCTCCTTTAATGTGGCTTATAGGCGTGGCAAAAGAAGATATGTTTATGATGGGCCAATTATTGGGAATAAAACTTGCCGCAAGTGAGTTTGTTGGGTACATTCAGTTAGCAGAACTTAAAAACGTAACCAATGAGCTACACCTTAACTACGAAAAAAGCATCATTATGGCCACTTATATGCTGTGTGGGTTTGCGAATTTTGCATCCATCGGAATTCAGATTGGCGGAATTGGTTCTCTGGCACCCGGACAGCGAAAAACCCTTTCTAAGTTTGGGATGAAAGCTTTGATTGGCGGAACAATTGCATCGTTAATATCTGCAACTATCGCGGGAATGATTATTGGCTAATAGCTTCCTATAACTGTTTTTGCCCAATCAGAAGCTTCTTCTATAGACTGGAAGTAACTAAAGGCGCCCTCAAATAGACCTTGCTCCTCGATAGCTTCATTTTTAACAGCATTGTTATTTGAAACAATTGCTATCCCTACCACACTTTTAGATTTTTTACTATTGTAAACCTCAGGGTTCACTCTTTTTGCCATTTCCCTATTAGAAACTACCACACATTTCCGCCCTCTATAATGTGAATCAATTATTCCCACAAACTCCTCTGCCTCTTCAAGATCATAAACAGATGCATTAAAGTGAAAAATTGCATACAAGGGGTAGCACTCCAATATCCCGGTTGATAGCTGATATTTATTTTCCATTTGCTCAAGGATTTCGAATTAAATTTAATCAAAATTTTAACATAATTCTGAATCGTTAATAACTTATTTAAAAGCAATTCAGAAATAATTTGAGCATCAACATCCCTATTAGTATTTTTAGACCAATAATCTATTTGCACATACAATGAAACAATATCACGATCTTCTAAGGCACGTAATGGAAAATGGTACTGTAAAAAAAGACCGCACGGGCACAGGCACCAAAAGTGTTTTTGGCTACCAAATGCGCTTTGATCTCAGTGAAGGTTTTCCTATGGTCACCACTAAAAAACTTCATCTAAAATCTATAGTTTATGAACTTTTGTGGTTTTTGAATGGCGATACAAATGTGAAATATCTTCAGGAAAATGGGGTGCGTATTTGGAACGAATGGGCAGATGAAAATGGCGATTTGGGCCCCGTTTATGGCCACCAATGGCGAAACTGGAACAGTGAGGAGATTGATCAAATTTCAGATATCATAAAAACCCTAAAAACCAATCCCGATAGCCGCCGAATGCTCGTTAGCGCTTGGAATCCCAGTGTTTTGCCAGACACCTCAAACTCTTTTTCCGAAAATGTATCCAATGGTAAGGCAGCGCTTCCACCCTGCCATGCCTTCTTTCAATTTTATGTAGCCGATGGTAAGTTATCCTGCCAGCTTTACCAACGCAGCGCCGATATTTTCTTGGGCGTTCCTTTCAACATTGCATCCTATGCACTATTAACGATTATGATGGCGCAGGTTTGTGGCTATCAGCCTGGCGATTTTGTCCACACCTTTGGCGATGCCCATATTTACAGCAATCATTTTGAACAAGTAGAACTTCAATTATCGCGTGAACCGCGAGCTTTGCCAAAAATGTTGCTTAATCCAGAAGTAAAAGATATATTTGGCTTTACTTTTGATGACTTTACACTTGTGGATTATAATCCTCACCCCCACATTAAAGGTGCTGTTGCCGTTTAACTTAAACTAATTCTTCAAAATGAAAACCCTACTTATTGCAGTATGCATTCTATTCTCAACCACCATCTTTGCACAAGAAGAATGGGGTGATGTTAAAAAAAACACAGTAACCCTTAAAGAAATAGGGCCAATCTGGCCAGGTTGTGAAAATGGTAGCGCTGCAGAACGCGATAATTGTTTCAACAACAAACTAGCAACACACATTGCCAAAAACTTTAAATATCCACCAGAGGCCTACAAAAAGAACGAGGAAGGTAGAGTAATCGTAGAATTTATCATAAACGAACAAGGCATGGTAGAAGTGAAAAATGTTTCCGGAGGATCAAAAGCGTTGCAGGATGAAGCCAAACGAAATATTATGGCCATCCCGAAAATGGCAAAACCCGGAATGATGGGCGGTAAACCTCGCACTATTAAATTTACGGTCCCTTTTACTTTTAAAACCGGGAAATAGTTTTGCTAAAAGGTTTAGTTTTCGCATTATTCCTTTTAATTTACTTAAAGAGTTTCGGACAATTTATAAGTCTTGAGGCTTGTAATGAAAGTAGCAGCATTGCTTCTCGAAATACCTGTTTTAAAAGTTATATTGAAAGTATATTACTTAATGCATTTGAAGAAAACAAAAGTAAGATTAAGTTAGGTCACGATTCTGATAAATTGCATTTGGAAGTATTAGTAGATGAAAATGGAAACTTCAAAATTATTCATCTAGATGTTAAAAATATTGGATTATACAAAATTACCGAAAAAGTCATCGAAAACTTACTTCCTATTTCTAAATATAAAAATATTGAAGGAGTTACGCTTTACGATACATTTAATATTGAACTAGATTTTCCTTTAAAAAAAATTCCACATACAACTAAAGAAAAAATTTATACTCTTCAAAGTGTAGAAAAAAGTCCTGAGTTTCCTGGATGTTATGCTGATAAAAATGAAGAGCTCAGAGTCTGTATGTCTGAAAATATAAAAACACATATTGCCAATAATTTTAATGTTTTTTTAAAACCAAACTCCAGAGTTAAAAAAGGAAATCAACGCATAAATATTCAGTTTATAATCAATAAAAATGGATTTGTGGATGATATTAAAGTAAAAGCAAAATTTAAAGAATTAGAAAAAGAAGCAATTCGGGTTATAAAAAGTCTTCCAAAGATGACCCCAGGCAAAAACGGAAAAGAATCTGTTGATGTTTTATTCCTTTTACCCATGACTTTCAAATTACAATGAGGTTTTAAAATATGGTGATGGCCTTTAACATGATTTAAACATATACCGAAAATTATATTATTAACTTTAAAGTGTCGTAAAAAAATACGGCACTTTTTTATGATTGCTACAGATACACTGGTTTCCTTCTTTCTCGAAACCCGCCAACATACAGAAGATATTTGCAAACCACTGGAAATTGAGGATTATGTGGTACAGCCCATTGTGGACGTTTCCCCTCCCAAATGGCACTTGGGCCATACCACTTGGTTTTTTGAGGAATTCATTTTAAAACCCCACAAACCAAATTACAAACTCTTCCACGAGGACTTCGCTTTTGTTTTTAACAGCTATTATGAAAATGTGGGTAAACGAGTAATAAGAAATGATCGCGGCAACCTCTCGCGGCCCGGCGTTGCAAAGGTTTACGATTACAGGCAGTATGTTACCAATGAAATGAAGGATTTTCTTTCAGAGGAAATTTCCGCAGAAATTGAAGAAATCCTTTTAATAGGAATCCATCACGAAAAACAGCATCAGGAACTTCTGGTTACAGATATAAAATACATCCTAGGAAATAACCCGCTATTGCCGAAATACAACGACTCCTTTTCAGAAAATCCGCGCCAGAATTTTCAACGGGAGTGGATTGAAATGTACGAAGGTATTTATGAAATAGGCCATACAAATTCCGATGAATTCTGCTATGACAATGAGCTGGGAAGGCATAAAGTATATCTACACGATTATAAAATTTCAAACAAGCTTGTTACCAATGCCGAATATCTGGAATTTATAAATGCCGGAGGTTACAAAGATTTTAACCTGTGGCATGCCGAAGGTTTGGACTGGGTAAAACAAAACCAGATAGAAGCCCCAATGTATTGGCACAATATTGATGGGGAATGGCACCAATATACATTGAATGGACTTCAAAAATTAAATATTAATGCCCCCCTTTCCCACATTTCCTATTATGAAGCTTTTGCATTTGCACAATGGAAGGAATGCCGCCTACCCACTGAATTTGAATGGGAAGTAGCCCAAGAAAATTTTGAATGGGGCAACCGTTGGGAATGGACTGAGAGCGCATACCTGCCCTACCCAGGTTACACCAAAGCTCCCGGCGCCATTGGCGAGTACAATGGAAAATTTATGGTAAACCAAAAAGTGTTGCGCGGCGGTTCCGTGGCAACATCTTCCAAACATACACGACCTACTTACAGAAATTTTTTCCACCCTAATCTGCGGTGGCAATTCACAGGATTAAGATTGGTGAAATAATAACGACTACCTCTCTATGGCAACAACTACCGCTACGCTTTTGGACACTACCTTTAAAAAAGAAGTTTTTGAAGGTCTCAGTGCATTTCCCAAATATTTATCTTCGAAATATTTCTATGATAAAAAGGGCGATAAGCTCTTTCAGGAAATTATGGCAATGCCCGAATATTATCTTACTGAGTGCGAATTCCAAATACTTTCATCACATACTGAAACCATTGGAGAGCTTTTTCGTGACCGCGAAAACGGTTTGGATTTAATTGAACTTGGCGCTGGTGATGGGAAAAAGACAAAGGTTCTGCTAAAATATATGGCTGAAAATAACTTCAATTTTATTTACAAGCCCATTGACATTAGTGAAAATGCCGTGGAAATGCTGTCAAATAATCTCGCCGAAGAAATGCCAGCTTTAAATGTAGATGCTGAAGTGGGAGAATATTTTGAAGTCCTGGAAAGATTGAAAGGTTTTAATAAACGCAAAAAGGTAATAATGGTTTTGGGAAGTAATATCGGAAACCTAAAACATCCAAAGGCAATTGAATTTCTCACTCAATTAAAAGATGTAATGCTTCCGGATGATCTGCTGTTCATGGGTTTTGATCAAAAAAAGAATCCACAAAGCATACTAAACGCGTACAATGACAAATCTGGAATTACAGCGGCATTCAACAAGAATATTTTAACCCGAATAAATCGTGAGCTTGAAGGAAATTTTGATATTGAAAAATTCACTCATTGGGAATCCTACAATCCCGAGACGGGTACTGCCAAAAGTTTTTTGGTTGCTAACGAAGCGATGCAAGTAACTATCGAAAAGTTGCAGTTAACTGTAAATTTTGATCAATGGGAAACCATCCACACCGAAATTTCACAGAAATACGATGATAAAACGGTACAATGGCTTGCAGAAAAATCTGGCCTCGAAATTGAAACTTCCTTTACGGATGAAAAAGAATATTATAAGAATTATGCTTTTAGAAAACTTTAATTTGCTGAAGTGGAATGTACGCTATATCTCTCAATTCATTTTTAAAATCTCTATAAGCCTTTCCAGTTCCTCATCCGTATTGTAGTAATGAAAACTTACACGAATTCCACCACCACGTGGGGAGCATACAATTTTGTTCTCTTGCAATTTTTGAAATAGTGCTTTATCACCTTTTAAATTATAAATAGAAGAATGTTTTTTGCGCAGCAGCGTATCATTTCTCAATAAATTCATATCGGTAAAACATGCTTTCGCCTTTGCTGAAAGTGAAGCAATTTTTTGATACAGATTTTCTTTCCCAATTTTTTTCTGAAATAATATCGCTTGCTCCAAACTGCCATAATTCAAGGTGTCTTGGTGGCCCGGTTCAAAATGCTTCATAAAGGCAGTTTCCGTTGCCAAACTTTCAAAACGTTCGGCAGAATTGAACCCGATGGTCTTTGGAAAAATCCTTTCACGCGCAGCTTCCTTCACCATTATAAATCCATTGCCATAGCCCGCCGTTAGCCATTTGTAGGCGCTCGTCCCTAAAACATCAATTGCATTTTCGGTAAAACTGAAATTTTCCGTTCCCAAATATTGGGTGCCGTCAGCAATTAAAAGTAGGTTGGGGTGATAGCTTTTTAACTGTTTCAAAAATTCAAAATCTATTTTTATCCCGTTTAACCATTGTACAATGCTGAACATAAAAATATCAGGCCTGTGCTTTGCCACCGTCTCCTCAATATTCTGTTCCAAATTTTCATCAATTTCAGCATAACAGACATCAAAATCGCGGGTTTCCACTGGCCAATTCACGGAAGGATAATCATTTTTTAAAAGAAGTATTTTTTGCCCTTTCGGAAGTCCTTCCAAGGTAGTGTTTATTCCAAAGGATAAATTGGGAACCAAGGCAGTTTCATTTGTAGCGGCATTGAAGAAATCAGCAACTGTTTTACGGATTTGTTCAATATGAACTTTATGTTTATCTCGAAAAACGCTCGCATGGTTCATTAAATCCAGATCGTGTTGTCTGCGCCATTCAACAACAGGCTTTGGAATTACGCCATTTGAGGCAGTATTTAAGTAGGTACAGGATTCCAGAGCGGGAAAGTGTTTTCTTAAATCTTCCATAAGTGGGTGGCCAAAATGGCGAATTTTAGGTATTTTTACAAGACTGATTTTAGCAGCGACTGTTGCATTTACAACGAAAGTAACCAACTATGTTTTCAAAAACTAAAAAATCCGAAAGAATTGATGCCGAACAGCGCGAGCAATACGAGTACGCCCGTAGCCGCATCAAACAGAAAAAAAACTTGATGCGCCATTTCATATTATTCTTAGTAGGCTCGGTGCTATTAATAATCATTAATCCCGTGTTGGGCTATGGTGAAAATTTCTTTATAAAGGATTGGTTTATTTGGGCTATTTTAATCTGGACTTTTATATTTCTCGTACATCTTTTCAACGTTTTTGTGATGAATAAATTTATGGACAAGGAATGGGAAGACCGCCAACTTGAAAAATTGAAAGCCCGACAAGCAGAACGCATGGCTGAACTTCAGAAAAAAGTGGATACCGAACTGCAATTGCCCACAACCCCACCAGACACTTCAAAAAAAAACGAACTGAACAACCCGCTACCGCCAGACGTACAATGATTACAATGATTGCCGCCGCTGGCGAGAACAACGAATTGGGGAAGGACAACGACCTGCTTTGGCATTTGCCCGATGATTTTAAGCGCTTTAAGCAACTAACTACCGGTCACCATATCATTATGGGGCGAAAGACTTTTGAGTCGTTCCCGAAACCGCTTCCCAATAGAAGACATATAGTTATTACCCGAAACAACGATTACAGAAAAGAAGGAACTGTGGTGGTTCACGATATTGAAGAGGCGTTGAAAATTTCAAAAGAAGATGCGCAGCCCTATATTATTGGCGGCGGCGAAATTTATAAAGTAGGACTTCCCTTTGCCCATAAAATTGAGCTTACCCGTGTACACGGCACCTTTGCAAATGCCGATACTTTTTTCCCCGAGTTTTCAGAGGAGAAATGGGAGCTTATTTCCAAAGAAGAACACCCCAAGGACGAAAGGCATAACTATTCCTTTACGTATGAAACTTGGGTGCGCAAATAATGAACTCCAAACCCCAAAGTTTTTTTGAAACAATTGGGGTTTGCTTTCAATAAAAGCTCTTTTGAAAACCATTTTAAAACATATTGCTTCCCAAAATAACTTCAACTGTCACGATAGCAAACCCCTTTCAGGCGGTGATATCAACGAAGTATTTTTGCTAAATTGCTCTGAAGGAAATTTTGTGGTCAAGATTAACAGTGCCTCAACGTTCTCCGCTATGTTCGAAGCGGAGGCAAAGGGATTGCGATTGCTGAAAGAGAACAGTAGTTTTAAAATTCCAATGGTGATTGCCAAAGGAACCTATCAAGACACGGCCTATTTGATATTGGAATATATTCCCTCGGGAAAACCATCGAAAAACTTTTCGGAAAAATTTGCCGAGGCGCTTGCGAGCCTGCACAAAACAACTGACGGGAATTTTGGACTGGACCACGACAACTATATTGGCAGTCTTCCGCAGCAAAATGGATTTTGCGGTTCGGCTCCGGAATTTTATATTTCACAACGTTTGGAGCCACAGTTAAAAATGGCAGCGGATAACGGTTTTCACTTTAAAAATTTAGAGGGATTTTTTAAGAACATTTCCGAAGCAATCCCGAAGGAACCCCCAGCTTTAGTCCACGGCGATCTTTGGAATGGCAACTATTTGGTTTCCGAAACTGGCAAGCCGGTTTTGATAGATCCAGCCGTAGCCTTTGCACCGCGCGAAATGGATATTGCAATGATGAAATTGTTCGGTGGGTTTTCAGAAGAAATTTTCTCAAATTACAATGCTGTTTTTCCTTTAGGCGAAGCCTGGAAAGAGAGGCTTCCCCTTTGGCAATTATACTATTTGTTGGTACACCTCAACCTTTTCGGAAGTGGTTATTTATCGCAGGTCAATTCAGCAATAAAAAAATATTCATAGAATTAATCCTATTTTTGTATTTCTAAACCAATCGACAATGAAAGCATATATATTTCCCGGACAGGGTGCCCAATTTACGGGAATGGGCAAAGATCTTTATAAAAACTCTTCGAAAGCGAAAGAAATGTTTCAACAAGCTAATGAAATTTTGGGTTTTGATATTTCCAAAACAATGTTTGAAGGCACTGCCGACGAGCTGAAAGAAACCAAAGTTACCCAACCCGCTATTTTCCTTCATTCCACCATTTTGGCAGAAGTAATGGGCAGCAAGTTCCAGCCAGATATGATTGCCGGACACTCCTTGGGTGAAATTTCGGCCTTGGTGGCCAACAGAACGCTTGCTTTTAGCGATGGCCTGCAATTGGTTTACAAACGGGCCCTGGCAATGCAAAAAGCCTGTGAAGAAACCCCCTCCACAATGGCGGCTGTTTTAGGGCTGGAAGACCATTTAGTTGAAGAAATATGTGCAAACACACCTGGAATTGTTGTTGCCGCAAATTATAACTGTCCCGGCCAATTGGTAATCTCAGGGGATGTGGATGCCGTGGGAAAAGCCTGTGAAAGTTTAAAGGAAGCCGGCGCACGAAGAGCTTTGATATTGCCCGTTGGCGGCGCTTTCCACAGCCCGTTGATGGAACCTGCGCGGGAAGAGCTGGCAGCGGCTATTGAGGCAACAATTTTTACCGAACCTGCCTGCCCAATCTATCAAAACGTTTCAACTTTTGCTGTGACTGATCCTTCAGAAATAAAGGAAAACCTCATCTTTCAACTTACTGCTCCGGTAAAGTGGACACAGAGTGTACAAAATATGATAAAGGATGGCGCCACCAAATTTATTGAGGTGGGACCTGGAAATGTTTTGCAGGGATTGGTCAAAAAAATTGATGGTTCTGCGGAAACCGAAAAAGCGGAAGTATAATTTGATATTTTTATATAGTCTGTATTTGGGTATTTGGCTTTTTAAATCACCACTTACTGACTTTTTTGAAGATTTTAAATATAATATATAGAAAAACTAGAATTAATGTGAAATTAAAAAATTGCCAAAGGAGTAATCCAATGCTAAAATCATTTATAAATTTCTCCATCCATCAAATTTTATCAGTTTTACTTATCTAAATTCATTACGCCTATATTTCAAACTTATCATTTTTATAATATAATTCCAAATTCACCCAAATTCAAAATATAAGTTTAAAAAAACACCGAACGGAAAATTTCGTTCGGTGTTTTTATTTCATTTAGTTTTTTATCTATGCGCTTATCTTACAATCTGAGCAATCTTTCACTTCGCCATAATAGGTTTCGCGATATTTATGTATGGTTTTAAAAGGAACTCTCAAAAAAGTTTTTTTAATGTAAATTACACTTGTGGTGAACATTCCCATCTTTTCTGTAAATCGTTTTTCTGTTTTTGTTTGTCGTTTCACTGAAACTAACTTCATAACTTTTGTTTATCGGTTTGTGGCAAAGAAACAAAGGCTCGTTATCAATTCCAAATTATTAGCGTTAAACCTTTTATAAAAACTATTGTAATTTGCTGACAATTAAATATTTCTGATTTTCTTTTCCCACTTCCACGCGGATTCAAGAGCGTCTTCCATCGTTTTTTCAGCTTTCCATCCCAATACTTTATTTGCCTTTTGGGTATCTGCATAAACGGCTATAACGTCTCCCGGTCTTCGATCCACAATTTTATAATTCAGTTTTTCGCCCGTAGTTTTTTCAAAAGAATTTACAACTTCCAAAACTGAGCTTCCTCTACCCGTTCCCAGATTGAAAATTTCAAACTGGGTTTGATTTTTTGCAGAAAGCAATCGTTGTAACGCTATAACGTGCGCTTTAGCCAAATCCACAACATGAATATAGTCGCGTACACAACTGCCATCTTCTGTAGGGTAATCATCTCCAAATACAGAAAGTTGTTCCCGAACCCCAGCCGCCGTTTGGGTTATAAACGGCACTAAATTCTGCGGCACTCCCGCCGGAAGCTCTCCGATTTCTGCCGTTTCGTGCGCCCCAATAGGATTAAAATACCGCAACGCAATCGATTTTAAAGCCGAAATAGAACACGTATCCTTCAGTATTTCTTCACTTATTTGTTTTGTATTTCCATAAGGTGAAGTAGCAGGCTTAACCGGCGCATTTTCTGTAATAGGAAGGGAATCCGGCTCGCCGTAAACGGTGCACGACGAACTAAAAATAAAATTCTCAATTCCGTAAGCATTGCATTCTTGAAGCAGATATATAAGCGTATTTAAATTGTTTTCGTAATAAAGCAATGGATTTTGAACGCTTTCCCCCACAGCTTTGCTAGCGGCAAAATGGATAATTCCTTCAATATCTTGATTTCTTTTAAAATAATCTGAAACATCAGCTTTTAAGCGAAGGTCTAACCTTTCAAATATGGGAGGAGTTTTGGTGATATTTGTAATTCCTTCCAAAACATCCAAAGAAGAGTTAGAGAGATTATCGATAATTAAAACCTGATAACCTGAGTTTTGAAGTTCAACAACGGTGTGGGACCCTATATAGCCCAAACCGCCGGTAACGAGTATTTTTTTCATTATTTGGTAACGAAATTTATAACAGTTTCTGTAATATACTTAATTTGATCATCATCAAGCTCAGTGTGCATGGGCAGTGAAATTACTTCTTTTACCAATTGATTGGTAACTGCAAAATCTTCTTCTTTATAGCGCTCATCTTTATAAGCCTTCTGAAGATGCAACGGAATGGGGTAATACACCCCGCACGGAATTCCTTTTTCGTTTAAATGGTTAACCAAAGCATTTCGATCTGCATTTAATATTTTTAAAGTGTATTGGTGAAAAACGTGACAATCGCATACATCACAGATGGTTTGAGTGTTGTCACAAAAACCGGTGGGTGTAATTATGTTTTCAATTCCAGCGAAAGCTTCACTATATTTTCTTGCTGCATTTCTACGTGCTGCATTATATTCGTCCAAATGTGGCAATTTTGCACGAAGCACAGCCGCCTGGATAGAATCCAACCTGCTATTTACACCCACCACATCGTGATGGTAGCGCACATACATACCATGGTTTACAATACCGCGAATTATGTGGGCTAAATCATCATCATTGGTAAATATTGCCCCGCCATCACCATAGCAACCTAGATTTTTTGAAGGAAAGAATGACGTGGAAGCCACGTGCCCAATGGTCCCAGTTTTTTGTTTAGTACCATCTTTTGAAGTGTAATCGGCGCCAATACCTTGTGCGTTGTCCTCAATTACATACAGGTCGTGCTCTTTGGCAATGGCCATAATTTCGTCCATATTCGCCGCAAGGCCAAAAAGATGGACTGGTACTATCGCTCTGGTTTTTGGTGTGATTGCTTTTTTTATGGCTTCTATATCTATATTGAAATTTATGGGATCCACATCTACCAAAACAGGTGTTAATTGCAAAAGCGCTATCACTTCTACGGTTGCTGCAAACGTGAAATCGGCCGTAATTACCTCATCACCGGGTTTTAGGCCAAGTCCCATCATTGCAATTTGCAAAGCATCTGTTCCGTTCGCGCAGGGAATTACGTGCTTTACACCTAAATAATCCTCAAGTTCCTTTTGAAATTCGTGGACTTCGGGACCGTTTACAAATGCAGTGGTTTCTATTACATTCATTATGGAGCTGTCCACGCGCTCTTTTATATTTTCATATTGACCTTTTAAGTCAACCATTTGTATTTTCTTCATGCTGCTGAAATAATATTGAATTCGGTAAAATTACGAAAATGATATTTGTTAAGAGTTAAGTTATAAGATTAGGTTTTGGCATTTGGTACTTGAAATTTGGTATTTTTGTTCGGTATGCACACCATCTACAATTTACTGATTCTCATTGCCTCTTTTCTTTTAAAGATTGTAGCGCTTTTCAGCAATAAAATGAAACTTTTTGTAAACGGCAGGAGAAGTGTATATGAAACCCTTCAGCAAAAAATCTCCGCTACCGATAAAACCATTTGGTTTCACTGCGCTTCTTTAGGAGAGTTTGAACAGGGGGTGCCCATAATGGAAGCAATAAAAAAATTAAAACCCGACCATAAAATTGTGGTGAGTTTTTTTTCGCCTTCGGGATATGAAATAAAGAAAAACACACCTTTGGCAGATGCAGTGGTGTATCTTCCAATGGATACACCATCCAATGCAAAAAAGTTTATCTCTGTAGTTCATCCGTCGCTTAGCTTTTTTGTGAAATATGAGTTTTGGCCCAATTATCTTTTCGAGCTTCAAAAAAAGAACATTCCCACCCTATTGGTTTCGGGTGTTTTCAGGGAAAACCAAATCTTTTTTAAACCTTACGGAGGCTTTATGAGAAGGGCATTAGCTAGTTTTGATCACTTTTTTCTGCAGGATAAAAATTCTGAAGCGCTTTTAAAAAGTATTGGTTTTAGCAATACTACCGTAAGTGGCGACACACGTTTTGACAGAGTTTCGCACCAAATTGAAATCGACAACACCCTAAAATTTGCAGAAGATTTCAAAGGAAATTCGCTCTGTGTGGTCTGCGGAAGCACCTGGCCCGAAGATGAAGCCGTACTTCTGCATTATATAAATTCCGCTCCCGAAAACGTAAAATTCATCATTGCTCCCCATAAAATAGAAGCAGATAAAATCGAGGATTTTACAAAAAAGGTTGTCAAAAAAACGGTGCTTCATTCAAAAATAGACGAAGTAAATATATCAGATTATTCTGTTTTGATAATTGACTGTATCGGCTTGTTGAGCAAATTATACAGCTATGCAGACATAGCGTATGTAGGCGGGGCGATGGGCAAAACGGGACTTCATAATATTTTGGAACCTGCTACATTTGGGGTGCCCATAGTTATAGGAAAGAATTTTGAAGCATTCCCAGAGGCGAAAAGACTTCGGGGTTTAGCGGGTTTGTTTTCAATTTCAAACGCTTCGGAATGCACTGAAATTCTTAACAAATTAATTCTAAATGATTCATTTCGAAATAAAACAGGGTTGATTGCTGGGCATTTTGTCAATAAAAATACAGGCGCAACCAAAAAAATAATTGATTACTTTAAGACAGATTGAAAACACCCAAAACTGATTTTTTTAAGAAAATCAATTCATTCTTAAAATACATTTTACTTAATTAATACTATTTTCACAATTTTTAGCATATAATTATACATTTCAAGAATTTTAAAAGCTAGATTTGTTTTAACATTTAAAAACAATCTAATTATGAGAAAACTGTTTATTGCATTCGCAATAGTTTCATTAGCCTTTGGTTCATGCCGTGAGCAAAAGACTGAAACCAAGGAAGTAATTCGAGAGGTAGAAGTTGAAGTAGAGCCAGAAACCCCAGAAAATGAGGGAATTCTTGAAAGGACTGCAAAAAAGGTGGATAAAGAGGTAAATGATGAAATTGACAAGAAAATCGAGGACATCGGTAATGATGATTAAATCGGATTCTAAAACTCAATATTATGAAAAAACTAATTTTAAGTTTCGCTCTGGTAGTTGCCTTTGGAACAAGTTTTATATCTTGTCGTGAAAATAAAAAAGCCGACGATGTTGAAGATGTAGTTGATGATGTTAATGATGCTATGGAAGATGCTGAAGATGAAGTTAAAGATATGACAGATGATGATGCTACAGATCCCGTAGAAAATACTATTCAAGAAGGTGTAAACGAAATTCAAGAAAATACCGGTACCGGCGGAACAGATGATATTTAAACAAAATCTTTAATACAACCTAATTAACTTTTAAAATCAACAATTATGAAAAAAGTAGCATTATTTATTTTAAGTGCAGCATTTATTTCTGCAAGCTTTACTTCTTGTCGTGAAAACAAAGAAGAAGTAACTGAAGAAGAAGCAATCATCCAAGAAATGCAGGATGAAGGCGCCGATGTGAAAATCAAAGAAGACGGCGGGGACACTAAGATTAAAATGGAAACCGACGAGAAAGAAGTAAAAATTAAAAAAGATGAAGATGGGGATACTAAAATAAAAATTGACGAAAATAATTAACCCCCAGCTTTAACTATAAAAAAACCGACTGTTTCAGTCGGTTTTTTTATTTACAGTATCTCTCATTTGAGTTTTAAGCTCTTCCATAGATTGTTGTAGCTGACGGAGCAAATTACTCTCGGAGGGTTCATCAACCCCAAAAGTTAATTTGCTGTTGACCATCCAAAGCTCTTGAATATCTTTAACTTTTACATCTATTGGCAAATATTCCGTATTCAACGAAATGAGCCGAATACGCTGTGGGTTATTAGGAATTTTCTGAAGTTTTTTCACTAAAACTGAATCCCTGAGCACAACAATATAAATCTTACTATCCGTCGCCTCGTTAATACTTGGTACGGCACGGCCCAACACCCATTCATTCGGTTTAATGTTTGGCAGCATACTGTCCCCTTCTACTTGAAAGCCGCGATATGACGCATTCCTATATTCTGGCAAAGGAATATTAAAAGCTGGTAAGGTTTGGTACCAACCCGTGTCATGAATATTGTTTGGATAACCGGCCGCAGCTTTCTGGTTTACCAGAAGAATACTGTCATTACCGGTGGTGTCTACAGTTAAAACCTTAGGACTTACATCACCTCGCGAAGTATTTATATGCTTTTCAAAACTTTTGCCATAAATCCATAAGGGATTGATATTGAATTGGGCCATAAGCTCCATAATAACTTTTCCCGTTATTTTAGTCTTACCCCTTTCAATATCAGCTGTAGTTGCACCAATATCTAAAATTTCAGCAAAGGATTGCTGAGTATAATTGAGTTCTTCACGCAACTTTTTAAAACGTTGCGCTTCAATGGGTAGCTGTGTTTTCATACCCAAATATATACTATTTTGGAAAATATCCAAATAATTTTTTGGATTATATCCATTAGAGTTGGAATATTTCCTTATTTTTGGCAATACTCCAAATTTTGCTATGGATTTTAATCGAATAAAAGAAAAACTCAGGATTTTAGCCGATGCCGCAAAATATGATGTTTCCTGTTCCTCAAGTGGAAGTAAAAGAGAGAATAAAAACAACGGTCTAGGCAATAGCAGCGGAATGGGCATCTGCCATAGTTATACTGAAGATGGTAGATGTGTTTCGTTGTTAAAAATTCTGCTTACCAATCATTGCATTTTTGATTGTGCTTACTGCGTTACGCGAAAAAGCAATGATATAAAGCGTGCCGCTTTTAAAGTACAGGAAGTGGTAGACCTAACCATAAATTTTTACAGGCGTAATTACATTGAGGGTCTTTTTTTAAGCAGCGGAATTTTCAAAAACGCAGATTACACAATGGAACGCTTGATAGCCGTGGCAAAAAAGTTGCGTGAGGAAGAAAATTTCAACGGATACATTCACCTAAAGTCCATTCCAGGTGCAAGCGATGAATTGATGCGGGAAGCTGGCCTATATGCAGATCGTCTTTCCGTAAATATTGAAATTCCCACAGAAAAAGGCTTGAAATTACTAGCACCGGACAAAAACAGAAAAGATTTTATAAAACCTATGGAAAAGGTTAAAAATGAAATTATTCAATATAAAAATGAAAAAAGCCTCTTAAAAAAAGTTCCGCTCTATGCCCCAGCAGGACAAAGCACACAAATGATTGTGGGTACCAGTGGTGAAAGCGACGCCGAAATCATGTACACTTCGGCATATTTTTATAAATCATTTAATCTAAAAAGGGTTTATTATTCAGGTTATGTTCCCATTAGTCACGATAATCGACTACCCGCCATTGGCACACCTGTTCCTTTTATACGTGAAAATAGACTCTACCAAACAGATTGGCTCCTTCGGATTTATGGTTTTGATGTTCGCGAATTGCTGAATGCGGAGCATCCTAATTTAGAATCAGATATTGATCCTAAATTAAGTTGGGCCCTCCGCAATCTAGACCAATTTCCTGTCGATATAAATAAGGCAGATATGCGAATGCTACTTCGAGTGCCGGGTTTGGGAGTTAAGTCAGTTCATAAAATTATAGCTGCACGCAAGTATCGAAAACTTAACTGGGAAAATCTTAAATTAATTGGCGCTTCCTTGAATAGGGCAAAATATTTTATAACCTGTGATTCCAGAATTTTTGAAGGAAAAGATAGGACTGCCGCACAATTAAAAGGATTGATAATGAATGGCTGTGAAAGCAAATTCAGAAAAGAGTTAAATACCCAGCTAAATCTGTTTGAAAATCCAAGTTTTCAGTCTGCATGAAATTCATTTTAATTTATGATGGAAGTTTCGAGGGGCTTCTTTCAGCCGTATTCTACTTTTATGAACATAAATTGGATGATGCTTCAATTGTAAAAAAAGAAAACTCCCAACCCAGCTTTTTTTATGTAGACGAGGAAATAATTACGGACTACGGAAAAGCAAAACGTGTTTGGAAGGGACTTTCAAAAAAAGTTTCGGTACGAGGGAGAGAAAAAATCTACAAAGCTTTCTTAAGTGAAATCCCAACAATTGAAAATGCTATATTACACTTTATAAAACGCACTTTTTCTTCTGAAGTATCTATTGAGAATGATTACAGCGACCCCATTATTCTTGAAATAGACAAAGTTTCAAAAAAGGTGGATCGCGAAAAACACAGGATGGATGCCTTCGTACGCTTTCGATTAACTAACGATGGAATTTATTTTGCGACCATTGAGCCAGATTTTAATGTTTTACCCTTAAATACGGAACATTTCAAAAAAAGATATGCGGATCAAAAATGGCTTATTTATGACCTGAAACGCAAATATGGTATTTTTTACAACCTCCAAAAGGCAGCATTAATTGAGTTGGAAATTTCTGCTGAAGTAAACAGCACCACAAGGGCTCTTACATATTTTACGGTAGATGAAATGCATTTTCAAAAACTGTGGGGCATCTACTTTAAAAACAGTAATATACCAATCCGAAAGAATATGCGTTTGCATATAAAACATATTCCAAAAAGGTATTGGAAATATTTACCCGAAAAAAAGTTTTGAATTAATTTTTTAATTACTTTTGCCCACTATTAATCACTAATCTATTTCAACAATGAAAAAAGTATTTTTATCACTTGCCGCTCTTGCTTTAGTTGCTTCAGTTTACTCTTGCAGAGAAACCAAAGAAGAAAACATGGAAGAGTCTGCTGAAACTATGCAAACTGAAACCGAAGAAGCAATAGACAACGCTGCTGAGGCTACTGAAGATGCAATGGAAGATGCAGGAGATGCTGTTGAGAACGCTGCTCAGGAAACTGAAGAAGCTGTTGAAGACGCTACTGACGGTCAATAAGCATTTTTTGCTAAAAAACCTAAAAGCCCTTTCAAATTGAAAGGGCTTTTTTTTATTTTGTAACCTTAATTTTTTAAAGGTATGCTTGAGACTCTAACAGAAAAATTAAGAAAAGTTTCCTTCGCGGAAGTGTGCATTTATAGCATTCTATATTTGATAACTGGCATTCTGATGAATAGCATCGGAATTTATTTTGAAATAGTCCGTTTTGAATATTGGTGGCAAATAATTACCTGTTACGTACTCTATATGGTACCCATTTCAATATTGATAAAAGAATATTCCTTTTTTAACCAATACTGTTATGGACTTTTGGCAATAGGAATATTAGAGCTTTCGGGCTATACTTTCCAAACCTCATACGTATATCCTAATAATATACTGTCTCAATTGTTTACTCCATACAATTTAACCCTAGCAATGACGCTGTTTTTCGCAGTTTACTTTCCGCTGGGTAATATGTTGGTAAGCTATATCTACAAAAAACTCCCTTTACAAAAAAAGCTCCTTCAATAAAGAAGAAGCTTTTAAGTACTCGAGGCGGGACTTGAACCCGCACGACCAGATGGTCACAGGATTTTAAGTCCGGCGTGTCTACCAATTCCACCACTCGAGCAGTTGTCTATACAACTCGGACTTAACAAAAAATGCCGAATTGCATCGGCATTCAAGGTTGAGCGAAAAACGGGATTCGAACCCGCGACCTCCACCTTGGCAAGGTGGCGCTCTACCAACTGAGCTATTTTCGCAGAATATTTAATGAACGTCGCTTCACATTCAAAGCGGGAGCAAATTTAAAAATTTTACTTCAAAAGCAAAGTCTTTTTTGATAAATTATTGCTGAAATTTACTTTTTCAATTTAACCGAAGCATTCCGCTGCAACATGCGCCGAATCTCGTTGAGTTTCATCAAGGCCTCCACAGGTGTAAGTGTATCTATATCAATATCTAATATTTCCTCACGAAGTTCTTCCAGCAATGGATCGTCCAGTTTAAAAAAGCTCAATTGCATCTCTTCTTTGGAAACAGCCTTCATTTCTTCGGTCAGTTCTTCGGAAGCGTGGCTTTTTTCGAGTCTTTTCAAAATTTTATTTGCGCGTTGAAGAACGGCTTGCGGCATTCCCGCCATTTTTGCAACGTGAATTCCAAAACTGTGGTGGCTTCCTCCGGGAACCAATTTCCGAAGAAAAAGAACATTATCCTTCAATTCCTTAACCGAAACATTGTAATTTTTTATCCGCGGAAAAGTTTCCGTCATTTCGTTCAACTCGTGATAATGGGTCGCAAACAACGTTTTTGCTTTGGAAGGGTGCTCGTGAAGATATTCGCTAATTGCCCACGCAATGGAAATTCCATCGTACGTGCTTGTTCCCCGGCCAATTTCATCCAAAAGAATCAAACTCCGCTCCGAAAGATTGTTCAGAATACTCGCCGTCTCGTTCATCTCCACCATAAAAGTAGATTCGCCCATCGAAATATTATCGCTTGCGCCTACTCGGGTAAAAATCTTGTCCACACAACCCATTCGCACTGCCGAAGCCGGAACAAAACTTCCCATCTGCGCCAATAGAACAATCAGGGCCGTTTGCCGAAGAATAGCAGATTTCCCGCTCATATTCGGCCCGGTTATCATAATAACTTGCTGGTTTTCGCGGTCAAGGAAAACATCGTTCGCAATATAAGGTGCGTCTGGCGGAAGTTGTTTCTCAATTACCGGATGGCGCCCTTCTTTTATATCCAAATCAAAAGTTTCGTCTAAAAGCGGGCGCGTGTAATTTGCTTCTTTCGCTTGCGTTGCGAAAGAACAAAGACAATCCATTTGCGCAATCAACGCCGCATTTTGCTGCACCGAACCTATAAACTGAAGCATCCAATCCACCAATTTTGAAAAAATTTCCTGCTCCAAAGCGAGAATCTTTTCCTCGGCGCCAAGGATTTTTGTTTCGTACTCTTTTAATTCTTCGGTAATATATCTTTCGGCGCTAACCAATGTTTGTTTACGGATCCATTCCGGCGGAACTTTGTCCTTGTGGGTGTTTCGAACTTCTATGTAATATCCAAAAACATTGTTAGAAGCTATTTTAAGTGAAGAAATCCCGGTGCGCTTGGTTTCGCGTTCAAGCATTTCATCAAGATATTCCTTTCCGTTTGCTGAAATATTCCGCAATTCGTCCAGAGTTTCTGAAAAACCCTCGGCGATTGAATTTCCTTTCAGAATATTTACCGGAGCTTCCTCAAAAAGTGTTTCCTTTATTTTATTACGAAGCAATTCCAAATCGTGCAATTGTTCGCCAATAATTTTCAACGATTCGTTTTTGGAATTCAGCGCCAAAACTTTTATGGGAACAACTGCTTCCAAAGAATTTTTAAGTTGGATAACCTCTCGCGGATTCACTTTGCCCGTTGCCACTTTTGAAATCAATCGTTCCAAATCGCCGATGCGTTTGGTGTATTGTTGGATTTTTTCTAGAGTAATCGGGTTGTCGAGCAAAAAGCTTACAACTTCGTGACGGCGGTTTATTTTTTCGGTATTTATCAAAGGAAGCGCCATCCACCGCTTCAAAAGCCGCCCGCCCATAGGCGAAATGGTTTTATCAATGACATCCAAAAGCGTAACCGCGTTCTGCTGATTGGAATGGTACAGTTCCAAATTGCGGATGGTAAAACGGTCCATCCACACGTATTCATCTTCCGCAATACGCGCCAATTTCGAAATATGTTGCAATTTTGTGTGGCGTGTTTCACTTAAATAATGAAGTGCAGCGCCTGCAGCGATTATGCCTTCTTCCAAATGATCTACGCCAAAACCTTTTAAATTTTTAACGTCGAAATGTTTTGTAAGCGTTTCAAACGAATAATCGCTTTGGAAAATCCAATCTTCGAGATGGAAAACGTGATAATTATTTCCAAAAGTTTCAGAAAAAAGTTTTCGTTTCTGTTTTGAAAAAAGCACTTCGGAAGGGTTAAAATTCTGAAGCAATTTATCAACATATTCCGCTGAACCTTCCGAAACCAAAAACTCGCCCGTGGAAACATCCAAAAAAGAAACACCTAAATTCTTCGACCCAAAGTGTACAGCAGCCAAAAAATTGTTCGATTTTGATTGCAAGATATCATCATTAAAAGCAACCCCAGGTGTAACCAGTTCCGTAACGCCACGCTTTACGATTGTTTTGGTCATTTTTGGATCTTCCAATTGGTCGCAAATAGCAACCCGGCAACCCGCCATAACCAGTTTTGGCAAATAGGTATTCAAGGAATGGTGCGGGAAACCGGCAAGCTCAGTCCTATCGCCACCGTTGTTACGATGTGTGAGCGTAATATTTAAAATTCCCGCCGCACGCACGGCATCTTCTCCAAAAGTTTCGTAAAAATCACCCACACGGAACAGCAGCAAAGCATCGGGATACTTAGCTTTTATAGTATTGTACTGCTTCATTAACGGGGTTTCCTTCTTCGCCATAAGTCAAAAAAATCTTTAATCGATAAATGTAACTAAAATGCTCTTTTCTTTAAAATGAAGTGATTAGGATTTATTGGGTTTTATCAACAATTCGCTTCAACTTTTGCCACCGAACGATTAACTTTGCCGCCTATGAAAAATCGAAAACTGAAAAACAGCGAATTGGACCGTATAAACCCCGAAGAATACAAAGCTTCGGAAAAAACGCCGCTTATAATCATCCTCGATAATATTCGCAGTTTAAATAACATCGGTTCTGTTTTTCGCACTGCGGATGCTTTTTTGGTAAGGAAAATCTATCTTTGTGGCATTACCGCAAAACCACCGCACAAAGACATCCAAAAAACCGCTCTTGGCGCAACGGAAAGCGTGGATTGGGAATATGCTGAAAACACGCTCGATGTAGTTTCAAAACTAAAGCAGGAAGGTATTTTTGTAGCTTCTATTGAACAGGCGGAGCTTTCCGTAAATTTGAATGATTTTTCAGTTCAAAGTAATTTAACCTACGCAGTTGTTTTTGGAAACGAAGTGAAGGGAGTTCAACAAAAAGTAGTCAGTGCAAGCGATGCCGTGATTGAAATTCCACAGTTTGGGACGAAGCATTCACTTAATATTTCGGTAAGCGTGGGGGTGGTGGTTTGGGATCTTTTCACAAAACTGAAAAATAATAGCCTCTAATTTCAAATCTAGGAAAAACGGCTTAACAGTAAATCTACCTCTATTAACACAATACTAAAAACTCCGATGACGATGGCAAACTTCAAAATATTGTGCAACACCATATAATGTATTTTGTTTTTTGAATACCACAAAACCGCGAGAAACAAAGCTAGGCCAACGATACTTGCATAAAAATAGTAGTCCATATAGCCTATTTCTTCCTTAAATTTTGTGATGAGCAAAATGATGGGTGCAAGCGTTAACATACTCAGCACAGTCAACATTCTCTTTGAAGTTTTTTCGCCGTAAACAACGGGAATGGTTTTATAGCCGTGTGTTAAATCGCCTTTTAGGTTTTCGAGGTCTTTTACCAATTCGCGCATAGAAATTAGGAGAAACAGAAAGGTAGCGTGTACGAAAATCACAATATCAAAATTTGCATAGTGCACAAAAATTGCAAAGAAGGGAACAACAGCCAGAATGGCCGCAGTAATATTACCAATGAATGGATATTTCTTAAGCTTATGGGAATACAACCAAAGGAAAAATATATAAATTGAAAAGAATAACACTGCTCTAAAGGAAACATAACTTGCAAAGATGACTGATAAAAAGTTGAGCACAAAATACGCCGAAAGCTTGGTGCGCTGGCTCACAAGTTTGTCCAGCATGGTTTTACGCGGACGGTTTATTAAATCCTTTTCGCTGTCATAAAAACTGTTTATAATGTATCCGCCGGCAATTGCTGAAGAAGATGCCAAAACGAGCATCAATAAATTTAAATCAAATAAAACCTGACTCACAGGCAAATCGGACGCTAAAATATAAATACTAGTAAGGTATTGTGCAATAACAATAATTAGAATGTTATAGCCGCGAACCACAGAAAACAAGCTGAAAAACTTTAGCAGGAAGAGTTTTTGTTTTCGGTTCAGCATAAAATTTTAGGATTGAAGAAATCTAAGAGGAATTTCAGAAAAAGTATTCCTAAAAACTATAAACCACTTCCAGATTATAATCTTTCAATGCTTTGCGCGCTTCGTCAATATTCTCGGTGAAGCCAAGCATATAGCCACCACCGCCTGAACCGCATAATTTTAGGTAGTATGCATTGCTATCTATTCCCTTCTTCCACAGTTTGTGAAATTGTGCGGGAATCATAGGTTTAAAATTATCGAGCACTACTTTTGAGAGTTGCTTGATGTTTCCAAAAAGTGACTTTACGTCACCTTTTAAAAAATCATCAACACAGGCATCGGTATGTTTTACAAATTGGTCTTTCAGCATATTGCGAAAACCTTCCTGTTTCATATTTTCCATAAAAATCTGGACCATCGGCGCGGTTTCGCCAGTACTGCCACTGTCCAATAAAAATACAGCACCCTTTCCATTTTCAGTTTGTGAAGGTATTCCAGCCGGCTCAATATTATCCTTGGAATTGATCAAAATGGGAAGGCTCAAATAACTATTCAAAGGGTCTAGACCTGAAGATTTTCCGTGGAAAAAAGATTCCATTTCGGCAAAAATAGCTTTTAAGGAAAGTAACTTTTCCCGTGTTAAGTTTTCAAGCACGGTAATTTTATTATTGGCGTATTTATCATAAATAGCCGCCACCAAAGCGCCACTGCTACCCACTCCGTACCCTTGGGGAATACTACTGTCAAAATACAATCCGGCTTCAACATCCTTTTTTAAGGATTCCATATCAAAGGTAACCAAGTTTGGGTCTTCCTTTTGAAGCGTTTCCAAATATTCAGCAAAGCGTTTTAAACTCGCATTTGATTTGTGGGTAGAAACAGTGTGGTGTTTATCAATTTTTAGCGCACCATTGTAAAAATTGTACGGAATTGATAATCCTTTGGAATCTTTAATGATTCCATATTCACCGAAAAGTAAAATTTTTGAGTAAAAGAGGGGGCCGCGCATAAATTGTGTTGTTATAGCTATAAAAATACAGATTTTAATTCTGAAATCCGCGACAAAGATAACCATTTTCGCAATTATATTTTCAGAAATATATATGAACATATCCATCTATAAACCTTCCCAATTTGCTGTATATAAGTTTTGTAAAATTATATTTAGGTTTTTTTGAGTACTTTTTTAGACTAATGCGGCTTTTTCCAAATGTGTCTTTTTAGGAATCTGGAAAATTTTTAAAACCCAAAATAATTTGAAGAAAAATTATTTGTATCTTTCATAACATTATCCCCCGGAATTAATTTAATTATTTGGAAATTCTAAATTATGATAAATAAAAACCGGAGATTTGCCTTTGCCTTTCCACTACTGTTTCTTTTCACATTTTTTCTTGGGTTTACACAGGAAAAAAACACAACAGTAAAAAAAATCCAAACCCTTATTGAACAGGATTCCTTGGCAGCAGCACGTACCGAAGTAGCAAAAAGCATTGCTTTCTATAAAGCCGAAAAAAAATACGATAGCCTCTCTAGCTACATTCAGTTTGAAGGAAGTTTTAAATTGAACAACGGCAACAAAAATCTTGCTGTTAAAAAAGCCGAAAATCTTACAGAAGAAATAAAAAGACACGCCAGTCCACATTATATAGTGGAAGCCATAACCGAACTGGGCTGGATATATGATGATGCTGGCAAGCACGAAGAGGCATACAAACTACTTAAAACTGCAATTCCCTTTGCCCAAAAAAACACAGAACCCAATAACACCGATCGGGCAGGCCTTGAATACCGCCAGGGATTTTACGCATCAAAACTGGGCGATTTTCCATTGGCAAAATCACATTACCTTAAAGCCTTAAAATTATTGATAAAAACAGGTCAGCAAGATTATGTGTTTTACAACCAAATCTACAATGCGCTTGGCGGAATGATGTGGCAGGAAGCAAAACTGGACAGCGCCAAATATTATTTTCAGGAAGCCGTGAATGTTCTCGAAAAAACAGATGAAACCGATATAATGAATCGGTATTACCGTCCCGCATTAGTAAAGATGAACCTTGCCGTGCTGTGGAATGCTTTGGGAAAAAATCAAGAAGCCATCGCCATTTCAGAAGAATCAATCGAAGGGTTTCAAGAATATATAAACCGTTCTACCGATGAAGCCCGTACTTATAAGGCAAAAAACCATCAATTCATAGTCATTGATAATATGGCCACCTTCTACAATACGCTAGGGGAACATTTGCGCGCCCAGGAATTAATCGAGTATTCTTTTGAACAAAAGAAAAAACTTTTTGAGGAAAACGATATTAATATTATCATTTCAAATATCATTCTTGCGGAAGCAAAAACAGCCAGCCGTGATTTTGAAGGTGCCGCCAAAAATGCCGATACCGCCTTACTACTCTTAAAAAGTAGCGGCAGCGCAGATTTGTATTGGGAAGCAGCAGCCCTTTCTACCCGAGCCACTATTTATGAGCACGAGGAAGATGTAGATAACGCCGCCCTTTTTTATGAAAAGGCTAGAATAGTCTATCAAAAAACGATGGGCACTACCTATACCAAAGATTTTTTAGACAATATTATGGAATATTCCCTATTTGCCGCTAAAAACGGAAAAAAGGAAAAAGCCCTCGCGTTGGCCAATGAAACTTATAATTTTACCCATAACGGAGATTTCAAAAACACACTACAAGAGTTTTACCACACCGTAAACCTCGCACAGGTATATTACCATTTAAAGGAGTATGCAGAAGCAGAAAAATATAGTGATGAAGCACTCCGCTTCAACGTTTTAGATAAAGGCGGAAAAATAAGCACAACAGATTCCATCCTTACCCAATACAGAAAGCCACAAGCCTTGCTGATAAATGCAGCATCAAAATACTATTTGGCAGAAAACAAAAATCCTTTTCTCTTAAAAGAACTTTTGCAGCAAATTGAAGAAGGAATTTCCATCCTGGACCAACGCAAAAAAACAATTACCAACCACGAAGATGTAACGCTTCTAATAACCGAAAATGAGGAACTTTTAACTTTTGCCGAAAAATTACGGCTGGAACTCTATGAAACCACTAAAAATCCACTGTATTTAGATAAGCTTATCGCCCTTCACGAATCCAGTATCTACAACCGTATCCGTTCGCGACTAAACCTTCGGGATAACGTTCGTTTTCAGCACATTCCAACACAGGTATTAGAGCGCGAAAGCACCCTAAAAGACCAAATGAGGTCTTCTTTAAATGATTCGGAAAACGGCAGCCTCTACTCCTTTTTTGAAGCTTCTGAAAACTGGGAAAGCTTTTTGGATTCGCTCAAGCAACATTTTCCTAAATACTATAAAATGCGCTATGCCACGTTGGAGGAATCACTGACCGATCTTCAACAAAAAATTCCAGAGAATACAACCGTTGTGCGGTATATCTTTATTGAAGATCAACTGTATGCTTTTGTTGTTTCTCCCTCAATAAAAAAAATGGTGCGTTTAAATTATACTTCGGTCAAAAACCACATATCAAAAATAAAAAATGATGAGTTTTCCGTTGAAAAAACCAGACCGTTACTCTATGAACTATATAGGGCGCTCTGGTTTCCTCTAGAAAAAAACGTGCTTAGTCATAAAGTAGTAATCGTGCCGGACAGAGAACTTTTCAACTTAAGTTTTGAAACGCTTACGCCCAAACCGATAAAGAATTTTCAAGAAATGGCCACAAACAGTCTTTTGGCAAAATATGATATTTCATACAATTTCAGTTTGTTGCTCTATAAGGACCAAGGCAAGGTAGCGGATTACTCTTCCGATTTTATTGCCTTTGCCCCCGGCTTCAACAAAAAGATGAAAGAGGAATACCAACTGGCTATAAAAGATTCGGTAAAGCTGGATAAAACCTATCTTACCCTTTTGCCCCAACCCTTTAGCGAGGAATTGGTAAAACAGTATTCCAAAATTTTCAACGGCCGTTATTTTGTAAATGAAAACGCAAGCAAGGATTTATTCATTAAACAAGCTAAAGAACATAAAATAATCCACATAGGCACCCACGCAGAAAGCAACAATATTAGTCCAGAGTTGAGCAGACTTATTTTCGCAAAAAAGACCGAAGGCAAAGAAAGTTATGATGAAAACTCATTGTATTCCTATGAAATTTACAACATAAATCTTTCGTCAAACCTTGCCATTCTCACTGCCTGTGAGACTGGCAAACCCACCTATCAAGCCGGTGAAGGGATGATATCATTGGCACACGCCTTTAATTATGCCGGAAGCGAAAGCATCTTGACCAGTCTTTGGGAAATAGATGAAGAATCCAGCTCAAAAATTGTAAAGTTATTTTATGATAATCTTTCCGAAGGGATACCAAAAGACGAAGCACTGCGCAAAGCTAAACTACGCTATATTGAAACTGCGGAAGGGCGTACTGCAGCACCACAATATTGGGCAGGACTCGTTCTTATTGGCGATACCGCCTCCATAGATTTAAAAACTGGTGCTGCTTGGTGGTGGTATTTGTTGGCTGGAATTGTAGCTCTTGGACTTGTAATGCTTATTGGCAATAAAAAGGAAAAGACGGTTTAACGCTGGATATTGATAGCCCCCAAACCAACCTCATCTTCAATAAACTCTCCGTTTTTGCAATACTGCGAGAGTTCCTTTTTAATGAATTGCAAGACGGTATCTTTTTCAACTTTTGGATAAAGTACGTGCACATTGGCACCGGCATCCAGTGTAAAGCAAAGGTTACTATTGGTTTCTTTGCGATATTTCCAAATGCAATTTATTATTTCCAGAGTGTTCGGTTTCATCAATATAAAATATGGCATAGAGGTCATCATCATGGCGTGTAGCGACAAAGCCTCGTGTTCCACTATTTTAATAAATTCTGTAAGATCGCCACTTGTAAAAACTGGAAGTAATTTGGAAAGATTTTCCTTTGCCTGCCGAAAGCGCTGTTCAGCAAAATGGTGATCCACCATCAAATTATGACCCACGGTGCTACTTACCTGTTTTTCGCCTTTATCCACTAAAAGAATAGTATCTTGATAACCGCTAAAATTTTGATGGATCTCAAAAGGATATTGTGTTCCAAAACAGTTGTTGCTACCCTCAATTTCTGTATGTTCACCCCATACAATCAAAGGCCCCTCTACACTTCGGCAAGCGCTCCCAGAACCTAATCGGGCAAGAAAGGAAGCTTTTTCATTAAAATAAGAAGCGGTAATATCTGGCTGCATTTGGCGCTCCATGTCCATCAAGCAAAGTGCCAATGCACTCATCCCACTAGCAGAAGAGGCAATCCCGCTACTATGTGGAAAACTGTTTGTGGTTTCAATTTTAAATTTGAAATCATTCAAAAATGGCAAATACACCACTACCCTTTCAAAAAACTTTTGAATCTTCGGCTCAAAGGAAGTTTCCCTGTTCCCATCGAGAAAAACCTCAAACTCAAACCCGTCAGTTTGTTTCTTTTCATAATTAAGAAGAGTTCGGGTATGGCAGTTTTTCAAGGTAAAACTGATGGATGGGTTCAGTGGCATTTGCTCCCCATATTTACCCCAATATTTCACCAAGGCAATATTGCTCGGCGATTGCCACCCAACTGTTCCAATAGTCAAACTTTGGGAGTAATTGCAAACTATAAACCTGTGTTGCGGCATAGTGATAGGGATAGATAACAAAGGTAAAACAAAATTACTTGTAATGAAAGTGATGACATAGCAAGAGCTGTTTCGATAAAGATATGTGCATACTAGAGAAGGATCTACCTTTTTAAGGATTATAAAAGAATAATTCCTCAATAGCTTGTAAGGTTGAACATCAACCGGGAATGCCCCTAAATATGGGGCATTTTTTTTGGCGAGACGAAGGAATGCCTACCCCAAAATAGAAATTGAGAAATTGAAAAACGCATCCCCTGCTTGCCCTATCAGTCTTTCCCCTTTTGCCTTTATTCTTTTTCCGATTAGCGATGACATTTCTCGAACCTACCGATGATACCCTAGTAATCCTTAACAACCAAAATAATGAAAGCTTCAATTACTTTTCTAGCATACCTCTTCGGTACAATCTGTTTGTTTTCCCAAGACCCGGCCATCCTTTGGCAAAACACCATCGGCGGTAGCAATACCGATTTCTCAACTGCATTTCAAGCCACTACCGACGGCGGGTACATTCTTGGCGGCTATTCAACAAGTAATATTTCTGGCGACAAAACCGAAAACAGCAACGGCCAGATTGATATCTGGATCGTAAAAGTAGACGATACCGGAAACATCCAATGGCAAAACACCATCGGCGGAGCGGGAGATGACTATCTTATCTCCATGCACCAAACCACAGATGGCGGTTATATATTAGGCGCCGGTTCAGATTCAAACATTTCTGGCGACAAAACCGAAAACTCCCGCGGAGGTTTGGATTATTGGATATTAAAACTAGATGCAGCAGGAAATATTACTTGGCAAAAAACCTATGGCGGCAACCAACCCGAATTTGACACCTACATAGTTCAAACCGCAGATGGCGGGTATTTTGTGGGCGGGTACTCCGATAGCGATGTAAATGGAGACAAAACCGTGCCTACCAATGGACAGCGCGACTTCTGGGCACTGAAACTGGATAGCAGCGGAAGCATATTATGGCAGAACAGCATAGGCGGCAGTTTGGTTGACCGTCCACAAGCTGCATTTCAAACTAACGACGGAGGTTTTATAATCGGAGGTTTTTCAAACTCTCCAATTTCAGGTGATAAAACCGAAAACACACGCGGGGGCAATGATTACTGGATAGTAAAGCTTGACGCAAGTGGAACTGTACAATGGAACCGAACCCTTGGCGGAAATGATAGCGATGTGTTTCGGGATATGGTACAATTGGCAGATAGCGGTTATCTGGTGGGCGGCTATTCCAAATCTAATATTTCGGGAGACAAGACCGAAAACTCACAGGGCGATTATGACGCCTGGATTTTAAAATTGGACGGCAGCGGCAACTTGCTTTGGCAGAACACCATAGGCGGCAACGGCATTGATTACCCGCGCGATGTAATGCAACTCTCCGATGGCACCTTTATGGTTGCCTGCTGGAGCAATAGTAACATAAGTGGCGACAAGACCGAAAACAGCAATGGCGGTTATGACTATTGGCTTTTAAGACTTAACTCTGTGGGAGGTATAATCTCCCAAAACTCCATCGGCGGCGCAGCAGATGAAAGCGGCTCTTACATCCTTCCAACTGCAGATGGCAATTTTGCCATGTTCTGCTCCTCAGACTCAAACATCTCTGGCGACAAAAGTGAAAACAGTGAAGGTCTAGACGATTATTGGATATTTAAAACCACCCCGGCAATTCTTGGCCTTTCGCAAAACACCTTTCCCTCGCCCATCAGCGCCTATCCAAACCCAACAAACGGCAAGTTTACTATAAACCTGGGGCAAACCTATTCAGAGACCAATGTCACTATCACCAATATGCTTGGCCAAGTTGTTTCCACCTCGAACAGCAAAAACACACAAACAATAGCTGTGGAAATCAACACTTCGGCAGGTGTATATTTCGCAACCCTTACAACCAGTACCGGCAATCAAGCCACCCTAAAAATAATCAAACAGTAATTTTTTAACCGGATATTAGCCAAATGGAAAAGCCCCTTACAAGGGGCTTTCTTCATGCCTTTTTTCCTTCATATTAATCTACAGATATTCAAAAAAGCATAAAAATTGCTATCTTCACAAAAGTTTAAAAATGCAATAAATCAATTCATTAAAAAATATACCTATGAAAAATGCAATCATGCTATTCGTTCTCGCCCTTTTTGCCACTTCAGTACACAGTCAGTCGCTTACCCAGAAAGACCTCACCGGTACTTGGCTCGTCACAAATATTGAAAATAGCAGCAGCAACCCAAAAATGGCCGCAGCAATGGAAAAAGCCGTTATAAACCTATATGCAGATAACAGTTTTGAAATAAAGGAAAAACAGGACGACGGCCCTTATTCCTACAAAACTACCACAAGCAAAAATGCCACCTGGACCTTCAACCCAAGCACCCAGACCATAAGCATTACGCAAAGCAAGATGACATTAAAAGTTTCGCAAAGCGGTGGCAAAACCTATTTTACTGACTCAAATAGTGGACTAAAATTTGAAGTTTCACAACCCATGTAAAAAGCGTATTCTGTATACTTTTATTTTTAAACCATTGCAAAATCCCCCCAGGATCGTGCAATGGTTTTTTTATTCCGAAAAACAATTCCTCCCACCCAAAGGGAAAAAGACTAAACTTTAATAAAAGAAACTTGAAACCAGCACCCAGAAAGCATAAATTTGCACCCGCTATAAAAAAGTTAGGAGTACCCCTTGATGAAGTCTATTGTTTTTCTGTGGTTTGCCCTGTGCTGCATCTGTCTATCCCTAGCACAAAACATTCAGGTAGATGCTACCACCTACACCCCCCAACAACTGGTTGAGGATATCCTAATAGACAGCGGCTGCATCAGCAACGTACAAATAACCGGCTCCACAACCGGCAACTTCCCCGATGGTGACAGGAGTTTTGGCTATTTCAATGCCAACGGCAGCAATTTCCCTTTTGAAAAAGGCATTGTAATGAGCACCGGCAAGTTACAAAACGTCCCCGGTCCCAATACAACCCTCAGCGATGACGATGCCCCCAATTGGCCCGGCGATCCCGATCTGGAAAACGCCCTCAACATCTCAAACACCACCAATGCTACCATCATCGAGTTCGATTTTGTCCCTAATGCAGATAATATACAGTTCCGCTACCTCTTCGCTTCTGAAGAATATCAGCAAGGCGATCCCAACACATGCATTTATAGCGATGCCTTTGCCTTTTTAATCAAGCCCATTGGCGGTGCATACACAAACATTGCCCTCGTTCCGGGCACAAACACCCCTGTGCTTGTCACCACTGTCCATTCGGGCATCCCCGGCGCCTGTCCTCCCATAAACGAAACCTATTTTGAAGGCTGGAATGGGCCAAATGTGCCCATAAACTTCAACGGACAGACCAAAATTCTCGTTGCACAAACCCCCGTAACCGTCAATCAAGCCTACCACATAAAACTTGTAATCGCAGACGAAGCCAATTACCGTTACGACTCTGCCGTTTTTTTGGAAGGTGGCAGTTTCAACATTGCGGCCAACCTCGGTCCAGACCGAAGCTTCGTTACCAACAACCCCCTTTGCGAAAACGAAACCTACATCCTCGATGCTACCCCGCAGGGCACCGCTCCTCTAGGGTACAAATGGTACAAAAACGGCATTATTATCCCCGGTGAAACCTCCGCCCAGCTCACGGTAACCACTGCTGGTATTTATAAAGTAGATATAGACTATGGCAACAACTGCATCGCCTCAGATGAAGTATTGATTGAATATGGCGGCCCGGTAGCCGTTCAAAATACTGAGCTATATCAGTGTGAACCCCTCGCAAACGGCCTAGCTACCTTCAATCTTTTTGATGCCGAAGAAATAATCATCAATGGAGACCCCTTACTTCGCGTATATTCATTCCATAAAAGCCTCACGGAGGCCCAAAACAACATAAACCCAATAAGAAACCCCGAAAGATATACCAATACCCAGCCAGATGAAATAGTATATGCCCGCACCGTGTCCGATTATGGCTGCGTAGGCGTGGCAGAAGTAACCCTAAAAACCACCACAAACACTGTTTCCGATTTCTTTTTGGTGAATTGTTCCACAGCGGGCACACCAGGTTTAGCAAGTTTCAATTTTTCTGAAATCACTATAGAATTACAATCCCTCTTCGGAAACAATGCAGCAGTAACCTACCATCGCTCTTACAGTGAAGCCATTTCACAAACCAATCCGTTGCCCAATCCCTTCACCAATACCCAAACAAATTCCCAAACAGTCTATGCTCGAATCAGTGGCGACCGTGGTTGCCTTGGCACTGCCAGAATCAGATTAAGCGTAGTCAACACCCCAGAGTTTGATGGAGATGAAACTTACATCTATTGTCTAAATACCTATCCCAGTACCATAACAATAGACCCAGGTTTCATAGGAACAATTTCAGATGCAACCTTTAATTGGTCAAACGGTGAAACCACCCCCTCCATTGAAGTGAACGAAGCAGGTACCTACACACTCACAGTAACCCGTTCCAAGACTATCAACAATCAACAGTACACTTGTACCGGCGCGCGCACAATTACCGTCCTTCAGTCCGAAATTGCGCAGGTTACCTATCAACTTACGGGTAATATTGGCAATCCCACACTTAATGTAATCACGGTAGGTACGGGCAATTATAGCTATTCGCTCAACAACGGCCCTTATCAGCAAAGTCCCGTCTTTGAAAACCTGAGCCCTGGTGAGCATCTTCTTACGGTTAAGGATATAAATGGTTGCGGCTCCACAACCATCACGGTATATGTACTTGGTTTCCCCAATTTTTTCACTCCAAATAATGATGGTTACCACGATTCTTGGCAAATAGCGGGTCAAAACCCCGACAGCCCCCAATTACAAAGAATAGAGATATACGACCGTTTCAGCAAGTTACTCTATGTACTCAATAAAAACAGCAACGGTTGGAACGGAACCTACAATGGCACCCCAATGCCCTCGTCAGACTATTGGTTTAAGGCTATTTTCAAAAATGGAAGAACCTATCGCGGCCATTTCACCTTAAAACGTTAGCACATTTTCATAATTTCTTAGGTCAGCCTGTAACAAACTGATTCAAATTGCGTTATATAAACTCATCAATCTAAAAAACCTATGTTACAACGCTTTTTCATCTTCTGCTCCGGCGCAGATACCGCCATCCTTGACGAATGTTCGCCAGGGGAACGCACAAAATACGCCGGCATTGGCGCCACCGTTTTTTTTACAGCCGTTATGGCCACCATCGCCGCCGCTTATGCCCTCTACACCGTCTTTGACAATTACTACTCCGCCATTTTCTTCGGAACCATTTGGGGGTTGCTCATCTTCAACCTCGATAGATTCATCGTTTCAACCATCAAAAAAAGAAACAGTTTCTTTGATGAATTGATTCAAGCCTCCCCAAGGATCGCGTTGGCAATAATCATCGCCATAGTTATATCAAAACCTTTGGAAATGAAGATTTTCGAAAAGGAAATCAATCAGGTTTTGCTCACAGAGAAAAATGAAATGACCCTCGCCAACAAAGACCAATTGGCATTGCAATACACACCTTCCGTAAAAGCCCTGGAAACTGAAATTGAAGGGCTAAAAAGCGAAATAACTACCAAAGAAGCCGAAGTAAATGCCCTTTATGACACCTACATTTCAGAAGCTGAAGGCACTGCCGGCACACAAAAATTGGGCAAAGGCCCAGTTTACAAAGAAAAACGCGAAAAACACGACGCCGAACTCGCCGCATTGGCTGAACTAAAGAAAACCAACGCAGAAAAGATAACCGCAGCTGAAGCAAAGATAGCAAACCTCGCTACCGAATACCAAACCAAGGTCGCCAACACACAACCAATCATCGATGGCTTTGATGGATTGATGGCGCGTATAAATGCGTTAAGCAAACTGCCGTGGTTGCCTTCCCTATTTATCTTTTTACTCTTTCTTGCTATAGAAACATCGCCTATTTTAGCCAAACTCCTTTCCCCAAAAGGCGCTTATGACTTAAAGTTGGAAGAACAGGAGAGCGCATTAAAGTCTTGGGTTGTCCAACAGAAAACACAACGCGATGTGCTCGTAACCACAGACCGCGACATAAACAACAAAGTGTACGCAGACATAGCCGAAGAAAAAGAACTTTACGATTACAAGCGAAAAAAGGCCCGAGAGCTTATGCAAATGCAGGCAGATGCCTTTTATAAAAAACAGAAAAGCGTTCTATAACTTCAAATATATATCAAAGTCCAAAAAACTACTCCCCTGTTAGTGGGAAGAGATTTTTTAAATTGAGAATGCAGTTGAAAAAGACGGAGAGGGAAATGGTTCAAATGCTGAATTTTCAGTAATATTGTTATAGAATTACCCTCACAACACTATGCATAAAACCACCCCCGACCAAGCATCACAAATAGCTCAAAACCATTATAACATTTCAGCCAAGGCTTCAAAACTTGACGGCTATGTTGATGAAAATTTTCTACTGAAAACTGCTTCTGGTGAAAAATTTCTTCTGAAGATTGCCTCCGAAGAAAATAGCGGACAACTGGATTTTCAAGTTCAAATCCTAAAACACCTTTCAGAAAAAAAACTTGATGTTTCCTTTTCCGAAGTTGTTCCAAGTAAGGAAGGAAATTCGCTTACTTCCCATCAAAAAAATAAAACCGCAAGAGTATTGACCTGGCTTCCAGGCCGGCTTTGGGCAACGATAAACCCAAAAACCGAAAATTTAAGAAATAATTTGGGCGAAGCCGCCGGAAGTTTGACAATGGCGCTTCAAGATTTTGAACATCCCGCCGCGCACCGAAATTTGGATTGGGATTTGGCAAATTCAGCGTGGACTTTAAAATATATAAATCGGTTTTCTGGGAAAGAAGAAGAGATTATAAAATACTTTCACAACCGTTTTGAAGAAATTAAAACCAATTATAAAACACTTCCAAAAAGTATTGTACACAGCGATGTGAATGATTATAATGTTTTGGTTTCAGATGATCTCCTTGATCCAAAAGTTACGGGATTGATTGACTTTGGCGATGCAGTTTTCACACAAACCGTCAACGACCTCGCCATTGTTTTGGCTTATGCCATAATGGGTCTCCCCGATCCGCTCCCTGCAGCGTTGGAAGTTATAAAGGGCTACAACAAACACTACAAATTTTCAGAAAACGAACTGTATTGCCTGTACACTTTGGTTGGAATGCGCCTCGTTACGACTGTTACGAACGCTTTGCTTAAAAAAGAGGAATTTCCCAACGACAATTATTATGTAATCAGCGAAAAACCTGCGTGGGATTTGCTGGAAAAATGGTTTAATGTGAATGAGGATTTCGCCACTTATGCTTTCCGAAATGCCTGCGGAATGGAAACTCATCCACAAGTAAAAAAATTTGAAACTTGGGCCTCCAAAAATACCTTTCAGCTTTCAGAATTGTTCCCAACAATTGCCAAAAACGAAATCCATTTGCTAGATTTAAGCCCTGCAAGCACTTGGATTGGCAACAAAAATGATTTCAACAATCTCGATTTGTTCCAGTTTAAAATTGAACAACTTCAAAAGGAGAATCCATCAAAAATAATTACTGGCGGATATTGCGAACCACGCCCACTTTACACGGCTTCCTCCTATGACAAAGAAGGAAACAACGGCCCCGAAAGCAGAACGATCCATTTGGGAATTGATTTTTGGCTGCCAGCAGAAACGCCCGTCCACGCATTGTTTGACGGAACAGTAGTAACTGCCGTAAACGATGAAGGCTACAAAGAATACGGCGGATTGATCATTTTAAAACACACTTTTGAGGCTTTGGAATTTTTCACGCTTTATGGACATCTTTCCCTAAAGAGTATCTCAACTATTTCCGAAGGAACTCATTTAAAAAAAGGAGATTGTATTGGCTATTTGGGAGATGAAAACGAAAACGGTGTTTGGGCGCCACATCTTCATTTTCAAATTATGCTCTCAATGCTCGATTATAAAATTGATTTTCCGGGCGTAACCTATTTTAACCAATTGTCCGTTTGGAGCGGCATTTGTCCAGACCCGAACCAGCTTTTCAAAATAGATAACCTTAAAACAAAATACGTTCAATCTTCTGAAAAAATGATCAATTTCAGAAAAGAACACCTTGGGAAAGGGTTGAGCCTTTCCTATGAAAAACCGCTGCACATCGTCTGCGGCGAAGGTGTTTATTTGATTGACGCTAACGGTAAAAAATATTTGGATACCGTAAACAACGTAAATCACGTGGGCCATCAACACCCAAAAGTTGTTGCCGCTGGACAGAAACAAATGGCGGTTTTAAATACAAACACACGTTATTTGCATGAAGAAGTTATAGCCTACGCCGAAGCATTGCTGAAAAAATTGCCGTCCCACCTTTCTGTAATCCACTTTGTGAATTCAGGAAGTGAAGCAAATGAGCTTGCATTGCGAATGGCAAAAACCGTTACAGGAAATAAAGATATTTTGGCTATAGAAGTTGGCTACCACGGCAATACAAACGCGGTGATGGATGTGAGTTCCTATAAATTTGAAGGCAAAGGCGGTTTCCCAAAGCCTGAAACAACACACATTCTTCCGCTTCCGGATTCCTTCCGAGGAAAATATACTTCTGAAAATTGCGGAATTGATTATGCAAATCACGCAAAGGAAATCATTCAAAATTTAAAAGCTGTAGGAAAAGAAATTGCAGGTTTTATTGGGGAAAGTATGGTGAGTTGTGGCGGACAGATTGTTCCCCCGAAAAACTATTTCAAAGAAGTTTATAAACACGTTCACGAAGCTGGCGGAATCTGCATTGCCGATGAAGTGCAAACAGGTTTCGGACGCATGGGCAAAACTTTTTGGGCATTTGAACTTTATGATGTTCAGCCAGATATTGTAACAATGGGCAAGCCAGCCGGCAACGGGCATCCACTTGCCATTGTTGCATGCACAAAAGAAGTGGCGGAAAAATTCAACACGGGAATGGAATACTTCAACACCTTTGGCGGCAATCCTGTTTCCTGCGCCATTGGCCGAACTGTTTTGGAGGTTGTTGAAGAAGAAGGTTTGCAAGAGAATGCGCGAAGAGTTGGAGGTTTTTTAATGGTTGAATTAAAAGCTCTTCAAAAACAATTTCCAATCATCGGCGACGTGCGCGGCGAAGGTTTGTTTTTGGGTTTTGAATTAAATGATTCAGAAAAAAATCCGTTGCCCGAACACGCTTCCTATTTGGCAAACAGAATGAAACAGCTCGGTATTTTGATGAGCATTGACGGTCCGGACCACAACGTTTTAAAAATAAAACCACCTATGGTTTTCAGCCAAGAAAATGCAGAAGAACTTATCTACAGATTAAATACTGTTTTTGGAGAAGATTATATGAAGAGTTTTTAGAAGACAACTATCTGCATACTTCTACAACAATCATTCGTTTTTTTTAATCAAATACGCATAGGGTTCCATGCCTTTGGTATGTTCAAATATAACTTTCAGAACCCCAATAATTGGCAGAGCAATAATGGCGCCCACCATACCCCAAAGCATTGAGAAAAGAATTATTCCGAACACGGTAATAAAGGGATTCAAATTGGTTTCATCCCCAATAATCCAGGGGGTCAACACGTAATTTTCAAGAAGTTGTGCCGCCGAAATCACACCAATCACAATCAAAGCCGGTGTAGTACCTGCATAAAGATATGAGAGAATCACCGCAATGCCCCCACCAATTATATTACCAACATAAGGAATAATTGAAAAAAGAGCGGCAAACAGTGCCAAAAACAATGCATACGGAACTGAACCGAGACTAAAGCCCAAGTAATATATTACGAAGAGAAAAATCATAATTTTACTTTTTCCCAAGAGATATTTACTTATTATTCTTGATGATTCAGTTAAAATTGAAGTCATGCCAGACATGTTTGAAGCCAGTTTTTTGAAAAAATTCATAAACATCTTTTTCTGCATCAATAGCAGCACCACATAAACGAAAATGATAAGTGATTGAGATAGTAAATTCATAACGCTCGATAAAAAAGTAGTAGCAAAGCTTTCCGCATTTTGCACCAAGCGTTTATTATTTTCTATATAGTTTTGATAATCCCAGTTCAGCCGTTGATTTGCCCATTCTGAAAGACTGTTAAGCTTTTCACTTGCCTTTTCTTTAATGGTGGGCCAATCGTTGCCAATATTGCTTATTTGTGAACCAATAAGCCACGAAAGCAGAAAAAATACAATAATCATAAGTACTAACGATAAGGTTATAGCCAACCAATTGGGAAGCCCCCACTGTTTGAATGTTGTTGTGGGTTTGTCAAGCAATACAGCTATAATAGCAGCAACCAATAGTGGCAATATTAGGCTTGTCCCTACATAGCAGAGCGTTAAAATTCCCCCTACAATTAGTAGAGTTTTTATTAAATAACTTCCCGAAATGTCAATTTTGGAATTTGTCACAAGTGATTTTTTAAATTAGTTGTTTACTGTCTTACATTGTAATGTAAGAAAATTTAAAGGATTTTTTTATACCCGTGAGAAAGAAATGATGAGTTGAAATCTTTATTTGTAAATTTAAACGGACTTTTAAATGAACCTCCATTATGAGAAAACTATTTACTTTTATCTGCTTAATTGCAACCCTTAACGCTATTTCCCAAACCGAAGCTGAAGACAAGAAAGCAATTCTAACAGTTTTGAAAATGCAGGAAGACGCATGGAACCAAAATAATCTTGAGGATTTTATGCAAGGGTACTGGAAAAGCGATTCCTTGAAGTTCTATGGCAGCAATGGACTTACACAGGGCTGGCAAAAAACCTTGGACAATTACAAAAAAGGATATCCATCAAAAGAGTACACCGGACATCTTTCTTTTACAATTGATGCCATTACCAAAATTGAGAAAGATTCTTATTACCTAATGGGACAGTTCCATTTGGTTCGTGATGCGGGAAATGCAAATGGAGTCTTCCTTATCATATTCAGAAAAATTGAAGGTGAATGGAAAATTATTGCAGATTTGAGCTGTTAATTTCCCTTTATCCGTTTCCAAAGATCGGAAAGTAATTTTCCTGCATCACGGGTGTTTTTTGCTTCTTCCGTGATAGTTACTTCATTGCCTTCCTTTTCAATGAGAAAGCTAAAGGCAAATTTTTCGGATTGGGGATCAACGCTCATCATTCCAAAACGCAGATCGTTCAAATAGAGTCCATCCGGCCTTTCAGTAATGGTGTACCAACCTTTTGTGATTTTTATAAGCCGTTGTACTTTTTCTTCTTCAGCTAATTTTTCAAGCGCCCCATGATTTTTTGGATGAGTAAAAAACTGAATCGGTTTTGTGTCAAAAAAAGAATAATCACCTATTAAAAAAGCATCTTCGGTTTCCACATTTGCAGTCCATAAAATAGTGTTCATTGGGCTAGGCTTGGTTTCCAAAGCAGTGTAGGCTATGTTTTGATTCTTGAGCGCAGCTTCAAATTTAGTATATGTTATTCCCTTCAATAGTAAGGTAAGCAACATATACCCACTGCTCACAATCAACCCCAGATTATTGAATCTTCGCCTTTTGATGCTTCCTCTTTTTTGAAGCATGGCCATAATCAAAAACACCAAAAACGGTAACGTATAGAGTGGATCAATCACGAAAATATTCTTATACGCCAACCGAAGATCGAAGGGCCAAAAAAGTTGCGTGCCCCAAGTTGTGTGCGCGTCTAACAATGGATGTGTTACAAAGCACAGAAACCAAAACCAAAACCATTGCTTGAGAGTGGCGCGTTTGTCCCACAGGGAGAGCAACCATCCAAAAAGAAGGCCAAATATAACCGCAAAAACAATGGAGTGCGTAAACCCGCGATGGATTTCCAAAGCAGAAACGGTATCGGTAAAATAGTTTGCAATAACATCCAAATCTGGAATAGTTCCAGCGATTGCCCCCAAAACCATTGCTTTGTTCCCAATCTTTTTACCTAAAACCGCTTCGCCCACGGCAGCACCCAAAACAATCTGTGTTACTGAATCCATTAAAAGCTAATTTACAACAGCTAGGCAGCGAAAATACATTCTTATTGGGTATAAAAAAAGGATGCTTTTTTAAAACATCCTTTTCTAAATATTTTAATTCTGAATTTTCTATTTCGAAAGTTCAGCCACTAAAGTATAGGCAGAATCTCCATGGACGCCTGTAAAATATTTGTTCCATTTCTTACCTCTTTGCTTTCCTGTATCCCCAGGCCACGCTTGAGAAATAAGAGCCCCGTTTTTGTCAAACATCTTTTCCAAATCGCACATAGAATCTACAAAAAATGCTTCCACAAATTCAGTTTTGTCACTTCCCCACGCGTGTACATTAGGGTAATAGCCTTTTATGTATTCGTTTTTAGAAATAACCTTCGCCATATTTTCGGCGCGCATTTCATTAAACTCATTTTGGGATCCATCATCTGGAAAAGTAAAGTAGGTGCGGCGAATGTACAGCACCAAGTCTTTATCATTGTCCTGCGGAATTAATTTGGCGCCGTCCAAAGGAGCATATATTTCATCAGAATGGTTTGCTGAAAAATAATCATCACGATTTTTGAAAAACTTTTCTCTGGCTTTTTCATCAGGCCAAGCCTGTTTTGCGAGCTCTTCACTTCGCTTTGCTGCTTTTTCCATTGCTTCCCAGGATGGATAAGTCTGTACATACAGTACTTCTGAATTGTCTGGCGAAAAAAGATGCGTATAATAAGATGCTGAAGAAATATACTCATTCTTGGCAACAACTTTCTGTAAATACTCTTTTTCAACTGCTTTCCAAGCATCCATGCTAAAATCTTCTTTATCCATATTCCAGTGCATCGTGGTAGCGGAAAGATACTTTGGCCGGTTCGTCTCATTTTGCGCGAAAATGCTAAAATTCAAAAGCAGCATAATTGATGCTATTGCAATAAACTTAAGGTTGGTGGTTGTTTTCATAATCCCATAAAATTAAAATTAGTATAAATATTAAAATTGATTACTATTTAATATTTGGGGCAATCTGAGGAGTATAAAAAGCTGAAATAAGAGGTTTATAAGGGAATAAACTGTACTAAAAGTACTAAAAAAATAATTACAAACAATTGTTTTTCTGGTAATTATAAAAATCAATCCACAATTTGCATTTTCTTCAGCAGAAAGGAGGCGTTCATATTTTCACAGATTCCGGGCTTAAAAGTGTAATCGAAAAGGAGTTCGTCGTTTTCAATTCGGGCATCGAAGAAATAATTTTTTACTTCGGGCAGTTCTTCCGCAGCTACACAAAGACTCAAATCGTGTGTGGCGATGATTCCAGTGGAATTGCTGGCCACAAGCTTTTCCACAAATTTTCGGGAACCAATAGCTTTATCGGTACTGTTCGTTCCTTTCAAAATTTCGTCAAGAATAATAAAATAGCGGTCTGTTTTTATTTCGTCCACAATAAATTTTAAACGTTTCAATTCACTGAAAAAGTAAGATTCATCATCAGTTAAACTATCTGTAGTACGCATACTGGTAATGAGCTTTATGGGATTATATTCCGCCTTTTCGGCACAGACCGGCAGGCCCATATTCCCCATTACAATTTGAAGTGAAACGGTTCTTAGAAATGTACTTTTTCCTGCCATATTCGCTCCAGTAACAATGAAAAATTCTTCCGAATTGATCTGAAAGTCGTTGCGTACCATTGTCGCTTCCCTTAATAAGGGGTGCCCGGCACCTTTCACTTTTAAAACGGGAACATCTTTACTGATTTTGGGAAAAACATAACTCGGATGGTTAAAACCAAAATTGCCAAAACTGTTATAGGCATCAAAAAAAGTAATCACATCAAACCACACGGGAACACTCTGTTTATGAGCCTCCACCCATTGCTCTATGTTGTAGCTTTGTCGTAAATCGCGTAACATAAAACCATTTGCAATGATGCCGATGAGCATATTGCTGCGTTGGTCCAGCGCATCCAAATGTTTGGCAAATTTCTTTAAAACCGAAGAAGCTTTTGAAGTAGTATCTACAATTAAATTTCTCTTTTCGAAAAGCAATGCTGAAGAAAATTCTTGGGTTTCAATTTCTAAAATGAGCTTGTGAAACTGCTCAAAAGTGCTTTGAATTTTTGAAGTATGCGATGAAAGATTGTTAACCTTTTTTAAATACCTGCCAGAAATGGCCAAGCCCAAAAAGAACCAGCCCGCCAAAGCGTAGCCAGATATCACATCAAGATAGTTCAGAACAATCAATATTACGGAAATGAGCGAAAAAACAAGTGACACAGGTTTTACCCACTTCGGGACAAAAGCTTTGTAGTTTTTAAGCCAATCGGTTACTTCGGTCGCGGAAACTTCGGTTTTTACCAAAGATGCAATTCCTGAAAAATGCTGTCGCCATTTTGGCATTTCAGACAACTCGTTTATTGCTTGTTGCTTTTTGGGGATAGCATCAATTTCGTTTTCCGTAAAAAGTTTTGCCAAAAAATCTGACCCGCTTTCCAAGGCAGTTCTATTCAAATATTGAAAAAAGGAGCCTCTTCCAAAAAGATCTATATCCTGGCTGTAAAAATGAAGAGGATCTTTGTATTTTTCGCCAGAAGGCAAATGATGGAAGACACGATTCATTACTTCAAGCTCGGTCTCATTTTGGGCAATCAAAGCTTTTATTAGTTCACGCTCGTACTGTAGATTGCTGTGCTTTGAAACCAAATAAACAAATGCTATAACCGCTGAGACAATAATGGCTATAACTACTTTTACATTTCCGAAGAAAAAATAAACTCCTGCACAAGCAAGCAAAAAAGCCACAAGCCTGATCGTGCTGGAAAGTGCCAATTTACGCTTTACTTTTTGTAGATCCCCTGCGTGGATATCAATCTGTAATTTGTAAAAATCGGAAGAATTCTTCATTTAGTTATTGCGTTGTTTTAAAGCGACAGAAGTTCGGCCTGAAGTTTTTTGGTCAGACTATTTACCACCAAATGATAGGAGTGATCAATTAATTCTAAAATCAATCCATTAGGAATATTTCTTTCCAGTTCCACGGTGTTCCAATGAACCTTGCTCATATGCCAGCCTGGGCGAATGAGCCCGTCATACTCCTCCCGTAGTTCGATAGCGCGCTTGGGGTCGCACTTTAGATTCACGGTTGCAGGATGATTTTCAAGTCCCGCGAGTGCGAACATCTTGCCCATTACCTTAAAAACGAGCACATCCTCACCAAAGGGAAATGATTCAGTAACTCCTTTTTTGGCAATGCAATATTCACGAAACTGTTCTATATTCATTGCTTTAATTTGGGTTTTTCCGCAGCGGCATAAAGCGCAGCATAGTCTAGTTTCCAATTGATTGTTTCTACTAATTTTTCCATTAACTGGATAGTTTCCAAAGCCTGTTTTGAGGCTTCGTTGAAAAGTCCACTTTCGGGAATTTTATCTATTATGTGCTTTTTGGCCTCTTGGTTAATTTCGGTCAAATCTGTTGCGGTAAAAGGATTTGCCCAACCTTCACGCTTGTCGTAATATTTGAAATCTGTTTCAATAGTTAGCAGTTCGGGCTGGGGAAAATTGGTTAAAATAATAGTTCGGTTTTTTGTATCGGCGTGCATCTTCACTTTTGTGAGATCAAACCCAATGTGTGCCTTTGCTTCAATCAAAACCAAGGCTTTCTTTTTTCCCAATAGTAAATTCAGCCATTTATCTTTCACATTTTCGTAATGGAAAATTTCAGAAAAATCACCTTCTACGGTAATAAACTTACACACACTGCGGACTTTTTCCATCAAAATTACCGACTGTGTGTTTACCCGCTCACGCTTTCGGCCACTGCTGAAACGTGCAAAAAGAAAGTAAGCTAAAATGGCTCCAACGGCCAAGCCAATAAAAAGATATTCCATGGTATTATTTTCCAATGCTTCCCAAATGTGTATTTTTAAAACTGTCGGGGTATTTTAAACCGTAACCAAAAATTCTGTCAAAAGATGCGTGTGAGAACAAAATTACACCTATTAAAATTAACAATGAATTGTTCAGATAAAATCCTGATAAACCAATGGCAATGCCAATCGCTTTATGGTGAAAAAGGTTATAAGTAAAAGCGCCAACTTTAGTATTTATCAAATATCCCAACATTCCAATATCTGGTGTAAGCAGCAATGCCGGAAACCACCACCACGCATAATCCAATTGTGAAAAGAGAAAAATCCCGAAGAGAAATTGCGTCAATTCCTCAATTTTTAAAATCGTTTTCATACTAGAAAATTTTATATAAAACTGGCTTACTGGGCGAAGCGTCGTTATGGAACGAGGCTATCTGCAAATTCAACAAGTAGCTGCCATCTTCAATTGAAGAAGGTACATAAATTAGTTCCGTAATTGTACAATCCTCCCGTGGGGCATCTGGAAAATTCCAAAACGCCTTGTGCGCCAAAAGTTTGCCTTCGTCCTTTTCCTTATCTACCGAAGGTAAATCAATCAACAAATGCTTTACACCTATTTTTCGCAAGAAGAGAGCAGCCTTTTCGTGAAGAAATGGCCAATTGGTATCGGACCAATGTTTTGATTTTTTATCTGAAGTATTCGGAAGCGTTCTGATTACAATGGCTTCGGGCGTTATTCCGTCTAAGGCTTTTGCAATGCTTTCTTCAGAAATGGTTTCGTCTTCCCCAACTTTTTCGGGTTGTACCGAAATCACTTCGGCTAAAAAAAAGAAGGTTTTTAATGAATCATTTATGGAATGAAATTCTTTTGAAATATGACCGAAACACTCGGTATGTGTGCCGTGAGCATGAGGGTTGAAAAACACATTATTGAAATTCACCGAAGCACCTTTAGAAACCTTTCCTGTCCAATCACCCATTTTTACAGGCTCAATAGTAGGTTCGTTTTGATACCACGCCAATGGGTTTTTTTCGGAAGCCTGTAAGGGTATTGAAATATCCAAAGGCTTGGAAAGATCAACGAGTATTGTTTTATGTTTAATTTCAAGTGTTGCTTTCATCAATCTAAATTTACTAAGAATAAGTCTGCCGCAATGCCATCACTCAAAAACTTTCCTTTTTTTGAAATTTTTAAAGTATTGCCTTCAAGGATTAAAAGCTCATTTTTTAAAGCGGTTTCGGCTTGTTTTGAAAGATAAGCTGAGTATTCCTTTCCAAATTCATTTTCAATTCTTTCAAGGGAAACTCCCTTTTTGGTGCGCAAACCTGTCATAATATACTCGTTATATTTATCTTCTTTTGAAAGTAATTCCTGTTCAGACGGAAGTTCGCCAGCCTCAATACTTTTTATGTATTTCGTGTTGTTAGCTACATTCCAACTGCGAAATTTTCCATTGTAACTGTGCGCCGAAGGGCCAATGCCCAAATAAGGTTTGCCTTCCCAATAGGCAGTGTTGTTTCGGGAATGGAAACCGGGCTTTCCAAAATTTGAAAATTCATAGTTCTCTAATCCAGCTTTTTCGGTTTCCGAAAGTAAAATTTCGTAATGCTCTTTTGCCGCTTCTTCATCCACCGGCGGTACGATGCCCTTTTCAATGAACTTCTTTAAGGCGGTTTTTGGCTCAACGGTCAAAGCATAACACGAAAGATGGGGAACATCGAGGTTTAAAGCAATTTCAAGATTTTTTTTCCAGCGCTCATTGGTCAATCCGGGGATGCCATAAATTAAATCGATGGTGATGTTTTCAAAATGTTGTCTCGCCTCTTTTAAACCTTGCAATGCTTCGGAAGCATTATGGGCGCGGTTCATTAGTTTTAAATCTTCCTCAAAAAAAGATTGGATGCCTATTGAGAGTCTATTTATCCCAATGGCTTTATAGTCGCTAAAAATAGTTCTCGCCTGCGCTCGAACTGACACAATATCATCTGGGTTTGCTTCCAGGGTTATTTCAGGTTTTTCCGAAACTTTATAATTTCTGTAAACTTCATCAATCAACACTCTTAAATCCTCAATCGTTAATAATGAAGGCGTGCCGCCGCCAAAATAAATCGTTTCTACTTTGCCACTCAACTCATTTTTTCGAAGCATCAGTTCTTTACACAATGCATTTACCAATTCACTTTTTTTCTTTAAGGAAATGGAAAAGTGAAAGTCGCAATAATGACACGCCTGTTTGCAAAAAGGGATGTGAATGTATATGCCAGCCATATTATTTATCTATTCGCCCTTCGTTTTGTTTCACAAAAGCCGTCCAACCAGTATAACTTTTGCCAACCTCAACTTTACCGGAATTGTAAAAATGGCAAACGGCCGCTGCCAAACCATCGGTGCTGTCCAAATTCTTCGGTAATTCTTTTAAGCTCAAAAGACTTTGGAGCATTTTTGCAACCTGTTCCTTACTCGCGTTTCCGTTTCCGGTAATGGCCATTTTTATCTTTTTAGGTGAATATTCGGTAATGGGAATTTGTCGCGAAAGTCCCGCCGCCATTGCCACACCCTGTGCCCTTCCAAGTTTGAGCATGGATTGTACGTTTTTTCCAAAGAAGGGTGCTTCAATGGCTATTTCATCCGGATGATGCGTATCTATAAGTTCAACCGTACGCTCAAAAATGAGTTTCAATTTTAGGTAATGGTCGTCATATTTTTTGAGTTGCAATTCGTTCAGCTGCATAAATAGCATCTTTTTACCCACAACTTTTATGAGACCGAAACCCATAATTGTGGTTCCGGGGTCGATTCCTAAAATTATCTTTTCAAATTTATCTTTCATGGACAGAAGATTCCCGCTTTCGTGTGGGAATTAGTATTTTAGCATAATGATTGCCGTACCCCACAAAGCTAAACAATATCTGCTTGCCGCCGCCAAAGTTTTGGCGATTGCTATAACGTTTGGGTATATTTTTTTCAAATTGGAAAGCAATACAACATTAAGTTTTAAGGAGTTTACGGCGACTATTTTTTCCAAAGGGAATATTGCAATATATTCATTATTATTTTTTGGTTTTTTGGCAACCGCCAATTGGTTTTTTGAAATCTTAAAATGGCAAACTTTGGTTTCAACCTTTGAAAAAATAAATTTCAAAACAGCGCTTAAACAAAGTCTTGCATCGCTTACGATTTCTTTGGCAACACCCAACCGCATTGGCGAATATGGTGCAAAAGCACTTTTTTTTGAAAGTAAGAATCGAAAAAAAATACTTTTGCTCCATTTCTTCTCAAGTGCGGCACAAATGCTTGTTACAAGCTTTTTTGGACTTTTTGGGCTCCTATATTTGTTGCGAAATTTTAATATAGACTTTTCGGTGTCCACACTTTGTTACTTTGGAATTGGCGTTATTTTACTTTTTGCAATCGCCTATTATTTTAAGGAAAAAGAACTTTTGCTAAAAGGTTTTTCAATAGCCAAAGTGATTCAGTTTTTCAAAAAAAATCCTTTTCAGATAAAGTTTAAAACTGTACTATTTTCAGTATTTCGATATATTATTTTCAGCAGTATGTTCTACGGTTTGCTGCTCTTTTTTAGTGCAAATATTACATTTTCAGAAGCTATCCCGCTCATTTTTGCAATGTACTTTTTAGTTTCCATCCTGCCCACCCTTTTCATTTTTGATGTTGTAATCCGCGGTGGTGTGGCGGTGTGGCTGTTTTCATTTGCCGGAGTGGCAGAGTTGGTTGTGCTGTCAACCGTGCTCGCAATGTGGTTATTAAATTTTGTACTGCCATCGCTTTTGGGAAGTTTTTTCGTACTTACCTATCAACCCATCACACGATGATTTGGGCAGTTCTGATACTTTTTGCAACCTATTTGATTGCTATGGCGATTGTTGTTTACGGCTTCAAAAAAGTCAGTTTATTTAAAGCCGAAGAATTTGCTGCAAAGAGCCATTTCAGTATTGTAATTCCTTTTAGAAATGAAGCAGAAAACCTGCCAGTGCTTTTAAAAACTGTTGAAAATCTGAATTATCCGAGCAAAATGTTTGAGATCATTTTTGTGAATGACGCTTCCGTAGATAATTCCGAAGCAATTATTTCTGAAGCTATAGAAAAAAGCAGGTTTTCAATAAAAATTCTTCAAAACAAACGCTTTTCAAATTCACCCAAAAAAGATGCTATTTCTGAAGCGATAAAAAGCTCAAACTTTGAATGGATTGTAACAACCGATGCAGATTGCGAGCTTCCAAAAAACTGGCTAAAAACCCTTGACGCGTTTATTCAAAAAAACAATCCTGTGATGGTTTGCGGCCCAGTAATCTACAAATCAAACGGAAATTTTATTGAAAGCTTTCAACAACGTGACGGTTTTAGTTTGCAGGCTGTAACTATTGGGAGCTTTGGAATGAGGCGCCCTTTGCTATGTAATGGTGCAAACTTAGCTTACAGAAAAGATGCCTTTTTGGAGGTAAACGGTTTTTCTGAAAACGACCACATTGCAAGTGGCGACGATATTTTTCTGTTGGAAAAGATGAAAAAACGCTTTCCAAGGCAAGTTCAGTTTTTTAAATCAAAACAAGTCATCGTTTCCACAAAGCCGCAATCTACTTGGAAAAATGTTTTAAATCAACGAATTCGTTGGGCTTCAAAAACTTCAAAACAGAAAAGTACGCTTTCCTTACTTTTGGGAGGGTTGGTGTTTTTGGTAAACATTTCAGTTTTGGCAATTCCATTTTTAATGGTCTTTCATTCTGAAAATGTGCTGCTTTATGCCTCCTTGCTTTTTATCAAAATAATTATGGACTATATAGTTCTACAACAAGCTGCGATCTTTTTTGGCAGAAAAATTATGTTTTGGAAATTTCTGTGGCTACCTTTTGTGTATGCCTCGATTGTTGTGTTTGTAGTTTTCGGAAGCTTTGGCGGAAACTATTCGTGGAAAGGGCGAACCTTTGAAAAACAATGATAAATTGATTTAATTTTTTACCTTAGCCATACTTTAAATCACGCCCTTATGAAATCGCTTTTCCCCATTTTAGCTTTGTTTCTCATTCTTTCGGTAGGAACGTTACAAGCGCAACAGCAATACACCGTGGATGGCCAGACTTATACTTTGAATCCCGAAGTTGAGGGCACACTCACTTTGCTTTGGAATACAATAGATGGTGAATATCGCTATTTTTCAAAAAAGGGCAGCGATATTGTGGAGCTTAAAAACACCAAACAAAACGGCGACTATCAAGAAGAGTACAAAAAAACGTTGGAACAACAAACTTCCGACGCTGTAATTTCTACCGAAAAAGTAAACCTCACACTACCCAGTCTTCGCTCCTTTTTTGTGGAATATAACAAAATGAAAGATCCAAATTTTAGCAATGTGGAAGAATCCATTGATTTGCAGTTTCGGCTTGGGGCTTTTGTAGGGATAACAAATAGTGTTTATACCTTAAACCCCACCAACGAATTGCAGCCTATTGCTGGAGTAGATTTAGAATTGATTGATAATGTTAAGTTGCGCAGACATTCTATTGTGTTCCGGTTTAAACAAACATTTGAAAGCAGCGAATACAAATATTCTGCTTCGCAACTGTCATTAAATTACCGTTTTAAATTTGTAAAAACACCAAAGTTTGATGCCTTTATCAATTGCAAATTTGCTTCCCTCACATTTTCCCAACGAGAGATCGAATATGTAATTGAGAGCAATCCTCCTGTGCTAGTTACCGACAATAAATCAGGCAGTGATTTTAACGCTCCAGTAACCTTCGGGCTTGGCGCCGATTATAAAGTTGGCAATGGTTATATCACCTTTAATTATAACGATATCGTGGGTTTAAACGTTGAGAGCAACGATGAATTTCCGGTAGATTTTACGCTTGGTTATAAATTCAACCTCTAATCAATTTGTTTGAATGACGACTGGTAAGGTGAATTGGGTTTTCACCGGAATTCCTCGTTTATAGGCAGGAGCTACAGGCTTTAACGAATCAATACTTTGTAAAATCCACATTTCCATATCGGGAAATTCCTTTTGAAGTAAGGTGTCCATTTTTATATTGAGGATGGAAAGCTGGCCGGTGCTGCTCACTTCAAAATTCACTTTTATCGTATCGTAAACTTCCCGAACGGCAACCATTTCATCATGGCTTATGGATTGGAACAAATGTGTATTTATTGTGTTTATAAAACAATCTTTCTGTTGGGGTTTTTCCAAAATATTTTCGCAGTTGGAAAAAGAAGGATACCGATCTACGTCTTTCCAATCAATGGTTTTTATTTCTTCTTTGTAAATTTCTTCGGAAGAAACTTTTTCGGTCTCAAAAAACTGGCAGGAAGTTACCAGCAGTAGTATAAAAACCAAATGGAAGTGCTTTATCATTTCAGAAATAAATTCTACTTTGAAAAGTACAAATTTATTGAAACTTACGGGGTTGAAGCTTACTGTTATTTAAAAAATAAAAAAGCCGAAGAAAAACTTCGGCTTTAAAATTATGTGGTTAAAATTTTATTGAACTTCAAAAACAATGGGTAAAGAATAGAGCACGCCCACTTTTTCACCTTTCTGCTCGCCGGGCTGCATTTGTGGGAGCTTTTCAATGATTCGAAGGGCCTCTGCCTCAAGTTCTGGTTTTGGAGCTTTTGCTTTTACGTCCACAATATTTCCCGATTTATCAATTTTAAATTGAACAACAATGCGTTGTCTGCCCGTGAGGCTCAAATCTTTCCCGAGTTTGGTGTTAAAATTTTCGCCAACAAAGGCACTGATACGTTCCGTGAAACATTTCTTCAAGGTTTCATTATCGCCCGAACAACCAGGATAGGTTGGTACTCTCTCTATTTCGGAAAAAGCCACGGACATATCTTCCTCTCCTTCGGTTTCATTCAAATATTCTTGGACTGAAGTATAAACTTTGTCTCCGGGCTGTGCTTCTGTAGTAAGCAATTTTAGCGCTTTCTCTTCCTCAGGTGTCATCTCGCCTTTTTTCATAATGGCTTCGGCCAGCTCGTTTATTTTATTCATTACTTCAGAGTCTGACTGTTGTACTATTGGGGTTTCCTCTGTTTTGGGCTCATTACTGCACGCAGTGTAAATTAACATGGCGCAAATTGCTGGCAAAAGCAGTAAATACTTTAATTGCGCTGCTTTTCTTGATTTTGATTTTTGTAACATATTGATTCGTTTTTTGATTAATGATTGATTGAAAAATGTATTGATGAATGAGATTTTTTCGGTTTGGAATACTTCAGAAAGTAGGTTTTGATAGTATTGTTTTTTATCATTTTCGGCAGTAAGCTTTTCATCGGCAATAAACTCGTGCAGGGTTGCCATTCTGTTTTGAAATACATAGATGAGTGGATTGAACCAAAAAATGATGCGTAGTATTTCAAAAAAAAGTAAGTCCAACGTATGTTTTTGCTGAATATGTATTTTTTCGTGGGCAACAATACTGCTTCTCTTTTCTTCGGAAATGTTTTCTCCTAAATATATAGTGTTGAAAAAGGAGAAAGCCGTATCTGTCTTCGGCAGGATCTTCAGTTTTAATCCATCAAAATATACTGTATTTCCAGACAGGTATATTTTTGTGATTCTGAAAACTTTCCAAATGAAAATTACCGCGCTTAGTGCTATTCCCAAAAGCCACAAATCCAATAAGCTTGGAAGCCAAAACGAAGTTGCATTTGGAATTGCTTCTGAAATAGTATCCCTAACAACAACCGCAGGTAACTGAACCATATATTCCTGCGGAATGCTTTTCTGAATGAAGTCAACACTTATAAAGGGCAACGCCGTGCCCAAAATTGGCGTAAGCAATAAATAGATCCTGTTTAAATTGAAAAATGTTTCTTTTTTTAAAAAGAACTCGTATACCGCTAAAAACAATACTTGAAAAACGAGTATCTGTATGAGTGAATGTATCATTTTTCGGTCTTTTCAGAATTAATTTCATTCATGATGGCTTCCATTTCCTGAATGCTGATATCATTTTTTTTCATAAAAAAAGAAACCATACTTTTAAAGGAACCTTGAAAGTAGCCGTCCATCAATTTATTAAGGGATTGGTTGCTATATTCCGTTTTCTTCACCTTTGGAAAATAAATATGGCCCCGCCCTTCTTTTCTATAATCCACAAAATCCTTGCTTTCAAGAATTCGGACAATGGTGGAGACCGTATTATAGGCAGGCTTTGGCTCGGGCAATTGTTCTATAATTGAGGCAACATTGGCTTCTTCCAAATCCCAAAGGATTTGCATAATATCTTCTTCTGCTTTTGTTAATTGTTTCATTGCTTGGGTAATTTTATTTTCCAAATATAACTAAAAAAATAGTTTAAACTAAATATTTAGTTTAAACTAGTATAAAAAAACCTCCCAGTTTATATTTACTATGAGGCTTTCTTTTTTTTAGAAGTGGCTTTTACACCCAAACAGTTTTTTCTTCAATACTGCTATTGCGTACGCCTTCGGGTAAATCTCCATCATATTTTCCCAAGTAGAAAAAACCGAGGCATTGCTCTCCTTCTTCCAATTGAATGAATTTGTCCATATACTTTAAAATGCCAGGAGAAGCCCAATAAGCGCCAATATGCATGTCGTGTGCCGTAAGCCACATGTTCTGCACCGCCATTGCTGTTGCGGCAATTTCTTCCCATTCTGGAATGCTTTCCTTTGGGTCGCGCTGCATACAGATAGCTATTACACAACCTGCCTTAACCGGATTGTCCATAAATTTATTGTATGTGAATTCTGAAAAATTCTCGGTAGTTTGTTTGTAGGTTTCGGCAAGGAATTTTCCCAAAGCAACTTGAGATACCCCATGAAAAATTTTGAAGCGCCAAGGTTCCGTACGTTTATGTGTAGGCGCCCAATTTGCACTTTCAAGTATGCTTAAAATTTCTTCTTTGGTAATGGGCTGATTGTTGTATTGTGCAGGAAAAACCGCTCGGCGGTTCTTTATAAGGTCTAAAATCATTTGTTATAATTTGGGACGTGAAGATAATAAAAGCCCTCCTGAAAAAAAACAATTTTAATTGAATGTGGGAACTTTAAAAATAATTTTTTGCTGTAGTAAAACATCTGCCACCAACTTAAGATCTCCGCTCAATGGCATTTCCATAATCTCATTGGAAAGTAACTTTTCTACCTCCGTTTTCATTTCTGAACTATGATACTCCAATAGCAATTCGTTTTCTCCCAATTTAATAAGGCAGTCCTTTTTTCCAAACTCCATTGAAGCTTGGGGGTTTGGGATAAGCCTAGCTTCATAATTGGGGTACGCTTCCTGCAGGACGTTATAAAGTGCTTCTAGCACCCTATTTTCGGTCACAGAGGTTAAACAGATCCTGTGGCCACAATTTAAGATAACATCATAATTGCATTTTAGGTTGCACACGCCCTTTTTACCCCATATAAGTTGGTTGTGTTGTGCAAAACTCCCCCAACTTCCGGGACCGGTGGGGCCATAGATTCCCACAGAAGGCACATTAAAAGCTCCTGCCACGTGTGTTATGCCTGCATCGTTGCCAATATGGAACAGTGCACCAGCCATAGTTTCGCCAACCTCAACCATCCCTCCAGTGATAAGTTCCACATGGGGCAATGGTTTGCTAAAATGTTTTTCAATATCAGGGTCATCGGGGCCCATAATAACTTTGCAATCTAGATTTGGGAAGATTTCCGCCAACATTTCAATCAATACTGCATACTTTTCAGTTGGCCATATCTTTAACAAAAACCCAGCTCCGTGGTGTATGACAAAATACGGTTTATCGAAATCTTTATTACTTTCAAAATAGGGATAGCTTTCCAAATGATTGTCTATATCAATATGAAGTTTTGAAACTGTATCTATATAATGCTGTATAGCGTGCTGCTTTACTTTTTTATGGGTTGGGTATTTTAGCGCGTGTGGTAGATCGTAACCCCGGAACGCAGGGTAATTGCCCAGTTCATAAATATTATCGTAATTGGATTCACCATCACGCGCGTCGGTTTCACTCACCACTTTAACACCCTTTAGATGTTTGCCGAAAAAATCTACCAGCCTTGGCGCTACCGCAAAATGAAGCTCTTCAGAAACCTTGGCGAGTTTGTATATTGCCGGGATGGCAAAGAAAATATCGCCTAAACCCCCGTAACTTTTATAAACCAAAACTTTCTTGAGTTTCGGAGCTTGGATGTTTTCTGAATTGTTCAGTATTTCAGCAACTGCAGCCCAAAAATTTTCGGGTGCCTGCTGCATTTCGGCTTTAGCCTTTTCAAAATTATCAGGATAAAAATCAAAAGAAAAAGTTCCTATTCTATCGTTTGAAAGAATTTCACAACCTGAAAGAAATGCTTCTGCAGCAAGTCTTCCCGAAGGTTCGGGCCATACGGGCTTGCAAATAAACTGTTTTGTCTTTCCAAGAATCTCAAGCACTTCGGTATTTGAAATGGGGTCATGGAAAGTCATGTTGTTTGGCATTTCACGACGCAAACGGTTTTTTCCGAATACTTTAAAATTTATATGAGGATGGTCTTCGGCATAGGTAACATACTCGTGGCCTCCTTTTAAAAAATTGAGATCGCCAAAAAACGGAATGGTTTCTTCGTCTTTTTCTTCGGAAGGCTTTAGCTGGGAAACATCTACGGTAGGTGGCATGATTAAATGATTTGCGACTGCTTCGCCATAAAAGTCGAAATGTGATTGGTAATGTTTTGGGGATTGAAATACATTTAAAGCAGCGCCGGAAAACAGCTTTCTGAAAAGGTGAAATTTATCTGGATTGCAACAATTGCGGATATTATAATCCACTGTACACAAAATATTTCGGCGTACACAGAAATTATAATCGTATTCCACTTTGATGTACGGAACTTGCTGAGAAAGAAGATGTTTCGCTAAGTCTAGCTCAAAATGACAGCGGGAGGTACTGTTTAAAACTACTAAATCTGTTTTTGAAATTTTGGATTTAGTTTCTTCAAAATTTTTAAGAAAATCCACTGCAACGTAATATTCTTTTCTTTCCCCCAATGCCATCAATTCCTTAATGGTAAGTTCTGCACCGCGGGGTGTTTCCAAAAATGTGTCGTGAAGAAAGAATATTTTTTTCAAAATGAAAGAAGGGGTTAAATAAAATTGGACATTTCCATAAAAGATTTAGAGAAATGTCCAATCAAACATATAAAACAACAAACAGACTATATTTTCTCGAAAATTAAAATATCGGTTCCACTGCCTCCTCCGCTTATATCGCGAAGTTCTATTCTGTTAGGGGTTATACTTATAATGTCCCAATCATCGTTAAACTCATCAAAAGGAATTCCATTAAAGTTTAAGGTCAATTCATATCCAGAACTGTTAACGGACCAACTTCCATTATTGGTATTGCTTCCATTGGTTGCGGTGACTTGGTCGTTAATTTTAAAATCAACCGTATAGCCATTATAATCTGAAGTTTCATCGTCACCACTATCAATATAACTGGCAACTTTCCAGTTGGAACCAATTAGGATATCGCGTATTATTTGAGCTTCTCCATAATAGCCATCGTCATAATAGCCATCATCGTAGTACCCATCGTCATAATAGCCGTCGTCATAATAGCCGTCGTCATAATAGCCATCATCGTAATAGCCATCATCGTAATAGCCATCATCGTAATAGCCATCATCGTAGTAGCCATCATCATAATAGCCATCATCAAAAAAGTCATCTGAATCGTCGGAAGAGCAAGAAGAGATTATAGCACCCGTTATGGAGATAGTGGATACTGCAAGTAGCGCCTGTCCCGATTTTTTTATAAAGTTCCTTCGTCTCATATTATATAATTTTCCTGATTTCCATAAATATAACGAAATATTTATAAGCAGTATATGATTAAAACAATTCTATAAGAAAATACCCTACCCTTTATTTCAAAAAAAATAATCGGGTTTTTTTATCGATTTGGAATCCACACTGGACATAGCACATCTTAAGTCACTATTTTAAAAATAGCAGCAAAATACTATAAGTAAAAATGAATAGACACGAACCGGAGAATTAGTTTGAAAGATTTTCGAAATGTCAGGAGTTGATTAAAATAAAAATTCTTGAGCCTTTCGCTATTTTACACTTCTAAAATATTTCTTAATCAGTAGTAAAAGAAGTCCCATTTTATTGTTACAATAACTTCAACTGATTTACAATATCTTGAAGTGTTGTTTTTGCATCTCCAAACAATATACTGCAATTATCCATCCCAAATAATTCGTTCTGGACTCCTGCATAGCCTTTATTCATACTTCTTTTTACCACAATTACTTGTTTCGCTTTATGGGTACGAATA